>ERZ1673702.6-NODE-6-length-416303-cov-71.063191_pt1 | contig 416303 bp, 429 predicted proteins | sample MGYA00580232_ERZ1673702 | MGnify/ENA primary metagenome ERZ1673702 (study PRJEB41218, sample SAMN15661792) | gut metagenome | host: Homo sapiens | place: Canada: London | collected 2015-08-20/2019-03-30 | study: EMG produced TPA metagenomics assembly of... | reverse complement strand
ATTTGCTTTTCCCTACGAGGCTAAAATCCATCCTAACACCTTTCACAACAAGTACACAATGACAAGGTAAAACATCCTCCCTTTTGAGGGAGGAATGAGGTGGGTGGTGATAAAATATTATTCAAAGTAAAACAAAAACCAATCCCCCTTTTATTCCCCCTTTGCAAGGGGGATGATAGTCATAACCTTCCTTAAGGTTAACTTTTTTGATAAGGTCTACTCACTATTCACCAAAAACAGTAAGGCGGGGTATCAACCCCGCCAACATATTAACTAGAAAAATTTTACAGGACTTACATATTTCAAGATACATACATTAGCACCTTCATTACAGGTTGGCTCTAATGATACACCTGAACAATATGGTGTAGTTGAATTTATGTAGCCCGATGTACAAGCACTTTCTTTAAATGGAACACTTTTCCTTATCCATAAAACTTGACGGTGACCGGTTGTTGTGATTACTTCTTTTTGGACACTGGTCATCAAATGTTGGCGACTTGTTCCTCCGTATTCTTTTTCTCCTTCTGTATGATACAATGGAATAACTTTACCTGTCATTGTAATATAGAATGGGAATACATCTTCCCATAATGTGGATGAACCTTTTTCGCCATCAATATCTAAATATACTGTATATCCAAATTCATTTACATTTACAGTTGTTCCGTCTGCCAATTCATAAGAACCGCCTTGATTATTACCGGCTAGCAATGGTAATGGTGCCGGATTTTGACGAACATTATATAGTTTAAGACCGTTTCTCAATACGATATCTGCTTTTTTGTCTGTAAAATCTGTTAAATTAGATGCGATTGCATCACCATTGCATTCTTCGGCAGTGGATTTAGTGTTTGTATAATCTAAAAATTTCTCGCAGAAATTTGCGCCTTTTCGTGGTAAAGTTGCGGTTTCAGGGACACAGGCACAAGAAGTTTGGCTCCATCTGTAACCATCTTGATTACAAGGAACGGGTTTATATCCACAAGTTGGATAACCTTGCCATTCTCGCTGATTTTGGCAGTATTCTGTACGAATTGTTGCCTCTGATGGTTCATTTGAACATACATTTTCGGTTGGGGTATCATCTTCTTCTACAATTGTGTATGGAGGATAAGTATTACCAGATTTTGGAGTACAGTATAGCAACATTTCATCTGTTCCTTGCGCACTTGTTGCTGGATATGTACTATATAATGTTCCAGAAACCAATTTAGCAGTAACTCTTTGGCATGAATAATTTTCTAAAGGATTGGTCACTTCATTCTTGAATGGTTGAACAATTTTGAAATAATAACCAGTGTTCTTATGACCTCCAGCAAAATCACCACAATTATTAGCAGAATTTGGAGCCAAATCTAATCTATTAGTACACGGATGATTACATTCTGTTTCAGAATAAGTATCAATATTTTCATACAAAAATATAGCATCATCATTATAACAGGTTCCTTTATAAGAAATAGAACACCCCTGAGTCAGAGTGCCAAAAAAGTAATTGCCATTATAGGCATAAAAATTATACTTTCCTGAACATTTTTTATATTTCCCAGAATTAATATTTTCTTGATATTTATAAGAAGAACACGAATACTTAGAACAATAATCTAGCATATCATCCAAATTATCAAAAAAATTATAATTTCCCTGCCAAGATGTTCCCTCCCACATAATACCACCATTGATTACACCAGGATTATATGGTATATAATACGTTTTGCTATAAGCAGGATTTGAAAATAATTTATTAAACCAGCTATTATTAACTTCCAAATATTTACTGTCAGTCGACTTAAAATCACCTAACATTTGACCAGTGACATTTCTAAGGGTCGAATACCCCATGTAATAAGTATATGAAATAATATTATCTAATTTTGCTTTTGTAATTTTTATACTTACACCGGCAACAACTGCAACAACTAACATTACAATTACAACTTCGGCTAAAGTATAGGCTAGTCTAGGAGTTGCCCCCCCCCGATTTTTTAATAATATTGCATGTCTTTCCCATAACCCAATTACTCCTTTTCAAATATATGTTTCTATTTTAACATATATTTGAATATTTTTCAAGATTGAAAATAAATTATATATAAATGCGATTACTACGTCGCTTTGCTCCTCGTAATGACATGTAAAATTTCCACCCTCATTAGGAAATGGAACAATTTTAATACAAAATTGCCTTCAATGCTAAGAAAATTAAAATTATACCACCAAATATTTCAAGATATTTTGACGGAAGTTTTTTGAAGATATTTCCCGACCAAAAACCTACAAGCGACATTATAAAAGACACAAAACCAATCAAAGCAACAGAAAGCGACAATGAAGCATTGGTTAATCGCAAACTTACACCTGCCGCCATTGCATCAATACTTGTTGCAATTCCCATGCCTATCAAACACTTCAACCCGATACAACAAATCATATCTTCTTTTTTTTGAAACGCTTCATATATAAATTTAATTCCTAATGCCATAAATATAGCAAAAACCAACCATTCACTATAAGCCTCAATATATTTACTCAAAAAACCAACACCAACATACCCCAACAATGGCATAATACTTTGCGCAATTCCCATCGTAAAAGCAAGTGCAAGAGAGTTTTTTGTTCTATTGTTAGTAAATATCAATCCTTGCGAAAAAGAAACTACAAGACAATCTACCCCTAATGCGATACTCAAGATTATTAATTCGACAAGATGCAAATTTCCACCTCAAACAATCTATTCCAAGTAAATTTGTAGCTTATATTATAATCCACTCCCAACAATCCAAAAACCATTTTTTCATAAGGTTTCATTTTTTCTTTAACCAATTTTTCATCAGGAGAGTTTAATTCTTGTCTAACATTTGCTTGATAAGCCCAATCATCAAGAAAACGAATAGTTTGAAGTTTGAGAAAATTTTCATTTTTATTGTCTGGATAGTAATCCCGATCTACTGTTTTTGAATTGTCATCTTGACATCTTTGCAACTTGAAACCATAATACTTAACCACCGCTCCACAAATTAAGCTTCCAAGAGAGTTTGCAGAAGTATTCCACGCAGAATATCCATAAAAATTGTCACCTAATCCGACTTCAAATAACTGCTTTACAAACTCATTATCAGCTCCATTTGCATATCTGACATCTGCAATCATATAAGGTTTTTCAGGTCTTTGCCATTTTTTTGAAAACGGTTTTGTTGGGACTTTCATAACAATTTCCCCCTGATGGTCTTCAAAATTGTTCACATACAACAAAATATCCGCCTCATCAGGTTCACAAACCTTGCATCCAGCCAATTCTAATTGTCCTTTTACAGATTTTTCAATCGAAACATCTTCGTAATTAGAAATTAAACCTTTGTATTCAGGAGCTAAAAATATTGGAGAAATTTTTAGTGAAGTTTCGTCGTCAAGACAGTAATCTCGACCTAATACTTTTGAATTAACTGAATTGCTTCGTTCACACTCGCAATGACGACTTTGTGCAACAGGTTCTGTAAAAGACTTTGCATCCTTACATCTTTGCATTTTTGCATCAAAAAACTTCACTACCGCTCTTGCAAGTAAAGTCAAAGGAATTTCGTCTGCGCCTGTTTTTATAAAACCGCCCAATTTTTCAAGTACTTGCGCCTCTTGAACATTAAAACCATATTCTGCACAATCATCTTTTGAAAAAACTAAAGTGTCAAAAAGCCCTTGCTTTTGGTATTCAAGGTAGAGTTTGTTTATTTCAAAATTTCGTTTTCTTGTTGCTAAATAATCATCCAAAATTTCTGACGGAATAATATTCGAAATACAACTTTCTGTCCCTAATTTATGTGTCTGGTAAGAATAATCAAAGATTTTTTTGCCCCATTTATCCCAATATTCTTTTTCTTCTTCATTAACATTGTTGTTAGAAATTCGCATTATACTAGAAAAAGCGTAAATTTTTGCATTCTTTTTCTCCAAAATAGATTTTAAGTTTTCAACTCTGTTTTTAATTTCATCAAATGCGTCGGGGCATCTTCTTGACGAAATCAAACCTCCATAAGCAACTGTATCAAGACACATTACAATCGCATCAACTTGAGGAATTTTTTCAAGCCATTCAAAAATTTTATCAACATCGGCGTATTTTGTAAGTGAACCCAAATATTTTCGCTCAGGCATAAAAAGATTTATACTGCTATTTATTGCACAAACTTGCTCCGGCAAGGTATAGCATACAGGTCTATTATCTATTGGTATAAAAGCTATGTTCATAACTTTATTATATGTTAATATAGAATTTAAGCAAAAAGGTAACAATTTATGACGCTAGACAAAACACCCGAAACTATCCATACAATGTTCAATATGATTGCAAAAAAGTATGACTTAGCAAACAATATAATGTCATTTGGCATGCAAAAATATTGTAAAAATTCCGCCATAAAAATGCTTGATATCAAATCTAATTCAAACGTCATAGACCTTTGTTGCGGAACAGGTGATTTGTCAGCAATTATAAAAAAGTTCAACCCAGATTGTCAAATTACTGGAATTGACTTTTCAGAAAACATGTTAAAAATCGCTAAATCCAAACACAAAAATATTCAGTTTTGGCAAGGCGATGTCACAAATCTACCTTATGAAGATAATTTTTTTGATATCGCAGTTATGGGTTTTGGGCTAAGAAACATTCTTAACGCTGAAAAATCTGTTGAAGAAGTCTACAGGGTACTAAAACCGAACGGACAATTTTTACACCTTGATTTTGGTAGAAAAAATCTGCCAAGTAAAATATACGAAATCATAACCCCGATACTTACAAAAATTTTTACAGATAACCCAAAAGCTTATTCATATTTAATAAAATCAAAACGAGAATTTCCTGAACCGCAAGATTTAATAAAAGACTTTGAAAGCAAAGGATTTAAACTCAAAAAACGAAAAGACTTTATATTCGGAGTAATTTCTGCACAATTAATGCAAAAATAATTATTCTTGTTCTTCATCTTTTTTATCCAACTTTTTTACTGCAGGAATAAGTTTCTGCCATAGTGAAAGTTTTGCAAAATCATCTCGAATTTCTTGCGCTTTACGCTCTAGTTGGTTATATACCTGCGAATTTATTTCTCCACCAATTAAAATTAGAACTGATGTATAATACAACCAAATCATTAAAACTGCAAAAGCACCAATTGTTCCGTAAACCATGTTGTATGTTCTCAAATTGTTTACATAAATCGAAAATCCCCACGAACCGATTAACCAGAAAACAGTAAAAAACCAAGTTCCAGGAATAGCACTTTTTCGTTTAAATCTTTCATTACCTTTCAAATCCGGTAAAATGTAGTAACTTAAAAATGCCATGAAATAAAGTGCCGTAAATGCTACAGGCCAACGCAAAGTCAATAACGTAAACGCAATTCCTGGTGACATGTGAAAATGGTTCACAAACAGATTTATAATTGCCTTACCAAAGACAATAAGGTTTATACTCAAAAACATTACCATAGTGTCAACAAACACCATCAGCAACGACAACGCACGTGTGTAAATAAGATTTCTTGTTTCATGAACTTTATAAGCTCTGTTCAAACCCTTCAAAACAACCGCAATGCCATTCATTGACAAAAACATGGTTACGCAAAAACCCATAATTGCCATTAATTTTCCATGAGAAAAAATCATCGCTTCAGAAAGAACAGTTAAAATTAAATCCATCGCCTGCTCTGGCATAAATGTTGCCAAGAACTTTAAAATTGGCTCCATCAAAGCTTTGTTTCCCATCCAACCAAAAACAGCCGTCAAAAACAACATAAAAGGGAAAATCCCGATAACCATCATATAGCCCATTTCCGCAGCCATTCCGTAGAAATCGTTCTTTATAACAGATATTATTAATCTTTTTACACCTCTTACAAAAACCTTAAAGTTCATATCTCGCTCATCTATAGTTGTTTAACTTTTTTAATTTCTGCCAAAATCTTTTTTACAGCTTCCTCTACAGGAGCTTTAATAGTACAACCTGCAGCAAACTTATGTCCACCACCATTAAACACTTCACAAATCTGCGCAACATCCGCAAATTTGCTTCGCATAGAAATCTTTGTTCCACCTGATTTCATCTCTTTTGCAACAAAAGCTACTCTTGTTGTAACAATCGCTCTTAATTTTTCTGTCAAACCTTCCATACAATCGTCGCCGGCAGAAAATTGTTCCATATCTTTTTTATAAACCGTTGTATAAGCGATTTTGTCATCATTCAAAAATTTCGCTTTGCTTACACAATGTGCCTGAAACATAACAAGCGTTTTTGAATCAGATTCATAAACTTTTTTATAAATATCAGAAGGATTAACCCCAATTTCAACCAACTTTGCAGCAGTTTCAAATGTTGAAGGCTTTGTATTATCAAACCTAAACGAACCTGTATCAGTCAAAATTGCCGTGTACAAACAAATTGCAATATTAAGGTTAAGTTTCCAATTCATTTTAGAAAAACAATTAAACAAAACTTCGCCAGTTGAACTTGCATCAGGATTAATAAAATTCAAATCTGCATAAGCGATATTTGTTTTATGGTGATCAATATTTACTGTGTATTTTGCTTTATCAAAAAGAATTTTGGCATCACAAATTCTATCTATTGCAGCAACATCAACATTTATAACCAAATCATACTCTCTTGATTTGTCATAATAATCAATATTTTTAACCTCGTTCAAATGCGGAATATAACTATAAACATCAGGAACTTTAGAAATCGCCATCATATCACATTTCTTTTTATAGTTTTCTAAAATTGCCGAATACAGCCCGCACATTGACCCTAAAGTATCCCCATCGGGGTTTACATGGGAAATAATCAATATATTTTTGGATGATTTTATGATATCATTTAACTTAGAATAATCCATTCTTTGATGTTAGCACAAAAAAGTTCAAGTGCAAAACAAGAACGTTAGGGAAAAAATTTTGGAAAAAGTTTTATACACAGATTTTGTAACAACCGAATCATTAGTTGGAGTTTTGCTTGAAAAAAAAGAGATAAAAAAAGCAATTACCCGCAATAATTTGTACAAATTTTGGGGAAAAATCGCAGGAGAAAAATTTGCCAAACGCTCAAAACCATACTCAATGATGACCGGCGGAGTAATGGTTGTAGCATGCGAAAACGCAATAGTTGCACAAGAATTAACGCTAAGAAAAAACCAATTACTAGCGAAATTTGAACCCTACCTAAAATCTTTAAAATTGAATGTTAAAGACCTCAGATTTGACCCCAAAAAATGGATTGCTGAAAGCGAATAATTTTTTGAAATAGGTGTGAAATCTTGTGAGTAGATAAGCAAAGTCTGTATCAATAAATGGCTTAACTAATAACGATAACCTAACATTGTAAACTATTTTTTACGAACGTTACAACTTCCTTGATAAGGTCTATTCACTATTCACCACTCACCATTCACTTATTAATAACGATACGGACTTTTCACGTTTCACTTAAATTTCAGCCACAAAAGGAATTTATTTAACTTCCACAATTCCAACATCTGTAGTATGCAAATCATTTGCAACCCAAAAACCATCTTGTGCCAAAAATTCTATATCTACCCCAAAATAAGTTGACCCAGAACCGGACATAATTGACTTAGGATAAGATTTTTTTATCGCTTTTAATTCATCGTAATCGTCGATTAATGCCCATTCTAAATCGTTTTCAAAACTTGCTCTATCTCCAAATTCTGATTTAAAATTATTTGATTTTTTATCAGAAAATTTTGTATAAGCCTCTTTTGCACTAATTCCAAGATTTTGTGGTTTGATTAATGAAATATTCATTTTTTCAAACGGAAGTTTTTCTAAAATCTCACCCCTGCCACTTGTCATTTGACGACTGCCTTCAAGACAGAAATTCAAATCAGAACCAAGTTTTGAACATAATTCATGCAACCCTTTTCTTGACAAAGGTTTGTTAAAAATTTCATTTAATCCCCAAAGCGTTCCTGCAGCATCAGTACTTCCACCTGCCAAACCAGCTGCGACCGGAATGTTTTTGTCTATATAAATATCAATTTTGTATGGAGAAAGATTTGTCTTTTCAATAAACAACATTACAGCCTTATGAACGAGATTTTTTTCATTATAAGGAATTTCAGTACTATTACCTGACAAATTTATCTCAAATTTTTCAGATTTTTCAACATCAATTGTCAAATAATCATACAAACTAATTGTTTGCATAATGCTTTCAATATTATGAAAACCGTCTGGGCGTTTACCCGTAACCTTTAAGGTTAAATTGATTTTTGCAGGACATTGAACTTTCATTTTAAAAGCTCCTCAGAAAGTTTTCCAAATGTTTCAATTGAAAGCTTTTCTCCTCTTATATTTTCATCAAGTCCTAAATTTTTCAATGCTATTTGAATTTTTTCTTTAGAAAAACCACCAGACATCAAGCAATTTTTGATATTTTTTCTACGTTGAGAAAATCCAGCCTTAATTACCTTTCTAAAATGTTTGTAATCTGTTAAATCAAGTAAAGGTTTTTCTCTCACAACCAATTTTACTAACGCAGAATTAACTTTTGGCGCAGGATAAAAAGAGCGTCTGCCGACAAGTTTCATAATCTCAACATCAGCCCAAAATTGTGACAAAATCGTTAAAAGTCCATACTGTTTGCCTGACGAATTTTCATCTGCAACCATTCTACGTGCAACTTCTTCCTGAACCATCAACAAAATATCCGTAATTTTGTTTCGGTTCTTATTATTCAAATCGTCGATTTCACCCAAAAGATGTGCAATAATCGGACTTGTAATATAATACGGAATATTTGCGACAACTTTAATTTTGCCCTCGCAAAGTTCTGACAAATCTTGTTTCAAAATATCGTTATGAATAATTCTCAGATTGGGTGCATCCAATTTTTCCAACTCTTTTATTGCTTCTTCATCAAGTTCAATTGCAATAACTTGTTTGGCATGCTTTACTAATTGTTCAGTTACAAAACCAACACCCGGTCCGATTTCAATAACGGTATCATCAGGATTAATGTCAGCAAAATCAATAATATCAGCAATTGTTTGCCCATCAATCAAAAAGTTTTGCCCTAGTCTTTTTTTAGTTCTAAAATATTTTGCCCGTTCGTAGTAGTTCATCTTACCTATAATAATACCACACACAGGTAAATGTTTTAATAAATATTTTTTGTTATTTTGTGGATGTTATAATTTAAATGGAGTTGAACACATGCAAACACAAACTAAATTGAGCAAAAAAGACATCATAGAACTGTTTAAAAAAGGTTGTAAACCCAAGTCAGAACACAATATCGGGATTGAATATGAAAGATTACCAATTTTTTCTGTGACTTCAAAAACTGCTGATTATGGTTCAGAATTTGGGATTTGTAATTTTTTAAGAAATTTTGCGAAAGAGGAAAACTGGGATTATATAACTGATGATTATAATATTATTGGCTTAAAACAAGTCCATGACACAGTTACTTTAGAACCCGGTTGTCAAATAGAATTAAGTATCAAACCCGAAAAAACAATTGATGAATTAAAATCCAAAATTGACAAACTCAACAAACAAATGTATCCAATTCTCAATCGTTTTGGTATAAGCCTATTAAACTATGGAGTTTCACCACTTTCTACTCACAAATCAATAAATTTAATTCCAAAACGTAGATATCACATCATGGCAAAATATTTATGGGGAATTTTGTCTGATGTTATGATGCGAGAAACTGCCGGAGTGCAATGTTGTATAGATTTTGAAAACGAAGATGATGCTATGGAAAAATTCCGTGTTGCAAACAAATTAACCCCTTTTATGACCGCAATGTTTGCAAATTCTCCTATCAGGGGTGGAGTTGAAACGGGTTACAAAAGTTTTCGTGCATTGAGTTGGCTAAATACAGATAATGACAGATGCGGTTTTGTCGGTCAAATCGACGAAAAATTTTCGTTTGAAGAATATGTGGATTACGTACTGCAAACTCCAATGATTTTTATAAACCGTGATAATAGCGCAATTCCACTAGATGGAAAAATTTGTTTTGACGAGTTTATGGAAAACGGTTACAAAAATTTTGATGCTGATATTGAAGATTTTAACCTCCACGCAAATCTTTATTTCCCAGAAGTAAGACTTCGCAATTTTATAGAGATAAGAAATCACGACTGTGTCGGAAAAGATTTGCAATATTCAATTTTAGCAATTTACAAAGGAATTTTGTATAACAAATCAGCAATTGAAGAAATTGAAGATTTATTCAAAAACTATGATTATAGAGATTTTTCAGAACTAAGATATAATGTGCCAAAAAATGCTATGAATACCAAAATTGGAAACAATTACATTAAAGAAATAGCAAAAGATATTTTATACATAGCAGAAAAATCTTTAATCGAAATGGATACCGGCGAAGAAAAATTCTTAGAACCGATTAAAGAATACGTTGATGCTGGAATTTGTCCTGCAGATGTAATAATACGTAATTGGAACGGAATTTGGAACAAAGATATTAAAAAATTAATAAAATTTGTAAGTGAATTTTGATTTTATCAAGTATTATGCTATAATCCGTATGTTACCGAAAGATACTATAAGAGGAATATATGGATTTAAAGGAACTCCCCAAATGTCCTGTTGAAACAACATTACGCCTTATCGGTGAAAAATGGCGTATTTTAATAATCCGAGATTTACTCAGCGGAACTAAACGTTTTGGCGAATTAAAAAAAGCTTGTAGCGGAATTTCTCAAAAGGTTTTGACACATAATCTTAGAAAAATGGAAGATGATGGACTTGTAAAACGTGAAGTTTTTTCGGAAGTTCCTCCAAGAGTAGAATACACCTTAACCGATGTCGGTTATAGTTTAGCTCCAGTGCTTGATGCTATGGCAAGCTGGGGAACTGATTACAAAACATTCTTGAAACTTCTAAAAAAAATGGGATAATGGTGTTATACCTGCATGGGCAATATTTTGAGCCAATTAATTATGTATAATACTTTACATAAAATAGCAAAAAATATTTTATCATGTATTATATGATGTAGGAGAAATTTTATGACTTTACTAAATGCAATTCATAACGCATTTCCGGAACAAACAAATAGCTCTCATTTACAACTTTTAGACAATAACTCTCTAACACAAACTAAAGAAGAAATTGTTTATCGCAAAAACGGCAAATCAATTGACAGAATTATGGAAGTCGATGCCGTTACAGGCTTAAGATTAAGAACAACTCATTTTGATTATTTTAATGATAAAAAAGTTCGTTCAATTGATGAGTATGACAAGTTTACGGGCAAAAAAATTCGTACTATAAATTATGTTTTGTACAAATCTGTTGATGAATATGATTTGGAAACAGGTAAAAAAATCCGTACAATCAATTTTAATATAAAAGACGAAAACAAAATTTCTTCAATTCAAGAATATGACCTTGAAACCGAAAAAATAGTAAAAATTTCAATATTCAAACGTGATGGCAAAACAATTAGTATAATAAAAAGCATTGATCCTGTGACAGAAAAGGTTACAAGCTGGATAAATAATCAATATACAGATTGTCAAAAACAAAAACATACAAAAGCCGTATCAAGGATTTACGAAAATATTAAAACATCATCTACACAAACAAAAAAAGATGATATTGCAAGACTAATAGATAACCTTTATTCAAACAAACTAAAATTTGATGTGCTACGCACGTAACCCCCTGTGACAATATTGGTCTAAAGTACTTCATATTTTGGTGTGGAGTTTTTACGCACGTAGCCAATTGTGACAATATTCATCCCTACCTCGCACTTTGGTGGAGAGTTTGCACGTAGCCCCCTGTGACAATATTCATCACTACCTCGTACTTTGGTGGAGAGTTTTACGCACGTAGCGAATTGTGACAATATTCATCACTACCTCGTACTTTGGTGGAGAGTTTGCACGTAGCCATTTACCCCCTCTACAAGATACTTTAACGCACGTACTTATAAATCTTTTGTTGGCAAGTATGACTGAGGATAGTTGTAGTCCTCTTTAAAGCCTAAATGTCTATACATTTTCAATGCTTGAAAATTATTGGTTTCTGTAGTTGTATTTACTTCCGTAATCGGTTTTATTCCGTTGTCAGTAATTTCAATCAATTTTTCTACAGATTTTTTAAGCATATGTTTTGACAACCCCTTGCCCTGATGTTCTTTTCTAATCGCAACAATTGGAATATTTGCAATTCTGCCACCTGTAAGGTTCATAAAGCAAAAACCAACAGGAATATTATTGCATAACAATATAGTTGTTGCCTCAGGCAAAAATTCTGCATATATATTTTTTACAATCTTTGTAATTATGTCACGAGTACCTTCGATTGTCTTAAATCTCGGATCAAACAAGGCATCTGCACTATCTTCAAAACCTTCTTGAACAACTTCCACCGCATCTTCAAAATATTTGTCATGCCAGTCAACAAGCTTGTATTCACTATCAAGTGGCGAAAGTTGAGTAATTTTTAAAATATCTCTTGAATTTGTTCCTGCCATCATAAATCTCAAAACAGCAATACCAACAAACTTAAACCCATAACGAGCAATATCACCGATTAAATCTTTTTGCGAACCTAACATCGGATAACAAACAATTTTATCCAATCTTTCGGCCTTTGTAAGTTCCAAAAACTTTTTAAGCAAGTACATAGCTCTTTCAACCATATTTTCCATTTTGAATGAATGAATTATATTAAGCTCTATTGCCTCTGAAATAGCAGTTGTATATACCAAAAACGCAACAGGAATTGTATTTTCAAACAACACAACACACTCAATCAATTTCTTTTCAACTGCATCAATAAATCCTTCAAAATCGAGCGGTTCAAGTTCAAAATTATACTCAGTCACTGCCCTATTTACAAAATCGTTATACACAGTTGCAAACGCTTTATAATCGTTTGGAGTTAATAATCTAGCCTCAAAGTTTTGATTTTCGTCAGTCATGTCCTTAATTCCTTGTTATCATACAATGCAACTCATTATATCATGTGGTGCATTTTTTCTTTTTTGGTTTCCATATACCGCTTGTTATACTCATTTATATATGGCGGTATTTTAACTATATCATGTACAGTTAATCCGTAACCCTTCAAACCGACGATTTTTTTCGGATTATTTGTAATTAAGTTGAAATTATTAAACCCAAGATCACGAATTATCTGCGCTCCCATGCCATAATCTCTCAAATCAGGTTTAAATCCTAAAGAAACATTCGCTTCAACAGTATCTTGTCCTTTTTCTTGAAGGTGATAGGCTTTAATCTTGTTAATTATACCAATTCCTCTGCCCTCATGCCCTTTCATGTAAACTAGTGCGCCTTTCCCATACTCGTTAATCATCTTTAATGCACTATGCAATTGGTAATTACAATCACACTTCAAGCTATGAAAAATATCACCGGTAAGGCATTCGCTATGCACTCTTACAAGCGGAATTTTATCTGAACCGTCATCTTTTACTAACGCAACGCTTTCTTGCCCAGTCATGTGGTTTAAATATCCATAAATTTCAAAATCGCCAAATTGTGTCGGAAGATGTGCCTCCGCCTCTCTTGTTACAATTTTTTCAGACTTCAATCTATATGCAATAAGCTCCGCAACAGAAATAAATTTGATACCATGCTTTTTAGCAAATTTATACAAGTCATCTCGTCTTGCCATGTGACCATCTTCTGCCATAATTTCGCACATAGGACCTGCCGGAACATGCCCGCAAAGTCTTGCCAAATCAACAACTGCTTCAGTATGTCCTGTCCTTGTTAAAACACCGCCTTTTCTTGCAACACATGGAAATAAGTGTCCCGGTCTGCGCAAATCTGACGGTTGGGCATCTGGAGCAAGACAAACTTCTATTGTTTTTGCCCTATCAAAAGCGGAAATTCCGGTGGTTACACCGTATTTTTCAGCCGCATCAATACTAACTGTAAAAGCGGTTTTCATAGATTCATTATTTTGCTCAACCATTTGCGGTAACTGCATTTTTTCAGCAATTTCTGGAGCAATTGCAAGACAAATCAAACCTTTAGCATTTTCTGCCATAAATTTTATGATTTCGGGGGTGACCATTTGCCCTGAACATATCAAATCACCTTCGTTTTCCCTATCTTCATCATCGGCAACAATCAACATTTTGCCGTTCTTAAAATCTTCTAATGCACTTTCTATTGAATCAAATTTAAAATTTTCCATATTATATAAATCCGTTCTCTTTCAAAAAATCTTCTGTAATATTATTATTTTGCGTTGATAAAAATTTTTCAACATATCTACCTAAAATATCAGTTTCAATATTAACCAAATCACCAACACGCAAGTCTTTTAGGTTAGTATTTTCAAGTGTATGGGGAATAATTGCAACACTAAAAATATTTTTTTCAGACTTTGAAACAGTTAAACTAACACCGTTTACAGTAATCGAACCTTTATAAACTATATATTTGTCAAGTTCAGGAGAAACTTCAAACCTCATATCACCCAAGTATTTTGCCACTCCATCAACATGCCCTTGAACAATATGCCCACCCATACGAGTTTGCGGAGTTAAAGCTCTTTCAAGATTAACTCTCTCTCCTGTTTTAAATCCTTTTGTAATCCTCAATGTTTCTGAACTTACATCGGCTGAAAAATAATTACTCCTCAAATCAACAACAGTCTGACAACAACCATTTATTGCAATACTGTCGCCTAATTTTGTTCCATCCAAAACATTTGAACATTCTATGATGAGTTTTTTACCGTCAAATGACTTTATTTTTCCAATTTCTTCGACAATCCCTGTAAACATAAATTGATTTTAACATGAAAAACGGCAAACTGGAATACGAAAACTATAGTAAAGGTCAAAATTATTCAGAATAATTTTTTGTGCTAAAATATTTGCATGGTAAAGATTTTGGACTGCACTCTGCGTGATGGCGGACATGTTAATAAGTGGAATTTTTCTGATGAATGTATTTTGGCAACTCTTAATGCTGCCGAAAAAACTCAAATTGATTATTTTGAAGTCGGTTATGATATGCCACAGTGTATAACCACATCCGACATCAAATTATGCGTAATGTTAGATGCAAAAAACATTCATTCAGTATCTGAAAAAGCTGATTGCATAAGAATTGCCTGCTATCCTCACGAAATTAAAACTGCAATTTTTGCTATAGAAGATTTTAAAAATCAGGGTTTTGAAGTTTTTTTACATCTAATGACAGCTGATAAATTTGAGGATTATGAACTCTTAAAAAACTGGAAAAACAAAGAAATTTTAAATTCGATTTATTTTGCAGATAGTTTCGGCTCCTTTATGCCAAAAGATGTTGAAAATATCTACAAAAAACTTACAGATTGTGGATTTGAAAGAATAAGTTTTCACGCACATAACAACCTCCAACTTGCTTTTACGAACACAATAAAAGCTATCGAACTCGGAGCATATAGTGTTGATGCAACAACTTTTGGAATGGGTAGAGGAGCAGGAAATTTACCAATTGAACTTCTTCTAAAATATTTAGAAAAAGACAATTCCGAATACTTAAAAATTATAAAAAAATATTATATTGAATTGCATTCACAAACCGCATGGGGATATGATTACAATGCACTAATCGGCGGGTTGAATAACATTCACCCGACGAAAATAGCGCAATTTATTGAATAAAATATGCAATAGTTATATTATTTTAAAACTTCTTCAACTTTGCATAAGCGGCATCCATAGCTTTCACACCTTGTCTGCCAAAATCAATTGTGTACATCATACTGTCACCAATTTGAGTAACTTCTTGAATATGCCCAATCCCCAACTTGTCATGAAAAACTCTTTCTCCGACATTAAAAACGTATTCGATTGGAGTTGTAGTTTCCATTCTGCGTTGACGTTCAGCATCTTCTGCCTGCTGCATACGCTCTTTTTGTTTTTTTTCTTCAAGCATTCTTTTTATCGCATTGTCTTTAAAAAATTCTTTAATTTTTTCATCATCACGTTGTTTATTGGCTTGAGATTTAACCAAAATCGTGCGAGATGGAGTTCTGTGCGGTTGTTGAGAATAACTTGAATTTTGCTTTTGTCTGTCATTATGAGATTTTCCTGTAGCCAAACCTCTTGTCGGAGCAACAAAGCCTTTTCCAAAGCCAGATGATGGTTTTACATACCCAAAACTGTCAGATTGAGCTGCAGAATATGAATAATCAGATTTTCCTGTTCTTGCTCTTGAAACTGCATTTTGGAATGTAGAAGTTCCGCTTGTAGAACCTTCAAACCCAATTTTATTCAACAATTGAGGCGGAATTTCATCAATAAATCTTGATGGGTTGTAATATTTGTATTCGCCCCACATTTGACGGCGTTTTGCTGATGTAAGATAAAGTTTTTCTTCCGCACGAGTAACTCCAACATACATCAAGCGACGTTCTTCTTCCATTTCTGATGGGATATTAAATGTTCTCTGATGCGGGAATACACCTTCATCACAACCGGCAAGAAATACTATTGGGAACTCCAAACCTTTTGCAGAGTGCAAAGTCATCAAGGTTACATTATTTGAGATATCTTCCATTCCATCAAGGTCAGAAACCAGAGCAACTTGTTGCAAAAATTCACCTAAAGCATTGTCAGCTTCTTCAGGAACAAATTCCCCTGCGACGTTAACCAACTCTTGCAAGTTTTCAATATCAGCTTCACTTTCAGGGGTATTTTGAGATTGCAGTTCTGCCAAATATCCTGTCTTTTCAATAACAAGAGTTACAAAATCTTGCAATGAATATGAATCTTTAGCATTTACAAATTTCAAAATCAATTCTGAAAAATCTTTCAATTTTGAACGAGTTCTAGGCGGAATTTCAACTGCATCTTCAATTCGTTGACAAGCTGCAAACAGGCTGATATCTTCTTTATCAGCAAAATCAGAGAGATTTTTTACAGTAGTATCGCCAATTGCACGTTTCGGAACATTTACAATTCTTCTAAAACTTTGTGAATCATCCGTATTATAAATCAATTTCAAATATGCAATAATATCTTTAACTTCCTTACGATCATAGAATTTTAAACCGCCATAAATCTTATACGGAAGTCCTGCCGCCATACAAGCTTCTTCTAACGCACGAGATTGAGAGTTTGTACGATAAAGAATTGCAAATCTATTGTAATCTCCGCCGGAATCCTGTTTAATTCGGCTTGCAATAAAGTTTGCTTCATCCGCCTCATCTTGCGCCTCAAAATAATCAATTAATTCACCATCACCTTTTTGTGAATAAAGAACCTTGTCCACACGCTCTGTATTGTTCTCAATGATTGCGTTTGCGACATTCAAAATGTTTGCGGTAGAACGATAATTTTGTTCAAGTTTAATTAATTTTGTTTTTTTGAAATCTTTTTGGAAATTCAAAATAATCGTATAATCCGCACCACGCCAGCTATAAATTGACTGGTCAACATCACCTACAACACACAATGAACGTTCATCCGGAATATCAGGCTCGAGATTTGTATAAAGCATATTAATAAGCTTATATTGCGCCATATTGGTATCCTGAAACTCGTCAACCAAAATATGTTGAAATCTATCGTAATACTGTTGCCGAACCTCTTTGCACTGTTCAAGAAGTTTTACCGTAAGCATTAACATATCATCAAAGTCAATTGCATTGTTGTTATTCAAAGAATTTTCGTACTCTTCATAAATTTGAGCAATTTTTTGTGATTTAAAATCTCTGGCAAAAGTTGCAAAAGTATAAGCATCCTGCATCTTGTTTTTAGCATTAGAAATAACTGTTTTTACAAGTTTTGGTGCATAAACTTTATCATCAAGATTAAGCTTTTTAATTGCCTGTTTAATTACCGCATTAGAATCTGTTTCATCATAAATTGAGAAATTTTTATCCAATCTTTTTCCAGATTGAAAACTATAATTTTCAATATTCTCTCTCAAAATTCTTCCACAAATACCATGAAAAGTGCCAACCCACATGTATTTTACAACGTTTTCGCCCAAAATATTACCAAGACGTTCTTTCATCTCTTTTGCTGCCTTGTTGGTAAATGTAACAGCAAGAATATTACGAGGTCTAACACCATTCTGAATTAAATACGCAATTCTTGAAGTAAGTAATTTCGTTTTTCCGCTGCCTGCTCCCGCCAGTACCAACAATGGTCCTCTTACAGTTTCTACAGCTTCTCTTTGTTCTTTGTTAAGATTATCCAGTATATTTTCCATATCCCTATTCCCAAAATCAAATTTTTGTGATATAATCAGCATAAACTAAAAATGTATAGATTGCAATGAGAAAGTAGGAAAAATGGTAGAAACTGACATGACAAAAGTATTTATGGGTTCAGAAGACGAAAACAAAGAAAAACAAGGTTCAATCGTAGTTCCGATTGATGAAGATATGGATACAGTTTCATCAGGTTCACCCGACACAGTTGATGAACTTGCTATGGAATTAGCAACAATTCAACAATCAGCGAAGCGTATTGCAATTATCGGAAGTCGTAATCTTCCTATTACTCACCAACAAATGATAGAAACATTGACAACAGCTCTTGTAATGCAAGGTAATACAATTATTACATCAGGTGGTTCATCAGGAACAAACGCCGCAGCAATCAGAGGCGCAATGAAGGCTAACCCTGACAAATTGAGAGTAATTTTACCTCAAACAATAGGTCAACAACCATCAGATGTACAAAACCAGCTTATCGGAGTTCCAAATATTATTGAACATCCGGATAGAGCAATGATGACTTTGGCTGACGCATCAAGAGTTTGTAACAGAGAAATTATTGATGAATGCAATCAGTTAATCTGCTTCCTATCTCATACAAGTAAAACTTTGCACAATGCAGTTCAATATGCAGAAGAAGGTCACAAGGTTATTACTGTATTCTATTTAGACTAATAAAGTGAAAAGTGAAAGGTGAGAAGTGAAAAGACCATTACAGTCATGATCTTTTGACTTTGTGCATAAATATGTCTGACAATTTTAAAAAACTTACCGGTAAAAACAGAAATGAATACGAAACAGTTGCAAAACATCTTGTGGATGATTGCGATGTTGAATTATTTAAAGAACTCGTTGATAACGACGATTTCCTTTTCGATTTTGTAAAAAACAATGTAACACAGAGAATTTCAAATGCTATTAACGAAACAAATTACCAAAATTTACTTGAGTTTTTAAAATACTATTCTCAATCTTATGAAGATACAATAGTTTCTGCTCTTGTCAAATATGCTGATGAAGATTTAACTGACATCATGCTAGACAAATTTGAAAATGGGAATGATAATGAAAAGACCTACGCCGCTAAATATTTTGCAAAAATTCAAGATCCATTGGCTTACGAGTTTTTGAAAAATTATTCCAATTCTGAAAATGAATTTCTTGCACAAAATTGCGCCTCAGCACTAGGCGCATGGCACGATGAAGATACATATAATTCTGCAATCGAAAGATTGAAGAATGAAGATGATTTTGAAAAACTTTCAGCAGTGAAATTTTTAGTTGCTTATGGAAACAAATCCGCAATTCCTTATATCATTAACGCAATGAAAAACTCCACAATGGCAGAAAATATTGCAGGCGAAATTCCTTATTTGGAAAACCTTTTTGATTTACTAAAAGATAACTATGAAGATGCGCTTTTAACAATAAATTATATTATTAATGCACTCGGAGAAATTTTGCCTCTCGCAACAATATTTGATTTTGAACTTTTTGAAATCTTTGAACAATTGATAAGCAATCATAGTGATAGTAAATCTGCAATCGTTTTGTTAAATGCAAAAGAAAAATTTGAAACATTAACAGAAAATGACGAATACCTTTTTGATGAAGACAAAAACACCAAAAATGAAATCTTCGATATCAAAAAGTTACTAAATAATGTTCGCAAAAAAGATTTGGAAATATATATTAATGAAGAATTGAGAGAGGATAGCCCTTTTGTCTACACTGCTCTTGATTTTGCGACAGATACACTTGCAATAAGAGAATTGTTAAAATCTAATAATCAAACAATAATCCTTAAAACTGCAGAAATTTTAAAATCTTTAGGAAACTTTGATGAAACAGCAAGAACTGTCGCACTTTTAAAAGTTACTGATATAAATATTAAAGCGATAATTCGAGCGTTATAATTTTACACTTGCACCACTATAGATTTAAATTTACATTGGTGCATTTTTTGTGTTCGTTCGCATATAATAGTTTTGAAAAGGAGATTTTCGTGAAAGAAGAATTGTTATCTATAATAGAAAAAAATAGTCGCATTGATTTATCAGAACTTGCCGCAATGCTCGGAATGGAAGAAATTGATGTTGCAAATGATATTGCAGAACTTGAAAAAGAAGGGATAATCTGCGGATATCATACTCTCATAAACTGGGAAAAAACTAATATTGAAAAAGTTACCGCACTAATCGAAGTTAAGGTTACTCCTCAACGTGGGCAAGGGTTTGACAAAATCGCCGAAAGAATATACAAATATCCTGAAGTGAAATCTGTTTACTTGATTTCAGGCGGATATGACTTGCTCGTAACTCTTGAAGAAAAAACATTAAAAGAGATATCTAATTTTGTAACAGACAAACTTTCAACACTAGACAGAGTTTTGAGTACGGCAACACATTTTATCTTGAAAAAGTACAAAGATCACGGAACAATCGTCAACAAAGTTGTTGAAGAACAAGAAAGAGAAATTATTACACCATGAAATACCCAATTTGTGAAAAAGTTCAGAACATAAAACCGTCGGGAATACGAAAATTTTTCGACATAGTTAGTGAAATGAAAGACGCTATTTCATTAGGTGTTGGCGAACCTGATTTTGAAACCCCGTGGCATATCCGAGATGAAGGAATTTATGCCCTTGAAAAGGGTAAAACTTTTTATACCTCAAATGCAGGACTAAAAGACTTACGTAAAGAAATTACACATTACATCTCGAGAACACAGAAAATTAATTACGACCCATTAAAAGAGATTATTGTAACTGTCGGTGGCTCAGAAGCTATTGATATTGGACTTCGTGCAATGATTAACCCTGGTGATGAAGTTATAATTCCACAGCCATCTTATGTTTCGTACGAACCTTGTGCAGTTTTAGCAGGCGCAAAACCTGTTATCATCAATCTTAAAGCCGAAAACAATTTTAGACTAACTGCACAAGAATTAAGAAATGTAATTACAAATAAAACCAAAGTTTTAATTTTACCTTACCCAAACAACCCGACCGGCGCAATTATGAATAAATTAGATTTGGAAGAAATTGCAAAAGTCATAATAGAAAAAGATATTTTTGTAATGTCAGATGAGATTTATAGCGAACTAACTTATAATGGTAAACACGTTTCTATTGCAAGTATTGACGGCATGCAAGAACGTACTCTTTTGATAAACGGTTTTTCAAAAGCTTATGCAATGACAGGGTGGAGATTAGGTTACGCTTGTGGACCGGAACCGATTATCAAACAGATGACAAAAATTCACCAGTTTGCGATTATGTGTGCGCCAACAACAAGCCAATATGCGGCAATTGAAGCACTGAAAAATGGAGATAAAGACGTTGAAGAAATGCGCCAAGCGTATAACCAAAGACGACGCTACTTAATCAAACGTTTTAAAGATATCGGATTAGAATGTTTTGAACCTTTTGGAGCTTTTTACGTTTTTCCTTGTATAAAAGAATTTGGAATGACAAGTGAAGAATTTGCAACAAAATTTTTGATGGAAGAAAAAGTGGCAGCTGTTCCCGGAACTGCTTTTGGACAAAGTGGGGAAGGTTTTTTGAGAATATCTTATGCTTATTCAATGGAAAATTTAAAAGAAGCAATAGACAGACTAGAACAATTTGTTAAAAAGTTGAGAAAATAAAAAACTTACAAAAAATAGCCATAGCCTTAGAAGTAGAAATCGAAGATATCCTAAACTGTAAATTTTAACTACAATTAATTATTGGATTTCTTAAAAATACCAGCACTTATTTTGGTTAGCATTTTATCCACACCAACTTTTTGGAATAAATTTTCACATATTGTATCTGTTATTATAAATCCATTAGGTTTAACAATTCTCGGCATATTTTTAATTGTACTATAATATTCGTCATCATCTTCAATATAACCCAAAACATTATTCATAGATAAAACATCAAAACTGTTGTCTGGATAATTTTTTATATCATCTTGAATCCTAGTTGCCCATTTTGATTTTGATTTATTATTATATGTTTTATATAAATAATCAAAAATTTCATCATTCACTCGAAAACCGGTTTGTAAAACAGTATCACCATACATTTGAGCATATTTGATAAAACTTGATTTTGCAAATATTGGTTCTTTTCCCCAAAAACCTCCATAATGAGTACAACTTAATAAAATATTTTTAGTTGGCTTTGCTTGTAAATCAACGGTTTGTAAATTTAATACATCTTTCAGTTTTTTATCTTTGATAAGTTCTTTTATTGAAGCCAAATAAGAAAAAGGTTCTTGAGATCGCCCTATTCCAACAATTAGTATAGACTTTTTATCATTAGTATTTTTATTAAATAAAGTTGAAAACACATCTATAACATCTTTAAAATAAGATGTTTCACCTAAAACAACTCCCCTGCGAAAAAAACTTGAAGCCCTGAGAGAAAGATTATATTGACTTATTTCATAAAAATCGGGATGAGCCTTTTTAGTTACTTCATTGTAGTTTTCAACAGTTAAAATATTTTTCTTAATACGAGTAATTTTTTCAAACTTATCAACATCAGGAAGCTTCGGTTTTAAAGCAATTTTACTCATAAAATCTAATAAATGACTGTCACTACTACCCTGAAAACTCTGATTATAATGATTGTTAGTATTAAATTTAAATAATGCGTCGTTTTTTACAAACATAAAAATCCCTTCATTCAAGAAAAACATTAAAATAAAAATTTTTGCTAGTTAAAATATAACTACAAAGAGAAGGATAGATTTATAAATAAGTAAAGGTAAATTATTTGGAAAAATGTTAGTATTATTGAGTTTTCTGTCGCTTCCAGGTCTAAAAAATGTAATATAGAAAATATCCGATTTATCCTTTTCTTATCCTTGAAATTATCCTTTTTTCTTTTAATAATCTGCATTTCACCCTCAAACTCGCTTGTTTTTTGAAGATTTTAAAGGATAAAAGTGGATAATAACCATTACATTTTAGTATGTAATATAAAAAAAATTCCCAGTAGTCGGAAAAACATTTAAAATAAACAATTTAATGTTTATAATTTTTTGAGAAGTAAGATCTAAATTTCTAACTAATAGATTTTTGAAATTTATTTATTTTTTTTGAAATGTAAATCCGTTCATTATATAAAATTTTTATGGTATAATACGGAGGGTATAATATAAGGTAATTACGATGAATCCAGTTCTTAAATATAGAGGAGGTAAATCGAGAGAAATACCTCGTTTTTTGCAATATATACCTGAAAAATTTAATAGTTATATTGAACCTTTTTTGGGTGGAGGTGCGGTATATTTCCATCTTGAACCTACAAAAGCTATTATTAATGATGTAAATCAACGTTTAATAAATTTTTATATTCAATTACGTGATAATTATCCAGAGATGCGCCAACAATTAGATAAAATTCAAAACATCTATGAAAAAAATCAGCAAATATATAAACACGCAAAATTAAACAATCCAAATGAGCATATAATAAATAACAATGAAGAACTTTATTATAAAATGAGAAACTTGTTCAACCATTCAAATACAAAATTTTTAGATGGTGTTGTTTATTTTTTTATTAATAAAACTGCTTATTCTGGAATGATAAGATATAATAATAGTGGGGAATACAATGTTCCCTTTGGGCGTTATCCTAATTTTAATACTAAGCTTATAACCCTCAAACATAGTGAGTTATTACAAAATGCAGAGATATATAATTTAGATTATAAAAAAATATTCGATATGGCAAAAAAAGATGATTTTATGTTTTTAGATCCACCTTACGATTGTGTCTTTAATGATTATGGTAATATAGATATGATGAATGGATTCAATGAAGATGAACATCGGCGATTAGCAAAAGATTTCAAAAATTTAAAATGTAAAGCTCTTATGATTATTGGTAAAACGCCTTTAACAATGGAGTTATATAGAGATTATGTCTTTGATGAATATTATAAAAATTATGCTGTAAATATTAAAAATAGATTTAATAATGATAAGATGCACATTGTTGTAAAAAATTACTAAGTAGGGTACTATATGGCAAGATTAGAAAATAAATCTTTATTTTTTACTACATCTCCAAGAACACCTTTAAAAATGATACCGGAGATAAGACTGTTATATGAAAAATTTTTTAATAAAAAATGGAACAAGGAAGTACAAATTACATTTATTGATGATTTAATAACATCTGGGTTCTTTGAAGGTAATGGCTCTAGTAAATATAAAGATTTCAGTGCTCGGGATCGAATAAATAGGGCTCCTAAAGCCTTGGGGTTTATTGATTTATCTCCAAAAATCGATTTAACACCAGCAGGAAAAGAATTTATATATGGAAGACGACCTCAAGAAATATTTTTAAGACAATTATTAAAATTCCAATTACCTTCACCATTTCATAAAGAAAACAGCCAAATAGAAGGAACCTTCTATATAAAACCTTATCTCGAAATTTTGAGGCTTATAAGAGATTTACAATATATTACGTTTGATGAATTAAAGGTTTTTGCCTTGCGCTTAACAGATTTTAGAGATTATGATTTAGTAAAAAATAATATTACAAAATTCAGGATAAAAAAGAAAAATTACAGAGGAAATTATAAAAAATTTTTAAATGATATTTGGACTAATATTATCTGCGAAACTTATAAAGACAATATTTATTCGGGAAATACTAAGATAAGAGAGACGCAAGATAGCAGTATAAAGAAATTTATAATAACAAAAAAATCAAATGACCGTGACTATGCTGATGCTTGTTTTAGGTATCTTAGATATACAGGATTAATTGCTATTTCAAATACAAATAAATCTATCTCAATTTATAAAGATAAACTACGAGATGTTGATTACATATTAAGTACAGTCAATAGAGAACCTGTATTTGTAGATAATGAAATAAATTATAAAGAATATCTTTTTGACTCAACAATTCCAAAACTATATGTAGATAATAAATTAAATATAATAGATTATATATTAAGAATTAGTAATTATACAAAACGTCAATTAATTGATAAAGATATTGAAGAATTAAAAAATATTAAAGATGATGTTGTTAAACAAAGAAAAGATACGGTAATAAAAAATCAAATTTATGAAATAAAATCATATTCATTATATTCTGAAATTATTGATACATATAATGAAATTATTGCAAATAATTATTACGACAATCCTTTAATGTTAGAATATAATACTTGGCGTGCAATGACAATGCTAAATGGTGGTACAATTAAAGGTAATTTTAATTTTGATGATTTCGGTCAACCTCTATCAACGGCAGCAGGTAATATGGCAGATATTGAATGTCATTATGAGGATTTCATTTTAACAGTAGAAGTTACAATGCAACAAGGGCAAAGACAATACGAGATGGAAGGCGAACCAGTGGCAAGACATTTTGGAAATATTAAGAAAAAATTAGATAAAGATACTTATTGTTTGTTTATTGCCCTAACCATTAACAATGCCTCTTTGGCACATTTTTATGCATTAAACAAAATAGGAATTTCATATTATGGTGGAAAAACAAAAATTATTCCTATGGAATTAGACTTATTTATGTTATTAGTTGAAAATGCGTATAATTACAAAACTCAGCCTAAACCTAATAATATCCGTGATTTTTTAGATAAAACTCTAAAACAAGAAGAATTATCTATAGACGAAAATGATTGGTATAATAGAATTAGAATGTGTACATCAGAATGGCTAGTTGCTTAAAATAAATATTTATATATTTTTTTAAAGTATGCTATATATATACTATTTTATTAATATAAAGAGAAGGTAAAGAAATGTCCAACATTTAGTTTGAGAAATTTTCCCATAAAAAACGACAAAATTAAAATTTCTCATTTTATGTGTCAGACATTCTCAATTTATGTGTCTAGTTATACCCCAAACAGTCCCTAATTGACAAAATTGAACAATTTTTACGACTTAATAATATGTCATAACGCACTAAAAAAGAGCCTTTTCAGGCTCTTTCTAAATGGAGGAGGAGGTGGGATTCGAACAAATATTTCTGCTTTTTGTAGTTTTAAATTTTATCCCGTAACCTCCAGTATTGTTTAATCTTAGAAATTCTTACTTTTAGTAACTTTCAATAATTTTTAGGGACTGTTTGTAAAATTAGTCCCTTTTTAGTCCCTTATTTTAAAAGTTTTAACTATATTAAATAGAGTATTGATTTTTTGTATGAAGCCATTTAATATAAAACAAGTCCCCTAAAATATTTAGAGGACTTGCAAATAGTCTGTCGAGAGTCCTAAATTCTGCAGACTATTTTTTGTTTGGTTTACCACCAGGACGAGGTTCTGATACAGTTGTTTTTGGGTGACTATCTGCATATTTTTTAGTCACATATTGACCAGTACCAGCATCTCTATAATTTTTCTTTTGTGCCATTTTCTTTCTCCACAAATATTCCCCTTACGACTATCGGGTTCGTACCTATATTTATTGTAACTTATTAAATTACAAATATCACATTTCTATCGAGTATGACATTCATTGCAACAAAAGTAACAGCCATCAACATTGTTTGAATATTTTCGGGCTTCTTTTTCAGCCTCTCTGCAATTATCAAAATACCCTAAATATATCAAATTGTTTGGATTTGGTAAAAAACTACAATCTTCTGCATGAAACTCATGTTCACCTGTTGATTGTGCTTGTTTATTTAAATAATAATGTTTATACATTTAAATTCTCCTTTTTTGTATCACAAACTAACTATTTACTTAATAAGTTGCAATAGTTTAATTTATGAGTTATATTGTTTTTGTAAAATTATCATAGTGGTTTTAGCTTGTCTAAAATCACTTTTTCTTTCCCCGCCCAACTAATCCCTATTCAAATTTTCATACTCAGTCTCCTTTTTAATTTACTAGTACATGAGGGCAAAACCCAATTTTCATGCATGATAACCCCAGGTTTCCATGACATGCAAATTTGTTAAAACTTTTAACATTGAAATTTTTGATAGTTGAAGTTTATATACTTCGAAAGAGAGTGTTTTATAATTCCCCGATTCTTATCATACTAAATTTCACTCACTTTAACAATCAATCTAAGGGTTGAAATTTTTATATAAATATGTTAAAATGTGTATGCTGACTCGTGAAGGGTGAAAGCTGGGTTCTCGAATGAGAGTAGGCGAAATGCTTAGAATTCCTTTGCTCCTGGGGTTGGCTTTTTTATTGCTTTTTTAGCTTTTCTTTCAGGTTATCTAATATGTGCTCTGGGTCTTTTCGAATTTCATCAATAATAAACTCTATTGCCTGCATTGAGTATGAGTAACTTGGATTTGAATTTGCTTTATATACAAAACACCACTTCTCATTGTTCTTTATATTGTAATAATTGCAAAACAATTTAAAATGGTAATTATTAAATTTTTCAACGAATTTTCCGTTTTGTTTGAGCACAATGTTTAAGCGCTTCAATTGTTTAGTTATTTCTGCATAAACCTTTTTGGCAGTATATTTATGTGTTTCGTTAGGGTCTTTTAATTTTTTTATTATTTGCACTGGATTTTTTGAATTTTTATCTATGGCAACTGTATCAGTTGCTTTATTTTTATCTTTCGTCAAATAATAATGATGTTCTATTCTAACAGCAAAAGAGCTATTGCTATCTTCTACAATTTTAGAGATTTTGTCATTTAAACCCAATAATTTTTGAGCTATCTTGTCAGAATATTTTGCTTTTATTTCATTTTCATCAAGTGCTTTTTCTTTTACAACCAAGTTCAGGAAATTAAGAGAAATCAATTCTGTAACATCTATGTTATGAAATTGCATAATTTTGTCATTAAAATTAAAAATGCAGGATTGAAACAATGGTACATATACCATTTCGTATTCTTCAGTAACAAAATGAGTGCTTGTATTACGTAATTCTATTATTTTTTCAAGATTCATTCTTAATGGGTCTTTATCATTTGTAAACACAAGTTTTATACAATTTTCTAATGTAATTGTTCTATCAGGATTATCTTTATAGTAGATACTTGTTTCTCCTTGGGTATTAATTAGATGAGCTTTTAACATTAATTCCCACGCATTACATATAAAAAATGCAAAACCCTCAACCCTATATTTTATGGTTGGCTTATTATACACTTCAATAGCAAGAATGAATGCCTCTTGTGCTTTTTTTAATAATTGACTTACGATATTATTCATAAGCCAATTATATCATATTGTGTAAGGCATGGTAAACACCCTATTTTAAATTGATTACAAATTATTTACCTTCAACCTGCCATAAAATTCATCCATCTTATTTGCAACCTGTGCTTCTTTGGATTTGATTATGTGAGAGTAGGTATTTAGGGTTACATTTTTATCAGCATGTCCGAGTCGACCACTGACGGTTACAATATCTTCACCTGATGAGATTAGCAGACTAGCGTTTGTGTGGCGGAGTTGGTGGAAGGTTATTTTAGGCAAGTTATGACGTTTTAAAAAGTTTGTAAACCACTTATATGGTCGTTGCGTGCTTATTGGTTTGCCATCTTCATGCAAAAATACATATTCCCCATTTTTCCAAGCCGTTCCTAACTTCAATCGATTTTCTGTTTGTTGTTTTTTGTATTCTTTCAACAAAGATATTACAGTTTTAGAGGCTGTAACAGTTCTCACACCTGCATCAGTTTTTGGCTTCCCTTCAACATCTCCAATCCCTGCAATATAGTGTCTTTGTTTATTTATGCTAATTTCACAGGTGCTGAAGTTAATATCTTCCCATTTTAAGCCCGTAAGTTCTCCTTCTCGTAAACCTATATCAATAGCAAGATAAATCATTGTCATATACATCAAAGGTTCACGATTTAACGCATTTAACATTTCTGCAACTTGCTCATCATTGTAATACTTGGCTTTCGGTTTTGTTACTTTTTGAGGTTTTGCACGTTCAGCAGGATTGTTCATTAAGATATTCCAATCAACTGCAGTTGACAATATTGAATGAATTACAATATGGTGATTACGAATAGTTTTTGTAGTTAGCGTATTAGTGGAATTGCTTTTGAACATTCTATAAAAATCAAGTTTATAAACTTCGCAAAGTTTTTGAGCAGTTGTATAATTAGTTGCTTGTCCATTTTTAAGCCGTCTACAAGTTTTGGACGAAATTCCTGTTGTTTTTATCATGTGAGCAATAGTTAATAGTTCTAAGTACTTTGTTAATTTGTTTGTCGGTGTAAATTTTCCATCTAGTCTAACACCTTCTTCCGTAAGGTTATTGTAGAATTGTATTAGGTGATGTGGTTGTATTTTCGCTAACTTTATATGACCAATTGCAGGCAATATTCTGTTAAGAATAATTTTGTAGGATTGTAATGTTGTTAGAGCAAGATTTTTTTCGGCATAATCTTCAAGCCATTTTTGCGTAAATTCTGCAAAAGTTATTTTTTCACCATCTAAGTAAACTCCGTTTAATACTTCGTTTTCAAACATCACCATTTGACGATTAAGCTCTTTTTCCGCTTGTTTTGGAGTTAATGTTTCGTCTAGTTTTATTGTTTTTCTTTTGCGTAATTTTTTGCCCTTTGAGTCGTAACCTTGACAAACCGTTAATCTGTACGTATATTCTGATGTTTTTTCGTAAAAAGCCATTTTGTTTTCCTCTTTATCATTTTTTATTATCTCCCTTTTTCCTAACTTCCAGCTTCATTTTCTTAAAAATAAGTACAGGGTAACTGTTTTCAGGAGCTACCCTGTATTTTTAATTTACCTATTCTTGTATAAGTCGTTTAAACATTGGGTATTTTGACAATATTTCGTTTGATACTTTATCTGCTCTTTTGCTACCGCCAATACTTAAATAGAATGTTTTGTATTTGTTTAAATCAATTTGTGATATCTGCTCTAACAAGGAATCAATATTATCAGGTGAAAGTACAATGTGATAGAATGCACCAAGACCTTCTTTATTTAGGAATTGCCACAAAATAAATGCTTGAAAATAGTCTTTCACAACTACAATTACAGATGTAAGCAACGAATATGAGTTAATCATAGCGAGTTGTGAAGTTGTTTGTGGTTCGTAATATTTAGAGCTATTATCATCTAAATAGATGTATTTAATGTTCATTACTTCGGGAAATTCATAGGTTGGATATTGAGCAGTAGAATAATTAAATACTGGTATACTCAACACTTCGTCATTCAATCCTAAGTTCATTTTCATAACAGTTTGTTTTTTAATTCCGTATTTATTGAATAGAAATTTTAACTGCTCATCCGATTTCAAGAGTTTTTCATTCAGTGGGTAATAGGCTAAAAAAAATTCATGTTGTTTTTTAGGATTTGATACCTCTTGATATCCTCGAGATAGAATATCGACAGGAATAATACTTTTAGAAACAGGTTTTTCAATTGGCATACTTGCATACATTACCTGATTAGTGCTAATCATTTTCTGTTCCTCAATATAACGTCCATCATGCTTTAGAACTTGGTTTACCCAATTTATGGATTCTGCAAATGTTTTAGAATAAAATGTTTGTTCTATTGAAAAATTCTTGTAGTAATCAAGAAGTTCTTGCTCGGAGAAAAATCTTTCCTCATTTTCCCTAAATAGTTCTACTAAATAACTTTCAAAACTATCTATTAATTTAATTGCTTGTTTTGTCATAGTTGTTTCCTTTCTTTTTTTGATTTTTAATACATTTCATATAATGTTCGTTGAAATCCTTACAATCGCATTTTGTAACAATTCGCTTGAACATAGGATATTTTTCAATAATTTTTTCTGCAACTTTGCTACCTTCTTCGTCATTATCAACATACAAATAAAATTGTTTATACTTTGAGAAGTCGACTGCTGTTATTTGTTTTAACAAAGATTGAATACCATTTGACGGTGTAACAATATGGTAGTGTTGAATTTGCCGTTGTTCTTTAAGGTGCTGATACAGAGCGTAGCCGTCAAAATAACCTTCTACTATCGCTAAAACTTGTGTTGTCGGCTTGTATGAGTTAATCATCGCAAGTCCTGTTGGCGTTCCTTTTTGTCGAGTTAAGCCATCTTTGCTAAAATTGTATGGTCTAAATTCAAACCCTAAAATTATATTGGCTTTTTCTGTTGAATATTGGAATGTTGGAATTACCCAACGTCTTTTATCAACATCTACTCCAAGTTTAACTTCTCTAGTTGTTGATAACCTTAATCCTCTTTTTCTAAGTAACAAATGAGGAAGCATATCAATTGTTTGCAGTCTTTCGTTGCATTCTTGCATATAGAACTTAAACTCCAATTGCTTTTGTTTTGTAAAAATGTGTTTGAAGCGGTCTGTGTTGTTACAATCCGAATTAAGTTTTAGATTTAATTTACCTTTGTTTTTTTGAAGAATTTCTCTCAATATCATTGGAGCGTGGCTATTATCAGCAAAACACCAAAGAACACCTTTTGCGGAATTGAATTTTAAGTTATCTCGACCTGAGTCTTTACACATTGGACACTGCCAAAAGTATTCATCACCTGATTGTTTTTCAGGTTCGCCTAATACTTCGATAATTAAGTCTAACGTTAGTTTGTTCATTTGCATTTTTATACCTTTCTAGTTTTATGGTAAATCCAGTCAATCCCAGTACTAACTTGTATTTTGATAAAAATCAGGGTGGCAATTGCGGTAATTGCCTTTAAACGCAAGCATTACGGGGATTGACATCTTTACCTATGTTTATATTAAGTTCTCAAGTTCCGAAGCCCCATTGTCTAAATCCTCTGATTCTAAAGTTATAAGCGAGTATTTGAAACCAGAATTTCCTGCTATCGATTTGTTTAAAAAGTAGCCTCTTGATGTTGCGATTAAACTAACTCCTTCAATAATCGCTTCAAAACTTTTAGCAAATTCTCTTTTTGATAAATTTGCATCCTTAAAATGAGATTGTTTCAAATCTGTAGCAGTATATTCTTTGCCAATATTCTTTAAAAAGAAGTCAAACATACATTCACAATTTGCATCTAGAGTTGATTCTAACTTTAAGAATTTGCGAACATCAATACTTAAAAATTCAATAGTATCTATTGCTTGTTTTACATCTTTAGAATTAATAAACAATTCTTGAGGGTGGTTCAGGCACGCATAAATTGTTGCCAGCTTTATGACTTTTAGCTCTCTTGAATTAATTTCAAGAGAAAGTAAGTAATTTTCTTCCTCATCTTCAAGTTCTTCTAATTTAATTAAATATGGATAAAGAACCTCGTCATAAGCCTTGTCCGTTAATTCATACACAGAATTTAATTCAATGGATTCAAATATTTGAAAGAATTGTTTTCCTAATTCTTTTAAGATAGAACTATATTGTTTTTTTGCAATACGTGCCTCTTTAGCGTTTCTTTCTATTTCGTAAGACTCTTTGACAGTTTGATAGCCGATGATTAGTCTTCTCATAAGTCCTGTTTTCAAGTCTGTGTTAAAAGAATTTTTTAACAAATTTCCTTCAAAAAGTGTTGGGTCTGAGGACAGAAGTACATTTACTGGAACATCTTCAATATTGGCTTTTCTCGGTTTCCCTTGTGTACTCTTTGAAATAATTTTATTATCAAATCCATAGTACAATTGATTAAAAAGCTGTTTCTGGTCAAGCGTTGGATGAACTATAAAATTCCCAAATTCAGAATTTTCAAAAAGTATCGCTCCCAAACCAAATAATAAGAGAACCTCGGCATCACTAAAAAGCCCCTCTTTTGTACCATCAGTTATTTCAAGAACCATTTCTCGAGGTACTTCCTGCTCATCTCCACCATTTGCCATTTTGGCATTAGCTAACATTTGTCTCTGTTTGAAAGTTTTAAATTCATTATAAACCCATTCTCTAAATTTCTTGAAAACAAGCTTTTTAAGGTCTTTTAAGATTCTATCTTTGCCAAATCCAGAAGGCATAAAAATTGCTGCATATATATTCGGAAATCCAACATTACCATCAATTTCTTTAAACTTTATACGCTTTGTAGTTAATGCTTGAACAATTTCTACGAGTATAAGTAGAAGTATAATACTTGCTGAAACCTTGGGATAACATTTTTTGACTTCAGTTACCAAAGTTTGAACAATTTTGGGACAATCTGGAAGTTTAAAATCTATATTGCTAGATGCTAAAAGAGCAGTAGCACATAATAATTGCTTTCTCGGCAATGGGACATTTAACGCCACACTTTTCATCATTACTCACCTACCTTTCTAATTTTGTTTGAGTTTTCTATTTCTGTATTTGTTTGCGTTTCGCCATTGTTTAGGTATTCTATTAAACTTTCTAGGTTAACTAAATATTTTCGCCCTGCTTTTACGTACTTAATCTTGTCTTGTAAGACTAATTGTCTGACATGATATTTTGCAAGTCCTGTAATTTGTGAGCATTCACAAATTGATTTCATTGTTGGAACATTTTTAAAGGTTTCTTTCATTTTTTTCTCCTTTTTTAATCCTATCTACAGGTGGGAAATAACATACCCCCCTATTACTGTTACGTTTTTTTCGGGGGGTAGCGTGTTTTTTGGAGGAGAAAATTTAAGAAATGTTAAGAGAATAAAACTTAAATTATAACCTGTAACCTTGATATACTCTAAATTTTGAACATTAATTTTAAAAATAGTAATTCTTTAATAAAAAAACACTTTTTAAAATTTATAAAAAGTGTTTTTATTATTCAAAATTATAGATTGCTCGAAAATATATTAATTTACTTTAAAGATTTATAAATGCGATACAAGATTTCAATATTAACTTCTTCTTTTCTAATAGCAGTGATTAGTTCTTCTTTCAAAATCTCTTTTTCTTGCAAATAACCAAAATTAAATAAATCTTCAATTCCAATATCAAGAGCAGTTAATAACTTGGCAAGATGTTCAGCTGTAATAAAAGTTTTTCCTCTTTCAAGTTTACTAAGCGTTCTCTGTCCGAAACCAACCATTTCAGAAAGTTTATCTTGTGTAAGCTTTCTTTCAGTTCGTAAATCTTTGATACGCTTTCCTAAAAGTCCTTTTATGTCTAAGTTGTTTTCCATTACTGCCCTCGTTCCTTTAATAATAAGTGATTCATAGTTTACTTTACAGACTATCTGTGGACATAATAAACTTGCTTTTTAAGCTTTTTATGCGTAAAATACTTTCATTAAGTGTTACTGATGTTCAAATATTGCCTCTAAGTTCTAATGGCAGAAAGGAAATTATGGAAGCTCTGAAAGAAATTTTGATTAAGAATGAATGGTTTACCAAGCAAGAAGTAGAAGAAACTTTTACACCTGACGTTGTGAAGTGTATTGATGAATGTACTAGACCAAAACAAGATGAAATTTTTAATGCCTTTGATGGCTTAAAGCCACAAGATGTCAAAGTGTTGATAATCGGACAAGACCCTTATCCTGATGAAACAAAAGCTCATGGACTTGCTTTTTCTTATAGAGATGGTTCTATTCCTGCTGATGATTCTTTAAGAAATATTTTTCATAAGATTAAAGACGATTTGGGCATAGATAATACTCATACAAATTTGTCAGCTTGGAAAGAGCAAGGTGTTTTATTGCTAAACACAGCATTAACATTTGCTCCTAATAATCAGGATTTCCATATAAAAGCTTGGCAAGATTTTATAAATCAAGTAATTTCTAAACTTCTTAAAGTTAAGACAGAGAATAAGCAACCTCTAGTAATTATGTTATGGGGAAGAAAAGCTAATGAGATAAAAATGCTTACGTATAAGGGAAAAGAGCAAGAATTAGTGTTTAATCAACAATATCCATTGATTAAGATTTTGCGTTCTTCTCATCCATCCAACAATTATCAAGCTTGTACAAAAGCTATCTACAATGGTGAAGTTCCTGCATTCAACGACACAAACTACAAACCTTTTAAAGAATGTAATGAGTTTCTAAAGGCTAACGGTTTTAACGAAATTAGGTGGTAATTAACGGTAAAGGAATATATTAGCATTATGGGTATTTTAAGCTACATAGTTATTGCTATTTTCTTAATAGTAACAATTTCGTATTGGATAATTTTAGAAAGTTTTTGGAGTGGCTTAGGAATAGGCATACTCGTTATATTCCTGCTATGGATTGCTTTCTTACCCCTTTGGATTGCAAGAGTCAGGAAACATCCACATAGTTTGGCAATATTTCTCATAAACTTGCTACTTGGGTGGACTTTATTATTTTGGCTGATAGCACTTATTTGGGCTTTCGTTGGGAAAGAGGAGAAATAGGTTGTTGCCTATACAGATAAAATTTTTCTGTTCCTCTTTCTAAAATCAAGAACTTATTCAGCTTGTTAGAAGAATAAATTAATTTGAATTCCATTTTATCATCTTCAACCTGCTCAAGTAGTGTCAAAAGATTTTTTACTGATTTTTTGCAGATTGGAATGCTTTGTACAAGTTGAGAGTTTTCGTATTCCCAATAAGGTATTCCTTCAATATCTATAACACTTACTTTTTCTAAATCTGCTTTATTTACTAACTCCAGTCTATCAGCAACTCCGTACTTTTGACAAAGTGAATCAATTCTTGGGTCGCAAGTTCGCATTGGTTTAGATAAATTTTTATTAATTTCTGCAAAAGTCTGATTATTTTTCAAACTTTGTAATATAATTAGTTCTTCTTTTGTTAAATACATTTTATCTCCAATTATTTCCTTTCTCAATTACATCTAATAATGTCATAACCCATATTTATAGCTTTTTGCTTAGCTTCAGCTCTATTGTGAGCTTCTACAACTATTTCTTCCTGCCTTGCATATCTGCTACCTCTAACACGAACCAACATTTTATACTCATAAGTGTCTTTGTGGTGATATTCAGGTGGTTTATCGTGAGAAATGAAACTTGTATCAAATTTGGGACTGCTATAATCTACATTATTTTTAACAGGTGAAGAATTTGCCCACAAATCATCTTCATTATTGTAGTAATCTTCTTCATAACCATCGTTATAATCGTCATAATAATCGTTATCAGAGTTATAACTTCCTATCCGACCTCTGATTTCATTCATAAAGCCATTTACAAAAATGTAAATTACTAACGCAATTCCTAGCCATTTCATAAGTTTGTTCCTTTCTTTGTTTGTTCACAAACTTATTATAAATTGCTTTTCAAAAACCCGCCCCCAAATTCTTGACTTCAATTGGTATGAGCGGGTTTTAGAGTTTGATTTTAATATGCTTTAGAAAAAATATTGAAATATTATTTAGCTAATTCAACTTTTTGAATAATTATTGGAGAATCTTCCCTATCCAAATCCTTTTCTCCTGTAATAATAACTTGATGATTAGTTTGCAATAATTTATCAAATTTTTTAATTTGTTTATCAAAACAAACACAATCTATTGTTCCTGTTTCATCTTCAACTGTTATAAAGCGTATGAATTTATTTGGATTTAATTTTGTTGGTATTTGATTTGTTTCAATAATCGTCCCACAAATTGATATCTCTATGGAATGTTCATCATTTGACAATTCTTTCACTTGATTGCACTTTACTAATTTCATAAGTTTGTTCCTTTCTTTGCTTGTTTACACATTTATTATAAATAGCTTTTCAAAAACCTGCTCCCAAATTCATCGTTTTGGTATCTATCAGAGAGTTTAAGACCTGTAACCTACCCAAAAACTAACAAATAGCTTAGATTTACCACAATTACCATTGATAATATCTCTAAAATCTATGTCTTACTTGGGATTGACCAGATTTACCGCAGAAACAGATATAAAATGTTGCATTCAGGTCAAATGCTAAAATGCTCTAAAATCAACAAAATTTTTCAGCAGTCCCTTTTTGGTCCCTTTTTTGCAAAATTTGCTCATTTTTTGAGTTCGAGGACAAGTTAGAAACGCACTAAAAAAGAGCCTTTTCAGGCTCTTTCTAAATGGAGGAGGAGGTGGGATTCGAACCCACGGTACGCGTGAACGTACGACAGTTTTCAAGACTGCTCCAATCAACCGCTCTGGCACTCCTCCATACGATTGTTCGGATGTAATTCTATTGTATTAAATAATTTTTCTTTGTCAAGTGGCTTTTCCGAATTTATTTAATTTAACTTTTTACAAAAAAAATATTTCAACATATAAAATCCCGAATTCAAAAATTCCTCCTTCTCTCCAGTATATTTAAACCCCATCTTCACATAAAACCTAATTGCTCTCTCATTTTTATCCAAAACGTACAAAAAGACTTCTTTCGATTTCTCAATAACATTATTTAAAATCTTTGTACCAATCCCTTCTCCTTGAAAAAACGGATCTTTTTGTAAAAATTAATATCTCAGCAATCCTTGAAATATCCATATTACCAGCTTTTCGTAACATTTAATTTCCTCTTACCTATACTGCAACTTTATCAAATAAACCATATTCGTCAATTTTTTATGTAAATTTATCTTCACTCACATAGCAAAAAATATTTTTACAACACTTATATGAACGAACATAGGAGAAATCAAATGAGCAAAATTAGTCCTATAATAGGCTCTACCAAACAACTTACAGGTGAAACAAGATTTATAAATGACGCATTACGAAAACATAAACTCACAAGACACAATTTAAAAACACTCAAACAATTTCAACCACTAAATGATGACATTGCAGAATTTAGTAGCAATTTTCAAAAAAATTACAACGACTATAAAAACATTGAAGAAACAAATTCTCTTATGTCTTTTGAGAGAAGAAAATTAGCTCAAATTGAAGATACCGTTTCACAAGGCTATTTTAGAGATGAAGAAATTTTTGATGAAATGAGCGATTATGCAAGCAGAAGCTATAGCTCTGACGATATTCCAATTGCTGAAAAGCCTAGTATTCTAAGTCAAATTTCTACAGTATTTTCTCTGGATAAAGACCTTGACAAATCTATTCAACGCAAATTAAAACGTATATCTATGGGGGATAAATTAGAAAAAGAAGCCGCTAAATTCGGTCGATATCTAACATTCCAAGAAACTCCTATTATTGCAGAAGAAGCTCTTGTCCAAAAAGAAACAGGAATTTCAGAAAAAAGAATTATACAAAACTTTAAACGTTCATTTTTGAACAAACGAAATCCACAAGACAAGAATTTTTCTGTAGAATTATTCCGCTTTTTATCTCAAAAACCGGAAAACAGAAAAGATGTAATTTTAAAAGCCATAGATGGCGATGAAATCGTAGATACAGCATTAATTGAATTTTTCCCGAAAATCAATAGTATTTTGTCAAACGAAAAATTGACCCAAGAAGTTATGGAAGATTGCAGAGTGGATGGAATTACTGATCCTACTCAATGCAATTTTGCAAAGCAGTTATGCCAAATTTATGGCAAATGGGATGATACAACAAAAGATTTTCTTCAAAGAACAGTTTTTGACACAATAAAAGGTCCAAAATCTTGTGAAGAAGCAGTTAATATATCTTTAAAATGTTTAAGAGAAAATAATTATTCGATAACTAAAACTCTTATGGATAGAAATTACATTTATAAAATGAAACACCTTGATAAAGATATGCGCAAAAAGTAGCTGAACTCAGCAAAAACTAATCAATTTTTCTCGCAAACTTTTTGTTATAAAAATGTATCACTAGCGGATAAAGAATCGTTATATATAATCCAATCAAAAAGCAACTGCTAAATCTTCCGATTGGAGCAGACATGTATTGCAAAAAGATCGGAGTTAAATATTCCTGTAAATACACTAAAATTAAACCGCCAAAAAGAAAAAATAAAGCTTTTCCCCAAAAACCGCATTGAGGTACATCAAAATTTACAAATCTTCTTTCTAACAACCACCCGGTAAAAGCGCCTAACGCAAATCCAGCTTTTGGGAAAGATTCAAATCTCATTTTTTCAGGATCAACAAGAATTACACCATTCAAATAATCAACCGGATAATGTTTAAACTCTGTATAAATTATCAATAAAATACACAAGATTAAAATAATTCCAAACGCAATTAAATCACGGTTTTTGCCGTTTTCAATCCATTTTAGCACTTTAGATGTCACATATAAAAGCCCAACACCCACAATCATTGAAACAACAACATCTTGAGGCGTATGAACACACAAGTAATTTCTTGAAAATGCGATTAAGAAAACCATTGTAATAAGGGAATATCTAAGAATTTTGTTTGACCAAAACTTAACTGCCAAAGCTCCAAATGTTCCCGTTGCAATCGCTGTATGACCGCTTGGAAAAGAGTAGCCAGTTGCATGTTTCATAGCTTTTTCAAGAGGATGTATTCTATTATCCAAAATCCATGGGCGATAAATACATGCCGTAACTTTCAAAAATTGGTTAACAACAAGCGCTCCAAAAAAGTTCCAAATCAAATAAATTCCACATTTTTTGTTTAAAACCCAATAAAACAATGCAATCAAAAGCATTGCAAAACAATATTCCCCGAGAAGTGTTATATGATATAAAATCCAGTCAAACGCTCCATGCGTAACTTCTCTAAAATTTTGCAACATCAATAAATATTCTAGCTGTAATCCCAAAAATTTTTCCATAAAACAATTTTATTAAGAAAAATTTTCAAAATCAAATATCTTAAAAATTTTTCATGTATATAATTTGCAATATTTGTTAACATTTAACTGATTTTATTAAAGTTTTGAATATATTTTTCCGTTAATAGCGTATGTAGTGGAGATTAATTATGTTCGACGATATTAATATCAACAGTTTAGACGGAATTAAAAAGATTATAGCCCAAAAGTGTGACCAGAATAACGATGGAATTTTACAAGATACTAATAAATTGCAAGAGGTTAGTATTTTCAACAAAACTTGTAAAACCATTAAGGGGACAACTTTTATTTACAATGGACAAGCATATAATGCCGACGGTACTGAAAACTATACAAGAGAAGTTCCTCGAGAAATAAAAATGCCGGAATTTAAAATGTTTAAAAAGCCGAAAAATCTTACCCAAAAAGATAGCATAAGTACATCTTATGACTGGTCGCCGGAATGGTTGAATAACTCTATTGAACAAATGACAACTGCACCAAGATATAAAGGTAAATATAAAAAAAGTATTTTGCGTGGAAAAGCTCAAGCATTTATTAACAGTGGCAAAAAATGGGATATAGACCCACGGATTCTTCTTGCTGTTGCAATGCAAGAATCCGCAAGGGGTACTAAAACAAGAGGCAAAAACAGTGTTGGAGGGCCTAAACAAAATTTTAATTCAATAGAAGAGAGTATTGATCATATTGCACAGAGAATTGATACAATAAGGACTAAGCAACATAGAAAAAAAACTACAGTAGATTCAATTGCCTTTGGATACACAAATGTAAAAGCTTCCGCTCCAACATGGAGTAAAAATGTCAACAGTTACATAAATCAAGCGACAAAATACTACGAACCGCCTAAATAAGATTAAACATTATAATCTATTCCATGTTTTTTAAAAAGTTGGTTGAAAAATTCTTTATTTTTCAAAATATTTTCATCTGTCAAAGTCATTGGCATAGTATAATTTATAGGATGTTGTTTTTGACTTTTTTCAGCAATAACTTTATCCAAATATTCGCCTAAAACCTCATTTGTTTCGGCACAAATCTTTCTTTGTTGCGGTATATCAGCGTTTTCTTTGGCAATTTTCAACTTATCCGCCAAATCTTGCGCCTTTTGAGAAAATTTTTCATAACCATTTGATTTATCACCCGAAAGCGTTTTTAAGAACTTATCTCTATCAGAAAAAGCTAAATTTGGTGTAAATTTATATTTTGCATGGAAATAAATCGCAGTATCCTTTGAAATTATTTCAAAATTTTTAACCTTGTTTTCCATAATTTCTATAATGCTTGAAAGCCTCAAAATTTCCCCAAAATTAAACCCTTTTTGTTTATATTCATCATTAACTCGAATAAAAAGTCCCGACATATTTGGAGAGCCTTCAAAATACGCAAATTCTTCATACCCCAGCAATTTATCAAACCTGTTTCTTAATTCGGTTATAAAATTATGTCCGTAACCAGCTTTTGGCATTTTCACATCAAGGTACAATTTCCCAAACTTATTTTCAGGCACAACAAAAGAACAAAGTTTTCTTGTATCACCTTGTGCAACATTAGTTATGATAGGTTTTGTGTTTTTTATAAATCTAGTTGGATTAATTGGGTTAATAATTTTCATAATAAGTATGCTAATCTAAAACCTGTAAATAAAAATTTTTGCGTAATTTTTAGATTTTATAATATAATTCACCTATGACAACAATTGATTTTTCGAATGTAATAAAAATTAAAAACGCCGTTAATGAAAAATTCGGTGAATACGTACACTTTCATGATGCTTGTGGCGGACAATATTTTAACCTTGAACGCACATCCCCGCAAATTATTGAATTTATAAAAGAATTTGTCAAAACTCTAGGCTATACCGCAGAATTTGAAGAAAATGGCTTGTTTTTTACATTAAATTGATTAATCTTTTTTGATTTATAATATTTGTATGGAATATTGTAATAAATGCGGAAACAAATTAACCGAAAAAGAGTGTATAAATTGTGGAATAAGTGAAGGGATGGTTGCTTATTGCGAAAATTGTGACGAGTTCAAATTTCCAATGTACAATGTCGCAGTTAGTGCAGTCATCTGCAATCCTGATTTTTCCAAGATTTTATTAATCCAACAATACGGTAGACCAAAAAATATTCTCGTTGCCGGCTATGTAAATAAAGGCGAAAACCTTGAACATGCTCTTATTAGAGAAATTAAGGAAGAAGTCGGATTGGATGTAATAGATTTTAAGTTCAACGCATCAAGTTATTATGAAAAATCAAATACGCTGATTTGCAATTTTATTGTCAGAGCAAAAAACGAAAACTATTCACTCACAACCGAAGTTGATGCAGCAAACTGGTTTACAATCGAAAAATCTAAAGAGGCAATTTATAAAGGCAGTTTGGCAGAAAAATTTTATAATTTGGCAATTGAAAAAATTCAATCATGCTATAATTAAACTATTCTGAAAGGATTTTAAACATGAAAACAATTAAACTAACAAAAATGCAAGGTTGTGGAAACGACTTTGTAATAATTGATTACCCCGAATACGAAAAAACCGGATTAAAAATGAGCGAACTTGCCAAAAAAGTTTGCAATAGAAATTTTGGAGTCGGTGCAGATGGAATGATTATCCCGAAACTTAACCCTGAAAACAAAGAGGCAGATATCAGTTGGTATTTCTATAATTCCGACGGTTCTACCGCTCAAATGTGCGGAAACGGAATGAGATGTTTTGCAAAATATTGTATTGACAACAAACTAGTTGACAAAAAATCATTTAGTGTTGAAACACTTGCAGGAATTATCAAACCTGAACTTCTTGATAACGGATTAATTAAGGTAAATATGGGAAAACCGATTTTAGAAAACAAAAAAATCCCGTTTTGGAGCGAAAATGGAGAAAAGAAACTTACTGCCCTTGACAGAGAATTTGAAATTACCCCTGTTTCTATGGGAAATCCGCACTGTGTAATTATTACAGACGAAGATCCGATGAAACTTGCCCAAACTTACGGCCCTGTTATTGAAAAACACGAATTTTTCCCAGAAAAAACAAATACGGAGTTTGTAAGAGTAAAATCTCGCATGGAAATTGATATGCGTGTATTTGAACGTGGTTGCGGAATTACATTAGCATGTGGGACAGGAGCTTGTGCAAGCGTTGTTGCATGTGTTTTAAATAACTTAACAGAAAACAAAGTTAAAGTTAACCTTCTTGGAGGTCCTGTATTCATTGAATGGCAAGGTTCTGCGGATGATAAAGAACAAGATATTTTCTTAATCGGCTCGGCTAACTATAGCTTTTTTGCAGATTATATCTTGTAAAATCCCGTATTTCCATGATATTATAAACTTATACACTAGAATAGGAGAAAATTAAACATGAAAACTTACGAATTATTAACTATATTCAAACCAAATTTGGATGCAGAAGAAGTTGAAAAAGCAGTTGAAACTTTGAATAAAGTTGTTGTTGATTTCGGCGGAAAAATTGAATCTACAGACAAAACTGGCAGAAAAAAATTAGCTTATGAAATCGAAAACTTCAGAGATGGATTTTTTGTTACTACAGAATTAAGCTTGCCTGCTGAAAAAGTAGCTGAATTTAGAAGACAATTGAAATTGAACGACAATGTTTTAAGAACTATGTTCTTAGAATCTTCAAAAGTTAGTGCATAAGCGTAGGTTGGGGATATTTTCCCCAACAATTTTAAAAAGAAAGAAAGAAAAATGGCATTTTCAAAAGCAGTAGTAACAGGAACAGTTTACAGAGCGCCGGAAAAACGTTTTACCCAAAACAATATTGCGGTATCTGCATTTGTTCTTAATATTGGCGAAAGAGAAGAAACTCTTGTAAGAGTTCTTTCAAGAAGGCAAGCGTTGGATGAAACTGTATCATCTTTGACTAAAGGCGATAGAGTTCTTGTTGAAGGCAGACTTCAAGTTGCAGTATCAAAAACTGATGATGGTGCAGAAAGAAGAATTTACGAGATTGATGCCAATACGGTTGAAAGAATGGGCGAAGGCGGTGGCTCTTCTGCTCCTTCAAACCAAAAATTCGGAACAGAAGAAATCGTTAAATTTGAATCAGATGATATGTCTAATGAATTGATTAACGAAGACGAAATTCCGTTCTAAAGGATGACGAAATAAAAAAGTGTAGTATAAAATAAAAAAGGCTAGAAAGGCTAATTCGAGAAATGGCAAGACAAAATAACGATGACAAGAAAAAACGTAAAAATTGTTCACTTTGTGCAGACAAAGTTGAAGCAATTGATTACAAAGATGCAGCAAAATTAAGAAGATACTTGACAGAAGCAGGAAAAATTATTCCTCGCCGTATTACAGGTAACTGCGCTAAGCACCAAAGAATGATTGCAACTGCAATTAAACGTGCTAGAGAAGCTGCTATCATTGATTACGTTTTTGACTAATCAATATTGCTAGATATTACAAAAACTGTCCAATTCTATAGTTTATGAATTGGGCAGTTTTGTTTTTATAAAAACTTTGCAGTTTTGGATGTTTTGCAGTTTTTTAAATCTTTAGGAGTTCCGGTAAATATAATTTCACCTCCAGCCTCTCCTCCTTCTGGTCCCATATCCACAATATAATCTGCATTTTTTATTACATCCAAATCATGTTCAATTACAATAACAGTCGCCCCATTATCTATCAAAGTTTGAAAAACCTTCAAAAGTGTCTGTACATCCAACGGATGTAAGCCTATTGTCGGTTCATCAAAAACAAATACAGAATTTGACTGTGATTTTCTCATCTCACTTGCCAGTTTCAATCTCTGTGCCTCACCACCTGACAAACTCGGTGTTGCTTCCCCAAGAGTTAAATAACCTAAACCTAAATCCTGCAAAACTTGCAATCTTTGCTGAACCACTTTCAAATTATGACATGCCTCAAGTGCCGTATTTACATCCATTTCCATCAATTTCGGTAACGAATAATTTTCATACTTAATACTTTCTGCAACTTTAGAATATCTTGAACCGCCACATTCCGGACAAGGGATTTCTACATCAGGCAAAAATTGGACATCTAAATTTATTACACCGGTTCCATCGCAAGTTTCACAACGCAATTTTCCTGTATTATACGAGAAATCTCCCGCTTTATAGCCCAATTCTTTTGCTTTTTCAGATTTTGCAAAAACTTTTCTCAACTCATCATGAATATTTGCATATGTCGCAACAGTCGAACGAACATTAATCCCAATTGGTGTCGCATCAATTAACTTAACCTGTTTAATTTTTTCAGCCTTAATCTCTGTAACATGTTCTGGTAATTTTTCTCCATTTATAAATTTTTCCAACGCCGGAACAAGACTTTCCAAAACCATTGTAGTTTTTCCGGAACCGGAAACACCTGTTATAACAGTTAATTTACCTTTAGGAATTTCAACTTTCAAAGGTTTTACAGTGTGAATTTTTTCTGTTTCCATATAAATTTTGCCAAATTCAAACAACTGTTCTTTGGAGCTTTGATTTCTTGTGACTGTGTTTTCTTCACCTGATAAAAATTTACCAATTACAGATTTTTCATTATTTTCAATATCCTTTACACTACCTTCTGCAATAACATATCCGCCATTAGCTCCGGCTTGAGGCCCCATTTCAACAATCCAATCAGATGTTTTCAAAATTTGAGTATCATGATCTACCAAGATTACAGAATTTCCATCCGCAATCAAATCCTGAATTACACCTTGCAAACCAATAATATTTGCAGGATGTAAACCGATTGACGGCTCGTCAAGGACATACAAAACCCCTGTTGTACGGTTGCGCACCGCTCTTGCCAATTGCATTCTTTGTCTTTCCCCAGTCGAAAGAGTTGATGCCGCTCTATCAAGTGTCAAATAGCCCAATCCTAAATCCATCAAACGTTTCGCAACAGTTTGAAAAGAAGCACAAATACTTTCTGCCATAGGTCGCATTTCTTTAGGTAACGAACTAGGAACTTTTGCAACCCAATCTACAAGCTCTGACAATGTCATCTGACAAGCCTTATCCAAAGTTATCCCCATAATCATTGGCTCTCTTGCTTTTTGTGACAAACGAGTCCCTTTGCAATCAGGGCAAACACCTTGTTTAAGAAATTTTTCAACACGCTTCATACTTTTTTCATCTTTTACTTTTGAAAGCGCATTTTCTACTGTATAAACTGCATTATAATATGTAAAATCAAGTTCTCCGGCTTGATTTGTATTTTTCGCTTTATAAAAAATATGTTTCTTTTCTGCAGGGCCGTTATAAACAATATCTTTTTCTTTTTCACTCAAATCCTTGAACGGAACATTAGTTCGTACGCCCATTTCACGACAAACGTCAGTCATAAGCGACCACATCAAAGTTCCCCACGGAGCAACTGCCCCATCGTCAATCGTAAGATTTTCATCAGGAACAAGAGTTGATTTATCAACTGTTCTGACAATTCCTGTCCCACTACAAGTTTTACAAGCACCTTGACTATTAAAAGCTAATTCTTCTGCTGATGGAGCTAAAAAATGCGTTCCGCAAACAGGACAAACAATTTCCTGTTCAGCGGCAACCGCAAGTGTCGGTTCCACATAATGTCCATTTGGACATTTGTGGTTTGCAAGCCTAGAAAACATAAGCCTTAAACTATTTAAAAGTTCCGTTCCGGTTCCAAATGTACTTCTAACTCCAGGGACAGACGGTCTTTGGTGTAATGCAAGAGCGGCAGGAACATATAAAACCTCATCAACAAGAGCTTTTTCTGCCTGTGTCATTCTTCGTCTTGTGTAGGTTGAAAGAGCTTCCAAATATCTCCTTGAACCTTCCGAATATAAAACTCCAAGCGCAAGAGAAGACTTGCCGGAACCGGAAACCCCAGCAATACCAACGATTTTATTTAAAGGTATATCAACATTTATATTTTTTAGGTTATGAACTCTTGCTCCACGAACTTTAATTTTATCAACCATAAACCACCTGCGATTTTCTCTGTTTTAATTATAAACTAAAAATTTAAAATTTTATTCATGATACAATACCCATATAATATTTGATATTGTTAGTTTCTACAAAAGGAATAATGAATGAGTTTAAGCAAAATTCTTGATAAAATAATCACCAAAATTTGTCATAAAGAAAATACGACAAAAAACACGTATAATTTGCAAGAACTATTTAGCTATAAAGCCACTATTAATTTAGAAAATAAAGTTGATATTATTATTCCGATTTATAACGGTTATGATTATTTAACAAACCTTTTTGACGGAATTAAAAGCAACACAGATTTGAATTATAGACTTATTGTAATAAATGACAAATCTTCCGATTTAAGAGTTTTGCCTCTATTAAATAGTTATCAAGAAATATTTGGCTCCAAAATGTTATTGGTTAATAATGAAGAAAATTTAGGCTTTGTAAAAACAATAAATAAAGGGCTGAGTTTGGCAAAAGAAAATGTTATAATTTTAAATTCAGATGTTATTGTGCCTAAAAATTGGACAAGCAAACTTTTAGAACCAATTATTAAAAATGACAAAGTTGCAAGTGTAACTCCTTTTAGCAACGCTGCAACTATATTTTCATTACCACAAAACAATTTTGATAATGACTTTAATGAAGATTTAGAGCAAGTTAACAATAAAATTCAAAATATAAATTTACCTGCAGGAAGCCTAAAATTTCCAACAGGTGTAGGCTTTTGTATGGCAATGAATAAAAAGACTATTAAAGAAATTGGAGGGTTGGATGAAATTTTTGAAAAAGGTTATGCAGAAGAAAATGATTGGTGTCAAAGGGCAATAAAAAGAGGTTATATTAATACAATTGCTCCAAATTTATTTGTATGGCACAAACATGGTGGAAGCTTCAATAATAAAGAAAAACAAGATTTATTAAAAAGTCATTTGAAAATTTTGAAAAAAAGATATCCTAATTATTCAAAAAGTATAAAAAATTTGTTGAAAGATGGAAAATACTTATCTATTCGTTTTTGGGCAGAATTGTTATACATAAATGCAGTTGCAAAAACTACAGAAATCTGGTTCGATCACATATGTGGCGGTGGTACAGAAACGTACACTTTTAACAAAATTAATGAATTAAAAAATGAAACTTTGATTATCAGAATACAAAATGGTTGGAATAATAATTTTACAATATCATATTATTATAAAGAGTATAAAAACAAAATTATTATAAATAGCTTATTTGATATTGAAGTTATGCTTAAACAACTAATCCCAGATTTAATTGTTGTTAATAATCTCGCAACTTACAAAAATATTTATGAAACATTAAATTTTATTAAAAAAATTAAATCTGATATAGGTACAAAGATTTCTTTCAGAGCGCACGATTTACAATTCATCTGCCCTTCTATAAGAATGATTAATTCTGAACATAAATATTGTTACTGCACTGATACAAAAATTTGTCAAAATTGTTTTAAACAATTCAAAAAACTTCCTATTTCAATTGACAATATTGAAGAATGGCAAAAAAATTGGTTCAATTTTCTTAATGATATTGTTGACGAAATTATTGTTTTTTCAAATTCGACAAAAAAAATTCTATTGACTTTTTGTCCTAACACAAAAAACAAAATTTCTGTTATTCCACATTCTGTAACTCCATTAAGAAAAGTTACTATAGAAAAGCATGACAAAATTAACATCTGCATACTAGGAAAAATAACTATTGATAAGGGTGCATTGATAATAAAAGAAATTGACAAATTACTTCCGCAATATCCAAAATTAAATATAAAAGTTTTAGGAAATGTTAAAGGTTCTATCCGCAGACATCTAAAAAATGTAAAAGTTTTGGGTAAATACAAAGTTGCAAATTTATCTAATTTAATTGAAAAAGAGCAAATAGATATTGTTTTTATTCCTTCGGTTTGGCCTGAAACCTTTTCATACACAACTGCTGAGGCTATGAGTATGGGGTTGCCTGTTGCTTGTTTTGATATTGGTGCGCCGGCAGAAAGAGTTAAAGAAAATAATTCCGGATGTGTAATAAACAATATTGATGCAAAAGATGCACTTGATACTATTTTGCAATATTTTGAACAAAACTTATAAAAAAAATGACTTCTTTTTGAAGTCATTTCCTTTCCAAATGTATTATTACTAAGTTTATTAAAAATTTCTAAGATGAAGTTTTATTTGATTTGTATTTATAACTCAACAAGCTATATGTGTCGGTTGAAGCAGAACTATCACCATAAAACACTGACATGTCAGTTGCTTTACGGTTATTAAAGTCATCTTCAACTTCCATTCTTGCACAATTTACGTCATAAGCTGAAATTTCAGCACTTGTAATTCTTCCATCATGATTTGTATCCATTTCATCAAAATGTTCCAAAATTTTTGTCATAGTGCTATCAGATAATCCGCTTGAACCAGATGCGTATAATTGAGTTAATTCCTCTTTTGTCAAACCTTGTGTTGAAAGGGTATTCGACAAATTATTCATTTCTTCTGACGTAATTATCCCATCACCATTTTTATCAATACTGGAAAAATTAGTTTGCAAGTATGAAGCAAATGATTGGTTTAAAACATTTGTGTTAGAAGTCTTAGTTCTTGCCTCACTAATGTTTTCCAGCGTCAAACCGTTTGGATACTGCGATGCCAACAAAGAATATGTTGAGCTTAATCCTGAATATATTCCGGATAAAATTCCGTTGTTATTATTAGCCATATATTTACCTCTATTCTACCTGAATACATGTTAATGATTTTTTTAGCATTGTCAAACCTTCAAATAGATGATTTGTAAATATATGTAACAAACTGCTTTAAAACATTAAAGTTTTTTCCAAAATTGTCCGATACATAATTTGTTACTAGAGTTATAAGGAGTGTGTACTCATGGATGAAGAAAGATTACAGGATATGGAAGATTTGATGCTTGATTACGGCGAAATGACAAGCTTCAATTTTAATTCAATGGATTATAAACAAGTTCAGGAATTGCAAAAAATTGCTGATAGTGAATATGCTAACCAACCATATACTTTCAAATATGGAAACTTTGATTTAGTAGACATGATTCATTCATTTATTGTTCAAAATCAAAGAGAAAAAGCATAAAAACAAGATTTTTAGATTTGTTCGGTGAGAGTTATTTTTGAGATAAATAACTCTTGCCGAAAGTGAAGGAGTGTATCTTATGAATAATAAAGAGCTTTTTGAAAACAACTGTTTTCCTCTATTTTGGTGCGAAGATGAAGAACATTTCGCCCAACCACAACAGCCACAACGCAAGGACTTGACGACATTGTTGGCTGAACTTGAAGATATTCAAAACAAAATAGATGACATCAGTGCAAGAGAATGGCATCTTGCAAAACTTGTGAAATTTCACAAAGAAGGACTTGCTCGATAACAGAGTAAAAAAGTCCGCCCCGCAGTTAAGAATAGGCTGCCGAGATTTGGGATAGCAGATATTTTAAATATTAACAATACATAATCGTTGAGAAAGTTCCCAACGATTTTTTCTTATTCTAAACAGTTTTGCTGGCGGATTAGTAAATCTAATTTACTTCCCATCTTTTACACCCGTAATAAATATTTTGTTATTTTTTTAACAGAAAATTCCAAAAATTTTTATTTAAAATTACATCTTTTATCAAACTATTTGCAAATAATACAGATTTTTTTATACTATGTTTTTGGGTTGTTGAAATTGGTTCCATAGGACCACCAAACCAACCAAAATTCACATCTCTTCGGTTTGTATTATTTGTATTAACATTTCTGTATGAATTACTAATTGGTTGAACTTTCATAGATATCTCCTTAAATAATTTTATAAATCAAATAATAAATAATTGATGAAATAATCATACATGCCGGAATTGTTACAACCCAAGCGATTACAATGTTTCCAACGATTCTCCATTTAACGGCATGCGCATGGAATGTTGAACCAACACCCATAATAGCAGTTGAAATTACGTGAGTTGTACTCAATGGAATACCAAAATGTGACGCTGTCAAAATCAAACCTGCAGCGGATGTTTCAGCAGCAAAACCGTGAATTGGTTTAAGTTTAATAATCTTATGCCCCATTGTTTTGATAATCTTCCAACCGCCATTCATTGTTCCGGCAGCCATTGTCATCGCACAAGCAATAATTACGTATAGAGGAATTTCAAACCCACCTGTCGGATCTGGCTTCAAAACTCCGCCTGCTAGTAATGCCAAAGTAATTATACCCATTGTTTTTTGGGCATCATTTGAACCGTGACTTAATGCCATCAAACCTGATGATAAAAGTTGCAATTTTCTAAACTGTTTGTTTACTGTATTTGGAGTTTCTCTCAAAACAATTACAACCCAAGCGATTAATAGCATTAACGTAAATCCCACACAGAAACCTAACATTGGCGATGTAAACATTGGAATAATAACTTTATCCATCAATGTATGAACATGTACAACGTTAATTCCGGCTTTTACAATCGCAGCTCCTAAAAGTCCTCCAATTAGTGCGTGAGAAGAACTTGATGGTAAACCTAGCCACCAAGTAAACAAGTTCCAAATAACCGCAGCAAGTAAGGCACAAAAGATTACTGTCAACGTAATCATATCGGAATTAACAATTCCAGAACCTATTGTTTTAGCAACGTGAGTTCCGGTCAATGCTCCGAGAAATTCAAGGCTTGCGCCAAATAATACAGCTTGTTTTGGTGATAGAACTTTTGTTGATACAACCGTTGCAATTGCGTTTGCACAATCGTGAAATCCGTTAATAAATTCAAATGCAAGAGCTACTACTATTACGGCTATTAATATTAAAATTGTTATCATTGATTTTTATTTTATCCTTAATTCTTTTAATTTACAGTGCTTATCGTCATCCTGAGCGATTAGCGAAGGATTTTATTGGTACTTTAACTATGATTGTTTCAAAACAACATTCAAAATCGTATCTGTAACATAGAAACAAGCATCAAAAGCGTTTTCAATCTCTTTATACATATCTCTAAGTTTTATAACTTCAAGAGCTTCATATTTGCCAGAGAATAAATTTCCCATAGCACGACGGTGTATTTCATCACCGTGAGCTTCGATTTCTTTCATTTCAATGTTCAATTTTGTAATTTTTTCAACATCAGAAACCTTTTTGAAAAGCTTAACAATTTCGGCAAGTTTGTCAGTTGCTTGAACTAAAGTTAAAGCCTGTTCTTTCATTTCGTCAGTGTAATCATTTAATCTGTACACTTCTAAATTCAAGCAGGCTTTTACGATTTTTTTAGTAATTTTATTTAATTGTACCGCAATTGTTTGAATATCTTCTCTTTCAATCGGGGTTATAAAACTTTTGTTCAACTGTTTCAAAACAGCTTTATACGAAAGTTTACCTTTCTTTTTATATTTCAAAGCTTTTTCTTTGTATTCGTCAGTCAATTTATCGTGCATAATTTTGTCATAAAGACGGGCTGTTTTTTGGCAAATCTCTGCGCTATCCTGAAAATATGTAAAGAACATTTTATCTTCAGGCGGCATAATATATGACATTAAGTTAAATTTTGGCATATTTTTCACACCTTCCTTTGTTAATAATGTGTTTGTACACACACGCTCAGCATACTTTAAACATGAAACTTTTAAAAGAGTATCGTAACAATTTGTAATTTTTATTTAATCACTAAGGCAACAAGTCACCAAGCTACTTTCGAGAAATATTTTTGTTCTTTTCCGGTTCGGCATGGATAATTGTATTACAATTTCCAAGATTTTTTTTCAAAAGATTTTCAATATCGTCACAAATCTTGTGGCAATCAGAAATTGTCATGTTTTCAGGAAAAAGCATTGTTATTTCTATATCCTTAGAAGGTCCGGAACGTCTTGCTTTTAAATCTTTATATCCTCTCAAACACTCATTATTATAAGAATTTATAATGTTTTTAATTGTTTCAATATCTTCTGTTGGTAAAGTACCGTCAAGTAAGTTATTCAATGTCTTTTTTGATATCTCAAATCCAGCCTTTAGAACGAATATCGCAACCAAAATTGCAATAATCGGATCTAAAACAGGAATTCCTGTAACCTTAATTAAAACCAATCCCAAAAGTACACCTAATGATGAAAAAACATCTGTTCTCAAATGTTCTCCATCGGCATGCAAAGAGACAGAGTCTGATTTTTCCGCAACTTTAAACAAATATGAACTTACAAAAATATTCGCAACAACGGCAAAAAGCATTACGCAAATACCTAGCGTTGTATCAACTTCTACAGTCTGATGGAAAATAATTTTTTTAAGAGCTTCCCAAATAATATAGAACCCTGCAAAAATAATCAAACCACCTTCAATAAATCCTGACATATCTTCATATTTTCCATGCCCGAACGGATGGGTTTTATCTGCAGGTTCAGAAGATTTAATTACGGCAAAAAATGTCAAAACAGATGCCAAAAAGTCACTAAGAGAATGGATTGCTTCTGAAATTATACTTATACTGCCCGAAATTGAGCCGGCAATAAATTTTAAAATAATGATAAAAGCGTTTGAGGATATCGACAACCCTGCGGCTAATTTTTTTTCTTTAATTAGGTTCATAACTACCTTCTTTTTAAACATTTTAGCATGGTTTTGGCACTTTTATCAACCCTTAATGATTCACAAATTTTCTGTATTCCTTTATTAAAAGTCCAATTATCTAACTTCGATTTTTTCAAATATTTTAAGGTTTTTTCAGGAAATTTAATATAACATATCGACAAAGCCCACGCACAAGCCATTTGCGCATAATATCTGTCATCTTTAAATTCGTCAATACATTTTAAACATTCATCAATATAATTTTCATCAACAAAATATTCCAACAACATAACATACGCTAACCGAATATTATATTCCTCACAAGATTTAAAATATGGTTGAATAAAATCCCAAACAAGTTTTTTATGTTTTTGTGTAAATTTTAACCCTGTACAAAAGCAATCGCACACTGACCAATTATTGATTTTTGGCACAAAATCTTTTACCATCGCAAGAATATTTTCAGGGCTATCTTTTACAAGCCCAATAACCATTGCCTGCAACATTGCTTCTTCCATATATTCAAAATCATTTTGTTTAAGAAAATCTTTCCAATTATCAGATTTGTAAATTTCTTTTGCAATCTTACGCAAAACAGGCAATCTTACCCCTAGAACATTATCAATATTAGGAATTAATGATTGAGAGAATTTTCTATATTTTTCTTCTGCTTTTTCTAATAATTTTTGTTTTACGTTCATTGAACAAATCCTTTCAACCACAGACAAATTTCATCACAAAGAAAATCTTAAAATCAGCACCCACCTAACCTCCCTCAAAAGGGAGGAATTTCACATTATAGGCTTAGCTGCTTCGCTGCTTAACTTCCCTGCTTCCAACTACCTACACTCTTTTCATCAAAACAACTGCCTGTGCTTCAATAGCAAGTTCTTGCCCTACTGCATCCATTTTTTCATTAGTTTTAGCTTTTATTGAAAGTCTATCAGTTTCAATTTCCAAAATCTTGCACAAAACCTCTTTCATCTTAGGAATATATGGCATCATTTTCGGTTGTTGCGCAATAATATTACTATCAATATTTTCTATTACATATTTTTTCTCTTTAATTAAATTATAAACATCTCTCAATAATACTGTACTATCAGCATCTTTATATAATTCACTCGTATCAGGAAAAATTGTTCCAATGTCAGAAAGAGCCAACGCTCCTAGCATCGCATCAATAATCGCATGAATTAAAACATCTGCATCAGAATGACCTAACAACCCCTTTTCATGAGTAATTTTTACCCCTCCAATTATCAAATCTCTGCCTGTCGTAAGCTTATGAATATCATACCCTATACCAATTCTATACATATTTTATTTTTCTCCTGTTAATTAATTATCAATCTATCCGTTCAACAATTTTTCAACCCATTTAATCAAATTTGAGATTTCATAAGGTTTTGGAATATATAAATCCGCTCCGGCAGTCAATATCAATTCTTTGTCATGTAAAATTGAAGTTACAATCAATTTTGTCTTGTCAAAATCAGGATTTTGCCTAATCTTTTTACAAAGCTCAATTCCTTTCAACGCATCAATACTGCCTGCATCCAAAATTATCAATGCCGGAATATTTTTCAAAATTTCATCATAACTTTTTACAACACTTACTTCATACCCTTGCAAATCAAGAATAGTCGTCAAAAGTATCGTCATCGCCTCGTCATCTTCTACAATAAAAATTCTTTTGTTAACCTCATTACTTACAGAATTTTCTGCACTAATTCTTGGTCTCTCTGCTAAATAATTTGATTTAGTCGGCATATCCGCAAGTTTATGTATTTGCATTAACGCTCCCAATAATTGCGAAGAATCCTGATATTTCAAAAACTCATTTGTCACAATTCCAATCGTTGTATGCACAAAATTGGATCTTCTCCCCGCAAATTCATCCCCGTGCATAAGCATAAAACCTCTACGAATATCTTGTGGAGAATAAAATTTATTCGCAACTGAATCAAACGCAAAAGTTAAATAATTTGCAATTTTTTCAGCTTTAATACTATCAGTAATAATCAAAAACTTATTTTCAGACAACGCACCCAAATAATCGCTTTCAGACAAAGCTGAATTTATAATTGCACAATATGTCTGAACCAACTTATCAGAAGCAAGCTCCGTATATGTTTCCTTATAATTTTCAAAATTTTCAATACTTACAAGCATTGCAGCCCAAGATTTATCCTCACTGACAATTCTTTTCAATGCTCTCAAAGAATAATTCTTCCCTGCAAGAATATGCTTTGCATCCATATTAGATTCAAGTTCTCGACGCAAATGAGCCTTTATCCTCATCAAAAATTCATCAGAATTAACCGGTTCAGAAATAAAATCGTCAGCCCCGTTCTCCAAAACTTCTAATCTATCCTGCAACTCTGCAGATTTAGAAGTCGCAATGATTATAGGGCGCATATTATAAGTCAAAGCCCTGATTTTTTTACAATAATCCGACAAATCACCTTCTACGCTATCAGAAATTATTATTAAATCAGGTTCTTTATCCTGAATAATTTTCATTGCACCAATCAAATTCTTGCTAATCAAAACCTTATTGTTTTTGTTCTCAAGAATTTTTTTATACTTAATGGATAGTTCACGTCTTTTGTCGATAATCAATGTTACTGCTTGCATTTTTCCCTCGCTTGACGCTCTATATTTCCAGCCGGCATACTAACACTAAATTTAGTAATCCCATTTCCTGACGTAACAAAAATCTTTCCACCCATCTTTTCAACAAGGCTTTTGGTTATATAAAGCCCTAGCCCACTTCCCTGAACTTTTCTGGTCAGCGGGTTATCAATCCTTGAAAATTTAGTGAAAATCTTTTCGTAATCCTCTTTTGGAATTTCTATTCCACTATTAATCACTTCTATACATACATTTTCAGGGACATAAGCAGCCCGAACTTCAATAACACTTCCTTCATCTCCATACTTGGCCGCATTTTCCATCAAATTAGTCATAATCTGCTGAAACTTATCCTTATCGACCAAAATATTAGGAACTTTAGAGCTGATATCAATCTTAAAACTCTTATCCTTATATTGGTTTTTCACAATAGATGCAATCATCTCAACAACAGGTTTAATAGAAACTTCTTTATAAATCAAATTTTCTTTAGCTCCTTGCAACTTCGTTACACTAAGCATGTTCTCAACAAGATTAATAAGCCTATTAGATTGCTCTACAATTATTTTCAAAAACTTTTTTTTGCTTTCATCATCCAATTTGTCCCATGATGCCAACATAGTCTGAGAAAACCCCCTAATTGATGTCAAAGGTGTTCTCAACTCGTGACTTACTGTAGAAATAAAATCTTCATACTCGTTCATAAATTTATTATATCAAATTTTTCTAATTTTACCAGAAAATTAATAATGTATTTATTATTCCAAACTTTCTACATCAAATAGATGAGATTTTTATAAAAAACAAAAGTTTTAATTTCCCATCGCCGTATATAAAAGTATTAGATATGAAAAACATTAGTTTTTCATACCTCCTCCCCAAGTCTGGTAGCCGTTCTTACTAAAGAATGGCTTTTTTTTGCAGGCGAAGCCTGTTTCCCACTGTAACAATATTGGTCTAAAGTACTTCATACTTTGGTGTATAGCATGTGCCGCTCGACCCGCCATTTGTGACAAAATTGGTTCATACTTCATATATTGATAAAAGTTCTATGCACGTAGCCCACTGCGACAATATCTGTATCTATTTCATATACTTCGGTGTGTTGTTAAAGCCCGTTTCCCTCTGTGGCAACGTTGGTTCATACTTCATATATTGATAAAAAGTCCTACGCACGTAGCCTTAAATTGTCATTATGAGCAAACTTTAGTTTGCGTAGTAATCTCATTATTTTCAATATGGATGGGATTACTACGTCGCTTCGCTCCTCGTAATGACAAATAAATTAACCTTCCTTGAAAAGGAAGGGGGACCGCTTGCGGTGGAAGGATTAATAATAATCAAAAATCTATTCAGACCAAATAGCAGAAAGCTCAATATTTAGAACCTTACAAATCTTGACGACAATTACAATAGTTGGATTAGCTTTTCTGTTTTCAATCATATTAAGATATTTTGTTGAAATATCAACCATCTCAGCAAGTTTTTCCTGCGAAATCCTTTTTTGCAACCTTGCCAATCTTATATTGTCAGAAACCTTTTCTAATATATTTTTATCATCCATTTTTTCATTCTACAAAACTTGACAAAATATGGATATCTAATATAATTCATGATATAGAAATATAATTCATAAATATGGAAGGATATATCATGATAAATGGCAAGTTTAACGATAAGGTCTATTCACCATTCACGAATCATCATTCACTAAAACGACCAGGTGCTACGCACGTAGCCCATTGGAACAATTCTCGTAAAATAGCCTTTACATTGGCGGAGGTTTTAATCACTCTCGGTATTATTGGAGTTGTTGCGGCATTAACTATTCCAACACTTATGGCAAACCACAGAAAACAAGTGGTTGAAACAAGTCTTGAAAAATTCTATTCAACCATGAACCAAGCTATAAAAATGGCTGAAGTAGATTACGGTGATGTTAGGCAGTAGGATGAATTAGAAGGGGGCTTTAATGAAGATGAAGATGGAAATCCGACAACTTCAAAAGCATTAGCGTGGTTTGAAAAATATCTGAAACCATATCTTAAATATACAAAATACGAAGTCGACAAAAATTTAGAAGGTAAAGTTTCTGTTTATTTCCCTGATGGAAGTTTAGCACTTATTTCATCAAGTAGCATTATTTTTTATCCAAAGGCTTCAGATTACGCATTAAATGAAAGAGATGACGGTTTATTTTCAAGAAATGCAGATTTAAGCGGAACAAAATATTTTACATTCTTTTTTGCTCCTAATTGTAAAAGTTGTCATACCTTTGAAAAGGGGATTGAGCCATATATGTATGGTTGGGACGGCACAAAAGAAATGTTATTAACAAATAATAGTATTGGGTGTAAAAAAGAAGTAAGTAACGAAAGAGCTTATTGCACTGCCCTAATCCAAATGAATGGCTGGAAAATTCCAAAAGATTATCCTCTAAGATTTTAGGTGCTACATACATAGACTTAAATTTGCGTAGTAATCTCACTATTTTCAATAAGGATGGGATTACTACGTCGTTTCACTCCTCGTAATGACAGTAAATAAGTCAATTGATTGCGCAACAAGTGCGCAATGACATGCGTTGGAAACATGAACCAAAACAACTTTAATGATAAAGTCTTTTCACGTTTCACTTCTCACTTTTCACTTTTCACTTAAATTTCAGCCTATTGTACTTGCATTTCTTTTTCAAAACCAAACAATGAGCTAACAGATTCATCATCATGTATTCTTGCAATTGCGGTTCCTAATAATGGAGCTACTGACAATTGTTTGATTTTTGCAGGCATTTTGTCCATATCTAATGGAATAGTATTAGTTACTATACATTCTTTGATTGGAGCATTTGTCAATCTTTCAATTGCAGGACCTGAGAATACAGGGTGAACTGCGCATACATATACTTCTTTTGCTCCTTCACGTTTCAAAAGTTTTGATGCTTCGCAAATTGTTCCTGCAGTATCAATAATATCATCAAACATTACACAAATTTTGTCTTTAACATCACCGATTACGTGAGATGCAATAGCTTCATTGTGTTTGTCACGACGTTTATCAATAATGGCAAGTGGACAACCAATTGATTTTGCAAAATGTCTTGTTCTTTGAACTCCACCTGTATCAGGGCTAACAGCGACCATGTCGTCAGGATTCATTTTTAAACTTTTAATATAATTTGTAAGGATTGACGTTGCAAAAATATGATCAACAAGAATATTGAAGAAACCTTGAATTTGACCTGTGTGCAAATCCATTGCAAGTATTCTGTCTGCACCAGCGGTTGTTAACAAATCTGCAACAAGTTTTGCAGTAATTGCTTCTCTTCCGGATGTTTTTCTATCTTGTCTTGCATAGCCATAGTAAGGAATTACGGCAGTAATTGTTTTTGCACTTGCACGTTTAAACGCATCAATAATAATTAACAATTCCATCAAATTTTCATTAACAGGGTTACATAACGGCTGAATAATAAAAACATCATCCCCTCTGACACTTTCCTTTACTTGAACGTAAATTTCTCCATCAGCAAAGTTTTTTACAACCATAGGGCCAATAGATGTACCAAGATAGTCGGCAATTTCTTGCGCAAGTTTTGTATTAGAACGCCCTGAAAACAATTTAATGTCATGTGTTGGGTTAATTGTTCGTTCTAACTGTTGGAATGTCATTTCTGCAACCATTATTTATTCCTTTCAAATTTTCAATGCAAAAATATTATATAATTTATGAGGAATAACCTCAACAATTTTTTAAGTAATATTACCAAAACATGCACAAAATTTTTTTTGCGAAATAGTTTTTATTTATCAATCATAGAAAAATTTTTTGGCAAATCATTTTCAATCAGTTTTATAAATTCAGACGGTTTTATGTTCAAAGCCTCTGCAAGTTTAAAAACAGTTGTAAGTTGCGGATCCTTCATTGCTCGTTCAATTGTGCTGATTATAGAAACAGAAATATCATTTTCGCTCGCCAAAATAAACTGACTTCTTTCGCCACGAAGTTCTCTAGCGTGCTTTCCTAAAAGTTTTAATATTTGTTTTTTATTTTTATCAAGTTGCATTTAACAATTTTATATGTATAGTGAAATAATCGCTTTCACGAACGAGATAAAAATTGAGGCATTTTATGCAAAATAAAAAAAAGAAAATTCTTTTGGATTTAGATGGAGTATTAAATACATACTCAGGAAACTTTGATGCAAAGTTTATTCCACCGATAAAAGAGGGAGCAATTGAATTTTTGCAAGAGCTTTCAAAATCTTATGAAATAATAATTTTTACAGTGCGAAATATTGAAATTGCGAAAAAATGGGTTATAGAAAACAATATTCAAACTTTCATAAGTGGAATTACTAATACAAAAGAACCGGCGTGGCTAATTGCAGATGACAGGTGTGTTTGTTTTAATGGTTGTTACGACAAGCTTTTATCCGACATAAATGAGTTCAAAGTTTGGCATAAAGGTTAAACTTGCCGATTGTTAATATTTGGTTAAAAAAACGAACTTTTTTGCAAAATGGGACAATAATATAAGTGTTGTTGATAAGAAGTTAATTGAAAGGAAGTGTCAGATATGAAATTTTTAGTTAGAAAAGCTCCGGAAAACTTTATTAGAACAGTAAATGATGAAATTAGTTCTTTGTTAAATCGACATTTTGATAGTTACTTTCCAGAAGCAGCTTATTGGGAAGATATGGACAAATTTTCAATGCCTGTAGAAATTTCTGATAAGGGCAAGGATTATGAAGTAAAAGCAGAACTTCCGGGTGTAAAAAAAGAAGATTTAGATATCGACATTGATAAAAACTATATTGTAATCAATGCTAAAAAAGAAGAAGAAAAGGAAGAAAACGAAAAATCATATAAGAAATCTGAATTTAGATATGGAGAATTTTCAAGAACAGTTTACTTCCCAGACGAAATTGATGTTGATAAGACAGAAGCTAAATTAGAACATGGTGTATTGAAAGTACATGCGCCAAAGAGATTTGCAGAAAAAGATGCAAAGAAAAAATTGTCTGTAAAATAATCTAAGCTTGGCAAAAAGTATAAAATGGCGGGTCTAAAAGCCCGTCATTTTTGTAAAGAAAATAAAAAATTAGAAAAAGGGCTTGATTTTAAAAAATGTTCATGCTACATTTAATCTTGCTGATAAACACCAATTAATGAAAGGTGGGCTGCTAGCTCAGGTGGTTAGAGCGCACCCCTGATAAGGGTGAGGTCGGTGGTTCGAGTCCACTGCGGCCCATATAAAAAGGATAGTGACATTTGTTACTATCCTTTTTATTTTGTTGTAGTAGGGGGAGAACCACATTTTGGTTCGGAACAAGTGAGCCAAGTGCGGAGCTAATAGGTTTCTTGGACATTGAGACAAGGAAAACTTAATACAAAATCAAACAGACAGCACGATTGAGGCTGTTTTTTAGTATTGAGATGTATGGGACATTTTTTGCACTTAACTACTCATTTCTTGCACTCTTTTGCACTAATTTTCTGTCACCCTGAATTTATTTCAGGGTCTATCCTGCTCACAAAGCCTATCTTAGCCCAGTGCAAGAAAGTGCAAGGAAGTGCAATTTATTTTTACTTACAAATTGAGATACCCCAAATTATCAATGAGATTGGAATAATAATTAATTTTTCCTTAATAATATAATAATTTTAACAAAGTATATGTTAAGATATTTCATAACATTTTTTATTAAGGAGTTACCAATGCCAGAGCCAAATAAATTATTTAATAGAACACGAGAGGATTTAGAATATATCGAAAATGAAACATTAGCTCCGTATGCTGTGCGTTCTAAGGGCGTTTCACGTTTATATATGGAAAACTACACTCCATGTAAGCGTAGAACAGAATTTGAAAGAGACAAAGATAGAATCATATACTCACTTGCATTTAAAAGATTAATGGAGAAAACTCAAGTGTATGTTACTCATGAGGGAGATCACTATACTAATAGGCTTTCTCATACTCTTGAAGTTGCACAGATTTCACGCTCAGTAGCATCTTCTTTGGGATTAAATACTTATTTAGCAGAAGCAATTGCTCTTGGACATGATTTAGGGCATACCCCTTTTGGACATGCGGTTGAAAGTGTGCTTAATATAAATTTGGATGCAGAAGAAGGTTTTGAACATAACTATCAAAGTGTATTAGTCGCAGATGTACTTGAAAATAAAAGTTTTAAAAATAATGAAGCTCCTTGTGGAATTAACTTAACTAATTATACGAGATATGGAATTTTACATCATACTAAAACAAAACCTGAATCAACAGTTTATGCAAGTAATAAAGATAAAATAAGCATTGACAACAGTTATCGGTCTTTAGAAGCAGAATTAGTTAATAAAATTGATACCATTGCTTATCTATATCATGATTTGGAAGATGCCATTAAAAATAAAACTATTCTTCAGGATATGAAATTAAATGATAAAAAACAATTTGAAGACTTTATTAAAGATTTAAATTTTTACACTGAATTATCTTGCGAAATTAATTGTGAGGATTTTTACCCAATTACTGATTTATGGGAACAGTATAATGCAAATACAATATTAAAAGCGATGATTAAAGATTTGATTAATGGTACAGAGAAACAAATTGTAGAACATAATATTACAAGTCTTGAAGATGTTAAAAATGCAAAATCCGAAATTGCTACTTTTGATAAGTTTAGTGACTATTTTAAAAAATTTAAAAAAGAATTTGTTGGAAAATATATATATCAATCTCCAATTACATATCAGATGGATGCAAAAGCCCAAATGATTGCTGATCGACTTTTTAACAGTTTTGCAAAAAATCCAAATCAACTTCCATATAGAACTAGAAATACTTATCAAATGGCTAAAAATGGAGAATTATCATTTAAACGAGCTGATAGCGGTTATGACATAAGTCCAAGTAGAGTAATAGCAAATTATATTGCAGGAATGACAGATCGGTATGCTTTATTAAATTATAAACGGATGTTTGAATAATAAACACTTGACTTCTGTCTCAAAACGAGTGATGAATGTGTTGCACAAAGCATTACAAGGATTTTGAGACGATGGAAAACTACGTTGAGACAATCAAATACACCCCTGAGAAGGCAAAACAAAACGCTCTTGCAAAACTTGATTTAATCCGCAAATGGCAAGAGTTTCGCCGTAAAGCTGTCAACAAACTTCAAGCAGACTATGATTTTGTCAAGCTGCATAACAGTTCAAATTCCTACCTTTTCAGTGTTTTAGGTAAAATCTCACGAGGAAGCCTGCACCGCTGGAAAGCCAGTTTAGACGGGACAGAGGATTACACAAGGTTAATCCCTAATTACAAATACGTTTCTATAAATGAATACAGAACCTGTCTAACGGATGAAGAAATCAAAATATTTATGGGCTTGCTCCTGCACCCGAATAGAATTTGTATTGGCAAAGCAATAGCACTTACAAAATACAAGCTCAAAGAACAAGGTCAAAGTTTTATCCCTGCAGATATTACATTTAGACGCTATGCAAAATGGTTTAAGGACAACAATTACGACAAATGGGTGCTTGCTAGAGACGGTGAAAAAGCACTTTCAGACAAAGTCGAGCCTTATATTAAAAGAGATGCAAGCCTGCTTGATGTCGGGGATATTTTAATTGCAGACGGCCACAAACTGGCGTTTCAAGTGATTAATCCGTTTACGGGCAAGCCTTGTCGGGCAACTTTGGTTGGATTTTTGGACTGGAAATCAACAGCACTGGTTGGATATGAAATTATGCTTGAAGAAAACACCCAATGTATTGCAAGTGCACTAAGAAACGCAATAATAAATCTCGATATGATACCGAAAATTGTCTATCAAGATAACGGCAGAGCATTTAGAGCAAAATACTTTACAGATGATAAAGGATTCGGAGAATTAGGCTTTTATGGACTCTATGCAAAACTCGGGATTGAAACGGTATTTGCAAGACCATATAACGCAAGGTCAAAAGTTATTGAGAGGTTCTTCAAAGAATTTCAAGAAGGCTTTGAAAAGCTAATGCCAAGTTATATCGGTTCATCAATTATCAATAAACCTGCACACTTGAAAAGAAACGAAAATTTTCATAAAAACTTACACCAAGATTATGTTCCTACCATAGAAGAAACAATCAAAATGATTGATATGTGGCTTAAGTTCAAGAACTCTCAGCCCTGCACAAATGCCCCGAATATGACAATCGCAGAGGTTTTGGAAAATCGTAAAAAACAGAATATTGATAAAAGCTTGCTTGATGACTTGATGCTGGCGACTGAAGTCAAAACAATTCAGCGAAATGGTGTAAGGTTCTTGAACTGCGACTATTTTGACGAAAGACTATACGGACAGAGAGGAAAAGTTCTGGTAAAATACAACCTGTTTGATCTAACTAATGTGAAAGTTTTTACCTCGAAAGGTGAATATTTATGCACAGCTGAGCGAGTAACCGAAACCCATCCGATGGCAAAGATTTTAGGAACGGTTGAGGATTTAGAGGATTACAAACAAAAAATCCAAAAACAACAAAAACTGAAACGAAAAACGATAAACTCGGTTAAAAAATTATTGACTAATGATGAAATAAAACTGATTGAAGCAAGGTCGAACCAAGAAGAAATGGAGAATTCTAACAATTTTCAAAAAGAGTTCAAACCTCGTTCAAATGGGGTTCAAAAAATAAACAACGGAGAAAAATCACTCCCGATTTTCAAAAACAATTCAGAAAAGTACGAATATTTAATAAAACATAACCCAGTCGACACTTGGATTGCAGAATTTAAACAAACAAAGGAGTATAAACTGTTGTATGAATAGCGGATTGCAAGCAGTGGGTCTAAGGTGAAACCATACCCTTTTATTGCGAGCAACCAAGAAAGGATAAAATGAAAAAAATCTTTGTAAAGACTCGAAATGTAAGGAATTTTATAGGCTTAGTTGAAGCCCTGAAAAGCAAGCCCAAAAACATTCCTAAAATGGGACTTATATATGGCGAGCCGGGGCTTGGAAAATCACAAACAGCACTTTGGCTAGCCTGCAAATATGACGGAATCTATATTCGAGCCTCAAATCTTATGACAAGCAGGTGGCTTGTTGAAGAAATTGTTAGAGAAATGGACGAACTTCCTCGATATTTGACCTCTGACAACTTTAATGTAGTGATTAGCAAACTTATTCAAAAGCCCAAAATTATTTTTGTAGACGAAATCGACTACTTGATGAACAATTACAAAAGTGTCGAAACCCTAAGAGATATCCACGATAAAACTGATTGCCCGATAATCTTTGTCGGGATGGGCTTGGCTCTTAGAAAACTTGAAAGATACAAGCACTTGTATGACAGATTTAGCGAGATTGTAAAGTTTGAGACCTTTGAAATAGAAGATTTGAGTCAAATTTTTAGCCAACTCTCTGAAACACCATTTACCCCTGATTCGATAGAATATATCCACAAAAAATACAACAGATTCAGACAAATAGTACAGCTTATAAGCAAACTTGAAAGTTTTGCAAAAGAAAATAATTTAGAAGAAATTACAAAAGAAGTTATGGAGCAAATTATATGAAGCGGATTTTCGGTAGGGCGCCGTGTGAGCGAAAGCGAACCCAGCCCGTAAGGTGTCGGTCAGATGTTACTCTGCCGACACCCCGAATAATCCAAGACGAAAGGACAATATGAAAATAGAAAAATTAGCTAAAAGATTAAAAGAATTTACCCTTGATGATATTGAATTGATCGAAGAATGCGATTGCAAAATAAAACTTGAACAGCTTTTGAACAGCAATAAAATAGTTTTTGAAAACGGAATTTATAAATACAATGAAGAAACGAAAATGGGTGAAAATTATGAAATATTCAGCCCGCTAAAGAATAAACACCTAAAAATTAGTATAGAAGATGCAAAAGAATATTTTATGAAAAATTATGTCGAAAAATACTGCAAACTCGAAACTTATAGAAACTATAACGCGATTTTTAATTTCAATATTATACCGTTTATAAACTGCTATTATCTGCACGAAATAGATATTGTGTCTATAAAAGAACTTTTTAAAATCTGCGAATTAAGACGCCTTAAGCCCCGCAGAATTAAAAATACAATGGCACTTCTAAACCAGTTGATAAAATATTTCCAACACCTTGGAGTGATTGATAGAAGTTGTGTTTATCAGGTTAAAAAAGTACAAGACAAAAACCATTTTGGAATAGAAAACTTAATTTTTGAGGGATTTTAATGAGCAAAATGAAATTATTTAAACAAGCAGAGCAAATGTATTTAAAAGGCTCGACCGTTAGTGAAATCTCTTTAGAACTTGGGATTGCAAATAGAACTTTGTTTTACTGGAAAAAGCAATATGATTGGGATAAAAAGCGAAAAGAAGCAATGTATAATAAATCCCTGTTCAAAGAAGATTTGCAAAAGTTTGCCCAGAAACTTATGGATAAAATCACAAATTATAATAAAACTAATAGCCATATAAGCCAAGCAGAATACTATTCCCTTGTGAATATTTTAAACTTTCTCCCTGAACTGAAAGAAAACAATACTCAAAACGAAACACCCAAAATAAAAACCGAACTTTCCCCGGACTTTATCCGCCAAATCGAGCGTGAAATTTTAGGTATAGAATAAATCCTGCAAATTTTTGTGCTATCCTTGTAGAAAAAGGAGTTAAGTATGAGTCAAAACAAATTTACATGGTTGCCATTTTTTAAAGAACTTCTTAATAGTATATGTAAAAATTCAAATCCAAATTCTTTATATAAAGAATTTAAAAAATTTTTCCCAAACAATTATAATGATATTAATAAATTAGATCCGTTAACATATATATGTTCAATTTGTGGTGGTTCCAATGTTGCGAGGACAAGGTCTAAGATTGCTAAAGAGTCATTTAATTTAAAATCAGATGTTATCTCAGATATAACAGGAATTCCAAATTTTGTAAATGCTAATTATAAATTTTTTCATGAATATTACAAAAATGGGAAAAATATGATTCCAATTATGGAAGATTTATGGAAATTTGCAAATGATGTAAACAACGGTATTATTGATGAAAGCTTATTCAACAAACTACTTACATACAATGCAATAAAATTAGCAAAATTAAGCCAATTTATATATATATGCAGTCCAGATAAATATTTTTCTTGTGATACAACAATGTTAAGTTATCTTGGTAATCCTTCAATTGAACAGAATTATAGTTCATTTTTAAAAATACAAAATATATGTAAAGAAAAAAAGGAACCTCCATATCAACTTTCAGAAAAAGCTTGGTACAGTTTAAAATCTAACAACAATTTAAACCAACAAAAAGCCCGTAAATTCTGGCTTTATGCAGCTGGAGAAAAATCATATAAATGGAACGACTTCTATAAAGAAAGTATTATAGCTTTGGGATGGGATAATTTGGGAAATTTGAAAAATTATCATTCTCAAGATGAAATTGCTAAAGAATTGCAAAAATATGGGCCCCATGATTCATACCCAATGAACAATTCAAAGGCTAATTGGGAATTCGCAAATGAAATGAATATTGGTGATATCGTATATGTAAAAAAAGGGTTAGAACCAATTCTTTTAGGAAGAGGAGTTGTTGAATCTGGTTATATTTATGACGATACCAGAAACGAATACAAAAGCATTAGGAGAGTTAATTGGACACACAATGGCAGATATAATGTAGACTTCAATGAACTTGATATTAAACAATGGAATCAAAAAACATTGACTGATATTAGTGAAAATAAATATAAAGATTTTTGCAAAAAAATAGAAAAAATCTTTAACAATAATGCAAAGGAAGATAAAAATATGAATTCTCAGCCTCTTAACCAAATTCTATATGGTCCTCCGGGAACAGGAAAAACTTATAATACAGTTATTAAAGCTATGGAAATTACAAATCCTGAATTGATACAAAAAGACAAAGATGGAAATGTGGAAAAATATAATGAGCTAAAAACAGAATTTGACAAATTAAAACAACAGGGTCAGATTGAATTTGTAACCTTCCACCAATCTTATTCATATGAAGAGTTTGTTGAAGGGATTAAGCCATATATTCCAGAATGGGGAACTGTTGAAGAAAATAACATATTTATTGGGCAAGATGGTATTTTCAAAAAAATATGTAAATTGGCTGAAAGAAATTTGTATGTTTTTGACGAAGATCAAAAAGCAGATTTTGATAAAATTTATAAAATATTTCAAGAAAAATACGAAACTGGTTCTAGTTTTTCAAATCTACTAAATATAAAATATGAACAAAATAATTTAGTTTATCATTATGGAGCTCAATCTCAAGATAGGAGAATTGATTTAACTAGAATTAAAGATATCTTTAATTCTGGTAAACAATATTCAACAGCTATAGAATTTAATAAAGATTATAAAGGCAATGCAGCACTAAAAGGATATTTCTTTAATTTTTATCAAGAACTTTTACAAATTAAAAATGAATATATTGATGAAAATAAAATTGATAATTGTATAAATCAAGATCCTTTAAAGTATGTATTAGTAATAGATGAAATTAACAGGGGTGATATTTCAAAAATATTTGGTGAGCTTATAACCCTTATTGAAGAAGATAAGCGTATTGGCAAAGAACATCAAATGACAGTTACTCTTCCTTATTCAAGAGAAACTTTTGGAGTTCCTAATAACCTTTATATTATTGGAACTATGAATACAGCTGATCGTTCTATTGCTCTTTTAGACACTGCTTTAAGACGTCGTTTTGATTTTGAAGAAATGATGCCAAAACCTGAGCTTCTAAGAGGAAAAGATATTGAAGGTGTTGACTTAGAACAATTATTAACCAAAATTAATGACCGAATTAAAAATGAGTATGATAGAGATCATCAAATTGGTCATTCATATTTAATGGAAGTTGAAAATAAAGAACAGCTTGAAAGAGCTTATAAAAACAGAATATTGCCACTATTAAATGAATATTTTTATAATGACATTGACTCAGTTGCAAAAATTTTAAATTGTAAACCTAATGACATTAGTTCAAAAGAAAACTGGTTTAATGTATTAAAAGAAGCTCAAAAACCTACTAAGAAAGAAAATGAACAATAAATCAATAATTGTTTACGAAAATAAAAATATTTATTCCTGCAAGGGAGAATGCAACAGCTGTAATCATCAAGGTGGCGATAATTTGTGTTGCGTAAATTATTGCAAGCCTGATTATTTTAAAGAATTAAAACAGTACTGTTTGATAGAAAATCAAGACTGTGGGCTGGAATATTCTGCAAAAGCTAATTGTATCAGTATAAACAAATATACAGGAATTATACAATTAAAAGATGGAACTTATTTGGAAATTTTACCAAAACTTAGTTGGAAGACAATAGATGAAAATCGTAAAATTTTTGAAAACCTTGTTTTGGCATCTAAAAATTTAACCAGAGAATATAAACACAACAAGGATGTCATTTCACAGACTAAAAAAAATAAACATATCATAGAAATACTTATATCCGTATTTTGCGATGATTTATGTGAAATCTTAAAAAAAGGTATTAAAAAATCTTACATTAGGAAATCAGAAAATTTAAATAAATATAAAGGTAAATTAAATTTTGCAGAGCATATAAAACATAATCTTACAAACCAGAGCAGATTCTTTGTTAATTACAGTGAGCTTAGTTTAGATATTGCAGAAAATAAAATTTTGAAAACGGCTTGCTTATACTTGGTTAAACAAACCCAAAGTGATAATAATAAAAAGATTTTGCGAAGATTTTTAGTTGAGTTAGATGATGTTTCAGTTTCAACAAATCTTGAAAAAGATTTGCAAGAAGTAAATATTAACAGATTAAATTCCTACTATGAAAGACCATTATTATATGCAGAATTTTTCTTGAGAAAGCAAGTCTTTTTCCCTAAAAAGGGTCGCTCAAAGCTTCCGGCACTGCTATTCCCTTTAGAAAAAATGTTCGAAGATTATATTGAATCAATTTTAAAATCCGCAAACATATCTTATAATTTGCAATATAGTCGGCATTATCTTCTTAAAAATAATCTTTTTCAAACTAAGATGGATTTTGTTATTTTTAAAGATAAAAAAGCAATCATACTTGATGCAAAATGGAAAGAATTAGATTCTACTTCTGCAAAATTTGATGTCGCACAAGCAGACTTATATCAGCTATTTGCGTATTCTGAATTAATAAAAAACAAAGAAAAAGACGTTCAGAAAGTTGAAATAATGCTTCTTTACCCTGAATCAAATAATTTCAAAGAAGTAACAAAATGGGAATATTTTAATAATACACCAGTCCGTATTGTGCCTATTAATGTTGTTGAGAAAGAAAATAATCAGTTGCTATTAAAAGAATTTAACTGTAACTATTAAATTTTTCTTAAAATATAAATATAAAGTTAAAAATAGGTATATTATTAAATTATGGAAAAGTTAATGGAATTATCAAAAAGAAACTCTGTTGCTGATGAATTTTTGTTAATTATGAAACAAAAACTTGATATGGAACCAAGGATTCCATATTTTGATTTTAAATTTCAAGGTAGCGGAGAATATGCCGGACAATCGATTTCTAAAAATCGTGAAGGTATTTATTTAACACAATTAAAAGAAAAAACTTTTATTACTGATGAAGAATTTAAAATAGTTCTAAATTATTGCTATTCTCAGAAATATATTATTGGGGCTCAACAATATATTCGCATAACATATAAAGGAATGGATAGAGCAAATCAAGTAGAAAATGAACTTATAAAACAGCAAATTGATACAAAAAAAGAAACTTTAACATATAAAGATGTAAAAAATAAAATTGCTAAATTTGAGATTCAAGAAAAGAAAATTTTAGAAAAATTTTTTGAAATGGAGTCTGGTTATGTCTTAAATTTTTCAAATAGAACATTTCATGAATTTTTCTGGGAGAATTTTGGTATAAATATATATGATGAAAAATATTCTGATAATGGAGAATCTAAAGCAAAAAGACTAAGATCTTTTTGGGCAAAAGAATCTTGTGAACTTGTTGCAAATTCAATTGATAAAATGATTGATTATTGGGAAGCTGATAGATTAATTAATAAAGAATCTATTGATAATGATAAAACCGAATTAGCTGAACGTTGTAAAGAAATTGCTAATAGTTTAAGAAAAAGAGTGGAAACAAATATACAAAAGGAAGAAGATGAATTTTTAAAAATAGATTTTAAATCTGTAGATATTAAATCTCTTAAACTAACAATAAATATGAAAACTGTAATACAACAGCGGTTGAATGAAATAAAATGTTGTTTAAATAATGATATTGCTCTTGGCGCAATATTTCTTATTGGTAGCACTTTAGAAGGTTTATTAATAGATTTCGCAAAACAAAATCTTGCAAAATTTAATAAAGCAAATGCAGCCCCAAAAGATAATAACGGGAAAATAAAAAAACTTAGAGATTGGACATTAAGTTCATTAATAGATGTTGCTTATGAAATAGGTTATATAAATTTAGATATTAAAAAATTTAGCCATAATTTAAGAGATTTTAGAAATTATATTCATCCAGAAGAACAAGTAACGCAAAATTTTAATCCTGATAAACATACTGCAAAAATAGCATATCAAGTATTATTAGCTGCAATTGATAATTTAAAAACAAATGAACATTCATAATTATTGTAATATTTTCTAATACAATTTTATATATTTATTTATCAGTATTATACTTATAAAACATATCTGAAAATTTAATTAAATTTACTGTTTCACAAATCTTTTTACATAATATCTTTACATTATCATTTGCATTATATTTTTGTTTATATTCACTTATAATATTCTCTATAGATTTAGCCATATTAAGATCTACATATGCAATTGTACTTATTGCATTAATAAGTTCATTAATTAAATTATATAACTTAACTTTATCAGATTCATCACATTGAGTTATATCCTTTAAAAAATTAAATAGCTTATCCATAAACTCCTTAAGTTCTATACTATATTCTATATTTGAATTATATAATTTAAATAAATTTGTAAGTTCACTACTATATATTAAAATATCTGAATCATCACAATATTCATTAAACATAGCGAGTAATAATTCTGCAAAATTTACTTTTTGATCAATAGCACTCTTCCATAAATCTAAAATTTCATTTTTGTCATATTTTTTACTTCTTGTTGGATATAAAATACTGTGAAAAATTTCTTTAATTACGGTCTCATCTAAACCTTCAACAAGTTTTAAATATAAATCCTTCTCATTATGTACTAATAATAAGTGTATTAATGTATAGATTAAATTTTGTTTTGTTATATTGCCCTCATCTTTTTCAAAAAATCTCTTTATTTCATTTGAATATTGATCAAATAGAATCTTAATATCCTTATATTTATTATAATTACTATTAACAAAACCTTCTAAGAAACTGTTTTTTAAATCGTCAGCAAAAGAATCTTGCATGTATTTATCATACAAAGGTTCTAAATAACTATAAAAGCGACCTAAATTATAGTAGAAAAATCGATTATTTTTGTATTTTTTAATAAAAGCTTCTTTAATAGTAATTAAATCTTTATGGCAAGCCAAAAATTGCATCCATAAACTAATATATTGCCCAACAGGAATATTTAAACAATCCATCATAATATCATTTGAATACTCAATACGTTTAGATTGTTCTGATATTTTTATTAAATTTTCAATCATTTCAAACATTTTATTGCATAAAGTTGTAGGAACTTTATTAAACAAAACTTTTATTAATTTAGAACAATAGAAATTATAATTTTCTGTTAATTCGACATTGGAAGCATATTTATTAATTAAATTTATTACTTTTTCAAAATCAATGTCTTCATTTTTTTCTATGGATTTAGATAAAATATCTAACACTGCTGTTTTAACATCTGTTGATGTTATTAGGTTAAATTCATTGCTGTCTAAATAAGTATTAACATTTTGAGATACTATATCTTTAAAATCTTCTAACAATTTGCTCTTAGTTACAATTGGAGTATCGAAAGACAATCCGTCATATGGATCTGGTTCTATATACGCATCAATATATCTAATTTGATCAGCAATAGTTTTTTTTGCTAATTCAGTCGGATCAATTGGAGACTTTTGTTGAACTACTGAACTCCTTATTCTAAATGTAATCTTTGGGTCTTCTATTTCAGTTTTATATTTATCTTTTAGTATTAAAAATTCATCAATAAATATTTCATGATTTTTTAAAGAATGTAATAAGCGGAACTTCAAATGCTCATTCAATGAAAAAAGTTTATCTTTAATTTCGTTACCCCAAGTACAATCTTTATCATTTACATTTATATATTCAAGTATAGTCATTATTTCGTACAAACAGTATCCTATGTCAATTTCTTGGACATTATTAAAAGCTTTGAAAAATGTATCTTTATATTGCTCAAAATTACAACATATAGCATAAAAACCTAGTTTTCTAAACATTGGTATTTCAGATTCTAATAAATTGCTTACTTTGGTTTCATTCCTTTGAGTTTTTAAATGAATAGCCATATATTTAACCATTAAATTTTGAATATTGTATGTTTTTTCTCGTTGTATATCTTTTTCAAAATTTTCTATATATTGTCTATCAAGATAACTTATATCGTCACATTGTTGATATATATCCGAATATTGTTGCTTTAAAAACTCAAATACATCTTCTTTTTTTAGTATTTCTATAAAATTCTCCTTGTATGGAGACTTTTCTAATAAATCATCAATTATATATATGCCTGATTTATAAAAAGAATAAGCAGACTTTGTTTTCCAAGAATTTGATTCTTCTATTTCATATCGAAGAAGGCTAGAAATACAATCTAAATACAATGATTTTGTATCTGTAATGTCACGTATCAGAAGGGACTTACACAACCATATAGAATTATCCATCAGGAATAACTTTTTATAATTTTCTATTTTTTCTTCTATTTCTTTGTTAGAAAATTTTAATAATAATTTAATTAAATTAGTAAAAGTATAATAATTATAATTAACATCAAGTGATAAATTTTGATTAATTACATCAATAATTTCAGACTTTAATGTATCATCATTGTTATTGTGCTCTAATAGTCTACTTAAATATGAAATAACTGCACCGCCTGCATCATCATTAAAGTTTAAAAGATTTTGCTTTTTAAAATGTTTAAAAAAAGTAATATCTTCAACTTTCAGAAAAAAAACTTCTTTTTCTGTAATATTTTGGGCTAATCTTTTACACAATTCATCAATATGCATTAAAGTCCCTCCACATTTTCAGGATGAGTAAATGCTACAATTGGTTGTTCTTCATATTCACAAATAAAATTTTTCAAATCATTTATAACTTGTGCAAAATTGTTATAACCACCATCTTCGATGGAATATTCATATATTTTAATATTCTCATTTGTGAATTGTTTCCAATAAAAAGCATCAATTTCATTTGAAAATTTTTTTATATCACAAGTATCTATAATAATATCAATTTGTTTATATTCTTCTACTTCTTTTTTATTTGCTATTAATTGAACAATTTCTGTATCTTGTAATGAATAACCTAAAAATATTATATGATAATCTTGTAATAACTTGTTAAAAAAAAGTTTTTGTCGCTGTTTTTTTTCATTTTGTTCTAACACATATACATCATTATAATGTTTTCTTGTAAGAACTAAATCATCATAATTTCCATCCGCATATTTCCCATGTAAATATACAATGAATTTATTGTCTAGAGGTATATTAGCGTTTACTAAGTAAGGAATATGTGCAATATCATAATCTTCCTTTACCAGACTTTCTATTACATTATCATAATTTGTTTGAACAATTAAAGCTTTACCTGATTTATATATTTCAACTAAATCTTCATATATAGAGCAACCACCTTTTTTAAAAGTGTTAATAGGCTCTTCTATAAACCAAGATTTTAACTTTGCTTTGAACAAGTCTTTTGTATCTTCTTTTCTTTCAATTTGTTGTATACAATAAGATATTCTTTTTAAAGGATCTTGTATATTTAGTAATGATTCTTTTTCAGAGTGTTTAAATAATTTATGAGTAACACAAAAGTTTACAATATTCTTTGATAAGTCTATCCAATCAGGCATTCCAAGATTCCGTGCGACCCCAGCACCTAAAAATAAACATATTTTTTTTGTATAACGAGCATCAACAAGTTCTTGTTTATTTAATAAATCTTTATATTCAGGAATAGTACTCACATGCGAATTATAACATAAAAATCAATACGCTTTGTTACAGTTTCTCAATATACCAATTAGAATTTCCAAAGTGATTAAAATTCCATTGTAATTGGAAGTAGAAATTGTATTCCATTGAGTTGTCATCTTTAAAGTTATAAGAATACTTATTTAACCGGGTTCTGCGATAACTTTCAAAAGCTGTTTGTAGTTCCTTTGCAAACTTTTTTCTAAATTCAGGATATGTTACTTCTAAGGTTTCTCTTGTAAGCTTATTTTTCAAAATCATCTTCAAACCCTTTTATACTATCGAGTTCTATATTGTATCTTTTGCCTTGTTTATCAACGCAAGTTGCGTAATCTATCTCAGCATCGGCAAATTTATTTTTCCAAATACAAATTAGCAAGCCGATTTCTTGAGTTTTTAAGTTTAAAACCTTTGTTCCATAGAGTGCATAGTCTTTTTCTGTCATTATTTATTCCTTTCAAGTATCAAATCTGAATAGATATCATCAGGCTTTTGTGGGTCTATTAAAAAATCCTTCATAAATACAAATCTTTCACCAAAAGCGTTTTCACAAATTACAGTGTCGAAGTTGTAGAAGCCGATTACTTTGTAATACTCGTTATCAGAGTTCTTAAAACCTTTAATCTTTTTTAGTTTGTATTTTTTGCCTAATTCAATCATTGTTACCTCTTATCAGCAATGACATTCATCACTCTTAATGAGTAAAATATCAAGCAAACTCTCTCAAAACGTATCATTCAGACACAATTCATTTTTGAACACATTTTGAACGATATTAAAACAGGTTTTAAATGCCATTTAAAAATTCTTATTGTAAGGATAATTTATAAAATAAGTGTTTACAGTATCAGTATCTCGCCTTGAATACCCAATGATTGGTGTAAGATTATACAACTCCTCAATCTCTTGTTGAGTCCTGCAAAAATAATCAATAACAGTAACTGTATTGTAAATCCGCTCAGCTAATTTTTCTAACTTCCTAAAATCTTTTTGTTTAATCTTGTATTTCTTATTTTTACTCATACGACCTCCTTTTCAGGTGTCGTATTCATCACTTAAAAGCTAAAATAAATCAACACGGTATAATATTTTTACTAAACAAAAATATTTAATCTCATATTTACTTATTGATCAATTTTAAAATATTATTTATAAAGCTCTGAAAATAAGGCGTTATTATATTAACAAAAAGCCCTATTGCTATAGTAAATAAAATTTCATACCACTTACTTTTTTCAAAATTTTTTTCTTTTATAAAGGAGAAATTATATTTTTTTAATACTTTTGTAGTATTAAAAACTAAAACTAAAAATATTGTGTAAAATAAAAATATTTTTAAAGTTTTTATCCATAAAATTTTTTCAACACTTTCAAAAAACAATAATGACATCAACAATGTTACGAATAAAAACATTATCGGACTATAAATTATAAAATTTTCAGAATATAACCAAGAGTACCAATTTTTCTTCGTATTTAAATAATCAGTTAGTAATTTATATTTGCCATAATATAGGGTTTGATTTTCGCCATTTACATATAGTGTATCAAAAAAGTTGTTTTCATTAGAAAATTTAAAATTTACAGATATTTCTGTTGTACGTAATTCAAATTTAATTGAATAATTTTTTATATTTTTTAATAAGTCATCGTGATCTTGAAATTGACTAACAGAATTAAAAGTATATTTAGGCGCATTTGTGCGTTTTTGTAAATATTTTTTATTTGGTTCAACATTAATTTCGTATTCTTTAATGTCGGTCAAATCTTGCTTTAGTATAAATTCAATTTCAGTTAAATCTTCAAGAGTTAGCTTTACAGATGGAATATCCCATTCTAAACTTTTTTTTCAAGAGTTTTAATAGCCGTTTTATTTTCAGCTTGTTTGTCGTTATCATTTCTTTCTTGTTCTACAACTTTTTCTTCTATAAAATTGTCTTTCAAGAATTTTTCCAATACTTCTTTATGCCCGATTGCAATATGTTCTTCACTATTCTGAAGAGTTCCATTAAATGTTATTTTTTCTTTTGTCTTGTTTATTGATAAATAAATACTACTTTTTAATTCACATTCATAACAAGTCAAAGATATAGAAAAATCTTTATCAAAATTTAAAATAAATTGTTCTTTATCAAATAATTCTGATAGGGAAACTGCATGTATTGTACAATTTTCATAACCAAAAAACACATGTGAATTTAAAATATTTTGAGGTATTATTTCTTTTTCTAAGAGAAATTTATCTAATGATTTTAATAAATCAATAGATATTTTATTACAACTTATATTATATTTACTTGAGTATGTTGCATCGTGAACCATAAATACATGATATATGAAATGAGAGGCATGTTAGTGTCATGTAAATTTTTATTAACTTATTTCCAATTTATTTACGAGGGTTAGGAGTTCTTCGACTTTGGCGACAATTCGCTTTTGTTCTGCTAGTGGAGGAAGAGGAATTAAATAATTCCTTATAAAATTTAACGATACAAATTGTTGAGCACCTCCAAAAGCCTTATTTTTAAAATCAAAAGTAATAGCTTCTAATAGTAATTTTAAAAAATAAGGCTCAGATAATTTTTTATCATAATATTTAAATAAAGCCACATTTTTAATGCTAAAATCTCTTTCTTTTTTTACTATAACCATATTCCCAATATTACCACCTATCATAGAATATAAAATATCACCATCGTCAACATGTGAACGTTGTTCTATTTTTTGATGGTCATCTGCAGAAATAAGTTTCGCATTGTCAAAATTTATTTTCCCATTTTTAAAATCTTTACTTGTAATTAAAGGAATACCATTAGTTACATTTTTAGGTGAATCGTGGGTGCCATCTCTGACATCATAAACCTCTTGCATTCTTACCCATTGCCAACCTTGTGGGAGGTCGTATGGGATTTCGTCTTGGGTGATTGGTGGAAGTGGTTTTTCTTTTTTTATTTTGCCGTCTTTTATCAATTGGTCTTTTTCAGCTTTTATGTGTTTTAAAAGCTCTGATGCAGGTTCATCTTTAGGGTTTTGCACGACAAGTTTTCCTTGGACTGCGTATTGCAAAATTGATTGGCGGATTTGTTTGGGCAATTTTTGATTCATTTCTGATAAAATTTCTTCATTCTTGCCATATTCGTCAACCAAAGGTAAAATCTCTTTCAACTTTTCTACAATTCGCTTTTGTTCAGCTAGTGGAGGAAGAGCAAATAAATATAAACGTAATGTTGATAAAGATACAAAAGATTGTACAGCTCCAGTTGCATTAGATTTTAATAAATCTTGAATATAATAGAGATAAAAGTATAAATATTTTATAATGAGATATTGAGATTTTTTAAATAAAGCGACATTTTTTATACTAAAATCTCTATCTTTTTGAACAATAACAGGATTACCAATACTCCCAATCATAGCAAATAGGATATCTTCATTTTCTACACAAGAACGTTGGGATAATTTTAAATAATCTTCTCTTGATATATAATTAACATTTTCAAAATCAATATACCCATTGTTTAAGTTTTTACTTGTAATAAAAGGATAACCCTCTTTCTGATATTTTGGACTATCATGAGTTCCATCTCTAACATCAACAACATCTTGAAATCTTACCCATTCCCATCCTTGAGGAAGTTCGTATGGGATTTCGTCTTGGGTGATTGGTGGGAGTGATTTTTCTTTTTTGATTTTGCCGTCTTTTATCAGTTGTTCTTTTTCTGCTTTTATTCGTTTTAAAAGCTCTGATGCAGGCTCATCATTTGGGTCTTGTGCTACCAATTTTCCTTGCATTGCGTATTGTAATATTGATTTTTTTAAATCTTGTGCTTTCATTTCTTTTTTGCCTTTAGTTCTGAAAGTTGATTATACACTTCTTGATACATTATAAAATCTCCGCCACGAGAAATATTATGACCAAATCCTTTTCCCACTAAAGAATATATAGCTGTAGTATATGCATCATCATCAAAAGGATCTGTTACATAACTTAAAATAGCACTATTTAGACAAGTCTCTATTATTTCTTTTTCAAACCCTTGCAATTCATTATAGTATTTTTTAATATTATTTTTTCTTTTGTTATTATTACACAAGATTTCTATAATGGTTACAATAGAAAAAACCGTCAATACTGAGCCAGTTATTAATAAGTGGTTATTTTTAACTAAGCAAAGATAAATTAATAACAAGGTTAAACCTACAAAAAATAAATGATATGGCTTATTATAAAAAAATACAAAAAAATCTTTTATATGTTTAAAAAAATTATCTACAAAATTATCCATTAATATCAACTCCTATCATAACTTTGATTTGGTTCAAGATATCATCAATATTTTTATCTAATTCAGCTCGTTTTTCTTGGTATTTTTGCAGAAGCTCCATTGGTGGCAGAATTTCTTTTTCCTCATAAGGATAACCGCACAAATCAAGGTTGTAGTTCCTTTCTTGGATTTCTTGAATGGAATATTTTTTAGCTTTGTCAAAGCCGTCAATAGTGATTTCTTTTTTGTTATTCCACCATTCTACAACTTCTTTGAAATGTTCTTTTTTCATTGGTTTTGTTTTAGAAAAGTTCTTATACCCCTCCGGCATATCTAGTCTATAAAACCAAGTTTCTTTAGTTGGCTCGCCTTTGGTGAAGAATAAAAGGTTTGTGTTAATTGATGTGTATGGTGCAAAAACGCTCTTTGGAAGTCTTATGATTGTATGTAAATTACATTCTTGCATAAGTTTTTCTTTTATTCTTGTTTTTACACCTTCACCAAATAATGCTCCGTCAGGAAGAACTATTCCGACTCTACCTTGAGGTTTTAGTTTTGCAATAATGTAGAGCAAGAACAAATCTGCTGTTTCTTTTGTTCTATAAGCTGATGGGAAATTTGTTTCAATTCCGTCTTCTTCTGTTCCTCCAAAAGGTGGGTTTGTAACAATACAATCTACTCTATCAGCAGGTAAAATATTATTAATCGGTTTTGATAGGGTATTATCTCTTTTGATATTTATTGGAGTATCGATTCCGTGCAAAATCATATTTGTTGTACATAACTGATGCGGAAGAGGTTTCTTTTCTATTCCAAATATAGAGTTATTCAGAATTTCACCTTCTTTTGTTGTATCTGTTTGTTTTTTCAAATGTTCTATTGCACAAGCAAGAAAACCTCCTGTCCCACAAGCAGGGTCTAGGACAGTTTCACCAAGTTTTGGGTCAACTATATCAACAATAAATTGAGTTACGGCTCTTGGAGTGTAATATTCACCTGCATTACCTGCAGATTGAAGGCTTTGCAAAAGTTGTTCATAAATATCATTGAAAAGGTGTCTGTCTTCACTTGAATTAAAGTCAATTTCATTGATTTTATTAATAACTTGTCTTAGCAATGTGCCGGATTTCATATAGTTATAAGTATCTTGGAAAATATTACTTATAATCAAAGCTTGTTTATTTGAATCATTATCAAGATTTTGTAGGTACGGAAACAGGTCATTATTGATAAAATCGATTAAATCATCGCCTGTTAAGCCTTCATCATCTTGAGCCCAATTTTGCCAACGATATTTTTCATCAAGTGGTGATTTGTAATCATCTTTCATGACCTCTGCTTCGTCTTCTTTATCAGCAAAGATTTTTAAAAACAGCATCCAAACGATTTGCGACAGTCTTTGTGCGTCACCGTCAACGCCTGTATCTTTTCGCATTATGTCTTGTATTGATTTTATTACACTTGATATATTTGGCATTTAGTTATCCTCTATGATTTTTTTAAAATTTGTTGAACATCGTCATAACTATAATGTTCTATATATAACAAATTTTCTTTTATATAATCATTCATTCTTAATTTTAATTTTGAAATAATATCGTCTATTTTCGTTTTGTCTAGTTTGGTAAAATCAGCTAATAATAAAATTAAGCAAGCATTTCTATTATTAGCTTTATTATAAACTTTTATAGCTTCAATTTGTCTCTTAATAAACTTTTCAACTTCTATACTACATTTTGTCATTTTTAATTCGATAAAACATTCTGCATTATATTCTTTAAAATAGGCATCAAAACGCACTTTATTTTTATATCCATCTAATCCAGAATAAACAATATCCTGAGGCTTTAAATCAATATCATTAGGATTTTTATATTTAAGAAAATGTTTTAAAATGAGTTTTTCATCTTGCTCATTAAAATATTGTGACGAATTATCATTATTTTTTATATCATTAATATTATTTGTTGAATCTTGTCTTTCTGCTACATAATGATTATGTATTTCTGTTTTGTTAGAAATGACTGATACCTGTTTAAATAAAAGATTTTGTTGTTTTTCAATAAAATCTAGTTTTTTAGATAATTCTAAAAAAGTTCCTATTTTTATCACTTCAAATTTATTAAGTAAGGATATAAAAATTGGAACACTTAAACAAAAACATATAAAATACATATTATATTGTTCTAAATAAATCTTTCCTTTAAATACTAATAAAGCTAAAGCTATTACAAATAAAGAATAAATAACATATAAAAATTTTAACATCAAGCTACCTCGTTATCATTAAAGAGTTCTTTTTCAAGTTCTTTTATTGCTTCTTCATACTTGGTTTTTCCACCAAATTCTTTGATGATTTCTACAGGCGTTCCGATTTCATCAAAAGGTTGGAAATACAAGATTTCTCTATTCTCAATCTCTTCAATACCTTCATCTGCAAATTTGTCTATCAAGGCATTAAGAACTTTTCTTGCTTTTTCTGAATATTTGCCGAAGTAATTTCTTTTTTTGACTTTTTCAGCTCTTTCTTTTCTTGATAATGGCGGAGTATCGAAGGTTACATGGCAAATCAAATCAAAAACACTCAAGTCTTTGCCTGTTTTTTGTTTAACTTCTTCTCTCAATTCATCAAGCATTACACCTTGTTCAATTAGTTCATCAATAATTGCTGATTTTTTATCAGCTTCTGACCATTTTTTGATAAAATCATTCATTGTAGCAAACTGTGCTTTTAGATTCTTTTTGGTATAATCCACAAGGCTTTCAGTTATTAATTTACCGTCTTTGCCATAATATTGAACTCTTTCACCTACTTGTACAACTTCAATTCCATTCACATAGAATTTTTTAGTAGGATTTTCAACATCAGTAATATCAATATTTGGTGGAATTTCTACAACAGTTTCTCCTTCAGGAAGTTCATCAATTAAAGTTTCAACTTCTTCTTTTGTCTGCTCATCTTTTGGCATTTCTTCGGTTTCTTTTACATCTTTTATCTGAACAGGTTCGCCGTCAAAATCTTTATCCTCAAAAAGTCTTGTAACACCTCTAAAATCAAGAATAGTAAAATACCATTTGTCATAATCAGGTCTTAAACGGGTTCCACGACCGATAATTTGTTTAAATTCTGTCATTGAATTAATATTGCTATCTATTGCTATTAGTTTGCAGGTCTTAGCGTCAACTCCTGTTGTCATTAACTTTGAAGTTGTAGCAATTACAGGATAAGTAACTTCAGAATCAATAAAGTTATCGAGTTCTTTTTTACCTTCATCGTTATCGCCTGTAATTTGCATTACATACTTTGAGTTCTCTGCTATCATATCAGGGTTTTCATTCACTAGGGCTTGACGCATTCTTGCTGCATGGTCAATATCAGTACAGAAAACAATCGTTTTATCATATCTGTTATTATTCTTTAGATATTGTGTTATTCTTTTTGCGACAAGTTCTGTTCGTTCATCAACAACAATTTTTTTATCAAAATCTTTTACATTAAATTCCTCATCAGGAATTTCATTTCCATACTTATCAATTGTACCTTGTGGAAGTTTTAAGCCGTCCATATCAATATTAATTATTGGTCTAATAACTTTGTATGGGGCAAGAAAACCATCTTCAATACCTTGTTTTAGAGAATATGTATAGATAGGTTCCCCGAAATATTCAATATTGGAAACTTCTTTTGTTTCTTTAGGTGTAGCTGTTAGACCCAATTGGGTAGCTGATGAAAAATAATCTAATACCTCTCGCCAAGCTGAATCATCTTTAGCACTTCCCCTATGACACTCATCAATTACAATTAAATCAAAGAAATCTTTTGAAAATTCTTTATAAGCGTCTTTGTCTTCATTATTCCCAGTAATACCTTGATACAAGGCTAAATATATCTCATAAGATTTATCAATATGACGTTTTGTAATCTTTGTCATTTTATCGCCAAATGGTGCAAAATCTTGGCTTTTTGTTTGATCAACTAAAATGTTTCTATCAGCTAAGAATAAAATACGTTTTTTATTCTTAGCTTTCCATAATCTCCAAATGATCTGAAATGCAGTATAAGTCTTACCTGTACCAGTTGCCATAACCAAAAGGACTCTGTCTTGCCCTTTTGCTATAGCTTCTACAGCTCTATTGATTGCAATTCTTTGATAATATCTAGGCTCCTTATTGCTTGAAACATCTTTATGATAGTTTTGGGTGAAAACTTTTTCTGTTTCTGCAACTTCGATTTGTTTAAATTTCTTGAATTTTTCCCATAATTCTTGTGGAGTTGGGAATTTATCCAAAGGTAATTCTATTTCTTTTTTCCCTAAATCAACCGTTCTATCGTGGAATAAAAAAGCATCTCCATTTGAAGAAAATACAAAAGGAATATCAAGAGTTTTTGCATATTCTATTGCTTGCTGGATACCTGCGCCTACACTATGTTTATTGTCTTTCGCTTCAATAACTGCTAAAGGAATATTGTTTTTATAATATAGGATATAATCAGCTCTTTTACCTTTACCACGTGAAACAAGCTTACCTCTAACAATAACTTTCCCAGCCGTAAAAGAAACTTCTTCTCTAATTTGCGAGTCTTTATTCCACCCAGCTTTTAGAATTGCAGGTGTTATAAATTTTGTACAAATATCACGTTCTGATAAATCTTTTTTATACATTAAGACCTCGCAGCTTATGTGATAATTCTATCATAAATATACATAAACAGTGAAAAAGAAAATGTTACATAATACTAAATTTGTAAGAACAAAAATGAATAAGTATTTATTACCATCATTCTACAAATAAAAATTCATGTAACTTTCATCAATTGTGTCTTGTTCGATGCCGATATAACGAAGTGTTACTGATGGCGAGGAGTGGTTAAAGATTTTTTGCAGGAGTACTATATCATTATATTTTTTATAATGATGATACCCGAATGTCTTCCTCAATGTATGTGTTCCGATTCTTTCCTTCACCCCGACGGCTTGCGCTGCCTTATTTAAAATTCTATATGCCTGTGCTCTATCGAGCCTGCAATGTTTTTGAGTATAAAAAAGCGGTTGCTCACTCGGTAATCCTTTTACAAATAAATCAATCTCCTCTTTCAAAAACCTATTAAGCGGAAATTTCTTATACTTATTCGTCTTTTTCTCTCTAATTTCAATATAATCTCGGCCATTTACATCCCCAACATCAAGCGATAATATATCAGATATTCTTAGTCCTGTATTTATCCCGAAACTAAAAAGCAGAACATCTCTCGGTTTTTTGCCAAATATTTTTTAATCTTTTGAATATCTTCTATTTTTTTTATAGGTTGTACTACATTCATTTTCAAACTCGCTTAATCCCAGACAATGATTACTTCTTCCTCATAAAAAGTAAAGTCGAATGACACAAAATTTAAACACCATTTAAACAGCGCTTAAATATCGTTTAAATAGCATTCAAAAACTACCGCCTGAAAAAATCCATTCACCACTTCCCACATATATTTACCCCCAAAATACAACACAACTTCATTATGTTGTAATCTCATCTTTGAGTGTGTTTAATATTTAAGCAGATGGTTATTTATAGGAGCCTTGAGCCTTATTAGCAAGCTGTCCGCAGGACTTATAAGGCTCAAGCGTAGTCACGTCGATGGCGAACGAAGTGATATGTCCACTGCGTCCCATATAAAGAAGAGGACAGGATTTAAGTCCTCTTTTTTATTGTTAAAATTTGAGTAATTTTTATGGTCTTGTGTAATATTTGTGTAATTGGTTGTTTTGTGTAGTCTGTATAACTAAAACCTGTTAGCTAACAACAAATCAAGTAAGGTTTTTGATATAATTATATTAAAAAAGTAAGAACAACATCTGATCTTGTAGGAGCGGATTTTATATTTTATAGACCAATATCATCAAAAGAACTATTAAGTTTATTAGCAGGAAATAGAAAATGGTGGCTACTTTTTATTCCACTACTATTTTTGCTCATATTACCATTTATATTATTGCACTTTTATGGCGATATGGATGGAAATTTAGATAATACAGGTTTATTTATTGAATTTGCATATACTTTAGTGCTTATTATTTGTGTACTTTTTATAAATAATAAAGATAAAAATATTTTGCAAAAATATGGCGATGATATTGTTATGATTGAAAAATAAGAATTTATTTTATTAGCATCTAATTCAATATAGCTTTTATAATTTTGTATATTTCAGGAATTTTTTCAGGAGAAGATTTCAACATTATATTAATTTCTTCTAATAAACTTTCATTGTCTTTATAGTGACCAAAATTAAAAAGTTCCTCTGGTTCTATTTTTAGTGCATTTATCAATTTTTCGAGAGTTTCTGCAGAACAAAAATTATTTCCTGTTTCAATGTAACTTAATGTGTTTTGTTCTATATCAACAAGTTCTGACAATTTTTCCTGTGATAAACCTCGTTTTTTGCGAATTTCTTTTATTCGTTTTCCAATATTTCTTTTTAGTTCCATAAAGACCTCTTTTTGATATTAAAATCTAAGCCCCCAAAATATAACCAACAATAAATGATAAAATATTGAAATATATCATTATCCATGATAATATATAGTTGTTAATGATATTTCTCTTATTAGATATCATCAAAAATATATAAATGGAGATAAAAATGCCAAAAGTTTCTATAATAATACCTTGTTATAATCAAGGGAAATACGTTGCAGAAGCAATTAATTCCGCATTAAGACAGACTTTCAAAGATATTGAAATTGTATGTGTTAATGATGGTTCAACTGATAATAGTGTAGAAATTATTAAATCATTTGAGAATAAATACAAAAATTTTATATTTTTAAATAATGAAGAAAACAGAGGCGTTATATATTCTCGAAATTTTGCAATTAAAAATTGCAATGGAACATATATTTTGCCACTAGATGCAGATGATATTATTGAACCTACTTATGTTGAAAAAGCAGTAAAAATATTGGATAACAATCCAAATATCGGCATTGTTTACTGCAAAGCCAAAATCTTTGGCAATTATGATAAATATTGGAACTTAAAACCATTTAATAAGTCAGATATATTGTATGAAAATTGTATTTTTTGTTCTGCAATTTTTCGAAAATCCGATTTTATTAAAATTGGCGGATACAACAATAATATGAAATATGGTTGTGAAGATTATGACTTATGGCTTTCTTTTATTGAACAAGGATTGGAAGTTTTTCAAATTAACGAAATCTTATTTAGTTATAGACAGTATGATGAAACTTCAAGAACAACAATAAGTTTAAAGAATAAAAAAGAAATTTGGAATAATCTTATCAAAAATCATATAAATCTTTACTTAAATGATGAAAATTTTCTTGAGAGGTTGATTTTTTCAAATCCAATTAAAACAAACAAGAAATATAAAAAATATAAGAAAATGTTTAATAAGTTATTTCCAATAACAATTATTGAATTAATAATAATTATAGGTTTATTTATTCTTTTAGTCTTATAGAAAATTTTACCGTTCGGGAAAATGTTAGCTTTTTAGAAATATATTTTGACAAAATTTTACTTATCGGTAAAATTTGCTTGACTTATTTAAACGAGATTTTCAAAATTAGTCGAATATTGAACTCCTAATTTATCAGCTTTTTTAGTCCAAAAATTATGTAGAACTTTTGCCAATTTTTCGTTTTTAGTTGCTTTTTCAATTTCTTTATTAAACAATTCTTCAGCTTGTTGTGTATAATATTCTGTTTTTGGAGTATCTTTCCTAATTAGTGCAAATATTCTTTTTATTGTAAGTTGACGAAGTTTCCATTTTGCATTTTTCTCGTTTACTGATAATAAAGCTGAACCATAATCTGCATTACAAGCTCCGATTTGCGATAGCTCTTTCATTGCTTTGTAATTCTCTGGTGGAAGAATTTTCGACATAATTTTATCAAATAAAGTTTTTTTACCAGCAGTTTTTATTAACTTAGATTCTTGCCCTTTGCTATTATAAATTATTGCTTGCTCCAAGCCATCCATAGATCTAAATCCAGTATAATCTATTGCGGAAAAAGGAACAGTTTTGCCTTTGCCGAAAAGATCAGGATGACCATGCACCCATATTCCTTCAGAACCATTTGGGATAGAACACCGATTGCTTGTTCCATTCATTTCATATAAAATCCGTTTCCCTTTTAAAACAACAGATTTTTCATATGGTTTCTTACTATTAAGAGCCTGAACAACAACATTTTTTGCGTAATTATTTGCAACTTTGTCCGTCGCAAAGTTTATTGTTTTATCAGGGCATACATAACCTAAAGAATTTGGATTAATTTTGCCTTTTAGTTGTGTCCCCATAAATAAATACGATTTTTGCATAGTCGGTTTGCCAATTTTGCTTTTTAACAAAGATGACACACCCGTTTTCAAAATTTTGGTTTTTATCATATTAACTTTTTCCAATTATTATACGCATAATAGCAATTATTACTATTAATGACAACGTATAATATCCTTGTTTTCCCTTATACTTTTATAAAAAATTTTTTGTTATTAAAATTGCTTTTTTATTACAAAAGGTTACAATCATTAAAGTTTTTGAAATCTTGAGCCGTATTATATTTTAGTATATATACAGGAGTATTATGAGTTTAGTTATTGATTCTAATCTTGAATATTTACAAAACATTTTGCATATTAGCAAGGTCACTTTTGAAGAAAAATATGCCAATATGTCTGTTGATGAAATTATTGAGGCAGAAGCCGCTCAAGGTAATCAACAAGCAATTGAGCTTGCGCAAGAATTGACAACTAATACAAGCCTTGTTATGGAATTGTTTGACCTTGCAGACACAAATAACAAATATATGATTTTGCGAGAAATGTCCGCTCAACAATTACAAACTTTTTTACCGGAAATGGAAGAAAGCGATCTCTTACAAGGATTATACTTTTTTACAGAAGACAAATTAATGAAGATGTTAGAAGCACTTCCGGCTGAACAATTGGTAAATACTGTTTTCCAAATGTTTTCTAAAGAAGAAATTGTCCAACTTTTGCCGGAAGAACAATTGGACAAATTTTTAACCAGTCACGATATCGACAAAAACAAGATTTTAAAACACATGCAATCCATACCGGAAGAGTACGTTGCACAGGTTTTGGAACAAATTACAGGCGAAGCTCAAGAGGGGCAAGACAGTATTGATTTAGCAAAAAAATTCGGAGAACTTAATCCATTGGAATATCAAGATGCCTTGAAAGCGTTTCAACCAACTCAAAAACAACAATTAGTTTTATCTCTTGGTAAAGAACACGAAGAATGGTTTCAATTGTTTGATGCAGATGCTTATACAAAGGTTATTAATCGTGAAAAACAACAACCGGAAGTAGTTAAGGCTATGTCTGTTATTGACCCTGAATATATACAAAATATGATTACAGAATTGCCAAATGATCTATTATCAATTGTAATTACCCAGATTGATACAGAAAAATTTGCAGATATTTTAATGAACCAATTCCCGGAAGTTATGGCAGAAATTATTATGAAATAGTTTTAAAACCTTAATAGGTTGTTTATATCTGTTTCTAAAAAATTTGCAAGAATTGTAATTCTGGCAAGTGACATATTTTGCATACCACGTTCAATTCGACTGATGTATTCACGATTAACTCCGATTTTTTCAGCAAGAGCTTCCTGCGAATAACCTTGTCGAACCCTTTCTGCTTTAACATTTCTGCCAAATTGTTTTAGGATATCCTGTTCATTATACATAACTCCATTTTACAAGTTTTTAAAAATAATGCTTGTACCTTATAGGTATCCTATGGGGTAATTTATAAGTATCCAATTGGACTATTTTGAAATTTTATTTGTCCTGTATTGTTTCCAAAACAAATTTCAGAGCTTCTTCAGAAAACATAAATTTCATATTTTTTCGTGAGTAATTTTTATTTAGGTTAAATTCTTTCACTGTAATTTTGCCGTCAAATCCACATGCAGCATACATCAATCCAACCGGCTTCCTTTCACTTCCGGTAGGTCCTGCAACTCCTGTTGTACAAATTACAATATCACTTTTCGTCAATTGCAAAAGCCCTTGTGCCATTTCTCTTGCACATTGTTCACTTACTGCACCATATTTATTAATAGTTTCTTCTGAAACATTCAAAATTTTATGTTTTGCCTCATTTGAATAAGTTACAAAATTCATTTTTACGTATGCAGAACTTCCCGAAACATCAGTTAATCTTGAACTGATTAATCCTCCGGTGCAAGATTCTGCTGATGATATTTGCAATGTTTCTCTTAACAATATTTTAGAGATTTTTTCGGGTGTTTTAGATTTCAAGCTTAAAATAAAAGCTCTTAAATTCAAGATTAATTTTTTCATAATTCAAGTTTTGAATAATGAAACGATTTTGTCAATAATTAGCATGCAAATTTATTTTTGTGTATCATGTTTTTAGGAGAACAAGCATGGCAGTAAAAGAAAAAGAAAACAATTTAGGAATGCTTCCACAAAATATTGAGGCGGAAGAAGCAGTACTTGGTGCAATTTTGGTTAACCCAAATGTGATAACTAAAGTTGTAGAAATTTTAAAACCGGAAAGTTTTTATAAACCGGCACACAGACATATTTATGATGCTATGTTACAATTGTTCAACACGAATGAAAGAATTGATATTGTATCAGTTTCTGACGTTTTAAGCTACAATCAAAAATTAGAAACAATTGGTGGTCGTGCATTTGTCAACGATTTATGCTACAAAACAATCACGACTTCTAATATTGAATATTATGCTAAAATTGTTCAGGAAAAAGCAATTAAAAGAGCCTTAATCAACGCAGGTTCTGAAATAGTATCTTTTGGATACGATGTAAATCCGATTGATCAATCACTGGATTATGCCGAAAAACTTATATTTGACATCGCTTCTAAAAAAGCAACTTCTGATTTGGTGCATGTAAAAGACTTGGTTTTAAATACCTATGAAAAAATCGAATACCGTTATGAACATAAAGACGAATTGACTGGTGTACCAACTGATTTCTACGAATTAGATGCGATATTAAACGGTTTACAAAAATCCGACTTAATTATTCTGGCAGCCCGTCCTGCTATGGGTAAAACGGCTTTTGCATTGAACATTGCACAAAATGTTGCACTGAAAGCAAAAGTTCCTGTCGCAATATTCTCTCTTGAAATGTCAAAGGATCAGTTGATGCAACGTATGTTATGTTCTGAGGCAGAAATTGATTCTCAAAGGGTTAAGACAGGTAATATGCAAAGCAAAGACTGGGAAAAATTGGCAACTGCAATGAACTCTTTTGCGCAAGCCCCAATTTACATTGATGACACGTCAGGTTGTACATTAACCGATATCAGAGCAAAATGTCGTAGATTAAAAATGCAAGAAAAAGATTTGGGATTGATCCTAATCGACTATTTGCAATTGATGGAAAGTTCCGGTAAAGAAGATCGTATGCAACAAATTTCCGCAATTTCCAGAGGTTTAAAAATTCTTGCCAAAGAACTTGATGTTCCGGTAATTGCACTTTCACAGTTATCTCGTGCGGTAGAATCAAGAACAGACAAGCGTCCGATGCTTTCAGACTTGAGAGAATCAGGTTCAATAGAACAGGATGCCGATATTGTAATGTTTATTTATCGTGATGAATATTACCGAAAAGCTGAAGATGGCGAAGAAGAAATCGCAGCTAAGGCACAGTCTAAGGGCGAATCTGAAATTATTATTGCTAAACACAGAAACGGTTCAGTCGGAACAGTTAAGCTTTTATTTCAAGGCAATATTACAAAATTCAAAAACCCAATCAAAACAGACGCATTTTAATATTCTTAAAATACATATAGGAAATTTTACCTGTAAAATGTGCGATACGCTTGCCCAAATCCATTTGTTATGCTATAATTTTCATTAAGAAACGGAGAGATTAATGAATTTATTACATATATTTACAGATATTCCTATCCTAATTGTACTTTTTACATTCTTGTTTTCAATAATTTATTGTGCAAAAAACTACGTTTACGTCAACAAGAATTTGAAAATATTTTTAGCATTTATTTCAAATTTCAGGAAAACAGATTTGAATTTCCGCTTTAAAGAAATTGATGAATGGATGAGCGCAAATCCTTATGTTTCAGGCGTATGGTTGGAATTTAAAAATACTCTTGTTTTTTCAGAGTCAATTGCTTTAAAAGGGAAAAATAACGACTTGACCTATAAAGAAGTTTCTTCAACTGTTCAAAATATACAGACAACTGTTGATCCATTGTATTTCTTTAACGAAGAAACATTAGTTACATCAAAATTTAACAACAAATTCTTACAAACAGTTCCAACAGTATTGACCGGTTTTGGACCGTTGTTTACGTTCTTGAACATTGCAATTGCATTCGGTAAGATCGACTTTTCATCACAAGAAAAAACTATCGCATCAGTTGCGGGCTTGATGTCATCAATGCAAACTGCCGCTTTGGTATCAGTTATTGCGGTAGGTTCTTCATTGGTATTTTTGCTGTTTGAAAGAATTATTTTCCAACAATTGTGTAAAAATCCGCTTTCAAAATGCGAAGATTTGATGGGAAAATTGTTTGACAATATTTCTTCTGAAAAATTCTTGCTTGAACTTTTAAAAGAAACAAAAATTCAAAACAACTCTGTTTCAAATTTGATTACTGCAATGCCTCAGCAGTTCAAGGCTGCATTAAATTCCGGTATTGCTAGTAACCTTGTTCCATATCTTGAAAACCTTATTTTTGGATTGAATGAAGTGAATAAGAGCATGAAAGAAGTTGCTAAAAAAGGTAAGGGAGATGACGTTGATGACTTGTTCTAACGTTTGGAGGAAGATATGGGCTTAAAAGCAAGAAAAGCTCCGGCAGCAGAGGGCGATAATAATATTTTCTGGACAACGATGGCTGACCTTCTATTAGGCTTGGCTATCATCTTTATGACCTTGTTCGTTCTTGCCATGACCGGTTTTACTCAACAATCTCTTGAACAAAAAAAACAACAGATTGAAGTTAATAAAGAATTAATTGAAAACCTGAAAAAAGCTAACATTGATGCTCAAGTTGATGAAATGAGCGGTGATGTGAAAATTTCTGATATGGAACTTTTTGAATTAGGTAGTTACAACCTTTCTCCAAAAGGGAAAGCATACTTGGACAAACTTGTTCCAATTTATATAAACACAATTTTTTCTAAAAAAGAATTGGTGGACGAAATTGAAAACATCATCATTCAAGGTCACACAGACAGCCACACTTTTGCCGGAATAAACAATCCTGATGTTGAATATATGAAAAATATGGAATTAAGTATTGCACGTGCTGATGCAGTTGCAAATTATATGTTCAAAACCGGATATAACAAACAATATAGTCCAAAATTAAGAAAAATGCTTATTGTAGAAGGTAAAAGTTATTCAGACCCAATTTTAGTTAACGGAAAAGAAGATTACAACAAAAGCAGACGTGTAGAAATGCGTTTGAAAGTTAAAAAATTAGATATAACAGAAGTTTTATTTCATGGAGTGCAGTCATTAAATGTTAAATGAAGATTTGATACTTGAAACGATTAATATGATTAAGCTATACAACCTTGACATTCGTACGGTTACTATGGCGATAAGTTTGAGAGATTGCGCAGATAGCGATATTGACGTTGTTTGCGAAAATATTTATAACAAGATTACAAAATACGCAGGTAATTTGGTAGAATACGCAAATGAGTTTGAGAACGACTATTCTATTCCAATTGTAAATAAAAGAATTTCTGTTACTCCGATTTCTATAGTTGGTGAATCTTGTAAAAATCCTGATTATGTAAAAATTGCAAAAACTCTTGATAAAGCTGCAAAAGATGTTGGAGTTAATTTTGTCGGCGGATACTCTGCACTAGTAGAAAAAGGCATGACTAAAGGTGACAAATTGTTAATCGAAAGCATTCCCGAAGCTTTAGCACAAACCGAAAGATTGTGTTCATCTATTAATGTTGCATCATCAAAAGCCGGAATTAACATGGATGCCGTTTTAAAAATGGCAGATATTGTTAAAAAATCCGCAGAATTAACAAAAGACCAAGATGGAATTGGCGCAGCAAAATTGGTAATATTCTGCAATACTCCTGGAGATAACCCGTTTATGGCAGGTGCTTTTTGTGGAGTTGGAGAACCCGAATGTGCATTAAATGTCGGAGTTTCGGGGCCTGGTGTTGTAAGAGCAGCAGTAGAGGCTTTAGGAAAAGATGAAGATTTGAGTGCTTTAGCAAACAAAATTAAACAAATAGCATACAAAATCACATCAACAGGAGAACTTGTAGGTCGAAAACTCGCAAAACGTTTAGGTGTCCCTTTTGGAGTAATTGATTTGTCATTAGCTCCAACACCTGCAATTGGTGATAGTGTAGCTGGAATTTTTCAGGCAATGGGTTTGGAACATGCCGGTGCGCACGGGACAACTGCAGCTCTTGCAATGCTGAATGATGCAGTAAAAAAAGGTGGCATTATGGCAAGCTCTCATGTTGGAGGATTATCTGGAGCATTTATTCCCGTTTCGGAAGATGCCGGTATGATTGAAGCTGCATCAAACGGATATTTGACTTTTGACAAATTAGAAGCTATGACATCAGTTTGTTCTGTTGGATTAGATATGATTGCAATTCCCGGAGATACTCCTGTAGAAACAATTGCAGGAATTATTGCTGATGAAATGGCAATCGGAATGATTAACAAAAAGACAACTGCAGTTAGAATTATTCCAGTTGTGGGAAAGAATATAGGAGATGAAGTTATATTTGGCGGTTTATTAGGTAAAGCTCCTATAATGCCAGTAAATAAATTGTCGTCAGCCGGATTTGTCCGTCGTGGAGGCAGAATTCCGGCACCAATTCATAGTTTAAATAATTAAAAAAGGGATGAAAAATGGCTGAATCAATTCGAGCTTTCGAAAATAGTTTGAGAGATTTTCTCATAAATGCACAATCAGATTCTTACAATACTCATGGAAAGGTTGAGTATAAATATAATAATTTGAAAGTTTATATGGATTGTAAAAAGTCATCCATTCCACATTTTTGGGTTTCTGTAAATATTTCTGCTGCATGTTATCAACTTGATCCGTTAGAAAAAATTGATGGAAGCATGGGAGCTGACGAAAGATTTATCATAAAATGGGCAAGCAGACCAAATATCAACGGTGAATTAAAAAAACACTGGGTTTACCTTACTAACTCCACAGAAATTCTTAATCAACAAGTTCAAAATGAAAAGAAAACTGAAGAAAATTTGGAAATTACCAAAGAAGAAATACAGGAAGCTGCTGAAATTGTTACCGGTGGCGGTATTAGAAAGTTAAGAGCATTTGAAATGAATTTAAGGAAAAACAGACATGCCCAAAACGTTAAATGAATTAGCAGGTGATTTAAAACAACTTATCATTGATTTGCAATCCGACGCACACAATAACGGCAACATACGTATGGAAAGATACAATAATTTAAAATTATTGATGTTTCCACAAAAAAATCGTACGCCACATGTTATTGTTGATCTTTCTATGTCTGCTGCCGAATTTGATATTCAGTCAGGACAAAAGATTAACGGTAGCTTAGGTCCTGACGAACGTTATGTTTTAAGATGGTTTAACAAAACAGGAACTCTTTTTAACCTTCAAGAAACTTGGAAAACCAAGATTAAAAAAGGTGGAGAAGATGATGATATTTAATAAATTTTGCACTAAAAAATAATAAAATCTTAATAAATTATTATTGCAATTATTAATTACATTTTTTATAATATAAGTCGTAGTAGATAAAGTAAATGGTATTTGAAAGGAGAGTTTAGTATGTGGGAAAAGGATATTAACATTAACGAAGTTAAAGAAATTCGCACAAGAACTACTGTTTATTTTGGTGTTGGTGCAATCAAAAAAATTGCAGACATTGCTAAAACATTAAAAGACAAAGGTGTTGATAAAGTAATTGTAATGTCAGGTAAACATGCCTACAAAGCAACAGGTGCTTGGGATTACGTAGAAAAAGCTTTGAACGATAATGGAATTGGATATGTAAATTTTGCAGAAGTAACTCCAAACCCTAATACTCATCACGTTGATGATGCAGCTAAATTAGCAAGAGATTTCGGTGCAAAAGCAGTTATTTCTATTGGTGGAGGTTCTCCTACAGATGCAGGTAAATCAGTTGCAATTTTACTTGAATATCCGGACAAATGCGCAGATGATATTTATGAATTTAGATTTACACCTGAAAAAGCTGCTCCAATTGTTTCAATCAACCTTACACATGGTACAGGTACAGAAACAAACAGATTTGCAGTTGTAACTAATTTAGAAAAGAACTTTAAACCTGCAATTGCTTATGATTGTATTTATCCGATGTTTGCAATTGATGATCCTCAATTAATGACAAAATTATCACCAAAACAAACAAGATATGTTTCAATTGATGCAGTTAACCACGTTGTAGAAGCAGCAACTTCAACAGTTGCATCACCTTATTCAATCACTCTTGCAAAACAAGTTATTGAATTGGTTGCAAAATACTTACCAAAAGCAATTGCAAACCCTGATGACTTGGAAGCTCGCTACTTCTTGGCATATGCTGCTATGATGGGTGGTGTAAGCTTTGATAACGGTTTGTTGCATTATACACACGCTCTTGAACACCCATTAAGTGCTGTAAAACCTGATTTGTCACATGGCTTAGGTTTGGCAATCTTACTTCCTGCCGTAATCAAAACGATTTACAAAGATAGACCAAACGTATTAGCTGATATTTTAGCACCTATCGCACCTGGTTTGAAACCTGATGCCTCAGATGCAGATAAGGCAGCTAAAGAAGTTCAAGATTGGCTATATTCAGTTGATGTAAAAGAAAAATTAACAGATGAAGGCTTTACAGATGCTGATGTTGATAAATTAACAGACTTGGTATTCACAACACCGTCTTTGTCAGGATTGATTGATATTGGACCTTCAGGAAATAGTAGAGAAGTAGTAAAAGAAATTTACCAAAACTCTGTAAAACCTCTATAGGTTGATATAACACAAAACTAAAAATCGGACTGGATATTCTCAGTCCGATTTTTGTTTGTAAAAAATTATATATCAGGGTTGAAATTTGTGAAAAAAGAGTTATAATAAAAATATGAAGGGTGGAGCAAGTTCCAGCTTGCCCCTTTAAAAGCCCTCTGTTATTTTGATTTAAGCGCTACGATTATCAGCAAGATAAGCACTAGCGCTTTTTCAGTTATACTGATTTCCAAAATTATCACCCCCTTCTGCGTTTATACCGATTTTTAGTCTGTCCGCCAGAAGTGGAGAAATTTAGGGCTTACCCAATAGCATTATAGTGTTTTGAAGCAATTATGTCAATATTATTAATATAAACTATCCCAACAATTCAAGGCTGCTTAGTTTGTCGTTGATTTCGTTCATCAAATTTACGTCATCTGTTTGTCTTGCGTAACTTTGTGCTTTTACCAACAAACCTTTTGCTTTTGCAACATTACTATGCTCAACCATTATGTCAGCTGCTTTGGTGTAATTTTGAGCTGTTTTTAAAGGGGAATCTGATTCTGTGTAATGTTTTACTGCTTTTGAATAAGATTTTAAAGCATCTTGCGAAAACCCAAACCTTTCAAACGCATCACCCATACTTGATGATACAAATCCTTTTAACTTGGAGTTATCTGTCTGTGAAGCCAAGTCATCAGCAATAGAAATATAATTCATTGCCTCATCATCATACATATCTGTCAAAATATTTCCCATTTTTGTTAATGATGTTGTTTGTGCTGTCAAATTTTCTGTTTCGCCGGCAAAGGAAATAGAATTAAAATAATGATCCATCGCAGGTTGAATTTGATTTACATCATCATAAATCTGCGCCATTGCATAATGCGCTTTGGTTTTTACGTTTTTGTCATTTGTGTTAAGTGAATTATTATAACTTGTTAAAGCTTGTGAATAATAGTCGTGATCATCATAAATCTTACCAACTTCATAGTAAACTTTTGATTTTGTTTCATTATCACCTACTTCATCAGCTCTTTTCAATGCTTTTTGGAATGTTGCAATTGCTTTTTCAGGTTCATTAGCATAAGCTAATTTTTTAGATTGAATAAATAATGATTTTAATTCTTTGTCTTGTGGAATTAATGAAACAACTTTTGCATCAGTTTCAATTTCCTTATCTACAGGTTCTTTAACAGTATCTTCAACAACTGATTTTTCTTCTGTTTTTGTTTCTTCTTGGGTACTACCTTCCGGAAATTTAACTAAGAATTGCGGATTGACATCTCCTTCATTGTATTTAAAATCAACTTGTTGCAAAAATAGTGCATCAACCCAGTTTTCTACAACTTTTGAATCCTTATTCAAAGTTTGAGAAATATATGTATCAAGAATTGATGACGCATTTTTCAAATTTGATTTAACAAGTTTTGTATTTGGATTATCTTTTTTAACTTGCGCTTCAACCAAAGAAAGATAGCCATTAACTTCTTCTTTCAAATCTTCAGGAGTACCGATTGCTGCAGCAGTATTTCTAAAATCTTTTAATATTTGCGCAATATTAATTACCGTACTTCTGCCGGAAAGTGTCTTAGTTGGCATAACTTCGGCAGATTGTGCAGTTTCTTGAGCTTGAGTAGGTTGTGAAGATGTGTTATATCTTGCCTGCGCCTGAATTTGAGAACGCATTTGTCGCCAGTCAACTTGTTCCCCGTTATTATTTTGTTGTTGGTATGCAGGAGTATATGTCGGAGTTTTGCGCTCAACATATTGCAAACCCTTGCTCTTGGAGTTTTGGTCTGCTTGTTCCTCTCTTTGTGCAGAAGACGTGTTTTGCTCTTCGTCTTGTTTTCTTTTGACAAGACTGCGTGTGTCTTTATTCAAATATGGTCGTTGAAATATACCGTTTAACACAAATCTACCCTCTGGTATGTTAACTATATACTAAAACCTGCTAACTTACGTCATACTTTCGTATGAAATCTACAAATTTTATTTAAGAATTTTTTTTTAGAAGTCAAACCATTGTAGACATGAAAAAGTAATATTAAATCCTATTTAACAACCATTCTAATCTTCAATAAAATAATATACACTGATTTTAAACAGGAAGCGTACAGAATTTTTCAATAGCCTTTACAAAACCGTCATTTTCCACAGTATCAGTAATATATGTAGCACATTCTTTTAATTCCTGTGTTGCATTCCCCATTGCAACTTTTACACCACCGGCTTTTAAAAGCTCAATATCGTTATTTTGATCACCAATTGTCAAAATTTCGTCTTTGCTTAATCCCCAATATTTTGCCAAAAATTCTACACCAAGAGATTTTTTCGCCATAGAACTTCCTATTTCACAGAAAAATGGAGTTGATTTAACAATATACAAATTCGGATATTTTGCTTGCAATTCTTTTACCCAACCCGTAACACGTTCTGCGTTACCATAATCTATTGCAAGAATTTTGTTCACATTTTCGATTTTCAAACTATCAAACGGACAAACCGTATATGACACAAATTTACCATCAGTGTATTTTTTTACGCAATCATCATCTTTTTCAACATACAATTTGTCGTCAATATATAGGTTAAGGTGAATATTATCAGCATGCGCCCATTCAATAATTTCTTTTGCGCATTTACTATCCAAATTTTCCTGATAAAGCGTTTTGCCGGAATTATCTTTGATTAATCCGCCTTGATAAGATACAACAGGAGAATTTAAACCTAATTCATTTCTCAAATGTTCTGTTGCACAGTGCATTCTACCAGTAACAAGAACAACTTTAATTCCGTTATTTTGCAAGTTTTTAATGCAATTTTTCACATTTTCAGAAACACTTGTATCCCATTTTACAATTGTCCCATCTATGTCTGTCGCAACCAGTTTAATTTTACCTGCCATTGTAATTATCCCTTAATTTCTGCTTTCATAATTGCGCAAAGTGTTTTAGCATCACGTATTCTGCCATCATTAATCATATTTAAAACTTCTTTTGCATTGATTTCTAATGGTTCAAGAATTTCACCCTCGTCAGGATGGCGATAAGTGAATTCCAAATCTTCGGCTTTATACAAGTATAACTTTTCATCGCTATAACCCGGAGATGTATATACAAAACCCAAATCAGTCCAGTTTTTTGCGCAATATCCTGTTTCTTCTTCCAACTCTCTTTTAGCAGCCTCAAACGGGTCTTCGCCATATTCCAGTTTTCCTGCCGGAAGTTCGTAGAGAACTTCTTTCATAGGATATCTAAACTGTTTTACAAGAAGAATTTTATCTTCTTTATATGCCAAAATTACCACCCCACCGGAATGTTTAATAACTTCACGAAAAGATGTTTGTCCTGTCGGCAATTCAACGCTATCTTTGTATAACTTTACAACCTTGCCATCAAAAATAAGTTTTGAATCTAATGTTTTTTCTGTAAATTCCATATTTGTATTTTAGCATAAAAAAGTTTAATTGTACTGCTCTAATCCAAATGAATGGCTGGAAAATCCCAAAAGATTATCCGTTAAGATTTTAGATGCTACTTTTTAACGTGAAAGCAACAGATTTGAGTGAAAAGTGAAAAGTTCGTATCGTTAAAACTATTACCCTCTCTCGCATGCGTAAAACCCCATACAATAGTATGAAGTATGAACCAATACTGTCACAAAGGGCTACGTGCGTAAAACTCCATACAAAAGTATGAAGTATGAACCAACATTGTTAAAAAGGGCTATGTGCATAGCACAAAAAAAAGCTATGTACATAAGAAGTGCATAGCTGTTGATTAGGGATATGTGTATCTTAGTTCTCTAAGGAGTATGGTTATATACTAGCAGACGAAATTAGAAATTAAATCGTAAAAACGTATGATGTTTTTATTTTTATTAACAAATTTTGTGATATAATTCAGTTATGTTTGACAATTTAAGCGATAAATTACGGGAAATAATCAATAATACAAATGGGAAAGAACTTACTCAAGACAACATGCAAGATGCGTTGAGAGAGATTAGACGCGCGCTTTTGGATGCCGATGTAAACTTGAGAGTTGTGAAAGCTTTTATCTCTAATATCAAGGATAGAGCGGAAGGCGAAAAAGTTCTTGAAGGGGTAAATCCTTCTCAACAATTGATTAAAATTGTGCATGACGAACTTATTGATCTTTTGGGTAAGGAAAATAAACCACTTGATTTTTCAGGAAATCCTAATCTAATAATGATGTTAGGTTTGCAGGGTGCGGGCAAAACAACATCTTCAGCAAAGCTTGCAGTCAAATTGAAAAAAGATGGCAGAAAACCACTTTTGGTTGCATGTGATGTTTATAGACCGGCTGCGATTACTCAATTGATAACTTTAGGAAAAGAAATTGAGAACGAAGTTTTTACTATTCCTGATTGCAAAGATGTTCAGCAGATTGTAAGAGAAGCTATTAATTATGCAAATGAAAACGGGTTCAATACATTGATTTTGGATACTGCGGGCAGATTACAGATTGACACAGACATGATGGCTGAATTGTTATTGATTGACAGAATTTTCAAGCCAAGTGAAAAATTATTGGTAATTGACTCTATGACTGGTCAAGAGGCAGTTAATGTTGCAGAGAACTTTGATGCACAGTTAGGTTTAACTGGTTTAGTTTTAACAAAATTGGATGGTGATAGCAGGGGTGGCTCTGCGTTAAGTGTTGTTTATTGTACCGGAAAACCTATTAAATTGACCGGAACAGGCGAAAAATTGAACGCTTTGGAGGACTTTTATCCTGAGCGCATGGCAACAAGAATACTTGGCATGGGAGATATTGTTTCTCTTGTAGAACGTGCGCAAGAAGTTTTTGACGAAAAACAGGCATTAGAACTTGAAGAAAAAATGAGTAAGAATAATTTTTCTTATAATGATTTCTTGAAAATGCAAAAACAAATGCAGGCTTTTGGTTCTATGGGAAATATGCTCGGTATGTTGGGAATTAATATTGGTAAAGATGATAGAGATAAACTTTCCCATGAAGGAGAAAAACAGTTTAAGAAAATGGAAGTTTTCATATCAAGCATGACACCACAAGAGCGTTCAAACCCTGATTTAATAAACACAAGCAGAAAAAAACGTATCGCAAAGGGTTGCGGCATGGATTTGGCAGAAATCAATAATTATATCAAGCAATTTGAACAAATGCGAACAATGATGAAAGGCATGTCTGACATGAAAAACATGTTCGGCAAAATGAGCATGCCTGATATGAGCAAAATGGGGAATTTAGGCGGACTTGGCGGTTTTAATGGGAAATTGGGTAAACATGCCGTTAACAAAGCTATGAAAATGATGCGTCGTTTCAAATAACAAATTTGAAAGGAGTTTTATGAAAAAGATTTTTGTTTTTTTGATACTTGTTTTGTTTAGCGCAAATTTGGTGTTGGCAGACGATTTTGATGCGAATGCTTTTTTTAATGAATATGCAAAAGAGGCACAACAGGCAGTCAAAAGTAACCTTAGCTATAAAGGCGAAACCAGTGCCAGTACTACTGTTACGTATAATATTAATGCAGATGGAAGTGTTTCTGACATAAAATTAGATAAAGCGAGTGGAACTGATTTTGATAATGCGGTTATTGAGGCTGTTCAAAAATCTGCACCATTTAAACCATTTCCTAAAGATTGCAATGTAAGTTATGTTACTATGACGAGTGGTTTTCAGCATATTGTGCAAAAGTATCAATCTGCAAGAATGTCAATTATGCCGGTTGAACCATCAGCACAATCACAGGAAGCTTATAAAAAATATATCAATAAAGTAAGCAAATATATGTTTGATAGAATTCCAACGACGTATAATTATATTCCGCAAGAACCGGTTATAAAATGCACAATTTTGAAAGATGGAACTATTAGAAATTTCAGGTTAACACAATCATCAGGAATTTCTGAATATGATAAAAAAATTATGGATACTTTTGCGAATATAAAAGTTGAACCATTTCCGGCTGAATTAAGTAACTATGACGAACTACCTTATTCTGCAACCCTTTACAAGCAATTTCGTTCAACTCCAAGATTAGGAAGTCCAAATTATATGTTTAGATAGTTGTTCCCTGATTTATAATCTTGTTTATGCTAAAATGTATATACAAATAATTTTAGAGGGAGAATTTATGTCTATCATCATAATGATTTTGTTAATCGGGCTTTTAATACTAGTTCATGAACTTGGTCATCTTTTAACTGCGTTAATGTTTAAAGTTAAGGTTGACAAATTTGGAATTGGTTTACCGATTGGACCTACTTTGTGGGAAAAGAAAGTTGGAAATTTAACTCTTGTTATTCATGCTTTTCTTTTCGGCGGATATGTTTCATTCCCTGATGATGATAAAGATTCTGATGTTCCTCAAAATTCTCCGGAAAGATTACAAAACAAACCTGTTTGGCAACGAGCAATAATCTTTTCTGCCGGCGTTGTGGCAAATGTTATTTGTGCATATATTTTAGTTTTGATGACTGCGTTTTTGTGGCACAATATGCCATCTGAAAAATTTGATATGTATGTGACAGATATTGTTGCTCCCAAAGAGGCAAGTATTTGGTCATCAGGCATGCAAAAAGGCGATAAGATTATAGAAATTAACGGTTCAAAAATTAATACAAAATATGCGGTTAATTTGTATGCTATGTATAGCGCATCTTTTGACGGAAAAACAAATGAAGAACTTGTTGAAAGAAATTATAAAAGCTTAAAATCGGTAAACCACGCTTTTGCTGAAAATGAAATTATAGAAAAAGACTTGGTTGTCGCAATTCCAAACAATCTTGAAAAAGAACAGAAAGTATTATTGAATAATAATATTTTGAATACGATTGAATTGTATAAACCAAATGAAATTAAACTATCTGAAAATCAGATTAAATTGCGTGATGAAATCAAGAATAAAAAATATATTGAGGCAGACGGGACATTTTCTTTAAAAGATGTTGCTTATGCTTTGTCTGATACTCAAAAACCATTGGATATTAAGGTTTTGAGAAATGGAAAAATTGTTGAATTAAAAACAGTTTATTCTGACAGTGAAGGATTAATTGGAATTTCGTTAGACAGAAAAGAAATACTTATTCCTGTAACTGGCATTAAATCTGCATTTAAGACAAGTTATGATTATTTGTATAACGAAACAAAATCAATGGTAATTGTTTTAAAACAATTATTTACAGGAAAAATCCCACTAAAGAATATGCACGGTGTTGTTTTAATTACAAAAATGGGTGGCGATATTATCAGTAGTGAAGGGATTTTTTATGGAATATTGTTGACGGCAGTAATTTCAATGAATCTTGCTATTTTAAATATTTTACCAATTCCAGCATTAGATGGTGGGCATTTATTGTTCTTGTTAATCGAAAAAATTCAAGGCAAACCGGTTGATGAAGAAATTGCAAACAAAATAATGACAGTATTTTTCGCTTTACTAATCGCATTGTTGGTATTTGTATTGTTTAATGACATTTATGTACTTGTAAAACCATTATTTGTACATTAGATGAATTATTATTCTTTACAACTTGCAAAAAATTTGTTATAATCTACAAAAAAAGGTTGGTTAAATGCGTATAAATAATGTTTCGGCTAAAACATCTAAAATGGTTGTAGTTTTACTTGCAATATTTGCGATAATAGTTACTGTTGGTTTCTCTTGGGCGTATTTCAATACGGCAATCTCTGAACATTCTATTGCAAGCTTTTTCAAGTGGTATGCAGAAACGCTTAACCATTTGATAGCTGATAATAGAGATGAGCCTATTATACCATATTTAATAATGATTATTATACCATTATTGGCTTACGGGGGACTTGTTGCCTCGATTGTTTCACGACACTTTGCTCTTAAAGCAATGGAATCTACCCTTAATTTGAAGTCTGTAGACTTTTTACAAGATAGAGTTAAATTCAATTTTAATCGACCACAATATAATTTTATTTGCGGATATAACGACATCAATAACTTAGAAATGATTTTAAATACAGTTATGGTTCATAATAAATATGGCTCATATCCAGCAGTATCAGAAATTAATCTTAATTTTAGTGTGCTAAATAACAAACATTTCACTCTTACAAATGTTCCTTTAAAACTTACAAATTTTATCTATAAAATAATTGATTATAGTAGAGCTGTTAGAAGTTTTTCATACAGATTTGAAGGTGCTGGCTCAGTTGAATCCATAGAAGAAAAAATTAGAGATTATACAAACACTGGTTGTAAACAAATTCTTGCAAAACAACAAGAAACAAATTTTAAATGGCTTTCTATTACATTTTTTGCGTTTTCAATGTTTTTCTTGTTTACATTTAGACAAAGCTTTAATACTCTTGACGTAATGTTTTGGAGTTTTGCATTAATTCCTATTGTAGGATTTTTAGTAATATCATTCGTCTTTGACATCATCTTACTTGCGGACAAATGGAATGAAAACAAATATAAAGGTTTAGGGAAATAAATAAATGGATACAAACAATAACAACATAATAGATGAAATTTCTACAATTTTGCTGGATAAGAATGCAAGTTCTGAACAAACAAAACAGTGCAAGATAAAACTTCAAGATATCATTAATCAAGATCCATTAAATTTTGATGCCTGGTATTGGTTAGGAATATATTATGAGACAGAAACACACGATTTCCAAAACGCAAAATATTGTTTTGAAAAAGCATTGGAAATTGATCCTAATAGTGAGAAAGCCGATACTGTTAAAGAAGTCCTTAAAATTTGTAACGAGTTACTAGATCTAAAAACAGATGAAAAGAGTGCAATTGATTTTATAGACAATGCCCCTGATTTATTGGAAAAATTATCACCAAAAGTTTTATTTATATCTAAAATAATTATTCTTATTGCAACACTATGGTTTATGTGTCCTTCGTTGTTATTTTCATATTCTGATCAAAAAATGTTAAAGAAAACAGACTATTACAACATTAGAGAAGAAGCTTTTACTCCAGACAAGTTTGATGTTGCAAATCAACCTAAACCAAAAATCGGTAGCACAGAAGGGTATCAGGATTTAATAGTAAATCCAACTTCTTCATACAATTATTTGAGTAAAAAACAGATTTACGATTTAAGAAAAAATTACGTAAAAAAATCTCTTTTTGCAACAAATAGTTATGAGCCAAATAAAAGTGTTTTTGGAGGAATTGCTGACAATAAACCATGGTGGGGGACAAATCCATGTAGCCAATTAAACTACACTGGAGATTACCACGAACGTACTGAAGGAAATTCAAAAGTCAGCGCACTTGTCAATAATCCAAATACCTTAGTTGGAATAAGCATGGCTTATTCTCCATGGGAATACGATTACAATAGAGATTTTTGCAAGAGTGGAGCTGCAGCATTTTTGCCAACATCATTACGTTACAACGCAAAAGAAAAAATTATTGTTGCAACATATAGAGTTCCGGGAAGATACACCAATTTCAGATCTAATGTGAATGGACAAGAATACGGTTATCCATTACAATTGTCAGGACTTAACGCAATTGATTTTGGGTACAAATATGTTTATATGGTTGAAATGAAAAACTCTGAAATGATGTACCAAAATGGTTCAAGTGTAAAAGATGAAATACAAATGTTTACAGATTACTTGCATTTGGGTGGAAGTTGCAGATATAAAGATGGATGTAACAACATCTCTCCAATGCAATCAGACAAAATGTTCACTATCAAATATCTTCCAGCAGTCTTAACCTTGAAACTATGGAAAGAAAAGCCCGTAAACAAGTTTGCAAAAGCAGATTTTTACTACAAGATTATCATTGACAGCGAAGATTAGGTGCTACGCACGTAGTCCTCTGTGATGATATTGGTACCTACTTCATACATTGGTGTAATGCTTTGCTACGCACGTAGTCCTCTGTGACAATATTTGTGCCTACTTCATACATTGGTGTAATGCTCTGCTACGCACGTAGTCCTCTGTAACAATATTTGTGCCTACTTCATACATTGGTGTAATGCTTTGCTACGCACGTAGTCCTCTGTAACAATATTTGTACCTACTTCGTATATTGGTGTAATTCTCTGCTATGTGCGTAGCACCTATTTTTCTTCTTCGTCGTGGTGTTTGTGTTTTACATCTTCTTTGATTACTATCAAGTTGTTGATGATTTTCATTGCACAAGTTGGAAGAACAACGTCATCAAGACCAGTTGCAATACTAATAATTTTACCTGCGCCTAAAGTTACTTCATCACCTTTGTAGTAGAATGTGTAATCATCTTTTCTGTCTGAACGAATTGTAATTTGACTCATTTTTTTATCCTCTTTGTCCTTTACTATTATAAAACACACCTTCTGCCATAACTTCTTCATAGATTTCTTCATCTTGTTTAAAAGCTTCCGGTGTATATGGGTATAAATCTATGCAAACATCAAGTTCTGTTTCAATTTTACCAATTATTGGCCAAATTTGTTCTCTTTTGGATTTGTCCTCAATATCGAAAATTGCAACAAGCTCAATATCTTCACCTTCGTGCATTTTTCCATCTAAAAAAGTGCCAAATAAATACATGCCTTTAAAATCATTAAAAATACGATTAAAAGCTTTGCAAAGTTTTAGAATTACTTCATCAACTGAGTTTACACCCATAACTGTTCTCCTATTTACTGTTTTATCAATCTGGCAATTTCTTTTCTTGCAATTGCAACTTGTTCTGATGTCGCAAGATTTTTCACAGCAACCTTTTCAGCCTTGATTTCATCTTCACCCAAAATCAATGCAAACTTTGCAACTTTAGATGCTTTTTCAAGTTGTTTTGTGAATTTTTTGTTCGCCAAATCAAACTCAACATTCAAACCTTCTGAGCGCAACTCTTGAGCTAATTCAAAAGCATCCGCAGAAGAATTTGAAACAATATAACCATCAAGCTTTTCAGGTTCAACATTCGGTAATAAAGAATTTAATCTTTCCATTCCCATTGCCCAACCGACAGCAGGAGTATCTTCTCCACCTAAGTTACGAACTAAACTGTCATAACGACCGCCACCGCAAACTGCATTTTGTGAACCTAAATTGTTTGACTTAATTTCAAAAACAGTTCTGTTATAATAGTCCAAACCTCTTACAAGAAGCTTGTTTTCAACATATGGAACATTTAATTTATCTAAATATGACTTTAAAGTTGTGTAATGCTCTGCACATTCCTCACAAATAAAATCGGATTGAATTATTTTTTGAATTTCCGGTTTTGCAAAAATTTCTTTACAAGTATCTACTTTACAGTCTAGCAATCTCAAAGGATTTTTTTCATAACGATTTTGACAATCTTCGCACAAATTGTCAAATTCCGGTTTCAAAACTTCTTTAATTTTTCTCTTGTATTCTTCACGACATTTTGGGCAACCAAGAGAATTAATTTCTACTTCTAAATCATTCAAACCTAATGATTTTAAGTAATTTACAGCAAGCAAAATAGCTTCAGCATCAGCCGTTGGTTCTTTAATCCCGAACATTTCAACGCCAACTTGATGAAATTGTCTTTGTCTGCCTGCTTGTGGGCGTTCATACCTAAACATAGGTCCTTTGTACCAAAGTTTTACTGGTGCAGAAAGTCTTGCCATACCGTTTTCAATAAACGAACGTACAACACCTGCAGTATTTTCAGGTCTTAATGTTAAAGAACGATCGCTTTTCTCAAAAGTGTACATTTCTTTGTTTACAATATCTGTTGTGTCACCAACACCACGAGCAAACAATTCTGTTGCTTCAAAAATTGGTGTTCTAATTTCTTTATATCCGTAACGGGTAAATATATCTAAAGCATTTTTCTCAAGCCTGTGCCACTGTTCGACTTCTTGAGGTAAAATGTCTTTCGTTCCTTTTTGTACTTTAATTATCTTAGCCATAACGCTATTATATAAATTTGAGGACAAATTGTCAACCAAAAACTATCAATTAACCCGATACGAATTTCCACCTTTTATGATATCTGAAATTGCGATAAATGTAACCTCCAAAATATAATCAATTGCATCTTGAGTTTCGTAGGCAATGTGCGGAGTTATAATAACATCAGGATGTTTTACAAATTCTCGCAAAATCTTTGCTTCTTCAACACAATCAAAATTGTTGTATAAAGTGTGAGATAGATTTGAACACTTAAAATTAAAATATTCACAAGTCACAACATCTAATGCAGCCCCTTTAATTGCACCCTTTGTAACTGCGTTATATAAATCTTTTATGTTTACTATTTCTCCACGAGAAGTATTAATCAAATATGCCGTATTTTTCATTATACTAAATTGTTCAAACCCAAACATATCTTTATTTTCACCCGTATAAGGAATGTGAATTGAAACAATATCAGCGTTCCTCAATAAAGTATTAAAATCAACATATTGAATTTCATATTTTTCGGTCAAGTCTTTTCTTTCAGCAATATCGTAAGCTAAAACCTTCATACCAAAAGCTAAAGCGTGTTTTGCAACTGTAAATCCAATACTACCAGTTCCGACAATTCCTATTGTGAATTTTGAAATATCACGCCCAACAAAACTTTGACAAATTCTATTTTCAGATTTCAAATATTCTGACGCAGGAATAATTTGTCTTACAAGAGCTAAAATCAGTCCTATTGTGTACTGCGCAACAGGTCTTGCACCATAACCCTCAACATTAACAACCGCAATATTTTTAGCATCTGCAGCTTTTTTGTTTATATGTTCAACACCGGTTGAGCGTGTAGAAATTATTCTCAAATTTTTGAAAGAATTAATGACATCTTCCGTAACCTCAGAATCCACGAACACGCTAATAACAGCAGTTTGTTCCAAAAGATCAGAACTTAAATTTTTCAGAGTTTCATTATTTAAACTCTCTGGGAAAAAAGTGATTTCAAAATTTTCCAATTCATGAGAACGAAAAAAATCTCTTTCACTTTCCCTAAAATCAAAAACCAATAACTTTATTGCCATATATTTTCCTCCAAAATAATTATTTCCAAAACAATGAAAAAATATATTGGAGAGTAGGGGAAACATTTATATTAAATTTAAAAATTATAACAACAATTGCGTTCCAATGATAATTCTGTGACTATCTTCCAAGTTTTGATTATTGCAAAATACATAATTCAAAATCAAACGCACCGCTTGCCCTTTAATAAAATAATTTATTCCGGCGGAATATTCACGTCTTGTGTTATGCGCAACATCTCTATCTGGATCAAATTGATCATACCTTGCTATTAACTGTATTCTCGGATGAATTTTGTAACCTATTGTATAATTGAAACCTTGTGCCTTATCTGTACTAACTCGTGTTCCATTGTATCCATCTGCAATTCCATACTCAAAATTTGTCCATAATCTTTTGTATTTATACCCTACATAAAAAGAACCAACAGTATATGTTGTTCGATTATGACCGGCGTTTAAACCTCCGCCAACCATTAAATTACCATATCTTCCATCAGTTTTTCCAAATGGTTTGAAATCCACCCATCCTGTAAATTCAGGTCCTGCAAACGGAGTATGAAAATACCTGTCAGAAGAATTAAATGCCAAGTTGTAATCCATTAAAGAATAGTTCCCAATAAGTCTTACCCCTAAAGCACGTGTAGAGCCAAAATTTCTAGCTATTTGTGAACGCATTACAAACGGCAAAATATATGAACTTGCTCCGCCTTCTTTACCAATTTGGTTTCTTGAATAACCAACAACAATCTTGTGGTGTGGAATACTACTATTAATAATGTAGGCATCAGCAATGAAGTTTTGCATATATGTTCTGCCATTTGCAGGTTTTGGGTTGAACAAAATCTTGAAATCATTTTTTGCCCCCCTGAATTTTCCAATAGCACCTACTTGAAAAAATCCGACATCATAACTTGTATCATAATCACTGTTCGTAAAAGATGATGTCAAATCTCCCTGAAAAGCACCGTAATATTGAACCTTCGAAATAATTCCTTTTTGAGGTCTAAAAGTTAATTCCGGTCCCAAAAGATATGAAGGGACATCAGTTCTGACAATATCTCGTTTTATAATTCTTCCTAAAAGAGTATTTTCATCAATTTTTCCGTCATTATTTTTATCTAAGTTAAAATTGTCAAATAGTGAAAATTCTGCTTCTATATTGTTATCAATCTCAAAAATCTGTTTTAGTAAACGATCTTTCTTTTTAAAATCACTTTCATCCACTTGATCCATCTGATCCATGTTTTCAGGCAACTCATCATCAATTTCTTCAATATCAACATCTTCATCTTGTTGATTATTTTTATCTATCGCAGAAGCTTTTCCTTCCAATAACGGATCATCTTGAGGAACATCAGGAATATCTTTAGATTTGAATTGCTCAGGAATAGGCTCTACAATCTTAGTTTCATCAAAATCCCTTACATAATCAGTATCAACATTTTTTTTACCCCAAAAAACAGCCTCTGCCGGATTTGCGGATAGTAAAAACAAAAATATTAATATAACGCCAAAAATCCTGTTCACAAATATTAATGTAGCATAAAATATATGCAAAAAAAAATTTTTTTAGTGTATATTAATAATTATGACAAATGTAACAAGAAATAAAAAATGCTCTAAAAATAATAACATGATTAATCAACAAGATAAAAAAATAAAGATTAAAGCCCCAATTGTAGACGCATTGAAAAATGCTTACGAAAATCCAACTTATCAGTTTCACATTCCTGGTCATACTAAGGGAAATGGTTCTTTGCCGGAATTTAAAAAACTTATTGGCGCAAAAGCTTTATCTATTGATACTACAGACGAATTTGACGGGTTAGGGACTTTACACCCTGCAACCGGCCCTATCAAAGAAGCTCAAGACCTTGCAGCCCAAGCATTTGGAGCTAAAAAAACTTTCTTTTTACTTAATGGTTCTACTGCCGGAAACCTTGCACTTGCAATGGGTTTGACTAAAAAAGGTGAAAAAATTATCGTTAACAGAAATTGTCACCGCTCAATTTTAACAGGAATGATAATTTCCGGTGCTGAACCTATTTGGCTAATCCCGAAAAGATTTGATGAATGGGGAATTTGGGGTAATGTTACTCCAGAATCTGTTGAAGATATGCTAAATAACAACCCTGATGCGGGAATGGTTTGGATTACAAACCCAACATATGAAGGAGTTGTGTCTGATATAAAATCAATCGCAGAAATTTGTAAAAAACACAATGTACCTCTTATTGTAGATGAGGCACACGCTTGTTTATGGAATTTCAATAACCATCTTCCAACAACTGCTTTAAAATTAGGAGCTGATGCGGTGGTTCACTCTTTGCACAAAACCGGTGGAAGTATGAGCCAAAGTTCAATGTTACATATTGCAGAAAACTCAAAACTTGATGTTGATGCAGTAGAAAAAGCTTTGAAATTATTACATACAACTAGTCCTTCTCTAATGCTTTTGGCAAGTCTTGATGCCGCTAGGGCAAATTTGGATAGCCCTAGAGGAAGGAAACAACTTGAAAGAGCGGTTCAAAATGCCAAATATCTTCGTAAAGAAATAGATAAACTTGAACACATTCATCACTTACAACCTGATTTTGGCTATAAAACAGATATAACAAAAGTATTTATACGAGATGACAGATTATCTGGTAAGAGGTTAGAATCTATTCTTGAAATAGACTTTAATATTGAGGTTGAAAGCGCATCAGATGCCGGATTATTAATTCTTTCAAATATTGGAAATACAAGAAGTGACATGCAATATCTTGTAAAATGTTTGCAAAAAATTGATAACACAAATTATACAGATATTTGTTATCTTGAAAAGAAAAAACATATGCCAATGCTAACTCCAATAATCAAAATGACTTTAAGAGAAGCTTATTATTCTCATAAAGAGGTTGTTGAAAAATCTCACGCTATTGGCAGAATTTCTGCCGAAGTAATCGCTGAATGTCCTCCAGGAATTGCTGTTTTGCTTCCGGGAGAATTGATTACAGAAGAACACATGCCATATCTGGTCGATTACGATACAATTGAAGTTATAAAATAATTTTTAAATCAACAAAAAAACTAAAAAAACTTATTACCTAGTTCGGTAATTGAAAACTTTTGTTTTGTTTATTATAATCTCAAAAATCGGAAGTAGTAGAATGTGAGGTTAATATGAAAAAGATTTTATTTAGTTTGATTGGATTTTTAACAATTACTGGATGCGTTTTTGCGTATAATGCCTATAATAATTTATCTTCTGATCAATGTGTCGCAGGGCGTGGATGTTGCTCTAGTCACGGTGGTGTTTGCGGTTGCCAAAACGGGCGTTCAAGATGTTGCGACGGCACCCTCAGCCCATCATGTCAATGCTTCAGAGATGATGTAAAAGGCTTTGAAATTTAAAATACGTTTTCGAAAAAATTTGCATTAAAAAAGAGGGTGTCAAAACCCTCTAAATAAAATAGCAAGGGAGAGATTCTCCGACTTCGTAGGCGAGCAACACGAGCCGTACGAGGGCGGATGCAAAGCTAACTCAGTTTGTTGCGATAGTCGGAGCAACAAACCAGTTCGTAATCTTCCTCTTTAAAGTCTTTAAATTAGTATAAAAAAATAGCAAGGGAGAGATTCGAACTCTCGACCTCACGGGTATGAGCCGTGCGCTCTCACCAGCTGAGCTACCTTGCCATAATTCTTTTATTCAATTTTGAAATTTATCAACTTTCGTCGACATTTTTTATTCTTACATAAAAGTTTTTAAATAGCAAGTCTTTTATTTTGGTTATTATTTACAACTTTTCTTGCCATCCCATGATAAATCGTCACAATGCAAATAATCCATGTTTTCATTATATATAACCCATGCAGCACAAGCATATCCGTTCAAAAAATGCTTGTTTTTTATATTACAGTAGGTATCCATTTTTATTGCTGTTTCTTCAGGCAAACCTCTTGGAACAACTCCATATCTTGTAAACCAAAATATAAATACATCTTTTCCTGTCGCATTAGGGGGTTTGGGACCATTTATGTCTACAAAAACTTCTCCACATACATGTTTTAAATTTTCACTTGTTCCTTGAACTCCTTCACAGGTCGGACTGTTTACAGTTGTTCCAACAATTACGGATCCATCAGCAAAAACTGCAATTGGTCTAAATTCACCAAATTTTGTTCCATCTAATGAATACCTATCGTAGCCTTGACAATCATCTTCTGTTCTTTTGCATCTTGAAGTTATTTTTAAGTTAGGGCTTAAAATATCCCAAACTTTATCTGTCATTTGCTTATTTATGGCTTGTTGATTTTCATCCGGATCCGCAGTTTGTCCGGCAACTTGCAATCCCCAGTCTTCAACTTCGCCATTTTGAACTTTTGCTATAGTAAAAGCTTGGTTCATTACGCTATTAAACTTTTTCAACTTAGAAATCGTTTCTTTTTCTTTAGTTTTTTGGATAAGTACTGGCATTGTCATTGCCGCAACAATTCCGATTATGCCGAGAGTGATTAAGACCTCAGCTAATGTAAAGGCTATTTTACGAGAATTGTTCCAACTGGCTAGGTGCGTAGCACCCTCCGCCAATGTAAAGTCTGCTAGGCGGTTAATATGCGAAACACTTAAGTAGCCCCTCTCCCCAAATGGGCGAGGGAACAAATAACATGTCATTACACACTTGTTGCGCAACCTAGCGACTTCGTTTCTTTGCCTCCAGGCTCCTATACATTTAATAACTTTTTTATTCCAATAAAAATTCAAGCCCATCTATTCACTCCATTTTTTAAATACTATATATTCAATAAATCTATATTTTATATCTTAATATACAATTTTTTAGATACTTTGTCAATTATATAAACTATTTTTTATATCGTTAATCTTGTCAGGATAAAAATATATACTTACAAGAGGAACTATGAAAGATATTAAAACCCTTTTTGGCAAAAAAGTTAAAGAATTACGAATAAAGAAAAAGCTCTCTCAAGAAGAACTTGCGGAGGCTATAGATATTGCTGAACGAAATTTGAGTAAAATCGAATGCGGAAAAAGTTTTATCAGAGCCGAAAAAATAAGTAAACTTGCTGATACTTTAGGCGTTACTCCAAAGGATTTGTTTGATTTTGAGCATCAAAAGGATTTGGAAGAAATTAGAGGGGAACTTATTTCTTATATTAAATCTGATGATAAAAACTTGCGAATTTTATATCAGTTTTATAATATAATAAAGTAGCAAAGTAATTAAATTTATTTTAGGAAAAATTTTATGATTACTGATATGACAAAAGGCAGCCCCCTTAGACACATTTTGCTTTTTTCAGTTCCGTTATTAATTGGGAACATTTTTCAACAACTATATAATATTGCAGACCTCGTAATTGTCGGAAGAACTCTTGGTGTAGAAGCTTTTGCGGCAGTTGGTGCAGTTGCGCCATTATTCTTTTTGATAACTTTTGTAATTGTCGGATTAACAAACGGTTTTGCAGTCATAACAGGTCAAAGGTATGGTGCTAAAGACATAGATGGTGTAAGAAATTCTGCCATTATTTCAACTATTTTAAGCGTTATTGTAACCATTGTTTTTTCATTGGTTTGTTGTATTTTAATGAAACCGATTTTGTATTGGATGAATGTTCCACAAAATATTTACCATAACGCATATTGGTATGTTCAAATCATTATAATTGGCTTAATCGCAACAACTTTATATAACCTTTTAGCAAGCATAATCAGAGCTTTAGGTGATAGTAAAACTCCGTTATATTTTTTAATTATTGCATCATTAATCAATATCGTACTTGCGCTTGTATTTATCAAAAGTTTTCAAATGGGAGTTCCAGGATCGGCGATTGCCGTAATCCTTTCACAAGGAATTTCATTTTTACTTTGCTTAATTTTCATTAAATATAAATTACCTATTTTACATTTATACAAAAAAGATTTTCAATTTAGTCTAAACGAATTTTACAAATCAAGTTGGGAACATTTGCGAGTAGGAGTTCCAATGGCAATCCAATTTTCCATAATAGGTGTGGGAATTTTGATTATTCAAAGTGTTTGTAATTCATTTGGAGCTAATGTAATTGCAGCATTAACGGCTGCACTAAGAATTGAACAAATTGCAACTCTGCCAATGATGTCATTTGGTGTTGCACTAGCTGCTTATGTTGCTCAAAACTATGGAGCGAAAAAATTTAAAAGAATTAGGTTAGGCGTAATAAAAACATCTACTATAAACATAATTTTGAGTATCTGTATGGCATTTGTAATGCGTTTATGGGGAACTGATATTATCGGAGCATTTATCGGAACTGCCACAAAAGATATTATCAATATCGCACACAGTTACCTTTTGATAAGTACGATTTTCTATTTTTTCTTAGGACAAATTTTCATTTACAGAAACGCATTACAAGGAATGGGAGAAACCATTTTTCCAACCCTTGCTTGTGTTGCAGAACTTGTAATGAGAGCCTTTGCAGCGGTATATCTAGCAATAAAGTTCGGTTATATCGGAATGTTTTATTCAGGGCCGATTGCATGGGTAAGTGCTTCAACCGTTCTATTCTTCGGCTATTTGTACAGTATAAGAAAGATTGTTTATAAAGAATTGCGAGGAAAGTAATTAGTTTCGTTTTCGCTCATAAATAGTATTAATAATTGCAATTATATAAATTATCGCAAATACATTTGACAAGCCGAACATTGAATAATACGCATCATAATAAAAACCCTGCTTTACGATAAAGTTTCTAATAACAAAATCAAATAAAAACAAATAAAGCAATATAATTAATGGAGTTTTTAAATTATTGTAGATATTCAAAAGAAAATGGTTGTTAGATTTTTTTATTACGTAAAAACTCAAAATAATAGGAGCAATCAATTTTATCAAAATTGACAAAAATCCCAACCAAATCAAGCCGAACATTATACTTCTTCCCAAATTTTGGTTAAAAACAATATATAATGTCCAAAAAATTGTTTTTGAAAAACAAATAAACAAAAAAGAGCATATATAAATTATTATTTCTTTGATATTGTCTGACATTTTACCTACTGTAATTTACCCAAAAATCAATATAAATTAAAATAAAATATTTTTCAATTACTCCTTTTTCTTGCATTGAATATCCCCAATTATTAGAATAAAAAAACAGGAGCTAAATAGCTCCTGTTTTCGTTTGTATCAAATTCTTTCTTAGTAAATTGCAATTGATTGCCCTGATGTCATTTTTGACAACACTTCTACTGCTTTTTTCAACTGCAAGTCGTTTTTGTTTTTAACATCATCTTCTGTCAACTTAACCACAATATCTGGCGTAATACCTTTTTTATTAATATCAGTTCCGTTTGGAGTTAAGTATTTTTGGATTGTAATGTTAATTCCTGATTCATAAGGAAGTTTGTTAATCTCTTGAACCAAGCCTTTTCCGAAAGATTGCTCACCAATAATTACCGCTCTATGGTTATCTTTCATCGCTCCCGAAAAGATTTCTGAAGCTGATGCAGAACCTTTGTTAATCAATACAACAACCGGTTTTTTAGTATAAACACCTGCAGATGCTCTCTGAGTTTCCTTATAACCATCTCTATCAACTGTACTTACGATTGTTCCGCCATCTAAGAACATATCCGAAATATAAATTGCATTAGTCAAAAGTCCGCCAGGATTTGATCTAAGGTCAATAATAAAACCTTTTTTATTTCTATTTGTGTTCAAAATATTACCAAATTCAGTCGCCGCATTTCTGCTGATAAATGAGCTTAATCTGATATAACAAAAATCATTTGGAATTGTCATATCTGTAGGCAATTTTTGTGAAATTGATTTAATTTCGATTTCTGCACGAGTAATTGTGTACGTTTTTGGAGCTACATCTTTGCGTTTTACAAGCAAAGTTACTTGAGTTCCTTCTTTACCTCTAATTTTGTCAGCAGCTTTATCTACCGTAATCCCTTTAGTGCTAGCACCATCAATTTCTAGGATTTCATCATCAGCTTGAAGTCCAGCTCTTTCAGCCGGAGTATCTTCAATTGGTGCAATAACCATTAATTTGCCGTCTTTTACACCGATCTGAATACCAATACCTTTCAAAGAACCTTTAATTGAACTTGTTTCATCAGCAAATTCTTTTGGATCTAAAAACTTGGTATATGGATCATTCAAACTTGCAACCATTGTATTAATTGCCACATATGCGTCTTCATTTGTACGAATTTGGTTATCATATTTATGTCGCCATTTAGCCCAATTTTGTTGGTTATTAGATTGGTCAACAAACTTGCTATTAATTAATCGCCAAACATTGTCGTACAAATCCACCGGACTGTATGCAAAAACATTATCCCTGATTACCCAACCAGAAAGAAGCAAAAATGCTCCTAAAAATATAATACTTTTTTTCATGATGTTTCTCATTCTCTAACTATTTCCTCCAAATACTCTTAACCTTTTTGTTGCACAACTTATCTATTAAGATGTAATTTTAATAAAAAAGTTTCCTAACTTGCAATTTTGAGCATTAAAAGTTTTTTGATTTTATAATACCATGATTTTTAAAAAAAAGGAAATTTTCATTATGTATTTAGACTATTTTTTGTCTTGATTAATTAATAAATAAGTTAATAAATCAAGCCGTCCAATAATTTCCATATAGCTTTCAAGCATTATATCAAGATTATTTTTAGCTGATTGTCTTGTAATGTCAATACTTTTGAGAATTTCTTGTTTCAAACTTACATTTAACATATTTTCCCCTTTCTTTATTTTATATGGAAATTATATTAAAAAAATAAAATAAATCAATATAAAAAAGGAAATAATATTAATATTTAGTTTATAATCCTCCCTATTTTAAGAGAGGATTTAGATTAGTGCTAATTTTTCATACGGAAAAACCAATCCCCATTCCATCTCAGTGAAGAGGAAATTCAATCACCACAATTTCCGGCGGGCAATTAAACCTTATAGGTAAAATACTTGTCCCTAAACCCTTTGTAGTATATATCTTTTTACCATTATCATTCAAAAATCCGTTTGCATATTTATCACCATAAATTGATGGAACAATAAGAGCTTTGTTTAATCTAACTTGACCTCCATGCAAATGCCCTGCCAAAGTTAAATTAACATTATAAGGGACATTCGGCATAATATCAGGAGTATGAGTTAGCAAAATCACAGGTTTATTAACACCTGACAAAGCTTTTTCAATATCAGGATTTCCTGTTTGTAAATCATCAACACCTGCAATACAAAAATCTTTAAAACACGCATTATTATTAAATAATACATTTATACCATTCTTTTTTAATGCTTCAATTATTTCTTCTTTTCCTTGCCATCCATCGTGGTTCCCGATAACTACATAGGTGCCGTACTTTGATACTATGTAAGAAAACTTTTTTGCGATTTTTTCTATCGAGAGAGAATTGCCCTTTTTATGACCGTTTACGTAATCTCCACCAAATAAAACAATATCCGGATTTTGCTCATTTATTGCTCTAACAATTTTGTTTAACCTATAAGTTTCATGCGGTTTTACATGAAAATCTGATGCAAAAACAATTTTCAATCCTTTTAATTGCTCATCATGAATAATTAAATGTTTTACTATTAAGATATTCGGTTCAATAAACATTGACCAAATCAGCAAACACAATGATATTAAAATAAAAGAAAAAAGTAGTTTCATAACAAAAATTATACACAATAAAAAACAAAATACTTTGATTGATAAAAAATTTATTAATGCTAAAATGTTATTATGGCAAATTCATTTGAAGAACTGGTTACACAAATAAAAGACCGCCTTGACATACTAGATGTTGTATCCCAACAAGTTATTTTAAAGAAAAATGGTAGTCACTATTGGGGATTATGCCCTTTTCATAAAGAAAAAACTCCGTCATTTTCTGTAAATCCTGCTTTAGGAATTTACAAGTGTTTTGGATGCGGAGCCGGTGGTGATGCAATTACATTTATAATGAAAACTCAAAACAAAGAGTTTATTGAAGTGATTCGTGAATATGCCGAAAAATTAGGACTTGAGTTACCAAAAACATTTCACAAATCAGAATCAAAAGAACTTAAAGACGAAATGATTAGGGCTTGTGCAAAAGCTGCAGAGTTTTACAATTTGCGACTTTTGATGGATAAAGAACCTGAAACATTACATGTTCTTGATTATTTGAAAAATCGTGGAATTACAAAAGAAATTATTGAAAAATACACTCTTGGCATTGCACCAAAAGCTTATGCAATGTTTTATAAAAAATTCAGACATGATTTTTCAGAAGAAGTTATGGAAAAAGCCGGTTTGATTATCAAAACAAGAGAGGGTGAATATATAGACAGATTTCGTAACCGAGCAATTATTCCTATCAGAAACGAGTTTGGAGAATACGTAGCATTTGGCGCAAGAGCAGTTGAAAAAGACCAAATGCCAAAATATTTGAACTCATCAGATTCATTAATTTACAACAAAAGTAAAATACTATACGGACTTTATACGGCAAAAGATGCCATCAAAAACGAAGATAGCGTAGTTTTGATGGAAGGTTATTTTGACGTAATTTCAGCACAAGCTCACGGAATAGAAAATGCCGTCGCTTCCTGCGGAACTGCCTTAACCCCAGACCACATCAAACTTTTGTCACGTTATACTCCATCAAGAAAAATATATTTATCATTTGACACAGATTCAGCCGGTCAAAAAGCTACAAACCGAAACGCTGCATTAATCAAAGAAGCATTTTCCGGTTTAGGAAATATCAAACAGTTTGATGAAAGCTATATTTCAACATCTAACGATAAATATTCTTGCGAAATCAGAGTTATTGCTCCGCCGGAAGGTAAAGATCCGGATGAATTTATTCGTTCTGTCGGGGCAGAAAGTTACAAAGAATACATGCAACATGCACCTCTTTTGATTGATTTTCAATTGAACAATATTTTAAAAGAAAAACCAAAAACTCCGATTGAAAAAACAAAAGTTGTAAAAGAAATTATTCCGCTTTTGATGGAAATTCAAAACAAAATTATACAAGCAGAGTATGTAAAAATGGTATCTGACGCTCTTAGTGTGGATGAAAAAGCTTTGTTAAGCGAATTAAAGACCGCATCAAGAACGGAAATCATTAAAAACAGTGATGTTAGCAAGATTGTTAAGAAAAATATACCAATTTCACAAAAAGCGCAAAAAAATTTATTGAGCGTTTTTCTTGTAACCGACAACCATTTCACATTAGATGAAATAAGCCGAATAATAGGCGATACCCCATTTACGGACGAAACGTTAATAAATGTAAAATCTACGATTGACAAATTAACATGTACCGTAAATAATGTGAAAGAATTGATTGATAAGCTATACACAACTTACGTCAACGAACCGGAAGTACAAAAGCTTATCACAGACCTGATAAGTATCTCAGAATCATTCCAAAATCTGGACGAAACGGATTTTTTGACGGCAATCAGAGAAAATATTAATAAAATCAATGACTGCCAAAATGAAAAAGAAAAAGAAAAAATCAGAAATTTATATAAAAGCGCAAATGATAATGAAACAGAAGCCCTAAAAATTCAGATGCAGCTTAGAGATAAGATAAATAATAGACTAAAATTGGAGAAAATGAATGAGTAAAAAAAGACAAAGCTCCTCTATCGTAAGTATCATGGATGAAGATAACATGGATTTACATGAAATTGATGATGAAAATGCCCTATCTGCCGAACATGACGGTGTTAATTATATGAATATGGACATCAGTACCGATAATATCGAGGATATCGTTACTGAAAAAATGGAAAACAAAGCTGGTCTTGAAGATATTTACATGATGCACAGCCATGATGAAGCTCAGGAAATGGAAGTTCCAAAAGGTGTTGCAGTTGACGACCCTGTTAGGCTTTATTTAAGAGAAATCGGAAGAATTAAATTATTATCAGCAAGTGAAGAAATAGAACTTGCAAGAAAAATTCTTGAAGGCGGAACTCCAGGAGCTATTGCCAAAAGAAAACTTGTTCAAGCTAACTTGCGTTTAGTTGTTTCTATCGCTAAAAAATATGTAGGTCGTGGAATGTTGTTCTTAGACCTTATTCAAGAAGGTAACTTAGGTTTAATCCGTGCAGCAGAAAAATTTGACCACGAAAGAGGTTTCAAATTCTCTACTTATGCAACATGGTGGATTAGACAAGCTATCACAAGAGCTATTGCTGATCAGGCTAGAACAATTCGTATCCCTGTTCACATGGTGGAAACTATTAATAAATTGAAAAAAGTTACAAGACGTTTGGCTCAAGAACTTTCAAGAAAACCAACTGAAGATGAATTGGCAATTGAAATGAACGTTTCTATTCCAAAACTTCGTGAAATCATCAAGATTGCTCAAGAACCTTTATCACTTGAAACACCAATCGGAAAAGAAGAAGATTCAAGATTGGGTGACTTTATTGAAGATAAAGAAGCTGACGCTCCAATCAAAACAGTTGCATCAGAACTTTTGAGAGAAGATTTGGCAGAAGTTTTGTGTACATTGTCACCAAGAGAACGTGATGTATTGAGATTACGTTTCGGTATGGATGACGGTCGTCAAAGAACTTTAGAAGAAGTTGGTCAATTGTTCGGTGTAACAAGAGAACGTATCAGACAAATCGAAGCAAAAGCTTTGAGAAAACTTCGTCATCCAAACAGAAGTAAACGTTTAAGAGAATACGTTGAAGCTTAATTGAAAGAAATTATAAAACCAAAAAAGACCGAAATTTTATTTTTCGGTCTTTTTGTTGTTAGTGAAACGTGAGAATGGAGTAGACCTTCTCACTTTTCACTTAAAACTATTGTTTTTTCGCTGACTTATCTGCTAATTCAGAATCAACTCTCAAAAATACCGGTTTGATATCTTCTTTTTCGATAAGTTTTCCGCATTTGATATTGTCTGTAGTCAAATCATCCAATTTAGTTTGCAAGTCAAATGACAATTGTTTTGCCATATTAGCAGCGATATTCGGACAATATGGATAAATTAACACTGAAATTATGCACATAATATCAAGTACATTGACCAAAACTTGTCCGCATTCTGTCATCTTTTCTTCTTTTGCAAGTGTCCAAGGAGCATTATCTTGAACATATTTGTTAGTCATATCAACTAATGAATTTATTGCAAGAGCAGCTTCTGAAATTTCAAAGTTATCAAAATGATTTTTTACAATTTGAATAGTCCCTAAAGCTTTTTTAGCTAACGGATTTTCTGCTTTAAATTCCGGTTTAACTTCTCCATCAAAATATTTTACTAACATTGATAGAGTTCTATTCAAAAGGTTACCCATACTGTTTGCAAGGTGTGCATTAACTTTTTCTTTAAAATCATTATCAGAATAGTTTCCGTCACGACCACAAGGGGCAGATGAAGCCATATAATATCTGAACGCATCAGGGTATTCAAGATTAAATGTTTCCAAAACAGATGTTGGTGAAATTACGTTGCCCAAAGATTTTGACATCTTAGACTCGTCAATTGTAATCCAACCGTGAGCAAAAATATGTTTCGGTAACGGCAAATCAAGTGCCATCAAAAATGCCGGCCAATAAATACTATGGAATTTTAAAATATCTTTTCCAATAACGTGAACATCGCATGGCCAATATTTTTTGAATTTCTCTGATGCGTTTTCTGTATCATAACCTAATGCTGTAATATAGTTTGAAAGCGCATCAATCCATACATAAATAGACTGTTCAGGATCTGACAAAACATCAATACCCCATTGAACATTTGATTTTGCACGAGATACAGAAATGTCTTGTATATCTTCCAACTGATTTAAAACTTCATTTGCTCTAAATTCCGGCAAAATAAAATCAGGATGGTCTTTGATATGTTTGATAATTGCATCTTTGTATTTTGTTAATTTAAAGAAATAATTTTCTTCTTTTACAACTTCCGGCTTTTTCATGTGATCAGGACAAAGTCCATCTTCTGTCAAATCTTTAGGGTTTAAAAAACATTCACAACCTGTACAGTATAAACCTTCATAAGAATTTTTGTAAATATCACCTTTTTCTAAAAGTTTTTCAAAAATATGTTGAACAACTTTTTCGTGTTCTTCATCAGTAGTTCTAATAAATTGAGAATAATTTATATCCAAAGCTTTCCAAGCATCTTTGAATTTTTGAGAGTTCTCATCACAAAGTTCTTTTGGTGTAATACCTTTAGATGCAGCGGTTTTTTGAATTTTAATACCGTGTTCATCAGTTCCTGTAAGCATATAAACGTCATCACAACGTTGGGTATAGTGTCTTGTAATAATATCTGATAATATTTTTTCGTAAGCGTGTCCTATGTGTGGCGCACCGTTTACGTAATCAATTGCTGTTGTTAAATAATATTTTTCCATTTTTTCTCCGTTTTTTCTTTATTTTAGCATAAAAATTATTTTCTTTTGAACACAAGATATCTAAAATTGTTTCCTAAAACAGTTTCTAATTCATAATTTTCTTTTATAAATCCGCAAAATTCCAACGCATAATCTTGACAAATATAATTATAGTAATAGTCACTCATATCAAGGTTATTCAAAATTATGTATTCGGGACTGTTCTTTTTATAATGTTCAATTAGTTTTTCTTCCCCAAAAGTTTCAACATACAATGGTAATAATGAATTATAGTAATCATCAGATTTTCTTTCAGTCAAAAAATTTATCGTCATACCTTCCGGAAAAATAACTATCTTATCATTTTTATCAGTATTTTGGTTGACAAAATTAATCAATTCACTTGAACTATCACCATAATACCTGTTTGTATAAATAGTTCCATGTGAAGTAGAAATTTTGCATGTTTCTGTTCGTAAAAGTCTAAAATTATTAATTGTTATAAACAAACTTACGACTAACAAATAAATTCCGACTGCTTTTTCTAATGTTTTCGGTAAATAAGTAAAAATTATCGCAAACAAAGCAATCACTGCAATAGAAACGTAGTAGTTTGCATATCCGCCCAAAACCATTACCCAAAAAACTTTTGCGCAAACCGCAGTTGCAGAAAGAACAAGTATTAACAATTTAATATCAATATTTTTTTTCAATCTGATTAATTCAAAAATCAATAACCCAAAAAGCAATATAGGTAAAAATCCGAAAATTGCTCTTGAATCAAACATTAATATGAACAAAATCCAACCGATTATTGATAAAAATACAGATAATACCTTCTTTTTATTAAACAAATATGAACCCAAAAGTATTGTACTAAAAGGAATTGCAAATTTTATAAAAAATACAAAATCCGTAAAAATTGCTTTTGAATTATAATAAATTCCACTGTTTTGATAAAAATAAGTCAAAGTCTTTGTTTTTGCCATAATAGATGTTGTTAACAATGAATTTACAAGACTTTCTATCTTCAAACCTTGTATAAATAAAGTTCCAAAACTTAAAACAGGAACTCCAACAAATCCAATTAAAGCTTTCCAATTTTTTTCTTTTATTGAAATTGCCAAAACAATCAACGCATACAACAAAAAGTCATATTTACAAGTTATTGCAATGCCCGCCAAAATTGAGCTTATACAAAGATTTTTAGAGTTTTTGTCATCACAATATTTCAACAAAAAATATAGTGAAAACAAAAACAGAATTAACCCATAAACAACCGCCCACGAATATGGAAAATGAAAATTGAAAATACAAGTTGCTGTAATTCCAACCGCAATTGTAAAAAAGCCAACACAAAAACTTAAAAATTTAGACAAAAATTTTTGCGCAATAAGATAAATTCCACTAACAATTGCAATTGAGCAACAACAACCAACTCCATACAAAGTCGAAAGTTTTGCACCAAATAATTTATACAAAATCGCATTAAATTGATATGCTAAGGGGCCATAAATATTGAATAAATCCTTATATAAAATTTTTCCATTCAAAATCTGCTCAGGATAATAAACTTCTCTGCCAAAATCTATTAATAATCCCGAATAATGACCAACAAAAGTTAAAAGTGCCACTAAACTTAATATCCATAAAATTACAAGAAACTTGTTTTCAATAAAAAAATCTTTCATATTACAAAATTTAACAAATAAACACCTAAAAAGCAATTTTTCTAAAAAAAATAACTTTTAATAGATAAGGTAGAAAACAAAAAGGGTTATATTATGTCTTGTAATTGGGCAGGAAGTTTGGATATGTTAGCACAAAACGGTGTTATTGATTTTGATGCCGCATCATACATAATGGGACAACCGCTCAGATATGTTGGTAATCCGGCTCATCCAAACCCATTTAACGGTCAACCACCAACAATGACAAACCTTCAACAACCCAATATTGATGAATTTAAACCACAAACAGATAAAGACAAATCTCCAAAACTTCCGATGTGGAAAAAACTTGCTTTTGCGACAATAGCAGTAGGCGGATTAGCTATTGGAGGGTACAAATTCCGAGCAAAACTTGTTCCATTTATTAAAAAGCAATTTGGAAAAATTAATTTAAAAAATGCCAAAAATTTCATTATAAATAAATCCAAATCAATAGGTGGATTTTTCAAAACCGGCTGGAATAAGTTCACAGGTCTTTTCCATAAAAAACCGTAATGTCGTCGTGTATTTACAAATCCCACGATAGCGAAATGAACAATAACTTGTTAGTAAAACAAACAACTAAAAGCTTTGCACCAATGTATGATGTAGGAACGAATGTTGGCACAGAGGGTTAAATGTTTCCCTACGGGATAGCACCCACCTAAATCCTCCCTCACAAGGGAGGAAAAGACGGCAAATTTGCTTAATTGCGCAACAAGTGCGCAATGACAGGTTATGGTCATGCTGAACTTGTTTCAGTATCACCTACTCAATTAAATAAATGATGATTTTTGTTTAATAATCATTATAATCATGGTATGAAGAAGGTTTTTGTTTTATTAATCGCTATAATGTTAACAAGCTCCAGTTGTTTTGCGTGGGGGTGGAAGAAAAAAGATACCCCAAAGGTCGACACATCAAAAGTCGATGTTCAACCTGATGGAAAAGGTTATGTTGGAACTTTACCTGATGTTTCAAAAAACTTCAAAACTTCTGAACCACAAAAAACAAAACCGATGTATGAAGAAGCAAAAAACTTCAATTCTTCTCAAGAAATCAAACCTGTCCCTAGAGATAACCCTGCTTTTGTTAATATAATTTTGAAAGAAGACAAAAGATCTCCATACGTTAACGAACTAAATGCCGACGTTATTCCGCAATTGGAAAACCTTTTATTGTGTATTGAAAAAAAACTTGATGTGCAAAAATTTAACGCAAAAGTATTTTTCTTCACTCAGACTATAGAATACATGCAGAATGAATATGAAGGAAAACCGGAAATTAATTTTGTTTCTTTCAAAAAATTACAAGAATTAAGTAACCATTCAAAAGCTGTTGCAACATTAAGACAGGAAGCTGAACAGTACAAACCGTATCTTGCATATACAGGAGCAGGATACTTGTATAACGAAAATACCATCAATCAACAATTGGACTATTTAAAAACAGAAATAGAAGAAACAATCGTTATTTTGAAAGAAGCGAAGTAAATTTATTTGCTAAACCTTTCCAAAAACCAACTTTTTCTGTTTTTTGCTCAAATTCATATTGATATTGTGATAATAAATTATCTATTGCTGTTTCTTGTTTTGCTTTTTGCTCTTTAATTTGATTTTCTTTAACTAATTTTGCCTGTTCTTTAGCTTCAAATGTTCTTTGAGACATTAAATCTCGTTCTTCCAATATTTTGCTCAATTCCGCAGCTCGTTCATGCACACTTGGCAAACTTGCATATTGTTTATATTTTTCATAAGCTTTGTCTTTGTATAAAGTTTCAAATATTGGTGGATATTTCGGGTTGTAACCTTGATAAATATCATCACCACATGTAACTGTATATAGTTTTCCTAAAAGCCCTTCTTGTCTTTGTATTTCTGCAAAATAATTTTTACTATCATTTTTCATAGCACTTCGTACTGCCGGAGTATAAATATCATTTTCATAACAAACATCGTATAGTTTTACGTTTTCGACTTCTTTTCCAATTTTTTGCAGACGTTCAACAGTTGCAAAATGTGCTGATCGTAATTGTGGTTTAAGTTTTGGATTAATTTTTAACGCCATACCAAAATTTGTATTGTGATTTTGAATATTATTTACCTGCATTTTTATACTCCTTAAAAATTGTGCCTGCTTATTAAAAACATGTAAAAAATTTTTTTGCTACTTTTAATAGCATTGCACCACATAAAATTTTATAGTAAAGTAAATTATTATGAAGAAAATAGTTTTAGCATTATTATTTTTGTGTTTAATTTGTTGCAGTTGCGGGAAAAAATCCGCTATTAATGACGATTTGACAACAATTACTCAGCGTGACAGATTGATTGTCGGGATTAGAAATGATGCTCCGCCATTCGGTTTTAAAGATAAAAATGGCTTTACTATTGGATATGATGCAGATTTAGCAAGATTAATCGCAAAAGGAATTTTAGGCGATGAAAAAAAAGTTGAATTTGTTCCGGTAACTGCATCTAATAGAATTATGAAACTTAATTCAGGCGAAGTAGATTGTTTGATTGCAACAATGTCCATAACCACACAAAGACAACAATTTTTAAACTTTTCAACACCCTATTATATGGCAGGACAAGCTATTTTGGTAAGAAGTTCAAGCAAAGCAACTTCTTTGAGAGATTTTACAGGTAAAAAACTTATTATTGTATTTGGTTCAACAAGCGAAAAGAATTTACGCTCTAATGTTCCAGAAGTAACTGTAATCGGTTACAAAACATATAATGATGCCTACAATGCTTTAAAAAATGGAAAAGCAGATGGTATAGTTGCAGATGATACAGTCCTTTTAGGATTTTCTACAAACGACAAATCCGTAAAACTTTTACCAAAAAGATATTCAAAAGAGCCTTATGCGGTAGTTTTTAGAAAAGATGATGCTTCAATAAATTTCACAAACAAAGTTAATTATATAGTCGAAAATCTGCAAAGTACAGGTAGATTAAATCGCCTTCAAGAAAAATGGAAAATTAAATAACAAAATTTGCAATATCTTTTCTATTTATAGTAAAATATTAACCATGAAAAAGAATATTGTATTGATTGGTATGATGGGTTGTGGAAAAACTACTACCGGTGATGAGTTGAGTAGAGAACTCTCTGATTACAAATATATTGATATTGATGCCGAAATAGAAAAAAGTACACAAAAAAAAATTTCGGAGATTTTTTTGAAACATGGTGAAGCATTTTTTAGAATGCTTGAAAATGAAAAAGTTAAATATTTTTGTAATGGCGAAAAGGCTATTATTTCTGCCGGTGGCGGAGCTTTTGAAAATGAGGAAAATAGAAAAATTATGCTTGAAACTTCTCACGTAATTTATCTAAAAGCTACTCCTCAAGAGATTTATGACCGCATAAAATCAGAAGTTTTGGAAACAGAAACCAATCATTCTCTTGCTATTGGTAGAAAAAGACCATTGTTAAAAAAGAATTTTTCGGTTGAAAAAATAAAAAATCTTATGCAATTGCGTTCAAAAAACTATGAAAAAGCTGATATAACAATTGATACAACCGGGAAAAATCCGTATGATATCGTAAGAGAAATTCTTGGAGCTATTAATGGTTAATCTTTTTGTAAAAATAAATTCGGAAGAAAAAAGTTATCCTATTTTAATCGAAAATGAAGAAATTTCAGAATTAAGAAAAAAGATTTTTGATTACATAAAAAATAGAAATTTTCTCGTTGTAATTTCACAAAAGGTTGAAAAACTATATGGCAAAAAACTTAATATTCCAAAAGAAAACAAATTTGTTTTAAAAGACGGTGAAAAAGAAAAAAATTTTAAAAATTATGAAAAAATTCTTAATTGCGCATTGAAATTAAAATTAACAAGAAATGATGTAATTATTGCAATTGGTGGCGGTGTAGTCGGTGATATAACCGGTTTTGTAACTGCGACATACATGCGTGGAATAGATTTTATTCAAGTTCCAACAACATTGCTGGCGTGTGTTGATAGTTCTGTTGGAGGAAAAACTGCCATTGATACAAAGTTTGGCAAAAATTTGGTTGGAGCTTTTTATCAACCAAAAGTAGTTTTTATTAATCCAAAATTCCTCAAAACTCTTGATGATAGACAGTTTAAAACAGGATTGGGCGAAGTTGTAAAATATTCATTTATTGAAAAAAGTTGCAAATGTGATGAGGAACTGCATTTGACAAACTTTTTGACTGAAAAATCAGAACAAATTCTCGAGCGAAAAGAAAAAATTCTTTCTCAATTGATAGAAATTTGTGTAAAATTAAAAATTTCTGTAGTCGAAAAAGATGAAAAAGAAGGTGGACTAAGACGAATTTTAAATTTTGGTCATACGTATGCTCATGCAATAGAAAAAATTACAAATTATAGAAAATTTACTCACGGTGAAGCAGTAGTTGAAGGAATTAAATTTGCTTTTAACCTTGCAGTAAAGAAAAATTTGATTGATAAAAATTATAAATTTTTGGCAGAAGATATTATAAAAAAATATAATTTTCGTCAAATACCAAAATTTGATTTAAAAAAAATGGTTAAATTAATGAAAATGGATAAAAAAGCAACATCAAATTCTATTGTTTTTATTTTGCCGACAAATTATTCTATAGTTGATGCTTTTGAGATTGTACCAAATGATTTATTAAAATAGCTCCCACTTTGTTTATGCTATAATTCTGCTGGGAGAGGATTATGAAAGAGTGGATTTTTAATAAATATGATGGTAACGACAAATCTTTGATTGCAAGACTTTTGCATTCAAGAGGAATTAAAACTGATGAGGAGATTTATGAATTTCTTCATCCGTTGGAAACTAAAATAATCCATCCGAAAGCTTTTTGCGATATGGATAAGGTTGTGGAAAGGCTTTCTACTGCAATAGATAATGGCGAAAAAATTGTTATTCACGGTGATTTTGATGCTGATGGTGTTACTTCAACATCTCTTTTATACAGAACTTTCAAGTATCTTGGTGCGGATGTAAATTATTTTATCCCTGATAGAGAAAAAGAAGGTCACGGTTTTGATACAAAAGCATTAGTAAAAATAATGACACAAGTCAAACCAAAAGTTATAATTTCTTGCGACTGCGGTATTTCTGATGTTGATGCAGTGAATTTTTTGAATAGTTTTAAAATAGACGTAATTATTACCGATCACCACGAAGCTCCAGAAGTTTTGCCAAAAGCTTACGGAATTATTAACCCAAAAGCTCCTGATGCGTTAGATGAAAACCTTACAACAAAACAAATAGAAAGTCTTACATCTCTTGCAGGAGTTGGAGTTGCATTTAAAACTGCTCACGCTCTATTAGAAAAATATAACAAGTTGGAGTTTATATCTGAAATTCTTCCTTATGTTGCAGTCGGAACTGTTGCCGATATTGTTCCTTTAATTGGTGAAAACAGATACCTTGTTACAAAGGGGTTAGAATTGATTTCTGCCGGAAAACATTACGGAATAACAAGGTTGTTAGAAAGTGCAGGATATAAAGGTCAGATTACTTCAGAACAAATCGCATTTGGGATTGCACCACGTATAAACGCATCAGGCAGGCTTGATACTGTTGATGCAGCTTTGAAAGTTTTAATTTCTGACAACAAGCAAGAAATTGAAATGGCTATTCAATCTCTAAACGAATTTAACAAAATCCGTCAAGAACTTTGCCAAAACATTTTTGCTGAAGCTGATGAAATGGTAAAAAAAGAGGGAAATAGAAATCCTGCAATAGTTCTTTTTAATAAAGAATGGCATATTGGTATAATTGGTATTGTTGCATCAATGTTAGTTGAAAAGTATTACAAACCAACATTTTTAATGACTTATTCTGATGAAACAAAACAGTTCAGATGTTCTGCAAGAAGTGTTGAAGGAATTAATCTTTATGATACGATTTCGATAAATTCTGAATTATTTGATGGTTTTGGTGGTCACGCAATGGCTGCAGGATTAGCATTTAGCGAAGAAAAATCTTCTTTTGAACAAGTTAAATCAGCTCTTTGCAAAACAGTAAAAGAAATGTCGCAAGGAAAAGATTTAAAACCATTTTTGAACATAGATTTGGAACTCACTCCTGATGATATTACGCTTGATTTGATAGATGATATTTCTCAACTTGAACCTTTTGGAGCTTCAAATCCTAGTCCAATTTTTGCTATTAAAAATTTAAAAATCAAAGAAAAAAGATTGATGGGTGAAAATAAAAATCATTTGAGATTAACTTGTCAAGTCGGTAATACAGAATTTAATTGTATTCGTTGGAAAGATGGTGATATTTCTTTGGTTAAAGGTGATACTATAGACATTGCTTTTCACCCGCAAAAGAATGAGTATAACGGAGTTACAAGTGTTCAGCTTATTATAGATGATATTCATTCAGAGTATTTAAAAGAAGAAGAACTCCCAAAACAAAAATTGTATGATCACCGTAAAAAAACAGATATTTTGCCACAGGTTAATGATTATGTAAAATCATCTAAACAAAATATATTGATTTTTGCGGAAAGTAAGCCAATTCTTGACAAATTAAAACCATTTGATGCGTTGTATGCAAGAACTATTACAAGAGATAGTTTAAGACCTTGCGATACACTGATGTTATTTGATTATCCAGCAGACAAAGAAACATTTGATAAAATTTTGAACCAGACAATCCCTTTATCAATCCATTTTATGAATTATGATTTGAAATATATGGATGAAGAAGAATTTTTGAAAACGGTTTGCAAAATGTTGAAATTTGCTTGCCATAATAACAATGGAAAAGTTGAATTACGCCGTTGTGCAAGCTTTTTAGGTAAATCTTATAAAGTTTTTGAACTTTTATTTTCAATATTTGATGATATCGGATTAATAAAAATAAAAGAACAAAACAAAAATTATTATGTTATAGATTTTGTTGGTGAAATAACTGACTTGCCTAAAGTTTTGCATTCGAATAAATATACAATACTGACTGATTTAATAGCAGAATGCGAAGAATTTCAAAAATCATTATTAGAAGATGATATATTTTCATTGTTGCACACATAGAAAATATATTCTGCTAAGACAAATAAGAGAGGAATGTAGAAAACTTTGTTATTTTTGGTAGAAAAGTAAGTATGTATTTGTAGAAAACTCATGAGTTTTCTACAGTGTTTTGGTAGATAATTAGTTTTCTACAATTTATATTGAGTTTTAAACATGTTTTCTACAATTTTTTCTACAAGGTCTAAATCAATCATACCAATAGTTTTCATTGGTTTTCTACAAATAATTAAAGCTTATTATTATTATATTTATATATTTAATTATTAATATAATATATAATAGAAAACTTGTTGTTCAAAACTCAGAAGGTAAAGTTTTTGTATTATTTTATTCTATTTAATTTTTCAAGGACTATAATTTTATTATATAAGTAAAAAATCAGGAGTAAGAATAATGAAATTTGTTGTAAAAAAAGAAGATTTATATAATGGTATAAAAATTGTAGAAAGAGCTACTTCTGCAAAAGCTTTGCAACCAGTACTTTTAAATATTTATATTGAAACTATTGGTACAAGCGCAATTAAGTTAGTTGCAACAGATTTAGATTTAACAGTGATTGCTGAAGTTGATGCACAAGTTGAAGAAGAAGGTAAAATTACATTACCTTCAAAAACACTCAATGAGATAGTTTCAAAACTTGGCGATAAACTTATTACTTTTGAAATGACTGAAGGTGAAACTTCTGTAAACATCACTTGTCAAAATTCAAAGTTTGATATCATTGGTATTTCAGCTGCAGAATTTCCTCCTGAATTTTCTAATGTAAATTTGAATGAGGATGAAGGTTTTCAAATTGAAATTAGACCGTTTGTAAAAGCAGTTCGTCAAGCTGGTTTTGCAGCTGCAAGTTATGAAACAAGCAACCTTTTGTCTGGTATTGTTTGCGATATTTCAAATAATGTTATGGAAATAGCTTCTACTGATGGAAACCGTCTTGCTAGAGTTCGTGAAACTATTGATAATCAAGAGAATATGGCTCAACAATTAATAATTCCTTCTAAGACTTTGAATGAATTTATTAAAATGAGTAGTTTTATTGATGAAGATGCTGTTAAAATATATACGGAAAAATCAAAATTGATTATCAAATCAGAAAAAACTATGACTATTTCACGACTTTTGGAAGGTCAATTTCCACAATATAATAAACTTATTCCAAATGAAAGTCCAAAAGAAGCTATGGTAAATGTTTCTCAAATGACTTCTGCTTTGGAACGTGTTTCTATTATGGTTAACGAAAAAACAAGTATTGTTAAATTAGAATTTAGTCACAATACTTTGAAACTTACTGCTGATACTCCTGATTCTGGTAAATCAGAAGAAAGTATTGACATTGACTATGCAGGCGAAGATTTGACAATTGCATTCAATTATAAATATGTTCTTGAAGCTTTGAAAAACATTGATTCAGATGAAGTTAAAGTTGGTTTGAATACTCCGCTTTCAGCTACAATGTTTAAACCAAACAATGAAGAAGATTATGTATGTTTGATTATGCCTGTACAAATCAGATAATAAAAGGTGTGTAATATGAGTATGAAAGAAAATGCAATCAAGTATTTTAAAAGTGGATATTCTTGTTCTGAAAGTATTGTAAAAGCTGCATCAGAAGCAGGTTTGTGTTCTGCAGAATTGTTGCCAATTGCAACATCTTTTTCTGGTGGAATGTCATCTGGATGTGTTTGTGGAACTTTGGCGGCTGCCCAATTAATTAATGGTTACAATTTCGGGCGTGAAAATACAAAAGGAAATGAACCTGTTGCACGTCAAAATTCTTCAAAAATTGTTGATGAATTTAAAAAGAGAAATAAAGTTACTTGTTGTGGAATATTGTCAGCTGGTTTAGAAGGTATGGCGAGAAAAGAACATTGTTCTAAGTACGTTTCTGATGTTTGTGAAATATTGGAAGGAATAATGAGTATTCATGCTTAATGTTCTTGCGATATTTTTAGGCGGAGGAATTGGGGCAGTACTAAGATATTTGGTTGGTTTTAATTTATCTAAATATTTTGAGATAAGTTTGCCAATTTCTACTTTTTTAGTAAATATAATTGGTAGTTTTGTAATCGGTTTTTTGTTTTTTTTCTTTATGGAAAAAACAGATATCACACCAGCTTTAAGACTTGCTTTAACTGTTGGTTTTTGTGGTGGGTTGACAACATTTAGCACATTTTCTCTTGAAGTTTTTGGAATGCTTACAAATCACCAATTTGTTCAAGCTTTTTCTTATATAGTTTTAAGTATTATAGTATGCGTATTAATGACAATGATAGGAGCGTATTTTGCAAAACTTGTTTAAATTTGATAAATTAAATTTTATAACTGCGGGAATGCCGATTAGAACCGGAAAAGGTTCTTATCCGCAAGCGTTTGATGTGTTAAAGAAAATGAATTTAGATGGAATGGAGTTGGAGTTTGTTCACGGAGTTAGGATGAGTGATGATAACAGAATTTTTGTAAAAGAAATGGCAAAAAACTTTGTTATTACAGCGCATGGACCTTTTTATATCAATCTAAATTCTAAAGAAGAAGAAAAAATAGAAGCTAGTGTTCAAAGAATTATTGATACAGCTGCAGTTGCTGCTCAAGCCGGAGCTTTCAGTATAACTTATCATGCGGCTTTTTACATGGGAGGGGATAAGGAAACTGTTTTTGAACAGGTTAAAACTCAAACTAAAAGAATAATTGATATACTTGAAAATGAAAAAATTAAAGTTTGGGTAAGACCTGAAACAACTGGAAAAGCAACCCAATGGGGAGATATTGATGAAATTATAAATCTTTCAAATGAATTTGAACAAGTTCTTCCATGTGTTGATTTTTCGCATCTTCACGCAAGAAGTGCCGGTGAATATAATACTTATGATGAGTTTTCAAAGGTTCTTGAAAAAATGGGAAATAATATTGGACAATATGCACTAGAAAATTTTCACGGACATTTAGCCGGAATTGAATATACCGCAAAAGGTGAAAAACAACATCTTAACCTTGAAAATTCTGATATGAATTACAAAGACTTGATAAAAGTAATGAAAGAATTTGGGGTTAAAGGTGCTTTGGTTTGTGAAAGTCCGAATATTGAAGATGATTGCAAGTTGTTGAAAAATTATTATGAAAGCTTGTAGAAAATTAATTTCAAATTTTTTATATAAAAAACAAAAAGACCGATTTTTACGTCGGTCTTTATAATTGTGTGAGTAAATGTGTATATTTATAAGTAAACGTAGTAGTAGTTAATGTATTACGCAACAAGAGCGTCAGCAAATTCAGAGAAACCTGTTACAGTTTCTTGGCTAAGAGGTTTGTTTAAATATTTTGCTAACTTTTCTTTGTCGCAACCTTTTACATTTGCATAGGCAAAAGATACAAAATCATTATCTTCAATACCTTGCAAATCATCTAATGCTGCCATAAATGCAGAACCTGCAAATGCTTGTTCTAATCTTTTTGTAGTTGCTGCATCAGATTTATCAACACCTTTTGTTAGTTGAATGCCCCAAATTTGCGCTGCAGTTGCATCAAGTGCGCTAGCTTCAACTTTTTCTGTTTTAAATTCTGAAACTTGTTTTGTTTCAGCTGCTTTTTCTTCTTTTTGAGTGCGTCTATTATTAATAGCTTCATAATAAGCTTTTAAAGCATCTATGTTTTGTTTTTCGCCGCCGTTTCCGTTTACTTTAGTCATTTCCGTTTCTCCACATTTTTAGTTACTCACAGAATATATGACGGCATGTTATTTAATAAACTTTAGTAGAAAGACAAATATTGTTAAGAAATGTTTACAATACTTTAGTGAGAAGTGAGTGGTGAATAGTGAGTAGACTTTATTATTAAAGTTATATTGTTGTATATCATCAACATATGTTTATCGCTGATTTATTCTGTGATCTTTTTGTATTTCATAACAAAAATATAACCGACCGTTAAAAACAGTCGGTTATGTGCGTGAGTAAACATATATTTATTAGAAACTAAGCGATAACAACTTCAGCATTCAAATCATCTGCAATATATTCAGGCATATTTTTTACTGAAAAATCAATACTTGCAAGATTTTTCATAGAATTTTCATTCAATGCGCCATAAGTATATGCTCTGGTTAAATATGATGACCAATCATTACCTTCAATTGCATTATAAACAGTTTTTTTATCTGCTCTGTCAGCTTTTGATGTATCTAATGTTCTTGCTACTTGAGCTAAATCTTCCAAACTTCCTGCTGCTGGTTTTTTAATTGCTCCTAAATTCAAACCCATTCCTGCATAAAAGTTTGCAGATTCTAATAATTCGTCACCTAATTCTTTGTGTTCAACATTTTGGGTTTTACCAACAGGTACATCTGGTTTTATTTCTGCCGGTTTTTGTAATCCGTTTTGTTGATTTACTCTCTTGTCGTCGTTGTTGCCAAACAAGCCAAAATTTCCATTAATAGATGTCATAATTCCATTTCTCCGTTTCTTTGTTTACTCACGTTCTCTTAATTTATTTTCTTTATCCTATTAGATGTTTTCCATATTTATATAAAGTATTTATGTATTTAAAAATTGCGTAAATTATATATATTTCTTATATATTTGTTAATAAATCTTAATAATTATACAGGAAATCATTTTCGGCGTATATGGCAGTATGACTGAATGTAGACTTATGGCTAATAGTAAAAATATCTCGTTTTGTTAATATTGTAATATCGCTGGATAAATATTGCAAAAGATAATTTGGGAATTATGAAAGAAAAAAATAGTGATTTTACAGTAAGAGAGATTGATGTATTAACTTTTTTGGTAAACGGCGATAGTAATAATGTTATTGCGGAAAAATTGTGCATTACAAATCATACTGTAAAAGCACATCTTACACAGATTTATAAAAAATTAGGGGTTACAAACAGAACATCAGCGGCAATTAAAGCGAAAGATAATAATATTATTCCTCATCCAAACTCAAAACAGCCATAAATGCTTCTTGAGGAACTTCTACTCTGCCGACTGATTTCATACGTTTTTTACCTTTCTTTTGTTTTTCCAAAAGTTTTCTTTTACGAGAAATGTCACCACCGTAACATTTATCTAATACATTTTTGCGCATTGCTTTGATATTTGTTCTTGCAATTACTCTACCACCTACTGCTGCTTGAATTGGAACTTCAAACAATTGACGAGGAATTATTTCTTTCAATTTTGCAGTTAATTTTTGACCGATATAAAACGCACTGTCCTCATGGCAAATTACAGAAAGTGCATCAACAACTTCACCTGCAAGCATAATATCAAGTTTTACAAGTTTAGAGCGTTTATAATCTTTAAACTCGTAATCCATACTTGCGTAACCCTTTGTACGTGATTTTAATTGATCATAAAAATCTGTGATAACTTCACTTAAAGGAATTTCATATTCAAGACTTGCACGAACTTTATCAATGTAAGTCATGTTTTTAAAAATTCCACGTTTAGTTTGAGCTAAATCCATCAAAGTTCCTACATAATCATTTGGAGCGATAATTTGAACTTTTACATAAGGTTCTTCAATGTAATCTCTCAATTGTGCTGGAGGAAGATTTGCAGGGTTGTCAATTTCTATCATTTCACCATTTGTTTTATAAACATGATAAACAACAGAAGGTGCAGTTGTTACGATAGAAAGTCCATATTCTCTTTCCAATCTTTCTTGAGCAATTTCCATGTGTAGCATACCTAAAAATCCGCAACGGAAACCAAATCCAAGTGCGCTTGATGTTTCTGGTTCAAATGTAATACTACTGTCATTTAATTTAAGTTTTTCTAAAGCTTCTTTTAAATCTGCATAATCATCATTATCAACAGGATAAAGTCCAGAGAATACCATTGGTAAAGCTTCTTTGTAACCCGGAAGCGGTTCAGATGCAGGATTTTCTACTGTTGTAATTGTATCGCCTACAAATCTTGTTAATTCTTTGATAGAACCTGCAAAATATCCAACATCACCGCAGACAAGTTCATCAACTTGAACTCTCATTGGTGTTTGATATCCAAGTTCAACAACTTCATATTCTTTTCCTGATGCCATAAATCTGACTTTGTCACCAAGTCGAATTTTTCCATCCATAATCTTAAAGAAACATAGAGTTCCTAAATATTGGTCATAAGCACTGTCAAAAACCATTGCTCTAAGTGGATTTTCAGAATTATCTACAGGAGGCGGAATTAAATCAACAACTGCCTCTAAAACTTCATCAATACCAATACCGGCTTTTGCACTTACAGGAATTGCCATCGAAGCATCAATTCCCAAAACTTCTTCTATTTCTTCTTTTACTCTGTCAACATCAGCGGAAGGAAGGTCAATTTTGTTAATAACAGGAATAATTTCCAAATTCTGTTCGATTGCAAGGTAAACGTTAGCCAAAGTTTGAGCCTCAACACCTTGAGTTGCATCAACGATTAACAAAGCACCTTCGCAAGCAGCAAGAGAACGTGAAACCTCATAAGAAAAATCTACGTGACCAGGAGTATCAATTAAATTTAATTCGTAATCTTTACCATCTTTAGCTTTATATTTCATTCTTGCAGAGTTTAGCTTGATGGTAATCCCACGTTCACGCTCAATATCCATAGAGTCCATAATCTGGTCTTGCATATCACGTTGAGCAACAGTTCCTGTTTTTTCAAGCAATCTGTCTGCAAGGGTAGATTTTCCGTGATCAATATGGGCAATAATACAAAAGTTTCTTACATTTTCTCTATATTTCATAATTATTATTATATAGAAAAAATTCAGAACATCAAGTGAGTAAAGCTTTTTATCTCACCAAGCCTTCTGTTTCATTAAACATAACCATATAAAAATCAGGACTTGTCATATTTGGATTTTTCTTCATAAATTTTTTAACATCAAAATTATCCAAATACTTATCTAATTTTTTAAGAATTTTTTCATTATCTTCATGTTCTGTTTTTAATTTTGCAATATATTGACGTGTCATTGAAAGAATTTCGTCTTCTGTCAAAATAGGTTGTCCGCCTATTAAAACTTCATCCGGTTCTTCTTCGTCAATATACTTTTTTAATTCTTTTTTAGGATCTTCTTTTTGACGTCTGCCATTACTATCGGAAGATGTAGAAGAAGAAATTGCTCTGTTACCAAAAGGATTGTTTACATTATTAAACATATAAGATGCCTCATTTTTTTTATTAAATTACGGCAAATAAAAAATTTTCTTTAATTAAATCATACTTTTGTATTAGATATAACCCTTACGGGATAGCACCCACCTTTCTCCTCCCTTTTAAGGGAGGATTATATATTGTTTAGCTACATTAATTACTTTTTAGCTGTTTATAATACAAATTTTGCATTAATGTGTTTAGATATCTATTATTCATCTTGCGGATGTTTAATCAAACCTGCGGTTGCTGCGTACATTGCTGCAGAAATTTCTGCAGTTGAAGAAAATGGTCCGTACGATTTAATGAATTTTGAAACATCAAATGTATTCATATACCGAGCAATTGCGGTTTGAGATTCTTCTGTCAAATTGCCGACAAATAAAATATTTTTCAAATAATTTTGCGCTTTTTCTTCAACATCAGATTCTCCATAATCGGAAGAAGAAAATTCTGTGACATCTTTATCTTCTTTTTCTTTCGCAGAAACTCCATATTCTTGGGCTTTTTGAGTTGATTGTTCCTCTTGTTCTTCTTCTACTTTTTCTTCTTCGTCAACTCCTTGAGCTGTTGATGTGTAAGCTTTTGATGATACTCCTGAAATTTCCATATACCTATCCTTTCTGTAACTACTTTTATATAATGGTATATCGGACACTTTTTTTAGAACTTTAGAGTTTATAAAGAGATGTTAAGATAAAATAATTAATATCAATTTATTTTTGTTAGAGATGGGGTTGACAAACATTGAAAAATCGTAAATAATGAAATCAAAGGGTGGCACCTTGAGAAAGTGCCGGGAACTCTTTAGAAATCGAAGTGGCATCTACTTATTTAAGTGGGTGCTACTTTTTATCATGAATAAAATCAAAAATAACATAATTAATGTAAGATTGAGATTTTCCATAGATGACCTCCTTTCATTAAAACAATCGACCGAAATCGAAGATGTATGTTGTGTCGATGTTTTTAGAAAAAAGTTCCTTTTACCCAAAAATTATATTATTATTAAATTTTATTTTTGTCTATTTGTAAAATTATTGTTTTAATAAAGACTTATAGTAAATTTTATTTTCATGTTATAATGAAAACTATGAGAAAACCAATTGTAGCAATAGTAGGGCGACCAAATGTCGGAAAATCAACTTTTGTAAATCGTTTGATAGGTACAAGAAACTCTATCGTTGATGATTTGCCTGGTGTAACACGTGATAGAATTTATTTTGATGTTGAATGGCAAAATAAATTATTTACTGTAATTGATACCGGTGGAATTATTCCTGGTGACGAAGATGAAATAATGTTGTCTATTTTTGATCAGGCAAAAATTGCTTGCGAAGAAGCTGACAAAATTATATTTATTGTTGATGGAAAAGAGGGTGTTAACCCTGTTGATTATGACATTGCTAATATTTTAAGACAATCCGGAAAACCAGTTTTCTTAGCAGTGAATAAATCTGATAATAAAGAATCTTTATTAATGGTGAATGATTTTTATTCATTAGCAATAGGTGAACCTATTGGTATATCAGCACTTCACGGTTCCGGTGGTGTTGGTGATTTATTGGATTTGGTTACAGAAGATTTTTCAAGAGATGTTGAAAAAGAAGAAGATAATACGATTAGAATTGCAATAGTTGGCAGACCAAATGCCGGAAAGTCTTCTATTGTAAACGCTTTATTGAATGAAAACAGAGTAATTGTTTCTAATGTTTCAGGTACAACTCGAGATAGTATTGACAGTTCTATAACATACAAAGATAGAGAATTTGTTATTGTTGATACTGCAGGTATCCGTAAAAAATCAAAAGTTGACTGGGGTGTAGAAAAATTTGCTGTAGATAGAGCAATTCGTTCAATTAGGGATTGTGACGTTGCTTTATTGGTAATTGATGCCACTCAAGGAATTTCTGATCAAGATAAAAAAATTGCATCTATTATTACAGAGGCAGGAAAAGGCTTGATTATTGCGATTAACAAATGGGATTTGATTGAAGATAAAAAATCAAATACAATTAATCAATATAACAAAAAATTGGCAAATGATATTCCTTTTTTAGAATATGCTCCGAAAATTTATATTTCAGCCGTAACAAAACAAAGATTAAATACAATTTTCACAGAAGCAGAAAGTGTTTATGCGGAATGTACAAAACGTATTTCTACAGGACTTTTGAATAAGGTTATAAAAGAGGCTTATATGCTTAATCCGCCTGCATCTTCAAAAGGTAAGCGGTTGAAAATTATGTACGTAACTCAAACAGGTATTCAGCCTCCGCATATTGTTATTTTTGCAAACAATGCAGATTTAATGAAAGATCATTATAAGCGTTATGTAGAAAATAAATTGCGTGAAGCATTTGGATTTTTCGGAACACCAATAAGGCTATCAGTAAGAGAACGTTCTGATAAAGATAAAAAATAAGCACAAAAAAGAGGATTTTTATAATCCTCTTTTTAATTTATTATAACTTGCTAACGAAACATAAAACATCGTCAAATAAGTTTTTAATTGGGACAGAAACATCAAAAGCAAGAATTTTTCTGATGTATTCGATTTTATCCTCAAAGGATAATGTTTTTCTGTGTTCTTCCGGAATTTCGGCAATAATTTGTTCAATTTTGCTTTCATCAATTTCAATTTTATATTTTTCTAGTAATTCTTCTGACAACATAATATTTTCAGAAATATTTTCAATAGGGTAAATTGCGGAAAAATCAATTTCCAATGTGTCTAGTTCGTTCAAATTTTTCATCTTTCTATTTTTAACTCCTTTTTATACTTTACACAAACGCTTCTGTTACAAAAGATGCCATTTCGTCAAACATATTTTGTAGTGGCTTTGTAATATCAATCATTGCGTTTTCTTGAATTTCAGCTAATTGCTTATCAATTGATTTAGAAACAACCTTTTCATTTTTTTCGACTATAGGGGCGTGGAAGTTGTTTTCTTCCAGTTGTTTTAATAAATCTCGAGAAAAATCAGTTGTATTTCTCAGAGAAGAAAGAATTGCACAATCAATTCTAAACAAATCTTCAGAACTCAATTCACTGCTAAGCATTCTCTCCATTGAGTCAATGTCATTAATATCCCTCATAATGCCATTGGCTACAGTGTTACAATCCATGACTGTAACGTTTTCAGTTTTTGAATCCATTTAAAGTTTTACCTCCAATTAACTATTGCACTGTCAGTAATTTTTATCTCGGATTTTTTTAGCAAAAACTTTAATAAAACAAATACATTGTTACATAATGTTTACAAAGAGCGTAAAACGTAATAAAATCAAATATCTTCCGAAAAAAAAAGTCTCGTTGTTTGACAAGACTTATAAATATACATTTACCCCACACTCTTTATAACACAAAAGAGTGTATTTGTCAACACGTAACGAAATGTTTTAATTTCTAATTCAAGTAACCAACTATAACTCTGTCAATTCCTGCCAAATCTTTTATTATTTCAATATTAGAAAAACCACTTTTTTCCATAATAGATTTAACATCACTAGATTGTCCAATTCCGAGTTCAAATAGTAAATATCCTTTACTATTAAGGATTTTTGGCGCATTTTTAGTTATTTTTTCGTAAAATTCCAACCCTTTTTCGTCGGTTGTGTAAAGTGCAAGTTCAGGATCAAATTTTACTTCTGTTTGAATATTTGCTTTTTCTAATGGCGGAATATATGGAGGATTTGATATGATTATGTCAAATTTTTCACCATCTTTTATGTTTGAAAAAACGTCAGATTTTCTAAAAATTGCTTTATTAAAAAGGTTTAATTTAGATGCGTTATCTAGTGCTGTATTTAAAGCATCGGAAGAAATATCAAGCCCAATTATTTGACAATCAGTGTATTTTGCTATCATACAAGCGATACATCCAGAGCCTGTTCCGACATCAAGTGCCATTTTAAAATTATTTTTATTAATTATCTCAATTGCTTTTCTTACAAGGATTTCTGTTTCATCACGTGGAATTAAGACGGATTGATTAACGATAAATTTTTCGCCCATAAAATCTGCAAAACCGATAATATGTTGGATAGGCTGACGAGTTTTGGCTCTTAATTCGGCTTTTTCCTGCACAATACGGAGCTTTTCGTCAGTTAATTTGTTTCCCATAACAATATCTTTAACCCCATAATTGGCAAAATGTTCTAGAAGCATTTTTACTTCCGTATTTGCTTCGTTAGGTTCTATTCCGCTATCAGTCAATATTTTCAAAATCTCTTGAATACTCATTTATAATCCTATCTATCTCATCTCTTGCTTGTAATTTTGAGGTTAATTCTTGTTTTTCTAAATTATATTTTTTACAAAGTTTTTCGTAATAATAAAGTTGTTTTTTTGTCGGAATTTCTTTTGACATTTTGACTTCTCTCAAAAAAGCTCGTTTTTTCTTTTCATATTCTTTTTGTGCCTGGATGATTGGTTCTTGTTTTTTCTTGTAATCATAGTATTTTCGGCACTCTTTTAAGAAAAGTATAGTATCTTTCAAAAAAGTTTCGTCATCAAGATAATTTTCCAAAAACTCAAAATGCGGATTATTTATCTCAAAATAATATCTCTCATCTTCCAAAAATTTGTCAAGAATATCATTAACAGACAATTCCGGCGATTTTTTCACTAAAGCACGCAAAAAGTTGCACAGTGCAGACTTTTGGTTCTTTGTCATATCTAAATAAATCTGATTTTTTACCTGATACATAAGGCTATGGTAGTAAAAAAAGGTTTTTAAGTAAAGTAATTAAAAAAATAAATATAATTATTTTTTAAACAAATCCTTAACACTGAATTTGTCGAGTTTTTCGTTATGAAACTCAAGAAATTTTTTCGCAATAGGATTTGTTTGGCGAGAAACTTTCTTCTCTGTCTGCTTTTCTTCAGTTTTGGTTTTATTTTCGATTACTGTAAAATCTCTCTTGTCCATAAAACTATTATACCTCTATTTTTATAAAAAAGTATTCGTTAAAAAAATTGACAAAATTTTATATAAAAAGTATATAATATTACATTTCGTTACATTTGTAGTTTGGCAATTCTTAGTTGAAAAACACCTTCTATATCAACACTGTTAAGCATTTCACCTATTAAATCATTTGGATTTATGTTTTTTGTAAATTCCGGTAAAATTCCTAAAATTTTTACTTCTGTGTATTCCTCAATCAATCGTGGCATAAGTCTTAAGTTCACGTCATCGCATTTTTGTGGATAGTTGTTAAGAATAACTCCTCGCATATTAATTCCTGTTTCTTTTGCGTGATTAATTGAAAGGATTACGTTGTTTAAAGACGGATTTTTTGCGGAAACAACCATTAATAAAGGCAAATCAAGGCATTTTATCATATCTTCTTCCAAAAAATTTTTACTTAAAGGTGAAGCAAGACCGGAAACTCCGTCAACAACTAGACATTCGTTTACATCTTGAATATTTTGGAAATCTCTTAAAATAGTGTTTCTTTCAATTACAATATTTTCTGCTGCGGCAGCTAAAAGAGGTGAATTTTTGGATTTGAAAAGGTATGAATAATATGTTTTGATGTATGGGTCAACAAACTTTATGAATGCAATATCAGGAGATTGAACGAAATTATTCAGTATTTCTACACCGGTTTCAATTGGTTTGTAAACTCCTGTTGAATACCCAAGACTATTCATTGTAGCAGTTAGTCCGGCTGTTACAAAAATTTTATCAGAATGTTCGTCTGCCCCTGTTATGTACAAATTTAGCATAAGCTAATACTAGCACTTAATACGTCATTTGCCAATTGTCATTAATCAATTTTCCTACTGCTTTTAAAATAATTTTTATAAATTAATGAATTGAAACAAATAGCACTAAAAATATTAAAAGTGAAATAACAAATGTTATTCCAACTAATATCCAAAATATTGGAAAACTCTTTTTAGATTTGCAAACCATTACGGATGACTGTTTTTTAGTAGTTTTTTTCTTTGTTGTTTTAGTTGATTTTGATTTTGTTGCAGAAGATTTTTTTAATTTTGGTTCGTCAAAGTCACTTGAGTTAACAGCTTTTTCTTTTGCTTCTTTATACCTATCTGAAAGTTTTTTGTTTTTTTCACCCGTAACTAAAAGTTCCGTATCATAACTCAATCGCATAATTTTGGGGTTAGCTTTTCTATTATAAATGCAATAACTTATCGCAACTTCAAAAGCTCTTTTTAAGCACTCCAAAGCTTCCATTCCGTCTTTTTTTACAGAACCTGAATGAACAGCACTATTTCCGTGTTTTTTCAGAAAATATAAATCGTTGATAAACTCTTTTTCTTCTATATTTCCAAACGAGCAATCATTAAGAGTAGCAAGCATTTCATCAAAAGTTTCTTCTGTTGTTCGATTTTTGCCCAAAACTTTTTTACAAACATGTTCTCCAAAACGTCTTGTCTGAACCATAGATTGCTCAAAATATTCGTCACGATATAATTTTTCGGCTTCTGCAACGATTTCAAATAAATTTTTATCTACTTTTTTTAAAAAATCAAAATTTGTTGGCATTGGTAAATAAACATATTGGCGAGATATCTATCCCGCCTAACCTTTAATTTTTAGTAAAAAATAGGGAAGGTTTTTCCTTCCCTATTTTGTCGTTATTTAGAAATTCTACCAGGAACTACAACTCCACCTTTTAAGTTCTTTTTGTAAAATTCTACGTGTGGTTGAAGTACGCTATCCAAAACTTCTGGGAATTCTTTTCCACCCATAATTTTTTCAACGATTTCTTGGTAAACTGTTGCAAATGCTCTCAATTGAGTTAAAGCACCAGCTGCTGCCGGAGTTAAACCCATACCTTGAGTTTTAGCAGTTTCTAAGAAGAAAGCACCTGTAACTTCGTAAGATTTTGTCAAAGCTTCAACATAGCTTTCAGCGTTTTCTTTGCAAACACCGTTATCTTGAGGAACTGTCAATGCAAATGCAAATTTATTAGCAGGATTGAAGTGTGCTTCTGCTGAGTGGTGCATAGCATCAGGAACTTTTGCAACTTGTTTCAAAGTATCTTTTACAGATTCGTTTTGCATTTGTGCATGCCAGTAAACAGTGTTTTCAAAAATTGAACCCATATATTGGTGAACTGATGTCAAAATACCGTTCATTTTAGCATTAGCCCAGAAAATACCTTCTTTTAAAGCGTCATTAATGCTTAAATCAGCAGTTAAAGCTTCAGAAGAAATTTCTTGAGCAGCGTTTAACATAGTAACCATATCTTCTTTTTTCATGCCTGCATAAGCAAGAGTAAATAAAGCGTGATCATCAAATGCTGAGAAACGACCACCTACATCATCATGAATAAACAAGTCACCTAACCAACCTTGTTCATTAGAAGTTCTTCTTAATTCACTTTTTTCTGCATTTCCGTCAGTAACGGCAATAAAATGTTTGTGAGCAAGTTTTTCAGCTTCTTCTTGTGATTTACCTTGAGCTTTATAAGCATCGGTAAGCATAGCAAGAACTCTCAAGAAACCATCTTTAGTTTCAAAAGTAGAACCTGATTTAGATGCGATTAGGTAGTTTGATTCAAGAACATTGTTTTCTAATCTGTATAAAAATCTTTCTAAACTTGCAGAATCAACATCTGAATAAAATTCAATTGTATCATGTTTAACATTCAAACCATTGATAGACAACATATGTTCAACAGTGTGTTTTGAACCGCCAATACCCATAACGCTAAGTTTTTTAGCACCTGTTTGAGCTTTCAATTTATTTGCAAGTTCATAAATCTCATCAACTCTTTTTGCTTGATTTTCAGGTAAGTTTACCCAGTTCAAGAACTGTCCTTTTTTGTTAGCTCTTGAAGAAAATTCGTTAACAAATTCACTTACTTTTGGAGAATATTCGCCAAAATCAACACCAGTGAATTTTACAGTTACGTTAGAATTTTTTGTCAACATAATAACCTCTTTCTTTGTGTTCACAGTGATATTTTAGCATAAATAAGAGGAAAGTGAAAAGAAAGTTTTGTTGTTGGGTTAGTATGTTTTCAATAACTTTTTACGCAGACTGTAATTTTATATCGTATTTATAACCTAAACCTCTAATAAGTTTAAATGCTGTGTCTATACGAGGAGTTACTTTACCATTCAAAATATCATATAAATTAGCTCTATTTAAACCTGCATTATTGGCAATACGTGTAATTGCACCACGTTCGCTATGTTTTACAACTTCTAATAAACATTCTACAAATTCATCAACATCGCCAGTGTTCAAAAACTCATTTAGAGTATCTTCTAGCCATGCTTGTGTAAACCCTTTATCTTTAAAGCATTCTGCAAAATGGTCATCAAAATTTGGGGCTTTTTTTATAAAATCTTGTAATTTATCTTTATCAAATTCTATCATATTGAGTTTCTCCTAATGAAATCATTAAAATAACTATTACACTTATTTATTACTTGTTTTTGGTCTTTTTTCTCACTACCACCAACAAATAGAACTAAAACACTATTTAAATCATAGTAATAAATTCTATATCCTTTACCAAAATTCATTCTAATTTCAGATAATTCAGAGTTCTGTAGTGGTTTATGATCGGCATAATTTCCCTCAATAACTTTTCTCACTTGTTTTTCAATTCTGACTTTTATTGAATTATCTAAATTATTGAACCATTTTAGATATGGACATTCACCATCTTGTGTATAATAATAAACTATTGTTTTCATTACTTTTTCTAATTATATTGTATCCCAAACCGACAGTTTTGTCAAGATGCAGACACTGCCAACAAGGCTCAAAGCCTCTAACTACGCATCTTTTTTGATTTTCTTCATCAATAGTAACAATGGAATTACGGCTAAACAAAGCACCCCAAATATTCTGAATGAATCTATAAACGCCCATAACGTTGATTGTTTTACTAATTGTCCATAATATGAATACTGCGCCATATACTGAGCTACAGAATGTTCTGTATAAGCTGACAATGCACCGGCAGTTGTTTGTACTCTTTCAATAAATACAGGGTTTAATTCAGACATTTTTCCAACCAACATGTACTGGTGAACTTGTGCAAATCTTGTCAACATAGTTGCAACAAGGGATGTTCCTATTGCACTTCCGATATTTTTCAATAAGTTTTGGATACCTGTTGCATTCGTCATTTGTTCATTTTTGAGTGTATCAACAGACAAATTCATAATAGGAATCATCGAAAGTCCCATTCCCATTCCCATAAAGAAATTCGGAATTGCAATATTCATATTTGAAATCTGTAAATTTAAAGACCCGAAAACCAAACTTGAACCACCAATAAGTGCAAGTCCTAGCATTACAAATAATCTGTTATCAATTTTATTTGATAAAGTTCCTGTTATAAGCATTGATAACATACTTCCAAACCCTCTTGGCATCATAGTTGCACCACTCAAAAATGCCGTATATCCCATCATACTTTGTAAAAACTGAGGAAGAATTGCCAGTGACGCATACAAAACCGCCTGAATTACAACCTGAATAATAGTTCCGGCTGAAAAGTTTCTATCTTTAAATACCGATAAATCTACAAGAGAATCTTTATTTGTAAGTTGTGAATGAAAAAATAAAATACAAGCAACAACCGAAACACCGAAAGTCCAACAAATCCAAGTTGCATTGAACCAATCTGCATTATTACCTTTGTCCAAAACTGTCTGCAAAGTTACAAGCCAAATAGTTAGATAAAAGAACCCTTTTCCGTCGATTTTTACATTATGTTGTCGCTTTGCATAAGGCGGATCTTCAATAAGTTTTTTAGACAAAAGAGCCGCAATACAACCAAAAGGCACATTTATATAAAAAATCCAAGGCCAAGTCCAGTTGTCTGTAATCCATCCACCCAAAACAGGCCCGATAATAGGAGCAAGAATTACTCCCATACCGAAAACAGACATTGCTGCGCCACGTTGTTCTTTTGTGAAACTTTCGATGATTATGGCTTGTGAAATAGGTAAAATTCCGCCACCGCCAAAACCTTGCAAAATACGGGCAAAAATCATAAATTCAATATTTTTCGCCATACCGCAAAGCATTGATGCAATCGTAAACATTAAAATACTTATTATAAAAAAATTTTTACGCCCACAAAGTTTACTAAAAAAATCAACTGCTGGAATAACAATACCGGCTGCAATCAAATAACTTGTCAAAATCCACATGGATTCATCTCTTGTAGCCGAAAAACTTCCTGCCATGTGAGGTAAGGCAACATTTCCGATTGTTCCGTCAAGAACATAAATAAAAACTGCAAGCATAACCGGAATAATCATTATCCACGGATTAATCTTCGGTTTCCATTCTTCAGTTGTTGTTTGTGGCATTTAGTATCCTTTATCTCTACTTCTTTTCTTCACCTTTCATTATAAACATAAAGGGTATTAAAATAAAACAACATGTCGCAAAAACTTTAAAAGTTGTCATATAAGCACACAATGTTGATTGTTGAATTAATTGATTGTAAAGCATTTTACTTGCCATATATGTTGAATTTAGCATATCTCCGGCTTGATTAATAAAAAAGCCTGCATAAGTGTTTAATCTATCAGCAAATTGTGGATTTAAGTCATTTGTAAATTTAACAAGTCCGTTTTGATGAATTTGAGAAAACCTTGAAATCATTGTTGCAACAAGAGAAGTTCCAATTGCACCGCCAATAGTTTTTAACAAATTCTGTAACCCTGATGCGTTTGTCATCTGGTCATTTCTCAAAGTTATACAAGATAGGGTTGTAATTGGCATAAATGAAAATACCAAACCGATACCAAAAATCATGTTTGGTATTGCGATATTCATTGGGTTAATTTGCAAGTTCAAATCGCTTAACATCCATCCGCCTAAACCAAGACAGAACAAACCTATCAAGCCATAAGTTCGATATTTTAATTTTCCGCCAAGCGCACCAAAAACTAATAGCGCAATAAGTGACCCCAAACCTCTAGGCATAATAGCAAGTCCGCTTAAAAATGAATCATATCCTAACATTCCCTGTAACATTTGAGGCAACATAGCTAAAGAACCTAACATTACTGCGTTAATAAGTACCAACATACAAGTTCCGAAAAGGTAATTGGTATCTTTCAACACATCCAAATGAACAATCGGATTTTTATCTCTAACCTGTGATATGAAGAATAATACACAACCAATCAATGCAACTAAGCTGAACCAACATACCCAAGTTGCATTAAACCAATCCGCATCATTACCTTTATCAAATACAATTTGTAATGGAATTAGCCAAATACATAGCCATAAAAAGCCAATTTTATCAAGTTTAATATTATTCTGTTTGGTGGCATAAGGGGGATCTTCTAAAAACTTTTTCGCCATAGCTATACACATAAAACCAACCGGTACATTTATAAAGAAAATGTATGGCCAAGACCAGTTTTCTGTAATATAACCACCCATAACAGGTCCAATAATAGGAGCAATAATTACAACAAGTCCGAATATTGCCATTGCTTTGTTTCTAGCTTCACCTTTAAAGCTTTCCATACAAACAGCTTGCGCCATCGGCATTAAACATCCACCGCCAAAACCTTGTAAAGCCCTTGCAATAACAATCATTACAATAGAATTAGCAATTCCACATAAAAATGATGCTATAGTAAAAATAAACACACCTAACATAAAGAAGTTTTTTCTACCCATCAATTTACACATAAAATCAATCATTGGGATAATAATGCTACTTGCCATTAAATAACTTGTTAAAACCCATATAGATTCTTGTGAACTAACTGAAAAAGTTCCTGCAATATGTGGTAATGCTACGTTCGCTACTGTTTCATCTAACGCATACATAAATGTAGCAATCATTACCGGCATGATAATCAGCCATGGGTTATTCTTGGGAACCCATTCTTGTGTCTGTTCTATTGTTTCTGACATTTATTTGTAAATCCTTTTTTATATAATGATGGCGGGGTAGGTACCCCGCCCTAATTCTCTTTTATTTTACTTTAACCTTTGGTACAACTGACATTCCAGGAACGATGTTGTAAACGTTAGGGTCGATTTTTTCAGTAAATACGATTTTTACAGGTATTCTTTGTACGATTTTAACAAATGAACCTACAGCGTTTTCTGGTGGGAACAAGCTTGATTTAGCACCAGATGCTCTTTGAATACTGTCGATTTTACCTTTGAATACGTGATCTGGATATGTGTCAATTTTAATATCAACTTCTTGACCAACTTTCATGTTACGTAATTGATTTTCTTTGTAGTTTGCAACAACCCAAACATTTTCAGGAACAATTACGAACAAAGGAGTTCCAACATTAACATACATACCTTTTTCAACTCTTCTTGAAGAAACTGTTCCTGTTTGAGGAGCATAAATATTTGTGTAAGAAAGGTTTAATTTTGCTTTATCTCTTTGTGCTTTAATTTCTTTCAAATCAGCATCAGCAACTTTGTTCCCGCCTTGAGATAACAAAGCTTCTTCTGATTGAGTTAAGTTTGCTTGCGCTGTATCATATTTTGCTTGTGCTGCATCAAGAGTTTGTTTTGAAACTGCACCTTGAGCAAATAAGTTTTTATATCTGTCTAAGTCTTTTTTAGCTACATCAATATTAGTTTGCATAGCTTTAAAGTTAGCTTTTGCATTCTTCTGGTTTAATAAAGTTTTTTCATACTTTGCTTCAGCTTGAGCAAGTGCGATTTCATAATCAGCAGGATCAATTTTAGCAACTAAATCGCCTTCTTTAACTTTTTGGTTATCAGTTACATAAGATTCAATAATTTGACCGTTTACACGTGGTGCAACTTGAACAGTAGTTGTTTCTACGTAGGCATCATCTGTTGATTGATAAATCAAAGCATCATGAATAATATATGCTGTCGCTGCTACAATTACTGCACCAATACCGATTACGATAAATCTTTTGAATGGTTTGTGTTCTTTTTTTACTTCTTCTTGTTGAGTTTCTTCAACATTCTTATTCTGTTCTTCCATTTTCTACCTCATTATTTTTCTATATATTAGTTTCTACTATTTTGTCTAATTCTAACCTAAAAGCCCTCAAAATATCACGAACTTTATCTACATCCTCAGGAGGAATTCTTTTCGTAACTCCGCTAAGATATGTTTTAATTTTGTTATTAATACTATTTAACTCTTGTAAACCGGTTTCTGTAATTCCCATTTTCTTCACCAGCCTGTTGTTTTTAGTATCAATAAATCTTGTAATAAATCCTTTTTGTTCCAATTCATTTAAAATTCTACCGGTATTCGCTCTATCTTTAAGAATAAGTTTTGCTAAATCTCTTTGACAAATTCCTGCATTAATAGATACAGTATCAAGGGCAATGTATTCATCAAAAGTTATGCTTAATTCAAGTTTTTTAAATAACTGATTTGTTAACATATTCATAAGTCTTGAAGTTTGCTCAAGCTCATAATGTATGCTATCTGTATAATGTCCTATTCCGTTATCTGTCACGAGTTTTCCTTTATTTTTGTAATATGTTTTATTATTTTAATTTATGTTGTAAAAAAAATATGTTGCATTTACAACAATATTATGCTAGCATATTGATATAAAAAATGCAAGTAAATTTTCAAAAGAAGTCAATAAGGCAATAAGTGAATAGGTCAATAAGTTCTTATAACTCGCTTTGCTCGAAAATATACATTGGTGTGAAACACCCGAAACGAACTTATTCACTTATTCACAAAAATAAATAAAGGAACAAAGATGAAAAAGATTATAACAACAGCACTACTCGCAAGCATGCTCAGCATGACAATCATGCCTGCCGTTGCGGTAAGTGGAAAAAATACAACTACACCAAAACAATTTAAAAGCATGATTTCTAAAAACAAAAAAACTCAACAATCGGATGATTACAAATTTAATTATGTAAATATGAATTGGTGGGGAAATTTTAATGACGATTTACTAAACGGATATATTGAAAAAGCTGTTTTAAATAACTATGACCTTAAAATGGCAACAATCAATGTTGAAGAATATTACCAAAATGTAAGACTTCAATTTGCAAACGAATTACCTAGTGCAGTTGGCGGTTTTGGACCAGGAGTATTTAAAGCTCCAGGCATGACAAATACTTCATCAGCCTTCGGTTTACCGATTATTGTTCAATATGAAGCTGACATCTTTTTGAAAAATCACAACAAAACAAAAGCAGTAAAAAAACTTTACGAAGGTTCAAAACTTGATGAACGTGCAGCATATATTTCTGTTGCATCTGCAGTAGGTTCAACTTATTTTAATATAATTAACCTTGATAAAATGATTTCACTTCAAGAACAAATTGTTAATATCAGACAAGAAATTTATAACTTAATGCTTATACGTAATAAAGAAGGTTTAACTTCTACTGCTGATACTGTAAAAGCTAATAAAGCTCTTGTTGCAGGTCAAACAGATTTGATTGAATTGAAAAAGAATAGAGAAAAAATGCTTAACCAAATGTGTGTTTTGATTGGAGAAAGTCCGGAAAACGCTAATTCAATTAAAAGAAATTCTTTGGATAGCATAAATTATCAACTGGCAATTCCATCAGAAATTCCATCAGAAATTATTACTCAAAGACCAGATTATATGAAAGCTGAATTGATGGTTGAAAAAGCAGGTATTGATGTAAAAGTTGCCAAAAAAGAATTTTTACCGTCAATTAATATTTTAGGTGGTGCATTATTCAATGCCAGTGATATTGGAAGTTTATTCACTACTAAAAATATGCTTTTAGGTGTTGGCGGTGGTTTGGTGACACCGTTATTTCAAGGTGGTTCATTAATTGCAAACTTGAAATTGAAAAAAGCAACTTATGAAAGAATTTTGCAAGATTATTACAAAACAAATTTGACAGCTATTCAAGAGGTTAATGATGCACTTGTTGCTTCAAGATTAGACAAAGATAAGATGACCCAAACAACAAAACAATATAACCTAGAAAAATCTGACTACAAGTATAATGAGAAAAAATTCAATCAAGGGACAATCTCAAAACTTGATTTAATTCAATATCAAGAAAACTTGTTGACAATAGAAAAACTTGTAGCGCAACAAAAAGTTGAATGTATGACAGATGCAATCAGTTTATACAAAGCTACAGGCAGTAAACCGTATGACTATGTAAACTAGTGTTACGTATGCGAAAAGGGGTATAATTCCCCCACAAAATAAAATTTAATAAATCACATATAATCATCACCTCTTTACTTTAAATTATTAAAGTAATGTGCCGGCAAGTCTCACTAATTGCCGGCTTTTTATTTTATAAAAATTTTTCATTTTTTGTAGTAAAAGAATTAGTGATTAGAATTTGGGATGATTTTTCACGCTTATTTATTAATTTCCAATATAATTACTATAATCTATATCACAGTATTTTTTTATCCCACGAATACATTTTTGATAATCAAGGTTTTCTCTTGTTATAACCCAGCCAGTACAGCCCCAACCATTCATGGCCTGCACTTTGTCATCATTTTTTAAATCACATAAATTTATTAAATTTTCAGAATCCATTTTTAAAAATGGAATTATTTTGTCATCTTTTATTGAGAATGCAAAAGCATCATATCCACCACGATTAGGTTTTTTAGGACCGTTTAAATCAACAAGAATTTTGTCTTGTTGCCAAACACCATCCCAACCAAAACCTATTGTAACTCCATCTGGAGTAACAAGACTAAGTTTGCCTTTTCCTGCTCTTTCACCATAACCGTAAGTGTAATCATTTCCTAACAAGGTTTTGTAATAATCCCTTGAATAACAACCTACAAATTCGTTATGACATTCTTTTACTTTTTTATATTGTTTTTTTAATATGTTAAAAAATTCAACATACTGTTCATCTTCGCCTCTATCATATATCGAGCGATCTGCAGACCATTTGAATGGTTCTCCTGTTTCTTGCATATAGAGTTCATAACTCTGTGATAATACAGAATAAACCTTTTTCAATTTTGCAACTGTTTCTTTTTCCTTGTACCCTTCAATAACGCTTGGAATAGTTAATGCTGCAACAATACCAATAATTCCGAGAGTGATGAGTACCTCTGCCAATGTAAAGGCTATTTTACGAGAATTGTTCCAACGGGCTACGTGCGTAGCACCCTCCGCCAATGTAAAGGCTGTTAGGCGGCTAAGATGCGAAGTAGCTGAGTAGCCCCTCTCCCTAACCCTCTCCCCAAATGGGCGAGGGAACAAATTACAGACAATTGCGTACTTGTTGCGCAATCTTTTATAAATATCTATAGACTTTGAAAAATTATCAGAAGTTTTATTTTTCATTTGTTTATCCTCATATTAGTAATATTATAAACTTGTATATTAGTTTATAAACTATTAAATATTAATATAAGCTATTGTTTAAAATTTGTCAACTTCATAAAATTATTAAATGAATGATAGTGAATATTTGAGAAAGATAGGTTTAAAGTTAAAGATTTACCGCTCTTTAAAGGGGTATTCTCAAGATGATATCGTGAGCAAATTAGATGTCGATAAAAGTTATTATAGCAAGGTTGAAAGAGGGCTTACTAATCCGACATTGTTATATTTAAAACATGTTTCTGAAATTCTTGATGTAAATTTGAGTGATTTGGTAGATTCTAGTATAAGTTTATAAAATTTTTCGCAATATATAGATCGCGCAACAAGTGCGCGATGACATGTTTTTTTTTACATTTTACCAATATTTGTCATCGCAGATTTATTCCGCGATCTTTTTATATCTCATTATTTTCAATATTGATGGGATTACTACGTCGCTACGCTCCTCGTAATGACAGTTTCATTGTCGGATTAGTAAATCCGACCTACAAATTAAATCTTATCGCCCTATAGACATATCGCCCTATTACCTTCTCTGATACAGACTTTCCTCTTCGCCTCTACGCATTTAATATCTACGTGCGTAGCACCTCGTTTAAGTTGTCGCCACCGAATTTCATTAAAATTTCATCTATCAAAACACAAGCTATTCTGTTTTCGGCAACAACAGAACACGCTTCAACTGCACAAGTATCAGAACGTTCAAAATGCGCTTCTGTTTGTTCCATTGTTTTTGCATCAACTGTATTTAGTGGTTTTCTTAATGTCGGAATTGGTTTCATTATTGCAGTAACAACTAAAGGTTCTCCATTTGTCATTCCACCTTCAATTCCACCTGCGTTATTGGTTTTGCGAACAATTTTTCCATCTTTGAGATACATCTGATCATGAAATTCACTTCCCAACATTTTATAAGCATTATTGTTTCCTATAGAAACTGCTTTTACTGCCGGAATACTCATAATAGCTTGTGCAATTTTTCCATCAAGCATTCTATCCCAATGTACGTAAGAGCCTAGTCCTACAGGAAGATTTTCGTAAACAATTTCAAACTTGCCTCCGAGTGTATCACCAATTTCTTTAGCTTTGTCAATTTCTTTATGAAATTCTTCTTCTGTCTTGCCATTTCCGATTTGAATAATTTTTGAAGAGCAAGTTATTTCAAACTGTTTTAACATCAATTTTGCAACAGCGCCAACCGCAACTTCTATAGCGGTTTTTCTTGCACTGGAACGTTCTAAGATATTTCTCAAATCTGTTTGATTGTATTTTACACTTCCTGCATAGTCAGCGTGTCCCGGTCTGTATTTTGAAAACGATTTTTCGTCAGTAAAATCTTCTGGATTTGTACTCATAATTTTTTGCCAGTTTTCAAAATCTTTGTTTTGTATAACAAGAGTAACCGGTGAACCCAAAGTTTTTCCAAATCTGACACCTGATGTAATTTCTACTGTATCAGATTCAATTTTCATTCTTTCGCCACGACCGTAACCTCCTTGACGGCGTTTAAGTTCGGAATTTATAAAATCTGTGTCTATTTTAAATCCTGCAGGAATTCCCTCTATTATTGCGGTCAAGCATTTTCCATGACTTTCACCGGCTGTTAAAAATCTAAATTTATTCATATTTTTTTATTAATTAATAATTATTTGGGAAAATATATTCCCTTGCTCTACATTTTGTTAATACTTATTTTGCATATTTTAGAAAAATTTGTTCTTTTGTTTGCATTAATTCTTCTGTAATTTGCCATTTTCCATTAATTTTTTTAACAATCATATATGTTTTAAGTTTGTAAGTTTCGCCTTTTGGTTGTCTTAAAGAACTAACTTTGTATGAACCGTTGCCTAAAGATGTAACGGAAATATTAGTATATGTGTTTTTATAACCTCTCATTCTTGCACCGGCTTGACCAATTTTCATCTGTTTAATATAAGTTGCAGTGTTTGTGTTAACGTTAACCAATTGACCATTTGGTTTTATAACTTGTCTAATAATTTTTGCGTTAGGAGAATACATTGTAGCAACGGTTGCACTATAAGAATTTGCTGCAGCAACGTAACTATTAAAGAAATTTAATGCCTCTTGTGCGCTATTTGCAAAAGCTTGCAATCCGGTCATCATCATAATTGTAAATACTGTTAATATAGATAATAATTTTTTCATTTTCAATTCCTTTTTTATTCTACACATAAATATAACGATTTTTTTAATAATTTTGTTCATTTTAATTATATCATATAAACGTTGAATGTCATTACTCTCAATATGTAGTATAAATGAATTATGAATACTCAGGTTTTGTCAGAATATTTAGATTTTCTTGAAATTGAAAAAGGTTTGAGTGAAAACACGCTTGAGGCTTATAGAAGGGATTTGACTGATTTTTTCGATTTTTGTAATGATGTGGATATCAATAATATTCAGCGAACTCAAATTAATACTTACGTAAGAAAATTACATGAGAAAAAATATTCTCCAACCAGTGTAATGAGAAAAATTGCTTCTTTAAGAGGATTTTTTAAATGGGCTTGTGCCAATGAAAAAACTAAATCAAATCCGACATTAACACTTGAACAACCAAAAATTCCACAAAAATTACCAAAAGTAATGACGTTAGAAGAAATAAATTCTATCTTAAATCAGGATTTGACAAAATTACATAGGGTAATTGTAGAACTGCTTTACGGTTGCGGATTGCGAGTTTCTGAATTAGTTAATTTGAAAATAAATGACTATGATTTGAATGGCAAATATCTTGAATGCACAGGTAAAGGTTCTAAAGACAGAATTGTTCCGTTGGGCAAAAAAGCGATTAAAGCGATTAAAGATTATTTGCCGGAACGAGATTACAATATGCAAAAATATAATTTGCAAACCAAGCAACTTTTGGTAAACGAAAAAGGAAAAATTGTTACACGGCAAGAGGTTTATACTTTCATTCACGAACAGGGTCAAAAATTACACAAAGCAATCTCTCCGCATACTCTCAGACATACATTTGCGACACATTTGTTAGAAAACGGAGCGGATTTGAGAGTTGTACAAGAGCTTTTGGGGCATAGTGATGTATCAACAACTCAATTATATACTCATATCAGTAAAAAAAGATTGAAAGAAGTTTATTTTGCGATAAATGGAAAAGGTTAGTTAATACCTCAAAGGTATTTTTGAACGGTTTACGGTTTTATGCTCATAGCCAAAGTTTGCAAGCATTCTACATGTACTTGTGTAAAAAATATTTTCATTCAAAGTTGGACCGATATTTATGCAACCGACTGTTTTTTTTAAAAATTTATATTCTATATAAGGAATAAATAAACCATTTTTCTCGCAAATTTTTGTTTGTTTTGCGAAATTTGTTCCTGTATTGTTTATAAAAATTATTCTATATTCTTTTTCATCTTTAAAATGCGGATTTTTAAAGAACAAACTAATTATGCTTAAAATATCAATCAATTCAATTGTTATATCAAGTAGTTTTTCTTTGTTTTTAATGCTTTTCAAAGCTTTTTCGTATAATTTGTTCCATTTTTCAAAAATCAATTTTAAAACTGTAATTTGCTTTTTCTTTTCATAAATTATGTTTCCATACACAGAATTAAACCCGATTTTTTCCATGTCTGCAATCAGGTCTTTTTTACAAAAACCAATATTGTATCCGGTGTATTTTTGTCCTTTTGCATAATTGTTCCACAAAGTTAAGTTGTCACCATCTGTGGAAAAAGAAATTGTGTAATATTCGTGTTTATACCCAAAATCATCAGAGCCATTGATAATATTTGTATATTTTGTATAAAAATGTTCTTTGATTTTTGCAAACAACTCTTGATTGAGTTCTGGCATTTCATCAATAAGATTAAAAATAAGTTTGTAAGAATACGTGACTTCTTCTTTATCATTAAGATAAAGCGCATTAGAAAATCTTATTGTCCCAGATTCTAATATACTGAGCAACTTTTCAGGTTTTGTATAATGGAATAAAATACTATTTGAACCATTATCAAGAATTTTTCGAACTTTTGGTATTTTTTCTAGCAAACTATCATAATTTATCATAATTATAAACTCCATCTATATTATAACATATTTTTGAAAAAATTTCAGGTGATATAATGTAAATGGAGATAAAAATGAAAAAATTATTTTTAATTTTTATATTATTGTTATTTATTGCGACACCTGCTTTTTCAGAGGATATTGTTAATGAAAATTCAGATGATACGACAGAAGAATTTGGAATGATTTATGAGCCGGAAAATGTAGAAGAAGAAAATATTGAAGAAACTTCTGCAGAAGATGTGTTTTTAAATTCTTCTCCTACAGAGCAATTAAACATAAAAAAATCAAAAAAATTCGGAACTAAAAAATACGATTTATCTACAAAAGAAGATAAAAATATAACTCCACAAAATGTTTATATGTTCCAAAACTTTGATCAGTATTCATCTAAATCATCTTCTTACACAAAACAAAAACAACATGGCAATTTTACGCTCGGAACAAAATATGATAGTACATATTCTCCGGATAGTACAAGTCAAACAAATACGTTATTTTCAAAATATCAAAAAAATAAATTCTCATTCAATACATCGTATAAAAGTAATAGCCTTGCGCCATTAGACCAAAGAGGGAAAGGAACATTATCTTTTTCTCCGGAATACAAATTAAACAATAAAATATCAGTACAAAATATTTATTCAACAAGTTTTTTAGATAAAAATAAGAAAAGTGAAATTATGTTTTCACTGAAACCGTTCAAAGATGACAGGATGGATTTTAATATAGGGGCAAGTCAGATATACTCTGAAACTTCTGCCCCTACACGTTCTCAATTAAATTTTTCTACAAAATTCAGATTTTAAAAACTATTTTTTGTTAATTCTGTGTTTTAATAGAAATTCAGGATCAGCATATTCAATCCTTTGAGCTAGGCTACTTTCTGAATGATAACGTTCGCTCAAATCTCTCCTATCCATTCTGAAAAGACTTTTTAATTTTTCTTTAAATGAAGGATGTGGATTTTTCATTGCAACATTGAATTTGTAAATAGGTTCACCCGGCAAATGATTTACATCATCTTTTGGAGCAGATGTTTTTTTAACCCTTGCGATAATATCTTTGTCACCTTTAGCTAAATGTTTGATAGCATAAGAATCACAAAAAGCATCTGCTAAATAATTATTCCAATTTTTACCTTTTAAAATAACATGACCTTCAAATGATGGTTTATTATTAACCGGATTATTTGATGGGGTATAACCGTTAATACAATTAATTTTCATTTTTCCGTTCCTTTTTTATTTTATTGAGTAAGTGTATATTTTACAATTATTGTAAAACTAAAAAGGAAAATTTTTGCTAGTATTAACGAATTTTTAACAATTATTTTTTCTTTTGTTCTTTTTGAATTTTTTTCATTTGTTTTTGGTGTTTTTTATCTGTCATTTTGCATTTTTTTAACAGCTTATCATAATAAGCTTGCTTTTGAACAGGATCAGAAATAGTTTCAGCCTCTTTCAATCCATTTTCAAATACTAATTTTTTTCTCATACCATCCTTGATTTTTCATTTTTGTTGTAGAATGGCAAATCATAGGAATTCCTATTGGAGCAGTTATTAATAAATCTGTCAAAACTATACCAACAGATAATTCTGCGATGTTTTTACCTCTATTCGGAAATTGACGAGGATTTTGATATTTTTGAGGGACATATTCTTCCCAAACAGGAGCTTTAACCTCACTTGTTGTAATATTTTCTGCAATTGCTGGAGCAATTGACAAAATTGATATAATTAATAAACTTGTAATTTGCTTTTTCATACTTTCACCTCTTTAATTTATATGTTGTTTGCGTAGTAATCTCATTATTTTAATTTTAATGGGATTACTACGTTACTTTACTCTTCGGAATAACATAACTTTATTTTTGTCCGTTAAATGCTTGAATACCTAAATATTTCGCTGCTGAGCCGAGTTTTTGTTCAATTCTTAATAGTTGATTATATTTAGCCATTCTATCAGAACGAGATGCAGAACCGGTTTTGATTTGTCCACTGTTTACAGCAACTGCCAAATCTGCAATAAATGTATCTTCTGTTTCTCCAGATCGGTGAGAAATTATTGATGTATAACCGGCAGCGTGAGCCATTGAAATCGCATCTAATGTTTCTGACAATGTTCCGATTTGGTTTACTTTAATCAAAATTGAGTTAGCAACTTTACGTTTAATTCCGTCAGCCAACCTTCTTGTATTAGTTACGAACAAATCATCTCCAACAAGTTGGCAATGAGAACCAACTCGTTTGGTTAACATCTCCCATCCGTTCCAATCTTGTTCTGCCATACCGTCTTCTATTGATATGATTGGATATTTGTTTACCCATTCGGCTAAAAAGTCTGTCATTTCTTTGTTATCAAAAGATTTTCCTTCGCCTTTTAAGTTATATCTTCCATCTTCGTAAAACTCAGAAGATGCAACATCAAGGCAAATCTTGATTTGGTTTGTGTTATAACCGGCTTTATCTATAGCTTCAAGAATAACTTCAATACCTTCTGCATTAGAATTTAAGTTTGGAGCAAAACCACCTTCATCTCCAACAGAAGTAGCCATCCCTTTATTTTTAAGCACTGATTTTAATGTATGGAAAACATTACAACCCATTTCAATAGCGTGAGAAAAACTTTCTGCGCCTACAGGAGCAATCATAAATTCCTGAAAATCAATATTGTTATCAGCATGCGCACCACCATTAATGATATTCATCATTGGAACAGGTAAAGTTAAAGCATTAATACCGCCTAAATATCTGTATAAAGCCATGTCATAAGCTTTGGCAGCAGCTTTTGCTACTGCTAAAGACACACCTAAAATAGCATTTGCACCTAATTTAGATTTGTTTTCTGTTCCATCCATATCAATCATGAATGTATCAATTTCTTTTTGGTGAGAAGCTTTTTCTCCAACCAATTCAGGAGCAATAATATTATTAACATTATCAACGGCTTTTTGAACACTTTTGCCCATAAATTTTGATTTATCACCATCACGAAGTTCAAGAGCTTCAAAAATGCCTGTAGATGCTCCTGATGGAACTGCGGCTCTCCCTTTTATTCCGTTAGTAAGTTTAACATCAACTTCAACAGTTGGATTACCCCTTGAATCAAGTATTTGTCTTGCATAAACATCTTCAATAAATGTTGACATGATTATCTCTCCTATACCATTAGTAAACCATTATTTTTCATGCAATTTTGTCATAAATTATTTTACTTTTCAAGTGGTAAATTGAGGGAATTTTTATAATCTCAAAAATAAACTAACAGAAAATCCGATATCTTTTTTTTAAGATACCGGATTTCCTCAGACAACGAACAATTGGTACTGTGTCTTTCTTTTGTAATGTTTTATTTCATTGTCGGACTAAACTGACCGATTAATGAAATTATCTGCTATCGGGGCAGGTACTTCGACCTACCGATTTAGCTGCTTTTTTCCTTGCGGGATAGCACCCATCCCCATCCCTTCCCTCAAAAGGGAAGGGAATGAAATATTTAGCATCTACTCATTACATCCGAAAGCAATAGTAATGTGTTCTCTTGGGTTAACTGCGGATATTTTATATCCTCGAGGGTCAACAAGGTAAGCAAATTCGTCGCCTGTAGTTTGGAATAAGCCCATTGTTCCAGATAATGCAGTTCTTGTTACGTCAACAGGAGCTTTTACTGTTTCCCACAAGCCGTCACCTAAGTTACGAGCTGCTGCACCAAATTGACCTTGAAACGCATGTCCTAACATATAACCTGCGTCATTTGAAACGTTTTCCACTGCGTTACCTAAGTTTGTAACTACACCACCAACAGTTCTACCTGCTACACCAACTAATGAGCCTGCTAGTGTAAACGGCATTTCTACCAATCTTGCAACAGGGTTAACTTGTTTTGATTTATTAACTTGTGCTTGCAAGATTTGTTTTGGTAATTCTGTTTTGCAATCACCATTTTTAATGTTTGTGAATGACAATTTTAATGCACCTTTATCACAACCTGAAGGTCTGATGACTTCTACTACCTGACCTGTTACTGTTGATCCGCAAGGGTATGTTACGCCATTAATAGTTACGTCTTCAAGAGTGTTTGCTCTGAAGTATTGTCCTACATGGGATGATTTTGCAGTAAGTTGGTCAATCATTTTAACCTTTAATGTAGGAATTTTTACGATTTCTTCATTTTCTACAAAAGCATTTTTGTTCACAGGACAAGCCGGACAAATGTTGTTTGCAGTTTTAGGGTTTGTGTCGTAACCTAAAGCAACACGAACTGTTTGCATCATTGATGCCACTTCTGCACGAGATGCTTCTTTGTTAGGCATAATCATATTCGGATTAGGCATGTCTTTCAAAGCCCCATTTTCAAGTGATTTTGCAACCGGTATTCTTGCCCAATTTGGAATAGAACCGCCATCTGCATATTTACTTAAAATTTCATCAGCTTTACATTTGTCGATATCACAAGTCATACCTTTGGCAATTGTTGCAAGTGCTTCAACCCTTGTTACAGGATGGTTTGGTTTAAAGTTACCATCTGGGTAGCCTTTCAACAAGTTTTCGTCAACTGCTTTTGCAATTGCTGCGTTAGCCCAGTTGCTTTTTGGTACATCTTTAAATAAACCTTCACGTGGCATATCGCATTTGTCTAAGTTGAAACCTTTAACCAAAATTGTTGCAAATTCTGCACGAGAAATATGTCTGTTCGGTTTGAAATAACCGTCAGGATAGCCGACAACAACGTCATTAATTGCCAATTTGTCGATATCACATGCAGCCCAAAAACCGTTCGGAACATCAGGGAATTGACAGCCGCCTAAGTTTGCAGCAGCTCCTGTTGTTTGCATTACTTGGTTTGGAATTTCATAGGGAACAAAAGTTTTCTTTATTGCATCAATTGAATTTGATGATTGAAAATCAATAGGGCAATTATTACCATCCATCAATCTTTCGTTTCTGTCGATAGGAATACCGTTATGACGTGTAGGAGCTTCGTTTAAACATGGCATTTGTGTTGCTGCTCCTGTAATTTTACCTTCTGTAGCAACTGTTGTGCCGTTAATTGCAGATGATAAAGCTCTTGCAGTTGCTGCGTGAGGTGTGTCTGTCGAAAAGATTGAGTTTGCAGGTTGACCTACGTAGTTGTTTGTACCATAGATTGCATTAGGGTAACCATAAACTTGTTTCATGTCTTTTCTGTCAGGTTTTCCTGTTTGCGGACAAATAGCACATGCCGGTTCTGCCGGTTTGTCACAACTAATTTCATCAGGGCAACCGCAGTCCTGTTTCTTTGGTTTTTCGCATGGGTCGCAAGGTTTTGCTTCTTGTTTTTTGCAATCGCAATCAGGCATTGCTTTTTTGCATTTTGTACATGTGTTAGGTTTAACAGTTTCACATGGACATGCCGGACCTGTTACTACCGGTAATGGTTCTGCGCAAGGTGCGGGAGTTTCCGGTGTTGCGCAAGGACAAGCCGCCATTGCTTGATTCAAGGAACACGTTGCTATTCCAACGGCAATTGCAGCTGCCACAGTAAGTTTTTTAATTGTCATTTTTACCTCCTTGTGTAATGAATTTTTTCTAAAAAATTCACGAAAAAATATTTTTTAAAAAACCATATTAGATTATGTACTTTATCTTAGGTTATAAACATTACCGTAAGAGGTTATTCTGTTGGGCTATTTGAAAGTTAAAAAATACAGATTTGAACAACAAAACGGCACTATTTCAACAAAATAGTACCGTTTTATTGATTTAAAAATTTTATAATTTTAGTCGATTTTATGTTTGTATCCAAATAAATGCCATTTGTTGTGTTTTGGACAAAGAACTTCATTTTGTTCGCCGGAATACATTTTTTCTCCAAATGGACGAAGTTTTGGATCTCGTTTATAAAAAGCTTTATTTTTAATGCAATATTTAACTTCTTTTTTCTCCATTTTTTTTACAGTATTATATTTGCCCTTTTGTTCAGAGTTTAGAATTGATTTAAATTCTTTATCATATTTTTTGTCAATTTCTTGCATGTTTTTTTCGATATTTTCAACAACTTTTTTTTGTTTTTTTAAAGCTTTTTCGCTTGCATTATGTTTACACATGTTATCAAGAACATATTTTTCTTTTTCATATTCTTGGAATTGTTTTTTTAATTCTTCATAGCGTTTTTGGTCAATTACATCTTTACATTTTTGTTGATCATTTGATAGATTTAAAACATTATATAAAGTTGCATGTTTGTTGTACATAGATGTCATTAAATCAATACATTTTGTTTGTTTATTACAACTGCAAGACGGTGTATTATCAATAGTAATCGGCTTTGTTCCTGCTTGAACATTTGATGTTAAAAACAATGTTAAAATAGTTATGGATATAACGATTTTTTTCATAAAAATCCCTCTTTCTTTAAAAGATTAAAGCATAATTTTTTCAGAAAAACAATATTTGTAGTAAACTCTTTTTATGGAAGAAATGAATTTAAGAAATTACGCATATTTAGGTGATGCAGTTTGGGAACTTTTTGTAAGAGAAAAAACAACAAAAATTACAGAAAATTCTAAAAAATTGCATAAAATTACAACTGAAAATGTAAAAGCTGGTTTTCAAGCAATTTTATTGCAAAAATTAGATGAAATTTTGACAGAAGAAGAACATGAAATTGCAAGACGAGCAAGGAATTTATCTATCCCAATCGGAAGGCGGCATATTCAAGCTGAATATAGGCAAGCGACTGCATTTGAGGCACTAATCGGTTGGTGGAATGAGAAGAATAAAAACAGATTAAATTTTATATTAGAAATCCTTGAAAAAGATTTAGTTTTTTAATTAAAAATTTTATAAAAAACATATATTTGTATGATGAAAAAATTAAAGTTTATATGTAATTATAATAGAATAAATTTGGAGGAAAATTAAATGAAAAAAGATTATCAAGAAATGATTAACAATTATCAAGGTGGCGACTTGGATTTGTCAGGTTGCAATATTAAAACATTGGAATTGGATCATGTAGATGGAAGTTTAAATTTGTCAAAAGCAACTATTGGCAAACTTTCAATCGGTTGGGTTTCTAACACATTGAACATGACAGGTGCAGAAATTAAAAGAATTGAAAAACCAATTGATGCAAAATTTGTAAATATGACAAATGCAAAAATCGGTAAGTTACCAGAACATATTTGGACAGATAGTTTCACAATGGAAAAAAGCGACATTGAAAAATTAAATACAGATATAAGAGCAAATGTATTTAATATCAAAAACACAAAAATAACTTCATTGCCAAAAAATATGAGAGTAAAAAGATTAATCGTTGATACTAAAACTGCTAAAAACTTGTCATTAATGACATTGAAACAATGTGATGAATTGGTTTTTGATAACGTAATGTATTCAGAACAAAATACTACAATGAACAATTTTGATTTTTCTAATGTAGTAAATGGTTCTAATATGGAAATGGTAAGCACATTTTAGTTGCTGAAATTTGATTTAAAAAATTCAAAAACATGAAAAACGCCTTGAGATAATATCTTGGGGCGTTTTTATAAAAATATTATTGAATAGCAGAAAGTTAATTAATATGGTAAAAATGATAGAATAGATAAGTGTAGTGAAGTTTTGTTATATTGAAAATAAAAAATTTTAAAAAAAGGGGTTTACAAAAAAAAATCAGCATGTATAATAGAAATTGTGGCAGATGTCACAACCCAAATGTGGGGGTTTAGCTCAGCTGGTAGAGCACCTGCTTTGCACGCAGGGGGTCAGGAGTTCGAATCTCCTAACCTCCACCATTTAAAATCAAGAGCCGAAAGGCTCTTTTTTAGTATTAATGATATTAGGAGTATGTATATGTTTCGTCAACCAAATTTTTCTAATTTAAGATTTAATATTATTCAAGCTATAAATCCATATATTCAAAATTCTTCAAATAAATGTTTTGGAAAATCTATTATTTCTTTACCTAACAACAAAGTAAAGAGTACAATAAATTTACCTAAAAAGCTTCTAAATAAAAATTTAAAAATAACTAGTCAACCGAGTGTTGATTTGGTTACCTTATCCCCAGATGCAAAAATTGCGAATGTATCAAAACCTACACAAGATAGTAAGGTTGCTTATGGTAAATTAATAAAAAAAGTTTTAAATAGGTATTTTGATAATGATAATATAGCTACTGATTTCCAAAAAGACAAAAAAGCAAATTTAAAACAGCTTGTAAAAGAATTTGAGCGTGAACAATATCGTAAATATGTAGCTCCGAGAAAAAAAGCAAAGAAATTAATGAATGAAGATGCAGTAGAAAAATATAAAATGATGCAGCAAGATATATTAGATGAAGAAAATGAGAATAGAAGATTTTATAAACTTTATTTGAATCAATTTGAAGATTGGGATGATTTGGCGAGTTTGGAGTGTTAAACCGTATTTGAAGTTCCACCATTTAAAACAACTAGAACAATTAAAATCAAGAGCCGAAAGGCTCTTTTTTAAAGCATAAATTACTGTCTGTTAATAAACTTTACAAATATAGCAATTTTAATTAAATAATTTACTTTATGTAAACATAGGGGAAAATAAGGGTATTTGTATGGGATTAAGCAAAATCGCATTGAATTTGGCAGAACGGACTGCCAGTTATGCTAAAATGTTAGGAAAATCAAGCATTTTGGAAACAAAACCGATTAGCAGAGTAAATGTTAGCGGATTAAAGTATTCTGCAAATTTGAAAGCCGATACTTTTTCTCCTAAGATAGATAAATGGTTTGACGGAGTAAAAACAACTCCTCCGTATACAAATAGAGAAACTACGGTGGTTGCAGGACATCATAGTTTTCATAGTATGAATAGTCAAAAAAATATTACTTTAGAAGGGCTTTACGAACAAACTGAAAGAGATTTTGCTGGGAACCTTGAAGATATAACTTCAATGAAATCGGAAGATTTAACAAATTTTATCAAAACTAACATAAAATCTTTAAGAAAAAATCGTGAATTTCTGAAACTTCAGCCTCAACCTCATCAAAGTACAGTATTTAGAGCTAGGGGCAGAGGATACGACGGCAGTGGTGCCGATTTTGAAATAATAAGCAAAGCAAAAGTCGGAGATGAAATAGTTCCATCTGGCGGATTTGCGTATGCTGCACATTTCAAACCACAAACTGCTCAATATTTGGGATTGCCTGACGGTATGTTGTACGAAATTGTCGTACCAAAAGGTAGTCAAATTTCTGTGAATATGGAACATGGCGGAGAGGCAGTTTTTCCTGCATTGTCCAAATTTAGGTTGCTGAAAAAGGAAACAAGATATATCAAAAGCTACAGTGACGAATGTTGCAAAAAGCTAAATACTAAGGCTCAACCATACACATACGTAAAAATGGAATACATTCCAGAAATTCCAGTGCTAAGCAAAGAACTAGAAAGCATGAGTCCTACTGAGATAAAAAACTTGGTACAACAAGCAAAAGAACGAAACTGCACAACTTGGGCAGATTTTGCAGAATTGCCGAAAAAACTAGGTTCATAAGCAAAGATTTTATATCTTATGTTAGAAAAGTTATTGAAAATCTGTTAGCAACAAAGGTTGTTGAACAAAATTCTCAATTAATATTAAAAGAGGCTATTTAATACTAATTTTTTACAGAAAGTAGGTTGAGGTTATCTACCCAAACAATATTACCTTCATTTTTAACGATGGTTGGGTAGGTTTTAAAAGAAAATCTAAAATTTTTCTATAATTTTATTTTTATGCTACAATTGAACCTATGATTACAACTGATAAATTAACCGTAAGATTCGGTTCACAAACATTATTTGAAAATGTTAGTATAAAATTTACTCCGGGAAATTGCTATGGTGTTATTGGCGCAAACGGTGCCGGAAAAAGTACATTATTGAAAGTGCTTTCTGGTGAAATTGAGCCAACTTCTGGCGAAGTTCATATTTCTAAAGGGCAAAGAATAGCAGTTCTTCGTCAGGACCATTTCGCATTCGATAACTACAAGGTTATTGATACAGTGATTATGGGGCATAAAAAGCTTTATGATATTATGCAAGAGCGTGATGCTTTGTATGCAAAACCTGATTTTAATGATGAAGATGGTATAAAGGTTGCGCATTTGGAAGAAGAATTTGCAGAACTTGATGGCTGGCAAGCTGAAGCTATGGCTGCCTCTTTGCTTTCAGATTTGGGAATTCCTGATGAAATGCACTATGAATTGATGTCAGAACTTTCAGGTAGCGAAAAGGTGCGTGTTTTGTTGGCGCAAGCGTTATTTGGTAACCCTGATATTCTGCTATTAGATGAGCCGACTAACCACCTTGATTTGAATACTATTGCGTGGTTGGAAGAATTTTTGATTAATTTCCCTAACCTCGTTATTGTTGTTTCGCACGATAGAAAATTTCTGGATAATGTTTGTACGCATATGGCAGATATTGATTACAAAAATATTCAGCTTTATACCGGAAACTATTCTTTCTGGTCACAAGCGAGCCAACTAATTAAAAAGCAAAAGGAAGAACAAAATAAGAAAACTGAAGAAAAAATGGAAGAGCTGAAAGCTTTTATTGCACGTTTTAGTGCAAATGCTTCAAAGGCAAAACAAGCAACTTCCAGAAAAAATATGCTTGATAAGTTGTCATTGGAGGAAATTAAGCCATCTTCAAGACAATATCCGAGAATTAGGTTTACTTATAACAAAATTCCTGGCAAAGATGTTTTGCAAGTTAAAAATCTATACAAAACAGTTGATGATGAACTTTTGATTAAAAATTTGAGTTTTGAAGTTAATCAAGGTGAAAAAGTTGCGTTTATTGCTCGAGATCCTTTCATTATTACAAATCTTTTTGATATTTTGGAAGATAGAGTAAAACCTGATAGTGGAGAGGTTGTTTGGGGGGTAACCGCAACTCATTCATATTTTCCGAAAGATAACAATTTTTATTTTGAAAATAACAAAACCATCATGGAATGGCTTGCAGATTATTCACCGGATCAGCACGTAAATTTTTTACGTGGATATTTGGGCAGAATGTTGTTTTCAGGTGAAGATGCGGATAAAAAAGTCAATGTTCTATCAGGTGGTGAAAAGGTTAGATGTTTGTTTGCAAAAATGATGATTGCAGAAGCAAATGTAATGATTTTGGATGAACCGACAAACCATCTTGATTTGGAAAGTATTACGGCATTAAACAATGCTTTGATTGACTTTCCGGGAACAATTCTATTCACATCTCAGGACTATCAATTAATACAAACAGTTGCAGACAGAATTATTGAAATTTCTCCAAAAGGTTATATTAATATGCGCAACAAGTATGATGATTATTTGAAAAATCCGGTTGTTTTGAAAAAACGTGAGGAATTATACAAGTAATTTTTTCTGAGTAAATCCAATATACGTCATTTGTAGGATTAAAACATTTTTGAATTGTTTTAAAATACTAATGGGTTAAATATTGGGGTAGTTCTTATGGAAGATGTATTTTATCCGCAAAATAACGGAGATATTTCGTCATCGATTACACAAAGTTGGACAGAGCAAGCAATTGAATGCTATTCTATCAAATGTGATTGCAAGCAGTGTTCGCTAAAAAATGGGCATTACTCTTTTAAATGCCAAATGCCAAAAGTTATTGATATTTTGATAAATGCAATCGGATATCCACAACAAACAATCTGATATTTGTTGTATAATATTTCTGATGAAAAAGATAGTTATATTTTTTGCAGTATTTATAATTACATTTTTGCCCGCAAAAGCAGATATCGTAAAGGTTTCTGCAGATGATGCCGTTCATCTTGCGTTGGAGAATAATCTTGAATTACAGGCAAAACGCAAAGAAATTGATATTTTGAAACAAGAAGTGAAGATGGCTAATGCACTGAAAAATCCGCAGTTGCAATCTTCTATTTTAGTTGGTAATATTGGGCGTTCAAATGCAAGTCAAGCTGGTGTTGCTTTGCCTATTGAGATTGCCAAAAGAGGTGTTCGCAAAAAGGCTGCAATAGCTAATCTGAATTTGATGGAAGATAAAATCAGGCAAGAGGAATTGAACCTTAAACTAGAGGTGATGAGTGCATATTTTGATGTTGTTTATATGAAATCTGTTGTTTCGATTTTGCAACAAAGAGAACAACTTTATAGGAAAATGCGCCAAGTCGCAGAGGCAAAACCAAAAACATCACCAAACTATGAAGTTGAAAAATTGCAATCTGATATAAAACATAAGAAACAATTAATTTCTTTAAATAAAGCAAAAGCAAATTTGATATATGCGCAATTCCATTTTAATAAAGTTTTGAACCTAAAAGATACATCTATAATGTATGATACTCGTGAAAGCTCATTGTTTCAAGAGCATATTTCTTTGTTAGATATTCAGCTTCCTGAATATTCTACGATTGAAGAAGTTGCGATGAAATATAGTTATTCGATTAAAATTGCATATGATAATATTGATAAATCTGAACGAGATCTTTCGGTTGCAAAACATAAGCCTATTCCTGATTTAACTGTACAAGGCGGTTATGCGTTTTCGGGTGACGGACAGTATCATGGTGCGTATGTTGGAGGGTATTTTGATTTGCCTGTCTTGTATTCATACAGACCGGAAATCAAGCGTGCGCAAATTATTCTTGATAGGGCGAAGATTGATGAAGTTTCTTTTGAAAATAAATTAAAATTTGCACTAAAAGAGGATTATAACAATTTTAAGTATGCTAAAGAGAATATGGGATATTATAAAGCCATTCTTAAAGAATCTGATAACATTCTAAAAATGTCTGAACAACGTTATGCAAATGGAAAAACTTCTTTGCTAAATTTATTCATTATAGAAAATTCTCACCAAGAAATTTTGAATGAATACATTAGCGATATGCAAGTTTATTATGACGCATATCTTGATTTGATGCACAATATGGGACATGACATTTTGTTAGACGAAAAGTCATTGGATGATTTATAATAAAATTTTTTGATTTTTTTTGCTTGACAAAAAACTCTTTTTTATATAAAGTTAGTTTAAACTAACAAATGAGGAAAAGCATGAAAATTACTACAATTTGTAAATATGTTGATCAACCAATGATTTTGAATAAACTCGATAAAAAGATGCCGGCTTTGTTGATTGGGACTGGCGGAGCTTTTGGGGTTGTAAATTCTGTAAAATCTGCTCAGAAAGATAAAAAGACAGCTAAACAAAAATTTGCGCAAAATGTCATAATTATTTCATCTACAATCGGTGCATCGTTGTTGGGAACTAGAGGTTTAAAAATTAATGGAAAAAAGATTTTTAAAGGTTTGATGGAAAGAGTTCCTTTGTCAGAACTTCAAAAAGTTCAAACATCAGCTGTAAATAAATTTTTAAAAACCGAAAAGACTACTGACAAACAAGTTCTTGAGGCTTTGGAAAGAGTTAAAGTTAGAGAACTTTCACCAAAACAAATAGATACACTAACAAACAAACTTCCTACATCTCCTGCGAAAAAAGAACTTTTTGAGGTAATTTTGCCTGAAAAGAAAAACTTAAATTCAAAGGAGATTTTTTCTGAGATTAAACGACTTTCTCTATTGGGGTTAATTCCTGTTACAGGTGGAGTTGCGGGTGGAATTGTTGCCGATAGAGTGGTTAATAGAGGAGAAAGCGCAGATTTGCGCAAAAAACGAACTGCCAATAAGGTTAAAGAGGGATTATATCAGTATTTAGCAAATATTTTCTTGTGTAATGTCGGAGCTGGTAGTGCATTATTTATTTCTGAAAGGTTAGAAAAAGCAAAAAAAATTAAACCTTTAACCCCGATGAAAAAATTGGTTGTTATATTGTCTGGGATTACGGCTACCGGAATTGTCGGAGGAAGCTATATAGCTAATTATGTTAGTAAAAAGTGCATAAATCCGTTATTTGGGGAGAAAAATCAGAAAAAATTATATGGTGAACGTAAGCCGGAGGCTTTGGATATTGCTTTACATGCTGATGATATTGCAACTGCAGGAATTTTATCAGGTTTTAAGTGGATAGAGCCAGCTTTACCATTCATGTATTTTATTTCCGGTTATAGAGCCGGAATTGGTTATCGAAATGGAAATGACCTTAATAGCACTAATAAATAAGTTTTTCTACACACCTTCTTATACAAAAGAGCCTCTGCAATTGCAGAGGTTCAGTTTTGATAAAATTTTCTTTTATTATAATGATGCTTTGAGTTCGCTCAAACATTTTGCCAATTGGTCTGGACAACTTGTTGGCTTGTCACCGCATTTAATTCCTGAAAATTTTGCGATTACATCATCAATTTTCATCCCTTTTACAAGATGTTTAATTCCCATTAAATTTCCGGGACAACCGCCTAAAAAATCAACATCAGCTATTGTTCCATCATCATTTAGTTTCACTTGCATCAATCTGCAACAAGTTCCGTGAGTTTCATATTGAATAACTTTTTCCATATATTTAATCCTTCTTAAACTTTCTTTACTTACATTATATTGACAAATTAAAAATATGCAATAAAAATAATATATATGAAGAAATTTTTATTAACAATACTATTAATTATAACATTGCCTTGTTATGCTGAAACATTTTTGACTGGTGGTGTAAATTATAATGTAGACACCGCAAGACAAGAGTTACAAAATTCTCCGGTAGAAAAACTCCCTCAAGAACTTGTTTCTCAAAATCTTTTGGATAAAGATTATGAGAAAAATATTGGATATGCTTTGCAAGGAAATGTTTCTTTACAAGATAGAGCATTGGCATTTTTCTCGGATAGTACTTATGCAGTGCTTTATAATGAAGATAAACTTCATGTCTGGTATTATGATAAAAATGGTAAATTGATATATATGGAAGTTCGTGACGGGTTGAGTTTCCCTTACAAATATTACAAATATTCAATTGATGGAACTTTAGTAAATATGGGGTTGCGTGTTTCTAAGGAAGAAACTTTTATTTATAATCCGCAAGGAAAACTTATTGCGCATTGGCTTGGAACTAATGCTTATGATGAGGGCGGAAATGTTATTATGACGAGAAAATATATTCGTTAATTTTGTTATTTTATTGTTTTTCGTGCTATAATCTTCTCAATATAGGAGAAATAAAATGTCCGGACTTGAGAAATTAATAGAAACGGCACGTGGAAAACGTAAAGCTGATCTTGTAATAAAAAATGCAAATATTATAAATGTTTTGTCAGAAGAAATTCATAAGGGCGACATTGCAATTTGTGACGGAGTTATTGCCGGAATTGGTGAAAATTACGAAGGCGAGAAAGAAATTGATGCAAAAGGTGCATATGTTAGCCCCGCTTTTATTGATGGTCATGTACATTTGGAAAGTTCTATGGTGCTTCCGCATGAATTTGCCAAAGCTGTTGTCCCTTGCGGAACTACAACAGTTATAATTGATCCGCACGAGATTTCAAATGTTTTAGGGCTTCACGGTATAAGCTATATGCACGAGGCAGTAAAAAACTTGCCGTTGGATGTTTTTACGATGCTTCCTTCTTGTGTGCCGGCTACTCCTTATGAAACTTCCGGTTTTGATTTAAACAGTTATGATTTAGCTCTTTTAATAGATAGTACTTGGGTACTTGGAATTGCTGAAATGATGAATTACTCAGGGCTTTTGAATTTGGACAAAACTGTTTTGGCAAAACTTGATTTAGCTCGTTCTAAAGGCAAAAGAATTGACGGGCATGCTCCGTTTTTGAGTGGAAAAGATTTGTGTGCATATATTGCAAGTGGAGTTAAGTCTGATCATGAATGTACAACTCCTGCTGAGGCAATAGAAAAAATTCGTCTTGGTATGTATATTATGATTAGAGAAGGCACTGCCGCAAAAGATTTGGATGCGCTAATTCCTGTCTTGAAAGAAAAAAATACAAGAAAATGTATGTTTGTTACAGATGACAGACATCCAAAAGATTTGAAAGTTCATATTAATGATATGGTTCGTCGTGCGGTAGATGCAGGTGTTGATGTTGTAAAAGCGGTTCAAATCGGAAGTTTGAATACGGCAGAATACTTTGGTTTGAAAAATCAAGGTGCAATTGCTCCCGGATATAAGGCAGATTTATTGATTATGCCTGATTTAAAAACATTTATGCCGGAAATTGTTATTAAAGATGGAAAAATTGCCGCTGAACATGGAAAATTAACTCAAGCATTTACAAAATTTGAAAAACCATCTGTAAGAAGTTCTATTAACGTTCGTTGGATTGAGCCGAAAGACTTTGAAATCAAAGGAACTTCAAAACTTGTTAATACAATCGAAATTATTCCTCATCAGTTAGTAACAAAATCGTCTGTGTGTGAAGCGAAATTTGAAAATGGATTACTCCAAAGTAATGTTGATGAAGATGTTTTAAAAATTATTGTTATGGAACGTCACAGAGCAACAGGAAATATCGGAAAAGGCTTTGTAAAAGGCTTTAACCTAAAAGCAGGTGCGATAGCTTCAACTGTAGCACACGACTCACATAACATGATTATTATTGGTACAAATGATAAAGATATGTACACCGCATCTGTTGAATTGGTAAAAATGCAGGGTGGAAAAGTTGTTGTAAAAGATGGAAAAGTTGTAGCACGACTACCGTTGCCTATTGCCGGTTTGATTTCTGATAACGATATAGAATATGTATTGCAGCATTGTGAAGATTTAAACAAGGCAGTAAAAAATCTAGGATGTTCGTTGGATGATGCGTTTATGACAATGGGATTTTTGTCATTACCGGTAATTCCTGAACTAAAAATCACTGATAAGGGATTATTTAGTACGAAAAAATGGGATTTTGTAGGCATAAATGCAGAATAGTTAGTAAATAACATATTAAGAATTAAATAAGGATGTTTTTTACTTTGAATTAAGGGCTTTTTCCTTTTGTTCTTGAAGTTTCTTTTTGAATAGAACTTTTTGGAATAAGTTATACATTTTTTCGCTATTAACGACTGTAATTTGCGTTTTTCTATTTACAAAATCAACGTTTACATAAGGCTTTTGACTGAATATATTGTTTTCTATATTCACGAGTTGAAATAGCCCCTCAGTTAATACACTGATGGGCTCTCTCAAAAATATATCAAATGTTTTTCGAATATCGAATTTTTTCATTTTTAGTCTGGGTTTTAATGTTTATTTAGAGTTTAGGAAATTTCTATACTCTGTTTATTTTATTTGCTAGTTAGATTTTGGTCGCATTTTTTCGATACGTTTCATAATATCGGCTCTATCAGCAGCGTTAGGGTTAAGTGCTAAGTATTGTTGATAGTATTTTACTGCACCTCTGTAATTCAATTCTTTTTCGTAAGACATAGCTTTCAACTTAGCGATTTGAGGGCTATTGTGATAGAAGTCGATTGCACGGTTACAGTATTCAATTGCTGATGCGTAGTTGTTTTCTTGATATTCATGTTGTGCAATATCGAAAAATTCGTTTGATTTAGTTTCGCAAAGATTGATATACTCAATACCGTTTTTAGCAATAATGTTATCAGGATCTTTCATCAATGCTTTTTGCAAAGCTAATCTTGCAGTTCTGAATTGTTTATTATGAACAAGAATTTCTGCTAAATACAAATCGTCATCAACTGAATTTGAGAAATTAACTGCGTTTTCAAATGTATAAACAGCATCTTTTTCTCTGCCTAAAGCCAAGTATGCTTCACCTTTGATTACACTATCCATCAAGTTGTTTCCGGCTGCTTGAACAATGTAGTTCAAACTGTCACGAGAAAGCGGATCTTGGTGAATAAGTTTTGCAAGTTTTAATTTTGCAAGATGTAATTCCAAATCTTCAGGACATTTTTCAATTGCCTTGTTTATGTAGTCATAAGCGAGATAAACTTCTTTGTTTGTTGTGATTCCGTTATTTTCGCCACGATCTTTAGCCATTTCGTAATATGTGTTTGCAAGACCGACAATTGCATCATCATTGTATGTTGGATCTCCAACAAGTTTTGAATAATAATCAAGAGCTTGATCATATTTTCTGATATGTAATGCCATATTTGCAATTCTTAATTTGCTTTCAGAGTTGTTTGGATTAATTGCAAGAGCTGTTTTCAATTGCTCCATCGCAAATTCTTCATCTGCACGATTTTCGTAAATTGTAGCAAGGTTCATATAAGGTCTTGCGTTTTCAGGTTTTACAAGTTGTGCTTTTTTGAACGAATTAATTGCAGCGGCTTGGTTACCTTGTTTCAAATATAATTCACCTTGTAAAGTTAAGGCAGGTGATGAATTTGGGTTTACGTGTAATGAGTGGTTAACCCATGTTAAAGCTTTTGAATAATTTCCTCTGCGAGTTTCAACTTGTGACATGTGATACCAAGCAGTTGGGTTGTGAGTGTTATATTTCATTGCACTCATAAAACTTTTTTCTGCAGCATTCAAATCGCCATTCATCATTTGAACAACACCAATGTTGTCATGAGCATTTGCAAAGCCTGGATTGATTTTTAAAGATGTGTTGAACAAATCTAGTGCATCACTTTTGTTGCCTAATTTTAATGTTGCAACACCCATTGCATTATATGCTTGGTAGTATTTTGAATCCAAATTTACGGCAGTAACAAATTCTTTTATTGCAGAATTGATAAGTCCTCTTGTTGTTTTGATATAATCAACGTCAGATGCAGTTTGACGCTGCATGTAAACATACCCTTGCGCATAGTGCAAAATAGGGTTTCTTGGTGCTTTCTTTAGCAATTTGTCCAATTCAAACTGTGCAGGTTCTAGTTTGTGTTGTTTTGCCATAGAAACGGCTCTTAAAGCTTGTAAATTAATATCATTCGGTTTAGCCTCAATCATTTCTTTCAATTTAGCATCAGCTTCATCGCAATGGTTGTACTCAATCAATTTAGCGATTTCCGGATACGGCTGGGAAATTGATTTAACTGCATTAACATTTTGTTGGGAATAAATGTTAGGTACTGTAGTCGTATTTCTTTGCACTTGTGCCTGTAATTCTTTTGCATTAACTTGCGTAGATAGGGCAGCTATAACGACAATAGATGATATTAATAATTTTCTATAATTCATTTTATCTCCTGCGCGATAATTTAATTATTTTAATTCTTATAAAAGTATTGTATAATACTATTTATAAAAATGCAATAATATAAATGTAGTAGAAACCGTATATAAAAAGGCGATAACAAATTATGGGAATTAACTCAAATTCAAAACAAGATTTAGAAGATTTTAAATCTTATATCATAGCAGAAAAAAACTTTTCAGAACATACCGCAAAAGCCTATTGCTCGGATATTTTAAGCTTTTTAGTATGGATGGATGATGAATGTTGCGAGGATGTAAACTTTTCCAAAATCAGAGATTATATACACTTTATACAAAAGTTTAATTATAAAAAGACTACGGTTGCGAGAAAAATTGCTTCGTTAAGAACTTTTTACAAATATTTATACAGAGAACGAAAAATTGATTCAAATCCTGCAATGAATTTGAATAATCCAAAACGCCCGAAATCACTTCCAAAATTTTTGACACCGGATGAAGTTGAACAAATTCTCAATAATACAAAAATTGAAACCCCTGCCGGCTACCGTAATAGAACTATTTTAGAACTTCTTTGGGCTACAGGAATGCGTATTTCTGAACTTTCCGGTTTGAATTTTGGTGATTTGAACTTAGAACATAATGAAATTAGAGTTTTTGGTAAAGGCTCAAAAGAAAGAATTATTCTTGTTACAGATAGAGCAAAAAATTATTTGGAAAGATATATTGAAAGCGCAAGAGCCTTAATCCCAAAAGGTTTTCCAGTTCCTCCACAAGATGAAAACTCTCCTGTTTTTATAAATAATACGGGATATAGACTTCAAACAAGAACTGTTAGAAACGTAATAAATGAGGTTGTAGAAAAAATAAATCTTCCAAAGCACGTAACTCCGCACGTATTTCGTCATAGTTTTGCGACACACTTAATCGAAAATGGTGCAGATTTGAGAGTAGTTCAAGAATTGTTAGGTCACGCAAGTATTTCTAACACTCAAATCTACACTCACGTATCAACCCAACACCTAAAAGAAGTCTATAACCAGTCCCATCCGAGAGCGTAGTACAATAAAAAACTTATTTATTTTCATATTTCCCAGGAGTGTATTTATTGTAATACAACTTATCATTTCTCATTGTTTCTATAGTAGAGCTTTCCCAGTTTGATAATTTGGTTGGTTGTACAACATAACCATATACATCGATACCAAATTGATTTGGTCCTTTATTCGGACCATTAACATCGATACCAATTAAACCACATTGAACACCAACACCGCCATATACATAATTGCCATCTGCATCTTTTTTATTAGAAACGCAATTACCTTTACTGTCCTTATTACATTGAGGCCATGCAACACCACATTTTGTAGAAGAAGCGGCAGAATTATTATGAGTACCTGATTTTACATAATTATGCAAAAATATACTTGAACCATTTGTTAACTGCCCTTTCGCCCAACTTGTGCTTTGATCATAATTAGACATACTTACTGTACTTCCCCAACCATTATTTCTATAGCGGGCGCCTATCATATTATTTGATATGCAACCTTGGTTTGAAGCAGTTCCGCAGCTTTTAGACATTTTTAAATTTTCGGCAAGTTTGTTATATAACTCTTGAGTTGAGTTCATCGCAAACATTTCTGCATAATCAGTATAACCATATTTTGACTGTACCATATATAAAGATTGTTCAATTAAGGCATTATTTTTCTTTAACGCAGTAATTAATTGTTTTTCTCTATTATTAGCCACCAACGTAGGCATTGTAATAGCAGCTACAACACCAATAATACCCAATGTTACCAATACTTCTGCCAAAGTAAAAGCAAACATATTTTTTCTAACCATATAATACCACCTTTTCATTTATTTTAGCTAAAATTGTAACAATTTTATTTATAATTGTCAATATTAAAAATATTTGATAAATTAAAAATATGGATGAAGTTATTGAAAAATTAAAAGAGTTAGGATTTAACGAATATCAATCAAAAGTTTATATTGCGCTTTTGAAAAAATTTCCAGCGACCGGTTATGAAATCAGTAAACTTGCAAATATTCCGCAATCAAGAACTTATGACACACTTAAAAATCTTGAGAACCTTAATATTGTTTTGAGTTCAAATTCCAAACCGATAACTTACACTCCGATTAAGCCTAAAGAATTAACAAAGCGTTATAAAAGGAAATTCGATTCTACGATAAATTTTTTAGAAAAGAAACTTCCTGATATCAAAGAAGAAGAATATACAGAACCGATTTTGTCTATAAATGGCAGAACTAAAATTATTGACAAAATTATTGAAATCATAAAAAATGCCAAAACAAATATTTATATTGAGCTTTGGGGTGAGGATTTTAAACACCTTGAACAACATTTGTTAGATGCGTATAATCGTGGTTTAGATGTGAAAATAGTTAAGTACGACAATTTTATTTGTAATTTTGGAACTGTTTTTGAACACTCTGGAGTTCCGATGTTGGGGTATTATTTGAGTGGAAAATTTTTGTTCTTGGCGGTAGATGATAATGAAGGTCTTTTTGGCATGACCCAGCCAAATAAAACTAAAAATCCAAAAGTCTTGTGGACAAAAAATTCGGAAGTTGCATTTTTGATAAAAGCTCTTGCGGTTCATGATATGTATATGATTGACATTGCGGATAATTTCCCTGAACAATTGAGATATTTCTATGGTGCAGGATTGAAAAAATTGCGTGATAAAATTTTACATTAATTTACTTTTAAAATAATTTTCAAAGGTGTATAATTACTTAAAAGGAGAATTTGGGAAATCCTTCGGGATAGTTAAGTGGTGGTGAAAATTTATGTACGGATATAGTTTTGAATTAATAACAGGGCCGATGAGTTGCGGAAAAACAGAAGAACTTTTAAGACGTGTTAGGCGTTCCATTATTGCAAAAAGAAAAGTTAAAGTTATTTCGCCAGAAGTTGATACTAGAGCAAAAGGGGATTACATAGAATCAAGAAACGGTTTGTGGCTTGATGCAATTAAGGTTAAGCATGCTATTCAAATTATGAGTGTTGTAAAACCGGAAGATGAAGTTATTGCGATTGATGAGCTTCAGTTTTTTGATAAAAATATTGTTAAAGTTATTTCAAAACTTATGGATGAAGGCAAAAAGATTATTGGAACAGGCTTGGAGCTTGATTTTAAGGCTGAACCTTTTGGAAGTATGCCTGAATTGATGTGTATAGCTACAGAAGTTCATAAGTTGCACGCAGTATGTATGAAATGCGGTTGTGAAAATGCAACAAGAACTCAAAGATTGATTGACGGAAAACCTGCTGACAAGCACTCTCCATTGATTATGATTGGTGGAGATGAAACTTATGAAGCTCGTTGTATCAAATGCTATGAACTTCCTGATAGGGAATTAGAAAAGAAAAAACGTGGATTTAAGCTTCTAAGTTTTGAACATTAGTGCTTTGATATTACAAATGTCATTTGTCTTTTAATCCATTCCATAACAATTCCGACAATATAATCCTGTTGAGATTGAGTTAATTCAATTCCTTTTGGGATTTTATGCCATTTTGATAGACAACCTCTACAGCAACATGCGGTTGCGTGTTGTGCAATGAAAACTGGATGTCCCTTCATCGGAGTTTGTTTCCCGTCATTGGGAATTTCTGCCGGTGCAAGGCGTTTAGAAATAAAGTCGTGAGCATGACGTTCAATAGTATCCAAACCCTTTTGTGCGACATAATCTTTATCTGCCTGTTTGAGTTTGAATTTGCTCCTAAAATCTGATTTTGCCAATCTGTCAAATATATCTGCCATAATTGTATTTTAGCATAAATTTGTGGTTAGTGTAAGTATTTTTCGGACTGTTGTCCTCAGTATGACAATTTAACCCTCTCTCGTGGTTGTAATTAAAAATCTTAGCTGTCTAGCACTATAATAATTCTTCTATAGCTAAAACAACATCATTTACCGTTCTGATTTGTTTGAAGTTTTCAGGTGAGATTTTCTTTTCTGTAAATTCTTGCAATTTTACGGCTAAATCTACTGCATCAATACTATCAAGTTCCAAATCTTCAAAAAGATTTGCATCAAGCGTTAATTTTTCAGGAGCGATTTCAAAATCGTCTACCAAAATTGTTTTTAATTTTTCAAAAATTTCTTCTTGTGAATATTTTTTACCCATTTGTACAAACCCTTATTGAATATTATTTTTAATAAAATCAGCTATAGTTTTAACTGAATAAAAATGTTTTTTGTTTTCTTCTTTATCTTCGCCTAAATCAATATGATATTTCTTTTTTAATGCCATTCCAAGTTCTAGTGCGTCAATACTGTCTAAACCTAAACCACTACCAAATAACGGCTCATCATCTTTTATATCATCAGTTGTTATATCTTCCAACTCTAATGAACTGATAATTAGAGTTTTAATTTCGTTTTCTAAGCTCATCTTAATCCACCTATTTATACTTATAACCTAATTAGTGAGTAAAGTCAAACTTGATTTTTTCGCAAATTGTATTTCTTAGCTTGATTTCTGAAGTTTCATTGAAGTTAGAAAGTTTTATTGGTTCAAGTTGGGTTATTGAATAAGTTATAACTTTTTCTCCTGCATCATAAATAGGTTTTCCTTTTTGCAAAAACGGATAATCGCATACTATTTTTACAGGCAAAATATCTGCTCCCGATGCAATTTGTACGGCTGCTGAACCTTTATGGATTTTTATTTCTTCGCCTTCAACAGTTCTTGTTCCGGTTGGAAAAATTATTATATTGTAACCGTCATTGAGGGTTTTTGTACAAATGTTTTTGAACTCATCAAGCTCAATGTTGTTTGGAATATATACATTTTTGATTATGTTTTTGAGAAAAATATTGTTCAAAAGTTCTTTTTTGGCGATACATAAAGAATTGTCATAAATTCCGATAAGTATTAATATATCAATAAATGTCGGATGTGTTGCGACAATAATTTTTCCTTTAACCTGCTTTACTCCATGTTTTTCTATTTTGATTAGATTTAAAACAACGAAAAATTGTGTGTAAATATGCCATAATTTATGTATTATGTGAGAAAATTTTTCACGTTTTTTTTCTCCTTGTAAAAATATTCCACCAATCGGCAAAAATAAAAAACTCAATAATAAAGAACCAATTCCGAATATGGTGAACACCATTACAACCAAAAATCCACGAATAAATCTAGTCATTTACACGCTCCATAACGAATAACGGACAAATATATTTTCCGCCTTTAATAAATTCATTAAAACTGTTAGATAACAATTTGTTGGAATTTTCTTTTATTACAACTTTTTCACCTTCATCATAATCAATCAAAATTGAGATGCTTTCATATTTATCAACAGAATCTGCATAGCAAAAAAGAGTTTTTTCTTTATTCATAACCGCATCTAAAAGCCCTGAAGAAAATGAGTTCTCGCCCGCTGCAATCGAGTTATACGAATTATAGATTGTTTTCATTAGAGAAAACAATCCTATTGTTGAATTGTGAACCGAAAAACTAAATCCGGTCGGAGAAATTTCGTTTTCTTCATGTTCTTGTTTGATGAGTTTTACAACTCTTTCCAATTCACCATATCTTGAAGCATAAACAAGTTTTACATCTTCGTTATCATAGCATTTCAACAATGTACTCATTGCGATTTTTCCAACGGGAGAAAGTTTCCTTCTCATCATCATTGGGATAGCGGATAAGTCTATATCTTCTCCGCAAGAATAAGAAATCTTTTTTATACGAAATTCCAGATTATTCATGGTAACATATTAGCATGAACGGGATTTTTATAACAGATGCGAGTGCGGTTTTTGCAGACAAATTAACTCTTAATGATACGATTATTAAAGGTGGCAAATTCTATTTTGGAAAATTGGAAAAAGATTTTGAGCCAATAGATGATGAACGTTATGATTTGAGATGTAACAGGGTTTTAAAATATCTTATTGATAAATTGGATTTGTCGGGATTTGAAAAAGATGAAATTGGAATTGTTATTGGAACTACAAATTCCGGTATTCAAGAATTTGAAGATTCTGAAAACAAACACTATGCAGAACTTGGAAATCCTGCTGAATTTTTGAAATGGTATTTAGGTACAAAAAATTATGCTGCAAGTGTTTCTACGGCTTGCACTTCAGGAACAAAAGCATTTTCTACCGCAGTAAAATTGTTGCAAAATGATGTTTGCAAAGTTGTAATTGCCGGAGGCATTGACACACTTGCAGCAATGCCGTCATATGGATTTCACGCATTGGAAGTTTTGTCGCATGAAAAATCCAATCCTTTTTCTAAAAACAGAGATGGAATAAGTTTGGGTGAAGGCGGGGCATTGTTTGTGTTAACAAAAGATGTCAAGATGCAAAAATGCTTGGATGTAAGGTCGATTACTAATGTCGGTCGGATTTGCAAATCTGAAAACGAAATTGTAGCTCTTCTTGGTATTGGTGAAACTTCTGATGCTTATCATTCTGCCACTCCCGATCCTGAAGGAGTTCAAGCGGTTAGAGCTATTCAATTAGCTCTTGATGATGCAGGGTTAAAGGCTGAGGATATTGATTATATAAATTTGCACGGAACTGGAACTGTTTCAAACGACTTGATGGAAGCAAATGCAATTTATAAGGTTTTTGGAGATAATGTTCCTGCAAGCTCAACAAAACCTTTTACGGGACATTGTTTGGGTGCGGCAGCAAGTATTGAGGCTTTTATTTGCTATCAAATTTTGAAAGGGGAAAGAAATTTACCTATTCATAAATATGATAACGAATATGATGAAAATTTGCCAAAAATTAATCTTGTAAATTCAAATACAGAAAATAAAAAAATAAATACTTGTATGAGTACGTCTTTTGGTTTTGGAGGGACAAATGCGGTTGTAATTATGGGAAATAAGACTGAAGCTGGCATTGCGAAAAGCGATGAACAACGTAGTAATCTCATTCAGCCTGCAAATAATGAGATTGCGACGGCTACACTAAGCGTTTCACCTCGTAATAATACAAATAATTACCTCTCTGCATCTCAATGTCTTCCTCATTCTGAACCAATGGTTTTGATTGATAAATTAATTGATGTTGATATGAAAAAACAGATTGTAAAAACTTCTGTCACTATTCACAAAGATAAAATCTTTTTTGATAAAGACATTAATGGGGTTTCTCCGCTTGTTGGGATTGAGTTTATGGCGCAAACAATCGGTTGTTATGCTTTTTACAAGGCAAAAATGTCAATTCCTAAAATTGGTTTTTTGTTAGGAGCAAGATTGTATGAAAATTCTCTTGAAAAATTTGAAAATGGTAAAACATATATTATCACTGCAAGAGAGGTTTATGGAGATAGTGAGCTTGTTTCATTTGAATGTTTAATTTATAATGAAGGTGAAGATGGTGATGAAAGTAAGTATATTGCCAAAGCTACAATTAACGCATTCCAACCAAAAGATGTTGAAAAATATATAGGGGAATTAGAATAGTGGGTGAAAATAAAAAAGTTTTAGTAACAGGTTCAAGTCGTGGAATTGGTCGAGAAATAGCTCTATTTCTTGCAAAAAATGGTTTTGATATTGATGTGCATTATGCGCATAATAAAGAAAAAGCACAAGAAGTTGCAGACGAAATAAAATCTTTTGGGCAAAATGCGGAAATTTTGAAATTTGACATAAAAAATAGAGAAGAGTGCGCAAAAGTTCTTGCAGACAAGCTTTATTACGGAATTGTTTTAAATGCCGGAATAGCGAGAGATAACGTTTTCCCATTGCTTGAAGGTGATGAGTGGGATGATGTTATTCAAACGAATTTAACAGGATTTTATAATGTTTTGAAACCTCTTGTAATGCCAATGATTTCAAACAGAATAAGGGGGCGAATTATTACAATGTCGTCTGTTTCTGCTCTTTCCGGCAACAGGGGGCAAATAAATTATGCTGCATCAAAAGCAGGTATTATCGGTGCAACTCGTTCTCTTGCGCTTGAACTTGCAAAACGTGGAATTACTGTAAATTGTATTGCTCCGGGTGTGATTGAAACTGATATGATTAAAGATGTTCCGGTTGATGAAGTTAAAAAACTTATTCCGATGAAAAGATTGGGGCAGGCAAAAGAGGTTGCAAGTCTTGCTAATTATCTTATGAGCGAAGATGCGTCATATATTACGGGGCAAGTGATTTCTGTAAACGGAGGACTTTATTTATGAGGCGTGTTGTAGTTACCGGTATGGCATTAGCAAGTCCTTTAGGATGTGATATTAATACGGCTTTTTCAGGGTTACAAAAACTTGAGAATTGTATAGAATATGATACAAAATTAGACCAATATAAAAGATTAAATACAAGACTTTCTGCATATGTAAGAGGTTTTGAAATTCCATCAACATATAATAGAAAAGTTCTTCGTACAATGGGACCTGTTTCAATTATGGCGGTTAGAACTGCAGAACTTGCACTTGAAGATGCCGGATTGTTGGGTGACGAAATTATTACAAATGGTGACACCGGTGTAAGCTATGGATCTTCTGCAGGGTCGCTTGATGCAATTATTGATTTTTACGGAATGCAAATTGATAAGGAGGTAAAGGGGCTGAACTCCGGTTCATATGTGAAAATGATGTCACAAACGACGGCTGTCAATATATCACTGTATTTTAAGACAATAGGTCGGTTGATACCGACATCAACTGCTTGCACATCCGGATCAATGGGGATTGGATATGCTTATGAGGCAATTAAAAATGGGTATGAAACAGTTATGATTGCCGGTGGTGGTGATGAAATGCACCCGACAGAAATTGCTATTTTTGATACGTTATATGCAACAAGTTTGAAAAATGACACACCGAAACTTTCACCTTGTCCATTTGACAAAAATAGAGATGGACTTGTTTTGGGAGAGGGTGCAGGAACTTTAATTTTGGAAGAATACGAACATGCCAAAAAACGAGGTGCTAAGATTTATGCTGAAGTTGTAGGATTTGGGACAAGTACTGATGGTACACATATTACAAATCCAAATAGAAAAACTATGGGTAGAGCATTAGATTTGGCATTAAAAAGCGCAAAACTTTCTGCAGACAAAATTGGATATGTAAATGCGCATGGAACGGCGACTATTCAGGGTGATATTGCCGAAACCACCGCAACAGAAGAAGTTTTTAAAAGAAAAGTTCCTACAAGTTCGACAAAGAGTTATACCGGTCATACACTTGGCGCATGTGGTGCAATTGAGGCAATTTTAAGTATAGAAATGATGAATAAGGGCTGGTTTCATCCGACATTGAACTTAAAAGAAATCGATACTGAATGCGGAAATCTTGATTATATACAGGGAGATGGTAGGGAAATCAAGACAGATTATGTAATGTCCAACAATTTCGCATTTGGTGGAATTAATACATCGTTAATTTTTAAGAGATTATCGAATTAGATTATGGAAAAATTGAAAAAATTAAAAGCTATAATTCCAGTTTTGGGTACTGTGTGTGTGGTTTTGTTATTTCATTTTAGCAAGATTTATGCACTCAAGTTCTATCCGGTTATTGTTAATTCTTTTATTTTTTGTGTATTTTTTTCATCTGTTTTTTGTGAAGAAACTATTATTCAAAAAATTGCTAAAAAAATGGATGGAGAATTAACGGATTTCTCTCGAAATTACACACGAAAACTTACTTATGTTTGGTGTATATTCCTGTTTGTAAATTTGTCTATTTCTTTTGCAACCGTTTTTATGTCGCCCAAAGTTTGGGAATTATATAATGCCTGTATTTCATATATTGCGTTAGGTGTAATGTTCGGGGTAGAATATATTGTGAGAATTATTTTGAGAGCTAAGTATGACAGAAAATAGAGAGCCATTTGTTTTTTATACATCAGGTTCAACAGGTGAACCTAAAATTATACGCAAAAGTTATGAGTGCTTATTCAACGAGGCAATAGATTTGGCAAAATTTTTCGGTTTTTCAAAAGACATTGTTTTTGTTTCTACAGTTAGTGATGAGTTTATGTATGGAACAACATTTACGCTTATGTTACCAAAAGTTTTAGGTTGTAAAGTTGATGAAGAAAGAGTTGTTTATCCGGAAGATATAAAAAATTATGACAAATTCGTTTTTGTATCTACTCCATCGTTTTTAGAAAAATTAGCGAAATATAATTATACTTTCAAACAAAAACCTGAAATGATTATCTCTGCGGGTGCAAAATTGGATGATAAAATATTTGAGTATTTAGAAAATATTTCAAATGGAGTTACTGAAATATATGGAAGTACAGAAGCAGGAGTGATTGCGTATCGCCAATCTGCAAGTTCAAGGTTGAACTTTTTTGATGCGGTAAAATATGATAATGGCAAAATTTCCTCTCCATATTTTGATGAATCTGAGCTTGAATTAAATGATGAATTAGAGTTTTTTCAAGATGGATTTGTAATAAAACAACGCAATGATAGGATTGTAAAAATTCAGGAAAAACGAATTTCTTTAGATGAAATAGAAAAAGTTTTGAATACAAATAATTTTATAGAAAAATCCTATTGCTTAAAATTGGATGACAAGCTTTGCGTTGCAGTAGTTTTGAATAACGATGGAAAAATTTTTCTTGAAAATAATGGAAAATTGGAGTTGGTAAAAAAGATAAAAAAAACAAATCCATGCCATAGTGGAGAAGGGCGAAAAGGTTCTTTATTCATACTACCTAAAAAATGGCGATTTTTGACAAATTTACCAGTCAATGATAGAGGGAAAATTGATAGTAAAAGGATTCGAGAATGGTTTAACACTAACATAACTTATCCTAATGTTGTTGGTTTTTCTAATGATGGTCAGAATAGTGAAATTGACTTGATTTTTCCGAAAAATAGCAACTTTTTTAATGGACATTTCCCTGATTTCCCAATTTTACCCGGTGTTGTACAATTGTTTTTTGCAAAAGAGTTTGCTAAAGATGTGTATAACCTCGATTTTGTGCCACAAAAGGTTAAAAAGATTAAGTTTTCGTCAATTATAAAGCCGGAATGCAAGGTAAAACTTGTTTTGAGCAAGAAGGAAGGTTCTGTGGATTTCAAATATATTTCTGGCGAAAAAACTTTTTCTTCGGGAACTTTTGTTTTATAATAAGGTTATGATGGCAGTATGTGAAACTTTTATTGATGTACAATTTTTTGACCTTGATCCAATGAATGTTGTTTGGCACGGAAATTATGTCAAATACCTAGAAACGGCAAGGTGTGATTTATTAGCAAAAGTAGGATACACATATGATGATATGAAAAATGATGGTTACGCTTATCCGGTTGCAAAAATGGATTTGAAATTTATTCAGCCTGCAACTTTTATGCAAAAATTGAAGGTGGTATCTACGATTGTTGATATTGAACCCGCTTTGAATATCAAATATGAAATTTTTGATGTTCAAACCGGTGAAAAGATTTTTATTGCAAAAAGTATGCAGATTTGCGTTGATATAAAAACACGTAAAAGTGTATATGTTGCGCCAAAAAGATTTGTCGAAAGGTTGAAAAATTATGCGTAAATTTTGTATTTTTTTGTTAATAATTTTATGTGGGATAAATATCGGTTTTGCATCAGATGATATTTTTAATCATCCTTCTACAAGCAAGGCTATTTCATCTCAAATGCCAAAATTAAAAGATGTTTCATGCAAATTTACGCAAGAAAAATATATAAATTCTGTTGTTTTGAAATCAGGTGGAAATTTTAAGTTTGTAAAAAGCAAAGGTGCGATATTTGAAACTTTGTACCCTATAAAATCGACTGTATCTTATACATCAGCTCAAAATAAACAGATGAACGACGTAATTGTTGCGGTGTCAAACAAAAATTACTCATATTTGGATAAGAATTTTTCTTTGTATTACAAACGAGAAAACGGTAATTGGACAATTGGTTTGAAACCTAAAAAAGGTACAATTATTGCTTCTCAACTTAATAATATAATTATTAAAGGAAATGTTGATATTAACAACATAAAAATTGATGCAATTAAAAACGGAACTACGGATATTCATTTTAAATGCGGAATAAATTAATCAATATTTTTAGAATAGTTTTTATCTTAATCCTTGTAACTCTTGGCTTACTGGTATTTTTTAGACCTGCACATACAGAAACTAATATTTTAAAAGCGATTTTTTCATCAACACAAGATAATTTGTTGGTAGATTTGAGCAGTAGATTTTCGGCAAAAGTTAATGTAATTGTGGAAAGTGACGATCCGCAAAAAGCTGAAAATACCTCAAAAATGTTTTATGCTCAGATTGATAAAAATAAAATGCAAACATCAGACGTAAATATTACTGGGATTTTGGAGGATCTTGAAAAATATCATAACAATTTATTATCAAACAAAACTCGTAAACTGTTAATGAATAAACAGTTTGATAAAGTTATCGAAAATTCTTATGAAACTTTGTATAATCCAGTAATGCCACCGATAGGTTCAATTGATGATGATCCATTTTTGTTATTGACAGATTTTGTTATGAATTTGTACGGTAATACTCAAATGCCGACGAATTTTTCACCAATTCAGTATAATGATAAATATTATAGTCTGATAAAGCTTGATGTGTCGAGTGATTTGGCGTTATCTCCGACGGTTTTGAATACCGAAATAGAAAAATTAGTCAATCTCCAAAAAAATTTGAGTAAAGATGGTGTAAAAGTTTATTTGACCGGCGCACCAATACATTCGTATTTCGCAAGTAGCCATTCTATTTTCGAAATTAATTTGATTTGTATATTGTCTACTTTGTTTGTAATTGCGCTTATATTCCTGTATTTCGGCTCGCTAATGCCTCTTGTTCCGATTGCGCTGAGTATTGGAGCGGGGATTTTTTCCGGATACTGCGTTACGGCATTGATTTTTAAAGATATACACATTTTGACATTTGTTTTTTCAACAACATTGATAGGTGTTTGTGTGGATTATTCTTTACATTATTTTGTGACTTTGAAAGAGGAAAAAGATGGAAATGCTGCAATTAGCAAAATCTTTAAAAGTCTTACAGTGAGCTTGATTACGACAGTGAGTGCATTTTTAATTCTTTTGTTTGCAAATTTTATTTTGTTAAAACAAATTTCTGTTTTTACAATAACAGGTTTGATAACGGTTTATGGGATTGTGGTGTTATTTTATCCAATTATGAAAGATGCAAAGATGTTTGGGTGCAAAGGGGGACAATCTTTATCTGTTAAAATTTGGCAGTCAATGCAAGTTTTAAAAACTAAATTTAATATTGCTAATAAAATTAACTCAAAACATTTACGTTTTTGCGCTTCTACAGTGTTTGTAATTTTTCTTTTTCTAGTTATTTTTAATGTTCATTTTGATGATAATATCAAAAACATGTACACTCCGCCGAAAAATCTTCTTAATGCTGAAAAATTGTTTACGGAAATTATGGGTTCTAATGGCGATACGTCTATTTTTGTTGTGAAGGGTGATAATTTGGAAGATATTTTGCAAAAAGAGGAACAAATTGCGGATAAATTGGGTGATACAGAATATCAATCACTGAGTAAATATGTTCCGTCACAAAAACGCCAAAAATCAAACCAATACCTGATAAAAGAATTATATAAAAAAAATTTGAATGATTTTGCAATATTTTTACCGCCGGCAAAACGTGTTCAATTGCTAAATCAAAATATGTCAGATAAATTTTTGACTGTGAACAAAGATTTTGAATTTATGAAAAATAATTTTTTAATAGATAAAAATACTTCAATGATGCTAGTTTCTGATTATAGCGGGAAAAATATTGATGGAGTTAAGATAATTAATTTTCAGAAAGATATTTCATCTCAAATAAGGCATTGTAGAAGGGTTTGTTTGGAATTGCTAATTCCGATTTTTGGGTTGTTGTATATTTTATTAGCAAAAATTTATGACAAAAAATCAGGATTAATAATTCTTTTACCATCAATTTGTTCGGTTATTTTTGTGTTTGGAATGTTGGTGATATTTGGTTGTCCTATTAATCTTTTCCACTTGCTTGCAATATTTTTGATAATTGGTTTTGGACTTGATTATTCTGTTTTCAGATTTACAAATCCTGAAAAATCAGGAGATTCCGTATTTTTGTCTTGCATAACAACTGTATTTTCATTTGTGTTATTGGCTTTTGCAGGTTTTAAGCTCATAAGTTCACTCGGAACAGTTTTGGCACTAGGACTTTTGAGTTCTTATATTTTTAGTTTAAAATTGATAAAGAAAGATATAATAAAGGGTAAAAATGAAATATAGACGTATAAAAAGGCACGTATCTCCACATATAAAAGCACTTGCTGACGCTCAAAAAATAGCTTTTGCGCCATTGACTTTTCAGGCAGTAGCGACAATGTTAAAGTTTGGAATTTTGGAGTTTTTAGACGAAAATCCGTCAACTGTTGAGCAAGTTATAGAAAATTGCGGTGTTTCTAAATATACAGCAGAAACCTTGTTAGAAGTGGCTTATACTTGTGGAATTGTTGTAAAAACAGAAAATAGATATTCCACAAGTCTTGTCGGGGCAACGTTTTTGCATAATGAAATGACTAGGGTTAATTTCAATTTTACAAACGATGTTTGTTATCTTGGGGCATCAGAACTTGCAAATTCTTTTGAAAAAGCTGAACCAGTTGGGTTGAGAAAGTTTGTCGGAGATTATGAAACGATATATAACGCTTTGCATTTGTTGCCCAAAAGTATGCAAAAGAGCTGGTTTGAGTTTGATCACTTTTATTCTGACAGATGCTTTGAGGAAGTTTTAAAAATTATTTGTGAAAATTCTCCTTCTCAAATCTTTGATATTGGTGGAAATACAGGAAAATTTGAATGTGCTTGTCTTGAATTTGACAAAAAACTGAAAGTTAATATGATTGACTTACCAGAAAATATCGAGGAAGCGAAAAAACACCTCAAAAATGAAAGATTAAATTTCTTTGGGCTGAATATTTTGAAAGATAATCTTCCAGAGCTTTCAGGTGCAGTATTTATGAGTCAATTTTTGGATTGTTTTTCCGAAGAACAGGTTGTGACAATTCTTTCTAACGTAAAAAATTCAATGCAAGATGGTACAAAAGTCTTTATTTTAGAACCTTTTACGGACAAACAATTGTTTGATGGTGCAACATATTCGCTAGTTCATATTTCATTATATTTTACTTGTATGGCAAACGGAAACAGTAAAATGTATTCTGAAAAACGAATGATTGAAATGGCGCATAAAGCAGGTTTGAAAATCCATAAAAAGCACGAAAATATTGGTGTTCATGATTATACTTTGCTAGAGTTGTGTTGAGGGAAGAATTGGGCGAAAACGATAATCAAAAATGGTTTGAAATAAAAGAACAGGCAGCAGGGCGAAAACGCTTGCTATTGTTGTGGTATATTTATAAATTTGTTGGGAAAAAACCTGTAAAATTTATAGTGTTTTTTGTAACTCTTTTTGCGTTTTTAGGTGCGGGAAAAGTAAGAAAATATTCTCAAAAATATTTGAAAATAGCTACTGGAAATGGTGGCTTAATTCAATCATTTAGGCACTTTTTGAATTATTCATACAGTCTTGTTGATAATATGGAAATGTTTACTGACAATTTTTCATTTGAGGACATTTATTTTGCAGATGAAAATGTTCAAAAAATACTCTATGATGACCTTTTAAATAAAAAAGGATTGTATTTTTTATGTTCTCATCTTGGTAATATCAATACGATGCGAACTTTTTTTCGTTCAGGTGAGATTATTGATGATATCAGGGTAAATTTGTTTTTAGAAGCGCAACAATGTCAAATTTTTAAAAACTTTATAAATTCAATATCTTCTGATAACCCGATTACCGCTTATCCTGTAGAAAATATAGATGTTACAACTTCAATTGAGATTAAAGAAAAATTGGATAATGGTGAAATTCTTTTTATTGCGGGGGATAGGACTTCTGCGCATAATGAAAATGCGATGTTTACATCTAAATTTTTGGGGCAAAAGATGGGCTTTCCGATAGGAGCATTCAAGTTTGCTCTAATTTTGGGTGCGCCAATATATTTTATTGTTAGTACGGCTGAAAAAAATAATAAATACAAAATTCACTTGAAAAAATTTGAATTTCAAGGAAGTCGACAAGAGAGGTTGGCGGAGTTGGAAAAACAATATGTAGAATTTTTAGAAGATTTAACTAAAAAATATCCGCTTCAATTTTATCATTTTTACGATTTGTTCTTAGAATAAAATTTCATGTTAGAATTAAATTATGATTAAGACTGCGATTTTTGACCTTGACGGAACTTTATTGAATACATTGGAAGACCTTAAAGATAGTACGAATTACGCACTAGAACAATTTGGTTTCCCGACAAGAACTCTTGAAGAAATAAGAAAATTTGTTGGTGATGGCGTGAGAAAGTTGATAGAGCGTGCCGTTCCAACTGATTGTGATGCCGAAACTACGGAAAAATGTTTGGCAATTTTTAAACAACATTATTCAAAAAACATGTATAACCATACAAAACCCTACAATAGTATCTTAGAGATACTAAAGAAGTTAAGTCATAAAGGGCTGAAAATCGCCGTTGTGTCTAACAAATTCGATTCTGCAGTAAAGGAGTTGTGCGAAAAATATTTTACCAATTTAGTTGATGTTGCAATCGGTCAAGCTGATGATGTTCCGAAAAAACCAGCTCCTGATGGCGTTTTCAAGGCAATGAAAATATTAAATGCCGAAAAATCTACATCAGTTTATATTGGCGATTCTGAGGTTGATGTTGCAACTGCCAAAAATGCGGATTTACCTTGTATTGGTGTAACTTGGGGTTTTCGTGACAAAAAAGATTTGATTGGGGCAAAATATATTATTGATAATCCGCTTGAATTAATCGAAACAATCGGGAGAATGTAAATGGAAAAATTATCTGTAAGTTTGGAAGATTATATTGAAGAAATTTATATTCAAGTTTTGAAAAACGGGCAGGCAAAAGTTACCGATATTGCAAACGAATTGAAGGTAAAAAAAGCTTCTGTAACAGGAGCATTGAACATTCTTTCTACAAAAAAATTGATTAATTATGCGCCATATTCACCAATAACTTTGACTAGTGAGGGCGAAAAAATTGCGAAGAATATTCTAACAAAACACGAAAATATTGCTTCATTTTTTGTTGAAGTTTTGGGGGCTGAAAAAGACGAAGCTCTTGAATTGGCGTGTAAAATGGAACATATTGTATCAGAAAAAATATTTGGTAATATGATTAAATTAACAAATTATATAAAAAACAATGCTAAAGAAGATATTAAAAACTTGTATGAAAACGATTAAAAACCTTCTTCTTTGCTAAAATTTAGAATATGGTCAAAAATCTTTTCATTATATCTATTATCAATTGCGCTGAATGGTAAAACTACTCCGCCAAACTGTTTTTCAACATTCTTTATGACATTTAAAGTTTTTGATTTTGGTACGTAATCCATTTTTGTAATAATAGTGAAAATCGGCAAATCATAAGCCATTACCCATTCACGCATTTGAAAATCATTTTTTTGAATGTCATGTCTGCCATCAATAAGTTGAATAAGAGATGTGATTTGTTTTCTTTCCAATAAATATTCTTCCAAATATTTTTGCCAACGATTTTGCGCTTCTTTTGAAACTTTTGCATATCCATATCCCGGCAAATCTGCAAGCATAAATTTGTTAGAAAAATCAAAGAAATTTATTAGCCTTGTTTTACCAGGTGTGTTTGAGGTTTTAGCTAATTTTTTGTGATTTGCAAGTCCATTGATAAAAGAAGATTTTCCGACATTAGAACGACCCAATAACGGAAATTCAGGCAGTGTGTATTCCGGACACTGTGATAATTTTTCTGCACTTATTAAAAATTTTGCTTGCATATATTTCATAGCCATAGGTTTATTATAGCATTTAAAATGAATAAGTAAATAAGCAAATAAAAGCGTATCTTTTCATATAATTCGCTTTATGCTAAAATCGAGTTATGGAAAATGGAATTTTGTCTATAAAAATCAAGCCAATGGAAAAAGTGGATGTGGATAACGTAATTGCCATTGAAGAAAAAGCATACGGTCCGCACCATTGGTCAAAGGATTCTTTTTTGAGTGAACTTTCTAATGATTTGGCAAGATATTTTTGTGCATTTAATGAAAATGGTGATTTGATTGGATATTGCGGATGTTGGCAAATTCTTGAAGAATCTCATATTACAAATATTGCTGTTCATCCTGATTTTCGTCAAAAACATGTTGGTGAAGCTCTTTTGACGGCGATTATTGATGAATGTTATCGGAATATGGCAAAATATATTACATTAGAAGTTCGTGTCGGGAACAAGCCTGCTATCGGACTTTATGAGAAATATGGCTTTAAGTCGCTAGGAACACGCAAAGGGTATTATCAGGATAATAATGAAGATGCCTTAATAATGTGGACAGAAAACATTTTTTACGATAAATTTAAGTTAGGATATGAAAAAAATATCGCTGATTTAAAGGGGAAAATTAATATTTTATGACTAATAACACTGCCGCACCAAAAATTAGAGTTGTAAAAAAACAGATTGAAGGTATAAGATTATCATTTGGAAGTTTATTGCTGATTTTATGTTGCACTTTTTTACTAATTCTTGCCACATTTACTCAGTTTAATGTAACACATTTTATCTTGCCTTCTGGTCTTTTTAGCGGTGAGCAGTTGAGTGTACAAGATTTTTTACATACGTATAAACTTATTCCACAAGTTCCGGTTGTGATGTTTATAGGTGCGTTTTTGGGCAGAAAATTTGGTATAACAAGTGTTTTGTTATATATTTTACTTGGTCTTTTTGTAATTCCGGTTTTTGCTCTCGGAGGAGGTCCAAAATATATTTTTGAATACAGTTTTGGATATATTTTAGCTTATATTCCGGCAATATTTTTTGCGGGTTCAATATTAAAAAGTGGATTTTCAAATAGAAATATTCTACATGCTGTGCTTGTTGGAGTGTTGACAATCCATATTATTGGAATTTTGTATATGTTATTTATTGCTGGGTTAAAACACGACGGTTGGACTTTTATGAGCGGTTGGATTTGCTCGCAAAGTGGAGCAAAAATCATTTATGACCTTGTGTTTAGTTTTGCAGCAGTGTTTATTGCAAAGTACGCAAAAATTATTTTGTGGTTCTTTATGTAGATTGAAAATCTATCAGACATAAAAGGGGTAATACAATGAAAATTCAAAAAACAAGTTTTAGTAATCCGTCATTTGGTTCTAACAGGAAGAAATTTGATGTTCAAGGTCATATTGGCACGATGTATGATAATGGGCGAAAAGTTACATATAATTCTCAAAATATTATTGATACGGTCGAGCCGAATAATGTAAAAAAAGTGCTTGTAAGTTCGCTTTCAGGATTGAATGCGCTTGGGCAAGATACATTTTGTTCTGAAATTGAATCTGCAAAAGAAATTATCGCAATGAAGGGGAATGATAACGTTAAGTTGTTGCCACTATTGTCTTGCCAACCCGGTATTGCGCAAGATACAACCGTTGCGGAAAAACTTTTGGATAAAAACAAGTTTTATGGATTGAAATTCCATCCGTCTAATACGAATAAAGCTATTAAGGATAATTTTGACATTTATTCAAAATATATTACGTTGGCAGAAAAGAAAGGATTGCCTTGTGTTTTTCACTCCATAACAGATGGGAAGTCTGATCCTGTTGAGATTATAAAGCTTGCAGAACAACACCCGAAACATCCTATTATCTTGTATCATATTGATTTGGCAAGCCAACCGGAACAAATGGCTAGAACAATTGATAATATTTCAAATTCTGTAAAAGCTGGAAAATCAAACTTGTTTATTGATATTTCTTGGCTGACAAATTTATGGGATAATGCTGAACAGAACAAAAACACTATAAAACAAGCGTTGAAAAAACTTGGTGCAGATAGAATTTTGTTCGGCTCTGATACTCCGATTACAGAAATGGGTAATAGGGATAATTATGGCAAATTTGCGGATTTTGTTGAAGATACGGTAAAAGAATTTTATACAGACAAGCCAAAAGAAGGCGAAAAAGCTTTGAATAAAATCTTTTATGATAATGCAGAAGAATTATTTATTAATAAAAATTGGTTTAATGCAAAATCTCAACCTTCTAAATCAAAGGCTCTGTTGATAGGTGTTGGGGTTGGAATAGCTGCAATTACGGCTATTGCTTTAAAATGTTTGCATGGCGCAGACAAAACTGTTGAAAATAGTCCTTCTCACGTAAGCAAAAAATAATTAGTATTTGTTACTTGCAAAAACAAGCGCAATAGTGGTTTTCGGCGATATTGTCAAGTGTCGGAATTTTTTCGGTACAAATTTCAACACACTTTTCACATCTCGGGTGAAAACGACATCCTGAAATGTCTTGCAAAATCGTCGGTGGTTGACCTTGAATTGTTTCAAGTTTAGAATTTTTGTTTGACGGAAGTGAGCGTAAAAGTGCTTGTGTGTATGGATGTTTTGGATTTGCAAAAAACTCTTTTGATGGTGCAGTTTCAACAATTCTGCCAGCGTACATAACTGATACATTATCAGAATTTTCGCCAACAAGTGCCAAATCGTGTGTAATCAAAAGAATTGATGTGTTTTTGTTTTTTTGAATATCTTTTAGCAAAGACATAATTTGCGCCTGAATAGTTACATCTAGTGCGGTTGTCGGTTCATCTGCAATCAAAATTTCTGCATTACAACATAATGCCATAGCGATAATTGCACGTTGTTTCATACCGCCTGAAAATTCGTGTGGATAGGTCTTCATTCGCTCCCTTGCACATGGAATTTGAACAGCCTCAAGTGCTTCAATAGCTCTCCTTTCAGCTTGTTCTCCTTTTAAGTTTTGATGAATTTTAATGACTTCTAAAAGCTGGTTTCCGATTGTGTATAAAGGATTTAATGAGGTCATAGGATCTTGTGGGATTAGTGCAATTTTAGCCCCCCTAATTTTTTGCATAGCTGATTGCGGTTTTGATAATAAATTTTCATTATTATAAATTATCTCTCCGCTTGTAATTTTGGCGGTTTTGGGTAGCAAATTTAAAATACTCATTGCACTAATTGATTTCCCACAACCGGATTCTCCGACAAGTGAGTGCATTTCACCTTTTTCAAGTTTGAAAGAAACATCAAATAATGCTTGTCTAAAACCGCATTCACAATTAAAACCCAGATTAAGATTTTTTACATCTAATATCGCCATAAACATATAATACAACATAGTTTTTAATATGTGAATAGGTAAAGCAGCTAAGCAAAATAAAGTCCTCCCTTGTGAGAGGTGATAAAAGGTGGGTGTTGATTGAATATTATGTATTTAATTTAGCCTGTCATTACGAGGAGCGAAGCGACGTTGTAATATGTAAATTAAAATCCGATCAAAATGACAATAAAATCTATTTGTTAACAAATGTTAAGATAAATTTTCTTCGGCTTATACCCTTTATTTATAAGCTTTTTCAGGTTTTGACATGGCTGAAAGTCCATGCTGGCATGCAATTTTACAATCCAAAAATTTTTTATTAAAGTACAGGGGATAAAAATTAATTTGATTTTCTTTTCACGAGGAAAATTGAAAGGGGAAAACAAGATGAGTATTAACAATGTATCTAATTTTTATGGCAAAGATTATGCCGCTGAGTTTGGTAAAAAATGGGAAGCTCAAATAAATGAAAACCAAAAACAATTATCTGGCATGGGCGTAACTGTTCCTATTGGACAATCAGTTGATAAAAAACCTGAATTAACAGGATTACAAGTTGAAAAATCAGACGTTACTGCAGAAAAAATTGATAGAGAATTGACTTCTGATAAAGCTATTAAACAAGCTGAAAAAGAAGCTCAAAAAGCATTTGTTGAATACGGTTCAGAAGATGGTAAAAAAGTTTCTGAAAAAGATGCAAAAAAATTAGCTAAAAATTATGTTGAAAATGAACAACATAAAGAAGAAGTTAAAGGTACTCAAGTATTTATAGATAAAAAAGCTTACAAAGCAGCTGAAAAAGAACGTAAACAAAATTACGAAAAACTATACGATACATACAGAGAACAAGGTTTTACAAGAAAAGAAGCAAAACGTAAAGCTAACGCTCAACTTGCTGATAATGAGTACATTCACGGAAGAAAAACTCGTAAATTTGTAGAAAATAACAGAGCTTATTTCTACGATGAAAACGGTAATTTCTCAAGTGACAAATTTAAACAAAAAGCCGTAGAATATGCAAACATCAATACTCAAGAAGATGAAACATTGAACTATCACTTGAGTTTGAAAGAAAGACGTGCAGCAGCACAACAAGAAGGCGTAAATGCAAAAGTAATTAAAAATATTGCAAAAGCATCAAACTTAGATTACGAAAAAGATAATACAAATCTATATCGTACCGCATTTGTCGCAACAACTACAGGTGCAGGCATCGGAATTGGAAGTTTATTTCACATCAGTTCATCAGCAGCAGCTGCAGCAGGAGCAAGTTCATCAGCAACTGCCGGAGCAGGTGCAGGAGCTGCCGCAAGTGGAGCAGCTGATGCAGCCGCAAGTGCAGCAGCCGCAGCATCAATTAACGGAGCAGCAGTTGGAGGAATATCAGGCGCAGCAGCAGGTGTTGGCGGTGCAGGTTTCTTAGCAGATAAAGGTGTAAATGAAAAACGAGTTTACGCACCAGGCAAACCTGAAGAACCGGCTCACAAACCGGAAACACCGGAACACGACTTAATTCCGCCACAAGCACCAGCTGACACACCGGCTCAACCAACTCCACCGGCTCAAATTCCTTGTCCTGAAGATAAATGGGAATCTGAATATTGCGACCACAAAGTTAAAAAAGGTCAAAACTGGTCAACAGTAATCTTAGGAAAAGTTGAAGTTAATGGTAAAAAACCTCAAGGTAATGTTTTGAAAGCACTAATTCACGCAGAAAAAATTAAACACGGCGTAACAAACTTTAAACTAAATACAATGCCTTCAACAATGAGGTTGTACACAGATTACTCAGACTTGTTGGAAAATGCTGAAATCATGAAAAAATATCCTGAATTGAGATATTTGAAAGATGCACAAATTACATTGAAATGTAATGGAAAAGTTGCAAGTCAAAACGGCAGACCAAGAACTCCTTATACTGCTTTCACAGGTGCAGCAGTTGGAACAAACAGATACAAACAAAGTTGTAATGACAACGAACCTATAAGATACTAATTATAGTATTCAATAAACATTGAAAAAGGTGGGAAAACAATTCTCACCTTTTTGGTTTTATATAGCTGTTTTAGTGAGAAGTGAATAGTGAATAGTGAATAGACCATATTGGAAAAGATATTTTCTTTCATGCTTCCAAAACTTCTAATCTTTCCCCTCGCCACTTGGGGAGACAAAGGGAACCGCAGAGCTGATCTGAGGTGATGCGTGTAACCCTGTCTACCCACCAAAATGTGGGGTAGGGAAAAATGTTGTCACAGGGGGCTACGTGCGTAAAACAACCCACCAAAATATGGGGTAGGGAAAAATGTTGTCACAAAGGTCTACGTGCGTAGCACTTGATAAAATTTGAAAAATATGTTAATATTCGATTAAGTTAATATTATTAGAAGGGTAGCTTTATGAAAAATATAGTTGTTTATACAGATAAAAACGAATCAAAACTTGCTGATGTTTTGGCACAAATTGATGATACAAATGTTAGGATTGAAAATGCAGAAAATCTAAAAGATTATGAAATGCTTAACCCGGGCTTGGTTGTTGTGGAAAGCGTTCCAAATATTAAAGATGTGTTGATGACTACAAAGTTTAAAGCTCCAACTCTTTTTATTGGAGAAGTTTTTAAAGGAGCAACAGTTAGAGCGGTAATTTTTGATTTTATCAAAACTCCTGTTGACAACCTTGAACTTGTTATTAGAGCGAATGCACTTTTGAAATACAAGGAACTTCGTGATAAATTAAAAGTTGTTTCTACAACTGATGAACTTACAGGTTTGCATAATAGAAAATATATGCAAGAACGTATGGAACAAGAAATTTCTCGAGCAAGAAGATATGGTACAAAATTGTCTTGCTTGTTGTTTGATTTAGACTTTTTCAAGGTTGTAAACGATATTTACGGTTATGAATGGGGCGATGTTTTACTTCGTTCTATTGCTGATAAATTGAAACAATTAATTAGAAAAGAAGATATTTTAACTCGTTACGGCGATGAAGAATTTCTATTAATTCTTCCAAACACTTCTGAAGAAAACGCATTTTTGTTTGCGGAAAGATTTAGACGTGATATTGAAAGAATGGAATTTATTCCTGCTGGAGAAGAAGAAAGACATCCGATTACGATTTCAGGTGGCATTGCGACTTATCCTTGTATAGAGGATACAGAAGAAGACGCTAATACGATTATCAGATATGCTGAACACGCTTTGTATAATGCTAAGAAACGTGGTAAAAACAAGATTGTTCAATTCTCTCAAATTAATTTGGGTGAATAAAGATTTGATATGTTATAATTCACTTGCAAATCTTTTTACATAAGGTGGCGGAATTATATGTTAATTTTTTCTATTTTTTTGGAAAAAGTTATTCAATATTTCGGTACATTCTTTTTCCATAATTCCACCGTAGACTTTTAATTTTGAATTAGCGATTTTTCTTAGGTCAATTTTTGAGCCTAAAGCGCCGTAATTGTGGTTATAAGCACCAAAATAAACTGTTTTTATGCGAGAATTTATTATTGCCCAAGCACACATTGGACAAGGTTCAAGGGTTACATACATTTCGCAATCATCTAAGCGCCATTTTTTTAATTTTTGTTCGGCTTCTCTTATTGCAAGAATTTCCGCATGTGCGGTGACATCGTTTAGCAATTCCTTTTGATTAAAGGTTTCGGCTATAACTTCATTGTCTTTTACGATTAATGCTCCAACAGGGATTTCTCCGTTTGCTTGTTTGGCTAATTTTATTGCACGTTCCATTAGATAACCTCAACTGCGTTAGATAAATTCAAAACGAGTTCAACGCAAAAACCGCAAGTTTCATCGCTATGAAGTTTGATTTCACCATTCATTGCTTCAACTAAACCTTTTACGATAAACAACCCTAAACCTGTTCCCCGAGTGGTTCTGGTTGTATTATCATCAAGTCTGATGAATTTTTCAAAAAGTTTGTTTAATTTGTCTGGCGGAATAACGTCACAATCATTTTTTACATAAATAATAGCTTTATCTTCTTTTACAGTTGCATCAACAGTAATTTTTGAGTTTTCATTTGCATATTTTGCAGCATTTTCTAACAAATTTACAAACACTTGAATTAATCTGTCTTTGTCGGCATCAACAAGTGGAAAATCTTCTGCGATGTTGAATACAATTTCTTTTTGGGCTTTGTTCTTGATGAGAATTTTGGCTTCTTCTAAAACTTCCGGAATCCAAACTTGTTCAACTTTAGTTCTAAGTCGCATACCTTCAATGTCAGGGATTGTCAACAAATCTTCAATTAAGCGTTTTAGTCTTTCAGATTGTTCTTTAATTATTCTTAAAGATTTTTGACGAGTTTCTTCATCAATTGTAATATCTTGGCGCATTAATCGGGAAGTGTAACCTTGAATACTTGTTAGTGGAGTTCTCAATTCGTGACTTACTGTGTCAATAAGGTTTGAACGAAATTCGTTTAATTGTTTTAATTCAACGTTATTTTTCTTTAGTTGAATATAAGATTTGTGAATTTCTGTTGCCATTCTATTAAATTCAAAAGCAAGGAAAATAATTTCGTGTGGAGTAAAAGCAGTTGTTAAAAGTCTGATTTGGCGCTCGTAATTTCCTTTGGAAATCGCAATAATACCTTTGAAAAGTTGGCGGATATTGATATACAGGTAATATGTATATAAACCGACTACAAAAATGATAGTTAGGGTTGCAAATAAGCAAGAAAGAATAATTTTTAAACTGTTATTTGTAATTGCTTTTTTAGTAACTTTTTCGGTTGTATTTACGATAATTGTAATTTTAGGTTCATTTTTTGAAACATAGACGAGAGGTTGGTTTTTTACATCCCCAAACACTATCGGACTGTTTTTGCGCAATTTTTTGGGAAGAAGTGACATTGTTTTTTTGTAAGCTTCTTCTGTATAATTGTGTTCAGCAATTAAATCCCCATCATTAGAAAGCACATATATTTGGCGTTTGTCATCAGATAGAGATTTGAACAATTCATCTTTAATTGCATCAAGTTTGTATGTTGCAACAAGATATTCGTTGTCACTGATTTTTACGGGAATGGTCGCTTTTTTATTTTTCTTGTTTTGTTCGTGAATTTTGTTTAGTTTTTTAGCGTTAACAATTTCTAACTTTTCGCAATCAGGCAGGGATGCTACAACTTCATGCAAGTAAGTCGTTTTTGCTGCAGGAGTTTTAAAATAATTCAATGAAAAAACAACTTGTTCAAGGTTACTTGAAACTGTTTTGTTGAAAAAATCAATTTCATCAGAAACCATGTTTGCAATTAGAACAGCGGACTCTCTTAGTTGATAACGCATTGATTGCTGGTTAATATTATTGATAATAAAACCGCTTATAGACATTGGGACAATTACCGCAAAAACAAATACTACGGCAATTTGTTCAACAATTTTAAAATGTTTTCCAAACATATTATTCTTCTCCAAACGGAGTTAACTTATAACCTACATTTGTTACGGTGTGAAGATATTTTGGGTGTTTTGTGTCGGGTTCTATTTTGTTTCTAAGTCCGCCAACATGCACTCTTAGCATTCTAACATCTTCATCACTATCATACCCCCAAACTTCATCTAACAATGTGGCTAAAGTAACCGGAGTATTGAAATGTTGTATTAGGCAATAAAGAATTTCAAATTCTGTAGGGGTTAGTTTAACTTTTTTGTTAACCACAATCGCTTCAAGTGTTTCAGGGAAGATTTGAATATCTCCTGCATTCAAAACTTCGTCAGACATAACAGTTTTATCTTCAATCTGATTTCTTCTCAAAAGCACTCTTATTCTAAGTAGAACTTCTTGTACGTCAAAAGGTTTAACTAAATAATCATCCGCACCACAATCAAAACCTTCTGTTTTATCGTCAATAGTTCCTTTTGCAGTAAGCATAAGTATTGGAATTGCAAGTTTTGCTTGACGAATATTTTTGCAAACATCAAAACCATTCATTTTAGGCATCATTACATCAAGTAAGATTAAGTCATAAGAATTGTTGAGAGCTTTGTTCAAGCCTTCCAAACCGTCTTTTGCGGTGTCAACAAAATATCCGCTTGCTCTAACGTCAAACTCAAGCAACTCTCTAATTTCGTCATCATCATCAACTATTAAAATGCGTTTTTCTGTCATATTTATCCCTTTTGTACCATAATATTATACAACATTTTGCGTTATTTCAATTGATTATAAAGAAATGTTTATAAAAGTGAAAGATGATGATTACACTTCATTATAAGTTTTAAAATGTGCTTTGCAGACTTCTTTTAGGCGATCTTTGCCATATTTTGCAATAAATTCGGCTGCAACATTTTTGACTAACCCTGAACAACCTTTTTGAAATTTTAAGCCATAAGTTGCTTCCATTGCTTGCATTTTTTCAACAAAAGTCGCTCTAGCCAAAACTGATGCTGCGGCTACTGCAATATCGCTTTCTGCTTTACACATTTGCTCTAAGTGAATATTTCTTCCATTTTTCATTAATGCTGATTGGATTAATTTTTCATCCCCAAATTTGTCAGACAAAGCGTATTCACAATGATTGTGTTCAAGAATATTTTCAATTGCTCTGGCATGTCCCCACGCTAACAATTTGTTCAAGTTTTTTATGTTTGAATAAAGTTCATTATATTTAGAATTTGAAATTGCAATAATCGAATGCGGCGCAGTTTTTTTTATCTCTGCAGCAAGCATTAACATTTTTTTATCAGATAATTTTTTACTATCTTTAATCCCCAATTCTCTGAAATATTGAGCAGATTTTTCATCAGCCAAAACTCCGGCAATAACTAAAGGTCCGAAAAAATCTCCTTTACCAGATTCATCTGTTCCGATATGTGCTATAAATTCTGTCATTTTGTCCTTTCATTGGAAATTCGATGCTGAGGTAGGTTAACCAGCACCCACCTACACATCCCTCATTAGGGAGGAAAATTACTTTTTCATGCTTAGTAATTTCTTGTCGCCCTATAGTCCTATTGCCTTATTGTCTTCTTTTGATAACGCCTACGCATCTATCTTTGTATCCACACATCTAACAAATAACTGCTTATCTTACCCCTTCAGGTACTGCCATTGGAATTGGGACTGGAGCTGCAGTAGTTTGAGGTTTTGTTGTTACCGCTGCTGCCGGTTTTGGGGTTTGATTTTGAATAGGTTTTTGTTGTTGTTGCTGATCGATTTTTCTTACAGATTCTGGTAAAACCGGTTCTGTTTCGTTTAAATCAATTTCTTCTTGTTCTTCCTGTTTAGGTTTGGCAGCGGTATCGCCAATAACTTTATTTGGATTTACTGAACCGAATGGAACTAATTCTACTTGAGGGTAATTAAATTCAGCTTTTCCATAAGGTTCTGTTGCAACTTTCATTACATCTTTCCAAATAAGTGCCGGAACTGTACCACCTTGAATGGATTTGTTCATAACGGTGTTATCATCGTTTCCTACCCAAACACCTGTAACAATGTTTGGAGTATATCCCATAAAGTAAGCATCTTTGTTATCGTCAGTTGTTCCTGTTTTGCCGGCAGCCGGTTTTCCTATGTTTGCAGCACGACCTGTACCGTTTGTAATAACTGTTTTCATCATTGCAGTCATTTCCGCTGCGGTATTCATACTCAATTGGTGAGTAATTTTTGTTTTTGGAGCTTTGTAAACAACTTTTCCTCGAGAAGTTTCAACTCTTTCGATTGCGTAAGGTTGAACGACATAACCACCGTTTGCAAAAGCTCCATAAGCTCTTGTAAACTCAAACAATTTTACACCGTTTGAACCCAAAGCGATTGTATAGTCATATTCTAATGGAGTTTCAATTCCTAAAACTCTTGCAGTTTGGATTACTGAACGAATACCAACTTCTTTAATTAATCTTGCGGCACAAACATTAGAAGATACCATCAAAGCCGTATATACAGGAATTTTACCTCTGTATTTGTTACCGTAATTTCTAGGTGACCACTGACCGATTGTCAAAGGTCTGTCTTCAATCATATCGTTTGGAGAAATACCTTTTTCCATTGCTGCGGCATAAACGATAGGTTTGAAAGAAGATCCCGGTGGTCTAACTGCCTGAGTAACCCTATCATATTGGCTCTTTGTATAATCTTTTCCGCCTGAATATACGAGAATTTTTCCGTCAATCGGGCTAAACGAGAATACTGCAGCTTGGTTTTTCTCTCCGCCTAAGCCCCAACCTCTAAGGTTTCTTAAAATAGCTTCATTGGCTGCTTTTTGAGCTTTGTAATCAAGGGTTGTAACTACCTTATATCCGCCTTGAGAAATTTCTGTTTCGTCAAAGCCTAATTTTTCCAATTCTTTCATTACGTAATCACAAAAATACGGAGCTTTATTAGTTGTATAGAATTGAGGAACTTTTGCAAGATGAACCTTTTCTTCTTTTGCTTTTTCGTATTCTTCTGTTGTAATGTATCTCATTTTGTACATTCTTGTAAGAACCTGATTACGTCTTTTAACCGCCAAATCCATATTGTTGAATGGATTGTAAACGGATGGAGCTTGTGGCAAGCCCGCAATTAGTGCAAGTTCTGCCAAGTCACAATCTTTCAAATGTTTGTCAAAATATATTTGCGCAGCACCTTCAACACCATAAGCACCTGCGCCTAGATATACGTTGTTCATATACATTTCAAGAATTTGATCTTTAGAAATTGTTTTTTCAATTCTTGCTGCAATGAACAATTCTTTCAATTTTCTGTCAAAAGTTCTTTCGTTGTTAAGGAAAAGAACCCTTGCCAACTGTTGGGTAATTGTACTTGCACCTTGAACAACATGACCAGCAATTACGTTTTGCAAAGTAGAACGTGCCAAACCTGTGATGTCATAGCCGTGATGGCGGTAGAAGTTTTTATCTTCTGTTGCAATTAATGCTTTTTTCAAATTGTCAGGAATATCTTTCAAGTCAATTTTTTCGTAAGTATAAGCCGTAAATGTCTTAATGATTTCGCCATCACCTGAATAAATTTTGGTAACAATATTTGGTTTAAATTGTTCCAAATTGTTGATTGGCGGAAGTGATGACAAATAAAGTTCTAAAGAAGCAACACCGGCTAATGCGCAAGCGCAACTCATTATAAAAATAAATCTTATTGTTGAGAAAAAGCCACCGTTTTTTCTCTTAGAACTCTTTGATATATTTGCTCTTGCCATTTCTTTGGCAGTATAATTTTTTCTTACGTAATATTTTGACATGAATACTCCTTGTTAGGGACAATTTTATTATAAAAGTGTTTTATTCGCAAATTACAATGATTAGTCTTGTCTTAATTCAATATAATCGTGTAATGCTGCTTGCCAGTTTCTACAAATTCCGTTATTATCCATAACACTATGTGCAGGGCGTTTGGCAGGGCGTGGAAATTCTGCAGTTGTGCAAGGTTGAAGATTTACATCTAATCCTGCTTGAGCAAAAATTTCTTTTGCAAATCCGTACCAACTTGTTGAACCAGAACCGCATACGTGATAAGTCCCGTAAGGTTTTGATAATAACTTCACTATTCCATTTGCAAGTTCTACAGTCCAAGTTGGACATCCAACTTGATCATCAACAACTTTAACTTCTGCTCTGTCTGCCAAACCAATCATTGTTTCAACAAAGTTTTTGCCATGATGACCGTATAACCAGCTTGTACGTGCGATATAGTGTTTTTCACAAAGGCTTCTTACCGCCTCTTCTCCTTCATATTTAGTTAATCCGTAATTATTTATTGGATCAGGTCTGTCTTGCGGAGTGTAAGGCTCTTGTTTAGTGCCATTGAAAACGTAATCTGTTGAAATATAAACAAGTGTAATTCCTAATTTTCCGCAGGCTTCTGCAATATTTTCTGTTCCTGTAACGTTGATAAGTTCGGCAGTTTTCAAATCTTCTTCTGCTTTATCAACATTTGTATAAGCGGCGCAATGAACAACAACATCCGGATGAATGTCAGTTAAAACCTGTTTCACCTGTTCTGCGTTTGTAATATCCATTGTGTCAACATCTGTTTCAATAACAAATGCTCCACTATCTTCTAATATCGGGCATAAATCTTGCCCTAGCATTCCTTTAGCCCCTGTAACAAGTATTTTCATTTTTCCCTTTCTCCGGCGTAATATATTTAATGCCTTTTATTTTCGATTGTTTTCATCCATTCTTGATTGTTCAAGTACCAATCTATTGTAATTTTGATACCTTCTTCAAATGTCAAAGATGGTTCCCAACCTAGTTCTGACTGGATTTTGTCATTGCAAATTGCATAGCGTTTGTCGTGACCTAATCTGTCCTGAACATATTTTATAGAACTTTCATCTTTGCCCATTGCATCAAGGATTAAGTGAGTGATTTCCATATTAGTTTTTTCATTATGTCCGCCAATATTGTAAACCTCTCCAACTTTCCCTTTGTGAAGAACAGTATCAATTGCTGAACAATGGTCATATACATATAACCAATCTCTTACATTTAAACCATCTCCATATACAGGAACTTTTTCACCCTTTAATAATTGAGAAATAAAGAATGGAATAAGTTTTTCAGGATATTGATATGGACCGTAGTTGTTTGAACATCTTGTATTTAATGTCGGCATACCATATGTTTCGTGATAAGCTCTTACAAGCATATCTGCACTTGCTTTACTTGCTGAATAAGGGCTGTTTGGTGCAAGTGGAGTTGTTTCCATAAAATAGCCTGTTTTACCTAATGTTCCGTAAACTTCATCAGTTGAAACTTGTAAATACTTTTCTGTTTTAAATTCTTTTGCCGCTTGTAATAAATTCAAAGTCCCTTGAACATTTGTTTCTACAAAGATTTCAGGGTGCTTGATAGAATTGTCTACGTGAGATTCTGCGGCAAAATTTACGATTGCATCAACTTGTTCAACCAACTGTGGAACTAATTTTTTATCACAAATATTTCCGTGTACAAACTTGTAATTTGGATTGTCTTTAACATCATCAAGATTTTCCAAATTCCCACAATATGTTAAAGCATCCAGATTTATGATTTTGTAGTCAGGGTGAGTTTTGAGCATGTGTCTGACAAAACAACTTCCGATAAATCCTGCTCCACCTGTAACTAATATTGTTGTCATTGTTACTCCTTTTATCCTTTTATTTTCTTTATTTCTGCCAATTTCGGTTGAACTTTATCTTTTTCAGATAAAATCGGGTCAAAATCAATTTCCCAGTCAATATTTATATCTTTGTCGTTCCACAAAACTCCTCTATCAGCTTGTGGCGCATATTCTCCACTAGCTTTGTAAAGAAGTTCTGCTTCATCTGAAAGTACAACAAATCCGTGTGCAAAGCCCTCAGGAATAAACAACATATGTTTGTTTTCTTCTGATAACTCAACTTTTACATATTGTCCGAAAGTTTCTGAATTTTCTCTAATATCTACTGCAACGTCATAAATTCTGCCACGACCGCATCTTACCAATTTTGCTTGACCATAAGGAGCTTCTTGATAATGTAAGCCTCTTAATACGTGTGCGCAAGATTTTGAGTGGTTGTCTTGGTTAAACTCAACATCAATTCCGTTTGCGACAAAATCTGATTTTTTATATGCTTCCATAAAAAATCCTCTGTTGTCGCCGAAAACTTTTGGTTTTACTAAAATTACATCTTTTATTTTTTGTCTTTCAAATTCAAATGGCATAATTCTCCTTCTCTCATATAAATTAATTAAATTATACAATAAATTCTCAAATTAACAAAGCGGGTAATAGTTTTTTACATAAAACTATACAATAATTAAAACCCGAAAGGGGATTTACAATGAAAAAGTTTGCTAAACTATTTGCTATTTTACTCAATATACTTTTAGTTACACAATCTATGGGGGTTGCAATGGAAAATAAAATTAAATTTGACAAAGAAACTTACTATCTTTCTAATCCTGATAGCAAAAATCAATGCTATAGTTATTATTTGAAAGATGAAAATATTGAAAATTGGCATACAAAAATTATTCTTGAAAATCTTACAGATTTGACTAATGAAACTGAGGCAGTCGCAGAGTTTGCGCATAAAATTCAGGAAGAAACTAAGGGTGCTTCAGTCCTTTTGTACCCTGATGCTGCAATGGTGGCTTATATAAATTTCCCGCCTACAAAAGATTATTATGAGTATAATACAGCAATTTTTAAACAGTCAAAAACTCAAGGATTAGAAAAATTCGGGTTTGCAAAAAGATTTTATTCATCAGAACTTGACGGACAAGAAAATGCAAGAAAAGCCGCAATAGAATTTGCAGAAAAACATAATAAAAAATATATGGAAATGGTTAATAAGGAGGCAAAACAGTTAAAATAGTTATTTGGATTTTTTGTCTAAATAATCTTTAAATGTTTTTACATTAACCTTGTAACCGCAGCCATCGTGAAGTTTTGCGTTGTAAAAAATTCTTTTTTGCGGATATTTTCTGCACATTGGCAATCTATGTTTATAATCCGAACACAAACCTTCCGGTGTAACCAGTTTACATGCAAAAATCAGATTTCCTTCTTCATCTTTTCCTTTTATATAAAATCTTTTGTAGGCAGGAAATAGGAACTGCATTATTTTAAACTCTTTTTCCGTATAAGTGTCGTAACTGTACATATAGTTACAACATTTTCCGCATTTTTTGCATTCGCCGGTGATTTCGTAGCTAACTCTTTCCGGCACAAAATACGACCTGATTTCGTTAATTATTACAAAAAGGAAATCGAACATGGTATATATTATAAACTAAAAAATGAGATTTGCATGTGAAAAAAATTCCCTTAAATACAAATCTCATTTTGAAATTATAAATTAATGAATTAACCGATTACAGGAGCAACAAAAGTTCTTGTTGCAAGGTCTTTATCAAGCATTAATAAAGCTTTTTTATCATCTCCGATTAACCTTAATGTTGCAAGAACATTTCCAACATTGTCTTCTTCTTCAACTTGTTCTTTCAAGTACCAGTTCAAGAACGAAATTGCAGCACGATCTTTAGTTTCTTCTGCAACATCCATCAATTTATTAATCAATGATGTAACAAGTTCTTCGTGTGTCAAAATATGTTCGAAAACTTCTAATGGAGAACTCCAATCAATTTCAGGTTTTTCAATTGTATCAAGTTCAACTTTTCCACCTCTTTGGTTCAAATAGTTAAACATACCCATAGCATGAGCGTGTTCTTCTTGAATTTGTACTGTCATCCAGTTTACAAAGCCTTTTAAGTTTAATCTTTCAAAATATGCTTGCATTGAAAGATACAAATATTCTGAATACAATTCTCTGTTAATTTGATAGTTAAAAGCTTTTTCTAGTTTTTCGTTAATCATATTTTTCTCCTTAATTTGTAATAAAAACTAAACAATTTTTACAAGTAAAGTTTAGCATTAAAATATCTTTAATAAACATTTGTTAACAAAATTTTTATGATTAAGCAATTTTGAATATTCATATTATTTATACAAGATATGATGAAAGTTAGTGCGCAGAATAATTTTATTTATCCTAATTACACCCAAAATTATGCTCAAAATTCTGTCAAAGCGAAATCACCGTCTTTTTGTGGGGTGCAACGTTTAACACACATGAATATAGGAATGATGGGCGAAGGATTTATTGGGAATGTTCTTTTGAAAAATGTTACAAAAGGAACTGATGAGTTGGTAAATGTTTTCAAAAATTTTGATTGCGGAAACGAAAAATACTTTCTAAAAAATAACGAAGGCGGTACTATTGGTGAAATTATGCTCAAAATCAATAAGTACTTTGATTATAACCGTTTTATCTATAAAGAAGATCCAAGCCACGTATTTGTTGATAAATTAAGAAATTATTCCAACCCAAATACTCCGTTTTGGAATAAAGAAACTGATTTTTACGAAGGAACAGGCACAAGATTGTTACAAATTGCTCAAAGAAGAAGTGATGAGGCGCAATGTGTCGGAAATATAAAACTTATTCCAATGCCTGAATCAAGAAGATATTATACAGATAAAATCGGTATGATAAAAGATCCGACAAATCCTTACGGTTCTGCGTTTATACTTCCTTCTGATAAAAAGGAACCTTTGTCTAAAATGTATGGTGGTTTGTAGTTTTATTGCCGTTTTGTCTAATGAAAAAATTAATTGATTTATTTATAAATTTATTATGAATTGTGTAAATAAATTACTATTGGCACTAGGCGAAAATACCAAATTAAAATTGGATAAATTTAGCCAATATATTGCTTTTCACGGAATTGGTACAAGTTGTAGCAAGCGTTGGCTTGCGAATATTGTTCCTGCTGATTTACTTAAACTTTCTGTAAAAAAATGTATAGAAATTATTGTAACTTTGTCAGAGAGTGGAATTTTTTATAAAAACTTTCCCGACCTTATAGAAACTCCAAATTATGGTGATGAATGGGGGAGATTAGCGAATTATATTGAGATAAATAATAGAGCGATTGCAACAATGGATAATGGGTGTACTTGTAATGGTATTTTGAGTTGCATAAAACTTTTGCCCGCAATTCCGCCATCTGCTACGAGTTTTGCAAATTGTATTATTCTTTCACAAATTTGGCAAAATATTTATGGAGATGCTTATGAAAAAGGAGCTTTTGAAGAAAATTCTTTGTACGCTATCAAGCTCAATACTAGTTATAGTGATAATATTATAGATTATTCAATTGTTGATAAAATTTCTCCCGAAGAACAATTAAGAGCCTTTGTTGATTTGGCGCATTTTAGAGGAATTAAAGTTGGGTTCAGGCATGTGATTTCTGCGGATCAAATGAAGATTGCAAGAGAATATAAGGATGATGAAACTTTTAATTGGGAAAATTCTGAACATGTTGAAATCTACATAAATGAATGCGTAAAATTGATGAATATAGGTTTTGAATGTATGTTTATTGATTCTGCCAAACATATTGGCGGTTATGATATGAAAAATTATACAGGCGTAGGAGCTTTGCCGAATTACCATCAGATGCAATATATTTTGCACGAAATTCGTTCTCGTTCTAAAAAAACTAATATAAGTTTTGTTGGTGAAAAAAGTTCTGATGATTTTGCCAGATACAAAAATATGGGGCTGAATGCAGGAACTGATTTTATTACTGGAGATGATTTTAATTCAGTAAAAAATTTGTCAGAAAAATTAAAATATCTTAGGACTTATGCTCCAGGTGTAGAAATTACAAATGATAACTATGATGGTGGCTTGTCTTATGAACAAAAATTAAATCGAATAAACACTGCACTTTTTGCCTACAATTATGCCAGCGATAAATTACCGAGTTTTATGCAAATGGATGATTTGTTTCCATTGAGATATGACACAACAACACATCATCTTATGATGACAAATCCGTCTTATTCTACAGATGGAACTTCTTTTAGTCATTTTGAGAATTTGTTTGCCAAAGATGATGGCAGATTTTACAACAAACGTGTTGGAGAACTTTTTGCATGGGCGCTTAACAGGTAAAATTTTAATAAAAAGAAAGGAGCGAAAATGACATTTAATCCATTAGAAGAAAAAGGGATAATTCTTAGTGATCAACTTAGAAGTTGGGAGGATATTGTAAAACGACCATTTGATAAATATGATGTAGATTGTTATTCAAGAACTCGTCAAATTTTGATGAATGGTATAGAAATTGAGGCGTGGGGGTTTAAACATAATTTTGCAAGAAATTGTCAAGATTATGATGACAAAAAACTAATTGCACTTATGCGCAGAATTGAAGATATGCAGCAAACTACAGTAAACTGGATGACACCGGCATGTCAAACTGTTTTGGAAACAACATTAGGATATGAGCAAGTTGCGGTTGATTTAACGGCTTGGCTTGCACAAAATGAACCTGATGATTACGTAAGAGAAACTTTTAATTTTGGTTTGTTAGAAGATTTCGACCATCTTTACAGGTATAGTCAATGGGCATATATGATTGATGGGATTAATCCTGATAATATATTGCAAGGCAAAACAGATGTTGTTATTGGCAGACCGACACAATATCATCATAATGATAATGGAATAAGGGTTCGTAAATCTTATAACCGAAAAACGGTTTCTCCTCAAACAAAAGTTAATATTTATACACTTCTTTCAGGCGAACAACAAACACATAATTTTTACGCAGAACATGGTATGATGTATGCAAATGATGATTTACGCAGAACTTATGGTGAAATTTGTGATGTTGAAGAAGAACATGTTACTATGTACGAAAGTTTGATTGATCCGTGCGAAACTCCTTATGAAAAACTTTTGTTACACGAATTTACAGAAGTTTGTACATATTACAATTGTTATGTTGATGAAAGTAATGAAAAACTAAGACCTATTTGGGAAGAATTTTTGGCGTTTGAACTCGGACATTTACAAATTGCTGCAGAGTTATTAAAAAAATATGAAAAACGTGATCCGGAAGAAATTATAGGTAATAAAGTTTTACTTCCGTGTCATTTTGAAAACCAAAAAAAATATGTTACCGATATTTTGGAAAACGAAGTAGATAAAAGGCTTGGTGCGGAAATGAATTATACAACAATAGATAAACTTTCTGATAATTGGACAAGTTATAAAGCTCAAAAAAATATGAATGGGAAATGCGTTCCTACAGAAAAAACAATCCATTTGATTAACGCAACTATAAAAACAGATATTGTTACTGCAGAACCAAAATTGCGAGCAAAAGAACCATCAATATTAAAACGAGCATTGGATGAAAATTCTATGTCACCAGATACTGTTTCTGTAGAAGAATACGAAAAAATGGTTAAAAATCCGCAACCGGAGTTTTAAAAATTTGTACAAAAAAAGGAGCTTTTTAGCTCCTTTTTATATAATGTTTACTAATCCTGTTGAGTGGTCAAAGTGGCAATTTGCAATACAAACTTTACCTTCTTTGACTGCTTCATTTATGATAACCGAATGTTTCATCAAATAATCTTCAACCCATTTGGTATGTTCCTGTGCAAAAAAGTTGTGACAAGAGATATCCTCTTTGTGGTTAAGTACCGGATATACGCATTTTAATATTGATGAAAAATATTTTGTAGGTTCCGGATAATGCTCTTTCGCAAATTTCATAACTCCACAATCATCATGCCCTAAGAGAATGACAAGTGGAACATTTAATTTTTTTACAGCATATTCAACGCTTTCAATAACGTTTGGTCCAGTAGTCATTCCGGCAACTCTTACAACAAACAATTCTCCAATTCCGCAATCAAAAATGATTTCCGGTACAACACGAGAATCAGAACAAGTTAATACACAGGCATACGGTTCTTGGTGAAATGCGTATTTTTGAAGTGTTTCAAGTGACATGTTTTTGGTTGTCGGAGTACCATTAACAAAATTCTTGTTTCCGTCTAATAATTTTTGTAATTCTTTTTCAGCTCTTTCAATCATAGAGAAAATTATAAGTTATAAAACTTAAAAAATCAAGAAATGATTTTGTGCAAAATGTTTATGTTACAATTAGAAAAAATACCCGTTTGCAGGAAGTTTTTCTTTTTGGAGTGCAATCACTAAGGGAATATTCGAAAAAGAGAAGTTTGCTTTTAATATTTATGAGGGAAAAATTATGGATTTAGTATCAAACTACGGCATGATTATATCAGGCGCAATATTATTAGTTGCCTATATTTTTATTGCCAGTGAAAAAATTCAAAAATCTGTTGTAGCACTTGTAGGAGCTTCATTGACGATGTTATTAGGCTTGTTGCCATTTCACGGTTCTGTCAATCCGCAGACTGAAACTTACATTCGCTCAGTTTTTGATTATATTGAATTTGAGGTTATCTTTTTGCTTATTGGTATGATGATTATTGTTCACATCGCAAGCAGAAGTGGAGTTTTTAAATGGATGGCTATTGGAATTTTGAAAGCTACGAAAGGGCATCCAAAAACAGTTCTTTTTGCATTGGCAGCATTTACGGCAATTGCATCAGCGTTTTTGGATAATGTAACAACTGTTGTTTTAGTTATGCCGGTAACTTTTGTCATTGCCAGAGAATTTGAATGCGATCCTGTTCCGTTTTTGATTACAGAAGTTTTAGCATCAAATATCGGCGGTACAGCAACATTAATCGGAGATCCTCCAAATATTATTATTGCTGCAAAAGCAGGTTTGAGTTTTATGGATTTTGTAAACGAGTTAACAGTTGTTGTATTTACTATTTTTCTTGTTTGTGTCGGAATTTTGGTTTTCATGTTCAGAAAATCTCTTAAAGCAACAAAAGAAAAAATGGAACATATCGCAAATTTAGACAATTCTAAAACTATCACGCATAAAAAACTTATGATACGTTCAATGGTTACTCTTGTACTTGTTATTACAGGTTTTGTGACTCATGACGTAACTCACATTCCTGCATATGTTTTTGCAGTTGCAGGTGCATCATTTTTGTTGTTATTTGAAAAACCAAAAGAAATTTATCGAGATGTCGAATGGTTAACAATCTTCTTTTTTGTTGGGTTGTTTATAATTATTGGCGGATTTGAGGCAAATGGTGGAATTAGTTTTTTGGCTGACAAATTAATCCAGTTTACTCATGGAAGCTTGACTGCTGCGACAATGTTAATCTTGTGGGGATCAGGTATTTTGTCAGGAATTATTGACAATATCCCTTACACTGCAACTATGGCTCCTTTAATTGCACAAGTTCAACATACATTACCTTATGCAGGTGCTGGTCATCATCCTTTATGGTGGGCGTTGTCATTAGGTGCTTGTTTGGGTGGAAACTTAACTATTATTGGGGCTGCTGCCAATGTTATTGTTAGTGAAACTGCGCATACAAAAGGTCATCCGATTTCATTTATAAAATTTATGAAATATGGAGCTTTGGTAACAACTGTTTCATTAATCATAAGTTCTATTTATTTGTATATAAAATATTTACGCTAAAACAATTTAGAACCATTTTAAAAGCGGGCGAATTTCTCCGCATTCCAAATTATATGGTTCAGCTTCAGGACCTTTGAGGATAGTATCTATCCTCAATCGTTCTTTGATTGGATTTTCTAAAAATACTTCTCCTGTTTCTCTGTTGAAAACCGTTCCATAATTCAATCCCTTGTTAACGCAATAAGGTAATCTCACTCTGTTTTCGACTTCGTCATACCAAGCAAGCCCATGTATTCTGCACACAATTCCCCTGTATTGATAAAGGCAACACATTTTGTTAATTAAAAACGGGCATTTATACATTTTGGGTTGTTCTCGTTTTAGTCGTTTTATTTCTTCTTTGATTTTGTGTTTTGTTTCAAATGGAAGATTTACAAATCCTGACATTAAATATTCTAGTTCAAGTCTTGAAAACGGATACTCTCCAACTTCGCAACAAGAAGAACAGCCTTCTTTGCATTTTACAAATTCGCACTGTTCCTCAAAGTATTTGTCTAATTTTGGATCTAAAACTTCTTTTAAAAATTTTTCGTATCTTTGTAACATTAGTGAACCTTAACAAGTAAATGTTTTCTTCCTTCTAATATTACATCAAAATCTAAAGTTTTATCAATCTCTTGATACTGTTTTTTTCTGATGATGGCAACGATATTTTTATCATCTAAAATATGTCCCAGTTGCTTCATTTCTTCTTTATCGTTAAGAGTAATGAATAAGATGTTTCTGCTATCCATGTCTGTTGGAATTCCGTAATAATAAACTACTGAATATTTCCTTTCATCATTTATTACTGCAACTTTTTTGCCGTTTTCGTGGGCGTATTTTGCAAAACGCATCAAATCATTTTGTCCAAATTTATAATCCATATTGTAGAATAATTTTGTCCCAAATGCCGATGTGATAAGGATAAAAAGTACATAACATGCAAAAACTCCCTTTGGATGTTTTTTAATTGCGCATAAAATACTTGAAATTCCAAATGCCAAAACCAAAATTATGCAGAACCATTTTATTGTTAATAGATCTGAATATGTTTGAGCCGGAAGAACGAATTTTGCAAAACAGGTCAAAATTCCTGCCAAAATACATATTCCTCCTAAAATGTAAACAGTTATATTTATTGGTTTTTCGTATTTTTTGTTGAACATATAATCTTCCCATACAAATCCTAAAATACAGGCAGTGAAGAAATATACAGGTAAAATATATGTAATTAATTTTGTGCTGGAAGATGAGAAAAATAACATTGTTACAACAAATGCGATTGCGTTAAATAACAAGTATTTTTGTGGGTTGGATAGTTCTGTAACGTTGAATTTTTTGATTGATTTAAGTTTTGTAATCCCAACAGCGATTGCTGAAAAAATCCATGGAACAAGTCCCCATAAAACTGTTAGAATATAGAAATAGAATGGTTGTTCCCTATTAATTTCATTTGAATTTAAAAATCTCTCGATGTGGTGTTTAATTATATATTCGTGGAAAAATAGCGGATCGTGAATTTTGAACATAATTAAATGCCACGGGAGAACTATTAAAAAGAATAATAAAAATCCCGGCAAAATATATTGTGGTTTAAAAACTTGTTTAAATGTCTTGTTTGCGATTGTTACAAAAAACATTACTGCAAACGGCACAACAAAACCAGGAATTCCCTTAGCCATTACTGCCAAGCCTGAGAATATGTAGAATAACCACCACATATATTTTTTATTTTTGTCTTGAACAAATTGGGTCAAAAATCCGAACATTACTGAAAATCCGACACAAGTTGTTACGACGATATCAAGAATTGCAAATTTTGCCAAAATTACAAATTCCAATGTAGTTGCAAGGATAAGAGCTGAAATTACTCCAAATCTGCGAGAAACAATTTTTTTGCCGGTAAAATATAATAGCAAAGTCGAAAGTGTTCCGTATAGTGCAACCGGAAATCTTGCGGTAAATTCTGTAACTTTCCCGAAAATAGCGAATGATAAACACTCACCCCAGAAATAAAGAGGTGGTTTTTCAAAGAAAAATTCTCCGTTTAAGTAAAGTGTCAAAAAGTCCTTGCAATGGAACATGTCACGTGCCATAGAAACATATCTTGTTTCGTCGACATCCATCAAAGGATAATTTCCAATATTAAAAAAGAAAATAAAATAACATACTATTAATAGACCTAAAAAAGTGAATAAATCACCGTGTTTTTTTATAAAATCAAAGAATTTTTCCATTAAATCTCTCCTTTATTCCAACTTTAAATATACTATCATAAAAATCGTTAATGAATTATTAGTTTGTTCAAGTGAAAAGTGAGAATTGAAACGTGAAAAGACCGTATCGTTATGAATAAGTGAATGGTGAGTGGTGAGTAGACCATATTGGAAAAGATATTTTCTTTCATGCTTCCAAAACTTCTAATCTTTCCCCTCGCCACTTGGGGAGACAAAGGGAACCGCAGAGCTGTGCGATGCGTGTGACCCTGTCTGCCTTGTGCTGAGGGTGCCTGAAAAGCAGGAGAGGGGTGCAAACCATCTATATTGAAATAATGATGAGATTACTACGTCGCTTCGCTCCTCGTAATGACATGGTCTTTCTCGGATTTACCAATCCGACGACAAAACAAATTGTAAATAAATGTAACATCTTTCTTTAAAATCCTAAAGATTTGGAAAAGGTGCGCCGATATGTCATGTGGTAGAAGTTCTAACAAAAGGAGTGTGTACTTGTGCGATAAAGCAAGTGAAAACGAGAAAAATATCTAATTAGTATAGATAAAATATATACGAAATAGATATAATTGTTAAGAATTATTAAGTGATAAAACCCTCTATAACCCAGTAAAATCAATGGTTTTAGAAAAAAGTAATAGGGAAATTCAAAAACAGCGCAATTTTCCCAAAAAACATGTTTTTACATGGACATAGAGAGTATAAACAAGACCAAATCAATTTTCATGTGGAGATGTATAGAAAATTGAGAAGAAAGGATTATGACTATGTGTGCAAATGAAGTTCAATTCCAATTACAACAAGGATATGTAAATGAATTAAAGAAAAATCCAGGCAATCTTCAAAGATTAATTAATGAAGGTTCAATTATCGACAATGGAGATGGTACATATAGTACAACTAATGCAAGTTTAAAATCCGTTGGCGTATTTGACGTTGAAGGAGCTGGCGGAGTAAAAGAAACAAAAACTCTTGATAGTGCGACACCTGCAAAAGGTTTGGGTGTTGAACATTCTGCTGCGAAAGCAAAAGAAGGTGTTAAAGAAGAAAAAACAGTTACCTTCAAACTTGATGATTTTGTTAAACAGTCAGGTTTGGCAGAAGATAAACGTGCAGAATTGGTAAAAGAATTTGAAGCTGCAGGTTTGTCAATTGATAAAGAAAAAGGTATTGTAACTTATGATAAAACAAAATATGATACAGCGATTACAAAATTTGCTAAAAATAACAGATTATCATATTTATCAACCAATGAGGATGGTAAAGCTATTGCAGATAAATTAGCGAAAGATGGCAAAATTACTCTAAATGAAGATGGTGGTTATGTTATCAATGGAGCTGAAGGCAAAAAAGCAGTTGATGAAGCATTCCCAACTCAAACACAAGCACCTGTTGAAACAAGAGAAAATAAATCAGTAAAAATTAATACAGAAGTTACAACAACTACAACAGAAGAATCAGAACCTGTAAAAGTTGCAGATGACTTGAAACACAATAGAGCCGGTAGAAAACAAGCTCGTAAGGATTATGAAGCTGCATTGACAGAATGGGTAAAAGATCCTGAAAACCAATCAACAATGAATATTTCTATTGCTCGTAATAAATATGAAAAGAAAATTTCAAAGCAAATGGGCAAAATTGAAAAAGAATGCAAAACAAAAGAAGAAATTGTTCAAAAATATCTTAAAGAATATGCTACAGATGAAGAAAAAGTATTTTTTAATACTTTGTTAAATGAAGCGGTAAAGGATGAGGATGCTTTACTTGAAGCTTACAAACGTGGAACCGGTGATGGTCGAGCTACATTTGAAGGTGATACTGGAGCAGCTAAAAAGAAGATAGCCGCATATTTAAGAATTGCAGAAGATCCAAATTTTGATTCAAATGTTATTCTAGAACGTATGGCAGTTGTTGATGTCTTGGGTAAAAGAAGTGATAAACAAGTTGCTAAGGACAAAAAAGAATTTATTCAAGATGAAGCAAAACGTCAAGCAAAAGCAGCTGAAACAAAACAAAATATTGATAATACCAGAGTTCATTTCTCAAAAGCAGAAAGAAAGGAAGCTGCTAAAGGAGAAAAAAATTCTGCAATTGAACATACTGACATTGGTAAAGCAGGTCGTAAACTTGTAATGGAATGCCCTGATGAATTTTGTACTCAAGGAACTAAAAATGATTGCGATTTTGAAGTAAATGGCAAATATTATAAGTTCAGTGAAGCTAAATTCAAAGCATTCTGTGATAAAGCTACAGATTCTCGTACGCTAGATAACGAAACACAAGAAGGCTTTGCGAAAGATGGAAACTTGACATTAAATGAAGGTCGTCAAGGCTGGATGAGCCAGACATTGATTACCAAAGATGGTAAACGTCGTTCAATTGAAGAAATTATTGGTAACGATAATGGCAGAGTCGGCAATGGTGAATTAAATAAACTTCGTCATTTGGTTGAAAAAGGTGGCAACAGTATTGACACTAACTCAACTAACGCAAAACGTGTTTTACACGTCTTGCAAGGTGTTGGCATTGGTGGTGCGTTAGGGTTTGGTACTGCTTACGCTGCATCATGGTTAGCAGGTGCTGTTAACCTTGCAGGTGAAACCGCATCTCAATTTGTTCAATATAAAGGCAGAACAGCTGATAGGATATATTCAGGTAAAACTGCTGATAGAACTTTCTCTGGCAGAACTGCAGATCAAACATTTACTGGCAGAACTGCAGATCAAACATTTACTGGTAGAACAGATGACCAAACTCTATTTGGAACGACAGCAGATAGAACAATTCATGATAGAACAACATTTAATTATACTGATAATGGTGAAACATTCACTAAAGTCGTCAATAAAGATATATTTGTTAAAGGTCAAGATTGGTCAGTTGTTGCACCAGGACAAGAATGGTCGGTTACTGCACCAGGACAAGAATGGTCGGTTACTGCACCAGGACAAGAATGGTCGGTTACTGCTGAAGGTCAAGAATGGTCAGTTACTGCACCGGGACAAGAATATTCTGGCCAAGTTGAGGCTGAAGGTCAGAAATGGGAAGGTCGTGGCGACAAGCACTTGAAAACTGCAATAAATGCCGCTATCTTTGGAGGTATTGGTGGAGGTGTTAACAACGCTATTTCAATGGGTAAAGTTCACGCTAAAGGCAGAAGTTTTGACGGTATCGTAAACCTAAATAAAAAGAAAGAAAAAACTGAAACTGAAAATAAAGAGCAAACTTTAGATATTCCTCAATTTGTTACAAGAGAGGAAAGAGAAGTTCAAACTCCTGATAAAAATATTGATAACTTTACATACAAAATCAAAGTTTCTCATAAAAAAGGAACTAACTACAACTTAGCAGAAGATAGATTGAGTATCGTTAAGAAAATGTACAACATTCAAGATGATGCGACTGCAAACAAAGTTCTTGAATATGTTATGACACAAATCAACGGTTACAAATCAAATCCTTACAAGTTAAACTATGCGGGAGATTTGACTTATCACTTCCCATCAGAAATTCCGGCAGGCATGATTGCAGGTATTGATGATACAATAATCGGAACTGACCCTAACACAATTGGCGGTTTTGATAGAAACCAAATTCCTCTTGGCGGTAAAAATGGTAAAAATGCAAGTGAAGCAAATTTACGTAAAAAAGGATTTATTGCAAGAGCAAATGTAATAACCAGATAACTCTAAAGAGGGTTGGATTATTCAATCCTTCCCTCTTTTCTAAATTATAAATTTTTGTAAACAATTACCGGAAAATAGTAAAGATTTAAGCGCAAAATCCGTTTATATACATGTAAAAGTGTTTAAACGTGCAGAAAAAGAAAATAGAGGTTCCAAAGACAATGAATACACAGGGAATTAATAAAAAAAGAGTAGTTGCATTTATGTTAAGTATGTTGCTAATTATGCAACAGTCTTTGACATATCAGGTTTTGGCTGCATCAACAATCACTGATGGTAATAATAACCCAATTAATAATGGTGGTGGTAACACTTGGAATATCAGACCAGATGCTGTAAAAGGTGATACCGGATTTAAACAATTTGGCGAAATTAATTTGGCTAAGGGTGATGTATTAAACTTTATTTATAACTATATTTTACAAAAACAATCTGGAACTGGTAATGATTTAACATTAACCGATATTAAAGGTGATATTAATAATTTTATTGCATTGGTTAATAATGGAGTAAAAATAGATGGTATTGTTAATGCACTTCAAGGTGTTAATGGTGCTTTAAAAACAAATGGTAATTTGGTATTTATTTCTCCAAACGGTATGGTTGTTGGAAGTTCTGGCGTTATCAATGTCGGTAATTTATCAGTTATTTCTCCAACACAAAGTTCTTATGATAAATTGTCTAGCAATTTAGGTTTACCTAAAGATCATCAATATTATATTTCTAACTATGATGTAAAATATGATGCTAGTAATCCAACAGGAACTTCAACAATTGTTCCTAGTGCGTATGATTATACTAAAAATACTGCTGTAATGACCGATAAATCATTCGATTTGTCAACATTAACAGATAGTAATGGAAGTACGCTATCTCTTGGTGGAAAACCTATTCAAATTGACGCAGGTGGCAGAATTGCAGCTCGTGGAAATGTTGATTTGCAAGGCGGAACAATTGCTAACAATGGACTTTTAATTGCTGGTCTTGGCAATAGTTTCATGACAAGCAAAGAAGATGTTGCAAAAGGAACTGACGCATTGTTTAATGCTCTTGTTGGAGTTGATAATATGACTGCTGCAAATACATTTGTTGCAGACAGTAAAGGTAACATTTCTATCAAATCTGTTACCGGCACTTCTGTTGGTAATGGTGCAAAAGTTAGAAACTATGGTACTGGCAATATTACTATCGAAAATACAGGTTCTAACGGTATTTCTATTGCAGGCGAGGTGTCAAACCCTAATGGCGCAACAAAAATCATTAACACAAACGGTGGTTTGCTTGTTGCATCTACTGGTTTAATCGCATCTGGCGGTTCCGCATTAACTCAAAATAAATCTACTTTGTTAGTTTCTAATGAAGGCTCAGGCGGTATGAATATTCAAGGTAAAGTTACCGCTAATCATACTAACAAAACTAACACAGTTAACTTTGTAAACAAAAATTCTAATATGTCTATCGGCTCAAGTGGTGTAAGCAACAATATTACATCTAATGCCGATGTAAATATCGCAGTTACAAACGGTAATTTGTTAAACAATGGTGTTGCTAACACATTGATTTATACAACTAATGGAGCTGATTTGAACGCAACTGTTACAAACGGTGCAATCGGTGAAGAAGTTGGACCTTGTGACGGCGGTATTTGTACAGGTATTGGACCAAATCAAAGAGATTTGACTAAATCTGTAAACACTTCTATCGACGGCGTTATTACTGCAAACAGTTCAGGTACTGGTTCGCTTATTAATATGGCAAGCTTGAACAAAAATATGAATGTTAACCAAATTAAAGCTGATGGTAGAGTAATCTTATTGGCAGACTCTTCTACAAAAGGTGCTTCTCCTTACAGTATCGTCAACAGATCTAAAAATTCAGCAAATCCAAACGTTGAAGGTACAGGAATTTCCCTAATCGCTAGTGGTAATATCGGCGAAGCTAAAACTTCTACAAAGTCAGCAACTCCTTTAACATTCAGACAAAACGGTTATTCATATAACCCTTCAAGAGATAATGCACAACTTCCTCATAATATTGATGCTATTAACAAAACCGGAAACGGCGTTGATATGTTAGCAATTGGCAACATAGATGTTAAAGGTATGGATGCTGCAAATGGTGCAAAACTTGATACTAATGCTTGCGCAATTATTTCAAGAACAGGTGATATAAACGCTGAGTTTTCTGGTAATGTTTATGTAAGAGAAACTACTGCAAACAAAAACTTGAACTTAACAACTCGTGGTAAAAATATGTACATTGACCACTTAGGTGAAGTTCCTACTTATGGTACAGATTACTACGGAACAAATACAAACGTACATCCTGAAAGAGCAAAATTGGTTGCACTTGACTTGGGTACACAATGGATTGATGCAGAAAAATCTGAATACAGATCAGCTGCAGATTCTACAATCGTAGTTAAAAATGGTACTTTAAAAGGTGATGGTAACAAACGCCCTTCTGGTGATCAAGATTTATACATGGTTGCAGATAATGCTTATGCCGGTGGTTACTACTTCAATATGGGTAAACACCGTAATGGTGGAGTTTCTACAGTAGTTAAAAATTCTACAACAAATACTTTGACTAATGCTAAAGATGGTTCAACTCCAATTTCAATCAGAACAAAAGCAGTTAGACCGGATGATGTTACTGCAATTGGTAAAAATCCTGATGATAGAAACTATTACTACGGTGGCAGTGAACAAGGCGGCGACAATGGCTATGATGGAACTACAGATCCTGATAAACAAGGAAAAAAGGAAGATGATGACAACTTAGTTGTTCCAAAAGATGAAGAACCGGATTATCCATTGGATACAGATACAGACACTGATACAGATACTGATACTGATATTGATACAGATTTGGATAGTGATACAGATACTGATACCGACACCGATACCGATATTGACACAGATACCGACACTGATACAGATGTTGATACAGATACTGATATTGACACAGACACAGATACTGACAATGATACCGATACCGATACGGACACAGATACTGATACGGATACTGATATTGACTTAGACAACGATACAGATACCGATACAGATTTAGATACCGACACTGACATTGATACAGATATCGACACAGATACTGATAACGATACCGATATTGATACGGATACCGATATTGACACAGACACAGATACTGACAATGATACAGATACTGATACGGACACAGATACTGATACGGATACTGATATTGACTTAGACAACGATACCGATACAGATACAGATATAGATACGGACACTGATATTGATACCGACATTGATACAGATACCGACAACGACACTGATATTGATACAGATACTGATATAGATCCAGATCCAGAACCGGATCGTCCAAAAGTTGATTTCAAAGATATTTACAAACAACGTGTTGTAAATGATAGAGTTGATTCAATTGATAAACGTCAATATATGAGATTTAATACTCAAGAAAATCAAAATCCAATTTCATTTGAATCAAGTGACAACGTAGTTTCAATTTCCGACATCTCAAGAGGTGGGGTATCATTAACCCATAAAGGAAAATTAAAAGTTGGTGACGTTGTTCCGGTACATCTACAATATGGCGACTTGACAATTAATGCTAACGTAAAAATCGTTTCAGCAAGTGATGTAAAAGCCGGAGGTAAGTTCATCGACCTAGATCAGGCAACAGCTAACAAATTATTATACTTAAGTTTGTTAGAAAAAGACCAACCGATTGCCCAAACAATTATGAACAAAAATGTTGCAACAACAATTGAAGAATAGAAATTACAAATTAAAGTCCTCCTTCAAAAAGGAGGACTTTTTAGATTGGTGATTTTAGATGCTTGAATGCAAAGGTTCTTATCACACCAAGCTAGTCTTCAACTTCTTCAAGTGCTTCCTCAATGTATCTTGCAGGGTTTTCGATTAAATATTGAAGTTCTCCCGGATCTTTTATGTAACCGTAATCAAACTGTTCACCATTTGACATAAAAGAAATCATTCCATAATCCATTATTCTGCCCATTGTTGTTTGAGAAATCTCCAACATATCAAGTTTCGTTAACGGAATGTCAATTTCTTCGGGGTTTAAAACTCCTAATTTTATGTGCGCATATTTTGTTGTAATAACTATTTTATCAGAGTTAAATCTCAAAATAGGATACACAATCGGCGCAAGGATTAAAAATACTATTACCCAACTAAAAAAACTATGCGTATTTAAAAATATGAACCAAAAATACAAGAAAAATATTGGAGTTAAAAATATTGGCCAAAATAAAGCCATCCAGTGTTTTTTAATATCATAAATAACTAATTCTTCACTATCTTCATCAGGAAGTTTATATTCTTTTATATTGTCTTCTACAACTACCGGCTTTGGCTCATAATGATGTACAGTGTATTCTTCAGGAACTTCTGATTTTTCAGCATGTTCAATATATGACTGCGTAACAACATCTGATGGTTGTTCTATTTCAAGTCTGTTTCCACAATATCTACAAAAATTATCGTTTTCTTTTACTGGTTTTCCACATTTTGGACAAAACATTGTTTACTCCTTTGTTATCTGATTTTAGCATATCATTTGACTTTAGTCAATTAAAGGTTTACTATTGAAACAATGGAGGGATTATGATAGATAAACAAGAACTTTTAAGACTTTATAATTTGGATTTAGATGAACTTTTAAAATTGTCATCAAAATATGTCAAAGATGAAATTGAATTTTGTTCACTCATAAATGCACGGAATGGCAAATGCTCACAAAATTGCAAATATTGCGCACAAAGTTCTCATTATCGTACTCATATTGACTCTTATCCGCTTGTAAAAATTGAAGAAGTACGAAAAGCCGCTCTTGATGCAAAATCACATAAAGCATCACGTTTTGCAATCGTAACATCAGGAAAAACACCTGACGAAAGCGATTTTGACAAAATGTTAGAAATGATTAAAGAAATTAATAAAATTGAAGGCTTAAACAGTTGTGCATCAATCGGAATTTTGAATGAAGAACAAGCCAAAAAACTTGCACAAAGCGGATTGAAAAGATTTCACCATAACATAAATACTGCAAAATCTTATTATCCGGAAGTTTGCACTACCCACACTTGGCAAGATAGACTAGACACTTGCAAATTAGTCAAAAAATACGGTATGGAATTATGTTGTGGAGTAATTCTAGGAATGGGCGAAAGCGTTGAACAACGAGTAGAAATGGCTCTTGAATTAGCAGAAATTCAGCCAAATTCAATTCCAATCAATATTTTGATGCCAATCCCTGAAACTCCATTTGAAAACTATTTAGACAAAATTGACGAAGAAAATGTGTTGAGAACCTTAGCAATATTTAAAATCGCAAACCCTAATTCAATATTGCGTTTTTGTGGTGGTAGAATGAGATTATCTGAAGAAAACCAACGAAAAGCTTTAAACACTTGTGTTGAAGGAATTATGGTCGGAAATTATTTAACAACAATCGGCAAAAATCCTGATGATGACATCAAAACAGTTGAAGAATTAGGAAAGACAATTGCAACAAATTAATAGCAAACAATTATTTGTTTTTTGTTGAAATATATTTGTTCCCGTCAAATCTGTCAGCTAAAAATGTCGAAATTATCGGAATAAAGACATAATACATTACGCCAAAAATCATTGCAGGTTTAACAATTTTTATACCTTCAATATATTTGTCGAGGTTTGGAGATTTTTTGTTTACTTCTGCGAATTTCTCAATAAAATTTTTCGTCGATTTTTCAGACATTTTATCTATCAAATAACCGCCACCGACACACAAGCCAGTTGAGATTGCGGAATTATACATAAGAGCTTTTTTTCTATCTTGTTCAATTCCTTTGCTTTTAGCAGTTTGGTGCATAAATATTCCGGTTGCAATAATATCGGTTAAAGCCATCATATTAAATTCATAATTAGTATTATGGAGTTTATCTGTCAACTTTTGGACTGTAGATGTATCAATAATTTTGCCGATACGTTCAGACAAACCTTCCATACCAGTAAATGAAACATTTTTCTTTTGGTGTTGTGGAGTTGCTTCTTTTTTAGAAAAAACTTTTTTCATAAATGGAGGAATTAACGCACAAGTAAGAATTGATTTTGGCGCAGCAATTACAAAACCTAGTCCTAATTTAAAAAGTTGGGTTGCAAACTTGTATTTTGAAGAAGACTTTAACTCTTTTTCACCATTTTTCAAATTTTTTATTGTTGTAGCTTTGAGATATGCGTGCGGATTTTCGTCAATATTTTTTATTGCTTTTGCTAACGGTATTGAACTTACCAGCATAACCATATATCCGGCAACACTGGATGCTAGGGATTTTGCACAAGCATATTTTTTATTTTGTTTGTCAGTATTGGGAGTTGCCATAATTGACAACGGACGTGCAACAGTAGAGAGCGCAAGTGAGGCAGATGCAACGAATAATGAGCCGTTATCAGCTGCAAATTTCAATCCCTTTTTAACAAATCGGTTTGTGTAAATAGACTGTACTTTCATCGTAATTCATTATACAATGCTCATAATGGAATTGACAGAATTTGTAAAAAAAGAATTAAATGGTTGGAAAAAGATTGAAATAATCGGACTTTTTACGGTGCTTACGTTAATTTTAATAAATGCAATTATTGTAAAAGACAATCCGATTGCTGTTATATCTGCATTCTGTGGGATTTTATATACGATAATCGCAGGGAAAGGAAAAATTTCTTGCTATTTTTTCGGGCTGTCAGGTTCTTGGTGTTATGTGTGGCTATCGTTTCTAAATTCACTTTGGGGTAATATGTTGCTTTATCTTTGCTATTATATTCCAATGCAAATTTTAGGGATTTTCAAATGGAAAAAGCACCTTAAAAAAGATACTAAAGAAATCGTAAAAACCAGATTATCAAATAAAAACCGCATAACACTATTATTTATTGGAGTTTTAGGTTCAATTATAACAAGTATAATTTTGCATTACTGTCACGACAAAAGTCCAATTGCAGACGGAATTACAACATTTTTATCGGTACTTGGAATGTATTTAACAGTTCGGCGTGCGATAGAACAATGGGTTGTATGGATGATTGTGAACGGGATTTCAGCATTAATGTGGATAAATCTTGTTTTACACGGAATAAAAACATATTCAACTGTTATAATGTGGGTTGTGTATTTTGTTTTGGCAATATATTTTTATTTTGACTGGAAAAAAGTTTTGAATAAAAATAAAATTTCGCAATAAAAAAGGTAACTTTAAAAAATTTTTTCAAAATTCCCTTTTTAATACATTATTTACAACTTTTATATTAATCTTTGTAAAAAAATCTACTAAAACTAGCGCAAAATCCATGTTTTATGTTATACTACGTATGTAGTAGAAAATTTAATTTGACTTTTATTGTGTACTGTTTATTTAAATGGTATGTATTGCCATCTATATGGCGTATTGTTTTTCAATGAATTTATAATAGAATAGTTTAAGTAATGTAAACTCAAGTGCCGTAATGGGCAAAAATAGTTTATCATATGTTTTATAACAAGTGTGTGTAAGGTGTAGATTTTGAACGAAAATAAAGATAAAATTTCAGAAAAATCAAAGGCGCAATCGCCTATAAAAAGCAATAAACCTGTTTCGAACCCGTTGTCGAAACAGCTTAATGCGCTTAAAAAACCTGCTTTAAAAACACCTGATAAAATAGCAACCAAAAAAGAAGTTAAGAGAATTTCCAATCCTATTTCTGCTGAAACATCTGATATTGTCGCTCGTATCAATAACTTTAATACGAATAAAACTTCAAACAGAATGTATGCAGGGTATATGGGAAATGCAAATGCAAGCTCGCATAGGGTTATTGATTATGCTGAACTTGTTAATAATTTGAATAATACTCTTTGCAAAAAGAAAACAATTTATGATTTATTTAGTGCAATTCATAACTTATTTATAGAAAAATTAAACAATGTTTTCACGGCATTCGGGGCTTATCACGACAAATCAAAATGTATTAACATAAAACTTTTCAACTCTATGGGAAGTACTTACACATCAAAATTGTTTTTGTCAGATGACCAAAATCCGGTTATCCAATGTTTTAAAAATTCTTCTCCTGTAGTTTGCGAAAATAGCAAATTTTTAAATATTCCATATGTTCAACAATCACCGACATTAATTCTTCCGTTGGTTTCTGTTAGCGGATGTAAAGGTGTTATGGCAATTGGCAAAGATAATATTGAAAATCATATCGGGTTGTTCTCATTTATTGCAAATTATTGTGCATTGTTTATGGATAATGTAGAACTTCTCGAACAAACAAACAAATACGCAAACACCGATACATTAACAGGTTTGTACACTCACAGAGGTTTTCAGGAAGTTTTGTCTGCAGAACTTAGACGTGCTGAAGAAAATAATTCAAAACTTTCCATTATAATGCTTGACGTAAACAATATCTCTAAAATCAACAGAGAACTTGGTCACGCAAAAGGTGATGAAGTTATCAAACTTTTAGCAGAAAAAGTTAAGCAAAATATTAGAAGTAATGACAAAGCAGGGCGTTATGGCGGTGACGAAATCGCAATAATTCTTCCTGATACCGACACTTCTGATGCGAAATATTTGGCTGAATATATTACATATTGCTTGTCATGTTGTTTTGTTGATGATGTAGGGCCGGTTAAGGTTTCTGTTGGTATTGCAACTTATCCTGAATGTAGTAGGGATCAAGAAAAACTTTTAATCCTTGCAGAACAAGCAATGTATATCTCACAAGCTAAGGGTTACAAAGAAGGTATGTCCGCAATTGTAAGCTCATCAGATTTCAATTTCTGGGATGATGATGCTCTACATTCTTATGCAGAAGTTATTGCAAAACGTCATTCTCAATTGGGTGTGAACTTTGAAGATGAACTTGTTCACAAATTCAATAACGAACAAATTGTTTCTCAAAACCACTTGATGGAGCTTGCAAATTCTCTCGCAAGTGCAATTGATGCAAAAGACCCTTATACAAAAGGTCATTCTACTTCTGTTTCAAGATATTCAGAAGCTCTTGCTCGTGCGATTAATCTTCCGGAAGACGAAGTTCAAAGAATTAAATTGGGGGCATTACTTCATGATGTTGGCAAAATTGGTATTCCTGAAAATGTATTAAAAAAACCAGGTAAATTGGAAGATGACGAATGGGAAATTATGAAACAACACCCTGTAATCGGTGCAGAAAAAGTTCTTGCGCCAAACGAAGCGTTGAGAGATTTAATTCCAATTGTAAAATATCACCATGAACACATGGATGGAAGCGGATATCCTGAACATTTGAAAGGTGACGAAATTCCGCTTGCTGCAAGAATTGTTGCAGTTGCAGATACATATCACGCATTGATTTCTGATAGACCTTACAGAAAAGGAATGAGTGTTGAAAAAGCTTGTGAAATTTTGAATGACGGTGCAGGCAAATTGTGGGATAGAGATTTGGTTCGTCAATTTATTAATATTGCTCCATCCTTGTCTACAAGTATTTAGGTTATTTTAAAAGTATATTTTGTTGCGCAGATTTCTAATCCGTGCTAGTGTTTTGGTATGATAACAAAACTTGAAATTGATGAACTTGCTCAAAAATACGAAACTATTGATTTTATAAAAGATGATCCTGTTCAATTCCCGCATAAATTTAATAAAACGAAAGAAGATTGCGAGATTTCAGGTTTTATTGCCTCTTTGTTGGCATACGGAAATAGAAAAGTTTTTATCAAAAAATTGAATGAGTTATTTGATATTGCAGAAAATGAGCCGTATAATTTTATTTTGAATTTTGAACCGAAAAATTTGAAAGATTTTAATTATAGATTTGGGACAACACAAGATTTTGCAGAAATTTTTTGTATCTTAAAAAATTTATACGAAAAAGACGGTGGATTAGAAAAATTGTTTGAATACGGTTACAAAAATTCAAAACAACCAAATGGTTATATTGATTTTCAACCGATTTGTGACTATTTTTATTCAAAGTTTTCAGATACATCAGGACAGGGATGTTATTTTATGATACCGAACCCACAAAACGGCGGTGCAATGAAAAGAATGTGTATGTTTTTAAGATGGATGATAAGAAAAAGCCCTGTAGATTTAGGAATTTGGCATTTTATGAAGCCGTCAGAACTGTTAATTCCATTAGATACACATGTCGCAAGGCTTTCAAGAGATATGGGCTTGTTGACAAGAAAGTCAAATGATTTTAAATCTGTAATAGAAATAACTGAAAACTTGAAAAAATTTGATATGAATGACCCGATAAAATATGATTTTGCGATGTTTGGTTATGGTGTGAATAATAAATAGACATTTAGACAAGTTCAAAGAAGGCGATAAGGTTTTTTGAGTGAAAAGTGAGAAGTGAAACGTGAAAAGATCGTATCGGGCTGAATAAGTGAATGAAGATTGGTGAATAGTGGGTTGACCTTATCAGAAAAGTTATTACATTCTCTAATGCAGACTTTGCATCTTCGCCTCTGCGCATCTATACATCTAATTCCAGTCACAGAGGGCTATGTGCGTAAAACTCCATACCAAAGTCTGAAGTACGAACCAATACTGTCACAGAGGGCTACGTACGTAGTACCCTATTGCATATTTTTTAAAAATGTGTATAATAAAAGGAGCTAAAGGAATTTTGCAAAAGGTTTCTTTAAAGTACCACTTAAATTAGGAGAAGACAAATGTACCAAGATGAAAAACTTGTATGTGAAGATTGCGGCGCAGAATTTATTTTCACTGCAGGTGAACAAGAATTCTATGCGGAAAAAGGTTTGGTTAACAAGCCAAAAAGATGTCCGGAATGCAGAAAAGCTCGCAGAAACAACAACAGAAGAAAAAGAAAAATGTATGATGCTGTTTGTTCTAAATGCGGTGCGCAAACTCAAGTTCCATTCAAACCTATTCCAGGAAAAGAAGTCTATTGCAAAGATTGCTTTACAAAAGAACACGAAGCATAAAATTAATTCTAAAATAACAAAACAGACCGGTTTAATTATTAAGCCGGTCTGTTTTTACTTATACCCCAATACAACTGTTTAAATATTCAATTGTACTGATTTTTTCGTCATACAAATATTTAATAAAGTTCAAATATGCAGCATTATATGATGTAATCACGAGGTTTACCTCAAATCCGTCGGTACAGAATGGCTCGTAATCATACACAACATAACTGTTATATTTACTTTTCCATTCTTTTTTTTCGATACGGCTATTATTTTCATCAACAATATCTTCAAGCCACGCAAGAATATCTTTATTTACATTTTTCATTTCCAAACGATTGTGCTTACCGCAATCATGGCAATCATTTCCCATTAGCATGATAAATTACTCCACAAATATGTTATATGTAAATTGTAAAGCTTTTTCGATATAAAATAATCCCCTTTAGGTATAAGTATTAAATAGTAATATATGGGGATTTATTTTTTTTGTTAATAAAATATTAAAAGCAGAAACGTTATTAAACTGGTAATTCAACATACAATGTAAACTTACTTATATTTCAGTAATATCAATTTTGTAACCCAAAATTTCACAAATTAGAACCATTTCTGTAAATTTCAATGAACCCTTTTCTATCTTGGCTCTGACATTAAATCGAGAATATTCTTTCCCGCTCAAATCAGTCATTCTCCTTGCCAATTCCGCAATTGTAATTTTTTTTCTAAACAACAAAAGTCGAACTAATTCATTAATATCAATTTTTGAATCTATATCAATATTTATACCCATTTTAATATTATAAGATGATTGTTAATATCTTGATATATTTAAAACATTATGTTATAATGTTAAAATATAATTAACATAATAATTATTAATTATCTGTTTTGTTAAGTATTGTAAAAAGGGGAATTATGAAAAATAGACTAAATACTTCACTTCTTAGCCGCCTAGCTGCCTTCACATTGGCAGAGGTATTAATCACTCTCGGAATAATCGGTGTAGTTGCAGCAATGACAATGCCGTCGTTAATCCAAAATACAAAAGAAAAAGAGGTAATTAGCAAGTTAAAAAAATTTCAAAGCTTAATGTCGCAAGCTTTTTTAATGAGTGTAAATGAAAATGGAACTCCTGATAACTGGGGACTTGATGCAAATTTTAATATTCAAACCCCTGTTTTATCAGATAAATTTATTCCATACTTAAAAATTACAAAAGATTGTGGACTTATTGGAAAATGTTTTTATAATAAAGATATTTATTTTTTAAATAACCTAAAATGGACAAATCTTTATAACCCGACTGGTTGGGGGCAAATGACATTTGAACTCGCAGATGGAAGTCTTGTTGCAATGAATGTTATCAGTTCTGATTGTAGCTCTGTTAGAGGAACATCTAAAAATCTACAAAATGTATGTGCTTTTTTATATATAGATGTAAACGGTGGTGTAAAACCAAATATTTTTGGGAAAGATTTTTTTAGTTTTTATGTTACAAAGTATGGAGTTATTCCAACCGGTTTACCTGAAGAATTTGATACAAATCATTCTTTCGCTAAAAATTGTATTGGAGAAAATGCAAATGGAATGGGGTGTACTGCATGGGTAATCTATAACGAAAATATGGATTATTTGCATTGTAAAGATTTGAGTTGGGATGGAAAACATTCTTGTAAAGAGAAAAGTAGTAAATAATATTTAGTGTCGTGGTAGGTCGCCTTACATTCTGTTTTTAGTGAAAAGCAAAAAGCGAAACCTTTTCCCTCTTGCTCCTTGCAAAAGAGGTTAGGGGCAAAATCAATATTGTTCTGATGGGCTGTGTACGTACACCCTACTGGACATTCTTGAAAAAATCAGTATAATAAAATCTATGGCAGATATAAATAATTTAGGTCGAATGATTTCTAAATTTGTAAATTATCAGGCACTTAATGCACAACGGCAAATGCCACAAAATCAGCCTGCTCAGTCATCTTTTACTCCATCTCCAACACCGCAAGCTGCGAATGCTCCGAAGCCGACTGTTCCTAGTTCTCCAACTCCACAAATGGGGAATATGGGAGGGAGTGATCAATCTGTTTTTGTAAAAGATATGATGAATTTGCCTAAAAATATGAACGAATTAGTTTACATGTTACAACGTAACATTACTCTAGCTCAACTCAATCAACGTTTTGCAAATCAAGTTAATATGCAAAGAAATGCTATGTCACAAACTCAAGCGCAAATTCTTGCTCAATTACAAGGTTTGTCGCTAACAGAAGCACAAAATATTTTGTTAACAGGCAACAAGGCGGTTTTAAGTCAATTACAAAGTACTTTGAGAAACTTAGCTATTTCGTCAAACGGTTTGATAAACTTATCTCAAGTTGCCCAAATGATTGAAACAAACGGGAAAGATGCTATTGCAAAACTTATTACAACAATGGCAAATTCTGCGAAATTAGGGATTACTGATTTAACTCAACTCAAAGACACTGCCAAGTTGATAAATGCAAGCATTGCAGCTGCTTCACAAAACGATTCTGCGCAAACAATGAAACTTTTGATGCTTTTATACCTTCCGTGGTTGCCATTGCAGGAAGGTGTTGGGTTTGATTTGGAAATTGAAGCAGGGCAAAATTCGGATGGTTCTGACAGTATTTTGGTTATTACAATAACAACTTTAAATTATGGAAATGTTACTGCGACATTGATTTTGGAAAGCTCAAATTCTGTTCATGTAAATATTGAGTGTGTTAAAGAATTTCCAAAAGATGAATTGATGATGCGAATTGAGAGTGATGAAAAACATTATTCAATGGAGTCGGTTTTGTCTTTTGAAACAAGTTCTCAAACAACAGTGAATGAAGGTCAAGAAAAGCCTCAAGCAAAAATTAATATGGGGAATACAAACGAGATTAATCCGTATTTGTTATTGATGGCACATACAATAATAAGACATGTTATAGAAATTGACAAAAATACGTCTAATGGAATACAATCACATGTGGATTAGATAAGAAAGGGAAAATATGAAATTTGTGCATATAATGATAAGGGTTAAAGACATTGAAAAATCAATGAGGTTTTACACAGAATTACTTGATATGAATAAAACCGGTGAAGTTGAGTTGGATGATTGCACTTTGTATTATTTGAGTGATGAAGATGGTCAAACTCAAATTGAAATGACTTATAACAAAGAAACTCCGGCAAACGGTTACGAAAACGGAAATGCGTTCGGACATTTGGCTTTTGAACTTGATAAAATGAGTGATTTTACGTTAAGGATGGAAAAATTAGGTTATAAGTATCTTTATGAACCATATTTTATGCCGGAAGTTAATATGTATATTGCATTTTTGAAAGATCCGGATAATAATGAAATTGAAATTATGGCAAAAGAAATTTAAAATATAAATACCTCTCAGTATAAACTACAAAACAAAAAGCATAGAAAGTTTTTCCTTCTATGCTTTTTCCTATATTTATTTAGAAACTTATAAAAGCTCTTTTAAATAATTTGGTAATGCAAAACGTGCATTGTGATAATCTCTGTTGTATATTTTACAAGTTTTTACGATATCTTCGTATCTGTCTTCTGCAAAATATGACAAAGGTTCAACTGTTTTAGAGCAAAAAGCCCAAGCCCAATATCCACCAGGATATGTTGGAATATTTGAAGTGTATGTTGAGCAGATTGGGAAAACTCTTTTAAGTAACTTGTACATTTTTTGAACAGATTCTTTTTGTGCGAATGGAGATTCTGATTGAGCAACCATAATACCGCCTTCTTTTAATGAATTTTTTACATTTGTATAAAATTCATCAGTGAATAATCCTTCTCCCGGCCCGATTGGGTCTGTTGAATCAATTAACACGATATCGTATTCATTCTTTTTATCTTTAATAAATTCAATAGCATCTTCAACTTTAATTTCTACTCGAGGATCAGACAATCCGCAAGAAATTGTTGGAAGAAATTCTTTACAAGAATCAATAACCATTCCGTCGATTTCGCATAGAACAACTTTTTTAACGGTTTTGTGTTTTAGAACTTCTCTAACGGTTCCGCCATCGCCACCGCCAATTACAAGAACGCTCTCTGGTTTTTTGTGTTGCATCATAGGAATATGTGCAATCATTTCGTGGTAATGATATTCATCACCTTCTGTAGTCATCATCAAGTCATCAAGAGTAAGAACTCTGCCAAGTGAAGATTCTGATTCAAAGATTTCGACTTTTTGGAAATCAGATTGTTTTGAAAACAAAACTTTTCCTGCTTTTATTGCAATTCCATAGCCGGAAGGTGTGATTTCGTGGTAGTAACCATTTTCTATTCCGTTTTTCATTTTTTCTCCTTTATTTAAAATAAGCAATACGATTGTAGCATAAAATTTGGAGTTAATAAAGGTATTAAGGATAATAGGGCGATAAGGTAATAAGATATTAAACCTATAGTCCTATAACTTATTCCCCTAATATATGAACGTGAAGGTGAAAAACTTCTTGTCCGGCTTCTTTACCTGTGTTGATTAAGGTTTTGTATGATTTTAAACCAATTTTTTTAGTAGTTTCTTTGACAGCCATCAATAATTCCGCCATCAAATTTTTGTCTTCAAGTTCATTTAACGATGCAACGTGAGTTTTTGGAACAACTAACAAATGAATTGGAGCTTTTGGGTTAATATCCTTGAAAACTACGACATATTCATTTTCGTAAACAAATTCTGTGTTAAAATCTCCGTTAATAATTTTACAAAAAATACAATCTTCTGACATTTTAGTTCTCCTTTTTTTATAAAAGTAACAGACTTTGCCTCTTGGCATCTATGCTTCTTCGTATCTGATTTACTTTAGTTACTTTTATTATTATATCTTAAAAAAATGTAAACTAACTTGCCATTTGAAATAATGTAAAGTAAAATAGAGATACTAAAGACCCTTTGGGAGGAAAATTATTTATGCCGGAATTAGCTAGACGACAATATGGTAGGGATTTATACAGGGTTAATCACTATGATAACAGGTATTACAGGTATGAAAATACTGGTAATAGTGGTGTGAGAGTTGCAAAACCGCATTCTACAAGAACTGCAAATTCTCAAAAAATTGAACGAAATAACTTTATTCACAGAATTATTTCTGTTGCTATTGTTTCTCTTTTGGGATTAACTATTTTACCTGTCGGATTTAACAAAGTTACAAAAATGATGTTTAATCCAACTCCTTATAAAGATGTTAAGGCTGATTATCAACAGATTTTGTTCCCGACTTCAAATTATCTTGCAAACCATTGGTTTATGGGCGAAAGATCTTTGGAGGCTGCAGATGTAAAAAAACCTGAAATGACTACATTGACAGAAGGTTCAAGGTTGTCAGGATTAGAAAGCCAATTGTCAAATCTTGCCGCTATGTATCCGTCAATACATCCGTCAGTTTATGTATGGGATTATGAAACAGGCAATTATGTTGATATGAATGCAGATGAAATTTTCCCAACTGCAAGTATTATCAAGCTACCTGTTTTGGTTGAACTTTTTAGGTCTATTGAAAAAAATCAACTTACAATTTATGATGAAATGCCTTTGACAGAATATTATAGGACAGAAGGTTCTGGTAGTTTACAATTTAGAGCTGCAAATTCAACATATACAATAGATAAACTTGCAAGGATGATGATTACAGAGTCTGATAATTCTGCAACAAATATGTTGATGGCTCGCTTGGGTTCTATGACAGATATAAACTCTGCATTAAGAGAATGGGGTTTGAAACATACTTATGTACAAACTTGGTTGCCTGATTTGGGCGGAACAAATCATTCTACTGCAAGAGATATGGCACAAATTCTTTATAATATTGATAACCCTAAGTTCTTAAGTAACAGTTCACGAGAAAAAATCTTTGATTATATGGGGCATGTTCACAACAATCGTCTTATTGCGGCCGGATTACCTGCCGGTGCTACTTTCTTGCACAAAACCGGCGATATTGGTAAAATGTTGGGTGATGCTGGGATTGTTTATGCACCAAACGGGAAAAAATATATAGTTGTAATTTTTGCGAACCGCCCTCACAATTCACCACTGGGTAAGGAATTTATCGTAAAAGCTTCTCAAGTTATTTATAACAATATGGTATTTTAATGTTAGAAGAATTGCTAAAAAGTAATAAGTGTTTCAAACTTGTTTGTGGCGCAGGAAACGAGGATGCCATCGAGGTTGAAAAACTTGTTGCACTTTATTCTGCTGCGGGGTGCAAATTTTTTGATTTGTCTGCGAAACCTGAAATTGTTGATGCTGCAAAGAGAGGTTTGAGAGGAAAGGATGCTTTTTTATGTGTAAGTGTTGGGATTAAGGGCGATCCGCATGTTAGAAAAGCCTGCATTGATGGAGAAAAATGTGTTGGTTGTCATAAATGTGAAGAAATTTGCCCGCAAAAAGCAATTAAAAATTGTAAAATGATAGTTCATTCACAACCTGCTTTAAACGAAACTACGGAAACGACTTCTCCTCGCCCATTACTTGCTGTTCGTTGTATCGGGTGTGGAAAATGTTATTCTGTTTGTTCGCACAATGCAATTTCTTTTATTTCTGAAAACAAAGATTTGGAAGAAGTTTTGCCTCAATTAATTGAAAAAGGTATTGATTGTATTGAACTTCATGCGATGGGGGAAGATGATTTAGAAGTTTTTGAAAAATGGAATTATATTAACAAAATTTATGATGGAATGTTGAGTATTTGCACGGCGCGTGGGCATTTGTCGGAAGAAAAAATGATTGAACGAATCAAATCTATGATTGCGAAAAGGAAAGATTATTTGACAATAGTTCAGGCTGACGGTTTTCCTATGAGCGGTGGAAAAGATGATTACAAAACAACATTGCAGGCTATTGCTACAGCGGAAATTGTTCAGAATGCAAAATTACCTGTTTATATTATGCTATCAGGCGGTACAAATTCAAAAACCGCAGAATTAGCACATTTATGCGGAATTAAGTACAATGGAATTGCAGTTGGGACATTTGCAAGAAAAATTGTTTCTAAATATATTGATAGAGATGATTTTTTAAGAAATGAATATGTATTTAATGAGGCTTTACAAATTGCGAAAAAGCTTGTAGATACTGTTTAAACGGCTATTTGTTTTGAATTAATTTAAGTCGTTGTTTTGTTGATGGGTGAGTTGAAAAATATTGAATAAACTCAGGAGCTTTTTCTTCTTTTTCCAAATATTGGAAAAATCTTATTGCTCCATTGTTGTTCCCATAAATTCTGTAAACCATTTTGTTGGCGTATTTGTCTGCGTTTCTTTCTTGATTTCTTGAATGTTTAAGCTCGTTCAAGGAACTTATATTACCAATTGTTGTGTCGGTTGTTTGGCTTCCACCTGAAATAATTGAGTTTATGGTGTAGACAATTATTTGTCTGCTTATCATTTTTAAGTGATCTCTGTGTACGTAATGACCGAGTTCGTGTGCTATTATAAATGTTAACATTTCGTTGTCATTTATTTTGTCGAGCAAACCTTTTGTCACATAGATAGACCCGTCAGGATATACAAACGCATTAATTTCCTCATTAGATGTTTCGTAGATATTAAATTTAGATTTATTTTGTAAATTTTTGTCTTGTGCAACAATTGTGTTTCGGATGTTTTCCAAATTTTTGATTTTTTCTTCATCTTTATTTTTAAGTTTATAAGGTTTTGATGAAGTTATTGAAATTGTTTTTTCTATTTTAAGTTGAGTATCAACTGATATTTTATCAATTAAGAGGTTTGAAATACCATCTGCGCAGAGATAAATTAAGAAACATAAAGCCACAAGTCCTGCAACAAGCGAGATAAACTCAATGCCGACATTGGTTTTGCCGACATTGACATTATCTTGTATCATATTAATATATCTTTGTTCTAAATCATTTTTCATAAGTTACTGCGGTTCCGTATGCTATGATTGCGCATTGAGGAACGGATTCCTTGCCATATACATCGTTTAGCATAACAGATTCTATCCTTGTATTGATAATAAAGTTTGCATATCTGGCTTTTTCACGCATTCTTAAAACTGCTTCTCGTCTACCTCTATCAAGAACAGATTCAAATGTTGTAAGCCTTCCGCCAAATATGCTCTTTAAATTTGCTACAAAGTTTTTGAAATAATCTCCACTTATAACAACTTCACCTGTAACAAGTTCTATTTTTTTGATTTTTTTATTTGTTTTCCAGTTTTTTGCGCCAAAATTTACATGTGGTTGACGAAATAGTGCAATTTCTCTTTTTTTGATTTTGTTATAGTGATTTTTTTCAATAATGCAGCCTGTGGTGTAAGTTATGGCAAGTAAAATCAATAATAATAGTATATCGCCCATAAAAACACTAACCTTTCGGAGCTACTTTAACTGCTGTTCCATAAATATAAACTTCTGCAGCACCAACCGTAACAGAAGATGTTGCAAATCTCACGTTGATAACAGCATTTGCTCCCAATGCTCTTGCCTGCGTTTCCATTCTTGCGGTTGCTTCTTTACGGGCTTCAATTAAAAGTTCTGTGTAACTTTTTAATTCGCCACCAACCATGTTTTTTAATCCGGCACCAAAGTCCTTGATAGCATTTTTTGCTCTAACGGTGCTTCCTGCGACAAGACCATATTGTGCAACGATGTTCATTCCTGGAACACTTTCGATGTTAGTTAAAATCATTATTCATTACCTCCGCAGAAATTCTAAGGTAAATTTATTTTTTCTGAAACATTCAAATAGATGATGTTTTTTGAAATTTGAAATATTGTTGGAAAAAGAATTTCAAGCAATTGAATGATGATTATGGTATGATTTCACTTTATAATTTTCTGAACAGAAAGGAATATTAAAATGCTTTTAACAGACCACGTTCAAGCGATTATAAAATCCGCAAAATCAATAGTTGTAGCGAGAAATTACCCTGAACTTTTTCCTGAACACTTGATGCTTGCCTTAATGCTGGATCAAAATGATTTGCCTAAGATTTTGTTTGAGCGTGTTGGAGTTGATAATCCTGAAATTGTTGACAGATTGAATAATTACGTGTCAAAACGTGCGTATTTTGCTAGAGGGAAATTTTCAGATGTTAGATTTTCGACTGATACTATTGTTTTGATGAAAATTGCGCAGGAAGAGGCAGAAAAGCATGGTGATGAACAAGTTAGCATTGAACATTTAATATTAGCACTTTTCAGAATTGATAACAAGACTTTGAATCACCTTTGGGAACAATCAAATATTAACAGACTTGATTTGTATGAAAAAATGACAGAGGAAGTTAATAACATTGTTAATGTTGAAGAAACAGTTGGGGAAGATAGTGTAAAATCTGATAGTAAGACTTCAATATCTGAAAAAACCGAAAAGAAAAATGAAGCTCTTGAAAAATACACAACAGATTTGACTGAATTAGCTGCGAAAAGCAAACTAGATCCTGTAATTGGGCGTGATGACGAGATACGTAGAACAATTCAAATCTTAAACCGTCGCTCAAAAAATAATCCTGTAATTATTGGAGAACCTGGTGTGGGTAAAACTGCGATTATTGAGGGATTAGCGCAAAGAATTATTTCGGGAGATGTTCCTGAAAGTTTAAGAAACGATAAAATCCTGGCACTTGATTTAGGTGCATTGCTTGCCGGAGCTTCTTACAGAGGCGAATTTGAGGAGCGTTTGAAGGCTGTATTAAAGGCAATAGAGGAAAAATCAGATGACTTAATGTTGTTTATTGATGAAATTCATACAATCATGGGAGCGGGTTCATCAGAAGGTTCTGCTGATGCCGGAAACCTTTTAAAACCAATGCTTGCACGTGGCGGTATTAGGGTAATTGGGGCGACAACAACTGATGAATATCGAAAATATATAGAAAAAGATAAGGCTTTGGAACGTCGTTTTCAGCCGGTAATTGCTTCAGAACCTTCTGTTGAAACTACAATAAGTATTTTAAGGGGCTTGAAAGACAAGTATGAAGGTTATCATAGTGTAAAAATTCTCGATAGTGCGATAGTTGCAGCAGTAAAACTTTCGCATCGTTATATTTCTGATAGATGTTTACCGGATAAAGCTATTGATTTGTTAGACGAGGCGGCATCTGCTTTGAGAATTGAAATTGATACTATGCCGGAAGAAATTGATATTTTAATTCGTGAAAAAATTCAATTAGAAATGAATAAAAAAGCTTTAGAAAAAGATGAAACGCAAGAAGCATCTAAAAAGTTAGAAAAAATCCTTAAAAAAATCTCTGAAATTGAAGCGAAAATTGAAAAACTAAAAGAACAGTGGCTTAAAGAGAAAAAAGTCATTGATTCTGCGGGTGCGGTGAAACGTAATATTGAAAAATTGAAGGCACAAATTGAGATTAATAAGAAAAATCCTTCAATGTCACTATCTTTAGAACAAAAATACAGTCAGATGCTTGATATGGAACAGAAATTGCAAGCAATTCAAGAACAATCAGGCAAAAAACGTTTGTTAAAAGAAGAAGTTGATGAAGACGATATTGCAAATATTGTTGCAAAATGGACTGGTATTCCTGTTAATCGTTTGATGGAAGATGAATCAAAAAAACTTATCGGGATGGAAAAAGTTATGCACGAACGTGTTGTTGGTCAAGATGAGGCGGTTACAAAGATATCAAATGCTATCAGGTTATCTCGTTCGGGGTTGCGTGATCCGAAACGTCCTATTGGTACATTTCTGTTTTTAGGTCCTACAGGGGTTGGAAAAACGGAATTAGGCAAAACATTAGCACAAATTCTGTTTAATGATGAAGAAGCCCTAATCAGAATTGATATGTCTGAATTTATGGAAAAAGCTGCGATTTCTCGTTTGGTTGGAGCAACGGCTGGTTATGTCGGCTATGAAGAAGGCGGGCAATTGACTGAGGCGGTTAGGAGAAAACCATATTCCGTCGTGCTTTTTGATGAAGTTGAAAAAGCTCATCCTGATGTGTTTAACCTTATGTTACAGATGTTCGATGACGGGCGTTTGACAGATGGACAAGGGCATCTTGTTGATTTCAAAAACACTGTAATCATTATGACAAGTAATCTCGGAAGTGAGGTAATTCTTGATAAATCATTAACAGAAGACGAGAAAAAAGAAGAATTAAATCACGCATTAAAAGAAAAATTTAAACCGGAATTTTTAAACCGTATTGATGAAATCATTATGTTTAAAGCTTTAACAAAAGAAGAATTGACGCATATTGTTGATATTCAAACAAATTCACTAAAAAAACGTTTGTTAGATCAAGATATTGAATTAACTATTACAGACAAAACGAAAAAACACCTTGCGGATGAAGGCTATGAACCTTTGTATGGTGCAAGACCATTGAAACGTGTGATAAGACAATTGGTCGAAATCCCTATGTCTATGAAAATTCTGGAAGGTGAGTTTGTTAAAGGTGATAAAGTTTCGATTGATTTTAATGGAAAAGATTTAAAATTTGAAAAGGTTAATAAATAGCAGACTTTTCAAATAAAAATTTATACAACAAAAAGGCGGTAATCTAAAAATTTTACCGCCTTTACACATCCATAATCATCAGCTAAGACACTTATTTTGTAACAATGTCTTCAGTTTCTTCAATCTTTTTCATTACCTCATCAATCTGTTCTTTGCAATATTTAAGAAACAGACCTAATTCTTCTTTAAAACTATAAACTCCGGGCCAAGAAATATATCCGTACATCAAATATCTCCTTTTTTTTAATCTAACCTTTCAACAATTATTTAGTCGGTTGTGTGAAGAAAAATCTTTAATGTTTTTGAGTGTTTTTTAATAATTTGTTACAATATGAATTTATGTCGTTACATCTGTATTTCGGAATGTAGTCAATATCGTAGTTTTGAGCTATTTGTTTAAGATTTTCGGCAGCAGAAATTGCAATGATTTTTGTGTATTTGTATTCATTGAAAAATTTGATTTGTTTAATAAACCATTCTCCAGCATAAAATGGTAAAAAGTCCGGTTCCATTTGCATATCGGTTAGAATGAAATCGTACGGTGTGTCAATAGATGCGGTTAATCTTTCAATTCCTTCTTTTGCAGAATTTGCGGTATCTATTTCCACATTGTTATTAAAAATTTGTTCAATAATATATTTATGGTGCAAAACCCATCTGTTTGAATCATCTACAATCAAAATTTTCATATCAGAATTATAGCATACAAAAAAGCATAATCTGTATCAAAACAGGTTATGCTTTTACATCTCAACATTAGTTCAAAATTAATCTATAAACGGAATAGTTATTATATATTCGTTGTTTTGTCGAACTTTTGTAATCTCGTCAGAATTAATCTTTTCCCCAAAAGCAAAGGTTTGACTATATCTTGTTATTTCTTGCCCTTTATGAGAATTTTTTTCTCCGGCACCGTTAATTGTAACCATATTTCCGTTTGTTTTTACTTCAATATTTTTTTCATTGTTGTCGAATGGTCTTAAGTCAATAATGATTTTGTATGCGTCATCAGCTTTGTCAACGTGAATAAATGGAGCAGTATTTTGCATCATTTGGTGTTCTTTGGCAAATTCTTTTTGAGCAAATTTGTCCATTTGTCTTTCTTGGCGCATCATTGCTTTATCCATCTTTTGTATTTGTAATAGAGGGTCTAACATCCTTTTGAAATGCCAATCTGCAACAACGTAAAATGCTGTAAATGCACCAAAAAATATTAACAAACCAATCATCACATATTTGGCTATCGGGTGTTTGCATAAAAAGCATTTTTCATAATTTCCGTGTTCATAATTGTTATCTTCCATAATGTATCTCCTTTCAATTTTATTTTAGTATAAAAAATATTATGTAAAAGTCCATTACTCATTTAGGCTAATACTATTGAAAAAATTAAAATGGCATGTTAACATGCTTGTATATATAGTGTGAAGTATAAGCGGAGTATTAAAATGGCTAAAATTTTGGTAACAATGCCTGACGATTTTTTACATAGGGTTGACGGTATCGCAAGCAACGAACAAAGAAGCAGAAGTGAACTTATTAGAGAGGCTTTACGTTCTTATATGAAACGTATGACGATTAAAAATCCGCAAAAAGCTGAAGATGATGCAAAAAAATTAGAAAGTCTTTTGGGTTAATCTGATTTTATTGCTAATTGCTTAATACGTACATTTCGCAGTTTTTGCAATCGAATTTTAACGGATATTTTTTACCTTTTTCGTCAATTAAGAATAATTTTTTCGGAGATTTGCACATATCAAGCGCATATTTTATACAATGTTTGGTGTGCATAAGTTCTATTGGATTTGATTTAGTTTGTCCACTTTCATAAGCCATTTCGCAAATTTTGCAACCGCAGTTCTCATAAAATAATTTTGCCTCGTTATTATAGATATTGGCTCTGTAGTCTAATTCTTTTTGAGAAAATTTTGAATATTTAAGAGGTTTCTGAATTTCTCGTTTATAGTTTTTCAGCCTCTCATCCATTAATTTTGAAAAAATATTTCTGCGGATTTCATTTATTTTAGAAATTGGTAAAAATGGAAGTTCTCCATTAATTTTTATTTCTGTGACATAAAAATCACTTTCACCCGTTTTTTGAAGTTGAGTAATGAAGTTTTCTTTCATTTTTTCAGGATTTTTAGGAATTTCAGAACAATCAATATTTAATTCGGTAGAATTTTCATCTTCATCAATTACTTTTAAAACACCTTTTTCGTAAATAAATTTGACTTCAATTTGACGCTTTGTTTTAGAATTTTCAAGTTGTTTTTCAAACTTGCTATCAAAATTCCTATAAATTTCTATTCCTGTTTTAATTCCATCCATTTTGTTTGGGAAAATTTTGTTGCCTTCTGTTTTATTTACAAGACAACCCATTTCATTGAAATATAAACCGTCTTGCGGGCTTAAAGATTTTGATGACACATTTTTTGACCACTCGATTTCAAAGTAGTTTTTTCCTACTAATTTTATTTTACCGAGTTTTTCTCCAAGAGATTTAGGGCTTTCAAAATTGAAACATTTTTTACGTTCGCTGAGAAAATAGTCTGTAAATCCTCTATTAAAACTTTTTCTTACATCTGGTTCAAAATCTAAAAATACTTTGCCGGATGAGGTTTTATCTGCAAACTTGTCAATTTCTTGTCTGTAATATGCGACAACATTTCTAACATAATTTCTGTCTTTTAGTCTGCCTTCAATTTTGAAAGATTTTACGTTTGCATCAATTAAGTTTTTTAAGTGTTTAGAGGCGTTAAAATCTTTCATGCTTAAAAGGTATTTATCTTTTATAATAATATTTCCCTTTTCGTCAATAAGAGAATATTTTTTTCTGCAAGCCTGAGCGCATTCTCCTCTGTTTGCAGAACGCCCGCCAATACAGTAACTCATGTAACACTGACCGCTATATGATACGCATAGTGCGCCATGTACGAATGTTTCTATTTCTAAATTGTTATTTTGAGCGAATTTGCCGATTTCTCGAATTTGTTCAAGAGATAGTTCCCTTGCAAGGATTACCCTTGATGCGCCGATGTTTTTGAAAAATTTCACTTTTTCTAAACTTCTGTTGTCACATTGAGTGCTGGCATGAATGGCAATAGGCGGTAATTTCCCCTCAATTGCGAGTTTAAATATTGCCATATCTTGAACAATAATAGCATCTACCCCGATTTTGTATAAATTTTGGATTAACTCTTGTGCAGCAACTAGTTCTGTGTCTTTTAAAATCGTATTTACGGTAACATGAACTTTTACATAGAATTTGTGAGCATAATCAACGATTTCTTTTAGATCCTCAAGAGAATTTCCGACTTTTTTTCTTGCACCGAAATTTTGTGCGCCAATATAAATTGCATCACATCCTGAGTTTATTGCTGCAAAGGCAGTTTGTTTATCTTTTGCAGGTGCTAACAGTTCAACTTTTTTCATACAATAATTATATTACAAATAAATTTAACTAAAAAAGCTCGAGAGTTAATATTTTTAATAATATTGACTTATGTAAGAATGTAAATTAATATTATATATGGGTAAGCCCTAAATTTCTCCACTTCTGGCGGACAGACTAAAAATCGGTATAAACGCAGAAGGAGGTGATAATCTTGGAAATCAGTATAACTGAAAAAGCGCTAGTGCTTATCTTACTGATAATCATAGCGCTCAAATCCAAATAAAACGAGGGCTTTTAAATGAGCAAGCGGCAACTTGCTCCGCCCTTCATATTATATTATAACATATTTTTTTAAGTTTTCAAGTCTTACGAATTAATCAAGTGTTTTATTGCAATAAAATATTTTCCTCATATAATAATAGTGTAAATCGTACATAAATAAGGAGAATTTTTATTATGTCTAGAAAACCTATTATTGCAGGAAACTGGAAAATGAATTTGTGTCAATCAGAAGCTAAATCAGTTTTTGAAGGCATTGCTAATTTTGTAAAAGATTATACAGCTCAAGAATTACCAACAGTAATTATTGCTCCTGTATTTACATCTATTAATGCGGTTCGCTCAGTACAATGTGATTGCGGATGCGGTGGAAAGAAAATTGCTATCGCAGGTCAAAACTGTCATTGGGAAAAATCTGGTGCATTCACTGGTGAAATTTCTGTTGAAATGTTGAAAGATGCCGGTTGTGATTATGTAATTATCGGTCACTCTGAAAGAAGACAATATTTCTCAGAAACAGATGAAATGATTAACAAGAAAGCAAAAGCAATTTTGGCAGGTGGTTTAATCCCTATTATTTGTTGCGGTGAAACTCTTGAACAAAGAGAAGCAGGCGTTACAGATTCTTGGATTGCTGGTCAAATTAAAGCTGCTTTAGAAGGAATTTCTTCTGAAGATATCGCTAAATCAGTTATTGCTTACGAACCAATTTGGGCTATCGGAACTGGCAAAACTTGTGATTCAGACGAAGCAAACAGAGTAATCGCAATGATTAGAAGTGTTGTTAAAGAAGTTGCTGGCGCAGAAGCTGCTGATGCTATCAGAATCCTTTACGGTGGTTCCGTAAAACCTGCTACAATTGAAGAACAAATGTCTAAATCAGATATTGACGGTGCTTTAATTGGTGGCGCATCATTGAAATCTGAAAGCTTGAATGAAATTATTGAAAAAACTATGAAAATGTCATTGGTTCATTAATTTCATAAGAAATAAAATATTATTAAAGGGTGAAATTTGTTTCACCCTTTTTTTAATTTTCAAAAAATTGACAATTCCGTAACATTTGTTTATAATTGTAGTTACGAAAGAAGGAGTGTGAAATGGCACAACAATTCAACCCACAAAATATAAAAAAAAGAACTTCGGTTTTGGTATTTTTAAAAGGCGCAGCAGCACCTTTGGTTTTATATGTTGAAAAACCTGAAGAACTTTATGTAGAATTACAACAATTGATGAAAAGTGCAGCTGCAACTTTGATTGAAAAAGAAACTCAAGGACCTTTGAAAAAAGTTTGCTTTGTTTCTAATCAAATTGCTTCACTTGCAATACAGGAAGAACAATACGTAGGATAATGGATTATAAAATTTCGATAGAAGAATTAGAAAATACATCGTCAAAGACTATTAATTTTCATTTTGAAGATAAAATTGATGGACTAAGTTGTGTTACCCCGATTGTTGCTGATTTAGAAATAAAATCTCTCGGAGAGTTTATTGAAGTTGGTGGAAATGTTAAGGGAACTGTAAAATTGGAATGTGATTTGTGTTTGAAAGAGTACGATTATAATTTCGATTTTGACGTAAACGAAATGTATGCAAAAAACGCTCTGCTTGACGATTACGGGCAAGAGTTTGAACTCAAAGATGGACAGTTTGTAACAGATTTGAATGGCGCAGAAGAAATTGACATTTATGACTTATTGTATCAATCTGTAATATTAAATTTACCAAATAAAAAAGTTTGTGGTATAAATTGTAATGGGGACAAATTTCTAAAAGAAGAAAATTTGTCAGATCCACGACTTGATGTTTTCAAAAATATAAAGGTAAACGAAAACTAGAAATATAAGTAGTATAAGAAAATAAAAAGGAAAAAGAAAAATGGCAGTACCTAAGAAAAGAACAGGACATTCAGCACAAGGAAGCAGAAGAAGCAACTGGAAAGCAACAAAACCAGAAACTACTAAATGCCCTAATTGTGGTGAAACTGTGTTAACTCACACAGTATGTACAGCTTGCGGAACTTACAAAGGAAAACCAGTAAGCTTAAAAGATAGAGTTGAAGAAGTTGCAGAAAAACCTGCAAAAAAATCAACTAAAAAAGCAGCTAAGGCTGAAAAAGTTGAAGAAGTAAAAGCAGAAGAAGCTCCTGCTGAAGAAAAAACTTCTGAAACAGAAGAAAAATAGTTTTTGAGAATGGTTGAGAGGTCAGCCTTTCAACCATTCCTCTTTTCAACCGTTAAACTAGATTTGAGAGGGATAAGATGACAAGAATAGCAATTGACGCAATGGGTGGTGACCACGCTCCGCACGAAATCGTGGCAGGTGCAGTTTGGGCTGCTAAAGAATACGGTGTTGCAATCGAGCTTGTTGGTAAGCAAGATAGAATTGAACAAGAGCTTGATAAGATTTCGCATGAAGGCTTTATGACCGATTATGGTAAAGGTGGACCTGCTAAATATCGTATAAAAATTGATACGTCAAAATTAGATATTAAGATTACGCATGCCTCAGAAGTTATTGAAATGGGCGAAGCTCCTGGGCAAGCTATTCGTAAAAAGAAAAAGTCATCTATTGTTTTAGCAGTTGATGCAGTTGCTCAAGGTAGTTCAGATGCAGTTGTTGCAGCAGGTTCTACAGGTGCGGCTATGGCATCAAGTTTGTTTGGATTAGGTAGAATTCCGGGAATTGACAGACCGGCTATTGCTGTTACTTTGCCTACAATCAAGAAACCTATTGTTGTAATTGATGGTGGCGCAAATAGTAATTGTTCTCCGGAAATGCTTTATCAATTTGCTATTATGGGTGCGACTTTCTCTAAAAATGTTTTGGGAATTGAACATCCTAGAGTTGGTGTTTTGAATATTGGTGAAGAAGCAGGTAAAGGTAATGAACTTGCTCAAGCTACTTATAAGATTTTAGAAGAACATCAAGAAAAGATTAACTTTGTTGGTAACATTGAAGGTAAAGAAATTTTCTTGAGTGTGTGCGATGTTGTTGTATGTGACGGTTTTGTTGGTAATGTAGCGTTGAAGGTTACAGAGGGAACTTCTTCAATGTTGTTCAGAATGTTAAAACAAGAATTTAAAGCGGATTTGGCAGGTAAGATTATCGGACTTCTTGCAAAACCATTCATGAAAAGAATTTACACAAAAATTAACTATGAAGAATTTGGCGGCGCATTACTTTTAGGTGTTAAAGGTATTACGGTAATTTCTCATGGTAGAAGTAAAGCGTATGCAATTAAAAACGCCGTTAGGGTTGCAAAACACGCTGTTGAAACAGGCGTAAACGAAAAAATAGCTAAGTTTTATGAGGAATAAAAACAAATGACAGATAAATTAATTCCGTTGAGAATAGCAGGTGTTGGTTATAGCTTGCCTGAAACAGTTATTACAAATGATGATTTGACAAAATTGTATGAAACATCTGATGAGTGGATTTATACACGTACAGGTATTAAGGAAAGACGTGTTGTTTCAGGTGAACAAAACGCTATTGATTTAGGTTTGGAAGCTGCACAAAATGCTTTGGCAAAAGCTAAAATGAACCCAGAAGATATTGATTTGATTTTGGCAGCATCTTCTGCACCACCTGATTTGTATCCTGCAATTGCTTGTCATATTCAAGCAAGATTGGGAATTACAAAACCTATTCCTGCGTTTGATATTACTGCAGCATGCTCAGGTTTGATTTATGGTTTGAGTATTGCAAAAGCTTATATCGCATCAGGCATGTATAAAAATATTTTGATTGTTGCAACTGATAACAATTCAAGACTTGTGGATTGGACAGATAGAGGAACTTCAATCTTGTTTGGTGATGGTGCCGGTGCTATGGTTGTTACTCAAGCAGAAGACGGTGTTGATGACGTTATTTCAATTGATATCGAAGCAGACGGTAATTATGGAAACTTGATTGAACTTTCATTTGATGGTAAAAATTGTCCGTTGGTTGAACAATATGAAGAAAAACCAAAAGGTATCAGAATGAATGGTCGAGGCGTTTATACATTTGTTGCAAAAATCTTGCCTCATTATGTAGAAAACCTTGTTGAAAAATCAGGAATGAAAGCTGACGATATTGATTACTTAATTCCGCATCAGGCTAATATTAGAATTATTCAAGCTGTTCAAGAAAGACTTGGATACCCTGATGAAAAAGTTGTTACAAATATCAAATACTATGGAAATACTTCCGCTGCGTCTATTCCGATTGCTTTGGCAGAAAGCGTAGAAAAAGGAAAAGTTAAACTTGGTACTACTGCAATTCTTTGTGGTTTCGGTGCCGGTATGACATGGGGTGGCGCAATCGTAAGACTTCGTGAAGGTATTTGCTAAGTTTTTCATATTTTAATTAATACTATAATTCATTTTAAGAACATCTGAGAATTTCTAAGATGTTCTTTTTTTGTAAAGAAATATTTCAAATTAATGTTAGAATTTTAAATTTTTGTCAAAAAGTTTTTTATTTTTTACTTTTATAAGTAGTAGAAATAGAAAGTGTGTGTATTAATATGGCAATAACATCAGTTGGGTCAGAAATTTATAAAACTTTAGCAAATGGCATGAGGGTTGCAACCAAAACCGAAGGTGGAAAAACATATACAAAGTTGTTTGATAAAGATGGAAAAGTGCTTATTGACAGAGTAAAATCTTTTGAAGCTAATATTGTTGGAAATAAAAAAGTTTTAACTAAGACTGAAAATCGTATCGTTAATTTGAAAAATGAAAAAGGTGAATTGGCAGATACTTATGGCTTTAAATATACAGCTGATAGGGTTTATGATAAAGATGGCAAACTTTTAGGTATGCGTGAAGTTGAATATAAACCTAGAAGGATTGATTACGGAAGTGGTGTAAATCCGTTAGAGCATTTACACAATATGAAACATGTGACAAAGAGTGTTTTAAACGGACAAAATGTTTTTAGTTATGTTCCTTTTGGGTATTCAAAATCTGCGGCGGCAAAATCTTATGTAAAAGATATTGTGAATGGTGTTACGATAAGAAAATTTGCATCAGAATTAATTGATGGTATGAAATACAGATTAAGAGATTTACCTTTAGGTTGTAGAAAATCGCAATATAATAATAGTATTACAAAAAAAAGTCATGCTTATTTAGGTGAAGTTGAACCTGCAGGAGATTTTTACCAAATGGGTATGTATGTAAGAGGAAATTCTACAATGCGTTATAACAAAAAAGGCTTGCCGTTACCGGAAAATATTAATTTCAAAACATATGAAAAAATGGAAAATATGTCCTTGAAAGAAATGCGTAAGTTGAATGGAGATGGTTTATATGCGCCATTAGGTTTGAACATGCCTTTTTAGGATGATTTTGCATAAATTGCGTATGATATTTACTTTTATGGTATTTATTGTATAATCTTGTATAGGTATTTTTTAGAGAGGGATATTATTATGACAAAAAAAATTGCTTTTTTATTTCCCGGTCAAGGCTCTCAAGCTGTAGGTATGGGAAAAGATTTATATGAAAATTTTGAAAGTTCAAAAAATGTTTTTGACACTGCTGACAAAGTCTTGGGTAAAAGTGTAACAACTCTTTGTTTTGAAGGCCCTGAAGATGCTTTGAAACAAACCGTTAACACACAACCTTGTATTGTTACAATGTCAATTGCGGCTTTAGAAGCTTTGAAATCTCAATTAGATATCAAACCGGACTTTGTTGCAGGTCACTCTTTAGGTGAGTATTGTGCTATGTACGAAGCTGGCGTTATGTCTTTAGAAACAACTTTTAAAGCTATTCAAAAAAGAGCTGACTTGATGAGTGAGTCTGCAAAACAATCAGGTGGTTCCGGTGCGATGTCTGCAATTTTAAATGCTCCTGAGGGTGCTTTAGAAGAAGCATTGAAAGAGGCATCAAGTGTTGGTTATGTTGATGTTGCAAACTACAATTCACCTGCTCAAGTTGTAATCACCGGTGATAATGATGCAGTTGCAAAAGCTGGTGAAATTTTGTTGGCTAAAGGCGCAAGACGTGTTGTTCCGCTTCCTGTATCAGGAGCTTTTCACTCTAAATTTATGGAAAATGCAAGCAAAGAATTTGTAGGATTTGTTTCTGATTTGGAATTGAATAATGCTCAAATTCCTGTAGTTACAAACGTTGATGCTAAAGCAACTACAGAAAGTGCTGATTTTAGAGAAAAAATGCCAAAACAAATTTGTTCATCAGTACATTGGACACAAACAATTCAACAAATGGCAAATGATGGAGTTGAAATTTTTGTAGAAATCGGACCTGGAAAAGTTCTTGCAGGTTTGAACAGAAAAATTGCTCCAGAGGCTAAAATGTTCAACGTATTTGACAAAGCTAGTTTGGAAACAACAATCGCAGCTTTGAAAGAAGAATTAGCGTTGGTATAAGCTAAATAAATTTATTATTAACAAGAATATTAAGGAGAGGAATTATTACCCTCTCCTTAATGCTATACTTGAAAAATCTTCAAAAATTTGTTAAAATAGAAATGTTCATAGGAAGAAAGAGAGGATTTTAGTATGAAAATCAAAGGAAACAAGCTCATCGGGGGGGGGGCATAGCCTAAAACCCTCTCATATCAAGGAATTTAGCGCTATGCACGTAGCCCTCTGTGTCAATGTTGGTTCCTACTTCATAAATTGGTGTAGAGATTGGTTGAGATGCCTAGATGCGTGGATGCAGAGAGGCAAAGTCTGTTACGGAAATAAAAACATACTCTCCCTTGGGGGAGAGAGTGGTTGTTTGAACGAAGTGAGTTACAACCACGAGAGAGGGTTAAGTCATGAATTGATAAATTTTGAACCCTCTCCCGAATTTCTAAGTTCGTTAAAACTCACTAAGAAATTCTACCCTCTCACAAAGAGAGAGGGTGATAACTTTAACGATACGGTCTTTTCACGTTTCACTTCTCACTTTTCACTTAAATCTGCTGCTTTTACCCTTGCGGAGGTATTAATCACACTCGGCATTATCGGAGTAGTTGCGGCGATGACTTTACCTAGTTTGATTGCGAGTTATCAAGAAAAAGTAATAGTAGTACAAGCTAAAAAGAGCTATTCAGGTTTTTTAAATACATTAAATAGAATGAAGGCGGATGAGGATATTGTAGATTATTCCGGTATTTTTAGTACTACTGAAACATCATTGCAAAAAATTGAAAATATTGCTAAATATTATAATGGAGCTAAAGTTTGTACGACCGGTGCGCAAGGATGTGGAAGTTCTTATTTGGTAAAGCTCGCTTCTCCACGTAATAACGGCAGTGGTAGTATTTCTCGAGAAGGTATTGGTTTCCCTAGAATATTGTTATTAGATGGAAGCTTAATTTATTTTCGAGATTTGCGTTCAAGTTGTGAACCATATACTTATGTAACTAATGTAAGAGACGATAAAGGCTTTTTTACAGGGGAAACAACATCTGTAGTGGATAAAAGATGTGCAACAGTTGTATTTGATGTAAATGGAGAGAAGAAAGGTCCAAACCAATATGGAGCTGATGTACATCAAGTTTTAGTGTTACCTGAAAAATTAAGTTTTGTAGATGGTAATTATGGGGCATTGAAAACTATTTTCGAAAAAGATAAATTACAATATACAAAATATTCAGATAGTATGACTTTTGATAGATAGGTATTATTAGGGGGGGAAGATTTTTCCCCCTCTTGTTTTGTTAGAGATATGGTAATTTAGTTTTTTTATTATATGAACTTTGCATTTACACATCTTTGCATCCAAATTTTAATATGAGAACTATTCTCTTCATCTTCAAATTTGTTAATAAACTGTCAAAGCTCGCATATTTATGCTACAATCAACTTGAGGGATAAGATAATTCGTTTTTATTTTATTTTATTAATAAATAAGGAGAAAATTAATGACAGAAAGAAAAATTGCTTTGGTAACAGGCGGTTCTCGTGGTATCGGGTTGGCTTGTGCTTTGGAACTTGCAAAAGCAGGTTGCGACATTATTATTAACGACATTTGTGATGCTGAAAAAGCTCAACCGGCTTTAGACGAAATCAAAGCTTGTGGCGCAAATGCTTATTTCTACCAATTTGATGTTTCAAATCCTGAAGCAGTTCAAGAAAACGTTGACAAAATGATTGCAGAACACGGCAAAATTGACGTATTGTTGAACAATGCTGGTATTACAAAAGATGGTTTGTTTATCAGAATGGATATGGAACAATGGGAAAGAGTTATTAAAATTAACTTAACAAGTGCTTATTGCGTTACCCATGCAGTTATTAAATATATGATGAAAGCTCGTCAAGGTTCTATCATCAACATGTCAAGTGTTGTAGGGCTTCACGGAAACCCTGGACAAGCTAACTATTCAGCATCAAAAGCTGGCTTAATCGGTTTGACTAAAACTCTTGCTAAAGAATTTGGTTCAAGAAACATCAGAGTTAACGCAGTTTGTCCTGGATTTATCCAAACCGCTATGACTGCAAATCTTCCAAATATTGACGAATACTTGAAAGCTATTCCGATGAAACGTCTTGGAACTCCTGAAGATATTGCTAAGACTGTTAAATATTTAGCTCTTGATGCAGATTACGTTTCAGGTCAAGCAATTGAAGTTGCCGGAGCGTTGATTATTTAGTGAATTGTGAATGGTGAGTGGTTCGTTTCAAAAATATTTGTTTGAATATATTTTGAGCGTAGCGAACTAAAAGAACTATTCTCTACTCACTTACTTAAAAAGTTAAGATTTTTAACAATATGGACACCAGATTGTAAATTTCTTGCAAAAAAATCTTGCGTTAAGTATAATGTAAGAGAACAAATAGTATAGTAATACAAATAAATTATGAGGAAATTAGAAATGAGTACATTTGAAAAAGTAAAAAAAGTAGTAGTAGATCAATTGAGTGTTGATGAAGCATTGGTTACTCCTGAAGCAAGCTTTACAGCTGATTTAGGTGCTGATTCTTTGGATACAGTTGAATTGGTTATGGCTTTCGAAGAAGAATTCGGTTGCGAAATTCCTGATGAAGAAGCTGAAAAAATTCAAACAGTTCAAGATGCTGTTACTTACATTGATGCTCACAGCAAATAGGCTTCAAGCTTAATCGAGGGTCGGCATGGAGTTGCCTCTCTTAAACTCGTTGCTGAAACTCGGTTTGTTTATAAAGTTGCGAGGGTGAAAGTTTAATATTGAATTTTCTCCCTCGTATATTTAAAAGATAGTTAAAAAGGTAAAGAGATGACAAAAAGAAGAGTAGTTATCACAGGACTTGGTGCGGTTACACCGTTTGGTGTCGGCGTTGACAATTTTTGGAATAGTCTTGTTGAAGGAAAAAGCGGAATAAGTACTTCTGAGCTTATTGATATTAGTAAGCACGTTGTAAAAATTTCTGGTGAAGTGAAAAACTTCCACCCTGAAGAATATATTGATCCAAAAGAAGCTAAAAAAATGGATAGATATATTCAGTTTGCTGTTATTGCGGCTGATGAAGCTATCAAAGATGCTAAATTGGACGAAGTAAAAGATGTTGACCCTTATAAAATCGGCGTTATGGTTAGCTCTGCTGCCGGTGGTTTTAGGACTTTTGAAGAAAACCATGTTAGAATCCTTGAAAAAGGACCGAATAAATGTTCACCATTTACAATTCCTATGATGATTGTAAACATGGCGTCAGGTCGTATTTCAATGCGTCACGGTTTTAAGGGTATTAATAAAGTAGTTGTTTCTGCTTGTGCAACAGGTACTCACACAGTTGGAGATGCGTTCAGATCAATCCAATATGGTGATGCTGATATTATGGTTGCCGGTGGTTGTGAAGCTACTATTTGTGATGTTGGTATTGGAGCTTTTTCTAGTGCCAGAACACTTTCTAAACGTAACGATGAACCTACAAAAGCTTCTCGTCCTTGGGATGTTGAAAGAGATGGTTTCGTAATGTCTGAAGGTGCAGGTGTTCTTATTCTTGAAGAATACGAACATGCTAAAAAGCGTGGTGCTAAAATTTATGCAGAAGTTGTTGGCTATGGTCAAACAGGTGATGCTTATGATGTTGTAGCTCCAGATCCGGAAGGTCAAGGCGCAATCCATGCAATGCAATTTGCATTAGAGGATGCAGGTATGGAACCAACTGATGTTCAATATATCAATGCTCACGGTACAAGTACCGGTTTGGGCGATGTAGCTGAATCTAAGGCTATTGAACAAGTATTTGGAAACAAAGAAGATAATAAAAATCTTCTTGTAAGTTCAACAAAATCAATGCACGGTCACTTGTTGGGTGCAACTGGTGCAGTTGAGTGTATTGCTTGCGTTAAAGCTATTAACGAACACATTGTTCCTCCAACTATCAACCTTGATAATCAAGATGAACATGTTGCAAATTTGGATTACGTTCCACACAAAGCAAGAAAAGCTGATATTCATGCCGCATTATCAAATTCATTCGGATTTGGCGGACAGAATGCTTCTCTAATTATTAAAGAAGTAAAATAGATAATAACGTAAAATAAGTGATGTAAGCTCCTTTTTTAAGGAGCTTTCTTTTTGTTAGGGGTTGAAATTTTGAAAAAATAGGTTATAATAAAAATATCGGGGCGGTAGCTCGAACTACCGTAACCTGTTTAAGAAATCGAAGTAACGTCTATCTGTATGGGTAGGCGTTACTTTTTTATTATGTATAGGATCAAAAATAACATTATTAATGCAAAGTTGATATTTTCCATATTTGACCTCCCTTCTTTCAGAACAATCGACTGAAATCGAAGTATAGTTGTTGTGTCGTCGCTCTTTTGAAGATACAGGCTTGCCCCTTGATATTTTAATTTTCAATGTTCTTTGTAATTATAACAAATTATATTTATAATAGCAATATTATTAAAAGTTGTCAAAATTGCTCAAAGTTTTATTTCTGTGGTATTATAAAGCAAAAGAATGAAGGGAAATTTTTATGTATTATCAAGGTTTAATTAACACATTTAGAGAATATTTACCGGTATCAGAAAAAACTCCGGTTGTTACGCTTAACGAAGGAAATACACCTTTGATTAAGGCTGATAATTTGGCTAAAAAAATCGGTATTGATGCTGAAATTTATTTGAAATTTGAAGGTTGCAACCCGACCGGAAGTTTCAAAGACAGAGGTATGACAATGGCGGTTTCAAAAGCTAAAGAGGCTGGATCTGATGCTATTATTTGTGCATCAACTGGTAATACCTCTGCTTCTGCTGCTGCTTATGGAGCAAGAGCCGGAATGAAAACATTTGTGTTAATTCCCGATGGATATATTGCATTAGGAAAATTATCTCAAGCTATGATGTATGGCGCAAAAATTATTGCTATTCAAGGAAATTTTGACGAGGCGTTAGAAATGGTTCGTAGAATTTCTGATAATTACCCTATTACTTTAGTAAATTCAGTTAATCCGTACAGAATTGAGGGGCAAAAAACCGGAGCATTTGAAATTTGTAATGCTTTGGGGCAAGCTCCTGATTATCACTTTATCCCTGTTGGAAATGCAGGTAATATTACTGCTTACTGGAAGGGTTATACCGAATGGCATAGATTGGGCAAAATTTCTAACTTACCAAAAATGATGGGTTTTGAAGCAGAAGGTGCAGCTGCAATTGTTAAGGGTGAAAGGATTTATAAACCTGAAACATTGGCAACTGCAATCCGTATTGGTAACCCTGCAAGCTGGGCTAAGGCTGAGGCTGCAAGAGATGAAAGTAATGGTATGATTAATTTTGTAACTGATGAAGAAATCGTTAAGGCGTACAAATTGATTGCTTCAACTGAGGGTGTATTTGCTGAACCAGCTAGTGCAGCATCTGTTGCCGGTTTAATAAAGGTTAAGGATAAAGTTAAAGAAGGGTCTAAAATTGTATGTATTTTAACTGGAAATGGCTTAAAAGACCCTGATAATGCTATAAAATATTCAAATACCGATGTTAAAAAGACTGCCGCAGACATGACAGAAATTTTAAGAGCAATGGGTGTTTAATAAATTTTAGTTTAATTTGTGAAGAAAAATTTATTAAAATAAAAATCGCACATTTAATTGTGCGATTTTTTATTACTTTCCGCTTAAATCTTCTGTTATAATTCCGCCTGAACCTCTGTCGATTTCTCGTTTTATTGGTTTGTCGTTTTCATCATAATATGTTTTTACAGTACCACGTTCGACGATTTTTTCTATACGTTTTTCGTTTTCATCGTATTGCATGTAAGTTGTTATATTGCCAGGAAATGTCGTTACAACTTCTAGTTTTTTCTTGCCATTGTCGTGGTATTCAATGTCAGATTCATTCTTTTTTGCAAGTACATTGTTTTCGTCGTAGACGGAATCGTATTTATAAACCATTCTTCCATCTTCATCATAACGATGTCCTATTTCAAAGTTTAAGTTTCTTGCAAAATCTAACCACAACTTTCCTTGTTTATTGTAACTCCTGAAAATTAACGCTCCATCTGGGCATTTTTCATAAACAGTTTTCCCAAATTCTTCATCTTTTTCAATAACCTGAGTGCCGTCAGGTTTTATGTAAGATGGTGTCATTGGGTCTTTTTCAGGTTTTCTTTCAAATGGGTTTACAAAAAAATTTTTGGTCATAGTATTAATATTTACGGCAAAAAATCTTGTATCTTTAATATAATCATACATTTATATGAAATTGTGTTATAATGCCGTTATGAAGAAGTTTATTTTATTGTGTTTAATATTCCCTTGTTTGTCTGTTTGTGCAAGTGAGTTGACAGAGGATTACTTTGATATTGCTGCGGATTATGCAACGTATGGCAAGTATAATGAGGCAATGGTTTATGTTGATAAAATTCTTCAACTTGAACCGAACAATATTGATGCAAAAGATTTAAAAAATACCCTTGTTAGGGTTACAAATAGCAATGCAAAATCTTATTTGACTTATAATGACAAGAATATTCAGCAAGCTCAACAGTACAAAAAATCAGGAGATAAAACAAAACAACTTTCTACTTTAGCTTCTGCTACAGGTGATTTTTGGTCAATGTTTATTCTTGCTCAAACTTACAGAGAAAATGGAGATTATAAAAACGCAATAAATTATTTCCAAAAAGCAAATTCTTTAAAGCCGGATTATTCCCAGAGTTACTTGGGTTTGGCGCAATGCTATTCTGCGATGATGGATTATAAAAATGCGATAAATTATTTAAACAAATATATTGGATATAATCCAAATTCGGATGTGGCTTATGCGTTGCGTGCAGATGCAAATATGAATATGAATTATTTGGCAGAGGCAGATGAGGATATTAGGCATGCTCTTGATATAGAAGAAAATATTTCGTATTTATTGATAGAGGCAAAGATTTTGTACTACAAAGGCAGTTATGATGATGCGAGGGATAAATTAAATCTTTTATCACGTAATATTCAGACATCTGAGGTGTACAAGTTTTTAGGTTTATGTGACTATGCTCAGGGAAATTTAACAAGTGCGCTTTTGAATATTGATAAAGCAATCATACTCTCTGACGACGACAAAACGTTAAATTCGACGTATAATGATATAAAATCAATATTGGATAAACAATCAAAATGACACAAAGATACAGATATAAAAAAAGAAAAGTTATAAAAAAGGAATCAGTTATGACAAAATTTAAAAACTGGTCAATTTCTATTTTGCTTGCAGGCGCAATGCTATTTGGATTGCAAAGCTATAGTAGTACGGCAAGTTTAAAGTTTGCACAAGTTAGCGATGCTCATTTTTATACAGGTGCAAATAATACAACTTATAAAATGGTTGGAGAATCTCCAAAACTTTTGGATGATGTGATTGAACAGATTAACGAAACTCCAAATGTATCTTTTGTTATGTTTACGGGAGATCAAATTGACAAACCATTTGAAAAAGAGTTGAGCGCATTTTTGCCACATACTGAAAAATTGAATGTTCCGTGGTATTTTGCTTTTGGCAACCATGACACAATGTATGGTGGCTACTTAACTCCAAGAGTTTACATGGATTTGGTAAACAATTATAATAAAAACTATAAGTTTGAAAAATCTTATTATTCTTTTGTGCCACAAAAAGGTTATAAAGCTATAGTTTTGGATACTATCATACGAGATAGACTTACTGCAAACGGAAAACTTGGTGATGAACAGTTGCAATGGTTGGATAATGAACTTGCCAATTCTAAAAAGGATACTGTTTTGATTTTTATGCACGTACCTATTTTAGAGCCGTTTAATAGTCCAAATCATAGATTGTTGGATGCTGACAAGGCAGAAGAAATCCTTAATAAATATAATAATCCGATTGCGGTTTTTCAAGGTCATTATCATGGCGCAAAAATTACACAGAAAGATAATATTTTGTATGTAAGTTGTCCTTCAATGGTTACTTATCCGAACGCTTTTAGGATGATAACTGTGACAAATTATAGAAACAAAGTAGTTTTTAATATTCAGAATAAAGAAACTAATTTGAAAAATGTTCAAAAACTTGCAAAACTTTTGGTTTTTGGAACAACAATATATTCTGGTGAAGCAAAAGACCAAAATGCAACAATTACAATAGAGAAGAAATAAGAGGATTAAGATATGGGTGAATTTAGCGTAAAATTCAGAGGTGTAAGAGGAAGTTATCCGATAGCGAGCAAGGATTTTTTGCAATATGGTGGAAATACTTCTTGTGTTGAGGTCAATGTGAATGGGAATTTGATTATTCTTGATGCCGGCACTGGGTTGATTAATGTTGGAAATGAGCTTTTGGGTAAATATATTGCGTCAGGAATTAAGGCATCCGATAGAACTCCAATGAAAGCAACGGTTTTGATTTCTCATATTCATCAGGATCACTTGCAAGGTTTTACATTCTTTAGACCATTACATGTTCCGTCATCACAGATTAATGTTTTTGGAAATGTTAATTATAATGAGAGTTTGGCGGATGAATTGTCTGAACTTCTTTTTGGTAAATCTTTTCCACTTGATTTAGGTGATATTGCAGGAAATCTGAATATAAAAGATATTAATGAAACAGAAGGAATTATTTTAAGACATGGTGAACCGCCGATTATCAAAAGAATTGAAAATGAAAATGATGCCAAAGTTGAGGGTGATGATGTCTTAATTACATGTTATCGTTCTTATGCGCATCCGCAAGAAGGGGTTTTGATTTTTAAAATATCTTATAAAGATAAATCTCTTGTTTATGCTACAGATAAGGAAAGTTATCCGGGAGGCGATAAAAAATTGGCTAATTTTGCTCGTGGGTGTAATTTGTTAATTCATGATGCACAATATACAACAGAAGATTATTTAGATGCTTTCACTCCAAAACAGGGTTATGGACATTCAACATTTGATATGGCTTTGGAAGCGAAAAATCAAACAGGTGCTGAAAAATTAGTTTTCTTTCATTTTGATCCTGATTATGATGACAATAAATTAAATTCCATTAAAGAACATTATAAAGATGATAATGTAATCCTTGCACAAGAAGGATTGGAAATAGAATTATAAAGAAAGTGAAAAATTTTTTATTAATAGCATTAATATTCTTGAGTTTTATCACTTCTGGTTATAAAAAACCGGATGTGTATGTGATTGATGCGACAAAAAACGCTTTCCTTCATAATAATATGGGATTGAGATATATGGAGGAACATTGTTATTACGCAGCTATTCAGGAGTTTAAAATTGCGATTAGCTTAAACCCGAACACACAAGCCACTGCTGTTTATTACAAAAATATTGGAGATGCTTATATGGCGATTGGTTATCCTGATATGGCAAAACAACCTTATGAGGATGCGGTTAGACAGTATAGCTTAAATTTGCAGTATTATCAAAATTTGGCTCAATGTTATAAAAAATTGGGGTTAGTAAATTCTAAAATTGCTGAGTATAGCAAGGGTGGTAATGCTTTAAATAAGGTTATGTTGGGTGTTTTGTATATAGAAAACGGTAATATAAAACGTGGCATAACTGTTTTGGATGAATTTACCGCATCAGAACCGGATTTGCTTATTACACCTGCGGTTAAACAATATGTAAAAGAAAATGTTAACAAGATGAATAAGATTTAGCAATTTTTAATTCATCCTCTTTTGTCATCTTTGGATTTTGGAGTTTTACTTTCAAAACTTCATCAAATATTTCTTGATATTGAGGAGATGGAGAAATTCCAAGATTTTGCAAATCTTTTCCGTTAATTGAAATCTTGATGTTACGTAAATTATCTAAATAATGTTTGGCACCTTTTTGGTCTTTTAAAATTGCGTATAACAAAATTGTTTCAATTTTTGCGTTTTCAAAAGTTTTGTATAGTTCAAAATCAGAATTTAAGATATTTTGTGGAACATCATCAAGGATTTTTTGTTCAATTTTAGTTAGAGGTAACCTTGACAAATCTTTTAAAACTCCAACATAAATTAACCAAATATGTTCGTCATTGCGAGGAGTGTTAGCGACGTGGCAATCCATGTCAAGACAATACTTTTCAACCAATTCTTCAATATTTATTGAAGGAATTTCAACATCATTTGGAGTAACAAGTTTGTAGATTTTTTCGTTGATAAATCTTTCAAAAGTGCGTTGTTTTTTATATTCCTTTGTTATATTTGAAAGAGGTGTATTAAATGTTTCTATCAACTCCTTTTTTATTCTCTTATAACTCATATCATAATTGATGTTTTTCAAGTATTCATCTTGTAATTTTTTTGTATGTTCTTCAAGTTCAAAATTAAATCGCATTGCGAATTTCAACCCTCTGATAATTCTCGTCGGGTCGTCAATAAAACTGTTGTCGTGTAGAATTCTCAGTTTTTTGTTTTTTAAATCTTTTAGTCCCCCGACATAGTCAACAATCTCTCCGGTCGTAATGGATTTAGCAAGTGCATTTATTGTAAAATCACGGCGTAGAACATCTTCTTTTAAAGAACAACCAATTTTCTCCACAACTGGAAGATGACCTTTTTTAGGATAGGTTTCAGATCTGGTTGAGGCAAAATCAACTATGACATTGTTTAGTTCTTCTGAAACATTATGTCCACTCCCTGTAGAAGGAGCAAAATCGGCAATTTCTCGGTGTGGTGAAGACGGTATTTTTACTCTCACAGTTCCAAAATCAGGATTTATCTGAATAACTTCCCCAAACTTAGAACAATATTCAATAGCGTTTCCAACATAGGTTATATCTATATCAATAGATTGCTTGTTGAGTAATTCATCTCTTACAACTCCGCCGATATAGAAAAGTTTGTTGGAAGTATCGTTTATATTGATGATGTTCATAATTGCTATTTTAGCGTAAAATGTTATAAAATGGAATAGTTTGTGCAAAGTGAAAAGGAGAATACATGTTACAAGAGGCTTCACGTGCAATAAATTCAGCATTCAATAACAGTTTTATAAAAAAATTAAGCCAATATCTTCACGATTGTGTGAGGGAAGAAGTTAAAAGTTCGACTTTTAGAAATTTGAAGGGCGATAAGGATAACAAGTGGATTTTTTTGAAGGGTGAGGAACAATTATTTTCAACCGGTGCAGAATTTATTCCATTGGAAGGTAGCAATCCTAAATTAACTGAATTGATGATACAAAGTGATTTGGGACAAAAAGATAAATATTTGATTTATGGATATTTATTTTTGGTTGGTAAAAGTTCTAAAAGTAAACGCCAAAATGAATTTTTGACACCTCTTTTGTATATGCCGTGTAAATTGGAGCGTAATGGTGTTAATATAAATTGTTTTCCTTTAGATGAGGTTTTGTCGCTTAATACAGGTGCGCTTGCAGCTCTTATGCGCAAAAACGATGATGAAGATGAAGTTGACTTGTTGTTAGAAGGAATTTTGGATGTAGTGCCGGATTTGCCTATTACACAAGAAAAATTGGATATCTTTTTAACGACTTTGAAATCGCTTGTTCCTGAAATCGAAATTGCAACAAATGTTGATGATTACAAGGAAGACGATAATGTTTCTAAGTCAAAAGATTTTTATAAAGAAAAAATTGATGGTGAAAATGTAGAAGATATCATTGAGGAAGAAGAAACTGAACAGGCTAAACAAAAAGTTAAGTTGGAAAAAATTGCAGTAACTCCGCAAAGTGCAATAATTTTGACAAAACGACCTTCTGTAACGGCTGGTGTTTTGCACGAATTAACGCAAATTGCCGAAAAACCTTCAGGAATTTATAGAGAAACTGCTTTGAGTATTATTAACGAGGAATATTCACAAAGCAAAGAAAAATCAGTTCCAATGAAGGATATGAATAAAATTACTGATTTTTACCCGATTACGCCTCTATCATTGAGTGATAGCCAATTACAAGTTGTAAAAAATATTGATAACAGTAAATTCGTTGCAGTACAAGGGCCTCCGGGAACAGGTAAGTCACAAACTATTGTAAACCTTGTTGCGCATCTTGTTGCGAATGGTAAAACTGTTCTTGTCGCATCCCGTATGGACAAAGCGGTTGATGTTGTTGCTGAAAGATTAAACGATTTAGGCGCAAGTCATATGGCGCTGAGAGCTGGTCGTTTGAATTATCAAAGACAGTTGAGCGAAGAATTAAACAACTTGCTTGCCCAAAATAATTCAGATCTTGATGACGATATAGAAGATATTCTTCTTGTTGATACAAAAGATATGAAAGACCATCTTGATATGCTTAAAAATATGGAAAACAAGTCTGAAACCATAATTAAGCTTGAAAAAAACTGGCATGACAAATTGGAAGAAGTTGAAGAACAAGAAAAAATCTTAGGTAAAAAAGAATATATCAAAAAAACTCTTAAAAAAGGTGAGATAGATATGGTTGCAGGCATTATAAAGGTGCTTGAACACAATATGGAAAAAGCAGGATTTATTTCCAAAATCGCTAATTTTACAAGCTTAGGACAATTAAAGAAAATTCTCAACCTAAAAGATTTTGACGTAAATTATGAAACAATCGGAAAGCTTAAGCAAGAGTTGGAATTTGCCAATATGGAATGGTCTTTGAGAAAAATTGAGGCAGATATTCAAAAAACAGGAAACCTTCACATGTTAGCAGAACAAATCAGAACTATGAAACGTAAGCAAAAATCACTTGCGACAAATATTCTGAAAAATAAACGTCGTGAGGCTTTAAAAGAACTTCTTCGGGATGAAAATAAACGCAGAAGATTAAAAGTTCATGCAAAATCTCTTGTTGCAAACAGAAAACGTCTACAAACCAATATACTAGAAGAAGAAGATTTCAGACCGCTTTTGGAAGCTTTCCCTTGTTGGTGTGTTACGACTTATGCCGTATCGGATTCTTTACCTCTAAAACCTGGAATGTTTGATGTTGCAATCATTGATGAGGCTTCTCAATGCGATATTGCAAGTTGTTTCCCGATTTTGTTTAGAGCAAAACGTGCAGTAATTGTCGGTGACGACAAACAACTTCCGCACCTTTCATTCCTTGAAAAAGCAAAAGAACAATCATTTTTGAGCCAATACGGAATTCCTGACAAATATCAATTGATGTGGAGATTTAGAACTAATTCAATGTTTGATTTGGCGGATTATTATTCAATGAACTCTGTTATGTTAGATGAACATTTTAGAAGTTTGCCACCGATTATCAATTTCTCAAACCATGAATTTTACAACGACAGAATACGTGTAATGAGAAAAGATAAGCCGGATGAAAATGTGCTTGAACTTGTTGAAGTTGTTGATGGAAAAGTTGATTTTGATGCAACACGAAATCTTCCTGAAATTGAGGCATTAGTAAAAAGATTACACGAGATAATTATTGAAGATGAACGTAAAAATCCTGATAATCCTGTCACTGTAGGAATTATTTCTCCATTCAGAGCGCAGGTTGAGCAGTTAAAAGTTTCTGTTTCAAAAGTTTTGTCAGATTATATGATTAAAAAACACCAGATTGAAATTGGTACTGCACACACGTTTCAAGGGGATGAACGTGATATTATGATGATTTCATGGGCGGTTGCGGACAATAGCTATACGCAAAGTTTAATGTTTATGCAAAAAGCGAATTTGTTTAATGTTGCAATTACTCGTGGTAGAAATAAGGTTATAAATTTTGTTTCAAGAAATCCAAGAGAGTTACCTGACGGACATTTTAGGAACTATGTTTCTTATATGCAAAACTATCAAGATAAGAAACAAGCAGTTTTGTCAGGTGAAATTGATGAAAACATTTACAAAAACCCGCTAGAAAGAGAAGTTGCAGACAAAATCCGTGAACTTGATCATAGAGTAGTTGCAGGTGCAGAAATTGCCGGTTTGAGTGCGGATTTGTTAGTTGATGACAAGTTTGTAATAGAAATTGATGGTGTTGATGATAAAACAAAATCCCATATTTCAAATATGAAAAAGCAAGCTATCATTGAGCGTTCAGGTTTTAAGGTAAAAAGAATAACTTTCCGTGAATGGCAATATTCACCGAAAGCTTGTTTAGATAGAGTGCTGATAGAGGATTAATACATGAATTTTAAAGACAAATTTTATAAAATTTGTCACTACTAGCGACAGTCGCTAGTAGCAACATAGCATAAAATATATTTATGTGCAACGATTTTAAGAAAGATTTAGGTACAAATATACGCAAAATTAGGCAGCAAAAAAAGATGACACAAGAGGATTTGTCACTTGAATCAACTGTTTCCCGCTCTCATATTGCGATGATTGAGGCTGGGAAACGTGATATTACAATTAGTGCCTTGTTCAAAATTTCTCGTGCATTAAATTCCAACATGCAACAAATTTTTGATTTTGATGATGTTGAAAAATACAAATTTAATATTGAAAAATTCTACGAATAATCTATACTTGAACACGAATTAAGCTATTGACTTTATTGCCGTCTTGTTCAATTAATTTAATCGCTTTTTGCATATTTTCTTCTTTTACAAGTTCGGTAATAACAGTGATATCAGCCGTATTGTCCTCAGAAACGCAACGTTGAACGATACTTGCAAGGCTTATGTCATGATTTGCGCAAATGGTTCCGATTTTGCCGATTACACCCTTGTTGTTCTTTGCATTAATTGAAATGTAATATTTGTTAATTGTTTGCGAAATATCTTTCATTTGCGCATTTTGAGAGTGTTTACATCTCATCATCGGCAAAATGTAATCAGATTTCCCTATTTCAGCAGCGATTGCGAGAATATCTCCTACAACTGAACTTGCGGTTGGGAATTCTCCTGCTCCTGGTCCGGAAAGGGTTATGTTGCCTACCGGATGACCGCTTAATGATACTGCATTAGTTACATAATCAATATGTGCCAGAGTTGATTTTTTTGAAACCAACATTGGATGAACTCTAACATCAGCCAAACCATTTTCGTCTAAATAAGCAGATGCGATAAGCTTAATCTTATATCCTAAATCGTTTGCTGCGTGCATATCTTGCGCACGAATTTTAGTAATTCCTTCACGATAAACATTTTCGATTTTAATTCTTTGTTGGAACGTAATTGATGCAAGAGTGGCGATTTTGTACGCAGCATCAAAACCTTCCACATCTCCTGTAGGGTCTGCTTCCGCATAACCGAGTTCTTGCGCCTCTTTCAAGACACTTTCATAAGATGCACCCTGCACATCCATTTTGGTTAAAATGTAGTTTGTTGTGCCATTTACGATTGCCTCAATTCGGTTAATTTTATTTCCTGCGAGAATTGTCTTAATTGGCATTATAATTGGAATTCCGCCGGCAATTGCAGCTTCATATAAAATAACTTTGTTATTTTCTTCTGCAATCTTAAACAGTTCCTCACCACGTTTTGCAAGAAGTTCTTTATTTGCAGTAACAATATGTTTTCCATTTCTTATTGCTGTTGCAATTAAGTCAAATGCAGGTTCCAATCCTCCGACAAGTTCTGCCACAATATCAATTTCTGGATCATTAACGATTTTATAAGCATCATCAGTGATTATAGAATTGTCTAAACCTTCTATATCACGTTTTTTGTTGATATTGCGAACTGCAATTGCTTTAACTTCAATATTGTCAAAAGACGTTAAAGTCTTAAAAACTCCTGAACCGACTGTTCCAAGTCCAATTAATCCAATTTTAATTTTCTTATCCATAAAAAAAATGATAGCATAAAATCGAATTTTTGGGCAATATTTTAATTTTGAAAATTATTACTTACTGATAGTTTTTGCAGTTTTGCTAACTTCGCCGTTAGAAACATCAATTGTAACTTCTTTAGCGTATCCGTTTGTACCATAAGTTGTTATTACAGAATGGATTTCATCTGGATGAGCTTTTTGATTTACAAGAGTTTTATTTACAACTTTTTTGCCATTTCTGCTAAATAGATTGTAATTTGCAACATACCATTGAGTTGGGATAAATTCTCCTTTTTTGTAAGTAATGTCAAGAACACGTTCTGGTTTTGCTGCGGTTGCCGGAATTTCTATAATTCTGTTAAGAGTATTTCCGTTGTTAGAAAAAGTTTCCGTTGCAAGATTTCTAACTAAAGTTTGAGGTTTAAATCCTATTTTCATAACAAAAAATCCTTTCAATAATTATGGGGTAGTGTATATTATACACTTAATATAATCCCATAAATTTTCATTGTAAAGGTTTTTTGTTATTTAATAATAATTTTTTTGATAGCATCTACAATTTTTTCAATAATAGATTTTTCTTCAGGCATTTCAGGCTCTTTGTCGAATGTAAAAATATCGCCTTTGTTGTCTTTCAAGAAAATGCTTTCATCCAAATATTTTCTTTCCTGTTTTTCTTGTTTTTCCCCTTGAGCCATGTAACCTAAGTTACCGCCGCCGCCGTCATTTTGCATAGATGCTGCCGCTTTGATAACAGGTTTTGCACTCAAAACATTTACATCGAATGACATTTTTTTCACCTTTAACTTACGATTTTTGTTTCGTAAACCCCATTTGTTCCCTTACTTATATAAAGTATTTTTCATGAAGAAATGTTACAATTTTGAGCGAAATATTAAGAAAATTTTACATTTTAATTTAATATTACACTTTGACATTTAAAACCGATTTCAAACAAATCACGTTTTCTGATTGCTGCCGAAATATCAGGCTTTTCGGTTCCGGTTATTAATATAATTTTTGCAATGTTATTTTTGAAATCAAAGTCAATTTTTATATCTTCAATAAGCTTTTTGTGATCTTTATCTAAGCCGTCTGCCAATTTTAAAATTCCGCCCAAGCGTTTAACGATTTTTCTTTCACTTTTTTCAAGTGTATTGTAATATTCATGCTCATTTTTATCCGGCAAACTTCCTCGATGATATCTAGCAATGCAGGCAATAATCTTAGTTTCGGTATAATTAAAACCTTCAAGCCCGTTTTCAATAATCAACCTCATTGAATGTTTGTTATGCCCTTTTTCTTCCACAAAATAGCCAATGTCGTGCAAAAGAGCGGCTGCTTTCAAATATTCCCTTTCCTTTTCCTTCATTGAAAAAAGCTTTTTATCTGCATTATCAAAAAGCATCATTGATAATCTGCGCACTTCTTTGGCGTGTTCAGGGTTGGTAGAATATTTATTAAGCATTTCTTCCACAGTAAATTTCATAATTCGGATTAATTTTAACAAAAAAATGGATTACGTTCAATGTTTTTGATATGATAATTTTGGTTATGGAAAACAATAATTTTACAAACATGGATTTTGAAATGCCTTCTGAAGTTTTGGATAAAATTCAGGAGAATATACAGGATATTATCAAAAGCTTTGATATTCCTGATGATAACAAAATGGATGTTATAAAAAAAATCAACTTTATGTACACTCAAACAAAGCACTTGTCTGAAACGGATGCACTCACAAGATTAAGTAATCGCAGATGTTTTGAGAGTAATTTTGATAGAGAATTTGCACGTTCAAAACGTTATGGCAATAATTTGAGTGTGGCGGTTGTAGATATTGACTTTTTCAAAAAAATCAACGATACTTATGGGCATCTTTGCGGGGACTATGTCTTGCGGGAAGTTGCGTACAATATGATTAATAACTTTAGGCAAACTGATTACGTTTTCAGATATGGTGGAGAAGAATTTGTTGTGATTTTGACAGAAACAGATATTGAAAGCGCAAAAATTCCTCTTGAAAGACTTCGCTTGCTAATAGAAAGCCAAAAATATTCTTTTCAAGGACAAGATATAAAAGTTACGGTGAGTATAGGACTTTCTTCTAATGCAGAAACCCAATCGGCATGGGAAATGTTTGAAAAAGCGGATAAGGCTCTATATGAGGCAAAAAATAATGGTCGTAACACAATTAGGTCTGTTGTATAATAGATTTGTAGTGTAAAATAAAGTAGGATGAAGTTATGGTAAAAAATATTTGTAAATTATTAATAATGGTTTTTCTTTTGACAGGTGTTGTTTCTGCTGAGGAGTACACACAGGTTCACGCAGAACATATTTTGGTAAGAACTGCTGCGGAAGCTCAACAAATTAAACGTGAAATAGATAACGGAGCAAGTTTTGAAGCTTACGCACGAGCATATTCATTATGTCCATCAGGTAGAAACGGTGGGGATTTAGGATATTTCGGGCATGGTCAAATGGTAAAAGAATTTGAAAAGGCAGCCTTTGCTACTCCGGTTGGTGAAGTATCAAAACCGGTTTATACTCAATTTGGCTGGCATTTAATAAAAGTCCTAGATAAAGAATAGTGCTACGCATATTTCAGAGAGGTGTGCTACGCACGTAGTCCTCTGCGAAAATATTCATATTCTGGTGAGGGGTGAAAACCTTCCTTGCAAAGGAAGGAGGACCGCTTGCGGTGAAAGGATTGGTTATTTGTCTTATACAGATGGCGGTTTTTTATAGAAAAAATATTTTCCCTAACGGATTAGCACCCATCCCTAACCCTTCCCTCTCTTAGGGAAGGGAATAAAAATTTTCCTCCCTGATGAGGGAGGATGTAAGGTGGGTGCTGATTTTTAACTATTTTTTACTAAGAATGAAAATTTAACTTATCCCAATTATTAAGAAATGTAAAAATGAGTTTAAAATAGCCTCAAACCCTGTCATAATGCCTCTATGCTATGCTATGCTATGCTGCGCGGCGCACTGTGTTAATTATTTCAGGGGTTATGTTTTTATAAAAGAGTAAGGGAAAATCGATTTAAACTTTAAAAGGGAAAAAATTTAAGGAATAGGAGAATTTATTATGTTTAATGTTGCAAAAATTATTGGTCGTGGAGCTAAAAGCGCTTGTCATGTTTTAACTAAAGAAGTTAACCCAAATACTACTGTACAATTATTTCGTAACCCAAAGAATAATTCATTGTTAGTCAAAACTGTTAATAAACAAGGTATGGTTTCTTGTTATGGATACAAAGCTTCTCCAAGAACAGATGCTATTATAAAGTCTTTTGGAGAACAAACTTTAAAGCAGTATCCTGAGCATCTCCCTATGTCATATGCACCAGATAAGATTGTTGATATTTGTAAATTTGAAGGTACAAACTTATTTATGGATGTTATTAAAAATGGAAAATCTACCAGATTTGATGATTTTTTTGGTAGTTGGTTAAAAGGAGCAACCCAAAAACAAACAACAGCAGAAGCGGTTCAAAAGCGTTGTATTATTGCTTAATATAATTGTGAGTTGGGCAATTCAACCTACCACGACGACGAAAGTATTAATAAAAAAAGACCGAAAAATCAAATTCGGTCTTTTTTATGTTTTAAAATATCTTTATCCTAACCACCAATTCTCAAAGGTTCGTTTTGACCTTGTGGAGCTTGTTGTGGCGGTTGGTTGTTATTCATTTTTTCTTGAAGTTTTGCTTGTTTCTTTTGCAATGCCATCATTTTTTTCATTGCTCTTGCTTCGCCTGTCGGTTTGTTGAAGTTTTCAGGGTTAATTGTAATCATTTTTTCCCAACATCCAGGAACATTTGATTTTTCTCCGCAAATGCAGTTTCTCCATGTTTGACCTGATTGTTTGTCAAGCAAAATTGTTACATTGTTATTACCTGAAATTACTTCGTATCTGTTTTCTGGTTCTTGTGTTGCAACTTCTACAACCAACAAGATTAAAACAATAATTAATAGTGCATTTAAGATTTTATCTTTCATAATTTCTCTCCTATAATTTTAAACTGTGTTTATTATACACGCAAATTCAACTATAGGCAAGAGTTCAAAAAAGAATTTTTTTTATTATTTATATAACGCATGCTTCAAAAACTGACAAATTAATTTATAACCGGCATGTGTTGCTTTACTTTTTCTCAAAGAGTTTAACATCATAAAATCATGGATTGTGTTGTTAATTCTTACACAAGCGACATCAACATCTGCCTCAACAAGTTTTTGCGCATATTCTTCGCCCTCATCTCGCAAAACATCGTTTTCTGCCGTAATAATCAATGTAGGTGGCAAGCCTTTCAAATCATCAATTTCAGCTCTCAATGGTGATACAAAAATATCTTTTTTCTCATCCTTATTGGAAATATAAGCATCAAAAAAATATTCCATAGCTTTTTTGCTTAACCACGGTCCATCTTTATATTCTCCGTAAGATTTTGTGTTCATGCCGATATCACATACAGGATAAATTAACCCCTGAAAACATAGTTTCATATCACTTTCATAATTCAACTTAATCGCTGTAGCAGTTGCTAAATTCCCCCCTGCGCTATCTCCAATAATGGCTATTTTTTTAGGATTAATCCCATAATCATTTCCATTTTCTCCAAAATATTTAATCGTTTCATAAATCTGGTTTAGAGCTATAGGATATTTAAACTCTGGTGATCTCGGGTAATTGATAAATGCAACGGCGCATTTGGCATGCTTTGCAATTGTTTTAATCGTCATGTCGTAAATGTCTGCATCGCCCATAACCCAACCGCCACCGTGACAGTAAATAACAAGTGGCAAAATTTCTGTTTTATATTCTTCCGGTTTAACAAGTCTTACACTAATATCGCCAACCGTAGGACTGAAAATTGAAATGTCTTCTACAAAACCTTCTAAATTTTCATAATCTTTTTCTTGTACTTCTGCAAGAAATCTTCTTGCATCATCAGCCTCCATCTCATAAATAGGCGTTTCGACTTCTAAATTGTTAATGAAATTTTTTACAATATTGTCAAGATGAATATTTTTCATATTACGAAATCCTTTCTAAAAAAAATAGTTTATACCTTTTATATTTTTTTCAGAAAACAAAAAAATTCATTGCCTCAATGTCTATATTTGTACTATAATGATTTCGGAAAAATAAATAGCGGTATCGTCTAGTGGTTAGGACGAGAGATTCTCATTCTCTAAACAGGGGTTCAATTCCCCTTACCGCCGCCATACAATCTAATATAATTGTTTGATTTTTAATATTTTTGGTATGTTGGCGGCAGTGAAATTGAACCAATAATTTTTTGACGAAAAAATTATTGGGTTAGCTCTGCATACATATTCGTACGGTTCAAATTTCCTATTCTCACCTACGACTAAGTAAATTCCCCCTTACCGCCATTACTTTTTCTTTACTAAAAAGAAAAAGTAATCAAAAAGAAAAGACCATTCGAGTTTTTGACAGATTTTATCAGAGTTTTGAGTGTTTTAGCGCAAAAAGAAAGTTCTACAAAGAAAAAGCACCACTCAGATATTGGTCTAGGGGAAGAAAAAGTAATCAAAAAGAAAAGACCACTCGAGTTTTTGACAGATTTTATCAGGGTTTTGATTTTTTTAGCGCAAAAAGAAAGTTCCACAAAGAAAAAGCATCACTCAGATATTGGTCTAGGGGAAGAAAAAGTAATCAAAAAGAAAAAATTACTTAGATTTTTGACGAATTTTATCAATTTTTTGAGTTTTTAGCGCAAAAAAGTTCTACTATTTTTTACGTCTTGTTTTTAGCTTTTTGGCATGTTCTTTGCGTTCTTTGTCTATAATTTCAAATCCGATTTTTTTGAGTATTTTTATTTTTTCATCAAAAAAATAGCCTTTCAAATTACCAATTTCATTAAATTTTGGTAAATGTATTTTATGTTTTTTAGTAAGTATCCAGGCATATTTTTCTTCTTCAGTGTAAGCTGTTCTTTCTTCAATAAGAGTATTTCTCATTTCTTGAATATAATCTATTTTATCTTTTACCGAATAGCCTTTTAAAAATTTTAATAATTCGTTTTCTCTTGTTTGTAAAATTTCTTTTTTTGCTTTTTTATATCTTTTATTTGATATAAAAGGGATAGTTTCTTCAATATTTTCGTAATTGTATAACTTCTTATCAATTATGTTACTCAAATTTTCTGTATATGTACGTCTTAAATACATTCCGTTTACTCGTGCGGTTGTTTTTGGATTTAATAATGTGTTTATAACATGCGTCAATTCATGCATAAATATACTTAAATTTTTTATAGAAATTTTATTATTTTTTATAGGGATGTCAATGGTTTGTCCTACTATATTCCAATTTTTGCCGTATAGAAAGTCAGAATTTCCAACATCTTCTTTTTTATTTTTTGAAGATATAGGTCTTATTTGTATAACTTTTTTTTCTGGCAAAACTTCATCAATAGCTTTTTGAGCATCTGCAACAGAGATATAATTATCTTTAAGATTTTGTTCCAATCTACTAAATATCTGTTTGTTGTATTTAGAAATTAGTTTTTGCCTGTTTTTGATAGAACCTTTTGAAATATTATATGAAAATTTAACTGTGGAATTAACTATATTTTTCATATTTATTTCAAAATCTGTAAAAATAAAATTTTGCTATATAAAATGAAATAGGGGCTATTAAGCCCCTTACAATGATTTCGTTTAGGTTTAAATTTTTATTAATAAAAATCGACTGTCTTTTTGTGCAACAACTTTATGTTGTTCTTCTTTTTTAAACATAAGCATTTCGTCTTTTTCAATTTTGAATTTTTCTGCATCAAAATGAAGTTCAATTTCTCCATCAATTACAATTACTGCTGTATTACATTTTGATGTATGTGTGTCAATGATTTCATCTTTTTTGATGGAAACGATTGATAAGCAGCTATCATCATGCTCCATCAAAATTTCTTTTTCAAAAGATTTGTCTGTTTTGCCGAGATCTTTTAATTTTAGTACGTTATAAAACATTTAGCCCTCCTTTTTAGGTGTTAAACCCATTTTAAAGAAGGATAAATTGTTTTGTATTCCACAGTTGGGGTAAATTTATTATTCAGTTTTAGCCTGTTTGGTTCTGATTAATAATACTAACGGAATAATTACAAATGCCGCAACCCCAAAATATCTAAATGTTTCTACATAACCCCATAAACTAGATTGCTGTAAAAGCTGGTTATAAACCATATTTTCTGCCATGTGAGTTGCGCTTGCCAAATCTGTGCTTGTTGCAAAACTTGAAGCCATTGCTCCAATTTTTTGAACAAATGGATCATTTGCAAAATTCAAATGTCCTACCATCATCATTTGATGAACCTGTGAAAATCTTGCAATCATTGTTGTTGCAACAGATGTTCCGATAGCCGCCCCAATGTTTTTAAGAAGGTTTTGAACACCTGCAGCATTAGTTTGTTCGTCATTTGTTAATGTACTGCATGACAAATTCATCATCGGAACCATCGCCATAATCATTCCCAAGCCGAATACAAAGTTTGGTAGGGCAATATCAACGAGTGCAATATTGGTATTGATTTCTCCAAACATTAATCCGCCGATACCAAGAATTATTAAACCTGCTATAATAAGAGGTTTTGTTCCGATTTTGGGCGTTAAAACTCCGCAAAGTATTGTTGCTAAAAGGCATCCTCCACCTCTTGGCACCATTGAAATACCACTTAAGAATGAAGTGTAGCCCATCAATCTTTGTAACATAGATGGCAGAATTGCTGCTGATGCCATCATTACGCCCATTAATACCATAAGAACTATTGTTCCGAAGAAAAAGTTTCCGTCTTTCATAATTGATAAATCAATAAGAGGTTTTTTCTTTTTGATTTGAATTGAGAAAAACGCAAGCATTGCCATCATAGATATTGCAAAGACTTTACAAATCCATGCCGCTGAGAACCAATCTGCATCATTACCTTTATCCAAAACGATTTGTAATGTTAAAAGCCAAATACACAGAAAGAAAAATCCGGAATAATCCATTGATACATTCTTCTGTTTTTTAGCATAATCAGGGTCAAATACAAGGCTTTTTGTTAAATGAAAAGCTGCAATTCCGAAAGGAACATTGATGAAATATATAAAAGGCCATGACCATGTTTCTGTCAACCAACCGCCGAGAGCAGGTCCCATAATTGGAGCCATTACAACTCCCAACCCAAATACCGCCATTGCAGCAGAACGTTGTTCTTTGGGAAAGATTTCAAAAATAATAGCCTGAGATATCGGCATAATTCCGCCACCGCCAATACCTTGCAATATACGTGCAAAAAGTATCATTGGCATGGATGTTGAAAGTCCGCATAAAACAGATGCGATTGTGAATATTGTTATACTTAAAAGAAAATATGCTTTTCTGCCCATAAGTTTTGAAAAGAAATCAACTGCGGGAATTATTACACCACTTGCAACTAAATAACTTGTGATAATCCAAGTAGACTCATTGTGGCTTATAGAGAAACTTCCTGCCATATATGGTAGCGCTACATTGGAAATTGTTTCATCTAATGCGTACATAAACACAGAAATCATGACCGGTAGCATGACAATCCAAGGGTTAATTTGTTTGTGGGTAATCTGCATATTTTCTCTCCATTTTTCTTAAAAAAGCATGCCCTTAGCTTATTGTAAGCGTTTCGTACAGTATATACTGGCATGCCCCTTGCTATTAAAGCTATTTATCATAAATCCTTTTAGTTATATTAAATAATGAAAATAAATATAACGCAAATTAGAAAGAATTATGAAGAAATTTAAACTCGGGTAACCTTGTCAAATAAAGATAAATCCAAAAATCAATCCTTCTAATCCTATCAATCTATTGCAAAGTAAACTAAAACTGATGTATTATATTAATACGAATAGATAAACGAGATTTGGAAAAATGAATGGTTAAGAAATCTTGAAATAGCTTGTGTAGTCAAACTTTTCAGGGTAGGGGTAGCCTACAGGGGTAAATTTCGCAGTGAAGGAGATTGGAAAAAATGCAAAACAATATTTTGGACAATAATAAGATTGTAAATCTTACACCATTGACATCTAAAAAATCAGTTTCGAATACAACAGTTCCAACTGAGTTGAGAAGTGTAAAAGATCATGCTTTAGCTAGCAAGGTTGTAGTGATTAAAAAAGATGGAACAAGGGAAGATTATAATTTCCAGAAGATTGTTAATGCTGTTAAAAAATCTGCCGGAAGAGTTATGATATCACTTTCTGATGAAGATTTTAGTGATTTGGCTGAATATGTTGAAAGTGAACTTGCAAATCTAAACTCTAAAGAAGTTAACATTGCGCAAATGCACGATATTGTAGAAAGTGCATTGGAAGATGTAAACCCTAAAATCGCAAGAAGCTACAGAAATTACCGTAACTATAAAAAGGATTTCGTTCATATGCTTGACAAAGTTTATCAAGAAAGCCAGAAAATTATGTACATCGGTGATAAAGAAAATTCTAATGCCGATTCTGCTCTTGTTTCAACAAAACGTTCTTTGATTTTTAATGAATTAAATAAAGAACTATATAAAAAGTTTTTCTTAAATGTTGAAGAACTTCAAGCAATTAATGACGGTTATATTTATATTCATGATATGTCTGCAAGACGTGACACAATGAACTGCTGTTTATTTGATGTTGCATCTGTCCTAAAAGGCGGATTTGAAATGGGTAACTTGTGGTACAATGAGCCAAAATCATTGAATGTTGCATTTGATGTAATCGGCGATATCACAATGGCAGCCGCAAGCCAACAATATGGTGGTTTTACATTACCTGAAGTTGATAAAATTCTTGCTCCTTACGCTCAAAAGACATACAATGAAAGCTATGCAAAATATATTGATATGGGAATTTCTCCTGAACAAGCTGAAATTCAAGCAACAAAAGATGTTGAAAAAGATTTCCATGATGGTTTTCAAGGTTGGGAATACAAATTTAACACAGTTGCTTCAAGCAGAGGAGATTATCCGTTTATTACAGTTAGTGCCGGTTTAGGTCAATCTAAGTTTGAAAAAATGGCAACAATTATCATGCTTAATGTAAGACGTGATGGTCAAGGTAAAAAATCTTGTAAGAAACCGGTTTTATTCCCTAAAATCGTATTCTTGTTTGATAAAAATCTTCACGGGGAAGGTAAACCATTAGAAGATGTGTATAGAGCAGGTATTGAATGCTCCAAAAAAGCTATGTATCCAGATTGGTTGTCATTGACCGGTGAAGGTTACGTTGCTTCTATGTATAAACAATATGGAAAAGTTGTTTCTCCAATGGGTTGTAGAGCATTTCTTTCTCCTTGGTACGAAAGAGGCGGTATTCATAAAGCCGATGAGAATGATCAACCTATTTTTGTTGGTAGATTTAACATTGGTGCAATTAGCTTACACTTACCTTTGATTTATGCAAAGGCTCAAAAAGAAAGCAAAAATTTCTATGAAGTTCTTGATTACTATATGGAATTAATCAGGAAAATTCATATCAGAACTTATGATTACTTGGGTGAAATGAAAGCATCAACAAACCCTCTAGCATATTGCGAAGGAGGTTTCTTGGGTGGTCATTTGGGTATCCATGACAAGATTAAACCTGTATTGAAATCAGCAACAGCATCATTCGGTATCACTGCATTGAACGAGTTGCAAGAGCTTTATAATGGAAAATCATTGGCGGAAGACGGTGCATTTGCTTTAGAAGTTATGGAATACATTAACAAAAAAGTTGATGAATACAAAGAAAAAGATGGCTACCTTTACGCTATTTATGGAACTCCTGCAGAAAACCTTTGCGGTTTGCAAGTAAAACAATTCAGAAAAAAATATGGTATTGTTAAAAATGTATCTGACAGAGGATACGTTTCAAACAGTTTCCACTGTCACGTTTCAGAAAATATTACACCTATTCAAAAACAAGATTTGGAAAAACGTTTCTGGGATTTGTTAAACGGCGGTAAAATTCAATACGTGAAGTATCCTGTTTCTTATAACACAGGTGCTATTGAAACTCTTGTTAACCGTGCGATGGATTTAGGTTTCTATGAAGGTGTTAACCTAGCACTTTCTTACTGCGATGATTGCGGACACCAAGAATTGAATATGGATGTTTGCCCTAAGTGCGGTAGCAGAAATTTGACAAAAATTGACAGAATGAACGGTTACCTATCTTATTCAAGAGTAAAAGGTGATACTCGTTTGAACCAAGCAAAAATGGAAGAAATCAAAGATAGAGTGAGCATGTAATGAGATACCACAATATAACAAAAGAAGATATGCTTAATGGCGAAGGTTTGAGATCTGTTTTGTGGCTTGCGGGTTGTACTCATCATTGCAAAAACTGCCAAAATCCAATTACGTGGGATATTAATGGTGGAATTCCGTTTGATGAAGCTGCAAGACAAGAGTTGTTTGAATCTTTGGATAAAGATTATATTTCAGGAATTACTTTCAGTGGTGGTGACCCACTTCATCCTCAAAATAGAAAAGAAGTGTTTGAACTGGCTAAGGAAGTAAAAGAAAAATTCCCTACAAAGACTGTTTGGTTATATTCAGGATTTTCGTGGGAAGAATTTAAAAACGAACCTGGAGTAAAATATCTTGATGTAGTAGCAGACGGAGAGTTCGTTGAAGAGTTGAAGGATGTAAGACTCCCTTGGGTTGGAAGTTCTAATCAAAGAGTAATTGATGTTCAAAAAACTCTTAAAAACGGCGAAGTTTGCTTATACAAAAAATAAACTTTTCATATAACTTCTATTTATTGAATACAAAACATAGCGGGCTTTTAATTAAACCCGTTTTTTATTTGAGTTAGATGTCTAGAAGTAAATACGCATAGAGGCGAAGTTAGTAGATCGGATTTATTAATCCGACAACAATGTAATTATAGCGTTTTGCATCAATTTATTTCTGTTCTTTTTGAACTTCGACACCTTTTTTAGTGCAATCAATAATTTTCAAAATCATATCATCGCACAATTCTAATTCATGTTGTTTTTCAGGTGTTTGACGAGATTTCCAATCATTCAACATCTGTCTAAAATCATCGCCATTTATGATACATTCACCTGTTCCTACACGGTGAGCATATTTTTCGGTAAATTCTTTGTTGAAGTCAGCATAAATTTCTGTGATTAAGTCAGAAACAATTTTTCCGTTATGAATGATTACTCGTTCGTCATCTTCAATCATTTCTTTGGTTTTATCTGACAAATCTTCGCCAGCCTCGATAGACATTTTACCTGTTTTTGCTCCAAGTCCCATGACTTTGACCATTTCTTCTGCATCTTCTCTTACAGATTGCATATCACAGCTTATACCATAAGATCCGTTCATATTGTAAAATGTTTGTTCTGCAGAGTTTCCGCCGAATGAGTAAACTATATCTGAAAACATTGTTTCAAATGAAACTTGTTTGTTTGCATCATAACCGGAGAATACTGCTCCTCCGAACATTCCTCTCGGGTCAAGAGTTATGAAATTCACTTTTGTTGGAACATGCCATTTTTCACCCTTAGTTTTTGCAACATTGTTCATAACTTGAAGGTTTGTTGCATGACCGCATTCATGAGAGGTTACAATTAATTTTTCATGTTCGTTAATTTTTCTTGTTGAGGCTCTACCGGTTGTTATTTGTAAATATGCCTCTGTAAAATCAGCTTTGTTTATTCCTTTATGACCTTTTTCTACTGCTACTGAAGCTGCTTTTTTAGCTAAATTTTGTAGATAGATAAATGGAAAACCACTTGCGATTTCTGCTGCGTATTTGATTGTGTTTTCCTGTTCTAAAGATGTTCCTGCAAGTTTAATTTTTTCTCTTTTAGCAGTATTTTTCAATACGGCTGCACGTTCTTCTGTACTATATGCAGGAGAAGTTACAGCAATACTGTCAATAAATTTGAATGACTTCATTGTTGCCTCTCCGATTAATTTCGGATTTGAAACTGAACCGACAACGAGAATATTCAAACCTGCTTTTTGCGCTTTGTCCATTTCTCTTAACAATTGAGCCATTGCTTTTTGGTGGTAAAGGGAAACTTGTTCACCTACAGAAAAATATTCAAAATTATCAACAAATAAAACTGCTGATTTATGTTTGTTTGCCTCTGCTTGAGTTGTTACAAGCGAGAACAATTTTTTGATAGATGCTTCTGGAGAAAGTGCGCCTCCACCAAAAAGGTCAACTTCTTTTGTTCCGAAGTCCATTGTATTTACTTCAATATATGGAACTCTTGCTTCACCAGCAATTGCTTGTGCAGTAAAACGTCTGCCGCTACCAGGAGAGCCATCTTGTGAATAAACAATAATTCCCTTTGTTCCCATTTTATTTGATTTAATTTGTTTTGCAATAAGACTTGCTTCTTGTTGAGTTGCAGTTTTACCGACAAAATCTTTCATCTTTTTGCCTGTATCAAATACAACTTCAACAGATGTTTCTTCGGTATTTTTCTTGAATAAAGTTGGAACTTCTTTTACGTATTGTGCAACATCTTTGTCATTAATTTCTTTTTTATTAATGTTGTAAGCTACGATTTTCTTCATAAGTCTTTGAGTTTTTTCAGGAAAAACTCCGTCTATTTGTGCAGACGCTTCAACAGTTTTTTCTATTGCTTTTTTAGTGAAATTTTTATGAATATCTTTCATCAAAAGAGGGTTTTCTTTGAAAGATTTTATCATCTGAGCGGTACTTAATGTTGGTATTGCAGCTTCTTCAAAAGAAGAAAATACAGGTAAATTAGAAAGACCATAAAAATTATCTTTTACATCATATAACAAGAACTTAATATTAGATGGAGGATTTTTGATTTTTTCGCATATTTCGGCACTCATTGGCAATACTCCGTTCTTAATAGTTTCTTCCTCCAGATCGTTTGCTACAATTAATGTCGGTTGCATTGCGATGATATAGTTTTTTGATTTGTTTTTCGCAAGCTGATTAACCTTTTCCATAAAATAAGATGCTTTTGCATATCGGTTTAGTTCCACAATTTCTGTGCCTGAGTTGTTTTCGTCATTAACTTTTTTTATTGTGTCTAAGAAATTGTTAACATTATCTTTTGTGTGGTCGTATGTTATGAAAATATTTGTTCCTAATGAAAGGTTTTTCAAAATATTTTGAGCTTTAGGTTCATATTCACTGAATGGAGTTCTCTCATTCATTTTTTTGTGATTAATCATAACAGCATCGTTAATTTCGTCAGAAAAATCTTTTTCAAAATCACTTGTTACATCATCAGGACTTAATAAAGCTCCATAAGCAATAATATATGGAACAACTTCTTTCTTTTCTGATTCTTTAAAAAATGAATGCACTGCATCTGTTAAATCAGATGAAAAATTAATATTGTCTTCTGGTGTTATACTTTTCGGTTTTTCATCTTGTAAAATTTTGTCAGCTTCTTTAATATATTTTTTTATAATAGGTTTTACTTCTTTTCGTAATTCAGGTTTAGATACAAGATTATCAATTGTTGCCCCCAAATACATTGAATATGTTGGTTGTTTCGCTTCGTCAAAATCTTTTTTCCCACTATCCAAATCTTCAATGTATTGATCCAATTCTTTTAATTCGTGTTTAATTACGTGCATTGTCGTGATTTCATTGTAACCACTATCTTTTGCTTCTTCTTTTAATTTTTTTATTAAAACTTTAGCAGGAGTGTTTGTGTTATACATCAAACTGTCAATTTTAGATTTGCCGACAGATTTTTCACCTTTTTGAGCTGTGAAAGGGATAAAAGAGCCAATGGAATTAAAATTTGATAATTTATCATTATTTGACAAACTAGGTTGGAGTTTCGGTGGGGGAGCAACTGCTGGTTTAGATTGTAGATTTTGCCCATATTTATTGTCAGAAAATTTTTGTCCGTTTATATTATACCCTATTTTTAAAATCATATTTTTCTCCTGTGAATTAATTCTCATGTAAGTAGTCTGATTAAAGAATTTTGCTACTTTGTAATGAAAATGTTACAAAAATTTTTTGAAATTTGTTAATGCCGAATTGGAGAATGGCAAAAATTTTCATTCTTTAAATAATTGCGATGTATAAGGAGAAAATTTATGTCTATGTTTTGTTTTCAATGTGAACAAACCTACAAAGGTAGTGGTTGCACAATTCAAGGAGTTTGTGGCAAAAAGCCCGATACCGCAAATCTTCAAGATGAATTGACAAGCAGTATAATTGAATTGGCAAATTGTGCCGAAACAACTGATGAAAATACCGAAATTATTATTGATGGACTTTTTGTGACAATCACAAATGTGAATTTTGACAATGAGGCGATTGAAAAATATCTTCAAAAAGTTAAATCGGTCAAAAAATGTGACAGCAACTTTGATGTCAAATCGATTTGGAATTGTGATGAAGATATTCAGAGTTTGAAATCATTAATTTTATTTGGTTTAAAAGGCATGGCAGCTTATGCACATCACGCAAGAGTTTTGGGGTATAAAAACGAAGTCGTTGACGAGTATTTTTATGAAGCACTTCAAGCTGTTGCAAAATTTAATACTGTTGATAGTCTTTTGCCAATGGTTTTGAAAACCGGTGAAGTCAATCTAAAATGTATGGAACTTTTGGATATGGCGAATACACAAACTTATGGCAATCCAGTTCCGACAGTTGTTTCAACCAATATTGAGAAAGGTCCTTTTATTGTTGTTTCTGGTCATGATTTGCATGATTTGGCACTTTTGTTGGAGCAGACAAAAGATATGGGGATAAATATTTATACGCATGGTGAGATGTTGCCGTGTCATGCGTATCCTGAGTTGAAAAAATATCCGCATTTGAAAGGAAATTTTGGTACTGCTTGGCAAAACCAGCAAAAAGAATTTGATAATATTCCTGCGCCGATTTTATTTACGACAAATTGTATTATGCCTGTCCGAAACAGTTATAAAGATAGAGTGTTTACGACGGATGTTGTAGGCTTTCCGGAATGTGTTCATGTGGATAAAGACTTTTCTCCGGTTATAGAAAAAGCTCTTGAATTGGGCGGTTATGACGAAGATAAAAAGATGACAGGGATAAATGGCGGTGATGTTTTAACTGTTGGTTTCGGTCATAATGCTGTTTGGGCTGAGGCAGATAAGATTATTGATGCAGTTAAGACCGGAAAATTGAAACATATATTTTTGGTTGGCGGATGTGATGGGGCAAAACCCGGCAGAAATTATTATACGGAATTTGTAAAATTAACTCCGCTTGATACGTTGATTTTGACACTAGCCTGTGGAAAATATCGATTTAATGATTTGGATTTGGGTAAGATTGGAGATTTACCACGTATTTTAGATATGGGACAGTGCAATGATGCTTATAGTGCAATAAAGGTTGCATCAGAATTGGCAAAAGCGTTTAATTGTTCTGTTAATGAGCTACCATTATCAATGGTTTTGTCGTGGTATGAGCAAAAAGCGGTTTGTGTGTTGTTGACATTGCTGTATTTGGGAATAGAAAACATCCGATTAGGTCCGACATTACCTGCATTTGTATCTCCAAATGTTTTAGATATCTTGGTTGAAAAATTTAAAATAAAACCAATTACAACCCCCGAACAGGATTTGAAGGAGATATTGGGATAAATTGAAATAACAACAAGTGGGAAAATTCTCACTTGTTGTTAATCTATATAATTTGCTAATATCTCAAGTCCTTTCTCTAATTTTGTGTAATTTGTAAATTTGAGTAGGTTATAGGCTTTATCGTTTGATAAAATACTGTTTTTTATATCTCCTATTCTTTCCGGTAAATAATTTGCATTAAGAGTATAGTTATACAAGGATTTCATTACTTTAAATAATTGATTTAACGATACACCTTTATTAGTTGAAAAATTTATAATTTCGTTCTCAACATTTGAATTAATTGCTTTTATACATATATTGGCAATATCTTCAACGTATATAAAATCTCGAATTTGTTCTCCATCGCCATAAATGTTTATTGGTTCATTATTTTTCATTGCATTGTTAAAAATTGCAACAACCCCACTTTCTTTTGAGGATTTTTGTCTAGGACCATAAGCATTTGAAAATCTAAATATTATGTATGGAATTCCAGATAATTTAATATATTTTTCCATTGTTAATTTTGATAAGCCATACTGTGACATTGGTTCTGTAGGGTGGTTTTCGTCAATTGGTAAGTATTTGGGATTTCCATATATAGCAGCACTTGATGCTGTTATGAATTTTCTAATGTTATATTTTTTACATAATTCTAACAATTTTATAGATGCCATAACGTTCATATTTGCATCATAGTAAGGATGTGATATAGAAAAATTAACACTAGTCTGAGCTGCTAAGTGGATTACATAGTCAGGAGCTTCTTTTTGGAATACTAATTCTAAATCATCTTTTTCAATATTCAGTTGATAAAATTTAAGGGTGTCAGAATTTGGAATATTTTCTATAGAGCCAGAAGACAAGTTATCGATAATTATAATATTATAATTATTTTCCAATAACTTTTCTACAATATGTGAGCCAATAAAACCAGTTCCTCCTGTTATCAAAACCTTATTTTTTGTCATTTTTATTCTTTCTTTTTATTTTTAATTTTAGTCCTAAAATTGTAAAAATTTTATGAGAACCAGTTGGCGTTAATTTTATAGAAAAAATATTTTCTTTGCGGCTATTTACTATTTTTTGTGGTTTTATAAAGCTTTCGTAATTCTCATTTAAGAAACTATCTGTTTCTTTTTTATATTCATTATCCTGTTCATATCTAGATTTGTTGAATAAAACTGGAATAAATATAGACATAACAACCTTTTTTTCTTCTTCATTCTTATATTCTGGCAAGTTGTAAAGTTGTTTAAGTATAAATAATCCATCCTTTTGACGTTTTTCTTCTTTTTCAGGAGCTATATTTAAACAAATTGAAGATGTATTTTTTCTATATAAATACCTAACTTTGGTTGTAAAAGCGACTTTGTTGCTTTTTAACAAAAGTTCAACTAAAACAGGGTTATCTTCCCAGTAAATGTGTTCTATAAAACGAACATTTTCAAATAAAGATTTTCGGAACAATTTTGAACAAACAGAGCCATTTGAGATATTTCCCATTTTGTCTGAAAAATTTGAATAAATTCCATCTTTAAAATATTCCATTTTTATTTTCCGGAATTTTGTTGCTCGAGTTAACATTCCGCAAGCTATATCTGCATCATTGTTTTCGCATAAATTAAAAAGAACTTCGTAAAAATTTTTGTCTAACCAATCATCTGCATCTAAAAAACCTATATAATCACCTGTTGCAGAATTTATCCCAGTGTTTCTAGCTCCACCAAGCCCTTTATTTTCTTGGTTGATTATGTTTATATTTTTATTATCGAGTGTTTTTAGAAAATTCAATGTATTATTGTCTGTAGAGCCATCATTTACGATAATAACTTCAATATTTTTATATGTTTGATTTAAAACAGAATTTATAGCTTTTTGTAAAAATTCTGGATTAGTGTTATATACAGGAATAATTACGGATATTTTTTTATTCATTAAATTCTCACATATATATTAGTAGCAAAAAAGCGGGTTTAACCCGCTTGTTTTGAAAAAAATTACCCGAGATGCGATTCGAACGCATGACCTACCGCTTAGAAGGCGGTTGCTCTATCCAGCTGAGCTACTCGGGCTTGGATCCAGAGGGTTTAAACAAGCGTTTGGTTTCTTGGGGTACCTGTATAATCCCTCGTACTTTTATATTAGCACAAACATTTTTCTTTGCAAGACTATGTTGTATATTTAATTGTATTAATTTTTGTAAACTGCCGTAATATTACACTATATGCGACTTTTTATCATACTGTTTTTGAATATTAGTTCTATTTAGAAATTCAAATTAAAGTTTCTATTAAAAGTGTCCGTTATTGACTGTATGTAGTGTATTACTTAGAAAATAAAGGAGAAATTTTTTTATGGCAATTCCAGAAATGAATGGTGTAGGTGCAGTTCAAGGTAATGGTAGCAAATATGAATTGAAACCACAAAAAGAACAAAAAATGGGTAATCTTCCCGTTGGTCAAGGTTATGGTGAAACAAATGATGTTAGACCAAAATTCGGTGTAGTTAATGATTATGGTGGTGATATTGCAAATTTCGCAAAATTTAAAGGTAATGATAAAAATGACGCAATGCGTTTAACAAATTCTGCAGCTAATGACGTAAAAAAACAATATATGCAATTACAGCATGAATATCCTGGAATTGAATTGCAGTTTGAACCAATGCCGAATCCTCAGACAGCAGGAAAAAAGCGTGAAGGATTTTTTAATTATCAGCAACAACTTGATAATTGGAAAGATAATGCGATGACACAAATTAATAATGCGCGTGAAAGAAATACTGTTGAAGTTGTTGGAGATGCAGTTAAAGCAGTAAACCAAAATACTAATGAAAAAGCAGCTATGAATGCAGCATTAACTGCAGGCTATGGTGAAGCTAATCTTGAAGCAACAGAAAAAGAGGGTGTAAAAAACAGAAAAGCTGTTCATTCAGAAGGTGCAGCAACACGTAGAACTGTAAGAAATGAAGGACAGAAAACTAGAGAAGCTGTTCATACAGAAAGCGCTATTACGCGAAATACTGTTAGAGCAGAGGGAGCTAAAACTCGAAATGTGGTAAGACAAGAAGCAGCTGATACAAGAAATGTCGTGAGAAAAGAAGGTACAAAAACAAGAGATGTTGTGCGCCAAGCTGGTCAAGAAACACAAGAAATTAACGAATTATCAAATGAAGTATCCGATGTTTTAAATACTGAATATCATACAGGAGCAACCAAAAAACAAGTTGGTGATATGCGAGATAAAATAGTTTCTTCTAATTTGCCACACGAATCTAAGAAAGAAATGTTGAAAGATTTAGCTGATTTTTCTGATCAAGTGGTAATTTCTGATAAAGAAATTACTAATGAACAAAAAGACGTAGATATGAGAATAGCGATAGAAAAGGATACTCAAGAACCTGAAACACCGATTTTTGAGGCTCCTCCTTTAAAAGAAGAACCAATATTTGAACCCCCATTCCCTAATGGAGGAGGAAAATCTGTTCCTAAAGAGCCACCAAAAGATAAATCGATAAGAAAAAATCCGTTTATCCATGATAATAAACCAAAAACGGATGGTGTTGGTGTTCCGTATGCGCCTGAGCCTAGTCAGATTTTAAAACCAAAGTTTAAAAAAGAACTAAAATAATAATCAAACATGTAAGGAGTGACTAGTTCACTCCTTATTTTTTGCAACTCTATTTTGTTTAATATATAATTTTCTCATAAGATTAAAAAAGTAAAGGAATTAGATTATGCTAACCGGAAATCAAATTAGAAAATTATATTTAGATTATTTTAAAGAAAAACACGCACACACTTTAGTTGAAAGTTCGTCACTTGTTCCTGACAACCCGACTGTACTTTTGACAACTGCCGGCATGTTGCAATTTTTACCTATATTCTTGGGTATTCAACCTTGCCCTTATGAACCTGCAAGAGCAACTTCTTGCCAAAAATGTGCTAGAGCAGGCGGAAAAGATTCTGATATCGAAAATGTTGGAAGAACTCCACGCCATCATACTTTCTTTGAAATGTTAGGAAATTTTTCTTTCGGTGATTATTACAAAAAAGAAATTATTCCTTGGGCTTGGGAATTTGTTACAGAAGTTTTGAAGTTGGATAAAGACAGACTTTGGATTACTATTTTTGAAACAGATGATGAAGCTTATGAAATCTGGAGAAGTGTTGGTGTTCCGGCTGAACGTATTAAAAGAAAAGGTAAAAAAGACAATTTCTGGGGACCTCCGGGAGCTTCAGGATCTTGCGGACCTTGCTCAGAAATTCACTATGATTTAGGCGAACAATACAAATGTGATGATCCGAATTGTGGAATTGACACTTGCGAATGTGATAGATGGGTTGAAATTTGGAACTTGGTATTTACGGAACTTTATCAAGATGAAGAAGGTAATCAATCGCCATTGGGCAAGAAAAACGTTGATACAGGCATGGGCTTAGAACGTATTACAATGGTTTGTCAAGGTGTTGCATCTACTTTTGAAACAGACCTTTTGAAACCTATTATGGATAAAGTTTGTGAAATGAGTGGTGTGCCTTACAAAAAATCTGAAAAGACTGACGTTTCTTTGAGAATTATTACTGATCACGCTAGATGTGTAACTTTCTTGATTTCAGATGGTGTAATTCCTGGAAACGAAGGTAGAAGTTACGTATTAAGAATGATTTTACGTCGTGCTTTACGTCACGGAAAAATCTTGGGTATGGAATTGCCATTCTTGTATAAACTTGTTGATGTTATTGTTGAAAATTACGGTGAAGCTTATCCTGATTTGGTTAAAAATAAAGCGAAAATCGTTGATACAATCAAAAAGGAAGAAGAACGTTTTGCAAAAACTCTTGATCGTGGTTATAAAATGCTTGATGAATTTATTGAGGCTAAAAAAGATATTGATGGCGAAAGCGCATTTAGACTTTATGATACATACGGTTTCCCTCTTGAATTGACAAAAGAAATCGCACTTGAAAACGGTTTGAATGTTGACGAAGAAGGCTACAAAGTTGCAATGCAAGAACAAAAAGATAGAGCAAAAGCTGCAGCTGCAAAAATTAGCGTTACAGGTGATATGAAGTATGCCAAAGTTGAAAAAGAAGTTGGTTCAACCGAATTTGTAGGTTATACTGAAAACGAATGCGACGCTAAGATTTTGGCAACAATTGATGGTGAAGGCTATGTTGATGTTGTTCTTGACAAAACTCCATTCTATGCAGAATGTGGCGGACAGGTCGGAGATTCCGGCGTAATTGAAAACGAAAACTTGAAGTTAGAAGTTTTGACAACATTTAAAGTTAACAAATTATTTGTTCACCGATGTGAAGTTGTTAATGGCGAAATTACAATTGGAGAAAATGTTCACGCAAAAATTGATGTTGCTAGACGTGAAGAAATCAGACTTCACCATTCATCTGCTCACTTATTGCAAGCAGCTTTAGTAAAAGTTTTGGGTGACGAAGTTAAACAAGCAGGTTCTCAAGTTGAAGAAAATAGAATGCGTTTTGACTTTACATTCTCTCGTGCAATGGAACCTGATGAAATATTTAAAGCAGAAGAAATCGTAAATGAGTGGATTGCTGCAGCATTGCCTGTTACAACTGAAGAAATGGATATTGAACATGCTAAATTGACCGGTGCAACTGCATTGTTCGGTGAAAAATACGAAGATGTAGTTAGAGTTGTTTCTATGGGAAATCAAACTAATTGCGTTTCAAAAGAATTTTGCGCAGGTACTCATGCAAGAAACACTCGTGATTTGAGATTGTTTAAAATCGTTTCAGAAGGAGCAATTGCTGCTGGTACAAGACGTATCGAAGCTGTTGTTTCAAAGGCTGCATTTGATTTTATGAACGCAAAAGTAAAAGAAATGGACAAATTGTCTTTGATGTTCAAAGCTCATTATGACGAGGTTTTGGAACGTGTTGAAAAATTACAGGAAGAAAATAAAGAACTCCAAAAAGAATTGACTTTAGCAAAAGAAGATTTGACAAGAGCAAAATTTGCTACATTCTTGTCAAAAGCTCAGGATATAACAGGCGGAAAATTATTTATTACAAAAGTTGAAAACATTGATGGTAATGCAATTAAAGCCGGTATTGAATTTGCGGCTCAAAAACTTGGTGAAAGTGTAATAGTTTTAGCATCAGCAAGAACTGTTGCCGTAAAAGTTTCTGACAGTTTTGTTAAAAAAGGTATTAATGCCGGTAAGATTGTTGGAGAAATTGCTCGTGCAACTGGTGCAAACGGTGGCGGACGTCCAAATTTTGCTCAAGGCGGAGTTAAAGATGTGTCAAAATTAGATGAAGTTTTGGCAAAAGTCGAAAATGAAATCAAAAATGCGTAAATAGGTGTAGCTAAGTAGCTAGGAAACGAATTAGTTAGATATAGCTAGATGCCAAGAGGCGAAGATGCAAAGTCGGTTACAGCAGTTTGGGCTTTCAGCCCAACATTAAAAATAATAAGAAAAGAAAGGAAATATAATGACAATATTAAAGATTGAAAGATTACCGCACAACAAATTTTTGCCTGAATACAAAACTGAGGGCGCTGCAGGTATGGATTTGTGTGCAGCGATTTCTGAACCTATTACTTTGCAACCTTTGGAAAGAAAATTAATTCCGACAGGTTTGAAAATTGAACTTGAACATGGTTATGAAGCGCAAGTTAGACCTCGTTCAGGTTTGTCTATTAAACATGGAATTACTTTAATAAATTGTATTGGGACAATTGACGAGGATTATAGAGGTGAAGTTTGTGTTCCTATCGTGAATGTTTCTAATGAAGCATATACAATTGAACCTGATGAAAGAATTGCGCAAATGGTTATTGCTCGTGTAGAACAAGCTGAAATCAAAGTTGCGGTTGAGCTTTCAGAAACTTCTCGTGGAGAAGGCGGTTTTGGCTCTACTGGAAAATAATTACTAAATTCAGGTGTAGTTGCGTAATTGTTGCGTAATTTGTCGAACTTGAATTTTCCCCGCACTCGCATTCGTAACACTCAATTTCCTCGAGAACGACTGCGCCCTCTCCCGACATTTGGGTGAGGATTTGGGTATCGGAATTTCATAATAAAAAAGAACCTTTTGAAAATTAGGTTCTTTTTTTATTAATTGTTGTGTTGAGGAAAAGAGAGGAATTTAAAACTTATTTTTTATTTCCGTTGAAAACTGAAATCTTAGATAAATCGTTTTCAAGCGTAAATTTTGTATTTATGTCAAAGAGTGGATTTTGGAGCTGATTATCGGCGTTGTTGTTTTGTTTTGCCCAATAATCTTTGTCCAATTTAGGTAATCCGTTAGGTATGTCTGCATTAAAATCAACCATATATAATTTCCCTTTGTATTTTTCTTAACGTCAAACAAAAATATTTCTTTAGCTTTTTTGTTTGATTATTAAAAATTTGTTACATACGAGTTATAGTTAAAAGCATTTCATTTGGGACAAAATAGTCTTTTACACCGTAATTTGCGTTAACAAACAGAAATTCTAGAGTATCTCCGCTTGAAATATCTATTGTATCAAATGGGATTGCGACATCTACAACTTTGTCATAAGCAGTCTTGATATCTTTTGATGTTGTGATTACCCACAAATTGTTTGGGATTGCTTTTACTAACCTTACGAGATTTATTTCGCCACCAAATATTGAAATTTGCAATTCGTTATGGAATTTTTCTTTAGAAATTGGTAAAATACTTTCTGTTTTTTGGATAATTCTGATTGGAGAAAGAGCCTGTTTTTTATCTTGATTACGCATGTATATATACATTTGGTTAACCTGTTTCAATAGCGCAGGAGTTTCTTTCAGGTATTCATTTATATAAAATCTCAAGTACAAGTTGTCTTTATCATAGCCAAAATAAATTTGGTCGTAGAATTTGTTTTCTTTCAGAACAGGACCATCTGGAATTTTTATGCAACCTGCATTTAACCAAATTTCATCGTCGTGTTCTTTGCCGTCAATAATTGGGGTAAATTCTTCTTTTGGGTATCTTGAAGGTTTGGCAATTGCAGATAATAAAGGCGTTTCAAGGTATTCAGGTACATCTAAGCCGAGATACAAGTAGATATTTTTCAGGTGTTCTCTGAATATGTAGTCAAATATGTTGTCACGTCCGGAATCGTTTGGTTCGCCATACCACCAGAACCAGTCACTGCCTTCACATATAAATAATTCTCGTTTGGCGGCTTCAATATTTGGATTTTGTGGGTTGTTTTTTACGTATGCAGAAAAATCATCTCTAACCTGTTTTAGGTATGTCCAAGCAAGGTTTTTGAGCGGTTCATCAATCCACAATTTAAAGTTGCGGTTAATCCAAGAGCCTGCACTAAGTTTGTTTAGCGGTTTTGGAGTGTCTTTTTCTAGGTAATCGCTTATTAAAACTGTTTCTAGGGTTGGGTCGTTTTCGATAAGAGAATAAATTTTTGTCAAAAATTCTTCTCCATCTTGCGGATAATTTTCCCAGCAGTTTTCGCCATCCATTGCGATTGTCAAAAGATGGTTGTCATCAGGAGATGATAATAGTTTGCTCTGTGCAACTTTAATTCTGTCATATAAGTCGTTTGCAGCACCTTCAGCAGAGTGGTTTGGGTATTCAAAACCGATTAGGTTTGGTAACATTGCATCTCTAAAAATTATATCAACTCCATTGTGATTGTACGATTTTAGTAGATGATAAGGGTCTTCTAAATAGCCTCTGAAATCTCTAACAAATTCGAAATTGATTGAATTTGCCAAAATTCCTTCATCAGAAATAGTCCATTTTACTCCTAAATCGCTCAACATTTCTGTTACTTTGGAATTGATACAATGTTCTGACGGCCAAATTCCTTTCGGTCTTTTCCCAAAAATTTCTTCAATTCTGTTTAGTGCCATTTCAGTTTGTTCTTTTGCATCTTTTTCCATTTTTAATGTTTCAGGAAGATCGCTTTCTGATGATGTTTTAATATTTTTAAAATCCAAAAGAATTGGCAAAATCGGGTGATAATATGGGCTTGTTGTAATTTCGATTTTACCATTTTCCATGTATTTTTTGTATGTTGGAATAATTTTTTTGATAATATCACGTTGGATATCAATGATTTTAATTCTGTCTTCAAGTGTGTAGTTTTTCCCTTTTTTGATTAGTTTTTTTAATTCAGGATATTTGTTTTTGTAAATCGGATCAAACCACGCAAGATTAAATAATGCCATAAGATCTGAATATTCTTGATTTGAGAATATATTCAAATCATTGTTTTCATTGAGTTGTGCTTTTTGGTAAAGTCTGTTGTATTCTTCATTAGGCAAAATCATTGAGTGAAAATTTGCATCAAAAAAGTTGTTTATAATAAACTCTTTATCATCATCACTCAAATCGTCAATATTAGTAATAGATAGACGAGAATGTATGTCGTGCAGTCCGTTTTCACCATAATCAATTAAAGCATCCAGCAAAACCGGAACAAGGTTAAAGTTTAATTTTATGTTTTTAAACTTGTCTAAAATCAAGACCATATCAAGGTAATCCTTGATTGCGTGTAGTCTAACCCACGGCATCAAATAATCTCCGGTCGGTGTAAGTTGATAAACAGGTTGGTGCATGTGCCAATAAAATGCAATGGATAATTTTTTTGTCTGAGCTGCCATAATTTTCTCGCTATTCTATGGAATTATTATAGCATAACTTGTAAAATGTGAAAAGGTTAGCTTGATTAATAAATTATTTGTTTGAATTTATTTGCAACTTGTTTTGGTGTTAATATCTAAATCTTTACAATGTAAATAATCCATATTCCCATTCATTATGACCCATCCTGAGCAACGAGAATAATTTTTACCACTTAAACATTCATTTTTAAATTGAGCATTATTTGTCCCGAACGGATATATTCTATGAGGTTGAATGATAAAAGCAAATACGTCATTATTAACAAGTCTTTTTCCATTTTCATCGTAGTTGCTTTTTTTATTCCCGACATGTATATAAACATCTCCACAATATGAGTTTACATACGAACTATCACATGTTGATGGTTGTAACCACATTCCTCTGATGTTTGTTCCGTCTGGAAGAACAAAACCAACATTTTCTTTTTGTATATTAGAATGGAATTTTTCGTATCCAGCTTTTTGCAGATATTTACTCATAATTTGCATAAATTTATCAGCATTGGCTAATGATTCTTCGGATTGAATTCCATTTCCGCTTTCATCAATATCTTGAACAGAATCTGATAAACCCCACGTATCAAAAGGTCCATTGTCTTGTAATGCCATTGTGTAGGCTTGAGAGAAAACACTGTAAAACTTTTTAACTCTTGTTACTTGGGCTTTTTCTCTATAATCCTGAACAAGACTAGGAATAGTCATTGCAGCAACAATACCGATAATGCCGAGAGTGATGAGAACCTCCGCCAATGTAAAGGCTCCATACCAATACCTGAAGTATGAACCAATCCTGTCACAGAGAGCTACGTGCGTAGCTCTTTCTTCTAATGTGCCAATATTTTTACTTCTCACTCTATTCATATATATATTATACACAATATTCTATTTATACATAGTTAAAACCTATTAGAATTTACATTATTGTTACAAAAGGACATAAGATGGATAATATAAAAAAGAAAATTGGAAATAACTTAAAGAGATTGAGGCTAGAAAAAGGTTTTAAACAGAGCGAATTAGCTGAAATTGTTGGAGTTGAAGATAAAACAATCAGCCGAATTGAGGTTGGTGGAAATTATCCTTCTATGGATTTGTTGGTGCGCTTGGCAGAGGCTTTAGATTGTGAGTTGGTCGATTTTGTGAATTTCTCAGACAAAGTCGTTGAAAGTTTAAATGAACTTTCAAAAGAAGAATTAAAAGCAGTTAAAAAATTTGTTGATTTAATAAAAGTTAAAATGTAATTTATGCTATTTTATCTTCCTAGCTAATGATAAACCGGCCGGTAATGGAAGAATTACGTTTTCGTAATTGGGGTTGGCGTTGATTGCGTCTATGAATGGTTTACATTTTGCTTCGTGTGACAAAACATTGTCACAAGCGATTATTCCGCCAACTTTTAGGTGTTTATCAATGACTTCATAGTATTTGATGTATTCGGATTTATTTGCATCAACAAAAGCTAAATCTATTACAAAATCTTCCGGTAAATCTTCTAAAAGTTCTAGTGCTGAGCCTTTTAAAGTTGTTATAACATCATCGACTTTACAGGTTTTAAAATTTTCTTTTGCGATATCTAATCTTTTATCCCAAAATTCAATTGTAGTTAAATGTCCACCAATTGATTTTACAGCATTTCCTAGCCAAATTCCTGAATATCCGTTTGATGTCCCAACTTCTACCACATTTTTAGCTTTTTCTGCCTTGATAAGTGTGTATAAAAATTCTGCGGTAACACGTGATATGTTCCAAAATTGTTTTTGAGTTTCTTCCAAACCCGCTAGAATATTTTCTGTGGTTTCATCAAAATATTTCGTCATTTTATTTTGTCCTTAAAAATTATTTATTAATCTTTTTAACTTTTTCCGTTACAACGATTGAATTTGCTGGAATATCAATTGGAATAGTTTTTATAACTTTGTTCGTTCCTAAGTCAAATACTGTATATAAAGAAGCTTTTGTATCAGTGATAAGTGCAATATTTGTTCCTTCAATCCAACTTATTTTTGTCGAAAAACCATTTGTGTTCAAATAAATGGATTCTGTAATTGCATCGGTTTTTGCATCAATTACCTGAATTGAATTGTCACCTGCTCCTAAAACGTAAATTCTGTTATGGAAAGTCAACATATCTACAGGTTTTTCGCAAATTTCCATTTCAACAATCAAGCCAACTGTTTCATAATCAATTATTGCGATACGGTTTTTAGTTCTGCTTGTCACGTAAACTTTGTTATTTGTAAACGCAATTTTTGAAACATTTGGGAATTTACCGATTTCTTTTAACAAATAATTGTTATCAAGCTCGATTGCCCAAATATCACGAGTTTTTTTGTCGTAATAAAAGAGTTTCGTGCCATCTTCTGACAAAGTCAATTTCTCACACATTCCTGCAATTTTGATTTGCTTTGAAAGGGTCATTGTTTCAAGGTTTACCATATAAATACTTGAATCTACGGAGCTTGAAATGTAAGCAATTTTTTTTGCGTTATCAATAACGATTTCATCAGGTTGTGTTTTGGTATAAATCTGTTTGATAATTTGATCGTCAGCAAGCGAAATTACGTCAACTGAAGGTTTTTCATATGCAGTTACCAGCAAAAAACTATTGTCATAAGCTTTCATTGAAATTGGTACATTGTTTTGTGCTAGTGAATATTCAGGAGTTTTTGCACCTAAATTTAAAACTTGAATATTCTTTGAATAAGGTGAAGAAACATAGAAATTTTTATTTCTCAATTGCGGAATTTGAGAAAGTGTTTTTAGTGTTGTTCCTGACAATGCGGTAACCACAGGTTTCGAGTTTTCTACTTTTATTCCAGGATCATTTGTTGTTTGAATTTCTAGGTTTCCGACAATAGATTTTAGATTTTCAGGTATAACCAAACCTTTTGGAACAAGCATATCTTGAGGAAGTAAGCCGGTTCTTAATTCCATTGGGGGATTGGACATTTTAAAAATAGTTTTGTTCCCGTGTGAATCTGTCAAAACTTTTAATAGGGCAAAATCGTTGTTAAAAATTACGATATTTGGTTTTGCTGCTATTGTTTTGCCGGTTGGAAAAGTTTGTTTTATTTCAAGTTTTGGGAGCTTAATTATTTTTGCAGGATATAGAGGCAAGTACATAGTGCCGTCAGGCAAAATTATCATTCCGTCAAATCTGTAAGTGGTTTTAGGAAAATCTTTGTTAATAATTTGTTGAATGTTATCAGGAATTGTTGCTGCAAAGGCTGGCACAGAACAAGTGATTGCCAATGCTGATAACATTACAAATTTAGCTGCCAAGCGACTTAAATTTTTAGCTGCCTCTTTTTTCATTATTGAAATACTCCCTTTACCTTATCCATGATAGAAGATTGTTGTGTTGCTTTTTTGTTGTTTTGAATTTCGTATAATTTTTTATACAAATTTCTTTCTTCTTCGGTTAATTTTGTCGGTGTTTTTACTGCAACAACAACAATATGATCTCCTCTTTGAGAAGGTCTTTGAATATACGGAACACCTGCACCTTTTATTTTGATTGAATTCCCGCTTTGAACTCCTGCTTGAACAGTAATTTTTTGTTCGCCATCAAGAGTTCTTACAACGATTTCATCTCCTAAAGCAGCTTGAGCGGGAGTTATGTCAAGTCTTGAATATACGTCATTACCTTCACGTTTGAAATAGTCAGAAGCTTTTACATGAAGAACTACGTACAAATCTCCTGCCGGCCCTCCGTTTGTGCCGGCATCTCCTTCTCGAGAAACTCTGATTTTAGACATGTTGTCAACGCCTGCAGGAATTTTTATAGTCAATTTCTTTTCTTTTTGAAGTTTGCCGTGACCTTTACAAGCTTTACAAGGGTTAGAAATCTTTTTGCCTGAGCCTTTACAATCAGGGCAAGGAACGATTTGTGCAATTGAGCCTAGAGGAGTTCTCATTACTTGTTTAACTTGACCTGTGCCATGACAAGTAGGGCAGGTTACAGGCTGAGAACCTTTTTCTGCACCTGTTCCTCCGCACTCAGAACAAAGTTCTAAGTGGTCGAATTTGATTTCTTTTTCACAACCAAAAATAGCTTGTTCAAAATCAATTTCGATATCAAGTCTAAGGTCATCACCTTCAACGGGAGCGTTAGGATCTGGTCTGCCACCAAAACCAAAACCGCCCATTCCTCCGAAAAATGAACTAAATATATCGTTTAAATCTCCAAATCCACCATCAAATGGACCATTTGTATTGAAACCTGCGTTTTTAAGTCCATCTTCGCCGTATCTGTCATAAGTTGCACGTTTATTATCATCCATCAATGTTTCATAAGCTTTTCCCAATTCTTTGAATTTTTCTTCAGCATCAGGGGCTTTGTTTACGTCGGGGTGTAATGTTCTGGCTTTTTTTCTAAAAGCCGATTTTATTTCCTCTTTTGTGGCTTCTCGTGAAACCTCAAGTATTTCATAGTAATCAGTCATTTATTATAATTCTTCCCTATCCAGTTAGTTTATTTTAATTCTATTTTAGCATGTAAATCCTTAAGGGCAAAGTTTTCAAAAAATTACCGCCGAAAAATTAATTTTCGGCGGTTGCAACATTAACAAGAGCAGGTCTTAAAACCTTATCTCCCATTTTGTATCCTTTTTGTAATTCGTTTATAATAGTGTGTTCAGGATGTTCTGAAGTTGGAGTTTGCATTACTGCATCATGGAAATTTGGGTCAAACTCTTTGCCTTCTGTTTCAATAGTTTCCAAGCCTAATTTCTTTAGAGCTTCAAAAACTTGTTTATGAACAAGATCGAAACTTTCTTTAACTTTTTCGCAATCATTTACACTTTCAAGTGCTTTTTTGCCACGTTCAAAATTATCCAAAACCTCAATCATTTTTTTCAACGCATTTTCAGTCCCAAATTTAAGAAGATTTTCTCTTTCTTGTTCCTGTCTTTTTCTAAAGTTGTCAAAATCTGCCGCAAGTCTTAAATATTGTTGATTAAGTGTATCATATTTTTCTTGTAAAGCGGTTAATTCTTCGTTGTTATCAGAAGATTTTTCTTCTACTTTTTCTTCTGTTTTTTCTCCATCTTTGATTTCAATATTTTCGTCTATATCAGAATTTTTGAACGGATTGTTGTTGTGATGTTTGTGTGACATTTCTCTACCTCTTTATTCTACATATAAATATATTATAGTATATCAAATACTTTTCTCAATAAAAATTTATTATTTATTAATAATTTGGAGCGTGCCGCTCCACCCACCCTGTGTGACAATATTCATTCCTACCTTCTGGTTCGGTGGAAGGTTTTGAGCGTGCCGCTCCACCCGACCTGTGTGACAATATTCGTTCCTACCTCATGGTTTGGTGTAAGGTTTTGAACTAAAAATTTTCTTTACATAATTTAACTTATTTACATCAAAGCAATCTAATTGTATTATTATAAGAAGTGAAGTAAAATAATTATTTTAAAGGTAAGAAAATTGACAGAGAAATATTATATAAAAGGTGGTACCCCATTAAAAGGTGAGGTTTCAATAGGCGGAGCTAAGAACTCAGTTTTGAAGTTGATGGCTGCTGCATTGTTGGCTAAAGGTGAAACAAAGATTTATAACGTTCCGGATTTGACAGATGTTGAGATTATGTTGAGTGTAATTGCGCAATTAGGTGCGGTTACTCATTATGACAAAAAAGAAAAATCCGTAACTATTGATGCAACAAACTTGACAAGTATTACTGCAAAATATGAACTTGTTAGTAAAATGAGAGCATCTTTTATTGTACTTGGAGCTTTGGTTTCTCGTTGTAGGGAAGCAATTGTTGCAATGCCGGGTGGATGTGCGATTGGTGAACGTAGAGTTGATTTCCACATCAGGGGTTTAGAGGCTTTAGGTGCAAAAATTAAGATTGAAAACGGTTATGTACACGCAAAAGTTCCAAAACTTGTTGGTACGGACATATACTTAGACATTCCATCAGTTGGTGCAACAGAAAATCTTATGCTTGCATCAATTTTGGCAGATGGTTCTACAAGAATACAGAATGCTGCGCAAGAACCTGAAATCGTTGACTTGGCAAATTTCTTAAATACAATGGGTGCTGATGTTAATGGTGCTGGTACTTCTGAAATAGTTATTAATGGTGTAAAACAAGATGATTTACATCCAATTGAATACACAACAATTCCTGACAGAATTGAGGCTGGAACATTTATGTCAGCAATTATTGCTACAAGAGGTAAAGCCGTGATTAAAAATGTGTTCCCTGCCCACTTGACATTCTTTACAGATAAGTTGTTGAAAATGGGAGCAAATATCAAACTTGTTGACCCGAATGTTTTGGAAGTTTCTTGCAAAAACAGATTAAACTCTATAAACTTTATTACCCAACCGTATCCGGGATTTCCAACTGACTTGCAGTCAATGGCAATGACCCTTTTAACTACTGCTAATGGTGTTGGAATTATTACGGAAAGTTTATACGAAAACAGATTTATGCAAGTCCCTGAACTACGCAGGATGGGTGCTGATATTCATCAGGACAGAAATCACGCAATTATTAAAGGTGTTAAAAAACTTACCGGTGCAACATTGGCTGCAAGTGATTTGAGAGCCGGAGCGTCTTTGGTTGTTGCGGCATTGATGGCTGATGGTAATTCTACTATTGAAAATTTACATCATATAGATAGAGGATACGAAAATTTTGAAAATAAGCTAAGATTACTAGGAGGCAAAATAGAGAGAAAGGATGATGCTATAATTAATCCTGCTACTGTTGAGCCAAAAATAACGGAGGGCTTATTATAATGTCACCTGCATATAAACGCTGGTATGATCATGATCCATTGTTACTTGAAGTTATTGAGCTTTTGAAAAATTACCAAACAGAATTAAGAGCGCAAGCTGAAATTTTCTTGCAAAAGATTGAAGAAAAAGTTTCTAAAGAAACGATTGACAAGTTTTATGCAATGGTAAAGCCGGTTAATGCGAACAATCGTTGGTATGACAAAGATCCTGTTATTTCAAAAACAGTTGAAATTTTGAGAATTGTACCACCGGAAGCTCAAAAAATATGCGCCCAAAACTTTATCAGAACACTTAAAGAGATGGGCATTGACTATGTTAGCCCGAATGGGAATGATAAATAATTCGTGAATAGTGAATTGTGAGTGGTGAGTAGACTATTACGGAAGCGAAAGTTTAAATTATCTTTTGATGTTGTGAGTTAAATGAACCATTCACTATTCACTGTTCACTACTCACCTAAATCCTATGTTTAAAATAAACGCACCTGAAAATAATGAAAATTATGCCTTGTTTGAAAGATTTCTTGCAAAGTCTTTTTCGTTTGCAGCAACAGGGTTAACAACAATTCTAAGACTTTTGTTAATTACAAAAATTCGAAAAATTACAGACAAAAAGGTTCTTTTTGTTACCTCGACTGAACAAAATGCGCTAAGGTACCAAAATGATTTATTAAAGGCTTTTGGTGAAAAATCTGATTTGTTACCGTTTCAAAATATTTCTATGTACGAAACGGTTTCTCCTAACAGATATGATTATGCAGAACAGTATAGGATTTTGAATGAAAAACCAGATATTGTAATTGCGCCGGTTAAAACTATTTTAGAAAAATTTCCAGATGAAAATTTTTATAAAAATAATTCGACAATCTTAAAAGTTGGAGATGAAGTTGATACAAAAATTTTGGCGCAAAAGTTTATCGATTTTGGTTATAAGCATTCCACAATGGTTTCTGATATAGGAGAATTTAGTATCAGAGGAGATATTGTTGATTTTTATTCTTTGGATAAACACCCTGTCAGAATTGAGTTGTGGGGTGATGAAATTGTTGATATAAGATATTTTAACAACGAAACTCAAAAATCTATTGAAAAATTAAAATCTACAGAGATTTTACCGATGTATAAATTTACATTGAGTGATGTTTCTGATGATTTGTGGCAAAAACTTGCTCCAAAAGATGATGGGGAAGAAAAAGGCTATTTTGAAGGGATTGAAATTTACCAAAATTATTTCAATGACAAATTAGTTACGGTCTTGGATTATTTCAAGGATTACATTCTTGTTTTAGATGAAACTTCTGAACTTTATGCAAAATATGAATTTTTGGATAAGGGATATGAGGAACAATTGCAAGAAAATTTAAAACTTGAATTGAATGAAATATTAAAAGGTCGAAATCATGTGACTTTTGAAGAATTTATTCAAAAAACTGCCGGATTTGTAAAAGTCGGATTAAACAATTTTATTGATAGTGAGATGGATGAAATTGTTGAATTTGATACTCAAACAATTCAAAGTTTTGAGGCTAACCTTGACCACATCGCAGATTTTATAAGAAAATTTCTTTTTCCACAACATAGCGATGGGTGGAGGATTGTTATTGCAACCGATTATCCGGAAAGAGTAAAAGAAATTTTAGCAGAACGAAATATTTTTGATGTTGAATATAATGAAAGTATTTCTTCTCACGGTGCGGTTTTGACAGATTTCAAAACTGTAATTTTAACTGATAGAGAATTGTTTAACAAAAGAAATAAGGAAATTACTTCCCAAAAACGTTCTTATTACAAGGAAAAACCTGAATATATCGAAAATATTAACGATATAAAAGAGGGTGAATACGTTGTACATAGTATTCACGGGGTTGGTATTTATAAAGGACTTTCGCAACAAGATATTGACGGTCAGTTAAAGGATTATTTGACTATTGAATACGCAAACAAAGACAGGTTACATATTCCGGCTGAACAAATAAATTTGCTTGTCCGTTATCGTGGATCAGGTTCTATCAAACCAAAACTTTCCCGAATGGGCGGAAAAGATTGGGAAAACACTAAAACTCGTGTTAAAAAAGAGGTCGAACAAGTTGCTTATGATTTGTTGAGATTGTATGCAAAACGTAAAATGCAACACGGTATTCAATTCTTGCCGGATACGACTTGGCAAGTTGAGATGGAAGAAGCTTTTGAATACACGGAAACTCCTGATCAAATGAAAGCTATAAATGATGTAAAAGCTGATATGGAAAGTGAACAACCTATGGATAGGTTGATTTGTGGCGATGTTGGTTTTGGTAAAACTGAAGTTGCAATGCGTGGGATTTTTAAAGCAATTACATCAGGTAAACAGGTTGCGGTTGTTGTGCCGACGACAATTCTTGCGTTCCAGCATTATCAAACAATGTCAGACAGGTTTAAGCCTTTTGGGGTTCATGTTGAACTTTTGTCACGTTTTCGCAGTGCAAAAGAACAGAAAGAAACGATTAAACGACTTGCCACTGGAGAGTGTGACGTTGTTGTCGGAACTCATAGGCTTTTGCAAGAAGGAATTGTATTTAAGGATTTGGGTTTGGTTGTAATTGATGAGGAACATAGGTTTGGGGTTCGTCATAAGGAAAAATTAAAGCAATTGCGTGAAAATATTGATATTATTACAATGTCGGCTACCCCTATCCCAAGAACTCTTTATATGTCGCTATCCGGAATAAAAGACATGTCAATTATCAACACTCCACCGAAAAATAGGTTGCCAATTAAAACTTATGTCGGCGAGTGGAATGAAAATATGGTGAAAAATGCGATTACGCATGAACTTGATAGAGAGGGGCAGGTTTTCTATTTGTATAATCGTGTTGAAACTATTGATGAATTTAAACTACAACTTCAAAAACTTGTTCCGAATGCTCGTATCGCAATTGGTCATGGTCAAATGAACGAAAAGGAGTTGGAAAAAATAATTATTGATTTTGCAAACCATGAATACGATATTCTTTTGGCGACGACAATTATTGAGAACGGAATTGATATTCCAAATGCAAATACGATGATTATTCATAATGCGGATAAATTCGGGCTTGCTCAATTGTATCAATTAAGAGGGCGTGTTGGGCGTTCGCAAAGACAAGCATACTGCTATTGTTTCTACACAAAATCAAAAGAAATAACAAAAGATGCGGTTCAAAGATTAAAAGCAATAAAAGAATTTACGACACTTGGTAGCGGATATCAAATTGCAATGAGAGATGTCGAAATTCGTGGTGTTGGAAACATTTTGGGTACAAAACAGCATGGTCATATGGTAAATGTCGGTTTTGACACGTATTGTCAATTATTAGAAGAAACGGTTCAAGAACTTCAAGGTCAAGCGGTTGAAAAATCAGAACCTACAATTGTTGATATAAATGTTACGGCTTATATTCCTGATGAGTGGGTTGGATCAGCTGAACAGAAAATGATTGAGTATAAGCGGTTAGCGGATGTAAAATCTGATGTTGAGTTGGATTATATCACTGAGGAATGGAAAGATAGATTTGCCAAACCGCCTGAAAGTGTTGAAAACTTAATAAAATTGATAAGATTAAGACTTTCTGCGACAGATGTAAGAATTTCTTTAATTCGTGAAACTGAGGATAATATAAGGATTTATACCCCTTATAGTCAGGCTGAATGGAAATTAATTCAGCATAAATTGCCGTCAGAAATTCTAAAACGAATAAAATTTACAATTGCTCCAAAATCTTGTGCAGAGGGGCAGTCGATACTGTTATTAAATAATAGATACATGAATTTTAATGAAGTATTTAACATTTTGACAGATTTGTTTTATTATATAAACAAGACACGTAATGAATTTGTCTAAATCCGTAAAAGACATAATATAAAGGAGAAATTATGAGAGGGAAAAAATTACTGACAACACTTGCAGTTTCAGCAGTATTGTTTGCCGGTTGCGGTTTAAAATCAGGTGAAGCTATTATTAAGGTTAATAACCAAAATATTACTCAAGGTCAATTTGATGCTGAATTTGATAAACAAGCCGGCAACGGTATCGCAAAAGTTTTAGGTATTGATGTAAAAGATGACAAAAATAGCTTTTTGTACATGTTGATTAAGGACAGAGTTGTAAATGAATTAATAGTAAAAGCTTTGTTAAATCAAGAAATGCAAAAACGTGGTATTGAAGTTACTAACAAAGATGTTGATGATGCTGTAAAAGAAATCATTGACAAAGTTGGTTCAAAAGAACAACTAGATGCTTTGTTGAAACAAAACGGAATTTCAAATTCTCAATTTAAAAAAGATTTGAAAGAAGAAGTTAAAATGAAAAAATTGGCTAAAGAATTAGGCTCATCAAATGTTTCTGATGCTGAAGCTAAAAAATTCTATAACGATAATATTTCTAAATTCAAACATCCTGACAAAGTTAGAGCTTCTCACATTTTGATTTCAGTAAATCCACAAGAAATTGAAGAAGTTGTTAAATCAGATCCAAATAACAAAAATATTGATGAAACTGCAGTGAAAGCGAAAGTAGCAGCAGAAGTTCAAGCTAAAGAAGCTAAAGCAAATCAAATTTTGGCAGAAGCAAAGAAAAATCCAACTCAGTTTGCAAAATTAGCTAAAGAAAATTCTGAAGATACTGCAACTGCAAACAAAGGTGGAGATTTAGGTTTCTTTGCAGCAAAAGAAATGGTTCCGGAATTTTCAAAAGCAGCATTTTCAATGAAACCGAATACAATTTCTGACAAGCCTGTAAAAACTCAATTTGGTTACCATATCATTATGGTTACAGACAGATCTGCAGCAGGTCAAGATCCGTTTGAAAAAGTAAAACCAAGTATTAAGGCTTATTTGGAAAACCAAAAACAAATCGAATTGATTGACAAATTGACAGAATCTTTGAAGAAAAGCGCAAAAATTGAATATATAAACACAAGTTATGATCCTGCAAATATTCAAAAAGGTGTTCAAGAATCAATCAAGAACAGTGGCGAAGCAGCTAAAAAAGCAAAAGAAGCAGCAGAAGCTAAGAAAAAATAAATTTTGATTTAGAAAAAATAAATACAAAATTACACAAGACGGAGATTTATCTCCGTCTTTGTGCTATTCATGTAACTCTTTGTGGTTATATTTAGATGTCTAGATGCAAAGAGGCATAGTCGTTATCAAATGCTACTAAGATATTTCAGAGAGGGGTAAAATTAATTGTAAATATTATATTGCCTTATACAGACAGTGGAAACTTTTTGAGAAAAATATTTCCCTTACGGGGTAGCATCCACCTTATTCCTCCCTCACAAGGGAGGAAACCTTTTACATTGTTCAAGTAACTAAAAAAATATCCTTCCATTTCGGAAGGATATTCTTATAAAATAAAGTAACTCATAAGCCGTGTTCTGTTTTTAAACAATCATCTGTCTGGTATTGGGATTACTCCCAATCTCTAGCGATATTCTTAGAGGTTGGCGGACACCTTTGTAGCCCTCAATTTAATCTTGCATTCGGCAGGGGGTTGCCTAGCCGATATCTCTCGATATCGCTGGTGAAGCTCTTAACTCACCGTTGCACCATCGCCTGTGGTATTTCTACCCATCGGCAGTTTTCATTTCTGTGGTCCTATCCACCAGCTCACGCTGTCCGGAGTTTCTCCGGCTGCCTGTCCTTGAATGCACGGACTTTCCTCACCTTGTTAACAAGGCGCGATTGTTCGGTTACTTTAAAATTTTTAATTTACACTGTCTTTTATTGATGTGTTTATTGTAGCATAATCAACTGCTTTTGCATCAGTTGAGTCTATTCTCATTTTTCCTGTTGCTAAAATTTCGATTACATATTGGTCAAAATCGTCTGCACTACAATTTTCATTGCTTTCTCTACAGTTTGGTGCTTCATCTCCGTTTACGTCAACTGAGATTTTCCCAACGCCTGCAGCATCGGTTTGGTCGCCAAATTTCCCAGGTTTGTCCTGACCTTTAGTCCATGCACCAACAGTTTGACTCAAATCCCATTTAATACCGTCTGTTGTGTAATATATGTGGTTTGTTTCGTCTTCTGTTTTTACATTCAAACGAGAAGCAAAAAGATCTGCAAATTTTGTATTGCCAGCATATGTTTCACCTTCATATCTAACACTGTTATCATAGTCAAATCCAAATGCGCAATAGACTTTTGTCGGGTCTTCGCCTTCTACAACTCCTCTATCGCAGATTTCTTTCATATCTGGGTAAAGTCTTTCATCGTTAATTAACGTACTAACGATTTGTTCTGCTGTATAGAAACTTTTCTTAATCATCATTTTATTTTTATTTGGTCTTGTTTTCATAATAGCCGGAGTTACAACTGCAACCAAAATCCCGATTACGCCCATTGCGACCATTAATTCAGTAAGAGTAAAACCTTTTAATTTTTTCATAAATATCCTTCCTGTATTCATATTCTTTTTTTATAATAACATATTTGGTTGTTTTTTTCAACAAAGAAAATTATCCTCAAAGCTAGTTATATCAGCTGATTAAGAGCTTTTATTTTATATGTAAACTTTTATTAATATAATAGCAAAATAATACGTTTAGACGAGTTAATATAGTGTTCAATCTGATAGGATTACATGAGAGATTGAATAAACAACGAGGGTTAGACGTATGGTCGATAACAGGTCGGCAGGATTTTTCGGAATCGGCGGCTCTTTTAATTTTAAAAGCGGTGATATTTCAGGTACAGCAGCCAAAACTCAAGATGATAAAATGGGACAAGGCGGCGAATACTTTGCTCAGCAAAAAAAATCTGAAGAAGAAGAAAATTCTGATAGCCAAAAATATACTGATAGAAGTGCCGTATTGCGTGCTACATTAAATTCATTGGCAATGATGAATGTAGCTAATGTTATTAACTCTCGCAAAAAAGCTTTGGAAGAACAAAGAGAACGTGATAAGCAGCGTGCAAATAATGAAGAAGAAAAACAAGAGCAAGCTGAACAAAAGTTAGAAGAAGAATTTTATAACATTGCCCGTGAAATGAAAGAAGATAAATAGTTTTAAGAGCTTTAAATTGGTTTTATTTAGTATATTTTTTGCCGACAAGTTCGTCTGGTAGAAACTGCTGATATTCTTTCGGCGCATTATGTGAATAAATATAACCTACGCCAAAACCATAATTTTTAGCATCTTTGTAATGTGCATCCCTCAAGTGCATTGGAGGAGGGAAATCGTTACCTGCTTCAATGTCCGCTAAAGCCATATCAATTGCCATTACTGTTTCGTTTGATTTTTTAGCTCGTGCAACGTAAATTACTGCCTGTGCTAAAGGTATTCTGCCTTCTGGTAAACCCAACAATTCAACTGCTTTATAAGCATTTATTGCAACATTAAGCGCATTTGGATCAGCATTTCCGACATCTTCTGCTGCACAAGTTATCAATCTTCTTGCGATAAATCGAGGATCTTCACCTGCCGCAATCATTTTTGCAAGATAATAAATTGCAGCATCCGGATCACTCCCTCTCAAACTCTTTTGGAAAGCGGATGCGCAGTCATAATGCTCTTGTTGAGAATATCGTGTATTTCTTTTTTGGCAAATCTCTTCTATAATTTTTACGGTCAAATTTCTGCGGTTGTCTTTTAAGTCGCTTGCAAAATAAGCATTTTCAACTACGTTAAGGGCATATCTCGCATCGCCTCTTGCAAGATTTATTATAAAATCAATTGCACCGCTTTCGCAATCCATAGGCAAATAGTTTTTGGCTAAATAGGCAAACCCTTTTTTGATAATTTTGTTCATACTGTCGTCGTCGATAGAATTTAACCTTACAACCTGAACTCTTGACAAAAGAGCCGGAACAACTTGGAATGACGGGTTTTCTGTAGTAGAACCAATTAAAAATAAAGTTCCGTTTTCAAGATGAGGCAAAAGCGCATCTTGTTGCGTCTTAGAATATCTATGAATTTCATCAATAAACAAAATTGTTTTGGAACCGGTTCGGAGAGAGGCTTTAGCGTTTTCTACGGCATCTTTAATATCTTTTACACCAGAGGTTACGGCTGAAATTTCAATAAAATTTGCGTTTGTTTTGGTCGCAATCAGTCTTGCAAGAGTAGTTTTTCCGCAACCCGGAGTTCCCCAAAAAATCATTGAAAATAATCTGTTTGTCCTTAATAAATTAAGTATCGGGCTATTTTGAGAAATAACATTACTCTGTCCCAAAAATTCTTCTAAAGTTTTTGGTCTGAGTAGTTCTGCAAGTGGAATTTGTTTATTTTGATTTTCCAGTTCCGTAAATAAGTTGTTCATAGTATAATTATAACACAAGTAGTGAATAGGGAGTGGTAAGACGTGAAAAGTCTTTTAATTAAAGTAATTTGTGTTTTGATTGTGTTAGGTGCGATATTAATTTCAATTCCGACAAGACAAAAAAATGATGGTAATGAAGTTGTATTTTGGACTTTGCAAATGAATGATTTTGCTCCATATATGAATAAAGTTATAAAAGAGTTTGAAGTACAAAACCCTGAAATTAAGATAAAGTGGGTTGATGTTCCATTTTCAGAAGGAGAAAAGAGAACTCTAGCATCGGTTTTGAGTGATAATCCTCCTGATTTGATTAACTTGAACCCTGATTTCTCTGCACTTTTGGCGCAACGTGGTGCGTTATACGAAATCCAGCCTGAATATACTAAACAGTTCAATAAATCTATTATAAATTCACTAAAATATAATGGTAAATTATATTCCCTTCCGTGGTATGCGACTTCTGCAGTAACGATTTACAACAAAGATTTGCTTTCAAAATCAGGGGCTAAAATCCCTGCAACTTATGAAGATTTGGCGCAAATTGCTCCTCAAATTAAGCAAAAAACCGGTGCTTATGTGCTTTTGCCAAACATTACCGAAAACGATACAATGTTGAGAATTTTGAATAAATATGGTGTGACTTCTTCTGACATAAATTCTGAAAACTCAATCTATGTTTTTGATTTCTTCAAAAATTTGTATGAAAAAGACTTAATTCCAAAAGAATCTATAACTCAAACGCATCGTGAGGCTTTAGAAAAATACATGGCTGAAAAAATAGTTTTCTTTCAAGCAGGTGCGAACTTTTTGACAATGATTAAAGAAAATGCTCCATCAACTTATAAAAACACGGATGTTGCTCCTCAAATAGTTGGGAAATTGGGACAAAATGATTTTTCTTTAATGAATTTTGTGATTCCGACACGTGCAAAACACAAAGATGAGGCATTAAAATTTGCTTTGTTTTTAACAAATTCTGAAAATCAATTAGAGATGGCAAAGTTAACCAATATTTTAGCAGTAAATCAAAAAACATTAGAAGATGATTTTTATACAAAATATGATAAAGCTGATTTGTCTGCCAAAGCTCGTGTTATCAGTGCCAAACAACTTAACAAAATAGAACCGGTATTTACGCCTGCTCGAAATCAAAAAGAAATAAATACAATCACAAATACTGCAGTCCAACAAATTCTTTTGAACAAAAATTCAACAAAAAATATTTTAGATGATTTGCAAAAGAGAATAAATGCGCTAGGTGAATAAATTAACTCTCCTTTGAGAAAGAAAGTAATTATTTGAACTAAATGAATTACAACCAGGAGAGAAGGTTAAAATATTAGCACCAAAAGCCGTTCATTCCAAACATAGTTGGTCCGCCAAACATAAATGGAGTGTTACATCCACAACCTCTGCCGAAAAATCCGCTATTCCAAAATCCGTTGCCATAAGGTCCGCAACCGTATAATGTTGAATATGGGTTCATCATTCCAAAAATTCCAAACGGAGACGTCAATAAACTAGCCCCAATTAGTGCGGATGTCCCTTTTGCATTAGCTTCAGAACTTCCATAGCCGGCTGCTGAATTTATTGCATAGCCTAAATAACTGCCTGTATTTTCTTGAATATTTTTCGCTGCAGAATTTCGTACCATGCCATTTGCAACATTCATGCCAAAATTAGCAATTGCATTACTTGTGTTTACGCCATTGTTTTTATCTTGTGTGTACCCGACAACACTGCCTAAAATTGCGTTAATGTTACTGGTTGTGTATAAAATACTGTCTAAGCTCATAAATATTCTCTCAATTATATACTTTGTATATATATAAAGTTAAAATTTTTGAATAAATTGCCATGTTTTTAACATTTGTAAACAATTGTTACAACTATCGTAGAAAAGTTTAAAGATTTTTACTTGAATAGCCGATTAATATAATAAGGAAACAATAAAAAAGGGATTATTGGATATGGCAATGAGTGTTTATAATGCACAATATAAACTAGGAATTGATACTACAACTTTGAAGCAAGTTTCAAACGAAATCTTGAAACGAGCTGCTGAAAAAAACAGTCAGTATAACACAAGTTCATCTTCAGTAAACAACAATATCTTCAAAAATACTCAAAATTTAGGTATTGATTTGTATAATGGAAAAGTTGATACTGTCGTTGCTCGTCAAGTTGCTATGAACAATTCTGGCATGCAAATCCAACTTAATCAAGAAGTTTTGAAATCAATTCAATATTTGAATACACAAGCAGCTCAAAATCTTCAAAAGAATGTTGAAGGCAAAATTACTGTAGCATTAAATGAAGGTGTTGGTAATACTCAAAAAAATGGTGAAACTCCAAAATTCAATAGCATAATCAGCTTGGCTGCGGGTAAAGACAAAAACGGTTCAGCTCCTTCATATAAAGGTGAGTTTTTGTTTATCAAAAAAGATAAAGAAAAAGAAGAAGCAGTTGCTTAAAACCTTGTTATAAAAGCCCTTTTGCCACACGGTATAAAGTGTATTGCTTTTCCTTGTTCAGTTTTCTAAAAGTTTCGACTATCTCTTTTTCGAAATCACTATCTTCGCTTTCTGAAAATTGGAATAATTTGTACAGGTCAACCTCAAGGACTTTTGCAATTTTTTCAAGCGTTCCTATTGTTGGGAAATTACGCCCAACTTCAAGTTTGCTGATATATCCGACATCAAGCTCAAGAATTTCTGCCAATTTTTCTTGGGTTAATTTTTTACTCTTGCGATATTCTTTAATTTTTAAACCTAATAATTCTCTCGTATTCATCTTACTAAACCAATTCTATAAATTTTTTTGTGGAATTTGAAAGCACAAGATGTGCCTTAAAATCAAATAAAGTCATTTCTATTGACAAAAATATCAAAATATGTGATACTTCTTTATAAGAAAGCAATAGAATTGACATTTTGGAGGTTACATGAAACAAGGTTTTACATTAGCGGAAGTTTTAATTACACTCGGTATAATTGGTGTTGTGGCGGCATTGACACTCCCTTCAATTGTTGCACATCAGAGAAAAGTCGAGTATTCATCAAGGTTAAAAAAGTTTTATTCTATGATGGAACAGGCAATTAGAATGTCTGAGGAAGATAATGGTGAAATCTTAAGTTGGACAAGAAGTGGCGGAACTCAAATGGATGATGAAGGAAAAACGGATTATGACGCTAACGGGAAAGTTTCAAAAGATTTCTTTTCTACATATTTTTTGCCATATTTTAAATATACCAAATTTGAAGATGGGAAAAATGTGATATTAGAAGATGGTGCAAAATCTGGTCAAAATCCGAAAGTTTATCTTCCAGATGGTTCTACAATATCTTTGTGGAATGGCAGTTGTATGGATATTACCTATGATGTAAATGGTGATAGCATGCCAAATGTTAGAGGTAGAGATAGATATACTTTTCTTTTTTGTTTTGACAGCTCTGAAAGAAATGGCCGTTGTAGAAGTGCAAATGTTGCCTTCTGTACATATGACACTATAACCGTACCGGCATCAAGAGAAAGGATATTAAGTTTGTGTAAAAACAACCCTGCATATTGTAGTAAATTGTTACAATATGATGGGTGGGAGTTTAAAAAAGATTATCCGCATAGATTGTAAAAATGTTTGAAAAAGCATAAAAAAACACCCACAGACAGTATGAAATCTGTAGGTTCTTATAAAAAAGAGTTTTTATATGAAAAGACTTATTCTTGCTCTTGCTTTTCTTCAACCGGAATTGTTAATTTTTGACCGATTGCCAATTTATTTGGATTAGTCATGTTGTTTGTTTTCATAACAAGAGCTTCTTTATCCTTGCTATATGAACCGTAAAATCTTACCAAAATGCTTTCCATAGTGTCGCCACTTTGTACTGTGTAAATTTCGTTTGTTGCAGTTGGTTCAGATTTTTCTGTTGTAGAAGGAATAAAGTTTAAACTTAATTTTTCTTTTTTTACTTTTGCAGGAGCCGGAGTTGACATGTGATCTTTCAGCATGTCTATTCCGTTAGCTGAAAAGCTGATTAGAACGACTAAAACAAGCATTACAACCGCACCGACAATAAAACCGGCAGCTAAATAAATGCTAGGTGTTTTATCTTGTTTTTGTGAAACTTTAAAATTTTGCCAAAGCATGTCAAGTTCTCGTTCTCTGTTTGGTCTAACATAAACATTAGGAGAGTTGTCCAATCCGTCGTGTTTATATTTAGACAATGCTTCAAGCACAGCCATTTTTTCCTTAGATAAATTTGATCTTCTGATAGTTGAACTTTTCATGTTTTAATTCCCTAATCTAAATTGTTCTGCATGCAATATATCATAAGGATATTTTTTATTCAAGTGTTTAAAAGTTTGTTACAAAAAATGTCGTGAAACTGCATCTAAAATCGAATTTGTTATAAATTTTAACATGCTCCTTGATTTTTATAATTTTTAATATATTATTAGAATACACGAACTAGCTAGAAAAGGAAAATTAATTATGTCAAAAAAATGTGATGTATGCGGAAAAGCTCCGATTAAAGCAGCAAAATTAACATTCTCTCATAAACAGATTGTTCACACACAAGAACCTAACTTGCAATCAGTTAAAGTTTGCGTAAACGGAACAACTAAGAGAATTAAAGTTTGTACTTCTTGCTTAAGAGCAGGTAAAGTTCAAAAAGCTGTTTAGTATTTTAAAATACAACGGATAATTTAATTAGTAAAAAAGAACCTTCATAAAGGTTCTTTTTTATTGTTATAATTTGTTTGCATTAATTACATAACTGATTTTTTGAATAATTTTTGGTTAAATACAAATTGGAAATTCAAACTATCTTCATTTTCATCAACTTTAGGGAATTTGTTGTAAGGAACAGTTTGTTCTATGGCACTAATGATAGCTCTGTCAGCTTCTTCATTGCCAGTAGATTTTGCGAATTTGTAATTTTGTAAACTCCCGTCATTTCCGATTTGGACAATCAAAATTGCTTGAGTGTTTTTACCTGATTTTGGTGGAATCCAGTTTGCATTAATTAATTTGGCAGCTTCTGAAACATATTCTTTCAGAGTTGTTGCAGAAGTTGGTTTTTGTGGAACTTTTTTGATTTCATAAGAAACGTTTTTAATATTGCTATCGTCGTTATTTGCTATTTTTTCTTTTTGATTTTGAGCAGCAAGTTGTTCTGTAACAGTGTTTACAACGTAATTATGTGCAAAATTAAGGAAAGAATCTCCATTTACAGGCTTCATAAATACGTGTGCATTTGTAAATACGGCTTTTGGTCTATATGTATTTATGTTATAATCCCCGTTATTGATAATTCCTATGTAGTTATTTTTTATGGTTGATTTTACATAAGCAACTTGCTCAGGGTTGAAACCTGATTGATATTTAATCGCATAATAAATGCTCTTATCGCTGGTCATATTGTTGATTGTATCAGTATCAATATATAAGCTAAAGTTTGGAATATCTGTGTCAATCGGTTGCCAATTAACCGCATTTGCGCAAGTTGTTGTTGCCAAAATTGCTATTAGTAATAAAAAAGTTTTTTTCATTTTACCCACCTTTTAATTTCCTCGATTAACCTAATTAAATAAAAAACATGCTAATAAAGCAATATACAATTTTCATGTAAAAAATTAAACGATAAGTATTAAAATAATTTCAAAAATTATATTAAGTGATGTTACAAGATAGCGAAATCTATTTGTCTTTTTCTTATATATAAAATAGAATATAATTGGAGAAATTTTGAGGGATAAAAATAAATGATATTAGAACAAGAGTTGAAGGGAAAAACTTTATCTCCACAAGAAGTGAGAAGTATTTTAAAAACAGATAATAGAGAAATTGTAGAATTGTGCAAGCGTGCATCAATTTTGCCGAAAAAAAATAGCAAAGGACAAACTTACTTTTCTTATGAAGAAGTAAAAAATCTAAGACGTGTTCAGGCTATGAAAAATGCTCAAATGTCGCCTGCTAAAGTTCCACAAAAACAACCTTCTGCAATTATGAGTATTTTGTCTTCTTTGAAAGATATGGAGAATAAACTTTCAAGCAGAATTGCGAAAGTTATAGATGAAAAACTTGAAGGAATGGATGAAGTTGTTGTTGAACTTATTCGTTGCAAAACGGATAACGAAACTTTAAGACAAAAAATTATTGATTTGAATAAAGAAATTTATCAATTGAAGAATGATTTAAATTCTTACAAACCTGTTGGTTTAGGTTTTTATAAGAAAAAAGAAAAACACGCTTGGGAATAATTTCCACTGAAAAGCATAAAAATAAAGGGAATTCGAATTATGGCTGTAAAAGAGAAAGAAATTGGAACACCATCAAATACTGATGAAAGAGCAAAAGCCTTAAAACTCGCAATTGAAAAGATTGAAAAAGATTTTGGTAAAGGTTCTATCATGAAATTGGGTGATAAAGCGACTGTTAACGTGGATGCAATTCCGACAGGTGCGTTGTCGCTTGATGTAGCTTTGGGAATTGGTGGAATTCCTCGTGGTCGTATTATTGAAATTTATGGACCTGAAAGTTCCGGTAAAACAACTCTTGCACAACATATTGTTGCAGAATGCCAAAAACGTGGCGGAATTGCTGCTTTCGTTGACGCTGAACATGCGCTTGACCCTGAATATGCCAGAAATTTAGGGGTAAAGGTTGATGACTTATTAATTTCTCAACCTGATACAGGTGAACAAGCACTTGATATTACAGAAGAACTTGTTCGTTCCGGCGCAGTTGATGTTGTAGTTGTTGACTCTGTTGCAGCTCTTGTTCCAAAAGCTGAAATTGAAGGTTCTATGGAAGATCAACAAATGGGCTTGCAAGCTCGTTTGATGAGTAAAGCATTGAGAAAATTGACTGGTATTATTGGTAAAACAAATACTACAGTTATTTTTATTAACCAATTAAGAATGAAAATTGGCGTTATGTACGGCAATCCAGAAACTACTACAGGTGGTAACGCATTGAAATATTACGCATCTGTTCGTATGGAGATTAAACGTACAGAAGGTGTTAAAGGTGATGATGGAGATGTCGGTAACCACGTAAGAGTTAGAGTTTTGAAAAACAAAGTAGCTCCTCCATTTAGAACCGCTGAATTTGATATTATTTTTGGTAAAGGAATTTGCAAAGTTGGTAATATTCTTGACGTTGCGGTAAATCTTGATATCGTTAAAAAAGCAGGTTCTTGGTTTAGTTTTAGAGAAGAAAAACTTGGTCAAGGCAGGGATAAAGCAAGAGATTTCTTGACTGAAAATCCTGATATTTTGAAAGAGGTTGAAACTCTTGTAAGAGAAAAATTGGCTGCTCCAAATCAACCCGCTGAAGAAGTTGCTGAGTAGTCAGTCATTCTGAGGACAACAATGTTTCAAAATGAGATGTTTCACTAGACGCTCAGGATGACATGATAAATATTAAAATTTGTAAAGCAGTTAAAATATAGATAAATCAATAATCTTAAAGAAAGAACATAGTTTTTGTACTATCATGGTAGCAACTAAAAACATGTTCTTTCTTTATATAATTGCAAAGTGTAGAAATAGGAGGTTAAAATACCAAATGGAAGTAAAAGCAATTAGTACCCCAAATTTTGAAGGTCACAAAAATAACAAAATACAAAACAAGAAACATTCAGTAGGAAATGACTACCCGCAAATGTCAGCACCAGCATCTCAAAATACATCAAATGCAATGCGTAATATGGTGTTAGGTCTTATGGCATTAGGTGCAGCAAGTCAAGGTTTGACAAGTTGTGAGGCAGATGCAACAGCTTCAGCTAGTGCTTCAGCAAGTGCAACAGCAGTTGCAATCGGTGGACATTGTCATCATAAAGATACAGTTACAATAATCAAACCTGATACAATTCATGAAACAGATACAGTAATCCATACAATTATCAAACCGATTAATGTAAAAGATTATCCTTACAACATCGGTGATTCATTGATTGCTCAAGGTAGAAATATTGGTGTTCCGGTAGACGGCCCAATTCCTGATGGTAGCAACAATGCAGTATATATGGGTTCAAAGGCTCATAACAGATACGATAACAAATTCTACGAATCAATGGTTGATAGTATTGGAACAAATAAAAAGACTTTAGCAGTAGTTACAAAAGTTGTTGACATGTACGAAGATGGCAACCCTAAAACATCTTATATGAAAGCATTGATTACAGATGTTCCTGGTAAAGGTATCAAGATTGCTAGATACACTGCAAATACTGACAAAAAACCTGAAGAATGGCAATGGAACTATGCCGGTTACGAAGTAAGAACAAATGGCAGAGATGGTAAACGCAATGTTCGGTCAATCTTTGATAACAACAACAATTTGATTTACAGAGGCGATTATGAAAAAGGTGAAAATCCTGGTACATTCTTGTATGGGTCATTAATCTATGATGATGCAACTGGTGAACCATTATACAATGATAAAGGTGAACCGGAATTTGCTCAATACGATTTTGACCAAGCAACAATCTACTCTGATTACGCCAAAACATATACTCATCCGGGTTGGGATTACGGCGAATAAAAACTTTTTCTACACAACAAAAAACACCCTCTTGAATAAAGGGGGTGTTTCCATATATAATGAAATTATGAAAACATTAGCACAATTTATACAACATAGGAGAGATGAAATAGGATTTTCTCCAAAAGGCTTGGCAAAAGAATGTAACTTGCCATTGAGTTTGATAGAAGACATTGAGGCTGGAAAAGAGTTGTTTTTGCCTGTGACGGTCAGACAAAATCTTGCAAAGGTTTTGAAATGCGATCCGCAAGAAATAAAAGCGTTGGAAAAAGATTTTTCGTCATATACGGTTTCACAAGAAATTATTGATAGTTTGAAAGAATTGATTTTGAACGGTGCTGGCGGTTTGAAATGCCCGAAATGTGGCGCACCGTTAATAACTCGAATTGCTAAATTGTATGATTTGGAAGACAATTTGATGTTGCATCCAAAAGCTCATTGTTCAAAATGCTCTTTCCATATAACTGAGTAAGATTGAAAAAATAAGGGTAAATTCCATAATACCTCCACGATACACACTGATTACGAGTGAATTGGTCGAAGGAGGTGATAAAATGAAGTTAGAGTTAATAAAAAAAGCTCTAGTTGCCCTAGAGCTTTTAATTAGATTAATTTTAATCTTCCTATAGTTATTATAATATACTTTTTATACTTTTCAAGTGTCTTATTTTTTCATAAGATTTTTCGATATTTTGTCTTAACTCATCGTCTGTTTCTGCTTTTTTAGCGATTGTTTCGATTATGTTAATAGTTTGTGGAGTTGAATTTCTATATATAAACATATTCAAACCTGCTCTTATTCCCATTTCACAAGCTTCAACATTTCCAAATTTTGCAACCCCTTTCATAATCATGTCATCAGAGATTGTAACTCCTTTAAATCCCAATTTTTCACGAAGATAAGAAATTGTCTTTTTACTTAATGAAGTCGGGATTATATCTTTTTCAAAACAAGTACAATGCAAATGTGCTACCATAACCATTTCAATGTTTTTTGCGCAAGCTTTAAAAGGTTTTATGTGAGTTTTTTCCATTTCTTGTAACGTCAAATTGATTTCTGGTAGAGTTAAGTGACTGTCGGTTTTTGCATCTCCATGTCCCGGAAAATGTTTTGCACAAGGAATAATTCCATTTTCTCTATATGTTTGTGAAACTATTTTTTCGGCTCTGATTACATCATCGGGAGTGTTTGAAAAAGCTCGTTCGCCAATAATTGGGTTATTTGGATTAGTGTTTACATCAATACAAGGCGCAAAATTCAAATTTATTCCATAACTTTTCAATTCATTTGCGATATTTTCAGTTTGTTTTTTTAGAAAATCTTCACCTTTTTCAAATGCGAATTTTGCTGACAAATATTTTTTACCATTATGAATATTTTCTGTTCTTTCAACTCTGCCACCTTCTTGATCAATAGACAAAAATGGTGTGATTTTAGAAATTGATTTAATATCATTAATTAACGTCTTGAATTGATTAGGGGTTTGGATATCTTTTGTAAAAAATATCATTCCGCCTAAACCGTTTGGAAGAGCTTTTTTATAGCCATCTCCATCAGTTCCGAGAATAAACATTTGGTATAATTTTGTTTTTAAATCAGTCATTTATAATACCTTTTCAGTCAATGAGGTAAGCTCATACAACTTCCCATTATCAATAACTCTTTCTATTCCGGCAAGAATTTCATCTAAATCGTTTTCTTCAACATTTTTTAAACAATCAGGAAGTTTTACATCTGTTGTGTTTTGGGTTTTTATAAAGCCTTCATTTGCTTTCAAAAATTCTTTATAGGCATCAAGTATTTTAATCCATTTTTCATTAATAATAAAATTTTGTCCAATATAATATTTGGCATCTTTTTTTAATTTTTCAATATAATTTTTTATAAAACGGACTTCTTCAAGAGTTTCTGTTTCAGAATATTTGCCACCATAGCAAAGGTTTCCGATAATAGTTTTTTCACCTAAACTCTTTATATATATCGCCCAAAGTATGCAACCCAAATAAAATCCGATATAGTTTTTTAACAAAGATTGGATTTTGGGATAAAACATTTTGAACTGTAGTTTTTTCTGATTAAAATTTTTAAAACTGTTCAAATTGTTATAAACATATTCAATATTAGGTTCAAATGCTGACATGTGTTGAATAAAACCAGGATCAAATTGAACTCCGTCTTTTGTATCTATTGTCATTGGTTTTTCCTCTTTTCTTTTATACAAATTGAGTGAAATGTTATATCATTTCAAATTTGATTTTCTTTTTGTGATTGTCTAAAACTTTTTGTTGAAATTTTGTGTCGTATTGCAACCTGTAACCGTTTGAAAAGGCTTTTACAACTGCATTTGCAAAAGTTTTTCTTGCACTCCAATATGAGGTGTGTGCAAACAAAACAGAGCGTTTTGACCAGACACTAGAATTATCGTAGACAAATCCTTTAGGATTTTCGATTTTTATATTAGCAAGTTTTTCCATTTCTGTAATAGTCAAGTTTTTTGAGCTTGGAAAACCTAGCGGATCTTCTCTGTAATTTACGGTAATAAAGAATAAACCGTTTTCAATAATATATTTTAGCATTAATCTGTTGTAATAAGTCAATTCATAGTCAGAATCCGCTAAATCAGAGTAGAATAAAACCAAAGGACTTGCAAAATTTACAACTCCGCTCAAAGTATCAGTTGGAGCGCAAGCTGTTTGAGTAGCTTCTTGTAATTTTAGATAATTTTGTTCTAGCGCATTATCCTCAACTTGTTTTAGAACAAGATGTCCACTATCTGAAACCATGCCGATTCGAGCCTTTGATAATGCTGAAATGCAGGTGTTTTCAATCGGATGAGTTTTTACAAAATTCTTAACATCATCACTTACATCAATAACATTGAACAAATCTTTTGGGTTAATGTATGGAAGTTTGTTAAACATATATTCATAAGTTATAAATGTTCCGGCAGAATAGCCATAAAGCACCACTTTGTTCCCTTTTTCAGCTTCTTGCTTTACTGTTTCGTTCAAATCATCCAAAATAGGTAGCATATTATGAGTTTTTTGAACCCAAATTGCATCATGCAAATATGCGGTCAACATTGAGCGAACTTTGTACGCAATTGTTGGACTGAATGCTTTTGTTATGTCTAGTTGTTCTTGTACAAATTCTAAATCTTTTTTACTCTTGTCGCCCCAAAAAAATATAACCGGATTGTCGTTAATTTTGTATTGTGGCTTGTCTGAAAAAACTTTTTTGATTTCTTTGTTTTTTTCAAACTTTTTTTTCATAACAGGATGAAGTTTCCCGACTCCGTTAATATACCAATTTCTCATTTTTGCATCATTGTTGTTTGAGCCGTTTATGTAAACAAAACTTACATTTGTTTGAGCAAAGCAAACATTTTGCAAAATTATTAATCCTAAAATAATACCCAAAATCTTTTTCATAACGATATTGTAGCATAAAAATACACGGCTAAGTTTTTGATAACTTAACCGTGTATTAAATATTAAAAAATTTATTTTTTATTCAGCTTCAGTGATTTTATAAATTCCGGCAGCAGCAGCTCCGGCAAGAAAGTTTGCCAAAACAGTCCACAATGTAAGTTTAATTTGTGCTAATCCCATTAGAATTAACCCTAATGCAACGGCTGGATTGAATGCTCCATAGCATGTTCCGATTGTTGCAAGTAGAGCGACTAAAAGCACTGAACCGATTGCCAAACCGTAATACGAATTTCCGGCATTCTTTTTAGAAGTTGTAGTTTGCAATACTGTGTAACACAATAAGAAAGTAAATAGAAATTCACATATCATCATTGGTAAAATGCTATATTGAGTTTCGTTTGAATATGGTGGAATTGCAACTATATAAGTTACTAAAAATGCAGCTAATCCACCTCCTAAAAATTGAGCAAGCATATATGGAACGAAATCTTTCCATTTTAATGCTCCCCTAATAGCTGCGGCAAAAGACACTGCAGGGTTGTAATGACCGCCAGAAACATGTCCTCCCATATACACTAATACCATCAAAACAAAACCGATTGCCAAAGGCGGAAAAGCTCCTCTGCCGTTTGGGAAACAAGAACATCCGATAGTAAATATTAGAAAAAATGCTCCAATAAATTCAACTAAACATTTTTTGAGTAGTTCTCTCATATAAAGTCCTCCTTTTTCGGAAATTTTAGCATATAACTTGTTTTTATGCAATTCCCTAACAAGAACAGAATCTTTTTATTTTTTAATTTCGTGCTAGTATAATTATATGTTTTATTTTGAAAAGATTAACGGAAAAAAGATTTTAAAAAGCTCTGTGTTAGATGGTTTGAACCATTTTTTTACAACAAGAGAAAGTGTTATAAAAACGAAAGAACCTGATTTTGAAAAGGTTGTGGAAGAAAATAAAAAAGATATTTGTGAGTTTTTAAGAATTTCAAAAGAAAATTTAATTCACCCATCTCAAACTCATACATCCCATATTGAGGTTGCAAAAATTGGAAAAAATTTGTATCCTGATACTGATGGATTGATTTTGACGAATAATGATCAGGCGATTTATTTGAATTTTGCTGATTGCACGCCTGTGATAATCTTTGATGCTATTAAAAATATCGGTGCGGTTTCACATGCTGGTTGGCGTGGAACTGCCGGAAATATTGCATCTAAAACAGTTGAAAAAATGAAAGAAGAATTTGGCTCAAATCCTCAAGATTTGAAATGTGCAATCGGACCTGCGATATCTTTTTGTTGTTACAATGTTGGGGAAGAAGTTTTAGAAAAAGTTAAAATGACTGTTAAAAATTTTGATAGACTGTCAGAGATTAGGGAAGGTAATATTTATATTGATTTGAAAGGGATAAACAAGCAACAGTTGATTGAAGTTGGTGTAAAACCTGAAAATATTGATGTGTGTCCTTATTGTACTGTTTGTAATAATGATTTATTCTTTTCATATAGAAATGAAAATGCAACTACCAATCGCCATAGCGCAGTGATTAAGTTGTAATTATATCTTTATAAAATTTTCCAATAATTCGTGTCCATATTCTGATAAGATTGCTTCAGGGTGAAATTGTACGCCATATATTGGAAGATTTTTATGTTCAATTGCCATAATGACATTGTTACTCGTTTTAGCAGTAATTTTCAGAGGTATGTCTTTAGTTATTGACTTTGATGAAACTTCTAGTGAGTGATACCTTGTTACTTTGAACTCTTGTGGCAAATTGGAAAATAATTTTGAGCTTTTATCAACCTTGATTTCAAAGACTTTTCCATGTGTCGGGTTACTTGATTTAACAATTTTGGCATTGAAAAATTGAGCTATACATTGATGCCCCAAGCAAATTCCCAAAATCCTTTTTGTTTTGTAAAACTCTTTTATAACATTCATAGAAATCCCCGCAGTGTCAGGATTACCTGCTCCAGGAGAAATTATAATACTTTTAAAATTTATTTTTTTTAATTCCTCAATCGAAATTTTGTCGTTTTCAAAAACTTTAGGTTTAACCCCTAATTCTTGCAGATATTGTACGATATTGTAGGTAAAAGAATCATAATTATCAATCAAAATCATAACTCCACCTCAATCATTCCTCTGACAGAGTTTATGCAATATATTTTTTCTGCCTGTAGCAGGTCTTTTTTATACAAAATTTGCTCAAAACATTTTCCTTCATTGAGAAGTTTTTGTCTGTAAATTCCATTCAATAATCCGCAATTGATAGGCGGAGTAAATAATTTATCTCCAATTTGCAATACTATATTACTTCTTGAGCCTTCCGTTAATTCTCCTTTTTCATTAAAAAATATTTCATCAAAAATTTCTCCGTTTTTTATTCTTTGAAAACTGTCGTAAAAATATGGGCGGTAAGTTGTTTTGTAATATAAAAATTCATTTTTACTATCTTGAACTATCGGAGAAATTGCAATTTTCTTAGATTGGTTTTTAGAAACCATATTCTTGTATTCAAAATCGAATTTACCATCTTTATTCAACAAAACTCTTAACATACAATTTGCTTTTTGAATAGGTATTGTTGGTTTTTCAAATTTGAAACAGAAATGTTTTGCGGTTTTTTGCATTCTTTCAAAATGTTCATTTTGGTACAAAATTTCCCCATTTTCAATTTTCATCGTTTCAATTATTTGAAATTCGTCGTTCAAAAACTTGGATTTAGTCAAAGTTTCTTCCCACTCATCTTGTATTTCAGAATCCCAAACGATTGCTCCGCCAACTCTATACTTGAAAACTTTTTGTTTATTTGTTTTTTGTAAAATTCTGATTGGAACACTAAAAACAGTTTCATTTGGAGAAATCATTCCGATAGCTCCGCAATAAATGTTGCGATCGCATTTTTCGACTTCTGAAATAATTCTCATTGTGCTGATTTTTGGTGCGCCGGTGATTGAACCACAAGGAAAAATTGCATTGAATATATCAAAAAGCGTTGTTCCTTTTTTCAAATCTGCTTCAATTTGTGATGTCATTTGGTGTAGGGTTTTGTGGGTTTCTATTTCAAAAAGTTTTGAAACTTTTACTGTGCCTGTTTGGGCAATTTTCCCTAAATCGTTTCGCAACAAATCTACAATCATAACATTTTCGGCCCGATTTTTTTCATCATTTCTCAGAAATTCAATGAATTTTTTGTCTTCTTCTATTGTGTGTCCTCTTTTGATAGTGCCTTTCATCGGTTTTGTCAAAATATGATTGTTGTTTAATGTAAAAAATAGTTCAGGAGAAAAAGACAAAACAGTATCATACTCGTTTTTTAGGTAAAAATTGTAAGGTGTTTTTTGTTTTTCTAGTAAAAAATCAAAAAGTTCTATTTCATCTCCCATATAGTCCACGTCAAAATCATAAGTATAATTGACTTCATAAGTATTTCCATTTGCTATTTCTGCTTTAATTTTGTTAATTGCATCAGCGTATTCACAAAAATTTACACATGAAGTTGGGTTTAATAGCAATTTTTTTGTTTTTTTAGTTTTATATATATTGTAGGAGTTAAATACTTCAAAATACAAAAGCGGGAAATCTGAACTTTGTTTAGAAAAAGCGTTGTAGCGCAAGTATCCGACAAGATAGAAGTTTTTTTTAAGTTCTTCAATCTCGGCAAAAGCAGCCTTTAGTTCATCAAAATTAAAAGCAACAATCTTTTTCAAAGGATTAATAAAAAGTTTTTCGCCAAAAACTATCATAATGTAACTATAGCAAAATTAGTGGTATGTGTAAATGAAAAAATTTTCTATTTTATTTTTAATAATGAGTATGTTTGTATTATGTTCGCCGGCAATTGCTCAAGCAACTTTGAAGTATTCAAGCCCATCAAGAAACAATGGTGGCTCAGGCAATGTTATTCGTTATTACTCAAAACCTGCTAACAACAATAGAAACAACTCAATTAACAGAAATAATGAAAATAAAATTTCTATAAATGAAAACTATAGACGAGGTGGTTCGTCAACTAATATTTTGAATTATTATCCGTGTCCTGTGATGAATTATAGTTCCAGCACTGTAAGGCGAGATGATGATTATACAAATCGTCCGAAAAGAAACGTAAGAAGAAGTGGTTCTTCTAGGAATATTGTGAGCTACTATCCTCGTGCAGTAATGAATATAAGTTCAAGTACAGTCAGACGTGACGGTGGATCTAGCTCATCCAGAAAACGCAATACCAGACGTGGTGGCTCGTCAATGAACAATTATAGTTATTATAACGGTCCAATTTTTGCCCCAAATATGTAATCAAATTTAAGGTAGTAATTCTTTTTAAGGATGTGTGTATTATGAAAAAAATCTCAGTTTTAATAAGTATTATATGTATGTTTGGGGTGTTAAGTCCTGCATCTGCTGATACAATGAATTATAAAATCAAATATGACGGAGATTCTATGGTAATTGTTCCATATTACTCAATGCCTGCAGCACCGGAAATTCAAAGAACTATTCCGACAATTGAAACTGCTCCGGTAAAAATTCCTTATTATTCAAATAAAAAGTTGCCAAAAGGCAAAAATAGAACAAGAACTGTTTAGCTTTTTGATATATTAATATCCCATGAACATATTTTGCATTCCGCCTTGCATTAGCATCATACTATTTGAACTGTCATAGTTTTTAGGGAATTGGTCGTAAGTCATAGGGCTTCTGCCATCATTATATGTAGATGAAGCTCCCATTTCTCTAACTGATTTTGGTCGCATTATGCCATTTGTTTCACTTTGTTCTTCCAAAATATCTGTTGCAGAAACCGATTTTTTCAATTGAGGGTATTTGGTTCTAATTCCATTGTTGTTAAATCCTGAAAATGAATTTTTCGGAGTTAAGTTGATTTCTTCCGCAAATACAGGTGTAACAAATGATAATAGCAATAAAACCAAAATAAATTTTTTCATAATTTCCCTCCGTGATTTTATTATAACAAAAAAATTAAAATTGATTATATGATTTTTCTTGAGCAACGTCGCAATTTTTGCTATAATAAAACAAAAAGGTTTTAAAATATGGATTTGAATGTAGAAATTAAAGATACAAAAATTATTGTTTCGTGGCAAAAAATTAATGCGGATTATTATAGAGTTTTTTGTAAAAATGATGATATATTTTATGAATGCGCCAAGATTTATGATAACAATTCAATCCGATTTTCGCTTGTCCCATTCGGAGAAAATGAGTGTTTTGTTCAAGCAGTAAAAGATGGAATTGTGATTGATGAATCAAGAAAACACAAATTCAAATTTGATGATATTGATGTTATATATAAACGAGAAAAAGATAATAATATAAAGTTTTTCTATAGTAGACATCCAAAAGCTCAAGGGTATAGAGTTTACAAAAACGAGCCTGAAATTGGTTTTAATGGATTTAAAAATTCTGATACAACTTTTATTATTGCAGAAAATTCTTATGACGATGAGTTCAAAATAAAACCTTTTAAAAAAGATAAAAATGGAAAAAGAGAATTTTTATGTTCTTCTCGTGTTATAGAAACAAATAGTAACAAATTTATCGGTGCAACTATTTATAAATCTTATAATTACAACTTGTTTTTGTCGTGGAATTTTGATGGCGATGCTGATGGATTTTTGGTCTATACACAAAATAGTAACAAACCTATTTTTGAAACAAATGACGGTTTGAGGCACTATTTGCAGCTTTTTGATTACAAAAGCAGTTTGAAGTTTATTGTAAAAGCGTTTGTAAATACAGTTGATGGCAGAGTTATAATAGGCGAAACAGAGCCAATTACCTTGAGTTTAAGAAAATACGAAAAACCGGATGTTTCGTTGATAATTCCGGCTTATAATGCGGAGGATTATATTGCAAGAAGTATTGATAGTGCGCTTGCGTCTGATTTTTCTAACCTTGAATTAGTGATTGTGAATGATGGAAGTTCTGATAATACACAAAAAATTATTGAATGGTATGCAAAAAATTATCCGAATATTGTTGCACTCCAAAAAGAAAATGGTGGCGTTGCTGATACGAGAAATGTCGGAATTAAAGCAGCTAAAGGTAAATATATCGCATTTATGGATAATGACGATCTTATTCGTTCTGACATGATTAGTAGTTTGTACAAATCAATTGAAAAAAATAACTGTGATGTTGCAATTGCTCCGCTATACAGAATTACAGATAATGGCTACACCATTCATTGCAAACTCCCTTTTATGGAAGATATTCCACATGACATAGACAAATATTTAGATATTATGTACACTCCGGGATATTACAATTGTGCGATTTGGAATAAATTGTACAATGCAGAAATGGTAAAAAATCATCTGTTGGGAATTTTGAAATATGAAGATGTTTCGTGGACACCATGTATTTTATCTTATGCAAAAACATTTTGTTTCCTGAAAAAGCCGTTCTATGAATGGGATAGAAAAACACGACCTGAAACATTTGGAGATGTTTTGGCAAAACAATCTGAAGAAGATTTGTTTGAACACCGAAAACAAGCAATGTTGTTTTTTATAAAAAATGGAAATCCTGCTAAAAAAGAAACATTAAAAATAATTGCAAAACGCAGACTTGCACGGTATGCAAAAAATTCTTCTAATCCTGCATATCAAGATTTAATTGAAAAAATTGATAAAGGTGATTACTAATTTTTAAAAAATTCCTTTTTTAATTTGATTAATCCCAATTTGATTTTTAAAATCCAATATGTATCGTTTTGAGAAAACTCAATTTCATGATTGTACAACTGTGGATAATTTTTTGATACAAATTCGCATAATTTTTGCAAATCTTGAAAATAAATTTTTCTATAATCATCTGCACATTTTCCCAACCATGAAACGCTTTTTATAAAATATTTATTCAATACTTTGTTGTTGAAACCGATTGGGTAATCAGTATTTTGCAAAAAATCTTTTATTGCATAGAAATTATAGATAACGGAATTATCTTTTTTCTTTTTAGAAGATGTTAACGAACCCTTTCTTCTTTTTCTGTAACCATATAAATTCTTATCCAAAATGAAGATTTTATCAGCAAGTAGAATTGCTTTTATGTGAAAAATCTGATCTTCACCTGTTTTTGTAGTTTGAAAATAAATAGAATTTTTAACCAAAAATTCTCTATCATAGATTTTGCACATTGCAATTACAGGTAGTTTAAAAATATATTTTTCTTTTTGAATTAAAATTTTGTTTTTTATTTCATTAGGAACATTTTCTATTCCATAAGAACAATTAACTTTTTTATCCTCTAAAATTCCTTCAGCTCCGAAAACAACTACATCTACTTTATTTTGAGATATTGTATCATAAGCCATTTTTAGCGCATCAGGGAGCAAAACATCATCACTGTCTACAAAAATAATATATTTTCCAATGGCTTGGTTAAGAGCATTGTTTTTGGCTGTTCCGGCACCTTGATTTTTTTGCTCGATTAGTTTTATCCTATTATCAAATTTTGAGAATATTTTAATTATTTCGTTTGTGCGGTCAGTTGCACCATCATCGACAATTAAGATTTCAAAGTCTTTGAAGGATTGCTTAATTATGGAAAAAAGACATTTTGCAATATAATTTTCGACATTGTAAGCAGGAATTATAATCGAAATTTTTGGAGTAGATATATTTTCTTCAAACTTTAGAGAAGAAAGTTCTTCTTCCAATTTTTCTATATATTTGTCACAATTATTCATAAATCTCTCTTACTGCTATAATTTCTACAAATAGCATTTTGGCTCTTGCCCTTGAACTCCTGCATAAAGTTCAACAAACTGTTTTGCAGGGCTTGATTCGATTTTGGTTAATAGAACTTCTTCGATTTGGAAGAAACCAACTTCACCCGACATTTCAATATCAATTCTTATAGGTTTTTTTTCACCGTGGTGAATTCCAATTCTTTCGATTGCATTAGCAGAATATTTATGGATATCACCAACTTTAGGTGTTTTATTTAGAGCCATTGGTATTCTAGCTCTACCTTTTGTCATATCGCATCCGTCAGCGATTAAGATAATTCCGGCCTCAATTGAATGAATTTTTTTAGATGCCATGTGACCAACAATTGCCTCTATTGCAAGAGATTTGATAACAACACGCTTGTGCAAATTATCAGGAAACAGGTGCATCAAAGTTCGTTCAATTATGCTTTTAGCAAGAATTACAGACATATCCTCATGCCCTTGTCGACCAATCATCATTCCTAAGTCGTGCATAAGACCGGCAAGAATAATTGCACACATACTGTCTTCGAATGTGCCAATTTCTTCTTTTTCAAGAGAAGTTTGTATTCCGCAGTCCCGAAGAAGGTTTAACATTTTTATAGAGTTTGCACAAACCTGACGCATGTGTACAGGGCCGTGGTCGTTGTAGCCCAAACGCTTGATAGATACGTTGTTTGCGTAATCTTGCATTTCTTGCAATTCATCGTCTGCAAATAAATAATTAACGAGTTCGGTACAAATTTTGCTGTGTTCTAATCTTTTTAATATTTTTGATTCTAAAGATACTTCTTTAATTGATTTCATAATGTAATCCTGCTTTTTTTGATTGTTTTAAAAATGGAGACGAGGGGAGTCGAACCCCTGTCCAAAACGGATTTTAATAAACCTCTACGAGTGTAGATAACAATTTTCTCGAAATATTCAGGAAGTATCAGAACCCTGCGAATATTTCAAAGTGTTTTTTGCGGAAACACAAACCTCCAACGGTTGTCTTGATACATCTACCGTCATCAATGCACTGCCACTTGCATAATGGACCCATAAAACCGGCAAGCTGGGTTCTATGAGTAGCTATAATTAGCGACTTACGCTGCTAAAGCTTGAGCTCTAGAGAAGTCTGCTTTAATTACGTTGTTAGCATTTAATTTGTTTTGCTCGTTGATAACCGAGAACAGCGCTCGGACCCGCAATTTATCTCAACCGAACGTCCTGTCAAATCCAAAACGTCCCCATGAAATAATCTAAATTTTTAATGTACAAATCTGTTTTTACCCTTTTCAAAAAGCGATGATTTAAAAAAGGTATTTACTTTTAATGTCCTGTATTCTATATTATAACCGCTTTTTAATTAATTTCAAGGGGTTATAAAAAGAAAGCATTATTTCAGGTATTTTTGTAAAATTAATTTTTTCAAAGCATTTGAATAAACCGCTTTTGGCTCAATTGCAAGAACTTTATCCAATGTTTCTATTGCGCCTTTATAATTTTCCAATTTTTTTTGCACAACTGCCTTGTAATACAAAGCATCAATAAATTTAGGATCAAGCTCTATAGCCTTATCAAAATCAGCTATTGCAGATTTTAATTTTTCATTACTTGCATCTTTATCTGCCAAAAGTGCTTGCGCACGGTTATAATAAGCGTCAATCATTTTGTGGTTTAATTCAATAGCTTTTGTGTAATTTTCGTATGCAGTTTCGTATTCACCGATATGATGAAAAACTATTGCTATTGAAAAATAAGGCATAGCCTCATTTGGATTTAGCGCAATTGCTTTGTCTAATGAGTGTAAAGCCTCATCAAATTTCCCTTCATTTGTTTCTGATATTCCTTTATCCAAATAAAATTTATAATCGTGTTCCATTTTTTTATTCCTTTTTCTAAAAATTTTATCTGAAACAAAAGCCGTTTACAATATCTTAAAAATTAGTTATAATCAAATTATGAATATTCTTTTTATAACAGACTTATATCCAATTAAAGATAGTGAAAAAACAACTCCGAGAACGCTTTTTGATTTTGTCAAAGAATGGAAAAAACAGGGAAATAAGGTTGACGTTTTAAAACCAAATTTTATCTTAAATTCTTTTATACGCAAAAAACCGTATTATAAAACCGGAAGATATAATGATGTTTATAACGTAAATTATTGGACTCCGTTTTGGTTTAATGTTCATGCAAAATTGCAGAATTTGCCGAAATATGATATTGTAATTGCGCACATGCCATCAGGAATTTTGTTTGCAGATAAATTGGGTATTCCTTTCATCGCAGGAATTCACAATTCTGATATTGAAGTTTTAACAAAGCCGATATACAAAATCCACTTTAAAAAAAGATTGGAAAAAGCTTTGAAAAATGCGAAATTAATTGCCTGTAGATCTTTTGTTTTAAAAGAAAAATTGTTGAAATTGTACCCTGAGTTTGAAGAAAAAATTTTTGTTGCGCCATCTGGAGTTAATGAAAAATTTATTATAGATGCAGGAGATAAGAATTTACACTTTCCCATAAAAGTTTTAACTTGTGCGTATTTCAAAAAGAGAAAAAATATTGATAAAGTTATAGAAGCTTGCAATGGGGTGGAAAATATTGAATTGACAGTGATTGGGGATGGAAAAGAGCGAAAAACTTTAGAAAAGATTGATAAAAATGTAAAATTTTTAGGAAGCCTCCCTCATGATAAAGTTCTTGAAAAAATGAGAGAAAATGACATTTTTGTCCTGCCTAGTGTGGGTGAAACGTTTGGTATGGTTTATTTAGAGGCTATGGCAAGTGGTTGTATCACTGTTTGCACAAAAGGTGACGGGGTTGATGGAATTATAAAAAACGGTGAAAATGGTTTTTTAGTTGAACCAAATTCTAATAGCGTAAAAGAAACACTTCTTAATATAAAAAATATGGATATAAAATCCTTAAATGCCTTGCGTAACAATAGTTTTAGTACAATTAAAAACTATACATCCGCCATTTGTGCGGAAAGATATTTGCAACAAATTTTAAAGATTTTGTAAAGATTGACATCATGTAGACATGTTTTTGGTAGTATTAAGTCTGGGTTGGTGATTTACCCTTTTTGTAGAGTAGCCGAAAACCTAATGACCCGAAAGGAAAGAATTAATGAACAAAATTTTAATCGTACTTTTGACACTTTTATTTAACATTCAGCAAGCTAATGCTTTTAACATTGATACGTTTATGGATAAAAACGTTGCGCCGGTGTCCGATGCTATCGCTGCGGTTATTTTCCATCCAATTCATGTTTTTGGTGCTGATGTGCCGATTATTATATTTTGGATTTTGTTCGCAGGAATATTTTTCTCTTTCTATTTGAGAGGTATTGCTGTTTGGGGCTTTAAACATGCTATTGAAGTTGTTTGTAAACCTAAAAAATCTGCTGGTGACGGGTCTGGTGAAACATCTGCGTTTCAAGCTTTGATGACTGCATTGTCAGGGACTATTGGGCTTGGAAGTATTGCTGGTGTTGCTATTGCGATTTCAATGGGCGGGCCTGGTGCTGCTTTTTGGATTATAGTAGGTGCGCTTTTGGGTATGTCTTTGAAGTTTGTAGAAGCTTCTTTGGCGGTAAAATACAGAAGATTTAACCTTGATGGTTCAATTTCTGGTGGTCCGATGCACTATATGGCACATGGTTTAACTCGTAAGAAGATGAGATGGTTAGGTCAACCTTTGTCTGTAATGTTCGCAATTCTTTGTATTTGTGGTGGTATTACAGGTGGTAATATGATTCAAATTAATCAGGCTGCAAACCAATTTGTAAATGTTTGCGGTGGTGAAAACGGCTTTATGCACAATTTCCACTGGGTAATTGGTTTGGGGATGGCAATTGTTGTTGGGTTAATTGTAATCGGTGGTATTAAAAATATTGTTAAAGTTACGGAAAAAATTGTTCCGTTGAAAATTTTTATATATTTGTTTGCAGCAATGGCAGTAATTATTTGTAATATCAAACTTGTTCCGCATGCTGCTTGGATTATTGTAAAAGAGGCATTTAAACCTGAATCAATTTATGGTGGCATGTTTGTTGCAATGATTATGGGGTTAAGACGTTCAGTTCAGTCAAACGAAGCAGGTACTGGTTCTGCCCCTATTGTTTATGCGACTGTAAAAACTGATGAACCTTTATCTCAAGGGTTTGTAGCATTGCTTGATCCGTTTTTAACAGGTTTTATGTGTACATTAACAGCTTTTGCTATTGTTATTACAGGTGTTTATAAAACTCACGCCGGTCATACATCAGGTATTGAAATGACATCAGATGCTATTTCTTCTGTAATGCCGTTCTTCCCAACACTTTTGGCTGGTATTGTTTTACTATACGCTTTGTCTACAATTATCAGTTGGGCTTATTATGGTCAAAAATCTTGGAACTTCTTGTTCGGAGAAGGCAGAAAAAGAACTTTGACTTTCCAATTTATATATTGTGCATTTATTTTAATCGGTTCAGTATTAAACGTAACTTCTGTAATTAATATTACGGATGCGATGATGATTGCAATGTCTATTCCGAATATTATTGCGATGTATATCTTAGCTCCTGAAATCAAAAAAGATTTGGCAGAGTATTGCAGAATACACCAAATTGGTAAATGGATTAATAGAGATTGGTTAAAGCCGGCAGAAGTACCTGCTGAAATTGATGAGGAGGATGAGGTTTCATGTCAGATCAACAAATTATCATAACAGTTTCAGGCGTAGACAAAGTTGGTATTGTTGCGAAAGTTTCAGCGGTATTAGCAAAGTTTGAAGTAAATATTGAAGATATTAAACAAACTCTTATGCAAGGACATTTTGTGATGTTTATGTTGGGTAATATTGAAAAATCAAGTTATTCTTTTAAAGAAATCAAAGATGCTTTGACTAAAACCGGTGAAGAACTTGGGATGGAAATTTGGATTCAAAGAAAAGAAATCTTTGATAATATGCACAATATTTAATTTTTGAGGATTTTGATTTGAAGATTTTAGGTATAGATCCCGGAATTGGTATTGTTGGATATTCTCTTGTCGAGTTTGATGGAGAAAATTCTGTTTTGTTGCATTCCGGCTCTATCCAAACGCAAAAAAATTCTAAAGAATCTGCTAGATTATTAGAAATTTGGGAAGATATGAATACAATTATAGACAAGTACAAACCTGACTGTTCGGCGATTGAAAAATTGTTTTTCTTCCGGAATAGGACTACTGTTATGCCGGTTGCTCACGCTAGGGGAGTTATTTTAACTGCCTTAGAAAAATACAAAATCCCAATTTATGAATATACTCCAATGGAAGTTAAGCAGGTTTTGACAGGTTATGGCAGAGCAGATAAAAAAGAAGTTGAACAGATGGTGAAATTTTCTCTTGGTGTAGAAAATCTTCCGAAGCTTGATGATACTGTTGATTCTATTGCAATTGCAATTTGCCATACCCGTTCACTTGTGTTAAGATAAAACTTATGGAAATAAATTTTATTTTATTAAAACAGATTGCGATTTTGAGTGCGTTTTTCGGAGCAGTGCTTGGGGCTATTACATTAATTCCTTATTTAGGAGTTATTTCTTTTGTGTTTTTAATATCTCTTATCGCTCCGCTTGTAATTTGGCTTTTGGTTAAGTACAATTGCTTGTCACTCTCGTCGACCAAAGATAGTGTAATTGTAGGTGCAATTGCAGGCTTTGTTGCATATTTAGGATTTTCTATTATATATGTGCCTATATCAGTTTTGTTGATGAAAGTTTTTCATCTTGCAGCAAATGTCGGTGTTGGATTTATGCTTGGCAATGCAACTTTCTTTTTGCTAGTTGTAATCTCTCTTTTTATGGGAGTTCTTGGAGCTACAATTAACGCTTTTACAGGTTTTTTAACATTTTATGTATTAGATTTTATTAATTCAATAGAGAAAAAGGGAAAATAAATGGCAGAATTTCATTCAAAAATAAAAACAATCGAGTGGGTAGATAATTATTCAAAAATGGTAGATCAAACTGTTTTGCCGTATGAATTTAAGTATGTAAAAATTACAACAGGGCAGGGGATGTTTGATGCTATCAAGACTATGATTGTCAGAGGTGCGCCGGCTATTGGTGTTGCGGGGGCGCATGGTGTTGTTTTATATGCACAAGAGTTGGCAGAAATGGGACTTTCTCGTAATGAATTTGTTAAACAATTAATGGAAAAAGCTGATTATATGGCAACTTCTCGCCCAACAGCAGTAAATTTGATGTGGGCTTGCGCAAAACAAAAAGAAATTATTGAAAATTCTAAATCAGATATAGAGGAAATTGTTGAAGAGTTAAAACAAAACGCAATAAGACTTGAAAATGAAGATATCGCAATCAATAAAAAAATTGGTGATTATGGCGCAGAAGTTGTACCAAAAGGCGCAACTATTTTAACCCACTGCAATGCAGGAGGATTGGCAACAGTCGGTTACGGAACTGCATTAGGTGTTGTGCGTTCTGCATTTGCTAACGATCCGACAATTCAGGTTTTTGCGGATGAAACAAGACCTCGTCAGCAGGGTGCAAGAATTACGACTTTTGAACTCACAATGGATGGAATTCCTACAACTTTAATTACTGATGGAATGTGTTCATATTTTATGAAAAAAGGCATGATTGATATGGTAGTTGTAGGTGCAGATAGAATTGCTGCAAACGGTGACACTGCAAACAAAATTGGAACTTATACAGTTGCAATTGCCGCTAAATACCATAATATTCCTTTCTATATTGCTGCTCCATTATCAACGATTGATACAAGTATTAAAACAGGTGATGAAATTGTTATTGAGGAACGTTCTCACGAGGAAGTTACACATATCAATGGTAAAATTATTTGTGCGCCGGATGTAAAAGTAATTAATCCTGGATTTGATGTAACTCCGCATGAGTTGATTGCCGGTATTATCACAGAAAAAGGTATTTTAAGACCGGATTACAAAACATCAATCGCAGAGGCATTTGCAAAATAGAAGTATAAATGTAGCTGAGCTTTTAGTAAGTTTATAAATAAAGTTTCCTTCCCTATATTGAGGGAAGGGTTGGGATGGGTGCTATCCAGTAGGGAGAAAAAGTTACGTTGTTGTGCTAGAAAGCCCAACCTACAGTTATTAATGGAATAATCAGCACTCACCTAAATCATCTCTCGCTAGGGAGGGCTTTATTCTGCTAAATTATAATCTATGTGGATAGTCTTTTTTAAATTCCCAACTATCCATCATCAAGACTTTTGCACATGTCATTCCATTTGTTTTACAAGTATTAAGAGCTTTGTTTCTTGTATTGCACATTGAATATGGGCAATATGGACAAAAGTTTTTATTAGGTCCACATTCTCCTTCGTACTTTTCTTCTGGGCAAATTATAAACTTAAAAATATCTACTCCAGCTTTATTAGGTGGTTTAATTCCATTTGTGTCATAATTCAAATCCATACAAGCTCCATTTTTCATCTTGAAATAAGAGCCATCCGCAAGATAAACTTGTAAACCAGGAACATCATTTTCAAGAGTTGGATTTTCGTTAATTGATGTATATTTAATATAAGATTTTAGGTAGGTGTTAAAATAGTTAAGTGTTAGAGATTTATTTGAGTCGTCATCAAGGTCTAAATAATAAGCCTTAGTCCATTCTTTGCTAGAGCCATTATCGTTTTCTGAAAGAATAATCGCCTGTGACATTGTACTATAAAACTTTTTCAATCGAGCCGTAGTTTCTTGTTTTTTATAATTACTAATTAATGCAGGTAGAGTGAGAGCTGCAACCACTCCAATTATTCCTAATGTAATTAAAACTTCTGCTAAAGTAAAAGCCAATTTTTTGTCCATGTTTTTGCCTCCGAAAAACTTATATAATAGTACATTAGCACATATATCCCCGACTGTCAATCGTGGAATTAAATCATAATACCAACGAAAATACAAATATGAATAAAAATGTTAAAAAGCGTTTTGGAAAGAATTTGCAAAAATATAGGCGACAAAGAAGATTGTCACAAGAAGAATTGTCTTTGGAGCTTGATTTAGATGGTTCTTATATCGGAAAAGTCGAAAATGCAAAATTAAACATAACACTAGACAAAATAATTGCAATTGCGGATTATTTTGAAATCGATGTCGTTGAGTTGTTTAAATAGTAATTTATTGATACATTTTAGCCCGAATTTGTTTGATTTCCGAAATTGTTTCAGGGTATTTATCTGTTAACAGTTCTCCAATTGATTTGTAAAGATTAAGAATGGATTGCTCAATATTTTTATGGTTCATATTAACCATGTCACAAGCCATTTCCTCATTAGACAATGCAAGTCTTGTCATATCACGAAATCCACTTGCAGCCATTTCAAGAGCCAGCGGATTGTTTTTTGTTGCTAATACAAGAGCTTGTGCCAAAACCATAGGCATGTGGGAAATCATTGCTGCAGCTTTGTCATGTTCTTCGGCTGTTGCAAAAATCGGTTTTGCTCCGACAAATTCGATTATTTCAATAAGAGGCTCAATTGTTTTATTTCTTAGCTGCTTAGTTGCGCTTATTAACACCCACTTTGCCCCCTTAAACAAGCCTTTAAAAGAATGTTCAAATCCTTTATGTTCAGTTCCAGCCATAGGGTGTGACGGAATAAAATTGTAAGGTCTTTGTTTTTGACAAACAAATTGTTTTAAACTGCAAACATCTGTTACGATTGTTTTGGGGTTCAAAATATTTTCAAGTTCATCCAGCACCTTGAGAGTTTTGTTCATCGCAGTGCAAACAAATACTATATCTCTGTCTTTTAAGACATCAAAAGTTTTAAAAATCCTGTCGCCATTTTGTGATTGAGATACTGCGACAACATCGTAAACATCGCTCAAATCTTTGAATAGCGATCCACCTATTAATCCTAAACCGATAATTCCTATTTTCATAAGAAAATTTTATCATAAAAATTAATATAAGGGCTTGACTGAGAGTTACTCTAATGTAGTAAAATGATTTTGTTATGAAAAAATTTTTATTATTATTTATTTTAATAATAGGATTGATTATTGGAGGTAAAACTATGGCAAAAGAAGTTTTGACTGAGAAACAACAAGATATTGCAATTATCGCATCATATACTGCTGCCGGAAATTTGACGTATTTGGATACTGCTATTAACAAAGGTTTGGATGACGGTTTGACAATAAACGAGATTAAAGAAGTTTTAATTCAAATGTACGCTTATTGCGGTTTCCCTAGAAGCTTGAACGGTTTGGGAACTTTGTTGGCTGTTACCGACAAACGTAAAGAAGCCGGTAAAAAAGATGTTGAAGGCGTAGCAGGAACTCCATTAGTTGGTGATAAATTGGAAGTCGGAACAAAAGTTCAGACAGATTTGGTTGGTTCGCCTGTAGAAGGTAGACTTTTTGATTTTGCACCGGCAATTGATGAATTTTTAAAAACTCATTTGTTTGGCGATATTTTTGCAAGAGGAGTACTTACTCACGAAGATAGAGAAGTTGCTACAATTGCTGCACTTTCTGCAATGGAAGGAGTTGAACCACAATTGAAAGCTCATATTCAAATGGGCAGAAATACCGGTTTAACTAATGAACAAGTTGAAAAAATTATTCAAGTTACTAAAAAAGGTGGCGTTTTCAAGCTTGGCGAAGAAAATAAAGCTTATGCAAAATATTTTGTGGGTGAAAGTTACTTAAATCCTTTGACATCACAAGGTGTGCATTCTGCAAATGTAACTTTTGAACCAAAATGCAGAAATGATTGGCATATCCACCATAACGGCGGACAAATCCTGCTTGTAACAGATGGCAGAGGTTGGTATCAAGAATGGGGGAAACCTGCTCAAGAATTGCACAGAGGAGATGTTGTTAATATTCCGGCAGAAGTAAAACACTGGCATGGCGCAGCAAAAGACAGTTGGTTTTCTCATGTAGCAATTGCAGTTCCTGCAGAAAATGCGACAACTGAGTGGCTTGAAAAAGTTAGTGATGAAGATTATAGTAAATTGAAATAATAAACACAAAAAAGGTAAATAAATGGAAATAATAGATGTACTAACCCCGAGAGGACTTGTTTTGAAAGGTGCTATGTGGGGCAATTTCGCCACAATGAGTTCTGTTGTAATCATGATGAGTGGTATTTGCAGTAACGTTTTTCAAAATGCGCTTTTGCCGGCGGCAGGTGAATTGTTGAGTAAAAACGGGATTGCATTTATTGCTGGCCAGGCGATGGATGCGTTTTCATTCATAAGTTATTCAAATCTTAAAACAGGAAAACAAACTACAACCGGAGTAGTAAATGATGATTTTAGTTTGGCTTATGAAGATGTTGAAGCTTACGTAAAATATGCGAAAAATCTTGGTTTTACAAAGATTATTCTAGCAGGGCATTCTCTTGGATCAAACCGAGCTATTCATTATCTCGCAAATACTACAGATGATTTTGTAAGCAATTTTATTTTGAGTGCGCCGGTTGATTTAAGACACTTTTTCGATATTATTCCAGAAAAAGAAATGTATCTTGAAACTGCTCAAAAGTTTGTCGATGAGGGCAGGGGAAAAGATATTCTTCCATTTGCATTTATGGGATTTTCTCCAATGACTGCAAATACACTTCTAGCCTTTTATAACGCAGAGAATTTGAAGAATTGTCCTGTAATCTCAAATGATGGCGAAACTTGTTCTCTTGCACAAATGAAGGTGCAAGGAGCGTTTATAATCGGTTCTCGTGATAGTATGACAAATCATGATGCAGAAGGCTTTGTAAGAAAAATTAATTCATATTGCAATAATCCTGAGCAGAACAGGATTATTGTAATTCCGAATGCCTCTCATATTTATTACGCTAAGCACGAAGAACACGCACAATCGGTTTTGGATTGTGTAAATAGTTTTGACTGTATTGGCGTTGTGTAGTAAAATTGAGAAAAAAGGAGATTAGATATGGATTTGTTAGAACTTTTGAAAAAAAGATATTCTGTTAGAAAATTTGAAGATAAAAAAGTTGAAAAAGAAAAACTGGACTTGATTTTGGAAGCAGCTAGAGTTGCTCCGACTGCTTGTAATTTTCAACCACAGAGAATTTTAGTTTTGGATAACGAAGAAAGTCTTGAAAAACTGAAAAAATGTACTCCATATCATTTTCATGCTCCATTAGCTTTAGTTGTTTGTTATGACAAAACAACAAGTTGGAAACGCAAAGATGGTGACGATATGGGAGAAGTTGATGCGGCAATTGTTACAACTCAAATGATGTTGGAAACTGAAAATATTGGTCTAGGGACAACTTGGGTTGGATATTTTGATAAAGCAGAATTGGTAAAAGAATTTGAAATTCCTGAAAATTTTGTTCCCGTTTCTATTCTTCCGATTGGTTATCCAAAAGAAGGAATTGAGCCAAATCCATTGCATTACGAAAGAAAAGATTTGTCCGAAACAGTGTTTTATAACAAATTTTGATAAGAATGAAATGTAAAGCGTGAAATAAATGTATTGCGTAAGAGATGTTCGGTAGATATTAAGCAACTGGGTTTTGTAATTACTTGAACATCTCTTTATGACATATAGAAAAATTTAATACGAGCTTATAAGCTATCATTATCAATAGTGATTGCGCCTTGTCGAAAAATTTTTAAATCATTTCCGAAAACTCCTGCAACAGTTGACTCTAATCCTTTACAAGGATGACCAAAATCAGGAATTATTAAGTCTGCCAAACCTGTCATGTTTTCTAATGCTTGTTCATAAGTTTTAGCAGACGGTTGATGTGACAAATTAGCACTTGTTGTTGCAATTACATGGTTAGGAACAATTTCACATATCTCTTTAAAAACTGCATTGTCAGGAACTCTAATTCCAACAGTTTCCATATTAGATGTTATATAATAGGGAGTTTTATCGCTTTTTTCGGTGACGATTGTCAAAGCTCCCGGAAAATATTTTTTTATAAGTTTGCACCCGATTTTAGAAATTGGTTTTACATATTCCAACAAGTTGTAAGTTTCGTTTGACATTAAAATTAAAGGTTTTTGTGCTTCTCTTTTTTTTATTTCATAAATTTTTTTTACAGCCTTTTCAGAATTTGGTAAACATCCTAATCCCCAAACAGTGTCTGTAACATATGTAATTACTCCGTCATTTTCTAGTACTTGTTTAATTTGTTCTGCATTCTGTATTATCATTGAAGTTTATCCCTTTATGTTGTAATGTTAACCTTTTTTACTTACTATGCGATACTGAAATAAATTCCGCATGACGTATTATTTTTTTGTCTAGCTTTATCTTTTCAATTTGCTCATTAATCTTGAACTTAATTCTTGAGCGTATTCCATTTTAAAAATTAAGTTTAGTGCGGTGTAGACAACTAGACAAATTCCTCCAATTGAAGCGATTTTAATTATCTCAAAAATTGTTTTTTGTATATGTACAAATTTGTCAAAACTTGCAGCCGCAAAATAGCATATTCCTAATGTAATTCCGCCGGCAATACCCATTTTCAATAAGTTTGTAAATAATCCCTTATAATCCATTCGGACTTTTTGGTAAATTAATGCACCTAGAACGCACGCATTAAACATGGTAACAAGAGAGGTTGATAACGTAATTCCGCCAATTCCCATGTGTAATTTACTTATAAAAATTACGTTCAAAAGATATTTTAAAACGATTGATGAAAAGGCTACAATAAATGGGGTTTTTGAATCATTGAATGAATAGTAAACTCTAGTGATTGAATCTCTAAAAACATAAGGTAAAATTGACACAGACAAGAACCAAAGTGCCTCTGTTACCATAAATGTTGCGTTTGTATCAAATGCGCCACGTTCAAATATTAATCTTACAGAATCCATTCCAACAGTCAAAATTCCTATAATAATTGGGATTGCTGCAAAGAATAAAACTCCAACCCCTTTATTAAAATATGTTTTAATACCTTCCAAATCATTATCTGCAACTAATCTTGCAAAAATTGGGAAAAGTGGAACTAAAAATGCTGTTACCAAAATCCCGACAGGAAACTGGAAAACTCTGTTAGCATATCCGATTGCAGTCCACGCACCTTCTGAAATTGATGATGTGAAAAACATATCGACGTAAATATGGATTTGCCCGACAGTTGAACTCAAAATTGCAGGGAATAGAAGTTCCATTATTTCTTTGAAGTTCGGGTTATTTGTGAATTGAAAATTTGGTTTCCATAAAAAACCGAGTTTTTTTACGTTCGGGTATTGGATTATCAGTTGCAAAATTGCACCAATTGTAGTTGCCCAAGCCAGAGCGTAACCTTTTTGATCGTTCGGTGCTGCTGCTACAACTACTCCAATAATTGCTGCACTCATAATTATTGGTGACAAATTCGGGAGCATAAATTGTTTATAAATAATCAAAATTCCATAATAAATTCCGACAATTCCGCCAATAATCAATAACGGAGTCATAATTTTTAAATGTTCTGCGGCCAAATTAATCATATCTGCTGAACCGCTAGAAATTATTAATCCCATAATTTGACGAGGGAATAAAAACATTATGATTGACAATAGCAAGAAAAATATTGTTGTTGCAGTCATAAATGTTGAATATAATTTGTTTACATCGTCTGCGGGTTTGTCTTTTAAATTAGGTATAAGTTTTGAAAATACTGCAACTGTTGCGCTATGAAAAGGACCACCAACTCCGCCCAACAAAATTAATGAAAGCGAAGGTATTTGATATGCGTAATAATAGGCATCTGAAACTAATGAGGCTCCGTAGTAGTTTGCAATAATTATATCTCTAATAAAACCTATGAGTTTGCTGACAATTGTTACTACTGCAATCACCCAAGCGGCTTTTAAAACGCTCATTGTTTTTGTATCTTTTTCTGTATTTTCCACTTCTTATCCCTTTATCATCACCTTAAAAATCTGTTTTTATCTGTTTATCTTACCAAATATATTCATTTTCATCTTTTTTTACAAGTTCGATATACAATCTCACTCCCTTTCTTGCGGAGCTTGAATAGAACTCATCAGAGGTAAATGTTATTGAATTTTTTCCCTGTTTAATATATTTAGAAATATCTATTTCTACAAACCTTTTTACACCGAAAACTTCTTTTGGAAGATCAAAGGTTTGTTTTTGTCCGTTTATTGTAACATTAATTGAATTTACGCCAAACTTGTTATCTATTACGATTTTTGCTTTTTTGTCTTTTGAATAAAAATATTGTGTCGCAGTTTGCTGGCCTGCTTCTGTTGAAATTATTACTGGTTTTGTAGTCAAACTTATGCCAGTGTAATAATGTTTTAAAATTTTGTCATAAGACAGATGAAGCTCTGATCCCATAAATCCTGCTCCGTATTGGCTCATTCCTACGCCGTGACCAAAACCACCACCCCAAGCATGAATTGACACTAAATTGCCATCGTCATCTTTTGTATTCTCAAACACAACATTTGCACTTGGTAGGGCTTTACCATCTTTTGTCATTAATCTTCTTATAACTAATTCTTTATAAACTTTGTATGTTTGAGAACGGGTTACGACTTCCATTTCCATAATTTTTCCGGAATCACCACGCCTAATGACTTTTATTTCAACCAAATCATCGAGTTTGTCACCTTTATTAAATGCAGGTTTTACAAATCCGGTTGAAGATTGTGCCGCAAGAGTTGATTGAAGTGCATTTTTAAGTTCTTGCGCAGTCCAATCTCTTTCCCATCTGTAATAAGATGAGCGAATATCATACGCATCCGGTCTTGATTGATAATATGCTTTTGCTGCTTCTTCTGATTTTAAGGATGTTTGAGAAACAATGTCCGGTTTTGCTTTTAGGTAAGGTTTTTCGGGTGCCGGAAAAGCTTTGGTTTTCGGATCAGAAAAAGCATTTGAATAACTTTCTGTGTATCCGCCTGCGGTTGATGAGTATTGTGCTACAATCATATCCCAGTTATGTAAAGCTACAATTCCTTCTGTTTCTGTAACAGCTTGATTTGACAAAGGTCTTTCGGTATTTGCGCCAAAATAAACTTGACTTGCAACAGAATCAACAACATCGTAGTTACTAGATGCTTTGGTGCGTGGTGAAAGAACATAGTTTCTTGCTGCAATACTTTGAGCTTTCAAGGCTTCTAACCCAAAACTTACAGGCATTTCGTTTGGAACAACGCCTTTCAAATATTCTTCAACTTCAATCATATTGACTAAATTGAATGTGTTATTGTTGCATTTTTTTAGTTCAAATGCACCGTGATATAAAGCTTGTTTGCCGGCACGTTTCAAACCTGTGACACCCAAAAGCCCGTAGTTGCTTGTGATTTGAACAGGGCCTACGACTTTTTCAGGTTGCGTACTTTCTGGGGTATAAATATTGAACATCCCGTCTTTTAACGTTATTCTTATATTTTGGTTTGCCGGATAATTTCCGATTAGGATTTTGTTATCATAAATCTGTGTATCGCCTGTCCCGAATATTGTTATGTCATTGTATTGATAAGTTCCAAAATTTGTAGTCCCTATACCAACTCTAACAACTTCAGAAGACGGAGTACTTTGAATTACGGCTTGTTGTGCTGCTTGTAATGTTGCAGATGGAATTACAGGCATGTATTGTGCCTCTGTTGGGGCTATTGCTATAAAGCTCATTATAATTGATGTTAATAATATTTTTTTCATAACTTAATTATATGACAAAAAAATTATTCTTCTTCTTGTTGTTTATTTTTTATTTCACAAATATCTTCTTTTTTACTTTCTGTTTTTTCAGTTATTTGTGGTTCGGATTTTTTGTTTTCTTGTTTATTTTTAATTGGGTTTGCTGGTCTTTCATATGGAACAATATCAAGAGTTTTGGCTGTTTTAGTAATGTTTAATATTTTGTGTATAATAACCGTCACTATAATTACAGAAGATGCTAAAACTCCAGCCAAAGCACCGCCTATAGTCCTAAAGAATGTTTTAACTTTAGAGGTCTGCTTTAGGCATGCTGCACTAATTGCTGCTCCAATAGTAGCTGCAGCAATATTTATGGCATATAAAGCTTGAGAGCCTTTTTGTAAATTATTTTTTGCAAGTTTACCATACTTACCTTGAACATTGTTGACGTATTCTTCAAAGCTGTCATAATTTTTTTCGGGAATTGTACTTTTTATATAATTATCGGAATCAATGTCTTTTACGCCGACAATGAGCCTTCCATCGTCGGTTTTCCCAAATTTTTTTACCCTATCATTATTTTGAAAACTAATATTATTTATCTTATTCATATTATCTATAAAAACGGTCATAAATAATTTTTGCTAGAGAAATTAAAAATTATTACATAAATAAGACGGGTTATTTATCCCGCTAATATTTTTAATATTTATTTCGCTTCAAAAGTTGTGCCATCTTTGGTATCTTTTAGTACAATTCCGCATTCGTCTAATGTAATTCGGATTTTGTCCGCTATATCCCAATTTTTGGCATCTCGAGCTTCTTTTCTGTATGAAATTAAGTCATTCATAGATGAAAATTCTTTGTTTAAAACTTCTGAAACTTTTTTTAATGCGTTTTGGATTTCTTCTTCGCTTAATTGTGGTTTGTCAAAAGTAAAACCTAGAACTGACGCTAATTTAAACAGAATTGTAAATGCGTTCTTGTCATCTTTATTGGCTTTATTGGTCAAATCAAAAAGAACAGCAAGTGCTTTTGATGTGTTCAAATCGTCATCCATTGCCTCAACAAATGCTTTATATTCTTCTGTTTGTGTAATGTCTAAATCTTCATTAAGTTTTGTACGTTTTGCGTTAAGCATTCTTTTTACACCTGCTTGAGCAGAAGAAAGTGCCTCATCAGAAAATTCAACCGGCATTCTGTAATGGTTTGTCAAGATGAAGAAACGAATTGTGTTTGCATCATATTTTTTCAACAAATCATCAATTGTTAAAAAATTACCTAAAGATTTTGACATTTTTTCTTTGTTAATTGTTACAAAGCCATTGTGTAGCCAGTAGTTTACGAATTTGCAACCGTTAGCGCATTCAGATTGAGCGATTTCATTTTCGTGGTGAGGAAAAATTAAATCAGCACCGCCGGCGTGAATATCAATAGTTTTACCCAAATATTTTCTACTCATCGCAGAACATTCAATGTGCCAACCTGGTCGACCTACGCCCCAAGGTGATTTGTAGCCGAATTTTTCATCTTTTTTCCAAAGGGCAAAATCTAATGGATCTTCTTTGTGTTCGCCAACTTCAATTCTTGCACCGCTTTCCAATTGATCAATCGGTTGTTTTGAAAGATACCCGTATTTAGGGAATTTTTTCACTCTGAAATAAACATCGCCATCTGCTTCGTAAGCATACCCTTTTGCAATCAAATCTTTTACGATAGAAATCATTTCTCCTAAGGTTTTGGTTGCAAATGGTTCAATGTCAGGCTTTAGTGTATTTAGTGCTTTCATAGAGTTTTCAAATTGTTTGTCCCAATATTGAGAAACTTGTTCAGGTGTTTTACCTTCTTTTTCTGCTTTTTTAAGGATTTTATCATCAACATCAGTAACGTTACGGCAATATGTAACATCATAACCTTTGAATTTTAAATATCTATATAAAACATCCCAAGTTATGTAACATCTTGCGTGTCCCAAATGTGCATTATCATAAACGGTTGGCCCGCAAACATACATTTTTACCTTGTTGCCGTCAATTGGTGTAAAATCTTCAACTTTGTTTGTATAAGAATTGTGTAATTTCATATAAAAGCACCTCATTTTCTTCAATATTATCATAAAAATATACTAATCAATTAATTATTTGATGTATTAACTTTTGTAAAAATATCTTATCAAAAGTCAATTATTTATTTTATATATACTTTATATACATGTAAATAAACATAAGGAGAATAATATGGCAGGTGAATTAACAGTTCCGGTAGTTGTGCAATGGAAAGAAAATGGAGCTGTACAAAAAAGAACATTATATGTGCCAAAAGGTACAAAGTTCAATTCGGAAAAATCCGGAGTTCATACAGTAAAAGCACAAAATCAAACTATTTCATTAAACAAAGCTGATGCTTATATTTTGTTAGGAGCATCACATGCTAGTTCTGATAAAGGTGTAAAATACAAGTTAGATCAAAAGGATTTTAACGTATTGCATGAAGAATGGAATAATAGTCGTTCAGAAGAAAGCGGTCAGTTGCGTAATAATACTGCAGTAAGATCTGGAACCGGTGCAGGGCGTATCAGTGCAGCATTCTTTAATACTGGTGGAGAATATGTTGTTAACCGCAAAGAAGGTGGCTCTGAATACAGATTTTCTATTTTTCTTGGTAAAGGAAAATAATTATAAAAGTTTATCAAATATCTCAAATGCCGGTTGGACTAGTTGTTCTACCGGTATTTCTTCGTCTAGCTCAAGGGTAATTGTTTGGATTTGTTTTTCTACACCGGCATAAGTCCCAAAGCTTCCCGGTGTTGGGTAGCCAATACTTGCTTCGACGGGGTAATTTATTATTTTAGAAATTTGTTCTGCCCATTCTTGTGCAGGACCGTCATAGTTAACTACTTTGTATGGAGCGTGTAGTGTTAGTATCTTATCTGGCTTAAATTCATTAATAGTATCTATTAGAAACTGTGTTTCAATCTCGCTTCCGCCTGATGTGCCGCCATAATAAGCCGAATTGCTATCGTTGCAAGTTGCGTTGTCGCCTTGATTTTTCCCCCAGTTTTTTGTCGGAAAATTACGGTTTAAATCAACTCCGTTTGCGTTAGTTCGTTGTCCCAATTGCATGCCGTCTGGGTTTAGGCAAGGGATAAACAATAGTCCCCTCCTTGCAATCGGAGATTTCGAGGTAGGGAGCATGCTACATTTTTTCAAATATTCTTCAATCAAGAATTTTCCTTGCGGTTCGTCACCATGAAAAACTCCTATAACTAATGAACTTTCATTAGTGTTAGAAGAATTGTTTCCTATTAATTGAATTTCATTCCCCAATTTTGTTTTTGTAGTTTTTAATATTCTAAAATCGTTACCCACTATATTCTCTCAATTATTCAAACAACGCATTAATAAAATCTTCTGAGTTAAATGTTTTCAAATCTTCCATTTTTTCGCCAACTCCGACGAGTTTTACCGGAAGTTTCATGTCTTTTGCTACTGCCAAAATTATTGCACCTTTTGCAGAACCGTCGAGCTTAGTCAAGACAACTGATGTAATATTTACGGCTTCTGTAAAAACTTTTGCTTGTTGTAATCCGTTTTGACCTGTGTTTGCATCTAGTACTAAAATACATTCTCTCAACGCTTCAGGAGCTTTTTTGTCAATTACAGATTTAATTTTTTTCAATTCTTCCATAAGGTTGAACTTGTTTTGTAATCTGCCTGCCGTATCTATTAAAATTACATCAAACTTTTCTTTTTGCGCTTTTTCTATAGCTTCGTAAACAACAGAGGCTGGATCTGCTTTGTCACGACGGATAATTTCTGCGCTTGCCCTTTTTGACCAGATATCAAGTTGTTCTTCTGCCGCTGCTCGGAAAGTATCACCTGCTGCGATTAAAACTTTTTTCCCTTCTTGTTTGAATTTGTATGCAAGTTTCCCTATTAATGTTGTTTTTCCGGCTCCGTTTACACCTGTTATAAAATAAATATTTAGTTCATTTTCTTTGTAGTTAAGTCTATTATCGCCGGTTTCTTTTAGCACTTTTAAAAATTCTGTTTTAAGGTATTCTTTAACATCAGATGGTTTAATCTTGGTTTGGTTTCGTAATTTACCAACGAGTTCGGTTGCATAATTTACACCTAAATCTGCTGATATAAGCATATCTTCCATGTCATCAAGAACAAATTCCGAAAATTCGTTCTCCTCGCTTACAGAATTAACAACATTTCCAACAAGTACTTGTGCTGTGTTTGAAACAGTTTCTTTAAGGTTATTAAATTTATCTTTAAAAAATCCGAACATATCTACCTTTAAATAGAAGTGAATAAGGCGATAAGTGAATAAGTGAATAAGTTCATTTCGCTCACTTCGTTCGCAAATATACTTTGTTGCGTAGCAGCTGTAACGAACTTATTTACTTATTGCCTTAGCGTCTTATCGTCTTTTATAATTCTTAATTAATACCATAATCAACAATAACTTTAGCAAGAACTCCGTTGATAAATGCTGCACTATCTTCTGTTGAATATTTTTTAGCAAGTTCAAGTGCTTCATCAACAACAACTTTCATCGGAGCATCTTTTATATATAAAAGTTCAACTATTGCAATACGCAAAATATCTTTATCCATTTTTACTAAACGACCTAAGTCCCAATTTTTAGCGTATTTTTGGATAATTTCGTCAACTTCTTCGTGATTTTTTTGGAAGAAATCAGCTATTTGAATTGCATAATTTTTTACATCGTGTTGAGAATCAAGAGTTGTGAACTCTGCGATTTCTAAAGCAAGCATTGATTTTTCTGCAATATCAATCATTTCGTTAATTCTGCCTGTCATATCAGAAGTCATTGGAATTGGAACAGGAATATTTGCTGCGCCAATTGGTCTTTTTAAATTTTCTTCTGCATCAGCTTCGTAGTTTTCGATTTGATCTCTCATTGCAACTAACGCTCCTAATGCAGTTTTTAGTTCATCAGTTGCAGTGCTTGTCAAAATTCTTACTGACTTAAGAATAATGTCTTGCAAATCTTCTCTTGTGTAATTTGTGATTTTTTTATCAAATTGCGAAAATAATATAAATGCTAATTCTCTTGCTGCTCTGCGGGCTTGCATATTTTTACCTCTTTTTCATTTTTTATTTTTATTTTTTTATTTACAAGCCTAATGCTATCATGAAAAAATTTTATCTACAATATCTTTTGCAATGTAGATTTTTCAAGATTTGTTAAAATGTTTTTTGTGTTTTTCACGCAACAAGATAAAATTGAACAGATATTCAAGCAATCCTTTTCTTCAAAATCCGATTTTTCTGTCAATGTTTGTTGCAAAAGTTTAGTCAATGTTTCGATTTTATCTATGTTGCACAATGCTTCTGACAAATTGTTTTCGAAATCTTCTCGCTTCATTTTTTACAATTTACCATAATAAGTTTCTTAAATATATTAGACTAAAGTCTATATTTGTTTTCTATTTGCAAAGTAACAGGTGCGATGCGAAAGGCTTTTTAATTTTAATTTTGTCTAAGCGATTTTTGATAAATTCTGCTTTATGTGAAAATGGTTTTTCGGACAAGAATTTTCTGTAGTATCTTTGAGCGTTGCTACGTTTCCCAAGTTTATCGAAACATACGCCAATACCTGCATAAGCTTTGTAATAATCAGGATTTAGTTTTAATATTTCGTGCAAAACGGATGATGCTTCTTTATAATTTCCCAATTTCATTAAAAGTGTAGATTTATGGTCATACGCTTTTATAAATCCGGGTGAATTTTCAATTAATTTTTGGTAAATCATTAATGCTAATTCATATTCTTCGCACATTTCATGCGCCATTCCAAGTTGCAAAATTGCATCGGGGTTGTCGGGATTAAGTTGAATTGCGCAAACAAAGTTTTTTATTGCTCCGCAAGGTGAGCCGTCAAGAAGATGACAAATGCCGAGTTCAAAAAACACTTCATAACTTTTGTCATTAATAGATGATGCAATGTCAAGATATTTGATAGCTTTTGCATATTGTTTAAGGTGTTTATAGCAAATTCCCAACCCAAAATAGCTATCAAAATTATTTCTGTCTATTAAAATAGCATTAAGATAGCTTGATACAGCTTCTTTAAACATATTTTCAAGGCGTAGTGCATTTGCTTTTTCACAAAAACTGTTTTTTACAGGATTTGTGCATAATGTATTTGTATTCGATGAACTCAATTTTTCCTCACTCTCCTTTCCTATGATAGTTTTTTTTTCGGAGTTGAAGAACATCCGAATGATGTATAAGTTTATCAATCATTGGATTTATTATTTTTCTTGTGTTATAAAGTTGTTATGAAAAAGTATCTGGTTGGGTTATTAATAATTATTTTAGGGATGCCTGTACTGGCTGATGAAGTTTCACTCAGTGGAGTTGAAACGAAAAAAATAGAACTTCCGAAAACTGATATTTCGAAGAAACAATCGCTTTTGGTTAATGATGAACAAGTTTTGCAAGAACTTGTAAAACTCCAAAAAGACAAGGACGTGGAGGATATTGAAAATCTTTGGAAAGGGACTGTTGAAAACAATCAAGTTATAGGATTTGCGTTGAAAAAACTTTCTACCCCTGAAAGTCAAAGAAGGATACATTCATCTCTTATGGCAAAAACTCTTTCTGCCGTAGTTGCCGGTGCTTCATTAGCTCCATCTTTAATAGGAGCTGATTATATGACACAATCATCTGCTTTTGCGGCAGGGAGATTGGCGCAAAATTTGATTAACCGCAAAAACATACCGACTGAAATTCCTTTGACAGATACAGAATTAATAGAACTTGCCGGACTTGTTGAAAGTTTGCAAGACAAAATTATTACGGCATATTACAATTATAAGAGTTCGCTTTCTCAGTTGAAAGAAACAAGACAAAGATTGCTTTTGTATAACAAAAATTACGCAAAAGCCCTTGATGATGAGGATTTGATGGAAATTACGATTTCTTCTGCGTTGTATGATAATATGAGAGTTGAAGAATTTTATTACATGGAAAATGCTAAAAAATATCACCTTGAACTTCAAAGGCTTGCGGGGAAAAAAGTCGTAGATAAGTTGAACTTGTACCAATTCAATTTTAATTCAACTCTTGTTGGAGAAAAGGCGGTGAATAAATGAAAAAATTACTCATAACCGCTTTGATTTTGAATTTAATTTTGCCGGTTTCAGCAATCTCTCTTGATGATGTGGCAATGCCAAAACAGCCGGCTTATAGAACAGGACTTTCAGAAGAGCCGGAAAAAGAATATATGGAAGTTAAAGCAGAGGACAAAGTTAAGCAAGAATATGTAAAAAAAGATGCTGAACAATTTGATGTCTCGGATTTAACTTATGCTGATTTGAGTATTAAACAAATTTCGAGGGAAGTTGCTGCTGATCTGGAACTTGATCAGGAAGATATGGTTGGGGATTTATCTGTATTATGGCAAGGTGCAGCTTCTCAAAGTGATACAATAAATTTTGCGCTATATAAATTGGCAAATCCTGATGAGGATAAACCGGATGAAAAATCTGTAAAAAAAGTGCTTACGACTATAGCCAGTATGTCTACTCTTGTCGGTGCAGGCATGGGCAATCCTTTATTAGCCGGAGGTTCTTTAATCGGTGGAAATATATTGGGAATTATGTCACAAGATACAAAAGCTCTCAATTATAAATACACAAAAGTTACTGATGCGGATATGATTATTCTTGTTCGCAAGATTGAAGATTTGCAACAAAGAACTGTTAATTTATATTACAACTATATGATGGCTCGTAAAAGGTTAAAAATGATAGAACAAATTACGGCTGACAGAAAGAAAAATTATGACCTTTCGCAAACCATGTCGAAAGAGGTTATTCTGATTACGGATGCTTATTATAGAACGGCATTGGATAATCAGATGAAAGCACGCTCTGATTATTACGCAAAACGTGCAGCGTTAGAACAATTCGTCGGAAATGATACATTTGCGCAGTTCGAAAAAGATTTGAAAGAAAGAGAGGATAGTGAAAAATGAGAAGTGAAACGTGAAAAGTCCGTTACAGATGCTATCGTATCAAAATATATTTTCGAGCGAAGTGAGCTATAAGGTCTCACTTTTCACTTACTTACTATATATATGTTCATACCATTTAAAATAAACAACGGAATACAAAATATGCAAATTGATAGCGATTTGCTTGATAATGCTATAAAAAAACAGCAGACAGAACCTATTTTTAGATTATATGGTTGGTCGCCTGCTTGCGTTTCTTTGGGAAGAAATCAAAAAAGCGATTTTGTTGATAATGAATTGTTGAAAAGTTTGAATATTGATTGCGTTCGCCGTTTGACTGGTGGTAGAGCTTTGCTGCACGATAATGAAATTACATATAGCTATGTTTGCCCTGTTTCAACCCTTAATCACGGGGAAAATGTTACTCAGTCTTACAAAGAAATTTCGCAAATTCTAATTGACGCTTTTAAAAAGCTTGATATTGATTTAGATTTTGGTGGGGTGAAAAAACTGCAAGGACATAAAGATTATTGTATGTTAGTTTCGACCGGAGCGGATTTGTGCTGGAATAATAGAAAATTAATCGGCTCTGCGCAATTTCGAAAAGAAGGCTATATACTTCAACACGGTTCTATATTGTATGATTATGACAAGGATTTGTTGGAAAAAATATTTAAAGAAAAAGTTGATACATCTTCAATTGTCAGTGTAAAAGAAATCAATCCTAATATTACAAAACAAGATATTGTTGAATTGTTAAGTAATGTAAACCTGTAAAACCTTTGATTTACAACACTTTTGGCTATTGGCGAAATTTTATTTAAACAATTTTGGCAATTCTCTGAGATAAAAATTCTTTATATAAGTACGGGGATTAAATCACAAGGGGATTGGAAAAAATGTTTTCAGTAAATTCATTTAACAATGTATATCCAAACTTACCAGCTTACTGGTCACTAGGTAACAAAGCTAGTAGTGTAACTGGTTTAGGTGGCAACGTTGGCGAAACAAGATATTTCACTCGCCCTACTGGTTATCCTGAAGCAGCTTATTCATTGGCTACTCAAGAAGAAAACAATGCTCCTAACGGCTTGAGCCAATGGAATCCATTATTGGTTGGTATTGACTTATCTCAAGGTATGACAACAGATCCTGCATTGATTGCTCAAGGTAATCAATCAGCTTGGAACTGGGGCTTTCAAAGAGGTATGGCTGACAGATTAGCTGGTGTTGTAAGCAATCTTGCAAGCATTCAATCTCAATTGGAAACAGTTTTGAAAAACGACAAATTGACTGCTCCTCAAAAACAAAAATTGCAATCAGCTCTTGATAAAATTAAAGCAGTAAAAGAAAAAGCTGAAAAAATGGTTCAATCAGGCAATTTGAAACAAGAAGAAGTTGAAGCAGTTCAAGGCGAAATCGCTGAAGCTATTTCAAACGCAAGCAAAACCGCAGAAGCAGTTATGAAAAACGTAACTGAAGGCAAAGGTGGAGTTGATGAAGCTGATGATACAGATGCAGCTGACGAAACAACTTCTACTGAAGAAGATAGAAAAGCAAAAGAAGCTAAAAAAGCAGCAAAAGCAAAAGCTGATAAAAAGAATAAAGATGAAGCAGCTGGTATTGTTGGATTAATCTTCGATGCAGTTGATGGTTTTGGTACTAAAAACGAACAATTGAAAAATGCTGTAGACAAAATTAATGCAAACAACGTAATTGATGTATTCGACTCTTGGAACAAAAACTACAAAGCTAAAGAAGGAACTTTGGTTCAACGTATCTATGATGATGAATTTTGGTACGATGGCGGAAATAAATATGTAGAAACAATCACTGCTGCACTTCAAAAGAAAGCTGAAGCACTAGGTATTTACTCAGAATTAATTAAAGAATTTACAACAATTACTTCTGAATTAAGTGCAAAATTCAACACTGATGAAAAGAAAGTTGCTCAAGCAGTAGAAACAATTTACGAAAGAGTAAAAAAAGCCGAAGCAGACAGTACACAAAAAGCAGAAAAAGCTGATGCTGATAAAAGAGCAGAAGCTGCTAATAAAAAATCTGAAAAAGAAAGAAAAGCTCAAGAAAAAGACAACGAAACAAAAGCTCAATTCGTAGCTGATATGCGTGAAATTTTGAAAGATGACAAAGCTGAAATGTCTGACAAAGTTCAATACAAGGATGGTAACTTTGTAATCAGAGTTGAAGGCAAAAACTACTACGGCGAAGATTATGTTGAACTTGCTCAAGCTCTTAAAGATGCTGGCTATGAACCGGAACAATACTTGAAGAAAGGTTCAGTAAACAAAAAAGCATAGAAAAGTTTTATTAATTAATGATTCCTCATATTTGGTAGAAAAAAGTAGAAGAAATTTAGTAGGTTAATGTGTGAAAAGTTAGTCCCCAAAAAGGGGACTTTTTTTTGTGCGGACAAAGTCCGTATCGTTAAAGATAAGTGAATTGTGAGTGGTGATGTAAGGTGGGGGCTAGTTTTATACCATAAAAAAAAGACCGGCGTGAAAAGATTTTTCCGGTCTACAAAAAGATTCGAACTTTTTTGTGCGAATTAACTTCGCATAAATGAGGCGATACCACGCCCCTGTATTTCTAACATTCGCTATTGCTCATGAAGAAATACTTCCCCGCCCGCAATGGGTGGGGATTAAACTTTCTATTTGCTGAACAATACTGCTCTAGCTGGTGCAGAGTTTGGCAATACTGTTGAATCATAGAATACTACAGGATAGATATCTGTAGGATTTTTGATTTGACAGTCGCTACCTGTTTTATTGTCACATTGAACAATTCTGTTAGGAGCTTTTACACCATTAACGTCAATAACTCCCTTACAAAGTTTTTTTGTTGCACCTTCTGCTTTAGTACAGTTAGTTGCTTTGGTTGGATCATAAGAGAACATAATACCATCATTGAAGAATAATGTGGTGTTTGCTGCGTCTAAAGCAGTAGTTGTAGTTAGCCCTGCGCCTTGCCCCGCAGTACTTACATTAATTTTGTATTGATTGTCTTTTGCATCTTTTATTGCATCAGATTTTTCACTACATTTTGTCGTATCAGTACATGCTTTTCTAACGACATTCATTCTGACTTCAAGCATGTCTTGAATTTTGTAAGTAGAGTTATCCGCATCAGCGAAGTTCCATTCATCCAAAGCAACGTTCAATGTTACTGCTTGTGACAAAGCTGATAATGCTTTTTTGTAAGCAGTTTTGTATTGCGCACCTTGTGTTTGGTTCATCAAAGTAGGCATTGTCATAGCTGCTACAACACCGATGATACCTAATGTGATTAATACCTCTGCCAATGTAAACCCAAGCTTACATGAATTGTTGCAGTGAGCTACGTGCGTAGCACCTTCTGCAAGTGTGAAGCCCATACTCTTGTTTGATAATCTCATAATCATTTCCACCTTTCTTATTTATATACATGTCTATTATACGATATTAATATCAATTTGTCAATATTATTGATATAAATATCATTATATAGTCCTAAAATTGTCTATATATTTTAATTAAGGTATATGATGAAATTAGATAAAGAAATTATTGGCAAAAAAATTAGACAAATACGTATAGAAAGAGGGTTTTCACAAGAAAAATTGTCAGAAAAAATCGATATTTCTCCACGTCATATGTGTACTATTGAGAACGGAAATTCTATTCCATCATTAGAAACATTTGTTAAGATTGCTGAAATTCTTGATATAGATATCAATGATTTCTTCAACTTAACCCCCGCCAATAATGACACACTCCGAACAGAGATATATGAATTAGTTCAAACCTCCTCTGTGCCGGAACTTCATCTTATTAAAGACTTAATTTTAGCCGTTAGAAAAAATGTATTACATACGTAGTCCTCTGTGACAATGTTGGTCTAAAGTACTTCAAATATTAGTGGGAAGGTTTTGCTACGCACGTAGCCCATTGTGACAATATCTGAGTTAGATGTCTAGATGCAAAGACGCATAGAGGCAAAGTCTGTATCAAAATAAAAATAATATTATTATCTCGCCCCTTGAGGGAGACAAAGGGAACCGCAGAGCTGAGGCGATGCGTGTGACCCTGTCTGCCTTGTGCTGAGAAGAAATTTCTTAGCGAATGTTATGAGCTTAGAAATTTCAGAGAGGGGTAAAATTAATTGTTTGAATTATTTTATATTTCGTAGATTGCTGGAGCTTTTTAAGATTTTTCCCTTACGGGATAGCACCCACCTAACCTCCCTTGTTAGGGAGGAAATTTTATTTTATTCAAGATTGTAACAGTTTCTTATCAATTCCAAAATTTTTCTAAAGATTTCTTTAATCTTTGTCGATACATATTAAAAAGGAAAAATTATGGAGATTAGCAACAACACATTTTCTGCGGCAATCAGAAAATATGAAAACGAAATAAAGGCAGAAGAAACTGAAGAAATTCAAGATGAAACTCCTGCGACTGTTAAAGAATTTGCTGAGCAGCAAGCTGCTCAATCTCAAACTGCGTCAAATCCTTCAGGTGATTGTTTTGTAAGAACTGATGGCGAAATTACAACTATCTCAAATATAGATGTTAAAGTGGGTGAATCAGCTGAAAATGTTGATGATGCTCAAAATATGACGGCTGCGAAATATGCGAGTATGTCTAGTTACAGTTCAGAAGAATTGAATTATATCAAACAATTAATATATAATTCTCACCACTCATTTATTGCAAACTTCATGGATGCAGATTCGTTTTTTGACTACGTAAATACTAAGAAAAATTCCGCTATAACTAAAACCTCCGGCATAACTCGTTCTCAATTAATTGAATTAACTCAAAATGATGATTGGGAAGATAGTCACAAAGACTTTTTCGGTTCATTAAATCGTTCTTTTTACAGTTTGGATAATGACGATAATGGAACTCTTTCTTATAGCGAAGTTAAAGAGTTTTTGAACACATATTTAAAAAAAGACGGGTATTCAAATTTTAATCAACAGGTTCAAGCATATTCTAACGAAATTCAGAAGAAGTTTGATAATGCAGCATCTGGAGCAAAAATTGATTTGGCAATAAAATATACAAGAGATTATCTTACTGCTGCCGGATTGAATAATCAGTTGAAGGCATTGGACAGATTACTAAATAATGCTGGAGAAGATTTGTGGACAGATGCAGATCATCACAGAGGACAAATTTCTTTCAGAGATTTAAACCCTAATTGGCAACAAGGACAACCATATACATTAGGTGCATACTCTAGTTCAGTTTGGCCTATAGAATATACTAATTCGAATTCTAATACTAAACCTAGTGGTAGAGAAAATAGTAACGGTTCTTTTACGCAAGATGTTGGGATATTCGCATCAGATAAGGATTCAAAAGATAATAATGATCCAACAAATCAAAGTAAGAATGTGGATGCCGGTATTGCTCTTGATATTTCTTATTTAGATAAAGGTCAAGCTTGGGAAGAATTGGTTGCCACTCTAGTGCATGAGTTAACTCATGCAACAAGTTATCAATATTCAAATGCTGCTTCGGAGTATAAAATAACTGCAGATAATGTAAATAGTTTAAAAAATATGGGCGTTTTTAAGACAGATGAAGAATATAATTTAGCATTGCAAAATGTAAATGAATTAAATAACGCCTATCAAAATTACTATTTAGGAAGTGATTATAAATGGCATAACCATGATAATGATGCACTATTGCAGGATAAATATCAGCAATTTTTAAATAAATTTGCGTATCTTGGAGCTGCTGCATCAGGTGAATACATAGCTTATCAGGCAGATGCAGATTATCTTGACAGTATTGGCGGAGATATTTTTACAAAAGGGTCTAATATGAGTGTTGATGGTGAGGATGAACAACAAACAATAATAGATCATATTGACCAATGCGGCTACAATGACGGTGGAAATCAACCATTACCTGACTGGAAATGGTGGAGTTACGCATAAATTCATTTTTTATGATAAGATATTTCTATGAGTTTTCAAGAGAAATATTTGTCGATTTTAGAAATTGTTCAGCCTGAAATAGAACAAATTAAAGAAAAAATGTTTGATGGAATTGAGGTTCAAGAGCCTTTGAAATCCAAACTTTTTGATGTTTTGAATGCACCTTCCAAGCATATTCGTTCTGTTGTTTCTATTTTGTATCTAAAAGCTTTGGGAATAGAAATTGATGAAAAACAAATTCTTTTCCAATCGGCGATTGAGCTGGTACATAATGCCTCATTAATCCATGATGATGTGATAGACGAGAGTAGTAAAAGACGTTCCGTGAAAACTATAAACTCTGAGTTTGGTAATAAATTGGCGGTAATTGTTGGGGATTACTTGTTGTCTGTTGCTTTGAAGAAAATACGAAAGCTAAATAGCCCTGTAATTATTGATATGTTTGCTCAAACGCTTGATGACATGTGTCAGGGTGAAATTATTCAGGATTTTAATAAATATAAAATTACGACAATAGAAGAATATATAAAAAAGACTGAACTAAAAACGGCAAAACTATTCGAAACAGCGCTTTGTGGAGGAATTGAGCTTGTAGCTCCCCACCTCGAAAAATTAAACTCATACCATCGCCACTTGGGGAGAGGGCAGGGAGAGGGGCTAAAAATTAACGCTTCTGATTTCGCTCGCAATTTTGGTATTGCTTTTCAAATTCGAGATGATTTAATTAATGCCAAAACCACTCAAAACGATATTAAAGATGGAATTTATACTGCTCCGTTGATTTTTGCAGGTTCGGCTGAAAATTTTTCGAGCGGTATTGAAAAAACACAAGTTTTGTTAAATAATTACGTAGATAGTGCGCAAAAACAGATTGATTTGTTGAGAGAGTGTGAGTACAAATCTGCGCTTACAAAGCTTTTAGGACTTATTAGAGATGAATAAAATTAAAGAATATGTACAAAAAATAAAAGAAAATTACCTTAAAATCAACCCAAATGTTAGAGAAATCATTGAAACTGTTGTTTTTGTCGTTGTAATGGTAATTATAATCAGGTTTTTTGTTGGCGAAATCCGTTGGATTCCGTCAGCGTCAATGCGCCCGACATTAATTGAAGGTGATAGAATTGTCGTAGAACGTTTTTCAAGATTTTATTCAAAGCCGAAACGTGGCGATATAATGGTGTTTTACCCTCCATTTGAAAAGCTCCCGAATACTCCTTGGAGAGTTTTTTCTCGATTGACGGGCTTTTTCTGCAAAGATGTTGCCTATATTAAGAGGGTAATTGGTACTCCGGGGGATAAATTTGAGATTAAGACTGATGAAAATGGCAAAAGTACGGTTTATATTAACGATAAACCATTGACAGAACCTTATATTGCTACAGAATACTATGATAAACCTTGCACAGAAGACATGGTTTGTGGGCCTGTTATAATTCCTGAACACAAATATTTGATGATGGGTGACAATAGAGGAAATTCATTTGACGGCAGATGGTGGGGCTTTTTGCCGGAAGATAGATTTATCGGGCGTGCAGTTGTGCTTTTCTGGCCGTTGAATAGAATTAAAGGGCTATAATTAATGCAGTTCGCTTTGCTCGAAAATATATTTGGCGTATGCTCGTAAAGAACTTAATGCCTTATAGTCTTATAGCCCTAATATCTTATAATTTACATCAACATGTGATAATATTTCATGTAATCTGCCATGATTTGTGAACTTGTGGCATTTGCTACTGTTGCTTTCATCTCTTGATTTCGGTCTGTTTCGGTTGTTTTTTGAACCTTTTCAGTTTCTTTGTTATCAGGTGTATTCTGTTGAATTTTTTCTTGTTCTTGAACCTGTGAAGCGTATTCTGCAACAGCAGCTTTAATTTCTTCTCGTAAGGCCTTATCGCCTGAATATGAGCCTGTTGACTGGATTCCATTTTCTTGGAATTCGCCTAAAATTTCTGACCATTCGCTATAATTTGTTATGGTAGAACCTTGCGCTTGAGCTGCAGCCTGCGCTTTTTTTAGTTCATCTTCTGATTGAATACCGTCAACTTTTATTGCCATGATAAAATCCTCAATATAATCTCTCTAAATATATATAAGTATATTATTCCCGTCGGATTTCAGAAAATATAAAAGTTGTAATATTTGTTAATAATTAAAATTTGAAATCTAAAAGTTGAGAAATTGTCATTCCTAAAGCATTTGAAATTTGTAGCAAATTTGTATAACGAATATCTGCATTTCCTCGTTCAATTTCGCTAATTGTTCTGCGTGAAACCATTGATTTTTCTTCTAAATCTTCTTGGCTCAAACCTTTGCGTAAACGTTCATATCTTATTTTTTGCCCCAATTGAAGTAATCGTTCATCTTTCATATTTAAATCCTATAATATTGACAAAGATTTAAAAATGTTAAATAATGCAGGAAAGAGTGATTTTTTACATATCTTAGTTGATACAAATGGGGTTAAAAAGCCGAATGTGTTTGGTAAAGATGTTTTCACATTTATTCTTGCATTAAATGATAGAAAACCGTTGAAAAGTTGGGGATGTAGCGACACAACCAGAGGAACAGCTCTCAAATGTTGTAAAAATGATTCCTCTAAGTGTACAGGTTTGTTAGAATTTGATAACTGGGAATTTAAAAAAGATTATCCTTGGCGATAATTTGTTTAATTAAAAATAAAATAATTAGAAATGTTAAGAAAAATTTACAAAATCCTGAAAAGTTGCTCTTATAAGGATTTTTTGAGATACAAGTGTTTGTTGGTAGTGTGGCGTTTTTAGAAAAACAATCACAGGTTTATATACATCAAATGCTCCAAAAACATGTCTATACTGCTTGCAAACTAATATTTAGCAAGTAAGATTATTTATGATGCACAATTGTGCTGTAATGCCGAAATTTGAAAAGGAAATAACTAAATGGCAAAAGACGTAATAGAACTAGAAGGTACTATTTTGGAAGCTATGCCTAACGCAATGTTTAGAGTAAAGCTTGAAAATGACCACGAAATACTTGCTCATATATCAGGAAAAATTAGAAAAAATTTCATAAGAATTTTGCCTGGAGATAAAGTTAAAGTCGAAATGACCCCTTACGATTTGAGCAGAGGTAGAATAACTTTTAGACTTAAATAATGTACACAAAACATAAAGGAAAAGACAATGAAAGTAAGATCATCAGTAAAACCAATGTGCGATAAGTGCAAATGTATTAAAAGAAAAGGCAGAATTGCCGTAATTTGCGAAAACCCTAAGCACAAACAAAGACAAGGTTAGTAAAAGGCGTTAAGGCGCTAGGGCAATAAGGCGTAAGTCTTTTTATAAAATGATTAAAGATACTCTCTTAGTAACTTGATATCACTTAAAACCAGCCGAAGTTACGGGCAAAATCGGTAACTGGTGAGGAAGTATTTAACCCTCATACACAAAAAAATCTAACAACAAGAAAGGAAATTAAACAATGGCAAGACTATCAGGGGTAGATTTACCTCGTAACAAAAGAATGGAAATCGCGTTAACATATATTTACGGGATTGGACCAACTAGAGCTAAGAAAATTCTTGAAGCTACAAAAATTTCACCGGATTTGAGAACAGACGACTTAACAGATGAAGATATCAAATTGTTAAGAAACGAATTAGCTAACTACCACATTGAAGGTGATTTAAGACGTGAAGTTTCATTACACATTAAACGTCTTCAAGAAATCGGTTCTTACAGAGGAATGAGACACAAACGTAATCTTCCTTGCCGTGGTCAAAGAACAAAAACTAACGGAAGAACTAGACGTGGTAAAAAAGGCTTAGCTATCACTAAGAAGAAAACAGTTTAGTGATGCCGGCGCTAAGGCAATAAGATAATAAGGCAATAAGTATTTACACTGATTACTATAAATTAAACGCCCTATTGTCATAAAGACTTAAGAACTAAAAATAAAAAACATAAAGGAAAGTAAAAATGGCAAGACCAGTAAAAACAAAGAAAAAAGAAAAGAAGAACGTATTGCAAGGTGTTGTTCACATTCAATCAACATTCAACAATACAATCGTAACTTCAACTGATACACAAGGTAATGCTATTGCTTGGGCAACAGCAGGTGCTACAGGTTTTAAAGGTGCTAGAAAAGGTACTCCGTTTGCAGCTCAATCAGCTGCTGAATTAGTAGCAAAAAAATCAATTGACCAAGGTATGAAAAAAGTTGAAGTTCATATCAAAGGACCTGGTTCAGGTAGAGAAACTGCAATCAGAGCAATTCAAGCTGCAGGTTTGGAAATTACATTGATTAAAGATGTAACTCCTATTCCTCACAACGGATGCCGTCCACCTAAAAAACGTAGAGTATAGCGGATTTGGCTAGTGCGCCGTGTGAGCTTGTGCGAGCTGAGTATTTATATAAGGCGAGCAACAACAAGTGAACCCAGCACGACCTAACAAGAAACTGGATGGAACGGAATAAATTTAATAAAAATTTATGTAGTGAAATGAAAAGTTTCGAGTTGCCAATAATCCAAGACAAAAAATAACCGCAGGGGCTTGCTTTTAAGCCAAAAAGTAGACCATAGATGCCCTGCAAAAAGTAAAGGAGAAAATAATGGCTAGATATACAGGACCTTCAAACAAATTATTTAGAAATAAAAAAGTTAAAGATTTGTCTAACAGAAAATTAACTTCTTCTATGAAACAAAATGCTTCAGGTCAGCATGGCGCAGTTAGAAAGAAACTTTCTGAATACGCAATTCACTTAGCAGAAAAACAAAAAATTAGATTTACATATTTAGTAAGCGAAAAACAATTCGCAAAATATTACAACGAAGCAGCTAGAAGAAAAGGCGTTACTGGTACTATCTTGTTGCAAATTCTTGAATCAAGATTAGATAACGTTCTATTCAGAGCTGGTTTGGGTATCACTCGTAAACAAACAAGACAAATCGTTAATCACGGTCACGTTCTTGTAAATGATAAAAAAGTTGATATTCCATCATACCTTGTTAAAGCTGGCGATGTAATCACAATTAAATCAAAAAGCAATGCTTTCATGAAAAGTGTTGGTGAATTAATTGATATGCCTTGCTCAGCAGCATGGTTGACAGTTGATAAAGAGGCTCTAAAAATCACTTTCGATAGAATTCCTGAAAGAGAAGAATTAGACCCAGATTTCAAAGAACAACTTGTAATTGAGTACTACTCTAAATAGCGAGTGAGCTAGGGTTGTAGGTAAAGTGATTTACTCAAACCCGTTAAGCACAAGCGAGCAAGACAGACTTAAAACTGTCAAAAACAAATAGTTAATCGAAAAACTAGGAGATTAAATAAAATGGAATTAAAAATTAAATGTGTTAATACAACGACAAGTTCTGACGGCTCACAATACGGTAAATTCGTTATTGAACCGTTAGAAAAAGGTTTTGGTACAACAATTGGTAACTCATTAAGACGTGTTCTTTTGTCTAGCCTTGAAGGTACAGCAGTTACTGCGGCTAGAATTGAAGGTATCACTCACGAATACACTGCAATTCCGGGTGTATTAGAAGATGTTATTGATGTAATGCTAAACCTTAAAGGATTGGTTGTAAAAACTGATTCCAAAGAACCTCAACAACTTAGAATAGATGTTGATCGTCCAGGTGCAGTACTCGCAAGTGATATTCAGCTTCCTGCAGGTGTTAAAGTTGTTAACCCTGACTGGTTGATTTGTACTGTTGCAGATGGTGGTAGCTTCCATGCTGAAGTTACTGTTGAAACAGGCAAAGGATACGTTGCTCACGATGTTCCAAGAGATTCAAAAGGCGTTTCAATCGATGTTCTTCCTATCGATGCAACATTTATGCCAATTAAACGTGTTAGCTACAATGTAGAAAGCACTCGTGTTGGCGATTCAATCGACTTTGATAAATTAACTCTTGAAATCTGGTCTAACGGATCTATTGATGTTACAAACGCATTGAGCCAAGCAGCTAACTTATTGATTGACCACTTTATGCAAATTGCTGCTATTACTGGTCAACCGGTAATCACTCCTTCAATGGCTATTGAAGAAGAAAAAGATGAAGATGCTAACACTCCTACAATGACAATTGAAGAATTGGAATTGTCTGTTAGAGCTTACAATTGCTTGAAACGTGCAAGCATCAATTCAATGGCTGAATTGTTGAAAAAATCAGAACATGATTTATTAAACATTAAAAACTTCGGTAAGAAATCTTCTGACGAAGTAATCGAAAGACTTCATCACTTCGGTTTAGATTTAGCTCCAAACCCTGAAGTTGAAGAAGAAGTATAATTTAAAAGGCATTTGGGGCATTAAGTTGCCCCCTAGAGCCTTATTAACTCAGTAACTTAACAATAATAAAATATAAAGGACAAAAAAATGAGACACCAAACTAAGAAAAATATGCTCGGAAAGGCAAAAGATCAAAGAGATGCTTTGTTGCGCTCTTTAGCTACCGAACTTTTTGTACATGGTGAAATCAAAACAACTATGGCTAGAGCAAAAGCTTTACAACCATATGCTGAAGAAATTATCACCCTTGCAAAAAGAGGCGATCTTCACGCTCGTCGTCAAGCAGCTAAATTCATTTTTGACAAAGAAACTGGCAAATTCATGGATTTAACATCAGGCGAAGTTTTTGATGCTCCTCAAGCAGACAAAAAATTAGCTGACGAAACAGTTTTGAGAAAACTTTTCGTAATTATCGGTAAAAAATATTCTGACCGCAAAGGTGGTTATACAAGAATATTCAGATTACCTCCTAGACGTGGCGACGCTTCTGAAATGGCTTTAATCCAATTGGTATAAGCCTATGCGTTATGCGCTTCAAGTTCAGTATATTGGAAAGAATTACGCCGGAAGTCAAATTCAGTTTGAGAATGGCGTAGAGATTGAAACTCCGACTATACAGGGTGAACTTGAAAAAGCAATCAGTACATTGATATTCGGTGATACCGAAAATAAAAACCGACAAGTTAAAACAATCTTTTCCGGAAGAACTGACAGGGGTGTTAATTCTCAAGGACAAGTTGCTCATTTTGACACAGACAAATCTATTGTTGCTTCAAAGTTTGTCTACCAGTTGAATGAGATTTTGCCGAAAGAAATTTCTGTTAGTGACTTGACTGAAGTTGATGGAAGGTTTCATGCTCAAAAATCTGCCAAACGCAGATTTTACAGGTTCGTTTTTATTAATCGAAAATGTAAAAATGCTTTTGATGGTGATTTGATGAGAGTGAAATTCCCAATCAATATTGAAAGAATGCAAAAAGCTTTGAATTATATTCTGGGCGAGCATGATTTCACAAGTTTCAAAAGTTCCGGAACGCTAAACCCAAGCAAAGTTTGTTTTATTGAAAAAGCCGATTGCAGAAAGGTCGGTGACAAAGTTATTATTGATATTGTTGGAAACAGATTTCTATATAATATGGTAAGAACAATTGTCGGTACCCTTTTAGAGATAGAAGGGCATAATCTTCCTGCAGAACGTATGGAGCAAGTTTTGATGGCTTGTGACAGACGGGAAGCGGGGCAAACAGTCAGTCCTTACGGGTTGACACTAGTGAAAGTAGAATACTAAAACTCACAAGAGTTTAAAGATAAAACGGAGATAAAGCATGAAAACATATTCAGCAAAACCTCTTGAAGTTGAAAGAAAATGGTATTTAATCGATGCTGAAGGAGAAATTCTTGGCAGATTAGCTGCTAGAGTAGCAAATATTTTAAGAGGAAAAAATAAACCTGAATACACTCCAAACGTTGATACAGGTGATTTCGTTATTGTAATCAACGCTGACAAAGTTTTGGTTTCAGGTAAAAAAGAAACTGATAAAATTTATTACCACCATACAGGTTTTCCTGGTGGTTTGAAATCAGCAAGCGTAAAAGAATTACGTGAAAAAGATGCAAGACTTTTAATTGAAAAAGCTGTTAAAGGTATGCTTCAACACAACACATTGGGTGATACTCAATTCACTAAATTGAAAGTTTACAATGGACCTGAACATCCACACGCAGCTCAAAAACCAATCGTGTTGGAAAAGGAGGCTAAATAATGGCAGATAAAGAAATTATGGCTACTGGCCGCAGAAAAACCTCTATTGCAGTTGTTAAACTTGTAAAAGGTAAAGGCAGAATTTTTGTTAACGGTAAAACATTGAAAAACTATATCGGTAACAGACCTGCAATCGAAATGTTAGTTTACAGACCTTTAGTTTTGACTGACAACCAAGAAAAATATGATGTAAGAGTTAAAGCAGTAGGTGGCGGTATCGTTGCTCAATGTGGTGCTATCAGACATGGTATTTCAAGAGCTTTGGTTAAAGCTAACGAAGAATATAAAAACGTATTGCGTTTAGAAGGTTTGTTAACTCGTGATCCACGTGTTAAAGAACGTAAAAAATACGGTCGTAAACGTGCAAGAAAACGTTTCCAATTCTCAAAACGTTAATCTGCTTGCAGGTTTTGCAACAAAAAATATTCAAAAAGAACGGTTTTTTGCCGTTCTTTTTTTGTTGTTATAACTTTATTATATGGGGGCTTAAAAAATGTTAACTTATGTAACGAAAAAGGTAAGTTGTGAAATTGGAAGTTTTCAAAATACTTTATATAAGTACGAGAGATTAAAAAGAACATAAGGAGAGATGAGATGACTTTTTTAGCATTGGATGCACAGAAAAATTTATTTACATTGCAGAAAAGCCAACTGCAATTTGAGCAAACACTTGTAATGAGCAGAGCAAATTACATTACAAAACAAATGGGTTATAGAGCGCAAGAGTTACAAGATCAAGAGATTGATACTGATGATGATCCGACTTATATCCAGTTGCAGCAGGAAGAATCGTATCTTGAAACTCGACAGGATTCGTTGGATTCGCAGATAAGTTTGATGGAAAATGAAATTTCAAGCTTGAAGAACCTTGTAAATAGCAATATTAAGTCTTCTTGCACATTGAACTTAATCGGTGGCTAGTGCTAAATACTTGATATTAGAATATTTATTTACAAATATTCGTCATCTTGAGCGTTAGCGAAAGATCTTATTAAGATTCTTCGGGCTTAAATTATCAATTGCCCTCAGAATGACATACTTATTTCCTAGCCAATTCCACAGTATTGAGCATCAAAGATGCAATAGTCATTGGGCCTACACCGCCCGGAACCGGAGAAATATATGCGGCAGTTTTAGAAACATTTTCGAAATCTACGTCGCCACTGATTTTTCCGTTCTCATCTCTAAAAATTCCCACATCAATAACAACACAATCAGATTTTAACATTTTTTCCCCTATAACTTTTTTACCTACTGCTGACACGATTATATCAGCAGTTTTTGTTATTTCAGAGAGGTTTTTGGTGTGGCTATGACACATTGTGACAGTTGCATTGCGTTTCAAAAGCATTTGTGCAACAGGTTTCCCAACCAAGTTTGAACGCCCGACAACTACTATGTTTTTACCCTCCAATTTAATGTTGTATTCATCCAAAAGTAATAAAATTCCTTTTGGGGTGCAAGGATACACGTAAGGTTCTTCGCCTGAAAATAATTTGCCTAAGTTGTAGGGGGTTAAACCGTCAACATCCTTTTGCGGTAATATTGCATCAATTATTCTGTTTTTGTTAATATGCGCAGGAAGTGGCAATTGAACGAGTATAGCTGTAACTTTTTCATCAGAATTAAGCTCTTTTATTTTATTTAAAAGTTCTTCTTCTGAAATATCAGACGGGTATTCTATTGAAAGTGAGTTAATTCCAAGTTTTTCGGCAGTCTTTTTTTTGTTGCGAACATAAATTTGGCTTGCAGGATTTTCTCCAACCAAAATTACTGCTAAGGTTGGTTTTTGCTGCATTTTATCGAGTTTTGCTTTCAAACTCTCAAAAATCTTATCTCTTAACATTTTCCCATCTAAAATTATAGCCATCTTACTCCCTTACTTGAGGTAAATTCAATCTAAAATAAAACTGTTTTATTGCGTCTTGAACGATTGTGGATTCTCTATCCATAGAGTGAGTTTTTAAATCTTCGTCAATTGGAATTACACCTAATACGTCAAGATCGTAGCGTTTCAAAAATTCATATAGAGCATTCAAATCAGAACCGTCAGCCTTGTTAATGACAACACCTAATTGATTTCCTGCAGCGTACTTTGCGCTAAATTCTTCAATTCGTTTCGCAAGATGAGCGCTTTCATCTGTCGGATTTGCAACAATTAAAGTTGTATCAATATCAGTGTCCACAAGTTGATTTAAATATTTTAAGTCAAATTCGCAGTCAAAAATTACGATATCATATCTTTCAATAAGCTTTAAAACAGCATCATTGATTTGACTTGTAATCGGGCAACGACAATCTTTTGACCCAACAAACCATGAAACAATAATATCTGTATTTTCGTCTAATGAAACAACAATGTCTTCCATCGCCCATTCAACATATTCTTGTTTAGACATTCCTTCTGGAATACCTGTTTTGTACTCATGTTTTCCGCTTCTGATACCGTAAATTGTATTTCTGATATCAAGACCGAAACTGTGACCGAGTTCGCTTGTTAAATCATTATCAAATAGAAGAATTGATTTTTCAGGAAAATATTCTTGAAAAACTCTTAAAAATCCTTTTACAACGGTTGTTTTTCCGCTACCACTTTTCCCTGTGACTGCTAATTTAAAAGTCATAAACCTCTCTTTATAAAAAAACGAAGGCATATTTTTCAAAAGAAATGAAAAACAATGTCTTCGTTTTTATTGTTTCATAATACCTATTCTGCTGCTTCTTCAGCAACTTCTTCAACAGCTTCTTTAAGAACTTCTGAAGCAGTAACAACAATAGCTAATTCACATTTAACTTTAGAAGTTAATTTGATTAACATAGTGTATTCACCAACTTTGTTGATTGGTGCGTTCAAAGAAACGTTCTTTCTGTCGATTTCGATACCAGATTTTGCCAATAATTCTTCAGTCAATTTTTTAGTAGTAATTGTACCGAACAATTTACCAGATTCACCTGCTTTTGCAGAAAGTTCAAGTTTAGCAAATTCTTCAATTTTCTTAGCTGTTTCAAGAGCTTCTGCGTGTAATTTTTCTTGTTTAGCTTTAATTCTAGCTAAATTCTTTTCTCTGTTTTCCAAAGCGCCTTTAGTAGCAACTTCAGCAACTGATTGTGGAAGCAAAAAGTTTCTAGCGTAACCGTCTTTTACAGTAACGATATCGCCTGCTTCACCTAGGTTTTGAACATCTTTTTTCAATATAACCTGCATTTTATATCTCCTTATATTTATAATAATTGTACTATTTATATTCGCAAGTACCCTAATACTACACTAAACAAAACTTAATGTCGAGAGTTTTTTTCGGATTGTAAAGAAAATAAGTGGTTAGAGGTAAAGAGGCAATTTTGGTATTGATGTCAAAAGCGGCTCGTTTAAGTGAAACATGAAAAAACCGTATCGGAAAAGATAATCGAATGTTGATTGGTGAATAGTGAGTAGACCGTATCATTAAAACTACGGGAGAGGGTTAAATGCGGTGGAAGAATTGGGATACCCTCTTGAAAAACTTAAAAAAATCTGTTAAAATAGAAATGTTCATAGGAAGAAAGAGAGGAATTTAGTATGAAATTCAAAGAAAACAAGCTCATCGGGGGGGGGGCAATCGCCGAATAACCTCTCATAACAATGGTTTTAGTTCGTTTTATGGTAGCATTAAAACAAATAAAAAATTGGATTGTTTCGGTTCAGTAGAACCTCACAATGACGAAAATATAACTAATACATGTCATTGCGCACTTGTTGCGCAATCTGGTATTTGTCATGATTGTGAAAAAACTGCACAATTAGCACCCACCTCAATCCTCCCTCATAAGGGAGGACGTGGCTCTCAAACTTGTTTCCAACAAAAGCGAAATTTTTCTGAAAAGGTCTATTCACGTTTCACTTCTCACTTTTCACAAAAATCTGCCGCTTTCACTCTTGCAGAGGTCTTAATCACTCTCGGTATCATCGGTGTTGTTGCTGCGGTAACTATTCCTTCATTAGTACAAAAATACAGAGAAAATGTTTTAATGGCTCAATTTAAAAAATCTTACGCTACAGTTGCAAACGGTTTTAGATTGTCGGAAATTGATAATGGAGATATGAAGGATTGGCCTATTGGTCCCCAGATGAATATTGAGGAATATTGGACAATCTATATTAAACCCTACTTTAATTCTCCACAAATTTGCATTAATGAAAACGATTGTGGTTATAGTTATGTAGATAGAGTGAAATGGTCTGGTTTGTGGTGGTCTTTAGAAACAAATGAATCAAGAATCTTGTTTAAATTGGTTGACGGAACAGTTATTTTCTTGCCTAACTATACGACCGATAATAATGATAGGCCTAGCTACGTTAATTATTTTTATATAGATGTTAACGGAGCTAAAAAGCCTAATAAATTATGTTATGATGTGTTCAAATTTCAAAAAGGAACAGACAAAGGAATTACTCCTATTGAATGTGCTGCAGAGGTAATTGGAAATAACTGGAAAATTCCGGCAAACTATCCTTACTAGAATTAATAATAAAAATAATGCGGCTACAGATACTATAGATATTATTTTATTGCTGGAAAATAATATCGGATACCTTTGTCAGAACGCCATCTTACGTATCCTGTTTTTGGCGTTTTATCAATGTCCATAACGCTCACTAATGCCCAGTTCCCTCTGACCAAGTTCAAGTTAATCTTTATTGGCATATTAATCGTTCCAATGATTTGGGATTTGTCATCAGTGGATGCGTGCAAATCTTTCGCTTCTTCAGGAGCTTCTTTCAAGATATTAAGACCATATTTCCTTCCATACATATTGTAAAACATTACCCAAGTTGAAAATCTATACGGATCGTCTTTTTTTATCCAACCTCTTGCACCTGTAGAATTGTTATAGATTACCTGAACCCAATCTTCTGTATCATCTGTAACTGTCAGGTATCCCAAGTTTTTTGCAGGAATATAAACCAAAAACAAGTCTTGTGGTTTTACGCTTTCAGGAAAAATTTTTTCGCTAATCCAACTTATACTGTGGACAAGAGTAGAACTTTCATCCGGCTCACTATAAAGAATAATTTCGTTTGGAGCTTGATATACTCCAAGTGTGCTAATTGGTTGAGTATTGACATATTGCGGAACAACATCTGCACTATATACTTTGATTTGTGATAATAACAATATCGCAAGTATTAATAAAAGTTTTTTCATTTTACTTTCCTCTTTATAGTTTGTCTTGCATTCTTGCCATTTGAATTTCTTGAGAGAATTATTCTCTAAAGCTGATTTCTGCATAAGTTTTTTGCAATTTAGTACGAACATTGTTCATTTGACGGTCAATAACTTCATCGGTTAATGTTGCGTTTTCATCTTGCATTTTTATACGAAAAGCAAGGCTCTTGAAGCCTTTTTCAATGTTTTCGCCTTGATATACGTCAAAAACTTCGCTACCTTTAAAGATGTTTTGTTGAACTGCACCTTTAATAACTCTTTGAATATCGTCAAATGAAACTTCTTCGTTGATTACGAAAGCCAAATCACGACGAACTTCCGGGAATTGAGGAAGTTTTTTAAATCTAACAGTGTGTTCTTTGATAATAGAAATCAAGCTATCAAGGTTGATTTCAAACATAAATACATCTTGACCTTTGATTTTCAATTTGTCTTTCAAGATTGGATGAATTTGTCCGAAATACCCGATGCAAGTTAAGTTTTTACCCAAAACATTAACTTTTGCACTTCTGTATGGGTGCATATAATCAATATCTTCACATGGTGTAAGTTTAATTCTTTTAGTTACACCAAGTTCTTCAAACAATTTTTCGATAATACCTTTAAGTGTATAGAAATCTGTGTGAGATTTAACTTGCCATTTAGAATTTTCAACTTCACCAGTCAAAATACCAGCAAGAACACGAGATTCTTTAACGCCAGAAGTTCTTTCATCAGCCGGATTTTCTACGATATAGGTTTTACCGATTTCATAAGCCCAAACAGTTTTTTGTGCGTTGTCGTAGTTGTATTTCATACAGTTAAGAACACTGGCAGCCATACCCTGTCTTAGCATTGTACTTTCATCACTTGCAGAATTAAGTACTTTTACGGCTTTTGTTTCGTCAAATGTTTGCATATATTTATCTAACAAAGGTTTTCCGATTAGTGAAGTTGTGATAATTTCATCTAATCCAGATGAAAGCATTAATTCGTTTACTTTTTTAATAACTTTTTCTTCTAAAGTGATTTCTGGAGTTTGGTTTTTCGCTGGAAGTGTCGGAGTGATTTTGTCATATCCGTTAATTCTTGCTATTTCTTCGATTAGGTCGATTTCACGAGTAACATCTCCGGCTCTGAAAGACGGAACTAAGAATTTTGCTGCAGCAGCGTTTCCGCCAAGATTTTTAAAACCTAGTTTTTCTAAAATTGTAATACATTTATCAGAAGATATTTCACAACCCAAGATACGTTTAATTTGTGCATATCTTAATGTGATTTCGATAGGTTCAAGTTTGTTTTTGCCGGCTTCTACAACTCCTTCAATTTGAGCATCTGCAAGTTCAACTAAAAGTTGCATAGCACGCATTAAAGCCGGTTTGATAGCCTCAATGTCAACTCCACGTTCAAATCTTGCGCAAGCTTCTGACCTGTAACCAACGCTTCTTGCTGATTTTCTGTTGCTTGCCGGAGTAAAATAAGCTGCTTCTAATGCGATATTTTTTGTATTGTCGTCAATTTCAGAGTTTTCTCCTCCAAATACACCAGCAAGACACACGCCTTTCGTTTCATCTGCGATTAAAACACTATCGGTTGTTAAAGTTCTTTCGACACTATCCAATGTAACGATTTTTTCGCCATCTTGCGCACGTCTTACACATAAATAACCGTTTAATTTATCTAAATCAAATGCGTGAAAAGGTGTTCCGTATTCAAGCATTACATAGTTTGTAATGTCGACTACATTGTTGATTGCACGAACCCCTGATGCTAAAAGTCTTTTTTGCATCCATTCAGGTGACGGCTTGATTTTGATATTTTTCAAAACTCCGATTGAATAGTATTTACAAACATCTTCGTCTTTGATTTCTACTTTGAATTTATCAGTTGATAAATCTTTTGTACATTCAAGAGGAGAGAATTTTAACGGTTTGTCAAAAATTGCGCTTAATTCTCTTGCAACACCGATTACAGACATTTGATCGCCTCTATTTGCTGTCGGAGCTACATCTAAGATATAATCTTTTTCGAACCCTAAAACATCTTTTACATCTGCTCCAATTTGAACATCCGGAAATATTCTATTAAGAACAAGTATTCCGTCTTCTTCTTGATAATTTCTTTCTGCAACGCCAAGTTCATCTGCTGAACAAAGCATACCTTGAGATTCAACTCCTCTAATTGTTGCAGGAGCAAGTGTGAACATTTCGCCGGTTTTTCTATCTAAAACTTGTGAACCAACGGATGCGTAAGGAATAATTTGTCCTACTGCAATGTTTTGTGCGCCACAAACAACTGTTTTTAAACCAGAACCTGTGTTTACCGTTACAAGGTGAAGGTGATCAGAATTTGGGTGATTATCAATTTTTTCAATTTTAACTGTTTTTATGTTTGTAAATTGTGGTTTTAATTCTTCAACCGCCTCTACTTCTAATCCACTCATAGTTAACTCATGAGCAATTTGTTCTACTTCTATATCTGATAAATCAACAAATTCGTTTAACCAGTTTAATGATACTTGCATTTTTATACTTCCCTCTCGATTTAATTATTCTCTTTGACTGAATGATACTACAAACTCAAATGAATTACAAATTTTCATGATATAATTTTTTTTATGAAAAGAGTTGTTGTATTTGCGCACTATGATAAAAATAATAAAATTGATGATTATGTTGCATATTACCTAAAATCATTGAAAGAAGCTGGGTGTGAAGTCGTTTTTGTTTCTTGTTGCGAGTTAGACAATTCTGAAATCGAAAAAGTGAAAGATTATGTAATTCATTCGATTTGTGAAAAACATGATGAATATGATTTTGGTTCTTATAAAAGAGGTTTTTTGTATTTAAAAAATTTTTTGAATGTTTATGATGAATTAGTTTTTGCAAATGATAGTTGTTATGGCCCGATTTATCCTATTTCAGAAGTTTTTGCGAATATGGAAAAAGAGGATTGTGATTTTTGGGGGATTACTAAAAATAATTTTGGGTATAAAAAATCAATAGGGCATTTTTTTGTTAAACGCCCGCATATTCAAAGTTATTTTGTTGCGTTTAATAAAAAGATTTTTACGTCAGAAGATTTCCAAAAATTTATGCTCTCAGTTGTTCATCAAGATAATAAAAAATTGATAGTTTCCAAATATGAAATCGGTTTGACAGAATTACTTTTAAAAAAATGTTATAAATATAAAGTTTTGGTTAATGCTTTTGAAAATGTAAATAATATAGCTATTTTGAAATGGCGGCAAATTATTGAAAATCATAAAATGCCATTTATTAAAAAATCGTTATTTGATTTGAAAAATACGAGTATTACTACAATAGACGGCTATGAAAAATATTTGAAAGATTATCCTAAAAATTTGATAAAATTGTCAAGACAAATTAATCACAAAATTCCTGCAAAAATGAAGATTTCAATATTTGATTTTATTTCAGATTTTCCGTTTGCAATAAGAAAAATATTTTCTATTTTGATTGATAAAATTTTTATATTTGTAAAAGATTAAAAAATCACCTCTATTTTTATAATAGAGGTGATTTTACTTAATTACTATATATTCTAATCTTTGTTGGTAAAAGCAGCTCGAGCATCTCGAATCATTCTAGCTCTTAAATTTCTATCTGCACTTCCTTTTTGGAATGAGGCATCAAATTCCTTTGCGAAATTTAAGTTTGCTGCATTTTCATATTCTACGCCAATTTTAGGTGTTATTTTACTTTTTTTCTTAAATAAACCTGAAATTTTTTCTTTTGCACCAGAGAATAAACCTTTAACATCTTTCTTTAGCTTGTTCCATGAGAAATCTTTTACATACTTTGTAATATCTTTACGGTAAACAATACCTGTTGCGATTGCTGCTGCGGCGATTGTTCCACCTGCGATTAATGCAGTTTTATTATTATCTTTTTTAAACTCAAAATCTTTTCCAGTTTCAATATTATTTGCATTTTTGATTAATTGTTTTTTGAATTGATCTTGAGATAAAGTTTTAACTTTGCCCTGAGCATTGGTTACTTGTACTTTACCTTTTTGTGTCATTTGGACAGTATTTCCGCCGATAGATAATGCCGGTCCGATAGTCATATTGTCTGCCATAATTTTTATACCTTTCAAATTTACACTAAATTCGTTGTCTACATGAAAACACGTCAATAATTTTTATGCTATTTTTCTCCCAAATGTTAACAATAATTTACAAATAATTTAACGAAACGTAACAGGTTTTTTCAATATGGACATGTTTATAATATAATGTTTTTGAGGTACCACAAATTGAAACATTCAAAATTAACAGCCCTAATATTTATAGCACTTATTTTAGGTGTTGTCGTAGGACATTTTGCCCCTGATTTTGCGGTTCGAATGAAGCCGTTTGCTGTAATCTTTTTAAGAATGGTTAAAATGATTATTGCTCCGTTGCTTTTCGCAACTTTAGTTGTCGGAATTGCGGGACATGGTGATGCAAAAAGTTTGGGTAAAATCGGGCTTAAAACAATTATTTACTTTGAAATTGTAACCACTTTGGCTTTGATAATCGGGCTTACTACTGCAAACATCTTCAAACCGGGAATTGGTTTTGTAACAAGTAATTCTATTCATGCTATCCACATGCAAGAAGCAGGGCTTATGGCTGCAACTCAGGCACATACGTCGATTAGTGAGATGGTTACAAGTATTTTCCCAACAAGTATTATTGATGCGATGGCACAGGGTAATTTGTTGCAAATCGTAGTATTTTCAATATTTTTTGCTTTGGCTATGGTTGCGGTTGGGAAACCTGCAAAACCAGTTATTGAACTGTTAAATTCCGTTTCGCAAATAATGTTTAAATTTACGGAATACGTAATGTATTTTGCTCCTCTCGGAATTTTTGGAGCTATTGCATCTACTATTGGAGCGAACGGTGTGGCTGTTTTGAAAAGTTACTTCAAAGTTATTGGTGCGATGTATGTTGCATTGGCAGTATTTGTGTTGTTGGTATTATTTATTGCCTGCAAAATTGTAAAAATTTCTTTGAGAAATTTGTTGAGAGCTGTTCAAGAACCTGCATTGTTGGCATTTACTACCGCAAGTTCAGAAGCTGCGTTTCCTAAAGCAATGGAGATTATGGAGCGTTTTGGTGTTCCAAAAAATATAGTTGGTTTTGTTATGCCGACTGGTTATACATTTAATCTTGACGGAAGTACGATTTACCTTGCAATGGGAGTTTTATTCTCATCTCAAATTGTCGGAATAAATCTTGATATCAATCAACAAATTATTATTATGATTGCACTAATGCTTACAAGTAAAGGTATTGCTGGCGCACCTAGAGTTGCGTTAATTGTGCTTGCAGGAACTTTAGCAAGTTTCAATATTCCTATTTTGGGAGTAGCAATTCTTTTAGGTATTGATCAAATTCTTGATATGGGCAGAACTACTATTAACCTTGTTGGTAACTGTGTTGCAACTGTTGTTATTGCAAGGTGGGAAAAAGCTTTTGATTATGACAAAATGAAAGAATTTGTAGAACAGTCTAAAGAAGAAAGTCTTGGACACGATCTACAACAAAAACTAGAACAAATAAAAGAAGGATAGAAAAGAGTATGAGCAACGAAACAGGTACAAAAAAAGAGTACAAGGAAACATTAAATTTGCCTCAAACAACTTTAGCAATGAGGGCAAATGCAACCGTTAGAGAACTTGAAATCCAAAAATTTTGGGCTGAACATGATATTTATAACAAGATTATTAACAACCGTGATAAGGCAAATAAATTCATTTTGCACGACGGTCCTCCATACTTGAGTTCTGAAAAAATTCACGTTGGGACTGCTCTTAACAAAATCCTTAAAGATATTTTATTGAAATATAAAGCACAAGCCGGTTATTACACTCCGTATGTTCCTGGTTATGACGGACACGGTTTGCCAATTGAAAACAAAGTAGTAAAAAATATTAAAGGTGGCAGAAGTGCAGTAACTCCTTACGAACTACGTCAAAAATGCCGTGAATATGCTCACAATAGCTTGAAAGGTCAAGAAAATGAATTTAAACGTCTTGGCGTTTTAGGAGATTGGGAAAATCCTTATTTGACTATCAAACCTGAATTTGAAGCTGAACAAGTTCGAGTTTTTGGCGAAATGTATAAAAAAGGTTATATTGAAAAAGGGTTGAAACCTGTTTATTGGTGTGCATCTTGCGAAACTGCTCTTGCTGAAGCAGAAGTTGAGTATGCTGATGTTACTTCAACTTCTATTTATGTAAGATTTAAGTTTGATGATGAAAGTACAGAAAAACTTAAAAAACTTAGCTGCTTAGCTGCTTCGCCTCTTAGCAGTATTTACGCTATCATTTGGACAACAACTCCTTGGACAATTCCTTCAAATATGGCAATCAGTATGCACCCTAAGTTTGAATATACATTCTTTGAATATGAAGGTGATGTTTATGTTGTTGCGCAAGGTTTATTAGCAAGCTTTTTGGCTGATGTTGAATGGGATGAAAAAGATATTAAAGTTCTAGGATCTTGTGTTGGATCTGATTTAGAGCTTTTGACAACTCAACATCCTTTAGTAGATAGAAAATCTCCTATAATTTTGGGAGAACACGTTACGCTTGATGCAGGTACTGGTTCTGTACATACTGCTCCGGGACATGGTCTTGAGGACTATGAAGTTGGTTGCAAGTATGGTATTGAAGTATTCTCGCCACTTGATAGCAAAGGTGTTTGGACTGATGCGGTTAAGGATAAAGATTTGGAAGGTGTCCCTTATTATAAAGGAAATTCTATCGTTATTGAAAAACTTAAAAATTGTGGAGCTTTGTTGAAAGCTCAAGATATCAATCACAGTTATCCGCATTGTTGGAGATGTAAAAATCCTGTAATTTACAGGGCAACTCCTCAATGGTTTGTTAAAGTTGACAAATTTAGAGATAAAGCATTAGAAGCAATTAAGGGTGTAAAATGGATTCCAGCAGGCGGAGAAGCTAGAATTTCAAACATGGTTGCAGGTCGTACAGACTGGTGTATCTCTCGTCAAAGGGCTTGGGGTGTACCAATTCCTGTTTTCTATTGCGAAGATTGCGGAGAAGTTATTGTAACTGACGAAACAGTTGAAAATGTTGCAAAAATCTTTGAAAAAGAAAGCTCTGATGCGTGGGTAAAATATTCAGCAGAAGAGTTGTTGCCTCAAGGTTTCAAATGCCCTAAGTGCGGAAAAACTCATTTCAAAAAAGAAAACGACATTATGGATGTGTGGTTTGATTCCGGTGTAACTTGGAAGGCAGTCGTTGAAAAACGTTCTGATGTTTTGGGACATACACCTGTTGAAATGTATTTGGAAGGCTCTGACCAACACAGAGGATGGTTCCAGTCATCATTATTGACAAGTGTTGCAGTTCAAGGTAAAGCACCTTACAAATCAGTATTAACTCACGGTTTTGTATTCGGAGAAGACGGCAGAAAGATGTCAAAATCTTTAGGTAACTATATTAGACCTGACGAAATTATTAAAACTTACGGTGCTGATATCTTGAGATTGTGGGCTGCCTCAGTAGATTATAGAAATGATACAAAAATCGGTAATAATATCGTTAAACAGTTGGCAGAAATCTTTAAGAAAACAAGAAATACTTCAAGATTTTTACTCGGAAACTTGTTTGACTTTGATCCAAAAACTGATTATGTTGAATATCAAGATTTGAAAGCTATTGATAAATTCGCATTACACAAGTTAAATCAATTGATTGTAAGTGTTACAGAAGCTTTTGACAATTATGAATTCTATAAATACTTCCAACAACTTCAAAATTTTGCGGCAGTTGATTTGAGTTCGTTCTATCTTGATATTGTGAAGGATAGATTATATACTGCGGGTAAAAAATCATTATCTCGTCGTGCTTGTCAAACTGTTTTGTTTGAAACATTGCAAACTCTTGTTAGAATGCTTGTTCCTGTAATGCCTCACCAAGCAGAAGATATTTGGATGAGCGTTCCTGAATGTCAAAAAGACGGGTTGGAAAGTATTTTGCTTTCTGATTGGTGTAAACCTAGAGCAGAGTGGAATAATGAACAGTTGGAAAATGATTTTACGCAAATTTTGAAAGCTCGTGAAGTTGTAACAAGAGCTATTGAACCTCTTAGAGCAGAAAAACAAGTTGGAAGTTCATTAGAAGTTGCGGTTTTTGTAAAATCTGACAACGCAGAAATTTTGAAGGCAAACGAAGAGGAATTATGCAATATCTTCATTACATCTCAGGCATGTGTAACAGATGAAAAACCGGAAAATGTGTTAAATGAATATTCAGAAGACGGTTATACTGTATGGGTGACAAAGGCTGAAGGTGAAAAATGCGCTCGTTGCTGGAAATATAGAAAACTTAATGCTGATGGTATTTGCGAAGAATGCGCAGATGCAATTCGTTAGATAAGAAAAGACAAATGTAAAAAAGCTCCTTATGAATAGGGAGCTTTTTTAGTTGAAAATTTTTTGTATATTGTAACAAACTGTTAACATTTCCTAAAGATTTCCACCAATTGTGCCGTAGACATGATTGTACAATTTGGAAAGGAAAATCTATTATGGGAATGGCAGCGTCACAAGCTAGACTATTAAGCATAACAGCAAGATTGACCAATAATGAAAATAGTGGTCAAAGTATTTCCTATTCAAAACAACGTTTAGCGGATCAAACACAACAGATTACAAATGAATATAACGAGGCTCTTAATACTACTAAATTGACAGTATTGACAGGTTTTAATGGCTCTGATGCAACATATACAGATATTTCGTATGACACAATGACAAACAAACAAATGGCTGCGAATACTAAACAATATGTTGTTACTGATACTAAGGGTAGAATTTTGGTTACAGAAGATATTGCAAATGCTTATAAAAAATCGAATGGTAATTACAACCAGTTTTTAGCAAATATTTCAGATAAAGAGGGTGGACCTTATACTCAATCTGATTTGAAAGTTCAAGATAATGGAACATATAACAATGCTGATTTAATAGATGCATCTCAAAAAATCCATGAAGCTTGGGATAAATATTTTGCATCAGTAGGAATTGAATGTAGTGATGATGAGCATAAAGGTATTTATGATGATGGTACATATAGATTCAAATGGAATAATGTATTAGATACAAATGACAAAGGAGAATATTTAGACAAAGACGGTAAAGTTATTACTGCAGATGAAGCTAAAACAAAAGGCTATTCATCAGTTGGTAGTGGTTATGCAAGTTGGGCGGTATTAGGTGATGATGGAAAACCAACAGGCGAATATAACCCAATTAATTATGAAGGTACAACTGAAGAATCTCGTGAATTATTTGATTATGCGATGGCTATAACAGAATCATTCATGAGAACAGAAAAAAACTTAAAAGCAGAAGGCAAATCAACAGATATGAATGAGGTATTTGACATAGAAAAATACACATTAAATCTTGATTCTAGCAACAAAGCTGATTTGAATTACTACAAAAATATTTTCTCAAAAATGCAATCAAGCGGATATTTTACATACACAAACACACCGGCTACTGCAAAAGATGATCCTGAGCATTACAAATACGCATCTGTAGGAACAGGTACTGCCGGCAATGTTCAAAAATCTCCGTTAAAAGATAATACAGTTTTTGAAGCTGCATTGAGAGATGGTTCATTGAGATTGGAATACTATTCAACAACTTCAAAATCATTTAAAACTACAACGATTTCAGAGGACAATTGTATCCAAGAAGTTTCTGATGAACGTGCAATTGCTCGTGCGGAATCAAAATACAATCAAGATATGGCGGATTTAGAAAATCAAGATAAAAAACTTGATTTGGAATTGAAAAAACTTGATACAGAACACTCAGCCCTACAAACAGAATATGATTCTGTTAAAAATGTAGTTGACAAAAACGTTGAAAGCTCATTCAAAACATTTGGGTAAGAAGTTGAACCCCTCTCTGAAATTTGTAAATTCGTCTGTCTATTAAATGACCAAGACAGCCTCATTAACAAATTTTTTTCTCTCCCCAAGGGGCGAGATTAGAGAACATTTAACCTTATTTCTTCTAATACATTGTCTATATTATTGTTTATTTCGTTATTATAAACTCTAATAATTTTATAGCCTTGTTCTTTGAGAAATTTGTCCCTTATTTCATCATGTTGTGTTTGTCCTTCTTCGAGATGCCCTGAACCATCTAACTCAATAATTAAATCTTTTTCTTTGCAAACAAAGTCTACAATATAATTTCCAATTGGTGCTTGACGACGAAATTTAAGCCCCATAAATCTTTTGGCTCTTAAATTAAACCAAAGCTTTTGTTCAAATATTGTCATATCTGAACGTAATTCTTTTGCTTTTTTTAATGAAAAATTTGTATAATTGTGATTAGCTTTCTGCATAAATGAAGTATAACATAATCTCGCCCCTTGGGGAGAGAAGAAATTTCTTGGCGAATGTAATGAGCTTAGAAATTTCAGAGAGGGGTTAGATATTTGTGTCCTTCAAGAATTCCAAAACATTCCTCAAGGCTTGTCCTCTGTGGGAAATCTTATTTTTTTCTGTCTCTGACAATTCTGCCATTGTTGTAGAACTATTGCCAACTAAAAATATCGGATCGTATCCAAAACCATTTGTGCCAGCCTGTTTGTATGCAATATTTCCGTGACATTCTCCACGTGTTTGAAAAATGATTTCTCCGTCAGGTGAAACCAAAGTCATTGCGCAAACAAATTTTGCTCTACGGTTTTCTTTTTTGTTCATTGCATTCAACAATTTGTTAATTCTTGCTTGTGGAGTGTCAGCGTATCTGGCTGAGTATATTCCGGGTGCGCCGTCTAAAGCTTCTACACATAATCCAGAATCATCCGCTAAAGCAACAATTCCGCTTAATTTTGCAGCTTCTTTTGCTTTAATATAAGAATTTTCTTCAAAAGTTGTTCCGTTTTCTATTGGGTCAAATCCATTTGGTGGTAACAAAAACTCAATATTAATATCGCCTGCGATATCTTTGATTTCTTGTAATTTATGTGGATTTGATGTCGCAAATACGAGTTTAGTCATTTTACTTTCCAAACCTTCTTTGTCTGTTATGAAATTCTTCAACGGCTTCTGCTAAAGATTTTTTATCAAATTCAGGCCAATATTGTTTTGTTACAAGGATTTCAGAGTATGCGATTTGCCACAAAAGATAATTTGAAACTCTTTTTTCTCCGCCTGTTCTGATTAACAAATCAGGATCAGGAATTCCATTTGTATATAGGTTTTCGGAAATCGTTTTTTCTGTAATATCTTCTGCGTTAATCCCTTGTATGACAATATTTTTTACTGCGTGAAGGATTTCATCTCTAGCACCGTAATTAAAGGCGATTTGAAGATGTACGCCGGTATTATTTTTTGTTGTTTCAACGGAATTGTTTAGAATTTTTTGAAGTTTTGGACTAAGTTTTTTTGTGTCGCCGATAAAATTAATTACAACTCCTTCTGAGTGCATTTCCGCAAGCTCGTTGGTTAGAGTGATTGCAAGAAGTTCCATCAAAAAATCAACTTCTTCTTTTTTTCTATTCCAATTTTCTGTTGAAAAAGCGTAAACAGTCAAATATTTTATGCCAAAATCTTTGCAGGCACGAAGTGTTGCTTTGAGTGCGTCTACACCTTTTTTGTGTCCCATTGCGGAAGGCAAATTCTTTTCTTTAGCCCAACGGCGGTTACCATCCATAATTATTGCAATGTGTTGTAAGTTTGTATCTTTTACTATTTCAGCTATTCTTGTTTCATTCATAGTTTTTATTATATGGCAAACATGAAAAAATTGAAATGGACTTTTCACGTAAAAATATGAACTTTACTTAACCTCATTGCTGAAATTATTTACAAAAAACTATGTTCATGTGATAATTTTAGTGAAGCTACAAAATATAATAGCGATGTACACAATATAAAAAAGGAAAAACAAAAATGGCTAGAAAAACTCCATTGGAAAAAATCAGAAACATTGGTATTGCCGCTCACATCGATGCTGGTAAGACCACTACAACTGAACGTATTTTGTTTTACACAGGTAAAACTCATAAAATTGGTGAAACCCATGATGGCGCAGCCGTAACTGACTTTATGGAACAAGAAAAAGAACGTGGTATTACAATTCAATCAGCTGCTGTTACAGCATCTTGGAAAGGTCACCAAATTAACATTATTGATACTCCGGGTCACGTTGACTTTACAATTGAAGTTGAACGTTCTTTGCGTGTATTAGATGGTGTTGTTGCTGTATTCTGTGCAGTAGGTGGTGTTCAATCTCAATCTGAAACAGTTTGGAGACAAGCTAACAGATACGAAGTTCCTCGTATGGTATTCGTAAACAAAATGGATAGAACAGGTGCTGACTTCTACAGAGTTGTTGATCAAATCAAAACAAGATTGGGCGCAAATGCAGTTCCTATTCAATTGCCTATCGGTAATGAAGATAAATTCAACGGTCTTATTGACTTGATGACAATGAGAGCTGAAATTTATACAAACGACTTAGGTACAGATATTAAAGAAGAAGATATTCCTGCTGATATGTTAGAAAAAGCTCAAGAATATCATGATGCTATGGTTGAAGCTATTGCATCTGAAGATGACGCTTTGATGGAAAAATACTTTGATGATCCTGCATCTATTACAGTTGACGAATTGAAAGCTGTTTTGAGAAAAGCAGTTTGTGAAAACAAAATCGTTCCTGTAACTTGCGGTACTGCATTTAAAAACAAAGGTGTTCAACTTCTATTGAACGCAGTTGTTGATTATATGCCATCACCGGTTGATGTAAAAGCTATTGAAGGTGAATTAGAAGATGGAACAAAAACAGAAAGACATTCTTCTGATACAGAACCATTCTCAGCTTTGGCATTTAAAGTTATGACAGACCCATATGTTGGTCGTTTGACTTTCTTAAGAGTTTATTCTGGCGTAATTACTGCTGGTTCTTATGTTCTAAATGCTACAAATGGCAAAAAAGAACGTATCGCTCGTTTGGTTCGTATGTATGCTGACCAAAGACTTGAAGAACAAGAAGTTTACGCAGGTGATATCTGTGCAGCAGTAGGTTTGAAAGACACTACAACTGGTGATACTTTATGTGATGAAAAAGCTCCAATTATCTTGGAAAGAATGACATTCCCAGAACCTGTTATTTCAGTTGCTATTGAACCAAAAACAAAAGCAGACCAAGACAAAATGGGTATTGCTCTTCAAAAGCTTGCTGAAGAAGATCCTTCATTCAGAGTTAAATCTGATACAGAAACAGGTCAAACAATCATTTCTGGTATGGGTGAACTTCACCTTGATATTATTGTAGACCGTATGTTGAGAGAATTTAAAGTTGAAGCTAACATCGGTAAACCTCAAGTAGCTTATAGAGAAACAATTCGTGGAAACGCTGATCAAGATTCTAAATTCATCCGTCAATCAGGTGGTAAAGGTCAATATGGTCACGTTAAAGTTAGAATTTCTCCAGCTGAAGAAAATGCCGGATTTGTATTCGAAAACAAAATCGTTGGTGGTGCTATTCCTAAAGAATACATTGAACCAGCAAGAAAAGGTATGGAAGAAGCTCTTGAAGGTGGTATCCTAGCTGGATTCCCAATGATTGACGTTAAAGTTGAACTTTACGATGGATCTTACCACGAAGTTGACTCATCAGAAATGGCGTTCAAAATCGCTGGTTCTATGGCTATTAAAGACGGTTGCCGCAAAGCACAACCTTGTATCCTTGAACCAATGATGAAAGTTGAAATCGAAATTCCTGATGAATTTACTGGTACAATTATCGGTGACATCTCAAGAAGACGTGGCCGTGTTGAAGGTCAAGAACCTCAAGGTAACACTGGTAATGTAATCGTAAGAGCATTAGTTCCATTGGCAAATATGTTCGGTTACGCAACAGACTTGAGATCAAACACTCAAGGTCGTGGTACATTCTCAATGGAATTCCACAACTACGAACAAGTTCCTGCTAACGTTGAAAAAGAAATCATCGAAAAATCAGGAGCAAAAGCATAAGTTAAAATTAACTAAAGCTAAATATAATAAAAACGAGGCTTTCAATTTAGGAAGCCTCGTTTTTTTAGTTTATTTTGAATAAATAAGAATGGAAAGCTAATTATAGATGATGGAACATTATTTATGCCAATAACTTTACTATTGCAGAGAGCAAACCGGAAGAAATGAAAATTGTAAAAAAATAATACTAAAAAAGACTTATCATTTGATAAGTCTTTTAAAAATCTGGGGTGGAAGGACTCGAACCTCCGAAATGGCGGTACCAAAAACCGCTGCCTTACCACTTGGCGACACCCCATTACTGGGTACATTTCTATTATATATACTAAAAATTAATTGTCAATAATTTTATGTGATTTCTTTGAACAATTCGTTCATATCTGTTCGAAGAATTTTTGATAACTTGAAAATAACTAATGCACTCGGAATTATCACACCTCGTTCAAGCTTCCCGACATAATTTATGCTCATGTCTAGTTTTTCTGCCAACTGTTCTTGTGTTAGGTGTCGGCGCAATCTCTCTGCTCTTATGTTTGAACCTAAAATATATCCGAAATTATTTCCCATAAAATAATTCTATATTATTGACAATGTTCAGCAAAGAGATTATAATAACTGTAATGTTTACTATAGTAAATATAGAGTATATTATTATAATTATTAAGAGGTTTGGTATGAATTTTAAAAATGATAAGGTCTTTTCACGTTTCACTTCTCACTTTTCACTAAAAACACCTGCATTTACTCTTGCGGAAGTTTTGATAACTTTAGGGATAATTGGGATTGTTGCGGCGATGACTTTGCCTACTATGATAATGAACCATAGAAAACAAGTAACGGTTAATAAGGTTAAAAAATTCTATACTGTAATGTCGCAGGCGACAAATTCAGCTATTGCAGAATATGGGTCAATGGAAGATTGGCAAGGCTTTACTACTGCTTGGAATGGCGAAGAAATGCAGAATTGGTTTGATACTTATTTGAAACCGTATTTAAAAGTTATTGATGAGTTTGTCAAAACAGATGAAGAAACAGGACATAGCACTTTATTTGTAATTCTTTCTGATGGTTCGGTTATTAATATGACAAATTGGGCTGGAAGTGCAAAGTCTGATGATAATGCTAATCACGTTCAGGACAACCATAATGGGTTAATTCATTTATATTATTATACTGATAAAAAATTAATTGATGATGTAGATAGTAGAATTGAGTGCGTAAATAGGTTTAGTTTTTTATTTTATAGCCCATTAAAAGATCAATATTTCTTTCAACCTTATACATACCAAGCAAATACTCCAGAAAAATATAACAGAGAGTTTTTTATGAATCAGTTAAAGGGTGGAAACAATCAATATTGTGCAGCGGTAATGATGTTTGACGGTTGGCAGATAAAAAGTGATTACCCTTTTCAAACTAAAAAAGATAAATAAAAGGACTATGTTCTTTAGCTTTAACAACTTTTACATAATTGTTGATTAGTTTTTCAAATACATCTAAAATCATTATTTCACTTTCAAAATGTCCTATATCAAAAACAACAATAGGACTATCAAGTGCAGTATGAAATTTTAAATCGCCTGTAACAAGAGCATCAGCTCCGTTTTCAAATGCCTCTTGTATAAACTCTGTTCCACTACCTGCACAAAAAGCTATACGTTTAAGTTTGGTAATTCCTTTATTATTAACATATCTCAAGTGTGGTGAAATTACTTTGAGCTTTGTAATAAAGTCTTGAACTGAGGTTTGAAAATCTATATAACGAGTAAATTCGCCTCCAAAATTTTTGATATAAAAATCCGATAATCCCAAAGTTTTAATTAACGTATCCGTCGTTCCACCTTTGGCTCTGTCTAGGTTTGTATGTGCGCAGTAGATATCAATGTTTTTATATTTTATAGAAACATTAAATAATGGATGATGTGAAATAATCATATTACAATTTTGTTCTAAGGCTTGTTGGATGATATTATCTGTTACAGTTAGGCAAAGCATGACTTTTTGAATATCTGTTTTAGTCGTTTCTACAAGCCATCCCGAACAGTCCCATTTTTCTGCCAATTCAGGTGGTGCAAATTTCTCTATTCGTTTTGTTATTTCATATTTGTTCACTATTTGAACCCCTTACCAATACAATCCTCTCCCGCATTTTTAATGTTTATTCTATTCGCAAAGAACTGCGCTATCTTACAAAGAGAGAGGAAAATTAAAATTTAATATAATTAAATATTTCTTTTGCAATTGTTTTTTTGTTTGCTCTTTCAAGTTTTTTCATTCCGCCATTTTTATCTAATATAGTAACTTCATTAAAATCACTTGAAAATCCGATATCTTTCCTTGAAATATCATTTGCAATAAGGTAGTCGCAACCCTTCTTATTGATTTTTTCTTTTGCATTTTCTAACAAGTTTTCACTTTCTGCACAAAAACCAATTATAAGAGGTGGTTTATCAACCATATTTGCTGAATGTTTTTTCAAACATAATTCTTTTAAAATATCAGGGTTTTTGACTAAAGTTAGAGAGATTTCATTTTCTGTGGTCTTTTTCATTTTTTGTGTAAATTTTTCTTTCACTCTATAATCAGCAACGGCTGCTGCCATAATAATGCAAGTAGCTGTCCTAAATTCTTTTTCAACTGCAGTTTGCATTTCTTGAGCGGATTTTACTTTTACAACATTATATTTTCTTATTACATCACAAGTTGTAATTAAAGTTACGTCTGCACCGAGATTTTTTGCGGTATCAGCGAGAGCCAAGCCCATTTTCCCTGATGAATAATTCGAAATATATCTCACGGGGTCAATTTCTTCAATTGTGCCACCAGATGTTATAACGATTTTTTTGCCATTTAATTTTTTACAATTCAAAATTTCTACTGTTTTGTCAAAGATTTTGTCTAGCGAACAAAGTCTGCCTTTACCTTCATAACCGCAAGCAAGATATCCGCTTTTCGGTTCTAGGATTTCTACGTTTAATTTGTTTAAATTTTGATGAATAATTGGGTTTTCCCACATATTGCAATTCATTGCCGGAGCTAGGATTATTGGTTTGGTGAATGCACAAGCGATAGAGGTTAAAAGATTGTCGCAAACTCCTGTTGCAATTTTAGAGATGGTGTTTGCGGTTGCAGGTGCGATTACCATAATGTCTGCTTTATCGGCATAAGAAATATGTTCTGGTTTAAAATCTTTGTCTTCAAATTCTTCAACTGCAACGGGATTTTTGCTCAAATTTTCGAGAGTTAATTTTGTCACAAAATTCAAAGCGTTTGGAGTGCAAACGACTAAAACTTCTGCATTTGCTCGTTTATACATTCTGATAAGTTCACAAATCTTATACGCTGCAATTCCGCCGGTTATGCCGATGAGAACAGTTTTCCCGCTAAGCATTTTTATGCTCCTTTTCAACAATTTGTTTTAACTCATTGATAGCTCGTTGCAAGTCATCATTCACGATTTTATAGTCGAAAACTTCTGCCCTATCGAGTTCTTGTTTAACTTCATTCATTCGTTTTTGAATAGTTGCTTCATCTTCTGTATGACGACCTCTTAAACGTTTTTCCAATGCTTCTAACGATGGTGGGCAAATGAAAATCAACACAGCTTCCGGCATTTGTTTTTTTACTTGTAATGCGCCTTTTGTGTCGATTTCAAGAATTACATTTTTGCCCTCATCAAGACATTGTTTTATAAATTTTTTCTTTGTGCCATATCTGTTTCCGGCAAATTCTGCCCATTCAAGAAATTTTTCATTATCAATACATTGCTGAAATTCATCTTTTGTTAAAAAGAAATAGTTAATTCCGTCAACTTCGCCTTCTCGAGGTAATCTTGTTGTGCAAGATACTGACAACATAAATTCGGGGTTGTTTTCTAAAAATCCTTTTAAAACTGTGCCTTTGCCGACACCAGATGAACCTGATATTACAAATAATTTTTTATTCATAGAAATATTATACAATGAACAAAATTTTCTGCATTAAAAAAGAACGGTTTTTATACCGTTCTTTTTAAGATTTTATTTTACCTTGAACTAGTGTCCCAATGGAGCGAGGGAAAAAGTGCTGGCTACGCTTTTTTAGCATCTTTTTTGTATTCGTCAATTGCAAGAATTGAACAAATAATCAAACAAATAATACCAGATGCTAACCAGAAGTATATTGCACCATCCCAGTTTTGGTTGCCGTTAGAACCTAATTTGTCAACAAGATAACCTGTCCCTGTTGCAGACAAGAAAGCTCCGATGTAACCGAATGTTCCGGTAAAACCTGATGCTGCTGATGCAACTTTTTTAGAACTGCTTTCTACTGCACAAAGTCCGCCAATCATCATTTGAGGGCCGTAAGTAAAAGCACCTAACAAACCGATGATTACGTAGTTTAAGTTAGCTATTGTGTTGAATTTCAATGCAATAATTGCGAAAATTACACCGATTAAATAAATCAAATTAACTGGCGCTCTTTTGCCTTTGAATAATTTATCTGAAATCAAACCTGCACAAACAGTTCCGCAAATCCCAACAAGAGGTAATGATGCAATCATGTTTGTTGCGTCTTGAAGTTCAATGTTTTTAGCGTTTTTCAAATACATAATCATCCAGTCCTCTGCACCAAATCGGATTATGTAAACGAATACATAGGCAATTGCAAGCAACCAAAGAGTTTTGTTGCATAATACATATTTTTTGAAGATTTGAACATAAGACATATCGTCTTCTGCTTTTTGTTCTTCTGCTGATTTTTCTTTAACAGGTTCTTCCCTGTAAACTTCTACATCAGGTAAGCCTAAAGATTGAGGTCTATCTCTTAGTCTTTCAAACAACCATAATGCGGTAATAACTGCTAATGTACCGGGAACTAAGAAAGCTGCTCTCCATCCAAAATGAGCTGCAATATGACCTGCCAAAATAAAGCTTAAAAAAGTCCCTGTTTGGTGAGAACAAGACCACAATGACCATTTAGTACCACGTTCAGAGTTTGAGTACCAATAAGTCAAACTTTTTGCAACTGCCGGAAAACCAGCTGATTGGAACCATCCGCTTACACCCCATAAGAAAGCTAATACCCACAATAAAACTATTGCAGTTATTTTAGGATCAAGTCCTAACATGTTAACAAAATTAGGAGCAAGTGCAAATAAAATATTTGCAATTGCGGTCATTAACAATGCAGTCGGGAAGAATTTTCTAACGTCTGAGCCGTCAGCTAGTACGCCGTTTACAAATTTACCGATACCGTATGTCAAGTACAAAGAGCTACCTAGCAAACCTAATTCTGTTGCAGAATAGCCAAATTCATCCATAATTCCCGGTAATGCTACTGCGATGTTCTTTTTACACAAATAGAATATTGTGTAACCGATAAAGCAAGCATAAAAAATTCTCAATCTCCAATGAGAATACATGCTCTTAACCTGTTCCGGATCTTGAATAGGTTCTTTCACCGGTGGTTCTTTAAAAAATTGTGCGAATTTTTCTAACATATCCTTTTCCTATTTCCTACTATTTTCCTGCTTTTATAATTTGTATATTTCTTGTTTCGTTGATTTCGTGACGAGCGCACTTAATAAGTTCTCTTTTCTCTTCATCAAGTCTACATCCGCCAACCAATCGGTCAATAAATCCGGTATTAAGTTTAACAGCTTTGTCAAAAGCGCCTACTTCTTCCAAAACATCTTTTATTTGGTGCAAATCATATCCAAAAGATTGCTTTGAGTTGTAAACAAGAGTTTCGCCTGTTTGAGAAATAATAGGTTCACCACCTTGTTCAAAATATAACTTAAATACGGATTTTAAATCTTGCAATTCCGATTGCAATGTTGTGACAGTTTGTTGTATTCTCAAAAATCTTTCGAACAAGTATTCAACATTATCAAGTTGTTTAACTTCCCAATCGTATTTTTGGAAATATAATTTTTTTAATTTTGGATAAGCCAAAGCCAATCCCATTGTATCTGCCATAGCACGGTGATGGTTTTTAAGTTCGACATGAAATCTTTCTGTCAAAGCATCTAAACCGTGAGAAAACAAATCCGGATAAACCTCTTTAAACATTTGTTGCGAGTCAATTCGAGGATTTGTTAATTCTTTACCTGTAGTTCTAAGACTGGCTTCGTTTAAGAACGAATAGTCAAAAATACAGTTGTGCGCAACAATCGGATAATCTCCGATAAATTCCAAAATTTTTGGCATAGCTTCTGCTTCTGTAGGAGCATCTGCAACCATATCAGGGGTAATTCCGTGTATTGCAATACTGGATTTTCTAATATGTTGTTCAGGATTAATTAAAGTTTGAAATTCATCTTTAATCTTTCCATTTTCAAGCCTTACAGCGGCAAACTCAACCATCTTCTCTTTTGTATAATCTAATCCCGTCGTTTCTGTATCAAGAACGATTTCTATTACTTTTTTTCTTGCCATATTCCTATCCTATAGAGTTCTAGTTAGATGATAGCACAAAAATAAATTATGTGGTATGGTGGTGAGTGAGAAGTGAAACGTGAAATGTGAAAAGACCGTTACAGATGCAATCGCACCAAAATCAATTACCAAGCAAAGCGAGCGAAATGAACTTCTCATTAAAAAAAGGAGATAACCATGTCAAACACAATAGAAATAAGTGATGCAAATTTTGAACAAGAAGTTTTAAATTCAGAACAACCGGTAGTTGTTGATTTTTGGGCATCTTGGTGCGGACCTTGCAGAAAGCTTAGTCCTGTATTGGATGAAGTCGCAACGGAGTTTGCCGGAAAAGTTAAGTTCGTGAAAATTAATACAGATGAAAATATTAAGACTGCGCAAGATTATTCAATAAGCGGTTTGCCTAGTTTGCTTGTTTTCAAAAACGGAAAAGCACTTGAAAGATTAGTTGGACTTATGCCAAAATCTACAATTATTACGAATATTGAGAAACATTTATAAGTTAGTGAAACGTGAAAATTTTTTTACACTCGTTTTGTAGTTTTTGTATTGAACTATTCACTGCTTGAAATGTAAATTTTTATTAATAAATTTTGAAATAAATTAAAGAATACTTGTAAAAAGCCCGTTATTTAAACTAAAGGAAAAGGGTCATTATGCAAGTAGAAAGTCAACCAAATAAATATAAAATATTTCAAGACTATTATTTGACCGTGAATGGCGAATTAATCAGCTATTCTGAGGCATTACGCCTATATTCTCAATTGGATGATGACACAAAATTAGATTTTGAAAAATTCTATAAAGATGAAACAGGTTATGAAATAATTGTAGCAAGTGGTTACAATTTAGATGCAAGACATCTTGAAAATACAAAGATTTTAAATAAAGCAAACATTAATACAAAATATACTATTGAAGCTTATGCAAAAAAATCAGGCAAAATTCTTGATCCTCAATGGTCAGGTTATTCTGCTGAAGAAATTATGCAAATGGTTAACAATGGTGTAAATATTCCTCAAGATATAGTTGACCTTGCAAATACAATTTTACAAACATCAGGCGCAAATGTTGAAAGCACTGATGACAATACTGATGAAGGAGATAACACAACAGAAAAAGAACCTTATTTAGACCTTATTCCTAAAGCTAAAAAGAAAATTGAAAAATGTAATGACACTACTGAAAAAATTAATGACAAAGTAGAAGACCTTTTACCTGAAAAACAAAAACACGAAAGAAATTTCCTTAACAAAGCTAAGGATCAAAAAAAAGCTCTAAAAGAATACGAAGAACAACTTAGAGAATGGAGAACTTTACAAAACAAAGTTAACAATGGCGAAGCATTGTCAGATACAGAAGCTAAAAAATATGCTCAACTTACTGGCATGTTGGAAGATAAAAATACTAAAAATTCTGATAATATGCAGTTTGACAAAAATGCAATCGCAAGATCTTTGAATGATATCAATATTTTGGCAGTTTTGGGTGAAAAACTTGCAGATGAAACAATTGAAATTGGCGATACTTTAGCCGATTATACATCTCAAGCAAATTACAAAATGACTGCTCAAACTGTTTCTCACGAAATCGGTTTTATCGGAACAATTATGGCAATGGCTCAAGGTAAAAATCTTGCTAAAGAAGCTAACAAAATTGGTAACGATACAAAAGAATATTCTTCTGATACTACAAAATCTGTTGGAGATATTGCAGATATTTTGGGTGTTCAAAATAGTGTACTTTCTGCAAACGAACTTCAAGGTCCTGATGATGTAGAGAACACAACTCCATCTTCAGCTACAGAAGATGCAAAAACTCCGGCATCTAATGAACCGGAAGGAACTGTTGATAACGAAAACGAAGATAACAATGCAGCTAAAGAAGAAATAAAAACTCCTGAAACAACTGCAGAAGAAGATTTTATAGTAAATGATGAAAATGTAAAAGAATTAATTAAAGATGGCAAAGTAATTAGATCAGATTTGGCACAACAAATTATGACATCAAGAAGAAATATCAAAGTTGCTAAAAATGATGTTAAGTTCGCAAAATATGCAAATTTCAAAATTTCAAGAATTGTAAAACGTTACCAAGATGAACAAGATAAACGTGAAGAAGAAATCGTAAAACTTGAAAAAGAAAATGAACAAGCAAAAGCCAAATTAGAAAAATTAACAGGTAAATCAGGAGATGAATTAAACAAAGAAATCAACAATTCTTCTGATAAAAAAGCTGAAAATAGTAATGTTGCAAGCGATGCAGACAAAAAAGAAATTGAACAACACAAAGCAACTATTACAAACAACAACCAAAGAATTGAAGAAATTAAACAAATTTCTGAAACTTCTGTTGCAGAGTTTAAAAATAAAACAACAAAAGAAAAAACAAGAATTTCAACTTCAGTTCCAGAAGAAAATGACAATATCGCAAGCAATAATGAATATGCACAAAAAATAATTCCGGCTGACAAAGAAGCGTTTAGTTTTACAGGAAACACAGGTGTTACTCTTAATAAAATGGGTAAATACCGTGTAACTGTTGGGCTTGAACAAATTGCAGCATGGCAATTCAAAAAAGGTTATAAAAATATTCGTAAGGGCAGAATAAGTATGGGTATTGGTTCAGATGCTCAGGCTATTGCAAATCTTAGAATTGTAACAACTGCAGAAAAAATGACTGATAATGCAATTTCTGCTGCAACTTCTGCACTAGATGGTTTGAATAAAGTTGATGGTCAAATTTCTTCAATTACTGGAGAAGAAACAACTCAATCAACTTACGAAGCAAACAAACAAGATAATCAAGATCAAACCGCAGGTAACGCAGAAGAAGGTGCTACAAATACCGCTGACGGAACAAATGCAGAAACTCAATCAGCAGGAGTTCAAACAACTTCTGCAAAAGTTGCAACTGCTCAACAACAAACAAATTCAGCAACAACTCAAACAGAACCTGCTCAAAGCACAGAAACAGGTTCTACAACAGGTGCTGCAGCTCCTGTTCAAGAAGAAAAACCTTCTGAAACATCAGTTGAAACAATTTCTTCTAACGAATTAGGAAAACAAACTTCTAAAGCAACAAAAACAGTTTCTGACGGAGAAAAAGAAACTCCGGAAGAAAAAGAGGCAAATGAAGTTGAAAACAAAGCTGCAGAAGCTACAACATCATCTTCATCAAGCACAAGCTCAAGCAAAAAAGAAGAAATGACAGATGATAAAGCTCAAGATACTGTTGACAAAGCTAAAGATAGTGCAAAAGATTCTTCTAAAGATTCTGAAAATGTAAAAAAAGATACAGACAAAACAACCAAAGAACTTGAAAAAGAAACTAAGCAGCTTACAAAACAAATGAAAAAAGATGAAAAAGAAATCATCAAAATGACAAAAGAATCTGAAAGAGCTGCAAAAAAACAAGAAGAAATGGTTGCTGAATACGAAGCTATCGTTGCAGAAAACGAACAACTTACTGCAGAAGATATGAACGCTCAACGCCAAGCTCAAATTCAAGGTCAAAATCAGACACAAACTCAAAGTTCAAATGCAGCAGCTCAGGCTGATACTCAATCAGTTCAACAACAAGCTGCAACTTTGAGTAGCACTGCTGCACAAGGTAATGCAACTCAAACTTCTAATGCTGATAAAATTGCGAGCAATGATGCAAGATTGAATGAAATTGGTGTAAGTTTTGAAGCAAGTGGCAGAGTTATCACAAGAAACAGAACAAAAATTATAAAACTTCAAAAATCAACAAAAGTAACTCAAAAAAAAGTTACTAAAAAAACAAAAGTAATTGAAAAGAAAAACAAAGAAGCAGAAAAGAAAGAACAAGACAAACAAAAGAAATTAGCTAAACAATTGGGTGCAGTTGGAATTGCAGAAAACCAATTCTCTATTACATTGTCAACAGGTACTATTTTATTACTAAGCCCGTGGACTCATGCAGTAGGTGAAGTTATGGTTGCAATTGGTACTTATGGGGTTGCTGCTTGTGGCGTAACTAAAGGTGTAATCAATTTAGCAAATGGTAATTTGACTGCCGCATTGATGTCAATTGGTCAAGCTGCAATTACAGTTGCATCAAGTCAAGTTGGTGTTGGTAGTGCAGCCGGCGGAGTTCTTGGTGCAGTTACATCAGGTTTGAATGTTGTAGCATCTTCTGCTGATATGGTTAACAATATCAGAGCCGTACAAGGTAAAGAAGCAAGCGGAGTATTTAGCAAAATTTCAGCAATTGCAGGTGCTGCATCTGCAGTGACAAGTGCTGCATCAACTTTGGGCAGCTTAGGACAATCTGGTACATTCGGTCAAATTGCAAAAGTTAGCAGTGTAGTTGGTTCTGCAATGTCTTCAACAAGCCAATTGATGACATCATTTGGAAGTGATAGCAAATTAGCATCAATGTTAGGTGCAATTGGTGGTGCAATCAGTACAGCATCATCTATCGGGATGTTGGTTGATAACAAAATGAACAAAGCAGTTGAAAAGAACGAAGAAAACAAAGATAATTCAAAAACAGAATCTACAGAAGGAACCGACAACTCAAATAACTCTGATAGCACTGACAACAATACAAATAATACAGATAAAACAGAAGCAGACAAAAAGACAGAAAGCGAAAAGTCTAAGGAAGAACAAAAGAAAGAAATAGAAGAAAAGAAAGCGCAAGCAGAAATTAAAAATGCAGAACAAAATATCAATGCAGAAGATACTAAAGCGCAAACAGATGACAAATCAAAAACTACAACAGAACAAGTTAAAAAAGAAGAAACTCCAAAAGAAAAATTAGAAAACGCTAAAAAGGCAAGAGATGCTCAAAAAGCAGAAGCTAATAAAGAAGAAAACAACCTAGGTAAAGATGCTAAAAAGAACATGGTTGAAAATGGAGCATCTAAAGAATATGCAGATATTAATGACGATGTTTTGGCTGAAAAATTAGAATTTGCTCAAGAAATGGGTGATAATGATACTGCCAAAGCATTATCAGCTGAGCTTGAAAAACGTGGTCAATATAAAGATCAGATGGCTGTAATTGCAGAAAATAAAGCTAAAAAAGCTAAAGTAATGTCAAAAGTTACTGATACTATTGGCAGTGGTATTAAAGCCGCAACAAGCATTATGAATATGGGTAACAATAACAAAGACCAACAAAAGAAAAAAGGTTATGTTGCCGGTAATTTAACAAAACGTTCAAAAGAAATTATTAAAAAGAATAGAAAACGTATCGCAGCTTTGGCTAAAAAAGGATATTAATAAGAAGGTAATATGGCGATAAGATATCCCTTCCCTAATGAGGATTCTGCCGAACAAAAGGAGACTAAATGTCACGTTTTGTGAGAGGTGTTAGGGATAGGGTACTATACTGTAAGGGAATTTCTTAATATTGGCACCCACCTTTGTCCTCTCTCACTAGGGAGGAAATTATAAAATTTATTTTGCTTCCGAATCATTAATTAGCAAAACTTGTATTTCTCCTGGTTTTAGAGTGGTTTTTATTGAACCTTTTTGAGTAATAGGGATACTGTCAACTCTAACTGGAATTACCATACTTTTGGTATTTAATTTTGGAACTTTTACTATTACATCAGAATTGTTGCGGAAATTCAAGTTCCCTATTACTACAAGATTTTGTCCGTTATAGCTTTCTGAGTACGCAAATACTGATGGATTTGTAACTTTTAATGGCGAAAATTTGCCATTATTTATAATTGTTATAAATTCTCTTTTAATTCCGTTTGCAAGTGCGAAAGATCTTTCAAGTTGTTCATTTTTACCGCCTGGTTGACGGGAAAAGTTGAAAATGTCAATCTTTCCACGATGAACAAAATAATAATCGTCGTCTGTGTAAGTTTTAAATGCCTCTTTATTTGCCCACATATAAATATAATTGTCGCCACTATCAAAACCGTCGACAAAATAAGAGTTTACAGGTAAAGTTGCATTTAACCAAATAATCATTTCGCTTAAATTTGTTCCGTTAATAAGCAATGGACTCATTTCGTCGTGGGTTGTAAAACTCCCGATTACGGCTTTGTGGTCTGAAAATTTAGTTAAATTATTATTTGTTGCAACAATTTGGTTAATTAATTCTTTTCCTGTTTTGTAATTTTTTATATTAAAGAAGCTTCCGTAGTATCCGTCAAATCCTGCCTCTAATAATTTGTTGTAAGGTGTAAATACTGCGTATGGTGAAACTGCTTCTGTCCAGCTTTCAGATGCTTCAGCCAACCACAAAAATTGAGGATCTTTAGTTCTTGAATAATCAATCAATTCTTTCCAAAATTTTGCTGGTTTGTTTGTCGCAACATCGGCTCTAATTCCGTCAGCTCCGATGCTTATAACCATATCAACAAAGCCTTTGAATAAATTGTAAACATCTTTGTTTACATCTGTTTCTGTTCCGGCATTGAGTAATCTTACGTCTGTCCAATCTGCAGGAATTACTGGTTGACCGGATTTGTCTTTTACAAAAAGTTCGGGTCTTTGCATATATAAGTCATAAGAACCGCAAGATGGCAAATCTATGATTACACGAATACCTCTTTTGTGAGCTTCGTTTACAAACTTTATTGCTTGGGATTTCGCAGAAAGTGCGCTTTTGTCGCTTACAAGTTGAGGATTGATTGTGTTAAAGCTAGATGCTGCATATAATGAGCCGGCTGTACCTAATGCTTTTGTTTTACCGACCGGAGTAATAGGAAGAACGTGAATTGTGTTTATTCTTTTGGCAGCAAGTTCGTCAAGACGTGGAATTGCGTTTAAAAATGTCCCGCTTTCTTCTCCATCTTCAAAATCTATAATTCCGTCTTTGTTTATATCTTGTGCGCCGAATGTTCTTAGGTTAATTTCATATATTATTGAAGAATTTTTTGTAAACATTTTTCTTAAATCATTAACCCAAATATCAGCACTCATTGCGTATTGAGCAGTAAATCCGATTAAAGTTATAGCCAAAACCAGCTTTTTCCAAGATAACATATTTTACATCTCCCTTATCTAATAATTAACATGGTAGCAAATAATCTGAGATTTTGCAAATTTTAAGTTTTTAGTTTATAATTCAAAATATATGAAAAAATATTCAATTGGAATTGATCTTGGCGGAACAAAAATCCTAATCGGGTTAGTTGAAAAAGAGAGTGGAAAAGTAGTTAGCCATATCAAAAAAAAGACTAAAAAAGAAAAAGGTCCTGAAAACATTGTTAGAAAGATGGTTGAGGGAGTGGGAGAACTGCTTGAGGAAAGTGGAAAATCTTTTACGGAGATTAATTCTATTGGTATTGGTTCTGCGGGGCAAATTGACAGGAAGAACGGAATTATAATTGGTGCGCCAAATTTAGATTGTTATAATTTGAATTTGAAAGAAATTTTGCAAGATAAATTTAATATTCCAGTTTTTGTTGGTAATGATGTTGAAGTTGCGACGATTGGCGAACAAAAGTTTGGAGCTGGAAAAGGTTGTGCTGACTTTGTTTGTGTTTTTGTCGGTACGGGAATTGGCTCGGCTATTGTTAAAAATGGACACATAATTTATGGAGCAACCGGAACAGCTGGAGAACTTGGACATATAATTGTTGATTTGAATGGTCGCCCTTGTGCTTGCGGTGCGCACGGATGTTTAGAAGCTTACGCTTCTCGTAGCGCAATAGAAACAAGAATTGAAGGAGCATTGAAAAAAGGAAGAAAATCTTGTATTTCAGAGTATTTAGAGGAAGGAAAAGCGATAACTTCCAGTATGATTAGGAAATCTATAGAAAGAGAAGATGAACTTGTTACACAGTGTGTTTCTGAGGCGTCAGAGTATCTTTCTGGCGGTCTTGCGAGTGTAATTAATTTGATAAACCCTGAATTAATAATTCTTGGTGGTGGATTAATTGAAGCAGTTGATTATTTCTATAAACAAACGATTAAAAAAGCGAAATCAAAATCACTACCTGTTCCTGCTGAAAAAATAAGGTTTAGTAAAACTATATTGGGCGATTACTCTGGAGTTATCGGAGCAGCGCTTTTAGATGAAAGAGAGGAGATTTTATGAAAAAAATAATGTTAGTGCGACTTTCTTCTCTTGGAGATGTGATTTTTAATATTCCGCTTGCAAATGTTTTACAAAGAAACGGTTTCGAGGTTACATGGTTGGTTTCTGAAAAAGGAATAGATGTAGTAAAAAACAATCCTGCCGTCAAAAACGCTATTCTAATTCCTTTGCAGAGATGGAAAAAAGACGGATTTTCGATTAAAAATTTCTTTGAATTTCTAAGTATTTTAAGAAAAATAAGAAAAGAACATTTTGATATTGCAATTGATACTCAAATGATGTTCAAAAGTATGATTTGGATGAAATTGTGCGGAGCAAAACGTAGAATTTGTTTGAAAAACGGCAGGGAATTTTCTAGTTTTGGCGGAAATGAGGTTATTGATCCTATTCCGAGTGTAAATTTTTCCGCTCACGCAGTATTTCAACATCTTTGGTATGCTAAATATTTGGGATTGGAAGGTGCAGATGAAGTTAAATTTACGCTTCCTAAAGTTAGTGATGAAACAAAATTAAAGGTTGATGAGTTGTTGAAAGATGTTGACAAATCTAAACCTATTGTTGTTATTGCACCTGCTACTACTAGAAAATTAAAACATTGGAATAAAGATAATTGGAGAGCAGTTGTAAATTCAATAAAAGACAAATGTACTTTAGTGTTTAGCGGTGGTGCGTGTGATAATGAGTTAATTTCTTATATAAGCGGTGACAATTTCTTAAACCTTGCAGGAAAAACTGGTATAAAAGATTTGATAGAACTTTTTTCAAGGGCTGTTCTAGTTATGGCTCCTGATTCTGGCAGTGCGCATTTGGCAAGAGCAACCAATATTCCGGCAGTAATTTCTATATTTTGTTGTACACCGCCATCAAGTTATGGACCTTTTGGTGATGATAATAAATATTTTGCAATTTCTGGGCATTTGAAATGTCAGCCTTGTAATAGTCCTCGCAAATGTATGGTTGAGGGGGAAGGCGCAGAACAGTGTGTAAATTATCCGAAACCCGAAGAAATTATAAATATTGTTAACAAAATATTACAAAACTGCGAACATAGTGTATAATAAATATATGAGTTTCTTAGATAAATTAAAGTATATATATAAACAGGTTTCTGAAGTAGAAAATACCATTTACAATGGAAAACAGGATTATCTTGAAATTTATGAGCGTAATTTGCAATTAGAGCAAGAGATTAAAGAGCGTACCCATGAGCTGAATATCGCAAATAAGAGAATGCTTACATTGCAACATATTTGGGATATGATGAATGCTTCAAGACCATTGCAGAGCGTGTTAGAAACTATTGTTAATAATATTCAAGGAGAACTTGGATATCTCCATTGTAATATTATCAAAAAATGTGAAGATGAAATGGGGGTTTACCTGTGTGTTTTGGCGCAATCAAATGATGATGCTATCAAACAGATTGACAAACTTATTAAAGGGTCAATTTTAACCAAAAGACTTGAATATTCTAATGATAGTATTTATGCAAAAGCCGCAGCAGAAAAAACAATTATGCAAACAACAGAAGTTGGGGAAACTTTAAAATCTGTTATTCCTGAAATTTCTGACGATATTATTTATATTATAAATAATGAAAATGTTTGCAAATCAATAATTACAATACCACTATATTCAAGAAATACTCATTATGGCTGGTTTAACGTGTTTTCTTCAAGAAAAGAAATGACGAATGGTGAAACTGATTTTTTGACGATTTTTGCTCAACAAATTGAAATGGCAATAACTATTGCAGATTTGTTTGAAGAGGTTAAGTCGCAAGCTGTTACAGATGGTTTGACAGGACTTTATAATAGAAGATATTTTGAAGAATATTTGAAAAAAGAAGTTACTCGTGCAATGCGTCAACAACAACCGTTTAGTATTGTAGGATTAGATTTGGATCATTTGAAACAAATTAACGACAAATACGGGCATGCGTACGGTGATTTGGCAATTAAAACTGTTGCAAATGTTTTGAAGAAAAATGCTCGTTCCATTGATACGGCAGCTCGTATGGGTGGAGAAGAATTTAACGTAATTCTTCCGGGTGTTGATTCAAATGGTGCAATGATTGCTGCGGAAAGAATTAGAAAAGCTCTTGAAAGTGAACAACTTGATACAATCGGACATATTACCGCAAGTATAGGTGTTGCAACATTTTTAGAACATTCTGACAATATTGAAGATATTCTTGAATTAACTGATCAGGCTATGTATCAATCGAAACGTAACGGGCGTAATCAAGTGACTTTGGCTAAACCTATTAATGAAACAAGTTGGCAAGAAATTGCGGTTAATACATTTATGGATATTTTGTCAAAACATAATATTCCGTTAAATAAAGATGTTACCGAAAATCTTAAAAACAAACTTAAAACGGATGAAGTTCCTAAAGAAGCACTTTATACTGTTGCAGATATGTTAACTCAAACTTACAATCCATTACATCATTCAGGAGTTATGAAATCAAAAGTTCAGCTTGCGGTTAGCCTTGCGAAACGTTTTGATTTACCGAAAGATGATATCGACAAACTTAGAATTGCAATGCTTTTGTATGATATTGGAAACTTGATGTTGCCGGCTGATCTTCTTCAAAAAACAGCTCCGTTGACAGAGGAAGAACGCAATCATATCAAAGAACATCCGCTTATTGCCGCAAGAGAAATTTTGAAACCGATAAGTTATATTCAAGATGTTATTCCGATAATTGAACATCATCATGAAAACTGGGATGGAACGGGTTATCCGTCAAAAATTGCGAAAGAAGAAATTCCAATGACTTCGCAAATTATTTTGATTGTGGATGCTTATTTTGCATTGACAGAACCAAGAACATATAGGGCGGAATTAACTCCGAAACAGGCTATAGAATTGATTAAACAGGATGCAGGTAAGAAATGGAATTCTACTTTGGTAGAAGAATTTATCTCGCTAATTGACCACGATATATAATGAACGAAAAAGAATTAATCAGAATAATAAAATTAAACTTAAATTCCGAATATATAGGTGACGATTGCGCTTATTTAAAGGATTTAGGAATTGTTGTTTCTCAAGACAGTTTAGTTGAAGATATACATTTTAGATTAGATTTGATAACTCCTTTTCAATTGGGTTATAAGTCTGTAATGGTTAATGTTAGTGATATTTGTGCATCTGGAGCTGAACCTAAATATTTGACTGTTGCATTATCTTTGCCAAATTATGTAGATGAAAAATTTGTTGAAGCATTTTATAAGGGTGCAAAAGCCGCAGCAGGTGATATGAAAATTGTCGGTGGTGATTTGACAGGAAGTGACAAATTATTTATTTCTGTAACGGCGATTGGAAGTGACAAGAATAGAAAAATTTCGTCAAGAAGTAATGCAAAAATTGGCTACAAAATAGTTGTTTCCGGCGAACATGGTAATAGCGCAATGGGCTTGAAATTACTGCTTGATAGGAAAAAAGATAACGCAAATTCAAAATTTATAAATGCTCATCTTATGCCCGTTGCAGAAAGAGAAATTTCTAAAAAAATTGCGCAAAATATAGATTTTGATTATGCTATGATGGATACGTCTGATGGGTTGGCTGATGCGCTAATTCAAATCGCAAACGCAAGTGGTGTAAAGGTAAAAGTCGATACTTCAAAAATTCCGCATGATAAAGATGTTGATATGCAAACAGTTTTGTATGGAGGAGAGGATTACAAACTGGTGGCGGTTATTCCAAGAGATTTTTTATCTGATGAAAAAAAATTAATTCAAATTGGAGAAATCGTTGAGGGAGAAGTCGGATTGGAAATAGATGGAGAATTTTATCAAGATATTGATGACAAATTGTTTAATCATTTTAGGGAGCAAAATAAATGAAATTTAAAGTAAATGCAATTATTCCTGCTGGAGGAACTTCTTCTCGTTTTGGGAATAAAAATAAATTGTTAGAAAAGATTAATAACAAAGAAGTTATAAAATATACTGTTGAGGCTTTTGAAAAATCAAATGTTGATAAGATTATAATTTGTGCAAATATTGCGATTATGGATGAATTGAAAGAGATTTTGAAAGATTGCAAAAAGGTGCAAATTATTGAAGGTGGCGCAACAAGGCAAGAATCTGTTTTTAACGGTTTGAGAGCTGATGAATGTGATTATGTATTAATTCATGATGCCGCAAGACCAATGATATCAACAGATTTAATTAATCTTGCAATTGAAGAAGTGATTTCTAAAAAAGCTTTGACTGTCGCAACTAAAACGATTGATACGATAAAAGAAGTTCAAGACGGCAAAATTATTAGAACAATTGACCGCTCAAAATTATATAATACTCAAACTCCACAAGCTTTTCAATACGATTTAATAAAAGATGCGCATGTAAAATTATTCGGGCAGAGTTTTACTGATGATGCCGGCATGTTGGAAGAATTGGGGCAGACTGTTTATATTTTGAATGGTAGTTATAAAAATATTAAAATTACTACCCAAAATGATATTGATATTGCAAAAGTTTATTTGAGTTAGGATTTGACATCATAATACATTTGTCCGTATTCTAAAGTGCTGAAGCCTTGCCTTTTGTAAACTTCAATAGCTTTTTTATTATCGGGACAAAATTCTAGGCGAAATCTTGCGACAATTGAGTTCTTTTTGATAAATTCAAAAAATTCACTTCCCAATCCAATTGACCTAAATTGTGGTAATACAAAAATTTCGTCAATCCAAATAACTTCTCCGCCAGCTTCTTGAGAAAACATTTTGGCTAAAAGTGCATAACCGGCTTTTTGATTATCTTTTTCAAAAATATAGCATTCAATGTAAGTGTCGGATTTCATCAATTCATCAAATGTTTTGGTTATATGCTCGGTTGGAATATCGTGCAAAACCGCATCAGAGTTGTAAAAAGCTTTGACCGAATTTATATAAAAATCTCTATCTGTTGGTTTTATTTTTCTAATCATAATTTTTTAGTATCTGCAAACACAATCGTAAATTGCTTTGTAATCACTATTTTTATTTATATCTTGCATAGTTGTATTAAAGTTTGTCAAAACCGGTTCTTTGTATAAATAATCAAAATCTCCTGCGTAAGATTTTTTAATCCCGATTAGTTGGTTGCGACAATCAACTTTTGTACGCCATAAGTATGAACCTGTGTTTGGAGTTGTTTTATATGCGTTCAACCAAACATATCCGTCTTTCCTTTGAATGTTTTTAAATATTCGTAAATTGTTGTTTATAAAAAAACAATTATATATGTTTGATTGAGGATATCTTGTATCTTGTGACATAATACTTTTTACATCATATACAAATATTAAACTTAATAAATCTTCTGTATATTTTTCTGGAAGTGGTGCATAACTATTTTTTTCTATTTCTTTAATTGATGCTTTGTCAAATTTTGTGCTTCCTGAAGATTGGAAAATGTTTACACCGTTTTCATAAAGACTTCCGTCTTTTTTGATAGTAAATACTAAGGCTGTTCGATATCTTTTGTTTGCATATCCAATCATTGATGGCTTCCAATTGTTTCGCAATTTGTTCTGTGTTGCGTTAATGTATTGTATTAAACCTTGTTCTTTAAATTTTTGTACTTCTTCTTTTGTTGGCTCATCGGGTGCGAATATTAAGTTTACAGAAAATTCATTCCTATTGTATGAAGAAGGTAGTGGCGGTAGATAGGCAAAACTATTTAGTGTATCAAGAACTTTTTGAGTATAATCCGGTATTGACGATGATTTTACAATTTTAGGAGTAGAAAAACTTCCATCTCTGTATATCGTAATATTGGCAATTGTTATGTAACTTGTTGCTCTTTTATCTGCTTTATAACTCCATTTATAATCGATGATTTTGCTAAGATTTAACATATATGGCAACAAATCTGTATAATCGTTGTCATCAGTGTATTGCCAGCCAATAGAGTCTGGTCGATCGGGAATACTATAATAGTCAATTGAATTATCCCCAATTTGAGGAAGACGAACAGGTTCTGCGGATGCTGATGATATCAACAAACCGCAAGACATAACAAGTAGAGCCATTAAAATTCTAAAGTTTTTCATAACTCTATAATAGGTATTTGTTTATATTTTGTCAACTTTCATTTTTCTTGAAATTATCATAAATACACCGAACAAAATCAAGATTACACCTATAGAAATTTTTATGGTTAATTGTTCGTGGAAGAATAAAATTCCGAAGAATATTGCGGTCAATGGTTCTAACGCTCCTAAAATTGCGGTATTAGTTGAACCTATGAGTTGAATTGCAATAGTGATTGTTTCTAAGGAAATTATTGTTGGGAATAATGCCAATCCGATTGCCAATAGCCATGATGTAGCGTGTGGTAAAATCTGTAATTTTGTGCAGAATTTTAGGTTTATGACGTAAACTAATAAGCCAAATAGCATTACATAAAAACTCAATCGTGCGCTATTCATATTTTTTACGGACTTAATTGTTCTTACTCCAACGATATAAAGTGCGTACAAAAGGGCAGATGAGAGGACAATACTTATCCCTTTCAAACTCAGTGTTGTTCCTGTTTTCCCGTTATATAAAAGTATTGTCCCTATTGAAGTTAAAATGATTGCTGTGATGACGGTTTTAGTAATTTTTTCTTTGAAGAAAATTGCCATTATTACTGCAACCATAACCGGATATATGAACAAAATTGTACAGGCAATTCCTGCTTCTATGTAGTGAAATGCTTCAAAAAGGGTTAATGACGATAGCGAAAAGAATATTCCCAACAAGAATAGCGGGATAAGTTCTTTTTTAGATATTTTTAAAGAAACTTTTTTGAAACATTTTAGCCACGCATAATAAATTAAAACGGCAAAAAAATATCTGTAAAATAACACAGAGTTTACCCCAATCCCTTGCGCATATAAAGGCAACCCGAATAATGGGTTCATACCGTAACTTGTTGATGCTATAATTCCGCTAAGTATTCCTTTAGTATTCTTTTTCATTTTTGGGCTTTCGCAAATTATTATAACAAAAAATTTATTTCTATTGAAATTTTGTCAAAAAAAATATATAATCTGTTTATGGAATTTGATGTTGAAATTTGGTTACAGGAATTTACACGTAAGCTCTTTGACGAGTTCAGTTCTCGTATAAAGTTTGTCGGACTTCAAGGAAGTTATAAACGTGGGGAAGCTACCGAAAATAGTGACGTTGATTTAGTTGTGATTTTGGACAAACTTTCTTTCGAAGATTTGATACAATACAAAAATATTGTGCATTCATTGCCATTTTATGAAAAGGCTGATGGTTTTATTTGTGGTGAAGATGAGATTTATAATTGGCCCAAATTTGAATTATTTCATCTTTTGAACGATACTTTGCCTTTACAAGGTAATTTGTTGAATTTTATTCCACCATTAAAAAGAGAAGATATTTTTAATGCAATAAAAATTAACTCAGCAGATTTATATCATAAAGTTTGCCGTGGTTATTTATATGAAAACCGAGATGAAGAAGTGCTTTATCAAGGTTATAAGAGTGCCTTTTATATTTTGCAGGTTGTATATTATTTGCGCTCAAATACTTATATTGATACAAAAAGAGAATTGGTTTATTCTCTTGATGGTGAGGATAAAGAAATTCTCCTTGTAATTTTGAATTGGAATTCTTTGGATGTTTTGGATAACGTAGATTTTTATTTTGAAAAACTGATTAATTGGTTAAAATTGCATATTTAATTTCTATTCAAAGCAGTTTTGTCAGTTAATTTGATTTCGTTTTTCAAATCGTTTAAAAATTCTTTTGTGTACAAAAAACCAAGATGTGAGCCGTTACTCAAAATTGTTGTATTTTGACCTGTGTAAATTTTTAATTTTTTAAGTTGTGATTGATTAGTTAAATAATCGTCAAGAGAGTGATAGATTTTGTAATTGTTGTTGTTTCTGAAAAAATCTTCTAGCGATAAAAGACTTACTTTTTCTCCAAAATCTTCTAAAGAATATTTACTTAAGAGATATTTTTCAACATAATCTTTATAATTCATATTATTAATTTGTGTATAAATATTGGTTTGTTTGTTTTTCGGGGTATTTTCCAGTGTAAATATTACGTCGGACAATTTTTGGTGCATAATAAATCCTGTTATTAGTTTTCCTTCATCTTCAGTAAATGGCAGTTTGTTTATATTTAGGTTTGATTTTTCATTTTTCAAGTCAGATAGTTGAATGATTTTGGAAGCTGTTTGTGCTACTCGTTGTTGGAGATTGTCGGTGTTTTTATGCCAATCTTCTCCGTTTTTATCTATTTGTTTCATTGCGTACAAAAGATCTATTGGCGGGCAAATTGAAATGTATTTTGTTATATTAAGTGTGTTATTGTGATATTCGTTGTCTGCCAAAAATAAAGTTGCAAGTGCGCCAAAAGATGTTCCGATTACAGTTTTGTCACCAAGTTTACAATTGTATTTGTGTTCAAGTTGGTTGACTATTTTAGTTGTGACATTTTTTAAATGTTGTGCATCTTCTGCAGGAATTCCAGGTACGTAATTATCGGGCATACTTTTTACAAATTCCCATTGAAAATGGCTTCCTTGAATTATTACGGAATACCCCTCGTCATAAAAAAGTTTAGCTAAAACTACAGAGTGATGGGATTGTATTCCTTCTCCGATAGATGGGTAGATTATTGCAACAGGAGAGGTTTTGTCTTTTTGCATAATATATTTGAATTTGTAGACAGGTTTTCCTGCTATAATCCTGATTGCACCTGTATGGATTTGTTTTGAAAAACATCTGTTCCATATTGATAACTCATTCCAAATGGATTTGTTAATTTCTCTGTTTTCAAACAATGCTGTTCGCATTGAATCTACAACAGGGTTTTGTGGGTTGTAATCCTCAAGTAACAAATCTGCCATTAATTGAGAATTTGTTAAATCATAGCTTTTTAAAATAATATTATCTATATTGGTACCGCCTTTTATTATATCTGCAACGGTTAATTTTTCGTTATTTGTTTTGTCGTCGTTTTTCAAATCCATTTTTACAAGTTCAGGGTTAATGTCAGGTGGCAGTTCGTTTTCTATTGATTTGAAGCCGTTTTCTAAAACCTCTTTTCTATCCAAATTTTGGCATTTGATAAAATTGTCTATCCCGTAGATTTTTCGTGCTATTTCATAAGGATCGGCGTAATTTGATTCAACCATCTTGATTAATGGTTGTGAAAAAGATGTTCTATTTACTGTCAAACCTGCTTTTACCATTGCAAGAACCGGAGTTCCTACGTAAGTTGTCGGGTTTAAAGATGTATCCAAGATTTTTCCTGCAATTCCTCGTGCGGTAGTTCCATTCATTACCGGTAGAACTATGTATGAGCCGGAACAACATTTGCATTTAGACAAAGCTTGTTCCATATCTTCATTTGATGGTTCAATTTTGAAAAAGTGCTTTGCAGGGTCGAACATTCCACCTAATCCCAAAGTTGTGTTTGTCAAAAATCTTACAGTTTCAGTTCCGGATGTTTTAAAATCTTTTTGAATAAGGCTACTAACAAGTCTTTTTGGGTATTCAATGTTTTTGTATGCGTTGTGTATGCGTTCAATTCCATATTCCGGCATGATTGAACACCACAAAATATGAATCGGGCGAATTGCATATTTGTTCAATCCTAAATTGAAAGCAAAAATTTTTCGATTAAATTTTTCGTATTTGTCTGCTCCCAGATACATATAGGCATAATCAGGATACTTGCTTTGTTGTTTTAGTAGTTCTTCTGCTCTACAAAGATTTGTAATACATAATAAAATTCCTAAAGTAATAAATAATTTTTTCAACATAAATCCTCTCTAACAAATTTATTTTTTTGTCAGATAAGCGAAAACTTCATTACTCAATAGTATAGTTTTATGATATTATTTTGAAAAAAGGAATGAGTATGGAAAAATATTTGACGGAAAAAGAAAAAATGCTTGCAGGAAAATTGTATGATGCGTTTTATGATAAAGAATTGGCAGATGACAGAGTAAAGGCAAAAACTCTTTGTCATAGATATAATATGCTTTCTCCTGAAAAAATTGATGAGAGAAAACAAATTTTGAAAGAATTGCTTGGTAAGACGAAAGAAAATTTTACGATTGAGCAAAATTTTTGGTGTGATTATGGGTATAATATTGAGATTGGAGAAAATTTTTACGCCAATCATGATTGTGTAATGCTAGACCCAGCAAAAATTACGTTTGGTGATAATGTATTTATAGCTCCGCAATGCGGATTTTATACTGCAGGACATCCGCTTGATGCAGATGAAAGAAATTCTGGTTTAGAATATGCTTATCCGATAAAAGTCGGAAATAATGTGTGGTTCGGCGGGCATGTGTCTGTAATGCCTGGAGTTACGCTAGGCAATAATGTTGTGATTGGAGCAGGAAGTGTTATAACGAAAGATATTCCATCAAATGTTGTTGCTTACGGAAATCCTTGTAAACCGGTAAGAGAAATTACCGAAGCGGATAAGCTATCTATGGAGAGGTAGAGAGGCTAAGGGATTAGATGTGAAATCTGTGTCAAAAGCAGGTGCTTTTAGTGAAAAGTGAGAAGTGAAAAGTGAAAAGTTCGTATCGGTATGAATAAGTGAATAGTGAGTACCGTATCAGAAAAGTTGTTTTCTTTGTGAGATGTTTCTTTTCCTCCCTAATGAGACTC